>JAESFX010000061.1_pt1 | contig 191730 bp, 180 predicted proteins | sample 9269501 | NCBI WGS metagenome assembly JAESFX01 (sample SAMN14515570, study PRJNA621655) | algae metagenome | isolation source: Desmonostoc geniculatum HA4340-LM1 and co-occurring heterotrophs from cave... | place: USA: Maniniholo cave, Kauai, Hawaii | collected 2009-07-28 | reverse complement strand
GCCAAGACAGTGAAGCTGACACCTACATCATCGGGGTCACCCCCTAGTAGGCCGATATGCTGCGATCTGACGCCGATGCGCCCAAACCGCCCGCATATCCCTTCATTAAACTACAGTTTCAAAGAGCGCGGACACAAAACATGCAGCACACCAGAACTTCTGGCGTACCTGCCGTCGTGCCTCCAGATTTTCGTTGCGGTGGTCTTCGCCGCCGCTTTCCGCCGCTTCCGTTCCGCGTTTCCGCTTCTCTTCCGCTTCGGTGAGGGGGCTTTTACGTCCGGTCCTCAGAACCCGCAAGCAGAAAATGACAGCGGCATGACGAATTTTCCGCTACCCATGAAAACCTCAAGGAATCCGCTGATTTTTCCTGCAGCCTCAGGCCGCGAACCCCTCTCCCGCATAGGTCACGCGCCCCCCGGCCACGGTCAGGGCGATTCCCGTCGCGCCAATCTGCGCCGCAGGAATCACTTCAATATCCCCGTCGATCAGCACAAGGTCAGCCGCCAGCCCCGCGCGCAGCGTTCCGGTCACCCCCTCCAGATGCGCGGCCCAGGCCCCGCCCGCCGTATAGGCCCGCAGCGTCTCCATCAGGCCCAGCCTTTCGTCCGCCGCCCCCTCGAATGGCTTCCGGGTAAGCGCCGCCTGAATCCCGCGCATTACGCTGACATCGGTGACCGGCCAGTCGCTGGCATAGGCGAGTGCGGCCCCCGCATCGACAAGGCTTTTCCACTGGTAGGCGTCCGGCCATCTGTCGCGTGCAATCACCGCCTCCATCCCTGACAGGGGGAAATCCATCACCCCCGGCGCATGTGGTGGCTGCAGGCTGGCGGTGATTCCAAGGCTGCCCAGACGCGGCACGTCCGCCCGGTCGATCAGCTCGATATGTTCGATCCGGTGGCGGGCATCGCGTGCCCCGTTGCGCTGGCGCGCCGCCTCATAGCCGTCGATGGTCTGCCGCACGGCCCCGTCGCCAATCGCATGCACCGCGATCTGCAGGCCGCGTCGGTCGATCTCGGCGCAGATGGCCTTGAACTGCTCCGCCTCGAACAGAGGGGCACCCGTCTCGGTCGTCCCGGGATAGGGGTTCAGCATATAGGCGGTCCGGCTGTCCACCACGCCGTCCATGAACATCTTCACGAAACCGCTGGTCACCCAATCGCCCCGGAATTCAGCCGTCATCGCCGATGCCCGGTCCAGCTCGGTCAGCCCCATATGCGGCTTCATGTGGAAGGGCACCTTGACCCGGGCGGTCAGCCGCCCCTCGGCCTCCATCTCGGCCAGCAGCACACAGGTATAGCGGTTGCCGTCCATGTTCACCATCGAGGTGATCCCATGCGCCGCGCAATGCGCCAGCCCCGCCGCGATCTTCGCCTTGTCCTTCGCCCGCTGCGCCGCATCGGGCCAAGGCTCCGGCTCGCCGCCAGTGGCGATCCCAAGCTGCAGATGCAGGTCCCCGGTCAGCGCCAAGACCGGGCTGAACGCCTCGAACTCCAGAAGCTCGCCTGAGGCCATACGATCCGCCCCCATCACCACCACATGCCCCGCCGGCATTGCAGCGCCCTGCAGCAGACCCGCCGCCTGCAACGCGGCCGTGTTGGCCCAGACGGTGTGATGATCCGGCGACATCATCGCAATGGGGCGGTCGGCGATCACATCGTCCAGATCGCCCCGTGTCACCGGACGACCCAGAATGTCATAGCCCGCGCCCTGCGCCATCAGTAGCGGCAGCCCCGGGTTCGCCGCCGCATAGGCGCGGAACGCCCCCGCCAGCGCATCAAACCCCTGCACCCCGCCCAGCTGCAACTGCGTCAGCTCATTCCCGCCCAGGACCAGATGCAGATGGCTTTCCACGAACCCCGGCAGCAGCGTGCGCCCCCCCGCATCAACGATCCGCGTTGGAGGCCCGGCCAGCGCCTCCACCTCGGCGCGGCTCCCCACTGCAAGGATACGCCCGCCAGCAACGGCCACCGCCTCAGCCCGGGGGCGCGCCTCGTCCATCGTCAGGACCTTCGCATTCGTTATGATCATTTCAGCCCGCACAGTCTAATTCCTTTCATTCTGGCTCAAGTATCCCGGGGTCCGGGGCAGCGCCCCGGGGTCAGCCCCGGGCGACCCGCTCGGCCATCACGCACAGCATCTCGAACATCAACGACACCCCCAACCATGCCGTCCCGCCCGTCTGATCAAACGGCGGCGAGACCTCCACCAGGTCCGCCCCCACCACATCCAGCCCCCGCAGCCCCCGCGCCACCTGCAAGGCCTGCCAGGAGTTCGGACCACCCACCTCCGGCGTACCCGTCCCAGGGGCAAAGGTCGGGTCTACAAAGTCGATGTCGTAGGTCACATAGACCGGCCCGCTCCCAACGATTTCCCGCGCTTCGGCCATCACGTCATCAGCCCCCCGGGCGTGGAACTCGGCAATCGGGATGATGCGGATGCCATTGGCCGCCGCAAAATCCCAATCCTCTCGCCCATAGGCCGTGCCTCGGATCCCGATCAACACATAGCCCGAAGGCTCGATCAGACCCTCCTCCACCGCGCGGCGGAAGGGCGTGCCATGGTTATAGCGGCTGGTCCCGAAATAGACGTCATTCAGGTCGGTATGGCTGTCGAACTGGATCATCCCCACCGGCCGCGACTTCGCCACCGCCCGCAGGATAGGCAACGTGCACAGATGATCCCCGCCCCCCGTCAGCGGCAGCACCCCTGCCGCGACCAGCCGGTCATAGAACGCCTCCATCCGTGCCATCGAATCCATCAGATCGCCCGGGTTCGGCGCCACATCGCCAAGGTCGGCACAGCGCGCCAGCTCAAACGGAGCCACCCAGGTCGCCCCGTTCTGCGCCCGGATCATGGTGGACAGATCCCGCAACTGGCGTGGCCCATGCCGGGGGCCGGGGCGGTTGGTCGTCCCCCCGTCCCAGGGCGCGCCGATCAACCCGATCTGCACCTCGGGAAAGCGGGGATGGTCAAACGGCACATGCGGCAGCCGCATGAATGTCGGCACGCCCGCAAAACGTGGCAGATCAAACCCCGACACCGGCGCAAAAAACCCGTCCGCCATTCCGCCACTCCTCATGATTCCCGCGTTCATCTGACCACCCGGGACAGCCCCCTGCTGGCCCGGATACGACATCACATCGGCGGGAAACCCGCCAGCCCGCGACAGCGCCCCTTGACCGACCCGCCCTGATCCCGCCTTATCAGACAACCCTTGCAAGGATAGCCCACGATGTTTTCCAAGACTACCGACGCCTCTGCAACCCCCGCCCCGCCGGTTCCGCGCCCCTCTGGCCCCGGGGCCAATGCCGGTCGCTCTGTCCTTGGGGCCGACCTGCGCATCACCGGCGAAATCAGCACCACCGGCTCGGTTGAGGTGTTGGGCGAAATTGACGGCAACCTCACGGCCCACGGCCTGATCATCGGCGCCGAGGGTCGTCTGAAGGGGTCGGTCAATGCGACCACGGTTGAGGTGAAGGGCAAACTTGACGGCAGCGTCACCTGCGAAAGCCTCACCCTCCGCTCCTCGGCCGAGGTGAAGGCCGATGTCACGACCGCTGGCATCGTGATCGAAAGCGGCGCGATCATGGATGGCCGGTTCCTGAAGCCCAAGGGCTGATCCGGGCGGCTCCACGGCCTGTTTTCGTGCAAGGGTCAGGCTGGCAGCGCTACACTGCCCCTGTCCCTCTCTGCTGCGCCGCAAGTCCATTGCAGGCTCTTCATCATGATGAACGTGTCGCCAGCCCCGGCTTGGCCTGCCGCAGGATCAGGCCCCTGTCGTGGCCCGATAGCCTTTGTTGACCCTTGCGCCATCATGCCCGCAAGAGTTGCACCGTTGGCTGATGACAATCTCTATGGTTGCGCATAGGGTCCGGCACATTCGCAAGTAAAGGTGCCCAATGCGTATCCCTCTGGTCCTGCTTCTTTCCACACTTCCCTGTGCCGCCATGGCTCAGGGCTTCGAAGGGGCTGCAGCCGAATTGCAGTTCCAGCATTACGACAACGGCGAAGGCTTCGACGTGAACAGCGTCGAGGGCAACCTTGATGCGGCATGGTCGTTCGGCACGATTGGCGCGCAGGTCGGGCTGATCTTCGGCAAGGAAGTCGACAGCAGCGCCGACATTGACTTTCGGTCTTACAACGGTATCGCGATGCACCTGACCGCCGATGTCTCTGACCCGCTTCGCCTTGGCGTGATGGTCGTGGCCGACAATTTTGCCGACGGGATTTCCCTCGTCGCGGCCGAGGCGCTGTATCTGGACGGCCCGCTTCGCCTTGAAGGCCGGATCGGTGACAGCCTCGACAGCGATTATGACAACCGCCTTGTCGAAGCGAAGGGCTCTTATGCCCTTGGTGAGGCGTTCAAACTTCGCGGCGGGTTGTTCTATGGCGACTACGGCGACGGTGTCACTTACCAAGTCTACACCGTAGGTCTGGGCTACGATATTGCCCCGGGAGCGGAGGTATATGCCGACCTCAGCCGCCACAACTATGACTATGGCCCGGGTGAAGGGGAAGATCAGGGCCACCTGATCAAACTTGGCGTCCGCTTCAATCTTGGCGGCGATGGTGAGCGGTTGTTCTCGTTTCAACCGCTGAACTGACCCAAATCGCTAACGGGTCAGCCCGGCCCCGGGCGCCGCACCAACAGTGCTGCGGCCAAGGCCATTCCAAGCACCGCAAGCACAAGGCAGGCTGCATACACCAGTTGCGGCCCGCCCAGCGCCAGCAAGCCCGCCCCCACAGACGGGGCCGCGGCGGAAGCAAGGATCGGCGCCACCGCTACGGCACCTGACACCGCGCCAAACCCCTGACGGCCAAGCACCTCGGCAATCAGCACTGGCCGCAGGATCGACATCAGCCCCGCGCCCGCCCCCTGCGCCAGCGCAAAGGCAAAGATCAACAAGGGCGCGGCCCCGGCCAGCCACAACAGCGCACCGGCAGCGACGACCCCGCCCAGCGCGCCCATCGTCGCCTGCCCGGTCGTGACCCGCGCGCCCGCCATCAGCAGCATCAGGCGTCCCGCCACCTGCGCCGGGCCAATGCAGGCCGCAGCCAGTGCAGCCATCCCGGACGCAGCGCCCCGATCCTCAAACAAGATCAGCACATAGGTGATCAGGATGCCGTGGTTCAGCCAGATCAGCCCGAAGGACACCGCAATCGCCCAGAACGCCGGCCGCCGCAGCGCCGCTTGCAGCACGTCGGGCGGGGTGGGGGCAGGCTCGCTTCCCGCCCGCGCGCGGCGGCGCAGGGACCTGACGGCCCAAAGGTTGCACGGCACGGCAAGCGCTGTCACCGCAGCAAAGACCAACATGCCCCCCTGCCCGCCGAACCGCTCACCAACCCAGTGACCAAAGGGAAAGGCCAGCGTCCCCGCAAACCCGGCGACCAGCGTCACCCGCGTGATCGCCGCCCGCGCACCATCGCCCAGCCGCCGGGTCAGGAAGGCAAAGCAGGTTTCGTAAAGACACCCCGCCTGCGCCACGCCGATCAGCGCCCAGGCCAGCAGCCAGACCGCGGGCGACGGCGCAAACCCCAGCCCCAGCACGCCCAAGGCGGCAAGGACCGGCCCCCAAACCAGCATTTCCCCGCCAAGGCCGCGGTCCACCAGCCGCCCGGTCCAGATCGTCAGGCTGGCCATGATCAGGAAGGCCAGCGTCGGCCCAAGCGCCAGCAAACCCTTTGACCAGCCGGTCGCCGTCACCAGATCCGGCAGCAAGGCGGGAAAGGCATAGTAGCTGCCCGCATAAAGCACCGTCTGACCCAGCGCCAACACCCAGACCGCCGGGCTGCCGCCGTCGGGGTGCAAAGCGACTGTCACAGCCCGTAGATATCCCCGAACTTCGCCTCAAGATACTCCAGCAGCGGCCCTTCCGACGGCTCGAACCCGCAAGCCTGCGTCACCACCTCACGCGGCAGATACCGCGACCCATGCCGTTGCAGCCGGTCGCGCATCCACGCCGTCGCCGCACTGACGTCGCCCTTGGCCATCATCCCGTCCAGACCCGGCACCTCTGCCCGCAGCGCCTTGACCAGACAGCCGGCATAGACATTGCCCAGCGTGTAGGTCGGGAAATACCCGAACAGCCCACAAGACCAATGCACATCCTGCAGCATCCCGTTCGACGGCTTGTCCACCGCGACGCCAAAGTCAGCCCGGAACCGTTCGTTCCACGCCGCCTCAAGATCCGCCACATCCAACTCGCCCCGGATCAGCGCCCGCTCCAGATCAAAGCGCATCATCACATGCAGGTTGTAATGCACCTCATCCGCCTCGGTCCGGATATAACCCGCATGCACCCGGTTCACCGCGCGGTAGAACGCTTCCGCATCCGCAATCCCGAAGTCACCAAACACCTCGCGCATCCGGCCATAAAGCCAACCCGTGAACGCGCGTGACCGCCCAAGCTGGTTCTCATAGCTCCGGCTCTGGCTTTCATGCACGCCCATCGACGCCCCCTGCCCGATCGGCGTGAGGAGATAGGCCGGGTCCACCCCCTGCTCATAGGCGGCATGCCCGACTTCGTGGATGGTGGAGTAAAAGCAGTTGAACGGATCAACCTCATTCACCCGCGTGGTGATCCGCACGTCATGGCCCGACCCGGACGAAAACGGATGCACCGCCAGATCCACCCGCCCCCGGGTCCAGTCATAGCCGAACACCGTCGCCAGTTCCCGCGTCAGCGCCAACTGCGCCTGCGTGTCAAAGGTGCCGACCACACCCTTCGGCGCACCCGCCGCCAGAACCTTTGCCCGCAAGGCCACCAGCCGAGGCCGCATCGCGTCAAACATCGCCGCGATCGCCGCCCCGGTCATCCCCGGTTCATAGTCATCGACCAGCGCGTCATAGGGGTCGCCGCCTTCCGCCAGCGCTGCCCCCTCCTCGCGCTTCAATGCCACCACCCGGGCCAGCGTTGGCAGGAACCCCGCCACGTCCTCCCGCGCGCGGCACCCGGCCCAGACGCCCTGCGCCAGCGAGGTTACCCGCGCCAGTTCCTCGGCCAGCCGCGCCGGGATCTTCACCGCCCGCGCATAGGACCGTCGCATCTGGCGCAACTGCGCCTCTCCCACCGCATCCGGCGCCTTCGCCCGGTCCAGCCAGACGGCCAGCCGACCGTCCGTCCGCCGCGCGTGCAGCACCGATTCCAGCGCCCCGATCTCCTCGGCCCGCTGGTCCGCGGCACCCTCGGGCATCATCGTTTCCTGGTCCCAGCCCAAGCGGCCTGCCACCTGCGCCAAAGCCTCGGTCTGGCGCTGGAACGCCATCAGATCATCATACACGCTCATGCCGTGCCTTCCCGGATCGACCCCGCCACGGGGTATTGAGACAGATGCCGCGCCCGCAGGATCAACACCCAAAGGATCACCGCGCCAATCTGATGGGTGATCGCTACATGCAGATGCGCGACGGTCAGCACCGTGACGATGCCCAGCACCATCTGCGCCACCAGCATCGCCATCACCGCGTTGAAAGCGCCTTGCGTCGCGCGATAGGCCGACCGCCGCCCGCGCAGCCAGACGACCACCCCGAAGGCAAACAGCAGATACCCCGACATCCGGTGCAGGAATTGCACCAGCCCGGGGTTTTCAAAGAACGCATGCCAGACCGGCAGACTGCCCCCCGCCCCGTCCGGGACATAGAACGCATCCGCCGGAAAGAAGCTGCCGTTCATCAAGGGCCAGGTCGGAAAGGCCCGCCCCGCGTCGATTCCCGCGACCAGCGCCCCCAGGAAGATCTGCAGGAAGGTAAAATGCAGCAGCCCGGTGGACAGCCCGAACAGCTTCGCCTCGCGCCCACGCCGCGCCGTCATCAACTCGGCCTCGCTCCGCCCCAGAAGCAGCACATACCACGCAAGGAAGCCCAGGATCACAAAGGCCAGCCCCAGATGCGTTGCCAGCCGGTAGGACGCGACATCCACCCGCTCGCCCCCAAGACCGGACGACACCATCCACCAGCCAATCGCCCCTTGCGCGCCCCCCAGCGCCCCAAGCAGCAACAAGCGCCCGGTCCATCCCGGCGGAATCTGCTTGGCAAGGGCAAAGCCGATGAACCCCACGGCCCAGACCAGACCGATCACGCGGCCAAGCTGGCGGTGGCCCCATTCCCACCAGTAAATGACCTTGAACTCATCAAGGCTCATCCCCTTGTTCTGCAATTGGTATTCCGGAATTTCGCGGTACTTCTGAAACTCTGCGTCCCAAGCCTCGGCGCTCATCGGTGGCAAGGCACCCGTAACCGGCCGCCATTCGGTGATCGACAACCCGCTGTCGGTCAGTCGCGTTAGCCCGCCAACGGCAATCATCGTGACAACCAGCAGGAACAGTGCCACCAGCCATAGCCGGATGCCACGCCGCGCGCCTTTGGGACGCGCATCAATGCCCCCACCCTGCGGCGGCGTCGGCACAGATTGCCCTGCCCCGACCTCTTCGAAAATGCTGCGCTTGCCAGCCATGCCGTGCCTCTTCACTTGTGCCCGGACACTAGGCCCCGCACTTGCGGCCTTCAAGGCCCTGCGGCAAAGCTCCAACGTCGCAGCGACGAACCGCCGTTCGGTAGCGGATTGTAAAATGGGTATTTCAGTGTATATTCAGATGACCCTTTCAGGATATACCCCATGACCCGCCTCTTGACCCCGCACATCGCCACGATGACCGAACTGCGCGAACCGCATAAGGTGCTGGAACGCTCGGGCGGCAAGCCGGTGGCGATCCTGAAGAACTCTGCCGTCGTGGCCTACCTTGTGCCAGAGGCGGCGGTGGACAAGGGCGACCACCGCATCGCCACGCTGGAAGAGGTGATGGAAAGCCTCAACCGGCGCCGCGCGATCAACCAGCCCGTTCTGGATTACCTCAAGGACAAGTAGATGCAGCTCCTCTCGCCCGAACTGGTCGAGGCGCTGCACGATGCCATCCTGAACCCCGGCGAACTCCCCGGCCGGGCACGGGACAAATCGCTTGAGGCCGCCCTTGCCCGCGTCGACAACCGCCTTGCCTACGGCATGGTCGCGGATGCGTTTGATCTGGCCGCCGCCTATGCCATGGCGATTGCCCGGGGCCACTGCTTCAACGACGGCAACAAGCGGACCGCTCACCAGTCGATGGATACCTGTCTCGACCTGAACGGAATCCAGATCACATGGAGTGCTGAGGACGTGGGCCAGATCATCATCCGCTGTGCCCAAGGTCTGGTCGAGGATGGCGATCTTGCCGACTGGCTGCGCGACAAGGCCAAGGGTTCGGCGGGCGGCTAGGCGATTGCGGTGGCACAGGACCATCGGCGGGCCAAAACCCTCGCCCTTGGCGCGATCTGCCCTATCTGAACGGAAACAGAAGGTCAGCCATGCAAACCCTTACCCTTTACGGCACCACAGCCGCCGCCTTTCTGATCCTTGATGCGATCATGTTGACGCTGGTGATGAAGCCCCTTTTTACCCGCCACATCGGCCCGCTTCTGGCTGAACCGATCCGCATCGCGCCGGCAGCCCTCTTCTACCTCGCCTACGTCGCGGGGCTGGTCTACCTCGTGTCCTTGCCCGCGCTGAAAACCGGTGCGCCCTTGGTCCTGCCCGCGCTCCTTGTCGGCCTGATGGCCTATGGCACCTATGAATTCACCTCATGGAGCGTGATGCGCGACTGGCATTGGCAAATGGTGGTGACCGATACGCTCTGGGGCGGCGTGCTGACCGCGTTTTCCGCCTGGGCCGGGGTGATGCTGACCCGGCTGATCCATGGTTAGGGGCTTTGCGGTCCCCGCGCCAATGTGCTACCACAGGGTGACTGTGCAAGGCTAAACCCTTGAAATCGCAAGACCCTGTCCCCGACTGGGACACCAACCGATAGGCCCCCGATGATCCTTTACGGTATCTCCACCTGCGACACATGCAAGCGCGCCCTCAAGACCCTGCAAGCGGCGGGCAAGGACGTCACCTTTCGCGACATCCGCGCCACCCCGCTGACCGAGGCCGAGATCGAAACGATCGTGCACGAATTCGGGGATCTCGCGGTGAACAAGCAGTCCACTACCTACCGCGCCTTCAACGATTTCTTGAAAGCCTCCGACCCCGAGGCGCAGATCGCAGCACAGCCGACCGTGATGAAACGGCCGGTCATCCAGGATGGCACCCGCTGGTATCTGGGATGGGACAGCGCGACCGAAGCCGCGCTGACGTCTTAAAGCAGCCGCAGATCCCCGGCAGACTGCTTGCCATCGCGGCCCGACTGCAATTCGTAGCCGATCTTCTGGTTGTCGTTCAGTCCCTTCAGCCCGGCCCGTTCGACAGCCGAGATATGCACGAACACGTCCTTGCCGCCGTCGTCCGGCGCAATGAAGCCGTAGCCTTTGGTCGAATTGAACCACTTCACGGTGCCTGTCGGCATGCCGCTTCTCCTCTCAGAACCCCCCCGCGGCGCCATTGCCGCGGGCCGTGCCATCAGGTCTTCCAGGGCCTTCGATCAGAGAGGCGGTCAGGAATTCTGTCGTCACTGACGCGATGATGCCAAGGATTCGCTGAAAATCAAGCTACAAGGCGCGGGACGGCCCGGGCGAGCAGCCGATCTGCCGAAACCGGACCCGCGCCCTTCAGGATCAGCACAAGAAACAGCAGCAGCCAGAACGCGCGCTGGTCAAGGATCAGCGCGTCCGATGCCCGGTCGAACCACGCCCCGGTCGCAGCGCCATGGCCGATGACATCGGTCAGGCTTTGCACCACGACAAACCCCACCATCCCCAAGGCCGCCAGCCGGGTGAGCAGGCCCAGCACAAGCAGCACCGGCAGGGCATATTCCGCCCAGGCCCCCGCAAGAACCACCAGCCTCTGCCACAGCCCCATCTGGCCAACGTCATAGCCCGCCGCCTCGAAGGCCCGCGGGAAGATCTGCGCATAGGCCCCGATCGAGGGCGAAAACACCCCTTCCAGCTTGGTCCCGGCCGAGGCCCAGAAATAGCCGAAGAGTACCCCCGCAAAAACCAGCCGCGCCGCAGTTGGCAAAAGCCAGTCAGCCGCACGGTCCATCTGCCCGGTGACCCGGTCATAAAGGGTCAGAAGTCCGGTCATTCCTCAACTCCGACGATGGCGCCGCCCGCGACAAGGATCGACAGGACAGCCGGAAGGTCCAGACCAGCCCCCGCCCGATCAAGGCATTGGCCCAGCGTGTGGCCCTCAAGAAGCCCTTGCACAAAAGTCCCGCCCCCTGCAGGCAACCGGTGCGGCCGGGGGTCAAACCCGGGCCGCAGGATCAGGACATCCTCGGGCCCCGGGGTTGGCTGCGGTCCGCCTTCGGCATTGGCGACCCAGATCGACAGCACGGGCCACCGGGACCGGACCAGCCGGACCGATGGCGCAAGTCGCAACCGCAACCCGGCAATATCGGCGGCAAGCAGACGCTGGAAATCGGCCTCGGCCAAGGGCGCGCTGTCGGCGGCATGATAGCTTTCGCGCATGGCCTGATCCAGACGCGCGACATCTGGCAGATAGGCCAGAGGCGCCACAGGCGGAAAGCTTTCCAGCCAGCCCGGAAGTGCCACGCCATACAGCATCAGCATCCGCGACTGGGGCGGATGGGCCCGCAGGAACAGCCCGGCCATGGCGGCAAAGAAATCATCCCCGACCAGCTTGCGCACTGTCGGAAACGCCGCCTCCAAGGCGCGGGTCAGGGATGAGGCCATGTTGTTGCGATAGACCGAAAAACGCTTTGGGGCCGGGCGTCCTTGCGGATCAACGATGCCTTCGGGAAGGGCAGCCTCTGGGTCCAGAAGCGCATGTGCAAAGGCCGCTTGCGTCATGCCACAGGCTCCAGCATCCGCGCAGCACGGGCGGCCTCGGCCTGCAAAACCGGCCAGTCGGGCACGTCATTGTCCCATTCGATCAAGGTCGGACGGGGGCCACCCCGCGCAATCACCCGGGCGTAAAGCGCCCAGACGGGATCAACCACCTCAGCCCCGTGACTGTCGATCAAGAGGCGGTTTCCGTGGTCATCGCGGTCCTCGCTATGCCCGCCCAGATGGATTTCACCGACCAGTGTCAGCGGAAAGGCATCCAGATAGGCTTCGGGGTCATAATTCTGATTTGTTCCAGAGACATAGACGTTGTTCACATCCAGCAGCAGCCCGCATCCGGTACGTTGCGCGATCTGCGTCAGGAACGCGACCTCATCCATCGTGGTCTCGGCGAAAGCCACATAGGTCGAGGGGTTTTCCAGCAGCATCCGCCGACCCAGCACCTCTTGGACCTCGTCAATATGGTCGCAGACGCGGGTCAGTGTGGTGGAGGTGTAGGGCAAGGGCAGCAGGTCGTTCAGAAAGGCCCCGTCATGCGTTGACCATGCAAGGTGTTCGGAAAAGCTCGCCGGATTCAGCCAGCCGCAAAGTTTGCGCAGGCGGTCAAGGTGGTCACGGTCCAAAGGCCCTTCCCCGCCGATCGACAGACCCACGCCATGGACCGAGATCGGGAACCGTTCCGCCAGATGGCGCAGTTGTGCCAAGGGGCGGCCACCGTCGCCCATGTAATTCTCGGCATGAATTTCCAGCCAGCCCACGGGGCCGGGGTCAGCCATGATCGACGCAAAATGCTGTGGTTTGTAGCCGGTGCCGGGCTTTGCGGGCAGGCCGCCCCCCGTTTGGTCAAGCATGAGATATCCCCCGTAAAGGTCACCCCCCGGTCGGCAGGACCGGGGGGCGAATGTCGTCAGCTGGCCATGTCGCGGTCAATCGCTTCAAGGCTGCCCATGCGGGCCATGCCGTCTTCGGCAGCGGGCAATTCCATGGTCAGGCAGGTGCCAGCCGGAACCAGCTTCCATGCATTGCCCTGATAATCGACCTTCGAGGTGCCGGCGCAGGTGGTGCCTTCCCCGGCGGCGCAGTCATTCTGGCCGGCCAGTGCCACGCCAAAGCACTTTTCGTTTTCCTGCGCCGAAGCGGTGGTGGCAGCACCCGCAAGGGCAGCCGCAAAGGCGCCGGCAATGACGAGAGTTTTCGATTGATACGACATGTGAATACATCCCTTGAGTTTGGTGGTCGCACCGTCTGCGACACCCAAAGGAGTAGGCTGGCACTACGATCACAGGACAGGCACGGACGCGTGAGCCACGGATTTGTGAGGCGGATTGCCGCAGGGCAGAAACAGCAAAGCCCCGCCAATTGGCGAGGCTTTGCTATGTTTATCATAGACTTGGGGCTAGGCGCCTGAGGGCGGAAGGGCCTCAAACCCGAAGGTCGAAATCGCTGAATCGAGGCTGATCGTTTCAGTCCGCGTCTCACCCAGACGGCGAACTGAAACAGTCCGGGCCTCAACCTCCTGCATCCCGATGGCAAGTATTACAGGAACCTTGCCCACCGAATGCTCGCGGACCTTGTAGTTGATCTTCTCGTTGCGAACATCCGCCTCGGCCCGGACGCCAGCCTTCTTCAGCGCGGCGACCACCTCATGTACGAAAGGGTCGGCATCCGACACGATCGAGGCGACAACCACCTGCCGTGGGGCCAGCCAGAACGGCAGTTTGCCGGCGTAGTTTTCCAGCAAAATGCCGATGAAGCGTTCAAACGACCCCAGAACCGCGCGGTGCAGCATATAGGGCATATGCTTGGCCCCGTCCTCACCGACGTATTCCGCGCCCAGCCGGTCAGGCAGTTGCGCGTCAACCTGGAAGGTGCCGCACTGCCACTGGCGACCGATGGCGTCGGTCAGCTTGAAATCCAGCTTCGGGCCATAGAACGCGCCATCGCCGGGGTTGATCTCATGGGGCAGGCCCAGCTTTTCGATGGCCCCGGTCAGCGCGCCTTCGACGATGTCCCACTGCGCATCGGTGCCGATCCGCACTTCTGGCCGGGTGGACAGCTTGATGTCAAAGCTGTCGAACCCAAGATCCTTGTAGACCGACGACAGCAGCTGGATGAACCCGGCGCATTCGTCTTCGATCTGCGCTTCGGTGCAGAAGATATGCGCATCGTCCTGCGTGAAGCCGCGCACCCGCATCAGCCCGTGCATCGAGCCGGAGGATTCATACCGGTGGCACGACCCGAACTCAGCCAGCCGCAAGGGCAGGTCGCGGTAGGATTTCAGACCCTGGTTGTAGACCTGCACATGGCAGGGGCAGTTCATCGGCTTCAGCGCGTTGATGCGCTTTTCCTTGGCGCCCTCTTCGTCGACCTCCACGATGAACATGTTCTCGCGGTAGGCTTCCCAATGGCCGGACTTTTCCCAAAGCACCCGGTCCACGACCTGAGGCGTCTTGATTTCCTTGTAGCCCGTAGACCGCAGCCGCCCGCGCATGTAATCCTCAAGCTGGCGATAGATCGTCCAGCCGTTCGGGTGCCAGAACACCATGCCGGGGGCTTCTTCCTGAATGTGGAACAGCTCCATCTCGCGGCCCAGCTTGCGGTGGTCGCGCTTGGCGGCCTCCTCCAGCATCGTCAGATGCGCCTTCAGGTCATCGCGGTTGCGAAAGGCCACGCCGTAGATGCGCTGCAGCATCGGGCGGCTTGCATCGCCCAGCCAGTAGGCCCCCGCGACATGCGTCAGCTTGAAGGCATCGGCGGGCACTTGCCCCGTATGCTGCAGATGCGGGCCACGGCACAGGTCCTGCCAGTTCCCGTGCCAATACATCCGCAGGTCTTCGCCTTCAGGGATGCGGTCGATCAGCTCCAGCTTGAAGGGTTCCTGACGGCCCCGGTAGTATTCGACGGCCTTCTCGCGCGGCCAGACTTCCGTCCGTACCGGCTCGCGCGCGTTGATGATCTGCTTCATCTTGGCTTCGATTGCGCCAAGGTCTTCGGGCGTGAAGGGTTCCGCACGGTCGAAATCGTAGAACCAGCCGTAGTCGCGCACGGGGCCGATGGTGACCTTCACATCTGGCCAGATTTCCTGCACCGCGCGGGCCATGATATGGGCCAGATCATGCCGGATCAGCTCCAGCGCCGGTGTTTCATCCTTCAGCGTGTTCAGGCTGATTCTTGCATCGCCCGGGATGGGCCAAGCCAGGTCCCAGTGCTTGCCATCGACCTGCGCCGAGATGGAGGCTTTGGCCAGCGACGGCGCAATGCTTGCGGCCACCTCGGCCGGAGTCACGCCCGCCGGGTATTGGCGGATGTTGCCATCAGGAAATGTCAGGGAAATCTGGCTCATGGCCGGCTCCTCGTCAGTTTGGCGCCTACGAAACGCCCGGTTGCGGGTTATGTCGGGGCTGATGTGCCAAGGCGCAGGCGGGAAGTCAAGCCATGGGCGGTTCTTCGCGCGTCGATTGCTTGGGGCCTCACCCTTGCCCGTCTGGAGGCCTATATTGGTTACATGACAACCTATCTCACCACGCCGCAAGGACGCCACATTGCCTATCACAAGACCCCCGGGCGGGAACCGGGCGTCGTCTTTCTGGGCGGCTTTCGGTCGGACATGACCGGGTCAAAGGCCCTGCATCTGCAGGCCTGGGCCGAGGCGGCAGGGCGGGCTTTCCTGCGCTTTGACTATTCGGGCCACGGCGCATCCCGTGGTGCCTTTGTCGACGGGTCCATCGGCGACTGGCGCGAGGATGCGGCGGCGGTGATCGAGGTGCTGACCGAAGGGCCACAGGTGCTGGTCGGATCGTCCATGGGCGGCTGGATTGCGCTGCTGCTGGCCCGGGACATGCCCGAGCATGTTGGCGGTCTGGTCGGCATTGCCGCCGCGCCGGATTTCACCGAACGCATGTGGGAAAGCGAGTTTTCGCTGGCCGACCGGACCACGCTGCTGGAAGACGGCGTCGTTCTGCGTCCGTCGGACTATTCGGACGACCCCTACCCCATAACTCGTCGCCTGATTGACGATGGGCGGCGCAATCTGGTGCTGGACCAGCCCCTGCCTCTGCCCATGCCGGTGCGCCTGCTGCAGGGCACGGCAGACACCGATGTGCCGCCCTCGGTCGCGCTTGGCCTGTTTGACCACATCGAAAGCACGGACTTGCGGCTGACGCTGGTCAAGGGTGCCGATCACCGCTTTTCCACGCCCGCCTGTCTGGAACTGATCACCGCCTGCGTGGAAGACGTGCTGCAGCATCGTGACACCGGCGTGGTGGAGGAGACGGGTCTTTTGCAGAAATCGAATATCGGCTGACCAGACACAAGCTGCCCACTTCCCATTTCATTTTCTGATATTGTTTTGAATCCATTGGCTTGTGGGCTATGGTACCACCGTGTCGCTACTGGTGTATGTTCCATTATCCTGCAATTCAGCCCAAAGGTGCCGGGGATGAGCGAACCCCTAGTCCTGATCCCCGGTTTCATGGCCGATGCCCGGGTGTTCATGCCGCAGATCGCCCAGCTTGGGGCGACACGGCAGGTAATCCTCCTCTCACCCGGCATGGCCGACACGGTGGAAAAGGTTGCCACCGATGCGGCGCCAAACCTGCCCGGTCGCTTTGCCGTCGTCGGTCACGGCCTAGGCGGCAATATCGCGATCGAGCTTTTGCGCCGCCGCCCCGAAGCGATCAGCCGGATCGCGCTGATCGCGACCGATCCCTTGCCCGAACCGCCCCAGCTTGCCGCCGCGCAAGAGGCGCTGATCGTCGCCGCCAAGACCGGCCACATGGCCGATTGCATCGCCCAGATGCTGCCGGAAACCGCGCTTCATGCAGCACCCTGGCGGTATGAGGTGATGGCTCTGGTGCAGGACATGGCGGCCACGCTTGGCCCGGACCAGTTCACCCGGCAACTGCGCGCCATGCAGCGCCGCCCTGACCAGCAAAAGACGCTGCGCAAGGCCAATGTGCCCACGCTTATCCTTGCCGGCGAAGCGGATACCATCGTCCCCCGCCGCCGGACCGAGTTTCTTGCGGGCATGATGCCGCAGGGTTGCCTTGAAATCATCGCCGAGGCCGGTCATCTGCCGCAGTTGGAACAGCCTGAAGCAGTCACCAAGGCGCTGGGGACCTTCCTTTCGGGACGCCTGCCAACCCTGCTGCTGGCCTGAGGCCCTATTGCCCCGCGGCCAGCGAAATCTTCGCCTTGCGACCGGTCCCTGACGCCCTGTCGATGAAGTGCAGCACCAGTGGGCGGATGTTCAGACGCCAGCTTTTCCCGGCAAAGATGCCGTAGTGGCCGGCGCCCGGTTCCAGATGCTGGGCCTTCTTGTCATCCGACAGCCCGGTCAACAGGTTAAGTGCCGCAACACACTGCCCGGGGGCCGAGATATCGTCATTCGCGCCCTCGACCGTCATGACCGAAACCTTGGTGATGGCACCCAGGTCGACCTGACGGCCCGCCACGACGAAGGAGTTTGTCGCAATCTCACGGTTCTTGAAGATGCGCTCTACCGTCGACAGGTAGAACTCCGCCGTCATGTCCATCACGGCAAGGTATTCGTCGTAGAACCGGTTGTGGGCATCGTGATCCGACGCATCCCCGCGCGAGACGCGGAAGATCTGTTCGGAAAAGGCCTTGCCGTGGCGTTCGGCGTTCATCGTGATGAAGCTTTGCAGTTGCAATAGCCCCGGATAGACCAGCCGCCCCGCGCCCTTGTGCTTGAAGCCGACGCGCTGGATGGCCAGGTGTTCAAGTTGGCCCATGGTGACGCGGCGGCCGAAATCGGTCACCTCGGTGGCGGCGGCATCAGGATCGACCGGCCCGCCGATCAGCACAAGGCTGCGGGGCTGCGCGTCAGGGTCTTCCGCGGCCAGATAGGCCGTAGCCGCCAGTGCCAGCGGCACCGGCTGGCAGACGGCGATGACATGGGTTTCAGGCCCCAGGGCCTTCATGAACTCGGCCAGATACAGCGTGTAATCCTCAACATCGAACTTGCCGACGCTGACCGGAATGTCGCGGGCGTTGTGCCAATCAGTCACATAGACATCGGCATCGGGCAGCAGGCTTGCCACGGTCGACCGCAGCAGCGTGGCATAGTGGCCCGACATCGGCGCCACCAGCAGCACCTTGCGCGCCATCGGTGCCCGGCGGCGGACGTAGAACTGCACCAGATCGCCAAACGGCTTTTCGACAACCTTGGTCACATCCACCAGATGGTCCTGCCCATCCGGCCCGACGATCGACCGGATGCCCCAGTCGGGCTTGGCGATCATGCGGCTGAACGTACGTTCGGTCACTTCGCCCCAGGCGGCCATCATGGGCAGCATCGGGTTCATCGACAGCGCGAAGGCCGGGTAAGACGCCATGGCCCGCGCAGTCGCACCCAACCACTCATTCGTGTTGCGCGCACTTTCCATCAGGTCATAGGTGAACATATACTTCATAGCATCTCCTTGCCCGCGGGGGGGCCGATGTGGCAAGGCCGACCAGGGCGTGGCGACGCAATGCTGCACAGCGGCGACGATAGGGGGGAAACGTTAGCATGACAACAGAAGAGAATGCACTTGGTCCGGAAGCCGAGGCCAGGGCCGCGCGTCTGAATGCCAACCTCGCGAAGGTTGACGAGTTGTCAAAGCGCCTGACCGCCGCGCTGACCCATCGCCAGCAGACCGATCCGTCGCTGCACGGCCCGGCCCCCGACGTCTACATGAAAGCCGCCGCCGCCTATCTGGCCGAAATGATGCAGAACCCCGCCAAGGTGGTGGAACATCAGGTCAACTACTGGGGCAAGACGCTGAAGCACTATGTCGAGGCGCAGGCGACCCTTGCCAAGGGTGAATTCAAGGCCCCGCCCGATCCGGGGCCGAAGGACCGGCGCTTTTCCAACCCGTTGTGGGACACGCATCCGTTCTTCAACTACCTCAAGCAGCAATACCAGATGAACGCCGACGCAATCACCACCGCCGTCAGCGACATGGAGACGCTGGACCCCGCCGACCGCCGCCGGGTGGACTACTTCACCCGCCAGATCGTCGACATGTTCAGCCCGACCAATTTCCTTGGCACAAACCCCGATGCGCTGGAACGTGCCGTCGAAACCGATGGGATGAGCCTTGTGCAGGGGCTGGAAAACCTTGTCCGCGACATCGAAAACAATCAGGGCGATCTTCTGGTCACCCTTGCGGATCGTGAGGCGTTCAAGGTCGGCGAAAACCTTGCCACCACCCCCGGCGCGGTTGTCTACCGCAACAAGATGCTTGAACTGATCCAGTATGAACCCACCACCGAAAAGGTCCACAAGACGCCGCTGCTGATCTTCCCGCCGTGGATCAACAAGTTCTACATCATGGACCTGAAACCCGCGAATTCGCTGATCAAGTGGATCGTGGATCAGGGGTTCACGCTGTTTGTCGTCAGCTGGGTCAACCCCGATGCCTCCTACGCCGGGACCAGCATGGATGACTACATGCGCGACGGGTTCCTGCGCGCGATGGCCGAGGTGCGCCGCATCACGGGTGAGCCGCAGATCAACGCCGTCGGCTATTGCATCGCCGGCACCACGCTGGGCCTGACTCTGGCGCATCTGCAAAAGGCCGGGGATGACAGCGTCAAATCCGCGACCTTCTTCACCACGCTGGCCGATTTTTCCGACCCGGGCGAAGTGGGCGTGTTCCTGAACGACGATTTCGTCGATGGCATCGAACGCCAGACCGCGCTGGACGGCATCCTGTCCCGCAAGTTCATGAGCAAGACCTTCAGCTTCCTGCGGTCAAACGACCTGATCTACACGCCTGCCATCAAGTCCTACATGCTGGGCGAAGCGCCGCCTGCGTTCGACCTGCTCTACTGGAACGGTGACGGCACCAACCTGCCCGCGACGATGGCCGTCGAATACCTGCGCGGCCTCTGCCAGGGCGATGGGTTTGCCAAGGGAGAATTCCCGGTCTTCGGCCACCCTGTCAGCCTTGCCGACATCAAACTGCCGCTCTGCGCCATCGCCTGCGAGACGGACCACATCGCCCACTGGCGCGGCAGCTTCAACAGCATCAAGCAGATGGGGTCGACCGACAAGACCTTCATCCTGTCGCAGTCCGGCCATATCGCCGGGATCATCAACCCGCCCGCGCGCGACAAGTACGGCCACTACACCAGCGATGCCCCGGTGTCGGGTGACCCGGAAGCCTGGCTGAAGGCCGCAACCTTCCACAAGACCAGCTGGTGGCCGCGCTGGCGCGACTGGCTGGCGGAACGGTCAGGGCCGATGATCAAGGCCCGGGTCCCGGTCGATTCGCTGGCGGCGGCACCGGGGACCTATGTGGTCGCCACGCCGGATGCGGCAGCGGCTGTCTGATATTTCAGCCGCTTTACGCAGGGTTAGCTTGCAGCACCCGCAAGTTTTGCTGCATTGCAGAAAAGACTTGAAATGCTGCAGTGCAGCATCTATATCTTGGTCATCGAAAAGCGGGTGGATGCCCGCACATAGCGGAGTATACCAGATGACCAAGACCCCCGATTTCGCCAAGACCATGCAGGACATGATGGCTTCGTTCCCGGTTGACGCTTCGGCCTTCCAGAACGCGTTCAAGACCCAGGCTGCTTTTGCCGAGAAATTCTCGAAAGTCGCTCTTGAAGCCGCTGAAAAGTCCACCGAGATCACCTCGAAATGGGCCAAGGATTCGATCGCCAAGCTGTCGGACGTCTCCAAAGCCAAGGCTGAGCCGACCGACTACTCCAAGTCGGTGACCGACTTCGCTTCGGCCGCTGCCGAAATGGCTGCTGAAAACATGGCTGCCTTCGCTGAAGTTGCGAAGAAAGTGCAGATGGAAACCGTCGAGCTGATGCTTGCCGCTGGCAAGGACATGTCGGAAGACGCGACCGCCGCCGTCAAGAAAGCCACTGCCGAAGTGACCACCGCTGCCAAGAAGGCCGCTGCGGCTGCGAAGTAAGCTACAGCCTTAACGAGTGTGCGTCCCCCCGGGGGCGCATGGCGGGCCGGGGACACCCCCGAGCCCGCCCTTTCTTTTTGCAAATCCCTCCCGTAAGGTTCTCTGCACCTGCACAAAGTCCCTGGGGGGCACTATGGCCGAAACCGAAAAACCGCTGCTGATCAAGCGCTATGCCAGCCGTCGGCTCTACAACACCGAAACCTCTGACTACGTCACGCTGGAGGATATCGCCGGTTTCATCCGTCAGGGGCGTGAAGTGCAGATCGTCGATTTGAAATCCGGCGATGACCTGACCCGGCAATACCTGCTGCAGATCGTGGCCGAACATGAATCCAAGGGCGAAAGCGTGTTGCCGGTGGATGTGCTGACCGATCTGGTCCGCAGCTACACCAGCGGCGTGCAGTCGATCGTGCCACAATTCCTTGCCTCATCCTTTGAAATGCTGCGCGAAAGCCAGTCGAAGATGATGGAAAACCTTACGGCCTTTCCGAACCCAATGGCCGCCGTTCCGGGGTTCGAGGCGATCCGCAAGCAGCAAGAGGCCTTTCTGAAATCCATGATGGGTGGGATGCCGGGGTGGAACGCCTCCGGCCCCGCGCGTGAGGATGACACCCCCGCCGCCCCGGACGACATCGCCGAGATCAAGAAGCAACTGGCCGAGTTGCAGAAGAAACTGTCAAAGCTTTGACCGATGGCCGAAGCCGAAGGCCGCGTCACGCTTTGGGGGATCGAGGTGTTCGTGGCCGCCGCCGAGGAAGGCTCGATCTCTGCCGCGGCACGGCGGCTTGGTGTCAGCCCCTCGGCCATCAGCCAGCAGCTTTCCGGGCTAGAAACCGCCCTTGGCGCGATCCTGCTTGACCGCTCCGGTCGGCCGATGCCGGTCACGCCTGCGGGGGTCATGTTCCGCCGCCATGCCCAAACCATCCTGAACGCCGCCAGCGAGGCGCGGGCCGAACTGGCCATGGCGGATCTTGCCGGGATGACGACGCTGCGCCTTGGCGTGATCGAGGATTTTGACAGCGACGTGACCCCCCGCCTGCTGTCGCTTCTGGCGCAGGACCTGAAGGGCTGCCGGTTCCTTCTGGAAACCGGCGCCAGTCACCGCCTGCTGGACCAGTTGGAGGCCCGGGCGCTGGATATTGTCGTGGCGGCCGATTCCGAAACCGGCAGCGATGCCGATGCCACCTGGCGCGAAGTGCATCCGTTGATGTCGGAACCTTTCGTCGCCGTCACGCCCCCCGGCGCGCGGATCGAGGACCTGCCGCTGATCCTTTACACCGCCCGCCACCTGATGGGCCGCCAGATCGCCACCCACTTGTCACGGCAAGGCCTGCGCCCGGCGCATCGGTTTGAACTGGACAGCTATGCCGCGATCCTGGCCATGGTCGCGGGCGGCGAAGGCTGGACGATCCTGACCCCGCTTGCCCTGCATCAGGCCCGGGCCTTCCGATCGGCTGTTGAGGTCCGCCCCCTGCCCTTCGCACCGCTTGGGCGGACCCTGTCGCTGACCGCGCGCGCGGGCATCTTTCGCGACATGCCTGCCCAGATCGCAGCCCGGCTGAAACCCCTGATCGCGCAGGATGTCATCGCCCCGGCCTTGGCCGATTGCCCCTGGCTGGCCCCGGCGCTGCGGGTGCTCTAGCCCCGCACCTCGGTCGCCGCATCAAGGATGGCATCGGCGATATAGGCCAGCTCGGCCTCGGTCAGCCGCGTTGGCAGGCGCACGTCACAGGCGCGCATCAGCATGGCGCGGGTTTGCGGCAGGTCCGGCTGGTCGCCAAGGAACTGCCAGTTCCAGAACGCCCGCGCGTTGCCGTCGCTTAGCCCGAAGACCTGCACCGCCACGCCACGCGCCTTGGTCCCGGCCTGAAAGCCCAATGCCTGTTCATCCGTCCAGCCGCCCACAAGGTTGAACTGGATGGAATCCGGCGCCCGAACTTCCGGGCCCAGCGGCTCTGGCACCTCAAGGTGGGCCGAGGTGTTCAGCCGCGCCGCCACATGGTCATGGTTCGCCCGGCCCTTTTCCACCCGCTCTGCCACGAGCGGCAGTTGCGGCCGGATCACCGCGGCGGAAAGGTTCTGCATCCGCAGGTTATAAAGCGGCAGCTTGTTCTGCCAATGCGCACAGCTGTTGGACAACCCCGGATGCTTCTTCCAGTTCGTCTCATAGGCGCCCGACATGATGATCGCCCGCGCCGCGATTTCCGGGTCGTCGGTGATCATGATGCCGCCTTCGCCCGCGTTCACCATCTTGTAGGACTGAAAGCTGAAGCAACCGACCTTGCCAATCGTGCCGATGTTCCGCCCGCCCCAGACCGTGCCCAGCGAATGCGCTGCATCCTCGATCACCGGAATCCCGGCCGCATCGCACAGCGCCATGATGGCGTCCATGTCACTGGTATGCCCGCGCATGTGGCTGATCATGACCGCGCCAGCGCCCAGCAACTTGGCCGCGAAATCTGCCATGTCCACCCGGTAGTTTTCGCCCACTTCCACCAGCACCGGCTCACATTCGGCATGTACGACCGATGACGGCACGGCGGCAAAGGTGAAGGCCGGGATCAGGACCTTGGCGCCTTTCGGCAGGTCCAGCGCTTTCAGCGCCAGAAACAGCGCCGCGGAACAGGACGACACGGCCAGCGCATAGCGCGTGCCCATCAAGGCCGCAAACTCAGCCTCCAGCAGGGCGACCGGAGCATCTGCAGCAGCCGTGTACCGGAACAGATCGCCCGAGCTCAGCAGCCTTTCGATCTCGGCCCGCGCAGCCTCGGGGATCGGTTCGGCGTCGTAGACATTGGGCGCGCCTGTCGGCATGAGGGTCTGACCGTCGGGGGCCATGCTGCACCTTTTCTTAAACTCTGGTTCAGAAAAGGTTTAAACACCCACTTGGTGACGCGCCAGTGACAATTTCTTCGCCTTGCGTGTTTTCGCCTAGGGCTTCAGCGCCGCGCGGGCCGCCATCGCCTCCATTGCCGCCACAAGTTCGTGCCATGCCGTCCGTGCCATCGAACGGAACACCATGATCTCGAACGCATAATCGCCGCTTCGCACGATCACGGCATTCATGTGATTCACCGGCGCGCGCAAAACCCGGCCCACTGGGCAGGCTGAAAGCCGCAGGTCCAAGGGCACAAGCCGCGCCAGAACGTCAACCGCGCCAACGCCTGACAGCGACAACACGGCCCAGCCATCACTTTGGTCGGTGATCGCGGCACCTTCCAGCGCGGGTGCCTCTCCCCCCACAAGGAAGGCCTGATCGCGTCCGGTCCAGATGATCCGCACGCCGTTCTTTTCGACGAACGCATTGGGCGCCGGGAAGGTCAGCCCAAGGCCCTTCAGCCCCTTCGCCACCGCCTTCGCCCCACCCGGCAGGATCGAGATTGACGTGATCGGCCCGACCGACGCCTCAGCCAAGGTAACCCCGCCAAGGGTCAGCGGCCCCTGCCCTTCAAGAGCGGATTTTGCAATCAGTTCAGGCACGCAGTTTCTCCCCCTCCGGGTCGTGGAAGACCGGGTTGCACACCAAACAGATCACGTCGAGGCCGCGCAGATGGTCTACCAGCCGCACGCGTTCCCCAATCCGCGCCCGCCCATCCTTCAGGAACCCCAGACCCAGCCAGGCCCCTTCGCTCGGCGACCAGCCAACGCTGGTGACATAGCCCTGATCCGTCTCGCGGTGCACCTCGGCCCCCGGGACAAACAGATGCGCGCCCGCGCTGATCGCCTCGGTGGCTTTCAACCCGACCAGCTGTTCCCGCTCCGGTCCCCACATCCCCGGACGCGTGGCGGCGGCCTTGCCGATGCAGTCCTTCTTGGCGCTCACCATCTTTTCCATGCCGATGTCATGCGCGGTAACCCGGCCGTGGATTTCGGCATGGGTGATGAACCCCTTCTCAATCCGCAGGACGTTCAACGCCTCCATCCCGTAGGGCCCGCCGCCCATCGTTTCGGCCCGGGCCACCAGATCGCGGAACAGCGCCTCGCCATAGCGGGTGGGAACGGCAAGTTCATAGCCCTCTTCGCCGGAAAAGCTGATCCGGAACAGGCGGCCATCCACCCCGCCGATCCGCACCGGGGCGACCCCCATGAAGGGCAGGTCCACTGGTTCTTCCACGAAAGAGTTCACCAGCGCCCGCGCCTTCGGCCCTGCCACGGCAAACTGCGCCCAGCTTTCCGTGACGCTGATGAACCGCACCTGCCAGTCAGCGCAGAAGGCCTGATGCACGAAATCCAGATGCCGCATCACCAGACCGGCAGCGGCTGTGGTGGTGGTCATCAGGTAGTGCGCCTCGCCCAACCGGGCGCTGGTCCCGTCGTCCAACACCAGCCCATCCTCGCGCAGCATCAGGCCATAGCGGACCCGGCCAACCGGCAAGGTGCTGAAGGTATTGGTGTAGACGAAATCAAGGAATCGCCCCGCGTCCTTGCCCTGAATGTCAATCTTGCCCAGGGTTGAGACATCCGCCACCCCGACCGCCTGCCGGACCATCGTCACTTCACGGTCACACGCCTCACGCCATGTCGTCTCTCCCGGCTTCGGGAAATAGCTTGGCCGATACCACAGCCCCGCCTCGATCATCGGCGCGCCCCGGTCACGGCTGGCCTGATCGCTGGTCAGAAACCGTTGCGGCGCAAAGCCCTCGGCCCGGCCCCCGGCCCCCATCGCAGCGATGGACACCGGCACATAGGGCGGGCGGAAGGTCGTGACACCCGTCTCGGGGATCCCCCGCCCCGTCGCATCGGCCAGCACAGCCAACGCAGCGACGTTGGAGTTCTTGCCCTGATCCGGCGCCATGCCTTGCGTGGTATAGCGCTTCATGTGCTCGACGCTGCGGAACCCCTCTTGCGCGGCCTGCTTCACGTCCTTCGTCGTCACGTCGTTGGCAAAGTCCAGCCAGGCGCGCCCCTTCCCTTCAACCGCCCAGATCGCCTTGATCCGGTAGGGCGCATCCTCCGCCGTCGGCAGATCGACGCTGACCTTGCGCCCCAAAGCCTCCACCGCACGCAGCGCCGCCGCACGGCCGGTTGCCAGCGCACCGTGGGTGGAAAAGGACCCGTTCGCCGCCCCCACCGCCACCAGCCCCGGCACCGCGCCTTCCATCGGCACGAAAGCCGCCAGATCCTCGTTCCACCTTGGCCGGCCGTTCATGTGACAGGTCAGGTGGATCGTCGGGTTCCAGCCGCCCGACATCGCCAGACAATCCGTCTCGATCTCGAATGTCTCCGACCCCTTGCGCACCTGGATTGCCGACAGCCCCAGCCGTCCGCGCGTGCCCACAACCTCGGCCCCCAGATGCACCGGGCAATCCTCGACCGCGCTGGCATCGGCGCGCGGATCAATGATCGCGGCCACCTGCACCCCCGCCGCCATCAGATCGCGCGCCGTGGCCCGCGCCTGATCGGTATTGGCAAACAACGTCACCCGCTTGCCAGGGCTGACGCCGTAGCGGTTCAGGTAAGTGCGGACAGCGGAGGCCATCATGATCCCCGGCCGGTCGTTGTCTTCAAACGCCACCGCCCGCTCCAGCGCGCCACTGGCCAGCACCGCATGCCCCGCCACGATCCGCCAGAAACATTCGCGCGGCAGGTTGGGTCGCGCCGATTTGTGCAGCCCCACACGCTCCAGCGCGCCATAGGTGCCGTGGTCATAGGCCCCAGTCACCGTCGTCCGCGCCATGATCCGCACATTCGGCAGCGAAGCCAGTTCCGCCACCGCCTGCGCAACCCAGTCACCCGAAGCCATCCCGCCAATGGTCCCGCCATCCGACAAGAGACGCCCGCCCAAGGCATGGCTTTCCTCGGCAAGGATCACATCGGCCCCGGCCCGCCCCGCCGTCAGTGCCGCCATCAGCCCCGCCGCGCCCGACCCGATGACCAGCACGTCACAAAACGCGAAGGCCTTTTCATAGACCCCCTCGTCATGCTTGCCAGACAGGCTGCCCAGCCCCGCCGCCCGCCGGATCAACGGCTCGTACAAACCTTCCCAGAACGCCCGCGGCCACATGAAGGTCTTGTAGTAGAACCCCGCCGACAGGAACGGCGACAGGTAGTCATTCACCGCCAGCAGGTCATATTTCAGCGACCCAAGGCGGTTCTGGCTTTGCGCCACCAGCCCCTCGAACACTTCCTGCACCGTCGCCCGCACATTCGGCGTCTGGTTCTTCGGCCCCAGCACCTCGACCAGCGCGTTCGGCTCTTCCGACCCCGCGGTCAGAATGCCCCTTGGCCGGTGATATTTGAATGACCGCCCGACCAGCCGCACGTCGTTCGCCAGAAGCGCCGAGGCGACGGTATCCCCTTTGTAGCCCGCGTAATCCTTGCCGTCGAAGCGGAAGCGGACCGGTTTCGTCCGGTCGATCAGCCCCTTGCCGTCAACCCTCATTTCGTCCTCTCCGCCACCAGCTCCACGCCGGAAATCTCATGTGTCACTGTGTTCCGCGTGACGCTCAGCCACTGCGCACAGCCCGCCTCGTGATACCAAAGGTCCCGCACCACTCCCGCCGGATTGTCCCGCAAATGCAGGTAATTGTCCCACTCCGCCAATGGCGCGCCCTCTGCGGGCCGGTGCAGATAATCCTCCGCCCCGTAGTAGTAGAACTCCCGCCGATCCCGGTCACCGCAAAGGGGGCATTTCAGGCGCATGTCACTTCCCGCATTTTCTGTCCCCAAATATCCCCGCCGGAGGCTCCCACGGGTGCACCCACGGAAGCCTGTCCGGCGCAAGCGCCCCCCTTCCCCTCGTGGGGAGGGGATGGGGGTGGAGGGCCACCGACAGGTTTGCCGAGGTCAGTCTCATTCCAACCCTCAATGCAAGTTATGCTGGCTGCCGGTGCCTTCTTCATCCAGAAGATGCCCCGTCGCAAAGCGGTCCAGCCGGAACTTGCGGGCGACTTCGTGGCTTTCCCCGGTCGCCATCAGATGCGCCATGCACCAGCCCGATGCAGGCACCGCCTTGAAGCCGCCGTAGTTCCAGCCGCAGTCGATGAACAGCCCGTCAATATGCGTCTTGTCGATGATGGGTGACCCGTCCGGCGACATGTCCATGATCCCGCCCCAGGACCGCAGCACCTTCGCCCGGCCGATCATCGGCATCAGGGTCATCCCGGCCTCCATCACATGCTCCACCATCGGCAGGTTCCCGCGGCTGGCGTAAGAGGCATAGAAATCCAGGTCGCCCCCGAACACGAGGCCCCCCTTGTCCGACTGGCTGATATAGAAGTGCCCCATGCCAAAGCTGACGACATGGTTGATCACCGGCTTCAGCCCCTCGGTCACAAAGGCCTGCAGGACATGGCTTTCGATCGGCAACCGCATCCCCGCCATCGCCGCCACCTGGGACGACCGGCCCGCCACGATGATCCCCACCTTCTTCGCCCGGATCGCCCCGCGTGTGGTCTGGACGCCCCGAACCACTCCATTTTCGATGTCGATCCCAGTAACCTCGCAGTTCTGGATCAAGTCCACCCCGCGCTGGTCCGCCCCACGCGCATAGCCCCAGGCCACCGCGTCGTGGCGGGCCGACCCGCCCCGAGGGTGCAGCAGCCCGCCATAGATCGGGAACCGCGTCTGTTCGAAATCCAGATAGGGCAAATGTTCCCGCACCCCTTCGCGGTCCAGCAGGATCGCATCATCCCCCTGATTTATCATCGCATTGCCGCGCCGCACAAAGGCATCGCGCTGCCCGTCCGAATGGAACAGGTTGATGAGGCCGCGCTGCGAATGCATCACGTTGTAGTTGAGGTCGGCCTCCATCCCCTCCCACAGTTTCAGACTATGCGAGTAGAACTCGCTATTGCCCGGCAGGAAGTAGTTGGCGCGCACGATTGTCGTGTTCCGCCCGATGTTGCCCGACCCGATATGGCTTTTTTCCAGCACCGCGACATTGGTCAGCCCGTGGTTCTTGGCCAGATAATAGGCCGTCGCCAGCCCATGCCCGCCGCCGCCGATGATGATCGCGTCATATTCGGCCTTGGGCGCCGGGTCGCGCCAGGCCGGTGTCCAGCCCGCGTTGCCGAACAGCCCTTGGGTGATGACCTTCAGCCCGGAGTAGCGCATGGATAACCCTCTTCTGTCGCAGGCATCAGACCGCGACACCCACGGTTATTCAAGACCGGCGAGCGATTTCCTGCCCTGCCTGCGACACTTGGTGTCGCAGGCAGGCTTTGGGCGCCGTTCGGCTGCCGAAAAGAAACTGCTACAGGCCCTTCGACCGATAGGCGGATGCCACCCGGCTGATCGACACGATATAGGCCGCCACCCGCAGGTCTTCGACCCCCTCGCGCCCGTGCCAGACCTCGCGCATCGCCTGATAGGCCGTGCGCATCGTGTCATCGAGGCCAGACCGCACCAGCGCCAGTTCGTCCGACCCAGTCAGGAACCGTTCCTTGAAATCGGGCGACAGGGTCCAGCCAAGCTGCTGGTCGGCGCTCAGACGTTCAAGTTCCTCGACGATCAGGCGGCTGCGCGCCTCTTCCGCGCGGCGCTGCATCCGGCCAAAGCGGATGTGGGACAGGTTCTTGACCCATTCGAAGTAGCTGACAGTCACGCCGCCGGCGTTGGCATACATGTCCGGCACGATCACGCAGCCCTTCTGTCGCAGGATTTCATCCGCGCCAAAGGTGATCGGGCCATTGGCCGCCTCAATGATCAGCGGCGCCTTGATCCGCGCGGCATTGCCCAGATGGATCACGCCTTCCAGCGCGGCCGGGATCAGGATGTCACACTCCGCCTCCAGCACCGCCGCGCCATCGGCGACATGTTCGGCACCTGGGTATCCCGCCAGCAACCCGCCGTGGCCGTTCATCCATTGCCGCACATCCTCGATGTCCAGCCCCTTGGGGTTCAGCAGTGCGCCGTCGCGTTCGATGACGGCGATGACCTTGCAGCCGTCTTCCTCGCTCAGGAACTTGGCGGCGTGATAGCCCACGTTCCCAAGGCCTTGCACGATCACCCGCTTGCCATCAATGTCGCCCGTCAGGCCAGCCCGTGCCACGTCCTCCCTGTGCCGGAAAAACTCCCGCAGGGCGTATTGCACCCCGCGCCCCGTCGCCTCCACCCGGCCCTGAATGCCGCCCGCATGTGGGGGTTTCCCGGTAACGCAGGCCCTAGCGTTGATGTCCGTTGTGTTCATCCGCGCGTACTGGTCAGCGATCCATGCCATCTCACGCTCGCCCGTGCCCATGTCGGGGGCGGGCACGTTCTGTGCCGGGTGGATGAGGTCGCGCTTGATCAGCTCATAGGCGAAACGGCGGGTGATCTGTTCCAGCTCATGTTCGTCCCAGGCACGCGGGTCGATGCACAGCCCGCCCTTCGATCCACCAAAGGGCGTTTCGACCAAGGCGCATTTGTAGGTCATCAGGGCTGCCAGCGCCTCAACCTCATCCTGATTGACCGACAGCGCAAAGCGGATGCCGCCCTTGACCGGCTCCATATGTTCCGAATGGACCGACCGATAGCCGGTGAAGGTCTCGATCTTGCCGCGCAGCCGCACGCCGAAGCGCACTGTATAGGTCGAATTGCAGACCCTGATCTTCTGTTCCAGGCCTGGACTCATATCCATCAGCTTTGCAGCCCGGTTGAACATCAGATCAACCGACTCACGAAAGCTGGGCTCTCCGGTCACATGCATGGTTTCTCTCCCTCTCCGGCACAGCGTCCTCCCGACGCCTTGGGTGGCACCCTAGCGCGCAAATCCCGGCTGTGAACCCACAGCCTGCACCCCGAACCCGGATGCTTGCGCAAACACACCCCGAAAGGTGGCCAACCAGGGACCGGCGGCGGACAGGCCAAAGGCCGAATCGCCGCGCGCCGGTACATCCTCCCTAGCAAGCTGACACAACGAATCGGTTAACCCCGCAGGGGGCAAGACCCCGGTTTCGGGACCGAAAAAGTCAGAGGATTTGCCACATCCTCGTTCAAACCCAGGGCAAAGCCCGGCCAATTGTTTCCAGAAGCGCTGGTTTTTCGGCTGTTCCGCAGCAAATGCCACACTTCCGCCAGAAGTTATGTCTTAATAAGCCTCGGGAATTCCTGCCCTGCTGCGGGCTTGGCTGCCATTTGGGAAGGTCGCGATAATGCATAAACCGACATTTGTGTTGGTCCTGAGACGTGCAAGCGCTTCATTGGGACGATTCCGCGACGATGAAGGCGGGTCGATGGCCCTGATCATCGTCTTCACATTCCTTGCTATGATATTGTTTGGTGGCATCGCGATTGACGTGATGCGCTTCGAAACCCGTCGCGTCACGATGCAGCAGACGCTGGACCGCGCGGCCCTTGCCGCCGCCAGCCTTGACCAGACCCGCACGCCCGAGCAGATCGCCGCGGACTGGTTTACCAAGTCCGGCATCGGCGAAGACCTTGCCATGGTCGACTTCAGCGACCCTGCCGTCTCCAGCCTTGCAGACGCAGGCCAGCGCCGGGTGACGATGTCGGCCAGCGTGCGGTCCTACAACTTCTTCATGGGTATCTATTCAAACAACGATTATCTTGAAGGCCCGACGACGACCTCCGCCGCGCAAGGCGTTTCGCAGATCGAGGTCATGCTGGTCCTCGACATCACCGGCTCGATGGGTGGCTCCATCGGGGGCGGCAAGACCAAGATCCAGGCCCTGCGCGAAGCGGCGACCGACTTCGTCGATATCGTCAAGGCAAATGACACCAAGGATGGCGTGTCGATCGGCATCGTGCCCTATGCGGCCCAGGTCAACATCCCCGTCAGCCTGCGCAACCAGTTCAATGCGTGGAGCGTGTCGACCTGGGATGGCATCGCAAACGCAGGTGTTCCCAACATCGATTGCATGGAAATTCCGACCTCAACCTATGGGTCGACGGGTCTGTCGCAGACAAGTCCGATCCGCATGTCCGCTGTTGCGGATTCCCTCACCACAACAACCACCTCTAACGCGTTCATCGTGCCCGCCTTCGGTGCGCCAGACCCAACCAGGCGCGCTTGCACGACCGTCGCCGACAATGCTGGCACTGCGCGGAACGAAGCGACCGCGAACCAGATCGTCATGCCTACCAAGGACGGCGACATCCTGAAAGACCGGATTGCCGGCCTTGTCGCCGCCGGCAACACGAACATCGCGACTGGCATGCGCTGGGGTTCGGCGCTGATCGATCAGGCCGCCCGCCCGATCTACACGGCGATTGGTGACCCCTCCGTGCTTGGTCGCCCGGCTGACAATGATTCGACCCAAACCCGCAAGATCATCATCCTGATGACGGATGGTGAACACGTCACCAACACCCACATCCTGGACAATTACAAATCCGGCCCGTCGCCGATCTGGCGCGGGACCGACGGAAATTATGCTATCCGCTTCTGGGCTGGCGGCACCGATCTGAACGACAACGCCCGTCCGACCGACTGCATGGGCTGGAATATTCCAACAAGTGCCAACCGCGAGTTTTTCCTGCCGCACATGAAGGACACGCAGGAACGGGACAGGGGTACTGCGACAGCAGCGAACGAAGGCCGCGGGACTGGGACGCTGAGAACCTTGGCAAATACCGGATCATACAGGTGCGACCCGAACTCGTGGATCGCGGCGGGCCCGGGTGGTATCGTCCGCTGGCCGGATACCGTTCCGGACGGATCGGATGAGGATGATGAGCGTGACATCGTCCTCGACGCCCTTGGCCAGCCCGTCATGATCACTGCCACCCAACTCGACTGGAGCGAGGTCTGGCGCTACCTGACGACCAGTTATGTCGCCCGTCAACTCTACATGCGGTCGGGCGTAAGCGGCACATCGGATTACAACACCGTGATGAATACGATGCGCGCTACTTACCTGTCCAGCGTTTCGAACCTGAACAGCCTGCTGCAACAGAACTGCGCCGCAGCCCGTGCCGCCGGGATCGAGATTTACGGCATCGCCTTCGCTGCGCCTTCAGGGGGCCAGACCCAGATCAACGGCTGTGCCTCCGAACCGAAGATCACCTACTACTACAACGCCACCGACAGCGCCGCGCTGACCGCCGCCTTCAACGAGATCGCGACCGACATCTCGGATCTGAGGCTGACCCAATGATGGCAGCGCGGGCCTTTCTTGCCGACGAACGGGGTACGGCCACGATTGAATTCGTGTTGCTGGTGCCGATCATCCTGACGATCTTCTTTGCCTCGTTCGAAAGCAGTTTCTACATGATCCGGTCGGTGATGCTGGAACGCAGCGTCGACATCGTGGTGCGCGACATCCGCCTTGGCAACCTGGACAATCTTGACCACCGCGACTTGAAAGAACTGTTTTGCGGAACCTCGGCGCTGGTGGCCAGCGTTGACGACTGCGTGGACGCGATGAGCGTGTGGATGCAACCCATCAACACCGCCACCTTCGATATGGTCGCGCCGCCGCGCTATTGCGTGGACCGCGCGGCCCCGATCGACCCGCTTTATGAACCGCCAGCAGAAGAATTCGCTTATGGGTCAGACAATGAGATCATGCTGCTGCGGATCTGCCTGAAGGAAGAGCCGATGTTCCCCACGACAATCGTTGGCGCAGGCCTGTTGGAAGGCGGCGAAGACGACGGCAGCTATGCCATCGTGGTCACCTCTGTCTTTGTGAACGAACCCGGGTGAGTGAAAAGATGAACCGCTTCCGCACAAGCCTGCGTGACTTTGCCCGGGACGAAAGCGGCGTCATGCTGGCTGAATTCCTGATGCTGTTTCCGCTGCTCATCTGGGGCTTCATCGCGCTGGTCGTCTATTGGGACGTGTTCCGCACGATCAACGTGACGCAGAAGGCGGCGTACTCGATCTCGGACCTTCTGTCCCGGCAAGAGCTGGTGACCGAAGATTTCGTGTCGGGCCTGCAGAACGTGCTGGATTTCCTGACCCCCGGCGCGCCGCAATCACGGATGCGGATCACCAGCTTCGAGTTTCTTGAGAACACGCCGGAAAGCACGCCCGCCGGTTGGGGCGATGATGAATACGTGCTGTTGTGGTCGCGCACTTCGGGCGGGACCGACATTTTTCCCTACACCGAACCGGAAATCCAGCTTCTGCGCGATTCCATCCCGCTCTTGGACAACGGGCAGTCGGCTCTGATCGTCGAAACCTGGGTCGACTATGTGCCGCGCTTCGATATTGGGGTGCTCAACGTCGCGCCCGGTCTCAGTGACCAGACCTTCACGCAGTTCATCGTGACCTATCCACGCCGCCGCCGGGTCTGCCTTGAAGGCACGGACACCTGCGTCTGACGCCCCCATGTCCCTGATCCAACCAGTGCAGCCCTTGCGGGGCATCCGTCTGGCATCCCCCGCAACCGCAGTCGCCCTGCTGGTTGCGGGTCTTGGCCTTTCTGGCTGCGACCGGGCGGCGCAGGGTTACCCCAGCCTTGAACCGATGGACAAACTTCTGGCCGAGGCGGACAGCGCATTCTCCGGCCCGATCCCCTGACCGGGGTGACCGATGGCGTTGCACCCCGCGCGGCTTCCGGCTAACAGACGACAGCCCGCAACCAGCCCGAAGGTCGTCCCATGTCAGCCGCTGCTCCCTTGCGTCTTGGCCTTGCCGGTCTTGGAACCGTGGGCATCGGTGTGGTCAAGATCGTCCAGGCCCAGGCCGACCTGATCACCGCCCGCACGGGCCGCGCCGTGACCATTTCGGCGGTTTCCGCCCGGGACCCGCAAAAGAACCGTGACGCCGACCTGTCCGGCTATGCATGGGAATCCGACCCCGTGGCACTTGCCCGCCGCCCCGACATCGACGTCTTCGTCGAGGTGATGGGCGGCCATGATGGCCCGGCCAAGGCCGCCACCGAAGCGGCCCTTGCCGCTGGCAAGGATGTGGTCACCGCCAACAAGGCGCTGCTTGCGCATCACGGACAGGCCCTTGCCGAAACGGCCGAGGCACATGGCCGCGTCATCCGGTTCGAAGCCGCCGTCGCCGGGGGCATCCCCGTCATCAAGGCCCTGACCGAAGGCCTTGCCGGCAACCGCATGAAGCGCGTGATGGGCGTGATGAACGGCACCTGCAACTACATCCTCACCCGGATGCAATCCGCCGGCCTGCCCTATGACACCGTGTTCGAAGAGGCGCGCCAGCTGGGCTATCTTGAGGCTGACCCCAACCTCGACGTCGGCGGCATCGACGCCGGGCACAAGCTGTCGCTTCTTGCAGCCATCGCCTTTGGCACCCGCGTCAGCTTTGACGCCGTGGAACTGGAAGGCATCGGCAACGTATCGATCGACGACATCCGCCTGGCCGAGGATATGGGCTACCGCATCAAACTTCTGGGTGTCGCGCAAATGACCGGACGGGGGCTGGAACAGCGGATGACCCCCTGCCTCGTTCCCTCGGCCAGCCCCTTGGGTCAGCTTCAGGGGGGCACTAACATGGTGGTGCTGGAAGGCGACAGCGTCGGCCAGATCGTCCTGCGCGGTGCCGGTGCGGGCATGGGCCCCACGGCCAGCGCCGTCATGGCCGACGTGATCGACATTGCCCGTGGCCTGCGCCTGCCGACCTTCGGCATCTCGGCCACGCAGTTGGCCCAACCCACCGCTGCAAGCTCCGCCACGCCTGCCCCCTACTACCTGCGGATGACGCTGCTCGACAAACCCGGCGCGCTGGCGAAGATCGCCACTTGCCTGGGCGAGGCGGGCATCTCCATCGACCAGATGCGCCAGTTGCACCGCCCGGATGACGCGGCACAGAACGCCATAGTCCTGATCGTCACGCACAAGGCGGCGCCAGCTGACGTGGCCCATGCCATGTCCCAGTTCGGCCCGACCGGCGTCCTTGTCGGCACGCCGGTCGCGATCCGGATCGAAGAGGTCTGACCCCACACCAGCCCCTGGCCCGTCGATCCGACAAGCCGATGCACCCTGTTAACGTCACCACGCTTGCTCCGCAGAAAGCCCCCCGCTACACCGTCCCAAACGGGGGGAACCAGATGTCCGAAAAGTCGCAATTCCAGGATCGGCTTCTCAGCCTCGGTCTCGGCAGGGTATCCGAGGCCGCCGCCCTCGCCTCCGCCAGCCTTATCGGGCGCGGCGATGAAAAGGCCGCCGATCAGGCCGCCGTCAACGCCATGCGCGACCAGTTGAACCTGCTCGACATCAAGGGCGTCGTCGTCATCGGCGAGGGTGAGCGGGACGAAGCCCCGATGCTGTACATCGGTGAGGAAGTCGGCACCGGCAACGGCCCCGCCGTCGACATCGCGCTTGATCCGCTGGAAGGCACCACCCTGACCGCCAAGGACATGCCGAACGCGCTGACCGTCATCGCGATGGCCCCGCGCGGCACGCTACTGCACGCCCCCGACGTCTACATGGACAAGCTCGCCATCGGGCCCGGCATGAAGCCCGGCACCGTAACGCTGGCGATGTCGCCGTCCGAACGTGTCTCGGCCCTTGCCGCCGCCAAGGGCTGCTCGACCGAAGACATCACGGTCTGCGTCCTGGACCGCCCGCGCCACGAAGACATGATCGCGGAGCTTCGCTCTACCGGTGCTGCGATCCGTCTGATCACCGATGGCGACGTTGCCGGCGTCATGCACTGCGCCGAGCCCGAGATTACCGGCATCGACATGTACATGGGATCGGGTGGCGCGCCCGAGGGTGTGTTGGCCGCCGCCGCTCTGAAGTGCATGGGCGGGCAGTTTTACGGCAAACTTCTCTTCCGCAACGAAGATGAAAAAGCCCGGGCAAGGAAAGCCGGCATCACCAACTTTGACCGCGTCTACACCCGTGACGACCTTGTCCGTGCCGACGTGATCTTCGCAGCGACCGGCGTCACCAGCGGCTCGCTTCTTGCGGGGATCAAGCGGGAACCGGGCTGGATCACGCTGGAAACCATCCTGATGCGGTCCAAAAGCGGCTCCATCCGCCGGATGACCTACCGCAGCCCGGTCAAGTAGGCAGGTGAGTGAGGCTTGCCTGTCGGGCTGACCTCCCCCTTACACTTAATGGCGCCTTAAAGTTAAAAACCTAACTCATTGATTTCGCTTGCAGCGACATCCCGCCCTTGCCGGGACACCCCCCTCGCCCCCTTGCAAGGCCATGGCCTTTGCGGCACCCCTACCCCATGACCGCCTTCCTTGACGTCACAACCTCCCTCACCGGCCGCCGCTGGACCGGCCCCGATGCCGCCCAGGATCGGCTGGCCGAAGGCATGGCCCAACAGACCCGCCTTCCCCTGCCGCTCTGCCGGATCCTCGCGGCCCGTGGCGTGACGCCGGAGGAGGCACCCGCCTTCCTTGCCCCCGCCCTGCGTGACCTGCTGCCTGATCCCCTCACCCTCAAGGACATGGCCCCCGCCGCGGCCCGCCTGATCCGCGCGGTGACGGCCAGGGAACGGATCGCCATCTTCGCCGACTACGACGTCGACGGCGGCTCCTCGGCGGCGCTCCTCATCGTCTGGCTGCGCGCGATGGGCTGCGAGGCGACGCTTTATATCCCCGACCGGATCGACGAAGGCTATGGCCCGAACGTTCCCGCAATGGCCACCCTTGCCGCCAATCACAGCCTTATCCTTTGCGTCGACTGCGGCACCCTGTCCCACGACCCCATCGCGGCGGCCAAAGGAGCGGATGTTGTCATCCTAGACCACCACCTTGCCCTAGAAACCCTGCCCGCCGCACTGGCGATCGTGAACCCCAACCGGCAGGACGAAGACGGCACGCTTGCCCATCTTTGCGCTGCCGGGGTCGTCTTTCTGCTGCTGGTCGAAGCGAACCGCCAGCTTCGCGCCAATGGCCAGCAAGGCCCCGATCTGATGGCGATGCTGGACCTTGTGGCGCTGGCGACCGTCGCGGATGTGGCCCCGTTGATCGGCGTGAACCGGGCCTTCGTGCGGCAGGGCCTCAAGGTGATGGCCCGCCGCGACCGCCCCGGTCTGCGGGCGCTGGCCGATGTGGCGCGGATGGATCAGGCCCCCACGGCCTATGCGCTTGGCTTCCTCCTTGGCCCCCGGGTCAACGCGGGCGGGCGCATCGGGCAAGCCGACCTTGGCGCACGCCTGCTGGCGACCGACAACCCCACCGAGGCGATGGCGATGGCGGCGAAGCTGGACCAGCTCAACACCGACCGGCGCGAGATCACCGAAGCCGTCCGCGAAGAGGCGCTGGCCCAGGCCGAAGCGCGCGGGCTGGATGGTCCACTGGTCTGGGCGGCGGGCGAAGGCTGGCACCCCGGTGTTGTGGGCATCGTCGCAGCGCGGCTGAAAGAGGCGGCGCAGCAGCCGTCCGTCGTGATCGGCTTTGACGGGGACGACGGCAAAGGCTCGGCCCGGTCGATCCCGGGTGTCGACCTTGGTGCCGCGATCCAGCGCATCGCGGCGGAAGGTCTGATCGTCAAGGGCGGTGGCCACAAGATGGCTGCCGGCCTGTCGCTGACCCGCGCACAACTGGAACCCGCAATGGCCCGCCTGGCCGAGCTTCTGGCGCGGCAGGGCGCAGGCGATGGCGGGCCGCGCGATCTGCGGATCGACAGCCTGCTGACCACCAGCGCCGCCGCCGTGGCGCTGGTTGAGCAGATCGAGGATGCCGGCCCCTTTGGCGCCGCCGCCCCTGCCCCCCGGTTCGCCTTTGCCAATGTCTCGGTCAGCACCAGACGGATCGGTACCGCGCATCTGAAGCTGACCGTCTCTGACGGGACCGGCCCGGGACTGGACGCCATTCTGTTCGGCGCCTTCGATGGCCCGCTTGGCCCGGTGCTGGAAAACGCCGGCCACCGCCGCTTTCACCTTGCCGGGCGGCTGGAGCTGAACCACTGGAACGGTCGGACCAAGGTGCAACTGCGTGTCGAAGACGCCTCACCGGCCTGAGGGGCATGCCACGCAAGATTCCGCTTGCAGAAGCGCTGCACCCGTTCTAGACACCCGCCACCGAAAGCGTGGCCCGTTCGTCTATCGGTTAGGACACCAGGTTTTCAACCTGGGAAGAGGGGTTCGACTCCCCTACGGGCTGCCACGGTTTCCACACATCGTGACTTGACACACGGCCTTTGCGCAGTGTGTCTGATGGTGTCGCGCCGTCCATTCCGGCGCTGGAAACAATTGCATAGGTGCGTCCCGTGACCCTCACTTTTCGTCTTGCCGCCTCCGCCCTTCTGGCGCTTTTGCCCTTTGCCGCCCATGCCACCAGTTGCAGTGACACCGGCGGCAGGTATGAAGACTGGAAGGCCGAGATGGCCGCCGACGCCAAAGCCTCGGGCGTAGGCAAGCGCGGGGTCGAGGCGTTGATGGCGACGTCCTACTCCAAGGCCACCATTTCGGCGGACCGCAATCAGAAAAGTTTCAAGTATACCTTGGACAAGTTCCTGCAGGTGCGGGGGGCCGACACGATCATCGCGCAAGGCCGCAGCCGCAAGGCCAAGAACGCCGATTTCTACGCAGCGCTTGAGGCGCAGTATGGCGTTCCCGCAGGCGTGCTGATTGCCATCCATGGCATGGAAACCGCCTTTGGTGGCTTCATGGGCGATACCAACGTAGTGTCGGCCATCGCCACCCTGACCTATGACTGCCGCCGGTCCGATTTCTTCAAACCCCACCTTATCGGCGCGCTGAAACTGGTCGATCAGGGGTCAATCTCGATGCAGACCGTTGGCGCCAAGCACGGTGAGCTTGGGCATACCCAGTTCCTGCCCGGCAATGCGCTGGCCTATGGCGTGGACGGCAACGGCGACGGGACGGTGGATTTCTACAACATGACCGACGCCCTTGCCTCGACCGCCAATTTCCTGCGCCAGAAGGGCTGGAAACCCGGCAAGGGCTATCAAGAGGGCGAGCCGAATTTCGAAGTGATCAAGCAGTGGAACGCGGCCAAGGTCTACCAGCAGGCCATCGCATTGATGGGTGCCCGGATCGACGGCTGATTGCCCCTTGCACCCGCCTGCAGCGCCCGCTAGGACGCGCAGAGTGGCCCGTTCGTCTATCGGTTAGGACACCAGGTTTTCAACCTGGGAAGAGGGGTTCGACTCCCCTACGGGCTGCCACTGCTTCATTTTTTCCCTTTCTTTTCCGCATGTTGTTGGGTGGGTTTGTCCAACCTTGCGGATAGGTTGGACACATTCTGTTCGCTTTTCGCCCCGTCCAGGCGCGCCAGACCGCGATCTGACAGCTTCGCCCGGCTGGCCTTTTTCGTGTAGGTCGAGCCTTCCTTGGGCGTGGCATGGGCGAGGAAGGCCATGATCTCCAGTTCACTGCCGCCTTCATCCGCGATGCGAGTCGCCTGCCCCTTGCGCAGTCCATGGATGGAACAGTGGGGCAATCCTGCCGCCGTGCACTGATCCTTGAACCAGTTCCCGAAACTCTCGGCCCGGTAGGGTCTGCCGCCGTTGTGGGTCAGGAACAGAAGGCGGTCCTGCGGGACGTTGGCCAGTTCCTCGGCCAGCGCGATCGACACCAAGTAGTCGCCGCCGATGCCGGTCTTGTGGCGCTGATAGCTGATCCGCCCGGCCTTCACGTTCTGCCAGCCAAGACGCACCAGATCCTGCCGTGCCGCCCCGGTGTTGAGGATCAGCAGGGCAGCCAGCCGCGGCGCAGTGCCCGGCCCGTGGTGGGCAAGGAATTGGGCAATCTCGGCCGCCGTCCAGGTGTGGTAGCCGTCCGGGTTTTCGCGGCGGCGATCAGCCAGGCGGGCGGGGTTGTGCTTCTGCCCGGCCAGTTCGTGCTTGACCGCAAAGTTGAACAGCATCGACAGGTTTTTCTTGACCGTGTTCGCAGCGGTAGGCCCGGCCTTCTTGGCCATGAGGGCTTCCACATGGCGGGTGGCGATGCGTCCGATCTGATACTTGCCCGCTTCCTTGCGCAGCCAGTCCAGCTCGCGGCGGATCGAATTGCGGCGCACGTCCGACAGGTTCAGATATTTCGGGCTGCGAAGGTATTGCTCGATCAGCCAGGCAACCGTGCCATAGTTGGCGGCTGTCCTGGGGGCGGGTGTCTTGACGCCCTCGAGGGCAGCCTCATAGGCCGCGCGAAACTCGGCAGAGCCATAGACGCCGGGCAGATAGAGGTCAGCCTTATCCTTGCGGCGGAATCGCCACTTCACCTGCCCGTGGCGGGTGACGGTTCGGGTCACCCCGGGGAAGGGTTTCTTGCGCCCCGTCATTTGAGCAACTCGTCGGGATCGGGGCCGATGCCACCGGATTCCGCGCCCTTGACGATGATTTCAAGGCTGCCGTCCGGCCTCCACCGCAAGCCCCCAAAGGGCACACCAGCCGCGACCACGCCCTTAACCAGGCGCGTCACTTCGATTTGCTTGAGGGTGGCGGAGCGGTTGGCCATCAGTCGACGAACGCCCCCGTAATCAACTGCAGCCGGGCTTCTTCATGTTTTGAATTTAGCGCAAGGTAACGTTCGCGGTCTTCGAAATTCAGGTGCGGGCGGTCCTCGTATTCCAGTTCATCGCCCGCCAGCCGCCAGCCATGCAGGTCCATGTAATCGCGCGTTTCATCAAGCGTGAGGCCGACCAGCAACCAGTTGCCAGCATCGTCCTTTTCCCAAGCCCGGAAAAAATTGGAAGCCGGACTGTAGGGGTTTGGCTCCGGTGCGATGTCGGGAACGGTGAAGTCTGGGATATCCTCGCCGGCAACGATGGCCTGCAGTTGATCGTGGACTTGGTGAACAAGCCGGTCAACATCCAGAACATGGAAGGCGACAGGAAGCTTCGGCTGCACGTCCATCCCTTCGTAGACGGGAATCAATGCCCAATCACCATTCGCCATGGGATAGGTGATGATCGAAACCTTAATCCGATCAGCCAAGCCGATCTGGATTGCCTTGGCCCTGCCCACGACATGATCAGCAAGGGGGATTGAGAATCGCTGCGGAAAGCCAATGTCCTTCATCGCGTAGGCCGCGGCGATCTGTAGAACCTGCCCACCGGTGAAGATCCGGCGCTTGCCCGTGCCGGGGTTCACCCAATCACCCATGAGGCGCACCATCCCGCGCGAAGGCGTCAGGAAATGCTCTAGCGCCTTAGGCGTTGCGCCGGTGATCTTGCAGACTTCGGCGACAGTAAACTGAGGCTTGTTCCAAATCTGGGTAGCTTCGTCCAGGCGCTGAAATTCGGCTTCGAGATCGACGGTCATGAGCGGCCCCACGGCATGGTGTTTCCGAAACATAGTCCCGTGCCGTGGGGTTTGTCAACGATCAGGCCGCACCAACGGTATTGCGCATCCGAGCCTTAGCGGCTTGAGCTCGGCTACCGCCTGCGTTCAGCTCCAGTAGAACCCTCAAAAGCGTCTGACGATCTTCGCTGCCGAGGCTGCGAACCACTTTCAGAAATTCCAGTTCATCGGGCGACAGGTGCTCCTCAATGTTTTGTCCTTGCGCGCCGGTCACGCCGTCACCTTTTCCAACTCGGCGGCGCCTTGGACGATAGGGATCGACACGTTGCAAGGCGATTGCCCGCGCAGCTGATCACAGGCCCATTCCAGAAGACCTTTGGCTTCTTGCAGTGCTTCCCCAATCAGACAGGCAGCATGGCTGACCGCCTTTGCTTCCGGGTCCTTGATGTTTCCGATCTGAGACATGTGGATAAGCTCAGCCAAATTATCCGCGTCGGCGATCCTGTCTCTGGCATCGTTGATTTTGTGAAGCGGGGTGTGCATTTGTTCAGTCATTGCAAAACTCCTTGGTTGAGGTATGATCCAATTAGCACAGTGATCTAACTGGATCAATAGACAATGACCACACCTGAACAACTCAGAGCTGCCCGTGCTCTGATAGGAATGTCGCAGCCCGCCGTAGCAGAGGCCGCAGGCGTCTCAGCCATCACGGTCAAGCGCGCCGAAGGGTCCGCCAAGCCAAGCGCCTCTGTAGATGCGATAGCAGCGATCCGCGCCGCGCTCGAGGGCGCTGGCGTGGTGTTCCTACCTGAGAACGGCAACGGGCCGGGCGTAGCCATGAGGAAAGGGTAATCGATGGGGAAGTTTCAGGCTGAGAAGGCCGCGATCATGAAGGTCGAAGAGATCGGGCAGGCCTTGGATTATGTGATTAGCTTGGCAGAAAATGGCGGAGCCGCCGGCGATATCGCAATTGAGCTGGGTGAAGTTAGGGCACTGGTCGACGAGTGGCTGGTGTCCGTGAAGAAGATACCAAAAGCCTAAATCCGTATGGTTGGCCGCACGGGATTTGGTCTGCGCCGCGCCGAAAGAAAGGGGAGCTTCGGCCGCGCAGTGACGGGGTTTCGGCATGTCTTAACCGGGCACTCACCGTCTAATCCCAGATGCTTCGCGGGAACCTAATCCGCAGGGCGCACCCCAACCCTAACTCGCGCGCCAGAGCCTCTCGAGGAGGTCAGCATATTCCTTGGCGGGGACATGGAAAGCCGACAGCGGCCAGTGCCCGGATTTCACCAGGTCCTTTGCCTCTGCCGCCTCGAGATAGCTGGTGCCCCGGCACAGCGCCTGCCCGGTGTCCAGCATGACCGGGCACCCCTCGCAGTCCCGATCATAGAACAGCGCGCACAGCGGACAGGTGAGGTAGCCCGTCTGGGCTTCCTCGATTCTGCGACAGGACGCGTTCCGCTGCCACTTTTCGACCGACCGGTAGAGCGCCTCTGTGACATCGTGGTGGGTCATTCTTCGGCCCAATCAATGAAGGACAGCGCGTCCTGCAGCGTGGCGCCCTCGATCCCGGCCTCCTTGGCTTGGGCCAGCGCCTGCACCATGGTTGCCAGCGCCCGCGCCTTGCCGCCTGCGTCGAAGGCCTGCATCGGGCGCACCACGTCGATTGTGACCGCAGTGCCCATCTTCGCCGTCAGCTCCTCGGCCATGAGCATGGCAACGGGCTGCAACACCAGCTGCGCCAAGTGGCGCTGCGCCTCTCTCACCATCGGCCCTTGGGCGTTGGCGACAAACAGGCCCGGCAGGACGCCGAACACGCTGTAGACTTCGCCCTTGGCCTCGATCAGCAGCCGGTCGGCCAAGGTGCGTTGCAGGTCCGGGGAAAGCTGATCCGGCGACTTCCCAAGGTTCGGGTGCATCCCGGCCCCCACGGCTTGCGCGACCCCCTCGATCACCAGCGCCGCCCCGCGACGGCCCCGGAAGCCCAGACGCAGGGCTGCCATGTCATCGGATGACCCTTCCGGCACCGGGACAATCTGGGAACCCATGGGCGCGTCACGGAAGGTATCCCGCAGCGCGCTTTCCAGCTCGTGCAGCATCTCAGCCGACAGTTGCGCCCGGCGAAGGGGTGCAGTCCCGGCCCAAGGCACAACCGAGTCGCTGCCGATGCGGAAGTGAACCACCTCCCCGGCCAAGGCGATCACCGAACGCGGGCCACCGGCTTCCGGCACTTGCAGTCGGTAAGATCGAGGTTCCCCGTCAACCGTGGTCACATCCCAATCGCTGCAGGGAATGAGCCGGTCCCGGATCAGGAACACGGCTTCGCCGCGCAAGGCCAAGGCGCGCGCTGTGAGGGCCAGGATGCGCCGGGACAGCATGTCGGTGCCCTTCACGTCCGCAAGGCCCAGACCGCCCTCCCAGAGGCCCACACAGGCCTGCACGGCCCCTGTGAGTTCCCCGAGGCCAGAGCCGCCCATGATGTAGGCTTGCCGCGCTGCGATCAGTTGGGCCGTGTAGCCCGCGCCAGAGCTGCGCACCTCCACCGGTTTGCGCCGAAAGATATCCATCAAGCCCATGTCAGAGCCTCCAACGGTTAAGGGTGCGGTGCAGGCCATCCAGCAACTGCAAATTTGCAGTTGCCGCTTCCCATGCCCGCGCCTCAATCTGCGCTTGCGGATAAGCGGGCTTCGCAACGACGCTCACCTCGAACAACTCGGCCCGCGTGATCGTGCGTAGCAGGCCTTGCCCGCGCCGTTCGATCCGTTCCCCGCCTTCCTGCACCCGGAAGCCCGGCGAAAGTCCCCGGATCAGTCCGGCACCATGCGCGGCCAGGAAGTCCCGCGCCCAGCTGGTGCCCGCGTCGATCCGCGCCTCAAGCACAAGCGCCGCGTCGGTGTCCCGCAAGGTGAGAGTGCCCGCCGCCCGTGAGGCGAGGGGCTTTTCATAGTCATGGCCGGAAAGCAGGTGGATATCTTCCCCCGCCTCGATCCGGTCCGCGAAGGCACGAGCGGCGATAACCTCACGCCGCCCCGGTGCAAGCTCGGTTTCCGCGCCATAGGGGAACGTCGCCCGAAGGCGGGTTTCCCCGCCCTCGCTGCGAAGCTCAAGCCCGCCGAGAGACGCCCCCCACAGCATCACGGAGCCACGCTCACGCCGGTGAGGATCTCCAGCTGCGCACCACGCGCCACGGTCACGTCAGCCGTGGTCAGCGCGGTCAGCCGCAGTCCACCCGATGCCGCATCCGAGTAAGGATCCCGGATCAGGTCCACCGCGCCCCACATGCCGACGAAGATCGGTGCGATACCGCCCGCGTCCGTGGTCAGCAGGCAAGTGACGTTGTTCGCCGCCGGCGCGGCCAGCGCGTTCGAAGACATGGCAATGTTGCCGGCCGGAATGTTGGCCAGCATCCGATCCCATTCCGACACGGCCGTGCCGCTGATCAGGCTGTTGTCCATCTTCGAGTAGACTTCCGGGCGGATCAGCAGCCGCACTGCACCCGGCGCACCGGCAGCGTTTGCGATCATGAACCGCACCACTGCCGCGCGGAAAGCGGACCAGGTGGCAGCGGCGGCAACGGCCGTCGCCGTGATGCCGTAGGTCGCAGGCGTGGTCAGCACCCCCAGCGGTTCACCAGAAGCACCGGCACCCCGGAAGATCGCCGCATCGAGGGCCTGTTGAATGGCCCCGTTCATGTCGCGGCGCACCGCCTCCTCGAGGCCCGCGCCGGTCTGCAGCATCGCCCGGCGACTGATCGCCATCCGGATGCCCAGCGTGTTGTTCGGGGCAAGCGCCTTGTCCACCGTGGTGAATTGCGTCGGCCCGGGAACAGCGCCGGTTTCAGTCGCCTGCCAGCCTGCCGTGACCGCCGATGTCGTCACCGGCCATTCCGTCAGACCGCTTTCGATGGCGATCATCTGTGCACCCATGCGCGCGGCCACCGAATCCGGGAAAAGCCGGTCAATGATCGGGCGCGTGGTCATCGGGTTGGGGGTGTTCGCTGCGACCGTGTTCCGACGCTCGAGGGCTGCCCAAGGAACGGGCGTGCCGCGATAGCCGCCACGACTGCGCAGCTCGGTCACCACCTCGAGGGTGCGGCCATCCAGCGCGCGGCCCTCGTCCAGGTGCAGCGCAACCTGACGAAGTTCAAAGCCCGCGACGAGGGCTTCCCACTCGCCGCTGGCGCGGTTTTCCAACTGGGCCCCGGCTTCGCGGCGCTCGCCGTCTTCGGCAATCAGCGCCGCCCGGTAGCGGGTTTCGTTGCTGCGGTACTCCGCATCGAGGGTTTCCATCGAGCGGGTTTCTTCCTCGGTCGGCTTGTCCTTGCCGGCGAGAGTCGAGAGTTGCTGGCGGATTTCAGACTGCCGCCGTTGGATCTTCACAGAGTCAAGCATTTGAGGTTTCCTTTTGCTTGGGGGATTTGGCCGGGGCCAGATCGGCAACGGCTTTGCGCCAGTCGAGGCGCGCCGGGTCGGTGGGCTTCCAGCCGCACTCGATCCGGGTTTTCGCGGCGTGGCAGCGCGGGCAAAGGGTCGCCAGATTGGCCGGCGCAAACGCCAGGTCTGGCCGGTCCCGAACCGGCTTCACGTGATCGATTTCAAGACGGCCGCGACGGGTGCCGCAGCACGTGCAGGCGTAGCCGTCCCGCTCAAGGATCAGCCGCCGCAGCACCTGCCAGCGCCTCGTTTTCAGGACCGGGCGAGAGTGCCGGGCGAATTCCTTGCGGCTCACAACCATGCGATCCTCGCTTTCCGGGTCGGGGAAGCCTTCCGGCGCATCCCCTCGGCCACGGCCAGCACCACCGCCGCCGCCGCGTCGATCCGGCCCAAGGACCGGGCCTTGGCCAACTTGTGATTGCCTGCCGGGTCCACCAGCGTGATCGCATCGGCGAAGGCGCTGCGCAGCAGCAGCGAAGGCGCCACAGCCACCTCCCCGTCAAACAGGGCCCGGCGGAAGCGTTCGATATCCTCTGAACCGTCCTTCCACCCGAAGCCGCGGTTGATGAAGGGCACCCGCTCAAGGCCAGCCGCGCGCAACGCCTCAGTGAATTCGGCAAAGCGGAAGCGGTCACCGGCGATGCAGGCAACGTCGCCACCGTCCAGCTGCCGCACGATTTCGGCCAGCCATGGGCCGGGCGGCACGGTCGCGTCACCCATGACGGCCAGCTCGCCCCGGTCTGCCATTTCGACATAGCGCCCCGACACGCCGTCAGACGCGCCACGGTCGGCCAGAGACGGCACGGCAGGGAAGGCGCCGAAGGCCTCGAGCCGCCCGGTGTCCGGCCAGTAGAATGCGGCCGCGCTCATGGACCGGCTGCCCCCAAGGTCAACGCCCAGAATGCACCCGCCAGCGCGGGGCGGAAGTGCATCGTACGAAACCTCGGCAGACAGCCATTCGTCCACCGTAACCAGCACCGAACGGTCATCTGAGGCCACCCTCTCGTTACGATTCAGGTTCCGAAAGCTGGACAGGGCCGAACCGCCCCGCGCGATAGCCCGCCGGGCCTGTGCCACCAGCCAATCCGCCGTTGCACCGATGCCCTCAGTCGCGCCGGGGTTGGCGATCAACAGGCTTTCCAGATCGTCAGCAGGCAGGCCCGGCGCGGGCCGATGTTCCTGCGTGTAGGTGCCCGGCGGGGCGTCATCCATCCACCGGCTGAACGTGTTCGCGTCATCTGGCGCGCTGGTGGAGATGATCAGCGCCCGCCCGCCACGCTTGCCCAGACCGGACAGGATAGCGTTCTCAAGGTTGTCGCCCTTGTCCCGCTCCCAAGCGGCCCGCTCATCCATGATGGCCAGCGTCGGGGCACCGCCCAGGATCGACTTGCCATCCGCCGGGATTACCCGGATCAGACCGCCGCCGTTGGCCTTGTATTCCACCTCGAGGCGCGCCCCGTGGCGGATCGAGAACAGCTCTTGTTCCCCTTCCGGCAGCCCCTGCACGAAACCTGTGACGAATTGGAAAGCCGTCTTGGCCTGATCCCGGTTCCGCGCGGCCAGCAGGATTTCCCGCTTGGGCTGCGCATCCCAGACCCCCATGACGCTGCCCAGCGCCAGGCCAGCCGCAAGGGCGGTCTTGGCGTTGCCCCTGCCGATCGACAGGACACCCACCATCACGTCAGGCGACAGGGCACCCCGAACAAACTTCCGCTGGTATTCGGCCAGCCGCAGGGGCTGCCCGGCCTTCGGCCCCTCGGGAATGGTCAGGGTTTCGAGGAAGGCAATGGCGGTTTCAGCCGGATTCTCCCCCCGGATTTTTTCCGGGAGCGTGAAAGCGAAGGCCCCACCGCCGGTGCCCACCCCTGCACCGCCCTCGGGCATTGGGACCAGTTTGCGAGGTCTGCCCCTTCCGCGCTTGATGATCTCACTCATACGCGCACCCTTCCGCGTCGAGCGATGAAGGCAGCGGCAGACATGGACAGGGGCATGCCCTTGGCAGGCGTGGCCCTGTGCTCGTACAGCACCCCCACCTGATCACAGATAGCGTGACGCTCAGCCTGCCCTGCACCTGAGCCTGCGGTGTAGGTGATGACCACCCTGCCCGTAATGGTGGGGTCGGTGATGTGCATGGTGGGCCAGCGCCCTGTTTCCAACCAGAAGCCAGAGGCCACAGGGGTCACAGTTCCATCATCCCCAAGCGTGGCCAGAGTGGCGATCCCATCAGCAGCCACAGGCCCGACAGGCAGGGGGATATCTGCAGCTGCATCCGTGGTGACCGTGATGGTCTGAGCCATGATCGCCAGGCCAGCCCTCTCCTCGATCTCATAGGTCGCGGCCTCAATCATGAGGTTGAGGGCGTTCACCTCCTCCTCCACATAGGACAGGCGCAGATGGTCCCGCACATCGCCCAAGGTGACGGCAGGGGTATTCGAGCGGGTGCGTTCGGTCTGCATCATTTCTTTCCTTTGAGGCTGGCAGGCGCGCGGCAGTCCAAGTGTTCCCGCTTACCGTTCCCGACGTTCCCTCCTCCCTTTAGGGAGGGAACGCTTGGGAACGCTGGGAACGCTGCCGTTCCCGACCGTTCCGGGAACGCTTGGGAACGCTTGGGAACGGTCATTCCGCGACCCTCCAAGCGTAGTCATCCACGACGCAGACGACGCCTTTTTCCTGCAGCGCGGCTTTGGCTTTGAAGAACGCCGTGCGCTTGGCGGTCGCGGTTTCGCCGCTCGAGAGGGACAGCCGGTCGCAGTATTCGCGCCACCTCTCGAGGGGCACGCATTGGCGGTTGGGCGGGAACATGTCGCCGGTCTTGATCACCCCATGATGGGCCAGCGCATCACCAAATGCCTGCATGGCGATAGCCGCCTGCCCGGTAAGTTTGGGCGCCCGCTTTACGGGTGCATCGGTCGGCTGCACGACGCAGGATCGGACGTCATCGCCATCCTGATCCTGCCCCAGTGTGACCGGCTGCAGGGTGTAGCTGAAGGTTTGGCCCGTCTCCATGTCGCGCTGTTTCTTCGCCTCAGCCGTGATGACCCCACCTTCGCGACTGATCTCGATCGAGGTGTCCACTGCACCCAAAAGGGCGCTGTGCCCACGCAGGCCTTTGGACGCATCCTTGCCGGTGTGGTGGATTGCCATGACATGGGCGCCAGTCGCAGCTCGGATCAGGTCCACAGAGGCGATGAAAGCGCCCATGTCGGTTGAGCTGTTCTCGTCACCGCTTCCCATGGACCGCGCCAAGGTGTCAGCGATGACAAGCCCCAAGTCCCAACCCAGGCCGCGCGCCACCTCGATCAGCGCCTCAGCATCGGCACGGCTGGACAGGTTGAGGGGCATGGGCAAAAGGTGGAACCGCCCGCGCGCCGCCCTGCAAAGGTCGGGCTTTTCGCGCCAGAGCGCGGCGAGACGTTTCTTGAAGCCGCGCCCGCCTTCCGCCGCGACGTAGAGCACATCACAGGGCGACGCCACCCTGCAGCCGTACCAGTCCCTCCCGGCCGCAACGTGACCGCCCATGTCTGCAGCAAAGAACGTCTTGCCCACGTTGGAAGGCCCGTAGACGGCCGAAAATGCGCCTCGGTCAAGCCAACCTTTCACCCGGTGAGGGCTTTCAAGATCCACCTCGATTTCCTCGAGAGGGATCAGCGCGCGCCGAAGAATTTCAACTCGCGTCGGCCCGGGCGTGATCACCTTTGCTGTGCTCCTGAATGTGCCGTCAGCCATCAAGCGGCCCTCCTGCTGATCAGGCAGGGCAGGCCCTCATAAGCCGCCTTGCGTTCGGCCATCTCGAAGGCCTCGGAACGCGTCTCAACCTCCGCCAAGACGATCACCCGCGCCTCATGCGCAACAACGGCCGCCCATGCGTCCGCAGTCCGGCGAACCGCCACATATGCGCCAGGCGGATAGGTCTGCGGATCAGCCATGTCCGGCCCCCGTCACATGAGCCAGGAACGCAGCGCGGTCGCTTGGCGAAAGGCTGGTGAAGCTGGCGAGCGCGTAAGCCTTGCGCTCGGCAGGGGTGGCGAAGTCAGCCCACGTCCGCGCCTCATCCATGATCGACAGGAACGTAGGGCCAGGCGCACCCGCCCGAAGATCCCAGAGGGCCGCGTCCATCAGCGTTACCGCGTCGTCGCGGGCGCAATCAGCAATCGCAAAGCACAAGGCAGTTGCCGCCTCTGCCCTCCTGCGGTATTCTTCGGTCTTGAAGCTTATCCCAAGCTGATCAGCCCCGATGGACCCTGCACGGTCCTCGGGGTTTTCGTTTTCCAGACCCTCGGAAGGGTTGGACAACGCCGGGAATTCGCCAATGTTCTCAACGGGGTCATGATCGAGGGTTGGACAAGCCAAGCCCCTTGATTCAACGGGATAGTTCCGGCCCCCTACGGGCTGCCACCTTCCCTTCGTTACAATTGCCCAACAGGCATGTGACTGGCATTCCGGGCCGGGATCGGCTTGATGGGGGTAGTCTTGCCCTGAACCGGAAATCCCCATGCTTCGCACCCTTGCCGCCCTTCTGCTCCTCTCCACATCAGCCCTGGCCGACACTGCCGATGGCGATGCGCTGAAGGGCATGACCTGGGACCAGATCGTGGAAGAGGCGCGGGGCGGGACGGTCAACTGGTTCATGTGGGGCGGGGCTGACACGATCAACCGCTATGTCTCGGACCATGTCGGCGCGATCCTGAAGCGCGATTATGACATCACCCTGAATCGGGTCGGCGTGGCCGACGCCGTGGAAGTGGTGAACATCGTCCTGACCGAAAAAGAGGCCGGGGTGACCGATGCCGGGACCGTGGACCTGATCTGGATCAACGGCGAAAACTTCCGGTCGATGAAGCAGGGCGATTTGGCCTTCTGCGGCTATACCGACGTTCTGCCCAGCAACGCGCTGGTGAACTGGGACAACCCGGCCATCGCGAACGATTTCGGCGTGCCGGTCGATGGCTGCGAAGTGCCGTGGAACACCGTCCAGTTTGCCTTCGCCCATGACAGCGCCACCGTCGCTGAACCGCCCCGCGACATGGCAGCCCTGCTGGACTGGATCAAGGCCAACCCCGGCCGCTTCACCTATCCCGCCCCGCCGGATTTCACCGGGTCGGTCTTCGTGCGCCATGTCTTCTACCATGCCGCCGGGGGGGCGGATGCGCTGCTTGGCCCCTTCGATCAGGCCAAGTTTGACGACGCCGCCGCCAAGACCTGGGCCATCCTGAGCGAGATCGAGCCTTTCCTCTGGCGCGAAGGCCAGACCTACCCCAACACCATCGCGCAGTTGAACGAGCTTTTTGCCAATGGCGAAGTGGCCTTCACCTTCAACTACGACCCCTCGCAGTTCGGCCTTGCCGTTCAGGCCGGGACCTATCCCGAAACCACGCGGTCTTTCGGGTTGACCGATGGTACCATCGGCAACACGAACTACACGCTGATCCCGTTCAATTCGCCCAACAAGGCGGCGGCGATGGTGCTGCAGAACCTGCTTCTGTCGGGCGAGGAACAGCTGGAAAAGGCCAAGCCGGACGTCTGGGGTGCCTCACCCGCCATCGAGATTTCGCGCACTTCGGCCGAGGTTCAGTCTGGTTTCGCCGCGATTGAAGGGCATCCTGCGGTGGTGTCGGCGGAAGAGCTGGCCAAGGCCGCCCTGCCGGAACTGCAGGCCGACTGGCTGACGGCAATCGAGGCTGGCTGGCAGGCGCAGGTCGGGAATTGACCTGCATCGTCTCAAGCCCTTGCAGGCTGGCTTCGCTGACCGCAGTATTGCCCAAACCGACCGCGAGGAAGGGATGAAAGACCCAAGGCCCGCCACATGACTGGCCGGACCAACCCGGTCTGGCTGCTTCTTCCCGTCCTCTTGATCCTTGGCGGGCTGTTTCTTGCAGCCCTTGGCCTGACGCTGATCCGGTCCTTCCGCTATATGCCGGTGCTTGGGCTGACCGAACCTGACCTTGCCGCCTACGGTGCTGTTCTGTCCTCGCCCGGCTTTCTGGCCTCGCTTGGTCTGTCGCTGTGGATTGCGCTGGCCTCGACGCTGATTTCGGCGGTGCTGGCGCTTGGGGCCGCGCTCTTGTTGCGCCAGACCTTTCCCGGGCGGCGGCTGATCGGGTTTCTGTTCCAGATGAACCTGACCGTGCCGCATGTCGTGGGGGCGGTGGGGATGCTGTACCTTGTGTCGCAGTCCGGTGCCTTTGCGCGGCTCGCCTATGCGGGCGGGCTGATCACTGCGCCGGCGCAGTTTCCGGCCCTGACCCACGACCCCTTCGCAATCGGGGTCATTCTGCTTTACGTCTGGAAAGAGGTGCCCTTCATCACCCTGATCCTGCTGGCCAATCTGCAATCCATCGGCGTCGACCATGAGGCGACCGCCCGCAGCCTTGGCGCCACCCGCTGGCAGGCGTTCCGCCATGTCACCCTGCCAATGCTGATGCCGGGCCTTCTGGCCGCGTCGGTGCTGGTCTTCGCCTTCGCCTTCGGCGCCTATGAGATCCCGCTTCTCTTGGGCGCCAGTTCCCCCAAGGCGCTGCCCGTGCTGGCGTGGCAAAGCTACACCGACGTCGATCTTGCCGCCCGGCCCGAGGCGATGGCGATGGCCGTCATCATCGCGCTGATCGGGGTCCTGATGCTCTTGGCCTATGCCCGGCTTGCCCAGCCGCTGGCCCAACGGAGGCGCCATGCGCGGTGATGGCCTTCGCACCCTGGCCGGGTTTGCCCTAGCGCTTTGGCTGATCCTGCCGCTGGTGCCGCTGGCGATCTGGTCCGTGGCCTATGGCTGGCGCTTTCCCGCCCTCCTTCCGCCCGACCTGTCATCTCGGGCCTGGGCTTATGCCCTGTCACCAACCTCGGGCGTGCTGCAAAGCCTTGGGGTCACGGTCTTCATCGCGGCGGCGGCGACGGCCCTTGCAGCGCTGGTCGGTGTCCCGGCCGGGCGGGCGCTGGGGCTTCATCGCTTTCGCGGCAGGGGGCTGGTGATCCTGCTGCTTGTCGCCCCGGCGATCCTGCCGGGCATCGCGGTGGCCTTGGGGTTGCATGGCATCTTCCTGCGGCTGGGGCTGACGGGCACGGTCTGGGGCGTGATCCTAGCCCACCTGATCCCGGTCCTGCCCTACATGACGCTGGTCATGGCCGCCGTCTTCGCAGGCTTCGACACCGATGTTGAGGATCAGGCCCGATCGCTTGGCGCGCGGCCCGTGCAGGTCTTCCTCCATGTCACCCTGCCCGCCATCCTGCCCGGATTGATGACCGGGGCGCTGTTCGCTTTTCTGGTGTCATGGTCGCAATACCTGCTGACCCTCAGCATCGGGGGCGGCAAGGTGCAGACCCTGCCGCTGGTGCTGTTCACCTTTGCCACCTCGGGGCGGAATGACGTGACCGGGGCGGTCAGCCTGATCTACATCCTGCCCGGTCTTCTGGCGCTGGCGCTGATCGCCCGCCACCTGACCGGGCGCAACCCGGCCCTTGGCCTGCGGGTCGGCCGATGACGGCGCTGCAGCTGACGGGCCTGACCAAGACCCACACCGGGGGCACCCTTGCCACGATCCGGGGGCTGGACCTGACGGTAGACAGCGGGACGATCACCGCGCTGCTGGGACCATCGGGCGCGGGAAAGACCACGGTTATGAAGCTGATCGCGGGCCTTTTGGTCCCCGATGCGGGCGACATCGCCTTGGGCGGCCGGTCAATCCTGAGCCTGCCACCCGAACGGCGCGGTGTTGTGATGGTGTTTCAGAACCCGCTGCTGTTCCCGCATCTGACCGTGGCTCAGAACGTGGGCTTCGGCCTGCGGATGCGCGGCCTGCCTGCCGCCCGGATCGCAATCCAGGTTGACGCCATGCTGGACCGGGTCCGCCTGAGCGGGTTTGGCCAGCGCCGCCCGGACGAACTTTCTGGCGGGCAGGCCCAGCGGGCTGCGCTGGCCCGGGCCCTGGTGCTGGAGCCGGACCTGCTGCTGCTGGACGAACCCCTTTCCAGCCTTGACCCCGCCCTTCGGGACGAGATGCGCAGCCTGATCCTGACCCTGCAGCGCGAGATGTCGGTGACCACCGTTGTCGTGACGCATGACCAGACCGAAGCGGTCGTGCTGGCGGATCAGATCGCGCTGCTTCTGGACGGGCAGCTTGCCCAGCATGCCACGCCGGATTCGATCTATCGCCGCCCCGCATCGCTGGCCGTTGCGCGGTTCTTCGGCGGGGTGAACTTCCTGCCCGGGACGGCGGCGGCAGGGGTGTTTCAGTCCGCCATCGGCCCATTGACCCTGACGGATGGCCTGCCTGCCGCCTTGGCCAACGGTCCCGGCACCCTGACCATCCGTCCCGAGGCGGTTCTTCTTGGCTCCAGCCCGTCGGGCGCAAATGCGCGGAGTGCCACAGTCAAGGAGTGCAGCTTTCTGGGCAGCCAAAGCCGGGTTGACCTGACGGTTGACGCCACACCTCTGCAAGCACTGGTCGCGCCAGAGGTTGCCCGCAGCCTGACACCGGGCCAGACCACACAAGTGACCCTGCCGCCCGAGGCACTGTGGATCATGCCAAGTGGTCCCGGCTGATCCTTGCACCAGCCTGCCGGTTCAACCCCCGCCGTTGCATAAAAGCACCGCCTGCGACCGTCCGGCATGTTTTGCCGCATAAAGCGCGCGGTCCGCGGCGGCCAGAACCTGTGTTGCGTCCGGGTTGGCAAAATCATCCGACCGCACGATCCCGACACTAGCCGAAATCCGGCAGGGATTGCCATCAAACTCCATCGGTTCGGACAGCCGTCCGATGATGCGATCGGCGATGGACTGCAGCGTCTGCGGGTCCGTTCGGCCGGGCAGGACAACGACAAACTCATCCCCGCCGACGCGGGCGGCGCAATCCTCGGCCCGGACTTGATCGCGCAAGATGCGGCCGACGCTTTCAAGCACATGATCACCGGCGGCATGGCCAAGCGTGTCATTCACCGCCTTGAAGAAATCGAGGTCAAGATGCAGCAGCCCGAACGGGGCAGAGGCCAGGCACATCCGTTCCAGAAACAGATCCGCCGCGCGGCGGTTGCGCAGACCGGTGAGGGGGTCGGTCATCGCCTCTTCCTCGGCAGCGATGCGGGCACCTTCCAGCCGCAGGTTCAGCCCGCGCAATTCGCGGGTCACCGCGGCATTCGCTTCGGCCAAATAAAGCAGTTCCATCGCCAGATCGGTGGCGGCAAAATCGCTGTCGGTCAGGGCAAATTCGCGCACGGCTGCGATCAGGTCGATCCCGAAGGACAGGTTCAACAGGACCATACCCCCCGGCAGCCGCATCCCAAGGCCGCGCAGACCCACCCGCGCCCGGCTGCGCGGCACCAGCCGGAACCGATGGCCGGCACGATCCAGCACCTCGGCCACCGAAACGGCACCGCCGGGGGCGCGCACGTCGAACACATCCTGAAACCGCGCGCCTATCACCGCGACGTCTTCAAGGATCCGCAGCAACGTCGGCCCCGCGCCGACCACATGTTCATCGCCGTCCAGCAGCACATGCATCGGCATGAACCGGGTCAGGCCGTCAGAGCCAATTACAACCTGTTGCGCTGGCGTCGTGTCGGTCATCCCAGACGCTCGGGCATGGCAAGGTCGAAGTGGCGGGCCTTGGCATGGGCGGTATCCAGCACGCGCACTGTAATGCGATCCTGCCCCTCAGCCTCAATCAGGCAGAGCGCGCCATAGTCGTCGGCCATTGCCGTCAGCATACCGACCAGAACCCGCCCCACACCCTGCAGCCGCGACCGGCAGACAATGTTGAAACGTTCTGGCCCCGCCTCAAGCAACTGAATCTCGGGCAGGTTCAGGTCGGTCATCGCCAGACGGGCACGGCCGGGCATTTCTTCCAACGAATGCAGAAAGTCGGCGAAGCTGACGCCACCAAAGCGCAGCAGACGGCGCACGCCTTCATGGCCGGGGTTGGTGACCAGATACGTCCCCATGTCTTCCCACACTGCTTCTACAGGCCGCCCCAGAACATCCGCCGCATCCTGCGCGACCCGGTCCGCAAGGCCGCGATCATAGCGCAGCATCGGTTCGAACGTGTCAACCGGAAGGGCAGAGCGACGACAAATGGCCTGCCAGACCTGCGGGCCGAATGTATCACGGACATAGCCCTGTAGGGACCGCAGCAGCAGTGCATCCATGTCAGTTCCCATGGTGGTTTCTGCGGCCATGCTATCCGGCATGGGTTAACAAACTCCCACCATTCCCCGGGATCCGGCCAGCCATCATGGCCGGATCATCAGCCCGGTTTCGCCGGTACCAAGCTGGTTCAGCAGCGCCGGGGTCAAGGGCGGGGGGGCCTTTGCCCAGTCGCGCAGCAGGGCCGCCGCGTCAGCCGTCGTCAGATAGCTGCCATCCGGCAGCATCACCGATCTGGACAGAAGCACCCCGTCGTCTGCCATGAACAGGCCCAGAACTTCGACATAGCTCGGGTCGTGTTCAAGGATCAGCATCGCCTCTTCGCCCGGCATAGTTGGCAGCAGATCGGCCACCACCATCAGGCAGGCGGGCGATCCGTCCTCGATCCTGCGGTCGCAAACGGCCTGCCAGTCGGCCAGCATGTAGGTTTCCGCCGCTGACAGCAGCATGTCCCGCGTGCCCGTTGCCGTGGTTGGCTGCACCGGCATCGCGGCTGACAGCACCCGGGCGGCTTCTGCGCGGGCATCAGCGTCGACCCCGGGGGCCGAGGGATCATCCACCCCTGCCAGCCGGGCGGCCAATGCCTCTTGCCCCGGCTCTTGCGCGCGTTCGGCCAGCCGGGCCAGCGCCCGTTCCCCGGGCAGCCCCCAGCCCTCTATCGCGCGGATGTCCAGATCTGCCACCGCCGTCCGCCCCGCCTCGAACCGGGCCAGCTGGTTGCTGGCCGAGATGCGTTCGGCGTTCAGCAGCGGTGTAAGCCACAGACCGGCAAGGACGATCACCAGCAAGGCCATGCCGATGTTGCCCTGCCGGATGCGCGCCATCCAACCTTCGCCCCTCAGCACGGCCAGCGCATAGACCGCGCCATAGACCAGCCCCAACACCGCCACCAGTGCCACGAACAGACGCTCCGGCGTCCAGCCATGCTGGTCCACTCGCAGCCAGATCGCATAGGCCGCAAGCCCGCCCAGCACCGGCAGGATCAACGTCATGCCTTGTGCGGCACGGCGCAGAACCGGGCTTTGCGACGCATCGGCATCGCTTTGGTCCACGGTCACCGACACCAGCGAAACCCCTGCCGCCACCATGGTCAGGAGCAGCAGCGCGGGCGACAGGCCGTTGAACAGCCCGTCCAGCCCCCGGAACGGCAAGGCGGCCAGAAACACCAGCATGACCGCCAGCACCACCGGCAGCAGGATCCGGAACAGCCGCAGCACCAGATAGGGCGACAGCAGGTCTGCCAGTTCATAGACCACCGCCATGCCCAGTCCCAAGGCAGCGCCAGTGATGACGGCGGGCACGATCCAATGGTCCAGCAAATCGCCAATCACGGTGACGCCCACGATCCGCAGCACCTGATCCGACAGGAAGATCACCAGCCACAGCAGCCCGACAAACGCCCAGGCGGCGGCATAGCGCACAACGATTGACCAAGCTTCCAGGAACAGCGCCGGATAGTCGCGCCAGCCGTTACGGGCCGCCGCGATCAGGAAAGGCACCGGCAGGCTTGCCACGGCCAGCGCCGCCAGCGCGGGCAGGGGCGAGGCGAAAAGGCCGTCCACCTCGGCATGGCGCAGGCTTGCCAGCCAGACCAGCGCGGCCACGACCATGCCAAGGCCCAGCGCCCGGGGCAGCGCCCGACCAAGGCCGATCGGCCCGGCCATCGCCAGAAGGGCGGCAAACCCGGTGGCCACCAGCGTCAGCAGGATCAACGCGATGCGGTCGCCCAGCATGTCACGCTCGACCGCCTCGATCAGGGCCCAGAGAAGGGCGGCCCCCGCAGCCCCGGTCAGGGCCAGACGCCACCGTTCCGCCAACTGCCCGTTCATATGATGGCCCCCATCCTTGGAATTGGCCGCAGCTTATGCCTGCCTGCGCGGCAGGGCCATAGTCAGGTTGTCCGCCAGTTGCGCCGGTCTGCAAAGCCAGCGATGCTGGACGGGCCAGCCGGAAGGACCGCCCATGCCGCCACCCCCACACTCGACCGCGATCATTCGGCCCCTTACCGCCGGGGACGAAGCGGACTGGCGGCGGCTTTGGACGGCCTATCTGGACTTCTACCAGACCGCCGTGCCCGAAGCGGTCTATGCCTCCACCTTCGCCCGGCTGCTGGGGTCAGACCCGCGTGACTTCAACGGGTTTATAGCCACCGTGGACGGCAAGGCCGTGGGACTGGCGCATTACCTTTTCCACCGTCACGGCTGGAAGATCGAGGAGACCTGCTATCTGCAGGACCTTTACGTCGAACCTCAGGCGCGGGGCACCGGCCTTGGCCGCGCGCTGATCGAGGCGGTCTATGCGGCAGCCGATGCGGCAAACGCACCCTCGGTCTACTGGCTGACGCAGGATTTCAACCATGAGGCCCGCCAGCTTTATGATCGGGTGGCCAAGGTGACGCCCTTCATCCGCTATAACCGGACCCTCTGATCAGCCGTCACTTCGCCTGCAAAAGCCTGACATGTTCGGCCAGCCCGACCAGCCGCACGGGCGTTGGGGTGGCGATCCCGTCGCCACCGTCAAAGGGCACAAGGTTGCCCTGCAACAGCGGCCCGAACTGCGGCATTGGCGAGCCATCGTCCTTGCCGGTATAGCCCCAGATCTTGGCCATGACGGCCGTCCCCGGAAACGCCCCGCCATTGCGCGACGACAGTTGCGTCAGGTCTGCCGGGCGCTTGGCCAGCCCTGCGGCAGCGGGCCCGTCCCCTTTGCCTGACGTGCCGTGACAGGCGGCGCAGTAGCTGGCAAAGTCCTCGGCCCCGGTCGGCATCTCGTCTTGCGTGCAGGCCGCAAGGGCCAGCGGCAGCACCATCCATCCAAAGCGCATCATCTGTCCCCTCCTCATCCCTCAACCCGACCTTGCGCCAACCGGACCACGCGGTCCATCCTTCCCGCCAGTTCCATGTTATGCGTGGCGATCAACGCTGAAAGCCCCGTTTCGCGCACCAGCGCCATCAACACGCCGAACACCTGGTCCGACGTGGCCGGATCAAGGTTCCCCGTCGGCTCATCCGCCAGCAGCAGCTTCGGCCCGTTGGCCAGCGCCCGGCAGAACGCCACCCGTTGCTGTTCGCCCCCCGACAGCGCCGCCGGGCGGTGATCGGCCCGTGCGGCAACCCCGACGCGGTCCAGAAGATCGCGCGCCCGCGCCTCGGCCTGCGCTTTCGGCACGCCGTTGGCGAGTTGCGGGATCACCACATTCTCCAGCGCCGAAAACTCGGGCAGCAGGTGGTGGAACTGGTAGATGAAGCCGACCTCGGCCCGCCGCGCCTCGGTCCGGGCGCGGTCGGAAAGGCCGCTCATCTCGCGCCCGTCCAACCTGACCGTACCTTCATCCGCCACATCCAGCAGCCCCGCGATATGCAGCAAGGTGGATTTCCCGGCCCCTGAGGGCGCCACCAGCGCGACGACTTCGCCCTTGGCCACAGTCACCGTAGCCCCGCGTAGCACCACAACCTCAGCCGGTTTGCCCCGGTTGTAGCCCTTGGTGATCCCCGAAAGTTCCAGCATCGCGTCACTCATAGCGCAGCGCCTCGACCGGGTTCATCCTTGCCGCGCGCCGGGCCGGGAAGATGGTGACGATGAACGACAACCCAAGGGACAGGGCCACCGCCGACAGGACATCTTCCATCTGCAACTGCGCCGGAAGCGAGTAAATCCCTCTGATCGACGGATCCCAGACCTCGGCCCCGTTGATCCAGTTGATCGCACTCATGATCGCGTCGATGTTCAGCGCGGTCAGGCAGCCAAGGATCACCCCGGCAATGGTACCCAGAACCCCGGTGAACGCGCCGCAGATGAAGAACACCCGCAGGACAGAGCCTTCGGTCAGCCCCATCGTGCGCAGGATGCCGATGTCACGGCCCTTGTTCTTGACCAGCATGATGAGGCCCGAAACGATGTTCATCGCCGCGATCAGCACGAGGACCGACAGGATGACGAACATCACGTTGTCCTCGATGTCCAGCGCCCGCAGGAACGCGCCGGAACTGTCCTTCCACGTCCACAGCATCGCCGATGGCCCGGCTGCATTCAGGATCGGCAGGGCATAGCCTTCAATCGCATCCGGCTTTTCGACCATCACCTCGATCTCGTCGGCCAGACCTTCCTTGTTGAAAAAGCTCTGCGCTTCGACAAAGGGCATGTAGATCCGTGTCGTATCAATGTCATAGCGCCCGGCGGTGAAGATGTAGACCACTTCATAGGCCTTCACGCGGGGGCTGGTGCCCATCGCCGTCTTGACGCCACCCGGCGCTATCAGCCGAACCCGGTCACCGACCGTAACCCCCAGTTCGCGCGCGACACCGGACCCAAGCGCAATCCCGTCAGGGAACCGGGCAAGCTCGCCAATCGCATCGGCCCCCTCACCCACCCGCGGGATCGAGGCGAGCGCCTCGGGCGACAGTCCAAAGACTTCGGCCCCCGTTGTCCGCTCGCCATCCGTGACCATCAGCTTGCCGCGGATCAGGGGGGCCGCCCGGGTCACCCCCGGCACCTCCAGCAGCGCGGTGGCCATTGCATCCGCCGCCGTGAAGCCGCGCACGAACTGGCCATCTGTCCCCACCTCACCCGCCGAATAGACCGTGACATGGGCGTTGGCCCCAAGGATCGTATCCACGAACTCGGCACGGAACCCGGCCCGCACCGCCAGCGTCAGGATCAGCGCAAAGACCGCCAGCGTGATGCCGATCAGGCTGATCCAGGTCATGATGCTGACCCCGCCTTCCGCCCGCCGCGCCCGCAGATAGCGCCACGCGATCATGAACTCGAAGCCCGAGAATGGTGCTGTTCTTCCTGCCATCTGCCCGGCCCTTTTTGTTGCGCGCAACCTGCGGGACCGGGGCCGAAAGGTCAAGGTGCGGGCCCCTTGACCGGCAGCCACAGGCGGGAACGCCCCGCCCCGCATTGGGTACCGATCATGGCCGAAAGCCTACCGTGCCGCCCACAAAAGCCCGCGCCGCATCAATTCCGCCGCTGGGCCATGGTTGATCACATTCGTCTGATGCCCCAGCGCGTTATAGTAAACCCGCCCCTGCCCCCAGACCTTGGTGAACACAACCGGCATCGCCACCGGCCCGTTTGGCGCGTGCGGACCGTCAACCACTGGAAAGTCGCAAACGGCGTGGACCTTCACCACCGGATCGACGTGCAGGTAATACTGCTCCGTCCTGACCGTGAAATCGCCCACCCCCGCCACCAGCGCGTGGTCCGAGACGATTCGCACCCCATACTCCACCCCGTCATTGCCCGGATGCGCCACCCATTGCGCGCCGGTCATGAACTGCCAGTCCACAGCCTCGCGGAAGGCATCGCACATCCCGCCATGGCAGCCCGCAATCCCCACGCCGGACGCGACCGCCGCGCAGGCGTGCTGCGCCTGTTCCTTCCCGATCTTGGCCATGGTCCAGACCGGCACGATCAACGACAGGTCGGCCAGCGCCCCCGGGTCATCGAAACAGGCCAAGGTGTCGGTCACCGTAACCGAAAACCCGGCCTCCTTCAGCCAGCCCGCAAACAGCGCGGCGACCTTGTCAGGCTCATGCCCGTCCCATCCGCCCCAGGTGACAAGTGCCTTGGCCATCGCGCGCCTCCCCTATTGACGCCACGCTAGAAACCCCGCCTGGACTGGTCAACCGGGTATGGTTTGGCGTACTTTCCGTCAAAGAGACTTGCCCGCCCACCACCCGGCCCCTACCCACCCCCCAAGGCAGGCAGTCTTTACCTTCGACGCCGACTGATCCCTCACGTCCGCCGGAGCAAACCATGAAGATCGCCAGCTACACCGCCTATGGCGGGCCTGAAACCATCACCTTCAGCGAAAGCCCGATCCCCACCCCCGCCGCGGATGAGGTGCTGATCCGCGTCCGCGCAGCCCCGGTGACCGCAGGGGATGCCCGGATGCGGTCGGGCAAGGTTCCCCGGGGCCTTGGCCTGCTTGTACGGCTGGCCCTTGGTATCCGTCGGCCACGCGTTGCCCCCGGATGGGCCTTCTCGGGCGAGGTTTCGGATGTCGGCAGCGGGGTCACCCACTTCACCACGGGCCAGCGCGTGTTTGGCCTGACCGGCTTCAAGGGTGGCGCGCATCGTGAATACCTTGTGATGAAGGCCAGTGGCACGGTGCTGCCCCTGCCCGATACGCTGACATTCGAACAGGGTGCCGCCTTCTTCTTCGGCGGCCTGACCGCCGCCGACTTCCTGATCGACCGCGCGAAGCTGGTTGCTGGTGAACGCCTGCTTGTCGCAGGTGCGACCGGGGCGGTGGGCAGCGCTGCAGTGCAGATCGGCCGTCACCTTGGCGCTATTGTTGCCGCGACCGCCTCACCCGCCAATCACCCGCTTGCCCGCCAGCTTGGCGCGGTCGACGTCACCGACTACCGCAAGGGCCTGCCGCCCGGCCCCTTCGATGTGATCGTCGATGTGATGGGATCGATGGGTTGGGCTGGTGCAAGGGCCCACCTTGCGCCCGGGGGCAGACTGGCCCTGATCACCGCCGATCTGTCGCAGATGCTGGGCGCGGCTGTCCTTCCCCGGCCCGGGAAGCGGAAGGTTCTGACCGGTACCAACAAGGATGACCTGCCTTCCATGCGCCGCCTTCTGGCGCTGCATCAGGCGGGCGGCTACACACCCGTGTTGGGACAGGTGCTGCCCTTTGCAGACCTGCAAAAGGCGCATGCCATCGCCGATAGCTTCCACAAACCCGGCAATCTTGTAGTGGTGATGTAGGTCGGGGTTCACCCAGACTCCCGTGCCACCCATAGGGCAAAAGCCAGCTGATCCGCCCGGCTTTTTTCAGGCAATCGCCAAAGCCACGGCGGCGAAATGCAGCCCTGCCGCGATGGCCACGAAGCCATGCCAGATCGCATTCTGGAACCGCAACCGTTCCCACACATAGAAGGCAACGCCTGCCACATAGGTCGCCCCCCCGGCCACGATCAGCCAGAGCGATACCGACGGCAGCGCCGCCGATACCGGCCCGATGGCGATCACGCCGACCCATCCCAACAGGATGTAGGCCAGGATCGACAGCCGGTCATAGCGCCCGGGCAGGACCACCTTCACCAGGATGCCCAAGGCCGCGCCGATCCAGACCACCAGCCCCAAACCCCAGGCCCAGACCGGGCTTTCCAGATGCGGGATCAGGGCGGTGTAGGTGCCTGCGATCATCACATAGATCATCGAATGATCGAACCGCCGCAACAGCCACTTCAGCGCGCTTGGCGGTGTCATATTGTAGGCCAGTGAAAAGCCCCACATCAGGAAGAACCCCGCCGCATAGACCGCAAGTGCTGCAAAGGTGCCAAGCCCGGCGGTCTGCAGTGCATGGTAAAGCAGGATGGGAAAAGCGATCAGCCCCGCCACCAGCGCCAGCGCATGCACGATCCCGTCCGCCAGCAGTTCATGCAGCGACAGGTCGCGTTTTGACAGGCGGTAGTGATCGGCGGGCAGGGTCATGGGTTCAGGTCTGGCAGGAGAATGTTGCAAAAGGATGACCCGAGCCGGGCACAAATCAAGCCACGTCCCCGCGATGTGACGCAGGGTCACCAGCGCAGCAATCGCCGGTGACCTTCGGCCCGCCGCTGCGCCCCCCGCGCCTTACCGGTGACCGGCGTAGATCTGCGCCACGCGGTCCACGGCGGCCTCGGGCGACAGTTCCTCGCTGACACCGGTCCGGCGGCTGGTCAATTCGACCACGCCATTGGCCAACCCGCGCGGCCCGACGGTGATCCGCCATGGCAGGCCGATCAGATCCATCGTTGCGAACTTCGCCCCGGCCCGTTCGTCACGGTCGTCGTAAAGCGGCTCCAACCCCTTGGCCAGCAGGGCTTTCTCCAGCCCCGCGCAGGCCGCATCGGCCGCCGCATCGCCCTGCTTGAGGTTGACGATCCCCACCGGGAAGGGTGTCACACCTTCGGGCCAGATGATGCCCTTGTCGTCGTGGCTGGCCTCGATGATCGCGCCAAGCAGACGGCTGACGCCAATCCCGTGCGATCCCATCTCGACCGGAACCTTGCCGCCATCGGCGGTCGAAACCTCGGCCCCCATCGCGGCGGAATACTTGGTGCCGAAGTAGAAGATCTGCCCGACCTCGATCCCCCGGCCAACCTTGCGATGCGCTTCCGGCACCTGATCGAAAACCGCCTGATCGTGGGTTTCGTCGGTGCGGGCGTAAAGGGTGGTGAACTCCTCACAGACCTTGGCGACCTGCGCGCGGTCGTCATAGTCGATGTCCCGCTCGCCCAGTTTCAGCCCGGTCACGCGGTCATCATAAAACACTTCGGACTCACCCGTCTGGGCCAGCACCAGAAATTCATGCGTGTTGTCGCCACCGATGGGCCCCGAAGCCGCCCGCATCGGGATGGCCGTCAGCCCCATGCGTTCGTAGGTCCGCAGGTAGCTGACCATGTGGCGGTTGTAGGCATGCAGGGCCGAGTCCTTGTCGACGTCGAAGTTGTAGCCATCCTTCATCAGGAACTCGCGCCCCCGCATGATCCCGAAGCGGGGCCGCATCTCGTCGCGGAACTTCCACTGGATGTGGTAGAGCGTCAGCGGCAGGTCCTTGTAGCTGTTCACATGGGCGCGGAAGATGTCGGTGATCATCTCTTCGTTCGTGGGGCCGAACAGCATTTCACGGTCCTGACGGTCCTTGATGCGCAGCATCTCTTGCCCGTAATCGTCATACCGGCCCGACTCTCGCCACAGGTCGGCGGGCTGGATCGTGGGCATCAGAAGCGGGATGTGCCCGGCGCGGATCTGTTCCTGATGCACGATCTCTTCGATCCGCTTCAGCACCCGGTAGCCCAAGGGCAGCCAGGAGTAGATCCCCGCCGCCTGCTGCTTGATCATCCCGGCCCGCAGCATGTAGCGGTGGCTGACGATCTGCGCCTCGGCGGGGTTTTCCTTGAGGACGGGGAGGAAGTAGCGGGACAGACGCATGGAAGCCTCATGGAACGAAGGGTTCCGGGTTTCCTAGCGGGTCAGAGGCGGGCAGGCAAGGTGGCAGGCAGGTGGGGTCTGTAGGTGTCCCGGGCAGGGACAGGCCTGCCGGACAAGCGAATTCAATGACTTGGCAAAGTCGTTCACGAATCCTTAGGATTTGGCACCTTGGGCGCGGGTGGGTTTTGGGCCGCGCCCGCGCCGAAATCAGGAAGCGCGGGCACAGGCTGAGGCGGATCGCAGACTTCAGCGTGTGCCAAAGCCATGCCGCAGCAGTGTGGTCAGGAACAGGACCATCGACAGCGTGCCAAGGACAGCCCCGGCGCTGGCCAATGCGGGCGTCCCGCCTTGGATGACCAGAACGATACCCGGCACCATCAGCGTCACCCCGACAATGGCCACAGCGGCATGGACCCATGCCAGACGGCTGGCACAGGCCGCCGGGGTCAGCCGATAGTAGATGCCGAACAGCGCCAGCGTGACCCAGCCGACAAGGTTCAGATGCGCATGGGCCGAGGCCAGAAGATGGTCACCGCTGACCGCCATCTGAATTCCCCAGAGCATCCCGCCAAAGACGCAGATCGCGGCGGCAAGAAGCAGGACAAAGGCCGGGTCACGCATCCTGACACCCCTCCTGCGCAAGGCCGGGGCCGGTGAAGTGCGCGCCATAGCGCGCGGCGACCGCCCGCACGGCGGCAAGGTCCTGCGGCAGTTGCAGGCCCGCTTGCGCCATTTCGGCGAAAAAGCCTTCAAACCCGCCGGGGGTTATCACGGTTAGCCCCCGCGCGCCGTCAGGTCCGGTGCGAAAGGAATGGACGACACCGCGCGGCACGAAGGCCGTCTGCATCGGGCCGCAAGTGAAACGGTCCTCACCGACCAGAAAGTCGATGCTGCCCTCAAGAATGAGGAACACCTCATCCTCGGCCGCGTGAATGTGGCTGGGTGGGCCGGAATGGGCCGGGGTATCGACATGCAGGATGGAAAGCGATCCGCCAGTTTCTGCGGCAGAAAGCAGGGTCTGGTAGCTTGCACCGTTCCAGTGGTGGGTGCGGGGGGTTTGGGGGGTCATCGGGGCCTCGTTCAGTTGCGTGACGGGTGCCCTATGACCGAGGCAGATAAATCTGTGAAATTGATTGTTTGTATTGTATCAATCCATACTATGAATTTAGCCAGTTTTGATCTGAACCTCTTGCGGGTGCTGGACGCGATCCTGCGCGAGCGGTCTACCGTGCGGGCCGGGCAGCGGATCGGGCTGTCGCAGCCTGCGGTGTCTGCCGCGCTTGGGCGGTTGCGCGCGGCCTTGGGCGATCCCTTGATGGTGCGGGACGGCCAGTCCTTGCAGCCGACGGAATTCGCGCTTGGCTTGGCCCAGCCCCTGCGCGCCCTGCTGGAGGAAACGGAACGGCTGCTGTCCCGCCCCGCCTTTGACCCGGCGACGGCGACGGCAACCTTCCGCTTCGCCGGGCCGGATTTCTTTACGGAAATGCTGCTGCCTGACCTGATGGGGCGGCTGGAGCGGACCGCCCCCTGCATCACTCTGCGCTATAGCGATGCGCTCTCTACTGCCTTGTGGGATGATCTGCGCGAGGGGCGGCTTGACCTGATGCTGCTGCCACAGGCGATCTGCCCGGACTGGCTGGAGAACGAGGTTGTGCTGCGGACGGACTACCGGATCGTCGCGCGCCGGGGGCATCCGATCCTGACCCGGTTGCGGCTGCCAGATGGTGCCGCAATCCCGATGGACGTCTATGCTAAGCTGCGCCACGTCGCCTTTCGGGTGACCGAGGGGGTGCCCGAGGTGGAGGACCGCGTGCTGGCAGACCTTGGCTGCGACCGCACACTGGTGCTGACCGTGCCCAGCTTTACCGCCGTCTGGCGCGCCGTGTCCGCCAGCGATCTGGTCGGCATCGTTCCCCGGCGTCAGGCGGAACGGGCGGCGATGGTTGCCGGGCTGCGGGTGCATGCCCTGCCTTTCAGCCTGCCCAAGGTCACGCTCTGTCAGGCATGGCACCGCCGCAACGCTGCCGCCCCGGGGTTGGCATGGCTGCGACGCGAGATTGCCGAGGTGCTGACCCCGCTGGACGACGGCGACGACAGCTTGGGCGCATGATGTGGCCCAAGCTGAGGTTGCGCGGGGGACATCGGCCCCCTTGGCCGAAGGCGTCAGACGTTGGACCAACCGCCGTCGATCACATGCGGAACCCCCGTGGTGAAGGACGATTCGTCCGACGCCAGATAGACGACCAGCGCCGCAATCTCATCCGCCGTGGCGATGCGACCCATCGGCTGGCGGGCGACAAATGCCTTGCGGGCGGCGTCATAGTCGCCAGTGTCGCGCATCCGCTGGTTCAGCGAGGGGCTGTCGACCGTGCCGGGGCAGACGCAGTTGCAGCGGATGCCCTTGGTGACGAAATCCGCCGCGATGGCCTTGGTCAACCCGATCACGCCGGCCTTGGTCACGCCATAGACGAACCGGTTCGGCGCCGCGATGATCGACCCCACGGCCGAGGCCATGTTGACGATGTTGCCATGGCCCCGCTCCACCATCCCCGGCAGCACGGCCCGGCACATGCGGTACATCGCAGTCAGGTTCAGGTCGAGGCTGAAGGCCCAGGAGTCCTCATCACAGTCAAGGATCGTGCCGTTGGCGACAAAGCCCGCGCAGTTGAACAGGACATCCGGCGTGCCAACCTCGTCGAAGGTGGCGGTGATCGCTGCTGCGTCGCGCACGTTCAGGACGCGGGTTTCGCACCCTGCGGCGGCAAGGTCGGCCAGCGTATCGCCGTTCACATCCGTCGCGATGACCCGCGCGCCCTCACGCGCCATGGCAAGGGCCGAGGCCCGGCCGATCCCCTGCCCCGCCGCCGTCACAAAGACCGTCTTGCCGTCCAGCCGTCCCATATCCGTCCCTCCGATTGGATTTGGGGCCAGACTAGCGGCAAGCAAACTGACATGCCAGTTGTCTTGGTGGGCCTTGGGCGGCCCTTGCAGCGGGGCGGTGCGGGGCGTTAGCCTGACGCCAGACCAGCAAAGGACCGCGCCATGACCGCAACCATCAGTGCCCGTGGGATCAGCTTTCGCTTTGCGCCGAGGGGCGGGGTGCTGGACGGGTTCAGCGTCAGCGATGAGGGTGCCACGATCGCCCCGCTGCACCGCGCCCCGTGGGCCGAGGATGAGGTGCCGCCCGATGCGCCGCCGCACCAGCGCTGGCTGGGGGGCGATTTCCTTGCCGCCCCGATGGGGGCGAGCCCTGAGGGGCTGCACGGGCTGACGGCAAACGGTGACTGGCGGGTGCTGCCATCCGACCCAGGCACCCTGCGCGCGGCGCTGGAGGGCGCGGTGTCCGGGGCGACGGTGATCAAGGAACTGTCGGTCACGGATGACCAGCCGTTTGTCTACCAGCGCCACCTGTTCATCGGCGGCAGCGGCCGGTTGCCGGTGGCAAACCACGCGATGGTGTCGCTGCCGAACGGCGCAAAGCTCAGCTTTTCGCGCAAGCGCTGGTGGGAGACGCCCTCCACCCCGGTTGAAACGACGCGCGGGCGGTCCTGTCTGGCCTATCCAAGGCGGCAAGAGGACGCGGTGGAGTTTCCGGGGGCGGAGGGCGGAACGGTGAACCTGCACCGCTACCCATGGGGTATCGCGCATGAGGATTTCGTGGTGGGGGTGGAAGACCCGGGGTCAAGCCTTGGCTGGACGGCGGTGGTGCGGCCTGAGGAGGGGGATCTGATCCTGTCCCTCAAGAACGCGCGCGCGCTGCCGATGACGATGCTGTGGCATTCGAATGGCGGGCGGGACTATGCGCCCTGGAACGGGCGGCACAAGGCGTGCCTTGGGGTCGAGGATGGGGCCGCCCTCCAGATGCTGGGCCTGTCCGCGCAAGAGGAGCCTGACCCGCTGACCGCCGCCGGCCAGCCCGCGCTGCTGGTTCTGGACCCGATGGGCACGGTGGAGGTGCGCCACATTCTGGGCGCGGTCCGCTGGCCGACGGGCCAGTCGGTTGCGGGGGTGATGCTGGACGGCGACGTGCTGACCGTGACCGGCGACTGGGGGGCCGAACGCAAGCTGCCGATCCGGGGCGGCTGGTTGGGGCTGGCGGTCCCCGTTGCCGCGCCACGACCGAAGGACATGGACCTGTTCTGACACCGCAAGGCCACGGAGTTTTCAAAAACTCCGTGGCCTTGCGGTCAGCTTGTGAACCCCGGCTTTTGCGCCCAGGCCCAGGCATCGCCGATCATCTGGCGCAGTGTGGAATGCTGCGGGTCCCAGCCAAGGTCGGTCAGGGCGCGGGTGGTGGAACAGACCAGCGCCGCCGCATCCCCTGCCCGCCGGTCGCCGATCACCACCGGCACTTCGCGGTTGGTGACCATCCGGCTGGCCTCGATCACCTCGCGCACGGAAAAGCCCCGGCCGGTGCCCAGACAGAAAACCCCGTTGCCACGCCCCGCCAGCAACCCTTGCAGGCCAAGGACATGCGCCTGCGCAAGGTCGGTCACATGTACATAGTCGCGCACGCAGGTGCCGTCGGGCGTCGGGTAATCCGTGCCGAAGACCGTCAGGGCCGGGCGCTTGCCGGCGACCGCCTCCAGCATCAGCGGGATCAGGTGGGTTTCGGGGTGGTGCTGTTCGCCAATCTCGCCCTCTGGGTCGGCGCCTGCCACGTTGAAATAGCGGAAGATCACATGGTTGATCCCATACGCCGCGCCGAAATCGCGCAGCATCAGCTCGATCGCCAACTTTGACCCACCATAGGCGTTGATCGGGCGCTGCGGGGTCTCCTCGGTCAGCAGGACGCCGTCCTGATCGCCATAGGTTGCACAGGTGGACGAAAAGACGACGTTGCGAACCCCGGCCGCCGCACAAGCCTCCATCAGGTTTAGCGCACCGCCAACATTGACGCGCCAGTAGCGTCCGGGGTCCTGCATTGATTCGCCAACCAGCGACAGCGCCGCGAAATGCAGCACGGCGACAGGGCGGTGTTCGGCAAGGGCTGCGTCAATGGCGGCGCGGTCCATCAGGTCACCGCGCACCAAGGGGCCCCATTTCACCGCATCGGCCCAGCCGGTGGCCAGATTGTCAAAGGTCACCGGCAGGAAGCCGGCCCGCGCCAGCGCCTTGCACGCATGCGCACCGATATAGCCAGCGCCACCAGTGACCAGCACCTTTTCTGCCATGGGGCCTCCAAACCAGCGTTCTCAAAGAAACACGATGTCATCCAGCAGCAGAGAAGCATCGAAAACCCCCCGGATGTCCAGTGTGTGACCGTTGGCCAAGGTCAGGGAAACACCTGTCGCCGTCACCTGCGCCACTGCAAGAACTGCCGAAATCTCGGGCGGCACGCCGCTCCAAAGGGACCTGCTCAGCGCGATGGTGTCGAGATCGTTGACAAAATCGCTGATCACATCGCGCCCGCCATTGAAGATGAACGTATCCGCCCCCACCCCGCCGGTCAGCGAGTCATTGCCTGCCCCGCCATCCAGCCGGTCATTGCCGTCGCCGCCAAGCAGCGTGTCGTTGCCCATGCCGCCGTCCAGCGTGTCATTGCCGCCGCGCCCATCCAGACGGTCATTGCCGACCATGCCCAGAAGCCGGTTGCCCAGCGCGTCACCCGAAAGCGTGTCGGCATGGGCCGAGCCGATCAGCCCCTCGATCCCGAAGAACCGGTCGCCAAGCGCGTCGCCAAGGTTCGCCGTCAGGCCCGCAAGATCGGCCCGGACCGATGCGGTTGCCGTCTCATAGCTGGCGAAATCCAGCCCCACGCCGCCAAGCAGCAGGTCCGCCCCCGTCCCGCCGATCAGCGTGTCGTTGCCGGTGCCGCCGTCCAGCGTGTCATTGCCACTTCGCCCGTCCAGCCGGTCATTGCCCGCAAGCCCCGCAAGCCAGTTGCGCTGCGCGTCGCCCGCCAGCCGGTCGGCAAAGGCCGAGCCTTCAAGGTTCTCGATCGAAAGATAGGTATCGCCCCGCGCGTCACCCTGGTTGGCGGTGGGGGTCATCAGGTCTGCGACCACCCCCGCCGTCGCGTCGACATGGCTGACCCGGTCCTGGCCAAGCCCGCCTTCCAGCCGGTCCGCCCCCGCCCCGCCCAGCAGCGTGTCGTTCCCGTCGCCCCCGACCAGCGTGTCATTCCCAGCACCACCCGCAAGCCAGTCGTTGCCCACCTCACCCCGCAGGGCGTTGGCCAGACCGTCGCCCGTCAGCCGGTCGGCGTGGGCCGTGCCGATCACCAGTTCCACCCCGATCAGCACATCCCCCGCCGCCGCGCCCCCGTTCAGCGAGGCCTGGGCAAGGTTGACCACCGCGCCAAGGCTGGCACCCGCATAGCTGACCGTGTCGAAACCGGCCCCGCCCTCCAGCCGGTCGCCCCCAAGGCTCCATTGCAGGAGGTCGTTGCCATCGCCGCCCAGAAGCGTATCCGCCCCCGCCCCGCCGGTGAGCGAGTCATTGCCTGCCCCGCCATCCAGCCGGTCATTGCCATCGCCGCCAAGCAGCGTGTCGTTGCCCGTGCCGCCTTCCAGCGTGTCATTGCCGCCGCGCCCGTCCAGACGGTCATTGCCGACCATGCCCAGAAGCCGGTTGCCCAGCGCGTCACCCGAAAGCGTATCGGCATGGGCCGAGCCGATCAGCCCCTCGATCCCGAAGAACCGGTCGCCAAGCGCGTCGCCAAGGCTCGCCGTCAGGCCCGCAAGATCGGCCCGGACCGATGCGGTTGCCGTCTCATAGCTGGCGAAATCCAGCCCCACGCCGCCAAGCAGCAGGTCCGCCCCCGTCCCGCCGATCAGCGTGTCGTTGCCGGTGCCGCCGTCCAGCGTGTCATTGCCACTGCGCCCGTCCAGCCGGTCATTGCCCGCAAGCCCCGCAAGCCAGTTGCGCTGCGCGTCGCCCGCCAGCCGGTCGGCAAAGGCCGAGCCTTCAAGGTTCTCGATCGAAAGATAAGTATCGCCCCGCGCGTCACCCTGGTTGGCGGTGGGGGTCGTCAGGTCTGCGACCACCCCCGCCGTCGCGTCGGCATGGCTGACCCGGTCCTGCCCAAGCCCACCCTCCAGCCGGTCGACCCCAGCCCCGCCCAGCAGCGTGTCGTTCCCGTCGCCCCCGACCAGCGTGTCATTCCCCGCCCCGCCCGACAGCCAGTCGTTGCCCGAGCGCCCCTCCATCCGGTCGTTTCCGGCAAGACCCCAGACCAGATCGTTCTGATCGCTGCCAAAAAAGTGGTCGTTCAGGGTAGACATATGGAAGCCTTCGATCGACCTGTACCTGTCACCGGCCGCATCGCCCGTGGAGAGGTCGGAGTCGACAATATCCACCGACACTCCAGTGGTGCTGTCGACGTAACTGGCAATGTCAAAGCCGTCGTCGCCATTCAGCCGGTCGCCGCCAGAGCCGCCGACCAGCGTGTCATCGCCGTCGCCGCCATTGAGGGAATCATTGCCGCCACGGCCTTCCATCAGGTCATTGCCGTCCAGCCCCCACAGGGCAGTGGACTGCCCGTCCCCGCGAAGGGTGTCACCAAAGCGCGAGCCTTCCACGTCTTCGATGCCGACGTATCGGTCGCCCGCCGCGTCGCCGGTATTGCGCGAGGGCTGCATCACATCGACCAGAACGGCAGCGCTGTCGCGGTAGGTGATGCGGTCGCGGCCCGCGCCACCGTCCAGATGGTCGGCACCGGCCCCGCCATCCAGCGTATCGTTGCCCAGACCGCCGTAGAGGCTGTCATTCCCGCCCGCTCCGGAAAGGCGGTCGTTGCCTTCCATCCCGACAAGGCGGTTGGCCACGCTGTCACCGGCCATCGTGTCGCCAAAGCGCGAGCCGTAGGCGCCTTCGATCGACTGGTATTGTTGCCCGGCTGCCGGGCCTCTGGACTGGACCGCGCGCTGCAGGTCCAGCGTCACGGCGGCATTGGCGTTGATGAAGTCGAGCATGTCGAAGCCGCCGCCGCCATGGATCGTGTCAGCGCCAGTGGTGTAGAAGAAGACCTCGTTGGCGTCGGTCCCCTGCAAAGAGTCGGTGTTGACCGTCCCGGAAATATAGCCGCTCGTGTCAGGAGGCGGGGGTGGCGCATGCCACAGGCCGATGAAATCCGTCAGACGGAAGGCGCTTGCCGGGATCGGCAGGCGGTTCGCGGCGACAATGTCCAGCACCTCGTCGCCAAAGGTGATCCGGGCACCGGTGGCCGTTGTGGTGATCGACAGCGCGGCAAGGGAATGAATCGTGCCAAGGGCGGACAGGTCGATCCGGTCGATCCCAAGCTGGAAATCGGCGATCACATCCGCCTCGCCGTCAAGTGCCAGCACGAACAGGTCGGCGCCCGCCCCGCCAGACAGCGTATCGGACCCCGCACCATCCGCCAGGATATCAGCCCCGGCGCCGCCAAGGATCAACTCCGCCCCGTCCCCGCCAAGGATCATGTCGCCGCCCGCGGTGCCGGTCAGCGTGGCCGCGTCCTCCCCGCCCGCAAGGATTGGCGCCAAGGGGCCGGGGTCAAGGACCAGGCGGGTGATGCCAGTGCCTTCGCCGGCAACAAACACCTCGATCGTGCCGTTGGTGGCATGGGCAGTGATAGCGGTGATGTTGTCGAGGGCAAGGCCAGGCAGCTGCAGTTGGCTGGCCACGAGGACCAGCCGACCGTCAGGCATCAGCGTCATCAGGGCCAGGCCACCATCGCTGCCGCCGGTAAAGACAAACACCCGATCCTCAAGGCTGACCGTGGCCATGGCCTGCGTGCCCTGAAACCGGGTATCCAGCGTGTCGACCACATGGTCAGCCACCCGCATCACCCCGCCGGGCGCAATCTCGATCACGCTCAGCGACGACGACCCGGAGGCGGCGACGATCAGATAGGTCACCCCCCCAATCTCGACCGCAGTGACGGCCGAGGGGTTGGCGATGCCAAGGCCCTGCGACACCCCGATGACCTGCGGCTCCCCAAGACTGCCGCCGGGGCCGATCGGCAGGACGCGGATCGCATCGCCGTTCAGGGACAGGCTGACGACAAAATCCTCAACCCCGACGCGGACGGTGGTCAAGGCCGGGATGTCGATGCCCGGGCGGGGGGTATCAAGCACCCGGGTTCCGACCGACGTCATCGTGCCATTGGCACCGACGGAATAGGCGTGGATGGTGCTTTCACCCATACGCGCCGCGTAGAAATATGTAGCGCCATCAACCTCGACCAAGGTCTGGGCCGACAGTGTTCCCGACAGGCTGCCCGGCAGTTGCAGCCCGGCTGACAAGGCGCCGTTCGGCCCCATCGCATAGGCCTTGACCCCGCCCAGATTGGCACCGGTCACGACAAGATGCGCCGCACCGTTCACCGCGACGACGTCAAGCCGGGCCGCAGCGGGAAGCGTGCTGCCGGGTACGGTCTGTTCCTGATCGACCAACGTCATCGACGTGCCGACATCCAGCGCCATGACCCCGCCGCCGGCGCGCGTGGCAGTGTAAAGCGTGACCGCGCCGTCCTCGACCACCAGCTCAAGATCGGTAATTCCCGATACCAGATTCAGCGGCGCAGCCGCGAACGTCTCCACCACCTGAAAGGAATACATGTCATGCCCCACCAACCCAATTGCCCAGGGGCGCAGGGTGGGGCAGAGGCGGTACTACAGACGGATGGGTTTCAGGCGCCAGTGCGGCGTTTGCCCGGAATTTTCAGCAAAACCTTGCGAACCGGGCCGGTCAGCGCCCGACACCGCCGTAGCGGGTGAAGCCCGCCTGAAGCACCTCGGCACGGTCATAGACGTTGCGCAGGTCGGCCAGTTGCGGCGTGGCCATCTTGCGCGCCAACTTGGTCAGGTCGAGACCGCGGAACTCGTTCCATTCCGTCAGCACGACCAGAAGGTCGGCACCAGACGCCGCCTGATACGGGTTTTCCACCCATTTGACCCCTGGCAGCAGCGCCTCGCCCTCATGCCGGCCTTGGGGATCGGTCACGCGCACCCTCGCCCCCGCCCCGACAAGGGCCGGGATGATGGTCAGGGACGGGGCGTCGCGCATGTCATCGGTGTTGGGCTTGAAGGTCACGCCAAGGATGGCGATGGTCTTGTCGCGGACCGACCCGTCACACAGATCGACGATCTTGTCGATCATCCGGCGCTTCATTTCCTCATTGACCTTGATGACCGTCTCGACGATCTGCATCGGCATGGCATGTTCCTGGCCGATACGCGCCAAGGCCTTGGTATCCTTCGGAAAACAGCTTCCGCCATAGCCCGGGCCAGCATGAAGGAACTTGTCGCCGATCCGCCCGTCCATGCCAATGCCCTTGGACACGGCCTTCACATCCGCCCCCACCCGTTCGCACAGGGCGGCGATTTCGTTGATGAAGGTGATCTTGGTGGCCAGAAACGCGTTGGCGGCATATTTGATCATCTCGGCGCTTTCGAGCCCGGTATAGACCATCGGGAATTCGCGCAGGGACAGGGGGCGGTAAAGCTCGGCCATCACCTTTTTCGCCCGGTCCGATTCCACCCCGACAACCACACGGTCGGGATGCATGAAATCATCGATTGCCGCGCCTTCCCGCAGGAATTCCGGGTTCGACGCCACGTCGAACTGCGCCTGTGGATTGGCGGCGATGATCGCCTCGGCCACCTTGCGATTGGTGCCGACAGGGACCGTCGATTTCGTGACCACCACGGCATAATCCGTCAGCGCCCGGCCGATTTCTGCTGCGGCATCCATGACATAGGTCAGGTCCGCATGGCCGTCGCCGCGCCTTGTGGGGGTGCCAACGGCGATGAACACCGCCTCGGCCCCGTCAACCGCCTGCGCAAGGTCGGTGGTGAAGGTCAACCGACCCGCTGCCACGTTCTTGGCCAAAAGCGCCTCAAGCCCCGGTTCGAAGATTGGCACTTCGCCCGCCGTCAACCGGGCGATCTTGCCCGCGTCCCGGTCAACGCAAACGACATCATGCCCGAAGTCGGAAAAGCAGGTACCCGAGACCAGCCCAACATACCCCGTCCCGATCATTGCAATCCGCATGATCCCGTTTCCCTTCACCAGACCAGAGGCCTGTCTATGCAGGCGGGAAGCGGCTGTCAAATGGCAGAGGCGCGAACGCCTCTGCCACCGGCTGGACCCTGCCTCAGTAGTCGCTTTCAAGGTAAAGGCTGCTGACCATAAGTCCGATCACCGACGACACCCCGCCCACCGACACATAGGACGACGGCGCCAGAAGCGTTGAGGTTGCCGGCAGATTGGTTGTCACTGTCCCAGTCGCCACTTCACCGGTCACAAGATCAGTCACCTGATAGGACAGCTCTTGCGTTGTCCCGGGCGGGCAGAACATTGCAATTTCATAGACGGCAGTCCGGTCGACTGACGGCTTCGGGAAGGCCGCGCCAAGGTCGATCTTGCTGGCGTTGCCGGACCCGTCATTGTGCATGAATTGGATTGTCGTATCCGCCGCGTCATACCCCATGCCGCAGATGTTGATCAGGCTTGAGGGGTTTACATCCGTGGGCGCAGCGGTTGACCCGCGCATCCCGGCAAAGGCGCGGTGGCTGACATTGGCCATGCCGGTTGCCGGGGCCCAACGCCAGACGAGATGGAACCCGCCCAGCGCCGCAGCTGGCCCGCCCACGGTCTTGGTCTGGGCGTTGCCGCGAAACCCGGCCACTGCAGTTGTTGATGCGGTGGTGACTAGCCATTCCCGCCTCTGCATGTAGGAATGCAGGTTTGTCGTCGCCACGTTCGCGTTGGTTCCAGCCCCCGTCGTGGACAGGTTGATGCCCCATTCGGATCCAACACCCGCATTGCCCTGTGCAGTCCAGATCGCAACCTTGTTGCGCGCGAGGATCGGCTGCAGGGCGGTGTCCAACCCGCTCGGCCCGACGATCGCCGGCAGGATGCGCCCGCCGACCGAGCGCCCGAACAGCTTGACCCCGCCCGACGCGGGGGCCGCAGGCGTTGCGATTGCGCCAAGGCGCAACTGACCGCCTTCAATCTCGACATTCGCGGCGCCGGCAAGGGTCCCCGCGTTGTTCCACTGGATCTCGCCCGCCGCTCCGCCGGGGCTGCCGCCGGTCGCCGGGGCCGCCCAACTGCCATCCGCCCGAAGAAAATTCCCCGTTCCCCCGCCCGAGGCAGGCGCAAGGCCCTTGGCCCCGCTGGTGAAGGTGGGCAACAGCGCGGTCGCCTGTGCGGGGGTCAGCACTTCCGGGCTGCCGGTTCCCGCCGTGTCACGGCCAAGGAAACTGTCGGTCGCCATGCTGGCCAGCTTGCCCAGCGTCACCACGCCCGCGTCAATCGCCCAGCTTGCGCCGCCGCCCGACACTGTGATGTCGCCCTTGTCGCCATCCGTCACGCCGCCGCCACCGCCAACCGGCAAAGTGACCCCCGCGCTGCGCACCTTGACCTCACCGCTGGTGGTGTTCAGCCACATGGTCCCGTTGGAAGGGCTGGACGGGTCTGCCGCCTGCCCGCCAAGATGCAGCGGTTGCGGCAGCGTCACCTCGCCCGTCGCCGCATCCGCCTCCAGCGCGGTGGCAAAGCTGGCCCCATCGGCACTGACCTTGACCGAGAAGTCATCCGACCCCGCCGTGCCCATCTCGGCCCGGCCCGAAAAGCCGGTCTGGAACAGCAGGCTCGCCGTGTCGCCCGCAGCCGCCTTGTTCAGCTTCAGCTGATGGCCGGACCCCGCGTGGTTCAACAGCGTCGCGGGCGCCGACACCGTCAGCCGGTTCACAGCATCCGCCGTGGCCGAGACGCCCAGTTGCGTCACCGACAGCGGCCCATCTGCAAGCGCCTTCCACGACAGCCCGTCGAACACCGCCGTCTGCTGCTCGCTCAGCACATGCGCACGCCAGCCGGGAAGGGGTTGGGTGAACTGCCAGCCGGTATCCGAAAACAGGGCGATCCGCCCGGACTGCCCGGCCCAAGGCCCGGTCGCCCCGGCCGCCACGATGTGCCGGTCCCCCAGCGTCGGCAGGGCTGGTGCCGTGGTCAGCGTGCGGTTGATCACCGTCAGCTGGACAATCAGGTCCAGCGCAAGGATCGCCTCATTGTGGGTGACATGTTTCTGCGCCTGTGCCGGAAGGATCAGGGGCAGCGACAGGATCGTGGTTTCGTCGGGCATGGATACCTCCGCAGGAACGCCTTGGCGGGCGAACCTAGGGAAAGATCGTTCATGAGCCCTCACCGGGGGGTGCGGCTTCAAGCCCCAGCAGGCAACACCCCTACGGCACCGGCTGTGGCGGGATGCGCCCGCGTCGCGCCTCGGCCCAGGTGTTCAGGCTGACCGCCCCCACGATCATCGCCCCTCCCAGCAGAACAAAGGCATCCACCGCCTCACCAAACACCAGCGCGCCCAGCAGCGCCGCCCAGACGATCTGCAGGAACGTCACCGGCTGCGTGACCGCTAAAGGTGCCGCGCTGAAGGCCCGCGTCATGGTGTAATGCCCAACGGTCGCCAGCGCCGCGACCAGCGCCAGCCACGCCAGTTGCACCCCAGTCACCGGCTGCCACACCCACCAGGCCAGCGGCGCCAGCCCCACGGCCACCGTCACCGACAAGACCGCCACCACGACCGAGGCTGGGGCCAACCCGCTCAGCCGCTTGGCGATAATATAGCTCGTCGCAAAGCACAAGGTCGCCGCCAACTGCGACAGATGCCCCACGGACACCTCCCGCAAACCCGGCCGAAGGACGATCAGCGCCCCCACCAGCGCCACAAGGATCGAGATTACGCGCCCGCGCCCCAACCCCTCGCCCAAAAGCAGCCCCGCAATCACCAGCACCGCCACCGGGTTCAAAAACCCGATCGCCGCCATCTCGGCCACAGGGACCCGCGCCATGGCGTAGAACCAGAACACCACCGCCACCACATGCAACGCCCCGCGCAAGCCGAACAGCCGCAGAACCGGCAGCGGAAACCGTGTCGCCCGCGCCTGCCAGATCGCCGGGGCAAGGAACAGCAGGCCGAAGGCAAAGCGGATGAAGGCCGATTGCGCGGCAGGAAGGTCCGTTCCCAGATGACGTACCACGCCATTGACCGCCACAAAGGCAATCGTCGTGGCCAGCATCCACAAGACCCCTTCAAGGGGGCGGCCCGGATCGGTCGCAGCGCGCATGGGCGGCACAGAACCGGAAGCCTCCGCCAAAGACAAGAGGGCTTCAGCCAAAGGCAAGCGCCGCCGCAATCGCCCACATCGTGCCGCCTACTGCGATCTCCAGCCAGACCCAGGCCGCTGGTCTGGCAAAGATTGGGGCCAGCAGCCGCGCGCCAAAGCCAAGTGCCGCGAAAAAGCTGAAAGACCCGAACATGGCCGCAATCGCAAAGCTGACCTGATAGGGTACATATTGCGCCGAAATCGACCCCAGCAGCACGACCGTATCCAGATAGACATGCGGATTGGCCCAGGTCAGCACCAGACAGGTCGCCAGCACCTGCCGCAGGGGCGCTGCCTTCGCCTCGGACGGCTTCAGCGCCTCGCCCCCCTTGGCAGCCGCACGAAACCGCAGCGCGCCATAGACCAGCAGAAACCCCACCCCCAGCCAGCGCATCGCCTCGCCAAACCATGGCACCGCGCCTGACAAGGCGCCAAAGCCCGCGACACCCGCCGCGATCAGCACCGCATCTGACGTTGCACAGACCGCGACCACGGCCGCCACATGCTCACGCCGCAAGCCTTGCCGCAGCACAAACGCATTCTGCGCCCCGATCGCCAGGATCAGGCTGACCGCCACCAGATAGCCCTGTACTGCCGCTTCAAGCACTCGACAACTCCCGCAGGGCGTCAAGGGCAACATGCCGCTGATCCCAGCCCACGAAGATATGGTCGTGATGAACCCCCGCGATCACGTTGGCACTGACCCCGACCGCCGCCAAAGCTGTGGCAAAAGCCGCCGTCAGCCCCACTGCCGCAAGGTCGCTGTGGATCGTCAAGCTGATCCGCGCCCAGGGGTCCGAATCCATTCCGGCCGCCCTGACCTCGGCCAAAGGGGCCACAACCGTCAGCCCCTCCTCCTCCGACACGGTGGCAAACGGCTTGAAAGGCAGGATAGCGTTCCTCCAGACTGCAAAGCCGTAGGGCTCCGGCATCAGCACCGGCTCCATCCCGCGCAGAAGTGCCCCCAGATCCCGTTCCGCCATCGCCCACCTCCCCCGAAGTCCCAGCTTTGGACTTTCTTTCTGCAAAAATATCCCCGCCGGAGGCTTCCGCACTTTCCGCCCCACACTGCGTATGCCGCTTGACGTACGGCCCGTCGCAGCCTCAGTCTAGTTAATCTTTCTCAGTATGGATTAGCACAGCTAATGCTAGACCCCGCCCAGCTTGCCGCCCTCGCCGCCGTCCATCGCCGTGGGTCGTTCGACCTTGCAGCAGCGGACCTGCGCGTCACCCCCTCGGCCGTCAGCCAGCGCATCAAGGCGCTGGAAGAGGTGGCGGGCACGCTTCTCATCCGCCGTGGCCAGCCTTGCACCGCCACCGAAGCCGGACTGCGCCTCATCCGGCACCACGATGAAATCGCCCTGCTCGAACACACCCTTGCGGCCGACCTGCCCGGCCTTGCCCCCGGCCCCGCCACCCTGCGTATCGCGGTCAACGCCGACAGTCTGGCCACCTGGGTGATCCCGGCCCTCGCCGCAACCGAAGGCTTTCTCTTTGACCTTGTGATCGACGATCAGGACGTCAGCCAGGACTGGCTGAAGCGCGGTGAGGTGGTGGCCGCGATCACCGCCCACCCCGGCCCGCTGCAAGGCTGCGACACGATCCCGCTTGGCGCCCTGCGCTACCGCGCCACAGCGTCACCCGCCTACCTTGCCCGCTGGTTCCCGACCGGCGTCACCCCACTGGTGCTGACCCAAGCCCCCGCACTTACCTTCTCCGACCACGACCGCCTGCAAGACCTGTGGGTCGCCCGCCAGACCGGCACCACCGCCCACCGCGCGAGCTTTCCGAGCCACCGCATGGCCTCATCGCAAGCCTTTGTTGATGCCTGCCTCACCGGCCTTGGCTGGGGCCTGAACCCTGAACCGCTGGTCGCGGGCCACCTCGCCTCCGGGGTGCTGGTGGAACTGGTGGCGGACACGCCGCTTGACGTCACCCTGCACTGGCAGTTCACTCGCCTTGCCGCCCCGGCGCTTCAGCCGGTGACGACGGCCATCCGCACCACGGCCCGCGCCATTCTGCGGCAATCCTGACGCAAACTGCCCGTTACTGCTGGATTGTCCGCAACCAAGCCACAATATCGGCAATCGGCTGGCTGGTCAGCATCGGCTGGCCCGCGTCGGTGCGCAGCGCCACGTCCTTGCCCTGAAAGAACAGGCCGTACACCGGCATCTGGCTGCCATGCGACACCAAGGGGTCGCGCCCGTCGATCCGCGCTGCCACGCGTTCCAGCGGGAAGACCCCCTCATACCGGGCAATCAGCGTCGTCAGATCGGCCGGTTGCACCAGAAGCACCGGCGCCATCGGCCCGTCGCCCGTCGCGTCCACACCATGACAGACAGCGCAGTGTTCAAGGTACAGCGCCTCACCCGTCATCGCGTCGCCCACAGTGATCTCACCCTCGGCCACGGCCATGCCGCCCGCACCGATCAGAAAAGCTGCCATCCAAGTGCACCGCATCACAGTACCCTCCCTGCCTTTGCGCAGGATGCGGCCGGGCGGCCACACCGTCCTTGATGCAGGTCATATCCCGCAAAACGCAAAAGGCCCCCGACAGCGGGGGCCTTTCAGCAACCAGCAGACGCCGCTTAAAGCTGCGCTGCCACGTCCTCGGGCACGTCAAAGTTATGCGTCACTGTCTGCACATCATCATCTTCTTCCAGAAGGTCGATCAGCTTCATCAGCTTCTGCGCGGTGTCCAGATCAACCTCGGTCCGGGTCTGCGGCCGCCAGACCAGCTTAGATTCCGTCGATTCGCCCAGCGCCTTTTCCAAGGCGTCCGACACTTCCGACAACGCCTCCACCTGGCAATAGATCCAGTGGCCATCCTCATCGGATTCGACGTCATCCGCCCCGGCTTCAAGCGCGGCCATCATCACGTCATCGGCCGACCCGGCCGAGGCGGGATAGGTGATCTCGCCCATCCGGTCAAAGCTGTGCGCGACCGAACCCGTCGTGCCAAGGTTGCCCCCGGCTTTCGAGAAGTAGGACCTCACGTTCGACGCGGTGCGGTTCACGTTGTCGGTCATCGCCTCGACGATGATCGCGATCCCGTTGACGCCGTAGCCTTCATACCGGATTTCCGTGTAATCCGCCCCATCGCCCATCTGCGATTTCTTGATGGCCCGGTCGATCACGTCCTTCGGCATCGACACGGCCTTCGCGGCCTTCACCGCCAGCCGCAGACGCGGGTTCATGTCGGGGTCGGGCATCCCCATCTTGGCGGCAACGGTGATTTCCTTCGCCAGCTTGGAAAACATCTTGGACCGCAGCTTGTCCTGCTTGCCCTTGCGGTGCTGGATGTTCGCCCATTTCGAATGGCCTGCCATGACCCCGGTCTCCGATCGCCTTCAGATGATGGCGTCCTCTACACCAGCCCCCGGCGCGACCGCAACCCCGCGCCTAAAGCGGCCAGATCAGCGGGATCAGCAGCGCTGACACCAGCATGACGATGATGTTCAGCGGCAGACCCACCTTGGTAAAGTCGGAAAACCGGTATCCCCCCGGCCCGTAGACCATCATGTTCGTCTGGTAGCCCACCGGGGTCGCAAAGGCGAGCGTGGCCGAAAACATCACCGCCACAACAAATGGGCGCGGGTCATGGCCCAACGTCTGGGCCAGTTCGATGGCGATCGGGGTGTAGATCACCGCGACCGCGTTGTTGGACAGAAACTCGGTCATGATCAGCCCGATGGCATAGACCGCAAGGATGATCAGGAACGGCCCCAGCCCCTCCAGCCATGGTGCCACCCCGCCCACGATCAGCGCGACGGCCCCCGATTGCTCCAGCCCCTCGCCCACGGCCAGCATGGCAAAGATCATCGCCAGCAGGCGGCCATCGACAAAGCTGAAGGCCTCGTCACTGTCGACGCAATGGGTGATCAGGATCACTGCGACGGCGACCACCGCAAGCGGCAGGATCGGCGCCAGATCCAAGGCCGACAACATGACGATCAACCCCAGCGCGGCAATGGCGATCGGGGCCTTGGGGCGCCGAAACGCCGCCACCTTGGGGCGGCTGATGTCCACCAGATCCATGTCGGCGGCCAGCCGCTGAATATCCTCGATGGACCCTTCCAAGAGCAGCGTATCGCCCACCCGGACGATCAGGTCATCCAACTGCCGCCCGATGTTCTGGTTGCGGCGATGCACCGCCAGCACATAGACGCCATAGCGCCGACGGATGCGCAACTCGCCCAAAGACCGCCCTTCCATCCGGCAGCCGGGGCCGATCAGCACCTCGACCGTTTCGGTCTTCACCGAAGACAGCTTGTCCACCAGATGCAGGTCAGTGCGGCCCTGCAGGCCCAGCAGTTCCGACATCTCGGTGCGCAGAACCACCCGGTCCCCGGCAGCGAGTGTGACCGGCTGCAGATCGCGCCGCAGACTGGCATCACCCCGCAGCACGTCAATCACCCGCACCCCGTCGCGCTTGAACAGGTCCACGCTCAACACCGGCTGGCCGATCAGGGGGCTGTCCTCCGGCACCGCGACTTCGGTGAAGAACTTCATCTTCCGCCGGTCGTTCAGCAGCACCCCCATCGACTGCCGCACCGGCAGCAGCCGGTTGCCGAACAGCGCCAGAAACGCCCCCCCTGCCAGCATCACGGCGATGCCAAGGGGGGCAATCTCGAACATGCTGAAATGCTCCATCCCCCGCGAGACCGCCACCCCGTCCACCAACAGGTTGGTCGAGGTGCCGATCAGCGTGATCATGCCGCCCATCACAGTCATATAGCTTAGCGGGATCAACAGCTTGGACGGGGCCGTCCCGATCTTCACGGCCAGCTGGATCACCACCGGAATCATCACAGCCACCAGCGGCGTGTTGTTCATGAAGGCCGAGGCGACACCCACCCCGACGAACAGCACCGCAATCGTGCTTCTGGGCCGGTTACCCACATGCCGGTCGGCTGCGGCGATGACCATCTCGATGGCCCCGGTGCGCACCAGCCCCCCCATCACCAGAAACATCATGGCAATCGTCCATGGGGCCGGGTTCGAAAGGATGCTCGCAGCCTCACCGATCGGCAGGATGCCAAGCACCAGCATCACCGCCGCACCGCCAATGGCCGTCACTTCGACCGGGGTCCGCTCCAGCACGAACAGCGCGAACATGACCACAAGGATCACCAGCGCCACATAGGGCTGCGCCTCTGCCGGGATCGCCAGTCCGAACATCCGTCCTCCGCTGTCAGGCCAAGGCGTCTGCCTTGCCGCGTGGCTGCACCAATGCCACACCCGCCAGCATCACCACAAGCGCGACCCAGACCATCGGTGAAAACCGCTCGCCCAAAAGCAACATAGCCCAGATAACGCCCGACCCGGTCACCAGATAGGCGGTTTGCGAGGCGAAGACCGATCCCGCCCGGGATGCCAGCCAGACATAGCTTGCATAGACCACGGCATGCACGACCGATGAGATGACCAGCGCCCACTCCGCCTGCCCCATCGGAAACGGATCGACCCACTGCCCGGTTCCAAAGGCTATCGGCGCTGCCAGCAGGCTGCCCACGACCGACACCCCGAACATCGCCTGCACCGCGTCCATCCCGGCTGTGCCGCCGCGCGCCACAAAATTCGCCTCGATCGCGTAGAACAGCGGCCCGACCAAAGCCACCAGCAGCCAGCCGATGCTGACCGCCCCGCCCCCCGCCGGCGACGCGATCAGCGCCACGCCCACCAGCCCCAGCGCCAACCCCGCAAGCCGCCCTGCCGAAAACCGGTCCAACCCCAGCGCCAGCGCCATCGGAAAGGCCAGAAACGGCACTGTCGAGATCAGGATCGACATGATACCCGCCGGCAGATGCACGACGGACGCATAGAAGGTCGCGTTCGGGATCAGAGTGCCGATCACGGCCACGACCACATAAAACGTCATCGCCGGACGGCTGAAGACCATCCCCTTGCCCCGCACCAGCGACACCGCGCCCAGCACACCTGCGCCGACCAACAACTGCCAGAAGATCAGCCCGAAGGGTTGATGCCCTGTCGCCGTCGCCATCTTGCCAAGGCTTTGCGTCGACCCCCAACCCACGCCCAGCGTGATCAGGACCGCCACAAAAAACCAACGGCTGCTGGTCCAGGCGCTCCCCTCCCCCCTCGTGGGGGAGGGAGAGGGTGGGGGGGCCACCGCAAGGTCACCCGCGCCAAGGTCGCTCACGGTTGGGCAGCCTCCAGCCGTCCGCCCTGCCGGATCATCCGCACTTTGGTGGCCAGCCCGGTCTTGTCATCCGTCTCGACATAGACGCCCGACAGCGTCGCAGGCCCCGCCGCAGGTTCGAACCGCGATTTCGCCATCCCGGTGATAAATCGGCGCAAAGGCTCCAGCTTTTCCATCCCGATGACGCTGTCATAGTCGCCGCACATGCCGGCATCGGTCAGGTAGGCCGTGCCCTTGGTCAGGATCATCGCATCGCCCGTTGGAACATGGGTATGCGTCCCCACCACCAACGATGCCATCCCGTCGCACCAATGGCCGGTTGCCATCTTTTCCGACGTCGCCTCGGCGTGGATATCGACAATCGCCGCCTGCACGACACCGCCCAGCGTATGGGTCTTCAGAACCGATTCCAGCGCGCTGAAAGGGTCATCAAACGGCCGTTTCATGAACACCTGCCCCAGCGCCTGCGTCACCAGAACCCGGCGGCCCTGCGTCGCCTCGAACACGCGGAACCCCTTGCCCGGCGCCACCTTGGAAAAGTTGAGCGGCCGGATGATCCGTGGCTCCTGCTCGATGAAGCTCAGCATGTCCTTCTGGTCAAAGGCATGGTCGCCCAGCGTCAGGCAATCCGCCCCCGCCGCCAGCAGCTCCTTGGCGTGATCACCCGTGATCCCCGCGCCCTGACTGGCGTTCTCGCCGTTGACTACGACGAAATCCAGCCCCCAGGCCGCCCGCAAACCCGGCAACCGCTCGGTCACCGCAGCCCGGCCAGACCGGCCCATCACATCGCCAAGGAAAAGCAATCTCATCCGGCTGGATTAGGCCCCGGATCAGGACCCGGCAAGCGGATTAGCGACACGCCTGCAAGATTCCCCGCCAAAGTGATGCCGGCACCCGCACGCAAGGCCGCCCTGCGCAAGACCCTTGCCGCCGTGCGCTGCCACAATGGCGCGCGACAGGAGCGACCAAACGCCATGACCACACCCATCCGAGATTCTGTCAGACGGCATGCGGCTTGCCGTTCCCGAACGCCTGCCACTGCCCTATCTCTTGTCCATGACAACGCTTCCCCCCGCCCTTTCCGACTGGTTCGCCGCCAAGGGCTGGACCCTTCACCCCCACCAGCTTGACATGCTGGCCCGCGCCGCTGACCCCTCAACCCTCCTCATCGCGCCGACGGGCGGCGGCAAGACCCTCGCGGGCTTCCTCCCCACCCTGGCCGAGCTTGGGGCCACCCCGCGCCCCGGCCTGCACACCCTTTATGTCTCGCCCCTCAAGGCCCTGACCGCCGACATCCGCCGAAACCTGCGCACCCCCATCGAAGGTGCGGGCCTTGCAATCCGGGTGGAGGATCGCACCGGCGACACCACCTACACCCAGCGCCGCCGCCAGCGCGCCGACCCGCCGCATATCCTGCTGACAACGCCAGAAAGCCTCGCCCTTCTGCTCAGCTACGAAGACGCCCCACGGATTTTCCAAGGCCTGCAACGGGTTATCGTTGACGAAATCCACGCGCTGGCCGAATCCAAACGTGGCGACCAGCTCACCCTGCAACTCGCCCGCCTGCAGGCGCTGAACCCGAACCTGCGCCGCATCGGCCTTTCCGCAACTGTCGAGAACCCGCCCGCCCTTGCCAGCTTCCTCGCCGCCTCAACCCGGATCCTGCAGGCCGACCCGGGCCCCGACCCCGACATCTCGATGCTGGACACCGACGCCCCACCGCCATGGTCTGGCGGCGGCGGGCGCTATGCCATCCCGGCGATCCTGAACGAGGTGACCCGCCACCGCACCACCCTGATCTTCCACAACACCCGCGCCCAGGCCGAGCTTTTCTTCCACGACCTCTGGCTACAGAACACCGAAGACCTCCCCATCGGCATCCACCACGGCTCCCTGTCCCGCGAACAACGCGAGCGTGTCGAACAGGCGATGACGGCAGGCACGCTACGGGCGGTTGTCTGTACCGGCTCGCTCGACCTTGGCATCGACTGGGGCGATGTCGACCTTGTCATTCAGGTCGGCGCGCCAAAGAACGTCAAACGTCTCGTCCAACGGATCGGCCGGGCCAATCACCGCTACAACGCGCCCTCCAAGGCCCTGCTCGTCCCCGCCAACCGGTTCGAAGTGGTCGAATGCCAGGCCGCCCTCGACGCCGTCGCCGCCCACACCCTTGACGGCGAACCGCGCGGCCCCGGCCCCCGCGATGTCCTGTGCCAGCACATCCTTGCAACCGCCTGCGCCGGCCCGTTCGACGCCGAAGCGCTTTACAATGAAATCACCACCGCAGGCCCCTACGCAGCCCTTACCAGACCAGAATTCGACGCCTGCCTCGATTTCGTCGCCACCGGGGGCTACGCGCTCAAGGCCTATGACCGCTGGCAGCGCCTGAAGCAGACAGGCGGCAAATGGCACCTCCGCGACCCCCGCGCCGCCGCCCTGATCCGCCAGAACCTCGGCACGATCATCGACATCGAAACCCTCAAGGTCCGCCTCAGAAACCAGTTCGGCGGCACACCTCTGGGCGAGGTTGAAGAATCCTTCGCCGCCACCCTCACCCCCGGCGACACGTTCCTGATCGGCGGCCAGATCGTCCGGTATGAGGGCTTGCGCGAAATGACGGTCGAGGTCTCAAAGACCCCCGGCCGCGACCCGAAAGTCGCCGTCTTCAACGGCACCAAATTCGCGACCTCCACCCTCCTCGCCGACCGCATCCTCGAAATCTTCCAGGCCGAAAGCTGGCCCGACCTCCCCGCCCACACCGCCCACTGGCTTTCCCTGCAACGTCAGGTGTCGCGCCTCCCCGACCCCACGTCCCTCCTCCTCGAATCCTTCCCCCACGACGGGCGCGAACACCTCGTGGTCTACGGCTTTGCCGGCCGCAATGCCCAGCAGACCCTTGGCCTCCTCATCACAAAACAGATGGAATCCCAAGGCCTTGCCCCGCTGGGCTTTGTCGCAACCGACTACGCCACCCTGATCTGGGGCCTTGACCCAGTGACCGATCCTGCCCCGCTCTTCGACCTCACCACCCTGCGCGACGGCCTTGACACCTGGCTCTCCGGCAATGCCGTGATGAAACGCACCTTCCGCGCAACCGCCATCATCGCGGGCCTGATCGAACGCTCCCACCAGGGTCGCCGCAAGACCGGCCGACAGGCCACCTTCTCTACCGACATCCTCTACGACACGCTCCGCAAGTACGACCCCGACCACCTGCTCCTCCAGATCACCCGGGAAGAAGCCCTCCGCGGCCTGATTGACTTTTCCCGCATCGAAGCCCTCCTCGCCCGCGTCGAGGACCGCATCACCCTGATCCGCCGCCCCCGCGTCACCCCCCTCGCCGCGCCCCTGTTCTTTGAGCCCGGCCGCATCCCCGTCCACGGCGAAGGCCGCGACCGCCTCGCCTCTGCCCAGGCCCAGGCGTTGATGGAGGCGGCAGGTCTTGCCTAAGCCGTTGCTCTTTTGAAAATACTCCCGCCGGAGGCGTGCGCGAACCGCTTGGCGCCAGCGCCAGAAGCGGGAAAATCAGGCCTGCGCAGCATCCAATCTGAAATCCACCCCTTGCCCCATACCCCGTAGCCGGGGCATTCAGTCGCCCATGCATCATGCGCTTTTCTTTCATGGCGAAACGCTGCACCTGCGGCCCTCGGGCGCGCTGTTCTGGCCAGCGCAAGGGCTGCTCGTCGTCTCCGACCTGCACCTTGGCAAATCCGAACGCCTCGCCCGCCGGGGCGGATCGCTGCTGCCGCCCTACGAAACGCAGGCCACTCTGGAAAAGCTGGACCGGGAACTGGAAGCAACCCGCGCCACCGCCGTCATCTGCCTTGGCGACAGCTTTGATGACACCACCTCGGCGGATGGTATCGACGATCACAGCCGTCTGTGGCTTGTGCGCCTGATGGCCGGGCGCGACTGGACATGGATCACCGGCAACCACGACCCCGGCCCGATCGACATCGGCGGGACCCACCGGGATGCAGTGACCTTGCAACCCTTCACCTTCCGCCACATCGCCGATCCGGCCCAAAAGGCCGAGGTTTCAGGCCATTACCACCCCAAGGCTCGCCTCGCCGGGCAAGCGCGCCCTTGCTTTCTGGCCGACGCCGCACGGCTGATCCTGCCCGCCTTTGGCACCTATACCGGCGGGCTTCGGACGGAAGACCCGGCGCTTGCCGGGCTCATGGCAAAGGACGCCATCGCCATCCTGACCGGGTCGCGCGCCTTGGCCATCCCCATGCCCCGCTAGACCCGCTCACCCGGCCCTTCGGGCACGCTTCGCGACGAGTGCCTGAAAGGCATCGAGGAGCGTTTGCCTCAGGCCGTCAGACCCTCAGGCTCCGCCAGCCCGTTCGCCCGGCAGCAGGCGGTCAGCGTATTGGCCAGAAGGCAGGCAATCGTCATCGGCCCCACTCCACCCGGCACTGGCGTGATCGCCCCAGCCACGGCCGCCGCGCTGGCGTAATGGACGTCGCCCACCAGCTTGGTCTTGCCGTCCCGCTCGATCCGGTTGATGCCGACATCAATCACCGTGGCCCCGGGTTTCACCATCTCGCCGGTAATCATCTCGGGCCGACCAACCGCCGCCACCAGAATGTCGGCGCGCTTGCAAACCTCGACCAGATCCTTGGTCCGGCTATGCGCGATCGTCACCGTGCAGCTGTCGCCCAGCAAAAGCTGCGCCATCGGCTTGCCCACGATGTTTGACCGCCCCACCACCACCGCATTCAGCCCGGCCAAAGACCCATGATGATCGCGCAGCATCATCAGGCAACCAAGCGGCGTGCAGGGCACCATGCTCTTCTGCCCGGTCCCAAGCAGCCCGACGTTCGATATGTGGAAACCGTCGACATCCTTCGCGGGATCGATCCGGTTGATCACAAGTTCCGAGTTCAGATGAGCCGGCAACGGCAACTGCACCAAAATTCCGTGAACTTTCGGATCGGCGTTCAGCTGGTCGATCAGCGCCAGAAGCTCGGCCTCACCAGTGCTTGCATCCAGCCGATGTTCGAAAGATGCCATTCCGACTTCAATGGTCGAGGCGTGCTTGTTGCGCACATAGACCTGTGACGCCGGATCTTCGCCCACCAGCACCACTGCAAGGCCCGGCTGAATGCCGTTTTCTTCCTTCAGCCGCAGCACATGCGCGGCCACTTGCCCCCGCACCTTGGCCGCAAAGGCCTTGCCGTCGATCACCGTGGCCGTCATCCGTTCATCCCTTCCTCAAACTGTCCGGCCCAAGCTTGCTTTCCTCGCGCGCGATGGACCAGTCGATCAGCCGCCGCCACAGCTTTTCCACCAGTTCGGGCGGCAGCCCGTAGGTGTCGGCGTGGCGGCGCACGTTCTGCACCACTTCCTCGACCCGCGCCTCGATCCGCGCGGGAAGATCGACCCCCGCCTTGATCTCGGCGGCCCGGTCGATATAGCCCGCACGCTCGGCGAACAGGCGAACCAGATCCTCATCAAGGCGGTCGATCTCGCTCCGGATCTGGGCCATCGAGGTGCAGTCAGCGGGTTTCAACATGGACATTCTCCCATCGCAGGCTGTCCCGTCAGATAAGGGGACAGCCCGCAAAGGGCAATGCGACCGGTTAGAACAAGCCTTCGACCTGACCCAGATCGTTCAGCCGGATGACCTCGGCGGACGGCACCTTGGGCAGGCCCGGCATTGTCATGATCTCACCGCAGATGGCCACGATGAAGCCCGCCCCGGCAGACAGCCGCACTTCGCGAACCGGGACAGAGTGTCCCGTGGGCGCACCGCGCACGGTCGGGTCGGTGGTAAAGCTGTACTGGGTCTTGGCCACGCAGATCGGCAGATGGCCATAACCCGCCGCCTCCCACGCCTTCAGCTGATCGCGGATCGACTTGTCGGCGATCACCTCATCGGCGTGATAGATGCGCTTGGCGATGGTTTCGATCTTCTGGAACAGCGGCATCTCATCCGGGTAAAGCGGTGCAAAGTTTGCCGCCCCCGATTCCGCCATCTGCACGACCTTCCGGGCCAGATCCTCGATCCCGGCAGACCCTTGCGCCCAGTGCTTGCACAGGATCGCCTCGGCGCCTTGCTCGGCGACATAGGCCTTCACCGCCGCCACTTCGGCATCGGTGTCGCTGAAGAAGTGGTTGATCGCAACGACCACCGGCACGCCAAAGGATTTCACGTTGGCAATGTGGCGGCCCAGGTTCGGACAGCCCTTCTTGACGGCATCGACGTTCTCAGCCCCAAGATCAGCCTTCGCCACCCCGCCGTTCATCTTCATCGCCCGCACGGTGGCCACGATGACCGCGGCCGAGGGCTTCAGCCCCGCTTTCCGGCACTTGATGTCAAAGAACTTTTCCGCCCCAAGATCCGCGCCGAACCCGGCTTCGGTCACGACATACTCGCCCAGCTTCAGCGCGGTCTTCGTCGCGATGACCGAGTTGCAGCCGTGGGCGATATTGGCGAACGGCCCGCCATGCACGAAGGCCGGGTTGTTCTCCAGCGTCTGCACGATGTTCGGCTGCATCGCGTCCTTGAGCAGAACCGTCATCGCCCCGTCCGCCTTGATGTCGCGGGCGTAGATCGCCTTCTTTTCGCGGGTGTAGGCCACCACAATGTCGCCCAGCCGCTTTTGCAGGTCTTCAAGATCGTTGGACAGGCACAGGATCGCCATGACTTCCGACGCCACCGTGATGTCAAACCCGGTCTGGCGCGGAAAGCCGTTGGCCACGCCGCCCAAGTTCACCACGATATCGCGCAGCGCGCGGTCGTTCATGTCCATCACCCGGCGCCAGACGATGCGACGCTCATCGATGGCAAGCTCGTTGCCCCAGTAGATGTGGTTGTCGATCATCGCCGACAGCAGGTTGTGAGCGCTGGTGATCGCATGGAAGTCGCCAGTGAAGTGAAGGTTCATCTCCTCCATCGGCACGACCTGCGCCATCCCGCCGCCAGCCGCCCCGCCCTTCATCCCGAAGTTCGGGCCAAGGCTGGCCTCGCGGATACAGACCACCGCCTTCTTGCCAATCCGGTTCAGCCCGTCGCCCAGACCCACCGTTGTCGTGGTCTTGCCTTCGCCCGCAGGCGTAGGGTTGATCGCAGTCACCAGCACCAGCTTGCCATCTGGCCGCCCGGCCAGCGACTTGATGAACTCCTGCCCGACCTTGGCCTTGTCATGGCCGTAGGGCAGCAGATGCTCCGACGGAATGCCCAACTTGGCCCCGATCTCCATGATCGGCTTCTTTATCGCCTCGCGCGCAATCTCGATGTCGGTCTTGAAGGCCATGTGCATCTCCCTTTGGGCAACTATCCCGTTTGCGACGTGATACCGGGCTATCGCGGGTTGACGAGGCCGGATTCCGACCTAAACACCGCGAAATTCGCCAGCGCCCGTTTCCGATCGGAAACAAGCCGCACTGAACGTGCCATCCAGACACTTCGACTAAAGTTGTCATCCTTTCTGCAAAAAATATCCCACGGGTGCTCCGGAGGGTGTGAAACCCTCCGGGGCCCGCAGCAGGCGCAGGCTCACCCTCGCGTGCGCGCCGCGTCCAGATGCGCCCAGCCCCGCTGCTGCGGCACATGCAGCACCAGCACATCCCCCAGCCGCAAGACCCCCTCCCGTTCCACCCAAGCCGTCACCCCGCGCTTGCCCGCCGCCGCGCGCTTGAAGCCCTTGCCCATCCCGGGCAGCGCCTTGTCGATGGTCACCGCCGGCTCCTGACAGGGCAGGTTTTCCATGTCGATCACCAGCGTCGCCCCATCGGGCCCCTGCAACCGGCTGGAGGGCGGCAGATGGGTGAAATCCGGGATCCCCTCCACCACCAAGGACGCACCGACCCAGGCGTAATCCATCGCCTCCAGCCCCATCGTGGCGGCCACCTCGGCCATCTCCTCGGCACTGACCACAGCCAATTGACGGACGTTACGGATCTCGGTGTTCCGGGGATGCTGCTTCAGCACCCGGCTGCAGGACGGGCGGGTCAGCCCGGCGTGAACCTCCCCCGCATAGCCCGCAAATGTCAGCGGCATCTCGGTCACCGGACCCGACCGGATGACCAGCTTTTCCACGGGCACGGCTTGCGTGCCCAGCCAGACGACACGGGCAGAATAGGGTGTAGGCATCAGGGCTTGCATCGGATCCTCTTGGATAGCGCCGCCGCAGCGGTCTTTGGTGAAACGGGGGAAAACGGCCTCGGCCTAAAGCCACTTCTTCCAGCGGAAGATCGCCCAAGGCACGACGGCCGACAAGACCATCCCCGCCAGCGCCGCCGGATAGCCCCATTCCCAGGCCAGTTCCGGCATGTGGTCAAAGTTCATCCCGTAGATGCTGGCGATCAGCGTCGGCGGCAGAAACACAAAGGCCACCACCGAGAAGATCTTGATGATGTCCGATTGCCGGATGTTGATGACCCCCAGCGTCGCATCCAGCAGAAAGCGGATTTTCTCGGTCTGGGTTTTCGCAACCTCGCGCAGCGACCGCAGGTCCTCAAGCAAAGTCCGCACCACCGACCGCTCACCCGTGTTCAACGCCAGTCCCTCTGGTGGCGTGTTGGTCACGGCCAGATGCCCAACGAGCCGCTGGATCGTGCCCAGACTTTCGCCAACCTTGCCGTTCAGGTCTTCCGCCCGACCGATCCGCTGCAACACCACGGCCAGCGTCTGATCCTTGCCCGAAGGCCGGTGCGCCGCGAAGATCGCCTTGGAAAGGCTGTCCAGCCGCCGCGCCTCGCCCTCCAGAATGTCGGCGAGCCGGTCCACCGCCGCCTCCAGCAGGCCAAGCAAGGCATCCACCCCGGTGGCCAGCGGGGTATCATGCCGGGCGGCCCATTCGGCAAAGTGGCCGAAGGATCCAGGGTGGTGGTAATGCACGGTAACCAGCCGGTTTGGCAGCACGACAAAGGTCACCGGGCCAATCTCGGTCTCCAGCGTCTCGACGGTTGCCACGATCTGGGCCGTCAGAAACAGCGCCCCGTTGTCGCGGTAGATGCGGGAGGAAATCTCGATCTCCTGCATGTCCTCGCGGGTGGGGATGTCGATGCCAAGCGCCGCTTCAACAGCCTGTTCGTCGGCTTGCGTGGGCGCCTCAAGGTCGATCCACAGCGCGTCCTTCAGCCGATCCCGCGAAAGGTCCAGCCGTTCCAGCCGATTGCCCCGTGATCGATAGGCCGTAATCATGCCGCATCCCCGTACCAGTCACGACAAAAGCCTATCGCCCCACCCTGAAAAGCGGAAGGCCCCGCGCAGGCGGGGCCTTCCAACCAATCTTGGTCGGGGTCAGAGAGGGGCCGGCTCCGGATCAGGTCCCGGCTTCGGTGCCCGCGCCCGCGTCTTCGGGATCGCAGCAATCGACGTCGTCCCGCCACCCGATGCCGGTTTGTCCCCGTCATCGCTGCCACCCAACGGTTCCCCCGCGATGACCTTGCGAATCTCGTCGCCGGTCAGGGTCTCATACTCCAGCAAGCCTTTGGCCAGCCGTTCAAAGTCATCGGCCTTTTCCAAAAGGATACGGCGCGCGGTTTCATAGCCTTCGTCGATCAGGGACTTCACTTCGCCCTCAATCGCCTGCTTCGTCTCGGCCGAGACCGAGAAGCCCGCCGTATTGCCCTGATAGCCCTCATGCGCCTCGGAATAGTCGATGTTGCCGATCTTGTCGGACATCCCCCAGCGCATCACCATCGCCCGGGCCAGACCGCTTGCCTGCTGAATGTCGCCCACGGGGCCCGAGGACACGCCCTCCTCACCATACTTGATGATTTCGGCCGCCTTGCCCGCCATCGTCATCGCGATGCGCTGCTTGGCTTCGTCCTTGTGCATCTGCAGACGGTCCATTTCCGGCAAGGACACCACCATCCCAAGGGCACCGCCTCGCGGGATGATTGTGGCTTTGTAGACCGGGTCACACTTCGGCAGGTTCATCCCCACGATCGCGTGGCCCGCTTCGTGATAAGCGGTCTTTTCCTTCTGATCGTCGGTCAGAACCATGCTGCGACGCTCCGCGCCCATCATGACCTTGTCCTTGGCCTGTTCGAAATCAACCATCGTCACGAACCGGCGTCCAACACGGGCGGCCATCAGCGCGGCTTCGTTCACAAGGTTCATCAGGTCAGCACCACTGAACCCGGGCGACCCACGCGCAATCGTGCGCAGGTCAACGTCCGGTCCCAAAGGCACCTTGCGGGCGTGGACCGACAGGATCTTTTCCCGCCCCTTGATATCCGGGTTCGGCACATGGATCTGGCGGTCAAAGCGGCCGGGGCGCAGCAGGGCCGGGTCCAGCACGTCCTTGCGGTTGGTGGCGGCGACGATGATGACACCCTCATTCGCCTCAAACCCGTCCATCTCGACCAGAAGCTGGTTCAGCGTCTGTTCGCGTTCGTCATTGCCGCCGCCCATGCCGACGCCACGCGCCCGGCCGACAGCGTCAATCTCGTCGATGAAGACGATGCAAGGCGCGTTCTTCTTGGCCTGCTCGAACATGTCGCGGACACGGGACGCACCGACACCGACGAACATTTCCACGAAGTCGGAGCCCGAGATGGTGAAGAACGGCACCCCCGCCTCACCCGCAATGGCCCGCGCCAGCAGCGTCTTACCCGTACCGGGGGGGCCGACCAGCAGCGCACCCTTCGGGATCTTGCCGCCAAGACGGCTGAACTTCTGCGGATTGCGCAGGAATTCCACGATCTCTTCCAGCTCTTCCTTGGCCTCGTCGATCCCGGCCACGTCGTCGAACGTGACGCGCCCCTGCTTTTCGGTCAGCAGTTTCGCGCGCGACTTGCCAAAGCCCATGGCCCCGCCACGCCCGCCACCCTGCATCCGGTTCATGAAGAACAGCCAGATGCCGATCAGGATGATGAATGGCAACCACAGCGACAGCAGCGACATGAAGCCCGACTGCGCCTGCGGTTCGGCCTGCACGTCAACCCCCTTGGCGATCAGGTCGCGGGTCAGCGCCTCGGTCACCACTTCGCCCTGCGGCTTGATCGCCACATAGGTATTGCCGTCACTGGCCCGGACCACGATCCGTTCCCCGTCCAGGGTAACCCCGGACACCTGCCCGGCATCGACCCGCTCGATGAATTCCGAATAGCTGAGCGATCGTGACGAGGTCGTGGTCTGTCCGCCGGAAAACAGCTGGAACAGAGCCATGACAAGGATCAGCAGCACGACCCAGAAAGCGATATTGCGCGCATTGCCCACAAGGCATCTCCCGTAAATGCCGCAGCCCCTGCGTCGGGGGCGGCCTTGGTCATCAAGATAGTCAGTTTGGCGTCCGGTTCAATGCGATAACAGAAAGGCATGAAAGCTGGGCGCGCATGTCGCAGTTGCCGGGCCAAATCCCGCGCAAGGGGCGGCGACCAGCCGGTCGCCCTGCCACAGCCCCGGGGTCACCTCCAGCACCTGCCGGGGAAGGCCCTGCGCCCGCCAGTCCGGGCACTGGCGCAAGCCATCCGCCCCCAATCCCCGCACCTCGCCCACAGGCCCCGTGACCCGCCAGCGACCGTCCCAGACCTGCCCCACCGGAACCGGCCCGCCTGCAGCGCGCGCTTCGCGCAAAAGCCAGCCCTTGTGGTGACGGCAGCCGTGCAGCGTTGCCGCGCGGCCAAGAGCAAGGCCGGAGATGAACCGGCCAAGATCAGCCGAACGGGGCGTGTACCCGCTTCCCGAAAGCCACCCCGTCACCGCCGCGACCAGTTGCCGCTGCACCTCGGCCGGTTCATCGAACAGCCCCGGCCCGACCTGCAGCGCCCCCGCCACTTCCACAACATGCCGCGCAGCCGCCGACCGGACCTGAACCGCCAGCGCCTCTTGCACCGAGGCCAGATGCCCCGCCACCTCGGCCAACCCCTTAGCGGTGATCCCCAGTGGACCGAGCGCCGCCAGCACCTGACGCGCCCTGATCCGGGTAAATCGCGGGTTGTCGTTCGTCGGGTCGTCGACCCACGCCAAACCCTGCGACCGCAGCCAGTCGCGCAACTCCTCGCGGCCCGCGTCCAGCAGCGGGCGGTGGAAGGTCACGCCCCGGTCAAACCACGCCCGGCGCATGCCCGACAGCCCGGCCACCCCGGCAACTCGGGCCAGCCCCATAAGCACCGTCTCGGCCTGATCGTCCCGCGTATGGCCAAGCGCAACATGGGCAAGGCCGCGCCCCCGCGCCCAATCCCCGATCAACTCCAGCCGCGCCCGGCGGGCCGCATCCATCAGGTTGCCCGGCACCTCTGGCCCATGGTCCCAGACCCGCACCGCATGCGGCACACCCAAGCCTGCACAGACCCGCGCCACGGCCAAAGCCTCTGCCGCGCTGTCGTCGCGCAGGCGGTGATCCACGGTCACCGCCTCAACCCGCAGCCCGGCCTGCAGCGCAAGATGCAAAAGGGCGGTGGAATCCCCACCGCCCGATACCGCAATTCCGATGGTTTCGCCCGCAGGAAGGCTGTCACGGATCAGCCCGACCAGCCGCGCGCCGTCTACTGGCACCCCAGCCCCTGCATCGCCACCCCGGCCTGGGTCGACGCCATGCTGCCCGGATACCGCACGCCGACTTCGCCCAAGGTCACGCAAGCCTCGGGCACCTGACCCAGCGCTGCCAAACCCTCGCCCAGCTTCAGCAACGCATCCGGCGCAAAGGTCCCGTCCGGCGCGGCAGAGAACGCATCCAGATAGGCCCGCGCCGCGTTTGACGTCTCACCCAAGGATGTCAGCGCCTCACCGCGCAGGTACAGCGCCTCCTGCGTCAGCGGCCCGCCAGGATAGGATTGGGCAAAGGTCGCAAAGAGCTGTTCAGCACCGCGAAAGTCACCTTGACCGAGCACCTCCTTGGCCCGGTCAAAGTCCGCCTGTTCACTGATGGCAAGCTCAGCCCCGCCCGTTGCAGGCGGCGCCTCAGTCACCACCGGTGCGGCGATGATCCCGCCTCCGGTATCACCCCCCAGCACCGATGTCGCGCCTAGCGTCGTTGGGTCGCAGCCCTCCGTCACTTCGCACAGCCGGTATTCGATGTCGCCGATCCGATTGGTGCCATCTGACACCACACGGTTCAACTTCAACTCCACCGCCTCGGTCCGCGCGGTCAACCGCGACAGTTCCGCCTCGATCGTGTCCATACGCTGCAAGGCATCACCGCCCGCCGCACCCGTGGCCGCAGCGCCGGATGACACCAGTTCCGCCTTCAGCGCGTTGAACTCGGCCGCCAAGGCGGCAAGCTCGCCCCGGATGTCGGCCAGCGTTTGCGTACGGTCCTGCGCCACCGCCGCAACCGGCAGCAGCGCAAGCAAAAGACCAAGGCGGATCAGCCGCATGACATCAGACTCCGGCGCCAACCGAAAGCACCGTCACGGCGCGGCGGTTCTTGGAATAGCATTCCTCGGTCGAGCAGACCTCGATCGGACGCTCCTTGCCGTAGCTGATAGTGCGCAGCCGGGTTGCCGGAACGCCCTGGCTGATCAGGAAGTTCTGCACCGCCGCCGCACGCCGCGCGCCAAGGGCAAGGTTGTATTCCCGCGTCCCCTGCTCATCCGCGTGGCCTTCGATGATCGCGGCATAGCCTGCGTTCGTCATCAGCCACTGCGCCTGCGCCGTCAGCACCGCGCGACCTTCGGGGGTCAGCGTCGACTGGTCCACCGCAAACAGCACCCGGTCCCCGACGCGCTGGTTGAAATAGGCGATGGACGTCGGGTTGTTCGGGTCGCCAAGACCCGTGGTGTCAATGCCGCCCGCGCCCCCGGGACCACCCGCGCCGCCCGGGCCACCGGCACCGTAGCGGTCAGGATTGTTACAGGCGGCAAGCGCAAGCGTTGCGATCAGGAGAAGCGACTTCGCGGCAAGAGTCATGGGTTTATTCCTTCTTATTGGCTCGATTGCGGCCAGAGTAACAGAGTTGCGCCGCCGTGGGAATCGGCGGCGCGTCACGATTTATGGCAAAAGCGGCGACCACGCCGGGTCGGACGCCGGGCCTTCGGTGGGGATCTGTTTCAGGTTCCGCCCGGTAATGTCGACCGACCACAGCGTCGCCTGCCCGCCCGCACCACTTGTCTCGCGGGTAAACATTAGCACGCGGCCATTCGGCGCCCAGGTCGGGCCTTCATCCAGGAAGCTTGCGGTCAGAAGGCGTTCCTCGCTGCCATCGGTGCGCATGACGCCGATGTGAAACCGCCCCTCGTTCTGTTTGGTAAAGGCGATGTAGTCGCCGCGCGGGCTCCAGACCGGGGTGCCATAACGCCCCGCCCCGCCCGAGATGCGCGTGCCTTCGCCCCCGCTGGCGGGCATGACATAGATCTGCGGCGTGCCGGTGCGGTCAGACTCGAAGGTGATCTGGCTGCCATCCGGGCTGAAACTGGGCGCAGTCTCGATCGAGGGAGCGTTGGTTAATTGCGACAACCCGCCCGACGACAGGTTCAACGCATAGATGTCGGTGTTCCCGCCCCGCTCCAGACTGAACACCACCGTCCCGCCATCGGGCGAAAAGCGCGGCGCAAAGGTCATCGTCCCCTGCTGCTCGTCCAGGCTCTGCCGCGACAGCGATGCCACGTCCAAAAGCGTGATGCGCGGGAAACCCGACTCATAGCTTGTGTAAAGGATACGGTCGCCAGAGGGCGAAAACCGCGGCGCAAGGACGATGGAGGAACTGTCGGTCAGATAGGCCACATTGGCCCCGTCATAGTCCATGATCGCCAGTCGCTTCAGTCGCGCGTTCTTCGGCCCGCTTTCGCTGACGAACACCACACGGCTGTCGAAGTAACCGCCCTCGCCGGTGATCTTGGAATAGACCACGTCAGACACCTTGTGCGCCATCCGCCGCCAGCCCTGCGTCGTGCCCGCAAACTGCAGCGCGGCCCCTTCCAGAACCTGCCCGTTGAACACGTCATAGGCGCGGAACTTCACCGTGATCCGGTCCCCGCTGACGCTGACCGCCCCGGTCACCAGCACCTGAGCGTTGATCGCCTTCCAGTCCTCGAACGCAACCGGCGCATCAAACCCGGTGATCCGGCTGATGTAGGCGTCTTCCCCGATGTTGCGGAAAAACCCCGTGCCTTCCAGGTTCGCCGTGACCACGCGGCTGATCTCGCGGGCATATTCGCCCGCGCCGCCTTCATCAATGAAGGTCGGAATGGCAATCGGCATCGGCTCGATCACCCCGGGACCGATGACGATCCGCGGCGGCGCGTTTTGCGCTGCCACAGGGGCGACACTGACCATGGTTAGGCCCAGCATCAGAAGAAGAAGGGTTCGGAAGGCTGCTCTCATCGGGTTCAAGCTCCGTTTCATTTGTGTCTTTGCCCGGCTCCGGGCCGGGTGGATAGCAGAACCTCAGGGACAACGGCCCCATCGGCAAAAGGTTGCACGCAAGGGGCAAAAACTCCCGCCCCCCTCATCGCATCGTCATCCCGTTGGCGTCGAACACCAGGTCCAGCACCTGCCATGTCGCGTATTTCTCCGCCGGCAACGGCAGCCCACCATCGGCATAGGCCCGGTTCACCGCCCGCTGCGCCGTCTGGAACAACTGGTCCACCGCCGTCTGAGTCGGCCCGTTGGACTCGATCAACTCAAACCCCGTCGGCCGCCCATCCGGCGCAAAGCTGACGCGGAGCACCACCATCGTCCGCAGCGTATCGGTCGAGGACGCGCCAAGGTTCCACTTCCGCGCAATGGCGGATGAGATGTTGCCCATCTCGCCCCCCGTCAGCGGCGGCCCCTGTGGCAGGTCCTGCCCACCCGTGCTGGCGGGCTCTTCAGCCGCAGGCTCCTCTGCCGCTTCTTCCAGCAGCGCCGCAATCGCGTCTTCCGTCGCCTGATCGTCGACCGGCTGCTCTGCTGGTTCCTCCGGCGGCTCCTCAACCGGGTCGGCGCTGGCAACTTCAACCTCCGGCTCAGGCTCCACCACCGTCTCCGGCCGATCAGGCCGCGAGCGTGGACGGATGGAGGTTGTCATCCCCGTCGCCTCGGTCTGGTCCTCATTCGCCTCGGTCTGCAGCACATCGCCGGTGTCTTCCGGCACTGTCTCCTCGGTCGGCGTTTCCTGCACGACTTCCGCCTCGGATGGCTCATCGCTCACCGCTGGCGTCGGCGTGTCCGACGTCTCAAGCTCGGTCTCGACTTCCACCGGGCTTGGAGCGACGATCTCGGCCGCTTCCGGCAAGGGCTGCTCTTCGGTCGAAGGTGAAGGCAGCGCCTGCTCCTCCTCCGCCGCAGGCGCCACAGGCTCCGGTTCCGGTTCTGGCAAAGGCTCTGGCTCTGGCTCTGGCTCAGGTTCCGGCAAAGGCTCCGGCTCCGGCAAAGGCTCCGGTTCCGGCTCAGGTTCAGGCTCCGGCTCAGGCCGCGCCTGCGGCCGCACCGGTGCCGCCTCCTCCGCCGGAGTCGGCGTCGAGGCCGCCTGCAACTCGGCAAACTCCGCGCTTGTCAGGATCGTCGTTGTTGTGACCACAACCTCTTCCGGCGGGCGCACCGGAAACAGCAAGTCACCGACGAGCACCCACAGGATCAACCCCGCGTGCCCGACCCCGGAAAAGATCGTGCCCGTTTGCATCCCGCCTCAGCCGCCCGTATCGGGCTCGGCCCCGCCTGCCCCAAAAGTCGGCCCCTCGGCGTCAGTCACCAGACCGATCTCGTTGAACCCGCCCGCGTTCAAGGCACCCATCACCTGCGCGACCCGCGCATAGGGCACCGACCCGTCCGCCCGCAGGAACACCTTCTTCGACGTCCGCTCCGCCGCAATCGCCGTCAGCCGGGGGATCATCTCGGCATCGCTGATTTCCGTGGTCTGGATCGCGATCCGCCCCTCCGCCGTGACGGTGATGGTCAGGGGTTCCTCCTGCTCCATCGGCAGGGCCGCCGCTGCGGTTTTCGGCAGTTCCACCGGCACGCCCACCGTCAGCATCGGGGCCGCCACCATGAAGATGATCAGCAAGACCAGCATCACATCAACAAACGGCGTGACGTTGATCTCGCTCATCGCAGCCGCGCGCCCCTTGCGCCGCCCGCGCCGACCGCCGCCACCGCCGGATTTGACAACGCCCGCACCCACGGCTCAGGCGTCCAGCTGGCGCGACAGGATCGTCGCGAATTCGTCGGCAAAGCCTTCGTAGCCGCCCACGATCCGCTCACTGTCGGCGTTCAGCTTGTTGTAGAACACCACGGCTGGAATGGCCGCGATCAGGCCAACCCCCGTGGCCAGCAGCGCCTCGGCGATACCCGGTGCTACCACCGCAAGGTTGGTGTTCTGCGAAATCGCGATCTGTTCAAAGCTGTGCTTGATCCCCCAGACCGTGCCGAACAGCCCGATGAACGGCGCAGTTGACCCCGTGGTCGCCAGAAACGACAACCCGTTGTTCAACGTCTCGCTCTCGCGGTTGATCGCCACATCCATCGCCCGGTCGATCCGCGCCTGCGCGCCCGCGATCAACCCGCCATCCTGCTTGTGGCTGCGCCGCCATTCCAGCATGCCCGCCGCAAAGATCTTTTCCGACTGGCCCTGCGGGTCCGGCCCGATCTTTTCGAACAGCTCATCCAAGGGTTCGCCCGACCAGAAGGCCCGGTCGAAGATCGACGCCTCAGCCCGCGCGCGGCGGAACATCAGGTGTTTCTGGATGATGATCGCCCAGCTCCAGAACGACATGACCAGAAGCATGATCATGACGATCTTCACCGTCAGCGTGGCGCGCGCAAACAGCGCGAGCATGGAGAAATCAATCTCCTGCGCAACCGCAAGTGTGTCCGTTTCCATTCCGCCTGCTCTTGTTGATCGGGCCGTTGATCGGCTCCGTTAGCGGCGATTCTATCAAGAATGGAAGGGGAATGCCAACACAATGGCGTCAGCGGCGGCCTTTCGCCGGAAGATGACGGCAGATGTCATCCGCACCCCCCTCTTCGTTCGACTTCGTCTCCTCATCGGCACAAAGCGCGAGGAGTGAAGAAGTCATCGACGAGCCCTTCCCGTAGCCTCGACTAATGCACCGGCCCCGCCAGCCGCGCCCGCAAGCCCGCCGGAATCCGCGCCGCATGGCCCACATCGGTCAGGCAGACCAGCGTGACGGTGCTGGCGAACAGTCGCTCGCCACTCCGCAGCACCACCTGCTCCAGCACCAGCCGCGCGCCGGTCAGCACTTGCAACGTGGTCTCGACCACCAGATCATCGCCAAAGCGGGCGGGGCGCAAAAAGTCCGCTTCAACCCGCCGGACCGCAAAGACAATCCCCTCCGCCGCCCGCAACGCCATCTGGTCAATGCCAAGGCTTGCGACCCATTCCGTCCGCGCCCGCTCGATGAACTTGAGGTAGTTGGCATAATAGACGATCCCCGCCAGATCGGTGTCCTCATAGTAGACGCGGGTGGCAAAGCGGTGCGGGGTCATGGTCTCTCCGGGCTGTCGGGTCCAGCATAGGCGGATACGCTGCCCCGGGAAACCCGCCGCAGACGTTACCAATCAGTAAATCGAGCCGCGCAACCCTTTGAAATCCCGTGCCACACGGGCCTGTCCCTGCCCGGGACAGCTCACCCCAGCCTTACCCGCGCCGCCAGCCGCAAGGCATGCGCCGGGTCCCGCGCCATCACCGGCAAGACCGGGTCATACCCCGCCCGGATCACCCCGCCGATCTCGGGCCGCAGCATCACCCGCTCCCCCACCCGCACTAGGGGCGAGGCACCGTCGAACGCCCGGTCCGACCACAAAAGGATGGTCTGCACCGCCTGCGCCAGCGCCAGCGTCTCCGCCTCCATCTCCGCCAAGGCCGCATCCATCCGCAGGAAGACGAAACAGGCCCTGATCGCCCCCGACGCCTCGAACCGGAAGATCCGGTACTGGTTCGCCCCCGCCCCCTCCAGCCGCGCCACCAGCCCCGCCAGCTCCGGCACCAGCCGGTCCAGATCCGGCACCGCCAGCAACTCCGCCCAGTCGCGGACGAAGAACACCATCAGGTTCGCCCCCAGTTCCGGATCGGACTCGGCCATCCGGTGCCCCGCAAGCGCCACCACCGCCTCGAACGCCCCCTTGATCACCGGCAGGCTCTCATCAGCCGCCCCGAAGACGACCGGCACAATCGGCCGCCCCCAGCACGCGAAAAGATAGGCCCCGTCGGACCTCGTGAACAACGCTTCTACCTCTGCAGGCTCCATGCCAGCCCCCTTTGACCCGACCCGCGCTACCATCTCCTGCAGCCCGGCAACAAGCTCCCTGCCATTGCTCTTTACGAAAATACTCTCAGGGGGTCTGGGGGCAGAATGCCCCCATTGACCGAGCCGGTTGGCGCGCGTCTTCGCGCGCCAGAGGCGAGACAAAGGCGCGCGCGGAACGCGCTCCGTTCACTTCGCTTCGAACAGGTCCGACTGGCCGGGGCTCTTCGGCGCCTCCAACCCCAGATGCCGCCAGGCCTTCGCGCCCAACATCCGCCCACGCGGGGTCCGCAGGATCAACCCCTGTTGCAGGAGATAGGGCTCGATCACCTCCTCGATCGCATCCCTTGGCTCGCTCAGTGCCGCCGCGATTGTCTCAACTCCGACCGGACCGCCGCCATAGTTCTCCGCCAGCAGCGTCAGGTATCGCCGATCCGCGCCGTCCAGCCCCAGCTTGTCGACACCCAGCCGGGTCAGCGCCCGGTCAGCCAGCGCGCGGCTGATCCGCCCACCCTCCTCGACCAACGCGAAGTCCACCACCCGGCGCAGCAGGCGCCCGGCAATCCGGGGTGTCCCCCGCGCCCGGCGGGCGATCTCCAAACAGCCTTCCGCTTCGGCCTCCACGCCCATCAGCCGCGCGCCACGCGAAACGATCTCGAACAACTCCGCCTCGGAATAGAACTCCAGCCGCGTCGGAATCCCGAATCGGTCGCGCAGCGGGGTGGTCAAAAGCCCCAGCCGCGTCGTCGCACCGACCAGCGTGAAGGGCTGCAAGTCGATCCGCACCGTCCGCGCCGCAGGCCCCTCGCCGATCACGAGGTCCAGCGCGAAATCCTCCAACGCGGGGTACAGCACTTCCTCCACCACCGGGGACAGCCGGTGAATCTCGTCGATGAACAGCACATCGCGCGGTTCCAGATTGGTCAGGATCGCTGCCAGATCCCCCGGCTTGGCCAGCACGGGACCAGAGGTCATGCGGAACCCCACCCCCAACTCCCGCGCCATGATCTGCGCCAGCGTGGTTTTCCCAAGGCCCGGAGGCCCGTGGAACAGCGTGTGATCCATCGCCTCACCCCGCATCCGGGCGCTGGCGATGAACACGGCAAGGTTCGCCCGCGCCTCGGCCTGGCCGATGAATTCGGTCAGCATCTGCGGGCGAAGCGCGCGGTCCAGATCCTCGGGCAGTTTTTCGGGGCGAAGGGCGGGGTCGGGTTCCATGCCTTACCTCGGCGCCAGCAGTTTCAGGCTGGCGCGGATCAGCGCCGCTGTGTCCGCCTCGGGCTGGTCACCCATGGCAGTCGCCACCGCCTGTGCCGCATCGCCCTGCCCATAGCCAAGGTTGATCAGCGCCGACAGCGCATCAGCACTGAAAGCTGCGCGCCGGCTGGCCCCGCCATCCGACTTTACGGTCTTTGTCGGTGCCGTAGTGGGTTCGATCACAAGAGCCTCAGCCTCAGCCTTTGCACTCAGCCCCACGCCTGCCGCCATCACGCCCGGGGCCTTGGCCTTCAGTTCCAAGATGATCCGCTGGGCCAGTTTTGGCCCCACGCCCGGCGCCGCCTGCACCGCCCGCGCGTCGCCCAGCGTGATCGCCCGGCCCACGCCTTCCGGCCCCAGCGTGCCAAGGATCGCCATCGCGGCCTTGGCACCCACACCCTGCACCGTGGTCAGCAGCTTGTGCCATTCCTTTTCCAGCATCGTCGGGAAACCGAACAGCTGCAGCAGGTCTTCGCGCACCAGAAGGTCAGTATAAAGACTGACCGCCTCGCCCAAAGCGGGCATCGCGGCAAGCGAGCGGTCGTTGACATGGACGATATAGCCCACCCCGCGCACGTCGATCAGCACGTGATCCGGCCCGCGCCAGTCCAGCCGCCCGGAAATCCTGCCGATCATCCTGTCGCCCTCAAGGCCGCTTGCAACCGACCGGCCGACTGCAGATGATGCGCGTGGCAGATCGCGATAGCCAAGGCATCCGCCGCATCCGGCCCCGCGATCACGACACCCGGCAATTGCAGCCGGACCATATGGTCGATCTGCACCTTTGCCGCGTGCCCAACGCCGACCACGGTTTTCTTCACCGCGTTCGGCGCATATTCCCCGACCGCCAGCCCGAACTGCGCCGGCACAAGAAGGGCAATCCCCCGCGCCTGCCCCAGCTTCAGCGTCGCGACGGCGTCCTTGTTGACAAAGGTATGTTCCACCGCCGCCGCTTCGGGCTGCCACAGGCGCAACACGTCCGTCAGTTGCCCGTGCAGCGACAACAGCCGGACCGCAAGATCCCCATCACCGCCATCGGAATGACAGATGCCGTTGGCGACATGCGTCAGCCGCGAGCCTGCCACGTCGATCACGCCCCATCCAAGGTTTCGCAACCCCGGATCAATGCCGATGACACGCATCCTGCCCCCGTTTCTTGCTCTTGGAACCGGATTAGCACGAAAAGCGAACATCCGCCAATGACTTTCCACGGGCGCCACGCCAAGGGCCGCCGCATTTTGCACTTGCAGAATACGACCGCCTGTCGCAGAAATACGACGCGCGCCGCTGCCAAACCGGGAACGCGCTGATAAAAATGACAGAATTGCGACCAGAGGCATGCAAAGGCTGCAACACGGCCATGCCTTTGTTTGGCTTGCTTTGCATATGCAGCACGACTATCTGGCAATCATCGAAGGAATAAGCCTTCGAATTGTGCAGAATGAAAACAAGGATGCAAGCCATGGCCGCTGTCGAGACGACCCGCCCGGCGCCCTTTGGCGCCATCACCACCTACCGTGCCATCTCTGGCCTGTCGAACGTATTTGCCGTTCTGTCAGCCTGGAATGATGCGCGCATCACCCGCAAGGCGCTGAACAAGCTTTCGGATCGCGAGCTTGATGATATCGGCCTGTGCCGCGGTGATATCGAGTTTCTGGGCCGCTAAGCAGCGCCAGACCCGAATGATGAAAGGCCGCATCGCAGGATGCGGCCTTTTTGCTTTGCTGCCGTCCGCGGCTTAGCGCGGCAGAATGGTCTGCAACTGGCTGGAGACGTACAACGTCACGGGATCGGCGTGCATCAACCATGCACCCACAGGGTCAATCCCCTCGCCCACGGCAAGGGCGCTGACCCGGCTTTCGTAGGTTTGCGCGCCGATGTAATAGTGGATCGTGCCTTTCAGCGCGACCCCGACCAAAAGCGCAAAGGCCAGGGGCTTCAGCAACTTCAGAAGTCGGGACCCGGCCCGCGACGGCGCCTTGCGCCCCAGCGTGCCTGCCGCTTCAAAGCCGTAGCCTTTGGCATGCGTTTTCTCAATCCGCGAAACGCGGCTGTAAAATTCGTTTAGATTCGGATCAACCCACATGATGCCCACCCAGAGTAGCAGCTCTGCAATCAGTCAAAGGTGCTGCAGTTTTATGGCTAAAATGCGGCACTTCTTCAGCATCATGGGCAAGCGCACCACGAGTCAATGATTGTCCACAAATTCAGCGCTTCTTAAGCACTAACGTGGACCATTCCCCTATATCGTCCCTGTCCTGCAGACAAAGACCCTCGGCCACATAAGCCGCGGTTACGGCCTCTGCCTGCACAGCGAGTAGACCAGATAGAATCGATCTTCCGCCGGTTGCAAGGTTTTGGGCGATCACAGGGGCAAGTTCGATCAAGGGGCCCTTCAGGATGTTGGCAAAGATCAGGTCATAGGGTGCGGCAGCCTGCAGCCGTTCGTGGTCCAGACCCGCGGCCTCCAGACATTCCACGCGGCCTTCAAGCCCGTTGATGGCCACGTTCGCCTCGGCCACGTCCACCGCGACCCGGTCAATGTCGCTGGCGATGACCAGCGCATCGGGCAAGGTCGCCGCCGCCGCCATGGCCAGAACCGCCGTGCCGCAGCCGATGTCCGCCACCCGCGCCGGGCGTTCGCCTGCCGTCAGCAGCCGGTCAAAGGCCTTGAGGCACCCCAGCGTGGTGCCGTGGTGGCCGGTGCCGAAGGCAACCGTCGCCTCGATCTGCAGGGGCACGCGGCCGGCATCTTGCGGGACCTTGTCGGCGTCATGGCTGCCAAAGACGAAGAACCGCCCAGCCTCCACCGGGGCAAGTTCGCGGCGGACCTTAGCGACCCAGTCGATGTCGGGCAATTCCGAAAACGCAAAGGGCCGGGCGTCGAAGGCCATGGCGAACACGTCCAGCATCACCTGTTCGGGCGGCTCCAGGAAATAAGCGCCGACTTCCCACAAGCCCGACCCATCCTCGATCTCGAAGACGCCAACGCCGATGGGTTCCGGGGTCATCCGCTCCATCGCCGAGGCAAGGGCGCGGGCGGCGTCTTCGCCGGGAAGGGTGGTCAGGGCGGAATAGGTGGGCATGGTCGCTCTCCAGGGTCAGGGGCCGGATAGACCCCGGCCCCACCCTGGTCAAGCCATCAGGCCGAAACGCCGGTGCCGATCGGGCAGGTCACGCCCGTGCCGCCGATGCCGCAATAGCCGTTCGGGTTCTTCGCAAGGTACTGCTGGTGGTAATCCTCGGCAAAGAAGAACTCGGGCGCGGGCAGGATTTCGGTCGTGATCACGCCACGCCCGGCTTTGGTCAGCGCGTCCTGATAGACCGCTTTCGTGGCCTTGGCGGCTGCCTCTTGTTCGGCGGAATAGGCATAGATGCCGGACCGGTAGGTGGACCCGATGTCATTGCCCTGCCGCATCCCTTGCGTCGGGTCATGGCCTTCCCAGAACAGCTTCAGCAGCTGGTCATAGCTGACCTGTGCCGGATCGAAGATCACCCGCACAACCTCGTTATGGCCGGTCAACTGGGTGCAGGTTTCCTTGTAGGTCGGGTTCGGCGTGTAACCGCCCGCATAGCCGACCATGGTCAGCCAGACGCCCGGCACTTGCCAGAACTTGCGTTCGACACCCCAGAAGCAGCCCATGCCGAACATCGCCTCGGCCATCCCGTCGGGCACCGGTGATTTCAGCGGGATACCGGTCAGGAAATGCGTGTCAGCAGTGGGAAGTGGATCGGGGCGACCGGGCAAGGCCTTGTCGGGCGAAACCATTTCCATTTTGGAGCGGCTAGCGAAGAACATGGGGACCTCCGTTTCTGAGGCTGCATATAGGTGCAACGCCGGAAAAACCCAACGGGCGTTTCAGACGTATCACCGTGGCTTTACTCTGCGGCCCTACTCGGCCGGTTGCGGCAGACCGCGGGAAAACACCGTTTCGTTCCCCGGTTCGGGGTGGCGCGGGATCAGGCAGATCAGGCCGAAGGCAAAAAGCGCCATGCCTGCGCCAAGGACAAAGACATAGTCCGGCGAGGTGGCCCACAGGTAACCAAGCGCCGCTGGCAGGAACACTGCCGCGATATGGTTGATGGTGAAGGCCACGGCGGCGGTGGGCGCAATATCCCGCGGATCGGCGATTTTCTGGAAATAGGTCTTCAGGCTGAAGGACAGCGCAAAGAACAACTGATCCAGAATGAACAGCCCCGAGGCGATCACCAGCCCCCAGCCAAACCAATAGAGCCCGCCATAGGCCAGAAACACCAGCGTCAGGCCGATGTATTCAAAGCCCATCACGTTCCTCTCACCATATTTGCCCAGAGCCCGGCCCATCGCGGGGGCCACGGCCATGTTGATCAGGTAGTTCAGCATCAAAAGGAGCGTCATCTCGCTGACCTTCATTCCGAACCGTTCGACCATCATGAACCCGGCGAAGACCACGAAGATCTGCCGCCGCGCCCCGGCCATGAACTGCAGCGCGTAGTAGAGCCAATAGCGGCTGCGCAGCACCATATGCTTGTGCTGCGGATGCGGGTTCTCGAACTGCGGATAGGCGATGGCGGCAAAGAGGGTGATCGCAATCGTCAGCCCGCCCGAGGCGAGATAGACCGTGTTGTAGTCCAGCCCAAGACTGTCCCAAAGCGCCACGATCGCGGCATAGGCCGCCAGCGACGCCCCCGCCCCGACCGCAACGATCCGGCCCAGCACGACGGGCGCGCGGGCCTTGTCGATCCACTGCAGTTGCAGCGACTGGTTCACCGTCTCGAAGTAGTGAAACCCGATGGAGGACAGCAGCGTCATCACCAGAAGGCCGGTGAAGGACGGAAACCACGCCGTCAGGCCCGAAGCCGCGCCCAACAGCGCCAGCGCCACAAGCGCCAGCACCTGTTCGCGCATCACCAGCAGGATCAGGATCACCCCGATGGCCAGAAAGCCCGGAATCTCGCGCACGGTATGCAGCCAGCCGATTTCCTTGCCGGTAAAGGCGGCCACCTCGATGACGAAGTTGTTCAAGAGGGCCGACCATGTCGCAAAGCTCAGCGGCATTGCCGCCGCCATGAGGTAGAGGAGCGCCTCGGGACGCCGCCAAACGGGCAGTTCTGCGGCGCGCGACAGGGGGAATGGATCGGCCATGCGCACGGGCTTACCCGGCAATGCGGCCAAGGCAAAGTGAAAGCTTGTGCCAGACACAATCCCCACGGCAGCGGCAGGACGTTCCGTCAGAGAAAACTTTGCGGGTCGATGTCCACCGCCAACCGCAGGTTTGTCGGCGGTTTCAGTTGCGCCAGCCACTCGGCCAAGGCGGCCTGCAGGGGTGCCGACTTCTCGGCCTTGACCAAAAGCCGCACCCGATGCCGGCCACGCACCCGGGCGATCGGGGCAGATGCCGGCCCATAGACTTGCGCCCCGATCCGGCGCAGGGGCCCGTCGCGGCGGGCGAGTTCACCGGCAAAATCGAAGACCTGCGCCACGTCGGGCGAGGACAGGATGATTCCCGCCATGCGCCCGTAAGGCGGAACCCCCGCCAGACGGCGCTCGGCAGCCTCGGCGGCCCAGAACGCCTCCTCGTCCCCGCCAAGGATCGCCCGGATCACCGGGTGGTCGGGCTGGTGCGTCTGCAACCAAGCCTGCCCCTTGCGGTCCGCCGTCCGACCGGCGCGGCCAGACACCTGACGCATCAATTGAAACGTACGTTCCGCCGCCCGCAGGTCTGACCCCTGCAAGCCAAGGTCCGCGTCGATCACGCCCACCAGCGTCAGCAGTGGAAAGTTGTGCCCCTTGGCCACGATCTGCGTGCCGATGATGATGTCCGCCCCACCCGCGGCGATGGTGCCAATCGCCTCTTTCAGCGCGCGGGCCGATCCGAACAGGTCTGATGACAGCACCGACAGCCGCGCTTCGGGGAACCGCGCCGTCACCTCTTCGGCCAGACGCTCCACCCCCGGGCCGACGGCGGCCATCCGGCCTTCCACGCCGCAGGCCGGGCAGGCCAGCGGCACGGGCTTGGTCGCCCCGCATTGATGGCAGACCAGCCGCTTCTGGAACCGGTGTTCGACCATCCGCGCATCGCAGTCATCGCAGCCGACCTGATGCCCGCAGGCCCGGCACAGGGTCACCGGCGCATAGCCCCGGCGGTTGAGGAACAAGAGCGCCTGCTCCCCCCGCCCGATCACCGTGCGCACCCCGGCGGCAAGGGTTTCCGAAATCCAGCGATCCCCCGGCAACCGTTCGGCCCGCATGTCGATGGCCCGCATGTCGGGAAGATCGGCGGCCCCGAACCGCGACCCAAGGTCCAGACGCTGATACTTGCCCGCCTCGACATTGGCCCAGCTTTCCAACGAGGGCGTGGCCGAGGCCAGCACGACCGCGCAACCCGCAATCGCCGCCCGCAAGACCGCCATGTCGCGGGCGTGGTAAAGAACGCCATCCTCCTGCTTGTAAGAGGTGTCGTGTTCCTCATCGACCACAATCAGGCCAAGGTCTTGAAACGGCAGGAAAAGCGCTGATCGCGCGCCGACAACCAGCCCCGCGTCGCCGGTGCCGACCATGCGCCACAGGCGACGACGTTCAGTCATCGTGACACCTGAATGCCATTCAGCGGGCCGCGCGCCAAAGCGGGCTTCGACCCGGGTCAGAAACTCGGAGGTAAGCGCGATTTCCGGCAACAGGACCAGCGCCTGCCGCCCCGTGCGGAGGGTTTCGGCGACCGCCTCAAGATAGACCTCGGTCTTGCCGGACCCGGTGACGCCCTTCAAAAGCGTCGCCGAATACCCCCCCAGCGCCACGGCCGCCACCAGCGCATCGCCCGCGGCCACCTGATCGCCCTCAAGCCGCACACCGCGGCCCGCCTTCAGGGGTGGATAGGGCAGATCGCGCGGCGCTTCTTCCTCCGAGATCACCCCCAGCTTGACCAGCCCCTTGACGACCGACGCGCCACAGCCCGCAGCCTCGGCCAGTTCGGCCAACGTCACGGGGGCCGCGCCGAAATCCCGCAACGCCTCCACCACGCGGTGCCGCGCATCGGTCAGGCTGTTCGGCACCGTCCCCGTCAGACGGAAGACCTTGCGCATCGACGGCGGGTCGCCCAAGCCCGGCGCGCGGGTCGCCAGCCGCAGCATGGCGGGCAAGGGGGTCAGCGTGTAATCCGCAGCCCGTGCCAGAAAGCTGCGCAGCTCCGCCCGCATCGGCCGTGCGTCTAGCACACGGTTCACCGGCCTGATCTTCGCCGGATCGAACTTCCCCTCGCCCGGCCCCCAGACCACGCCCAGCACCCGGCGTGGCCCCAGCGGCACCTCGACGAAATCGCCGTCCCCGCAGCCGCCTTCGGGCGCGCGGTAGTCCAGCACCCGGCCCAAAGGCTCCGTCGTAAGGACCCCCACCAGATCGCCTGCCTGATAGACCCGGTCCGCCAACCCGCCACCTTTCCCTGCCAAGCCGTTTGGGGTAAACCCGGCTCCGAGAGCATACAACCCCTGAGTTGCGGCCCCCGCAACAGTGCTGGAGGAAACCCCATGAAATTCTTCATCGACACCGCCGACGTGGACGCCATCCGCGAGCTGCATGACCTTGGCATGGTCGATGGTGTCACCACCAACCCGTCCCTGATCCTGAAATCCGGGCGGGACATCATTGAAGTCACCAAGGAAATCTGCTCGTTCGTCTCTGGCCCGGTTTCGGCCGAAGTCGTGGCGCTGACCGCGGACGAGATGATTGCCGAGGGGCGGAAACTGGCCGCCATCGCGCCAAACATCGCCGTCAAGGTGCCGCTGACCTGGGACGGCCTGAAAACCTGCAAGGTCCTGTCCGGCGAAGGTTTCATGGTCAACGTCACCCTGTGCTTTTCCGCCAACCAGGCGCTGCTGGCGGCCAAAGCAGGCGCGACCTTCATCTCGCCCTTCATCGGGCGGCTGGATGACATCAACCTTGATGGGCTGGACCTGATCGGCGACATCCGCACGATCTATGACAACTACGACTTCAAGACCCAGATCCTTGCCGCGTCGATCCGCACCGCCAACCACGTCAAGGACTGCGCCTTGATTGGGGCCGACGTCGTCACCGCCCCGCCTGCCGTTATCAAGGGGCTGGCGTCGCATGTCCTGACCGACAAGGGGTTGGAGCAGTTCATGAAGGACTGGGCCAAGACCGGGCAAAAGATCCTCTGATCCGGCAAAGCACAACGACCGCTGCCTGTTCTCCTCCCTTATTTGGGGGGAGGACAGGCCGGTTCTAGTACCGATTTCCCGCCCGCCTACCAACCCTAGGGGCTGCCGTCCGGCTGTGGCAACTCTGCACTGGTTCGTCGCGGGCGTGGCACAAAACTGTCGCCATTCGCATGAAGTTCGGCCTATAGTTCCCGGAAATCATACCCAAATCCGGTTGGCGAATACCCATGATCGAACCAGACCTGCGGAACATCATCCTGGCGCGGCCCGAACGCCTGCTGGAAGACCGTGATGTGATGAGCGCGCTTGTCGGCGCGAATGAACGCGCGATGGGGGAAAACATCGTTGATCTGCGCGGCATTGCCATGCAGCGGCTGGAAACCCGGCTGGACCGTCTGGAAGACACCCATCGGTCGGTGATCGCCGCCGCCTATGAAAACCTGGCCGGCACAAATCAGGTCCACCGGGCGATCCTGCAACTGCTTGATCCGCCGACGTTCGAAGGCTTCATGCAGGCCCTTTCCACCGAAGTCGCCCAGACCCTGCGGGTGGATATCGTGCGGCTGGTTCTGGAAACCGTGCAAGAGGACGGGCTGACCGATCCTGCCCTGCGCCGGCTTGGCGATGTGCTGCACGTCGCCCCCCGCGCCTTTGTCGGCAGTTATCTGACCAACGGTCGCAATGTCCCGGCCCGCCCTGTCGTGCTGCGCCAGTCAACCGCGCTGGCCGCGACCGTCTATGGCCAACGCGCCGAAGATATCCGGTCCGAGGCGCTGATGAAGCTCGATTTTGGCAAGGGCCGCCTGCCCGCCATGCTGGTCTTCGGGTCAGAGGACCCGCATCAGTTCAAGCCCATCCACGGGACCGACCTTCTCGCCTTCTTCGCCGGGGTGTTCGAGCGCAAGATGCGCCAATGGCTTGGATGAGCGGGACCGGGATGACCAGTGCTGACCAAAGCGGTGCTGGACAAGTGGCCTTTCTTGCCCCGGCCCTGCAATCCGGGCTGGCCGAATGGCTTACCCACCTGCGCGCGCTGAACGGTGCCGCTCCGCGTACGGTGGATGCCTACTGCCGCGACGTCGCGCGCTATCTGCACTTTCTTGCCCAGCATCACGGCGGGGCGGACGGGTTGGCCCGTGTCGCCAGCACCAGCCAGACCGACTTGCGCGCTTGGCTGGCGGATGAACGTGGGCGCGGTCTGTCGCCCCGATCGCTGGCCCGGGCGCTGTCGGCGGTGAAGGGCTTCACCGCTTGGGCCGCAGACCGGACCGGGGCGGATGCGACCACGGTCCTGTCCGCCCGCAGCCCCAAGTTCCGCCGCAAACTTCCGCGCCCCCTGTCCGAAGATAGCGCCGCCGCCGTTCTGGAGACAATCGGCGACGATGCCCGCGAAGACTGGATTGCCGCCCGCGACACCGCCATCGTGACCCTGCTTTACGGCCTTGGCCTGCGCATATCCGAGGCGCTGTCGCTGACCGGCGCCAGCCATCCCTTGCCACAAGTCCTGCGCATCACCGGCAAGGGCGGCAAGACCCGGATCGTCCCGGCCCTGCCTGCCGCCGCGCAGGCCGTGGCCACCTATGTGGCCCTTTGCCCCTACGACCTTACCCCCGACGCCCCGCTGTTTCGGGGCGCACGCGGCGGCCCGGTCAACCCACGCCTCGTCCAGTCGGCGATGGAACGCGCCCGCCTGCGGCTGGGTCTACCCGCCACCGCGACGCCCCACGCCTTGCGCCACAGCTTTGCCACCCACCTGTTGTCCGCTGGCGGAGACCTCCGCGCCATACAGGAGTTGCTGGGCCACGCCTCGCTTTCCACCACCCAGGCCTACACCGCCGTCGATGCGGCGCGGCTGATGGAAGTCTACGAAAAAGCCCACCCTCGCGCCTGATTTGGCACGACCAGACTGTTGCACGCTGCCCCGGAATCCGCCATCAAGGCCAGATGAACCCGCGTATTCAAGCCCTTTCCGTGCATCTTCTTACCGCCTCTGGCGCGGTTCTGGCCATGTTTGCCATGCTTGCCGCCGTCAACGGGGAATGGAGCTTGATGTTCCTCTGGCTGGTTTTTGCGCTGATCGTCGACGGGATCGACGGCCCCTTGGCCCGCAAATATGACGTGCAGAAGAACTGGCCAACCTACGATGGCGTCCTGATGGACCTGATCGTCGATTACCTGACCTATGTCTTCATCCCCGCCTTCGCGCTGTTCAAATCCGGCCTCTTGACGGGCTGGACCGGCTGGCTTGCAATCATCGTCATCTGTTACGGGTCGGTCGTCTATTTCGCCGACACGCGGATGAAGACCAAGGACAAGTCGTTTGCCGGGTTTCCCGCCTGCTGGAACATGGTGGTCCTTGTCCTCTTCGCGACCCGCCCGGGCGAAATGGTGATCCTGCTCACCGTCATCCTGCTGACGGTCGCGATGTTCACCAACCTCAAATTCATCCACCCCACCCGCACGCCGCGGTGGGCCAACCTGTCCCTTGGCATCTGTGTGCTGTGGATCCTGCTGGCCGGTTGGGCCGCATGGTGGGACTTTCAGGAAGGCGCGATTGCCAAGTGGCTGCTGGTCCTGACGTCGCTTTACCTGGCGCTGGCCGGGATCGTGCAGCAGATCGTGCCCGAAGGCATCCGGCGGGTGCGCTGACGCGTCCGCTCGTCGATGTCTTCGACACTCCTCGCTGGCGCTGCCCTGGCGAGGAGGAGACGCAGTCGAACGAGGAGCGCCCCCCTCAAAGCCGCGTCAGCATGACCCCCGCGACGATGACAACTGACGCGAGTGCCTTTTCCCCTGTCATCTTCTCGCCAAAGACCAGCCAACCGATCAGCACCGCAAACAGGATCGAGGTTTCGCGCAGTGCCGCCACCACCGCGATCGGCGCCAGCGTCATCGCCCAGATCGACACGGCATAGGCCCCGTAGCTTGCCGCCGAGGCAACACTTCCCATCCGCCAGGCCTGCCAGTTGCGGGGGATCACATCCCAACCGCGCAGGGCCAGCATCCCCAGCGTGAAGAAACAGCCATCCGCGACAAAGACCCAGGCCACATAGGCGGCAGGCGCGCCAGACACCCGCGCGCCCATCCCGTCGATCAGCGTATAGGTCGCCGTCGCCAGCGCCGAGCCAAGGGCAAAGGGCAACAGCTTGCGATCCTCGCCACTGGTAAAGACACCCCGTGCCATCAGCAGGATCCCCGCCGCCAGCACCGCAATCGCCAGATACTCCTGCCCGCTGACCGCATCCGCCAGAAAGAACGCCCCCACCAGCGCCACCACCATCGGCGCCGCCCCCCGGGCGATGGGATAGACCCTGGACAGATCGCCCCGGTCATAGGCATAGGTCAGGAAGAACTTGTAGGCGAAATGCGTGCAGCCTGCCGCGATCACCCAAGGGATCGCCGCCGGGTCTATGGGCGCCGCAACGGCGATGACCGCCAGACCGATCGGCACCTCGACAATCGACAGGATCACCATCCCTCCTACCTTCGAGGTTCCAAGCTTGATCAGCGCATTCCACAGCGCGTGCAGAAAGGCCGCGCCAAGGACAGCCAGAAAAACGCCAAGCGTCAAAGCGCACCCGTCATGAAACCGTTACATTCTGGCTAAGCCCTTGCGTCCGGCGCGGCAAGCCGGGCGATAGGTCCAGTGACCCGGTTTCGATAGGCTCAAATCAACAGCGCCCCCTCATGCCGCAGCAGGGCTGCCTTCGTCTCAACCCCACCCGGCGCGGAAAAGCCTCCGAACCAGTCCGTCCCGGTCACCCGGTGGCAGGGGATCAGGATCGGCAGCGGGTTCGCCCCACAGGCCTGCCCCACCGCCTGCGCAGGCGCGCCGACGGCCTTGGCGATCTGGCCATAGGTCCGCGTCTCACCCAGCGGAATCGCTGCCATCGCGTGTCGCACCGCGGCGTGCAGCCCCTCACCCCAGTCCAAGGGCAGGTCAAACCGCTGCAGCCGCCCGTCGAAATACGCCGCCATCTGCCGCGACGCCTCGTCCAGCAGGGCCGAGCTTTCGCCGGGATCGGCCCGCCAATCCAGCCTGACCAGCACGCCCGCCGCTTCGACCAGCGTCACCGGGCCGAAGGGCGTCAGCACGACCGCCCGGGCTGGCTGGGCGGCCTGGCCCACCTCGCTACCCCAAAGCGTCCGAGCAGCGCTGGCAGGTGCCCGGGTGCTTGTGGGTGCCGACATCGGGCAGGACCTTCCAGCAGCGTTCGCACTTGGCCCCATGGGCCGGGTGGAACAGCACCGCCACGTCCGGGACATCCGCCAGCGCAAAGGCCCCATCCGGCGCTTGCCCCTCGCGCAGGTTCAAGCCCGAGGTGATGCACAACTCAGCAAAGTCCACGCTGCCCAGCACGGCGGCAAGGGTCGGGGTCACGAACACCTCCGGCGCGGCCTCCAGACTGGAGCCGATCACCTTCGCCGTCCGCTGCACCTCCAGCGCACCCGTCACCACCCGCCGCGCATCGCGCAGGGTATCCCATTTCGCCGCCAGCGCCTCATCACGCCATGCCTTCGGTGTTTCCGGGAAATCCAGCAGATGAACCGAGGAGTCGTCCCCCGGGAACCGCTCCAGCCACACCTCTTCCATGGTGAAAACCAGCACCGGCGCAAGCCAGGTTGTCAGCCGGTGGAACAGGATGTCCAGCACCGTACGGCAGGCCCTTCGCCGCAGGCTTGTGGGCGCGTCGCAGTACAGCGTGTCCTTGCGAATGTCGAAATAGACCGCCGACAGGTCCGTGGTGCAGAAGGTGAACAGCTTCTGGAACACGCCCTGGAAGTCATACTTCGCATAGCCCTCACGCACTTCGCCGTCCAGTTCCGCCAGCCGGTGCAGCACCCAACGCTCCAGTTCCGGCATCTCTGCCGGGTCCACCCGCTCGGCCTCGCTGAACCCCTTCAGCGCGCCCAGCATGTAGCGCATCGTGTTGCGCAAGCGGCGGTAGCTGTCAGCGACGCCTTTCAGGATTTCCTTCCCGATCCGCAGGTCAACCGTGTAATCCGACTGCGCCACCCAAAGCCGCAGGATATCCGCGCCATATTCGCCGATCACCTCCTGCGGGGCGGTGGTGTTGCCGAGGGACTTGGACATCTTCATGCCCTTCTCGTCCAGCGTGAAGCCGTGAGTCAGAACCCCGCGATAGGGTGCCCGCCCCTTGGTGCCGCAGGCTTGCAGCATGGACGAATGGAACCAGCCGCGATGCTGGTCGGTGCCTTCAAGGTAAAGGTCCGCGATGCCGTCCTTGGACCCATCCTCCCGGTCGCGCAGGACGAATGCATGGGTGGAGCCTGAGTCGAACCACACATCCAGCACGTCATCGACTTTGACATAATCGGACGGATTCACGATGCCTTCCAGCATGCGTTCCTTGAATCCCTGCACAAACCAAACATCTGCGCTTTCCGCCTCAAACGCTGCGATGATCCGGGCGTTCACCTCGGCATTGCGCAGCAGGAAGTCGGGATCGGTCGGCTTGGCGCCCTTCTTGATGAAGGCAGTCAGCGGCACGCCCCAGGCGCGCTGGCGGGAAAGCACCCAGTCCGGCCGCGCCTCGATCATCGAGTGCAGGCGGTTGCGGCCCGTCGCCGGGGTCCAAGTGACCAGCTGGTTGATGGAGTTCAGCGCCCGCGTGCGGATCGTGTCGCCATAGGTGGTCATCCCGTCGTCCAGCGGCTTGTCGATGGCAACAAACCACTGCGGCGTGTTGCGGTAGATGACTGGAGCCTTGGAGCGCCAAGAATGCGGGTAGCTGTGCTTGAGCTTCGCCTTGGCGAAGAGGGCACCGGAATAGGCCAGTTGCTTGATGACACTGACGTTGGCCGGGCCTTCCTTGCCATCGGGCAGGATGATGTGCTGCCCGCCGAACAGGGGCAGGTCGGGGCGGTAGGACCCGTCCGCCTCGACGTTATAGGTCATCGGCAGGCCGAACTTCTGGCCGAGGATATAGTCGTCATCCCCGTGGCTGGGGGCCGTATGCACAAACCCCGTCCCCGCATCATCGGTGACATGGTCGCCGGGGAGCATGGGGACGTCATAGTCCCACTCATTATATTGCTTCCCGTCGGCATCTTTAACTCCCCGGAAGGGGTGGGCGAGAGTAAGAGCACCCAACTCCTCCGCCGACACATCGCGCAGTCGTCGGTACATCGTCCCGTCGAGCTTCGCCGCCGCAAATACCTGCTCTGCCAGCTTGTCCGCCATCAGGTAGGTGAACCCGATGGTCACGTTGCTTTCCTGCGGGCGGCCCGTGACTTCGTAGAGGCCATAAGAAATTGCGGGATTGAACGCGACCGCCCGGTTCTGCGGGATCGTCCAAGGAGTAGTCGTCCAGATCACAACCCGGGCGTTATCGGGCAGCGGAGAGACTTGAGTTCCATCGGCCAAGGTGACCATCTTAGTGCGCTCACCACTTCCAAACGCATTGATGACCTCAGTCGTTGAAACGCCCACCACCTTGAACGCCACCCAAACCTGATGGCTGGTATGGTCGTGATACTCCACCTCCGCCTCGGCCAGCGCGGTCTTCTCCACCGGAGACCACATCACCGGCTTCGACCCCTGATAGAGCGAGCCGTTCATCAGGAACTTCATGAACTCCCCGGCAATCACCGCTTCGGCGTGGTAGTCCATGGTAAGGTACGGCCGATCCCAGGCGCCGGTGACGCCCAACCGCTTGAACTCCTCGCGCTGTACCCCGATCCAGCCTTCGGCAAACCGGCGGCATTCTTGGCGGAAGTCGACGATGTCGACGTCATCCTTGTTCAGGCCCTTGGCGCGGTACTGTTCTTCGATCTTCCACTCGATCGGCAACCCGTGGCAGTCCCAGCCCGGCACATAGCGGGCGTCGCGGCCCATCATCTGCTGGGACCGCACCACCATGTCCTTCAAGACCTTGTTCAGCGCATGGCCGATGTGCAGGTGGCCGTTGGCATAGGGGGGGCCGTCGTGCAGCACGAAGGGCACCCGGCCCGTCTGTTCGCGCAGGCGGTCATAGACGCCAATCCGCTCCCACCGCGCCAGCCAGTCGGGTTCGCGTTGCGGCAGGCCCGCGCGCATCGGGAAGGCGGTTTCGGGCAGAAACACGGTGTCACGGTAGTCGGGAACGGTGTCGGAAGGGCTGTCAGACGACATGAGGGGAAACTCGCGGTCAAAAGGGGGAAGGATCGGCCAAGCGCAAAGAACCCGGGGGCTGGGGGTCAGCCCGCCGGGCAGCTAATTCGACGCGAGATCAGCCCGAAGTCCATGCCGGGCGTTATAGGCGGCAGCAGCGGTGCGGTAAAGGGTCGGACAGGACGTTTGCTTGGCTGCGGTCCCCGGGGGAAGCGCTTGGTAGATGCAGGATCGCCCACTCTTGGCATATGCCGGGCCCCCCACCCCCATCCCCTCCCCACGAGGGGGAGGGAGGCGCCCTCCCCAACCCTCGGCAAAATGCCCACATGGTCGTTGCTGGCACGACGGTTCATCCAGAGCCTCCCCTCCCCCTCCGTGGGGAGGGGATGGGGGTGGGGGGTACCCGGCATGACAAGGCCTCAGGGGTTCAGGTACTTCCACACGTCCGAGATCACCACCGACCCTTCGCCAACCCCGCTGGCGACGCGCTTGACCGATCCGGCGCGCACATCGCCCACGGCATAGATCCCCGGGCAACTGGTCGCATAGCGCCCCCGCCCGGCCGTGGCGTCGCCCGCTTCCGCACCGGTCAGAACAAACCCGTTGCCGTCCACCGCCACCCGGCCCTGCAGCCAGCCCGTGTTGGGCGCGGCCCCGACCATCACGAACACCGCGCGGGCGTTCAGGGTCCAGTCCTGCCCGTCCTCGGCGCTGTGGATGACCACGGATTGCAGCACCCGCTCCCCCTCCAGCGCCACCACCTGCGCGCGGTAGTGGATGGTGATGTTCGGCGTGCGCTGCAGCCGGTCCACCAGATAGGCCGACATGCTGGCCGCCAGACTGCCGCCCCGGACCAGCACATGCACATGCCTGGCCGTGCGCGACAGGAACATCGCCGCCTGCCCCGCCGAGTTGCCGCCGCCGATCACCACCACTTCCGTCTCGCGGCACCAGCGCGCCTCGACCTCGGTCGCGGCATAATAGATGCCGGCGCCTTCAAACTCTTCCAGCCGGTCCAGCGGCATCCGCCGATACTCCACCCCCGTCGCCACCACGACCGACCGCGCCAGCACCTTGAGGCCGTTGTCCAGCGTCAGGCACCAGTCCGGCTCCTCCCGGTCGATCCCGGTTACCCGGTGCGGGATGGCAAAGCGGGTGCCGAACTTCATCGCCTGCACTTCGCCACGGAAACACAGATCCGCGCCAGAGATGCCGGTCGGAAAACCCATGTAATTCTCGATCCGGCTGGAGGTGCCCGCCTGCCCGCCAATTGCCAGATCCTCGACGACCAGCGCGCTTAACCCCTCGGCCCCAGCATAGACCGCCGCCGAAACGCCTGAAGGGCCACCGCCGACGATCACCACATCAAAGGTCGCATCGGTGGGGGTAAACGCAATCCCAATCCGTTCGGCAATCGCCTGCGACGTGCAGTCCAGCACCTCACCCGCGCCAAAGATGACCTTGGGGCCCTGCCCCGGCTCAAAGGCGCAAGCCTCTCCCCATTCCGCCGCCGCGTCCGAGGCGGGATCAACCACCGTCACTGGCAGCTTGTTCCTTGCGCAAAAGGCTGCAACCGCGCGCACCCTGCGGTCTTCGGCCGGGCCGACAACCGTGATGGCGGTGGCGTTGCGTTCCAGCATCGCGCGGCGGCGGGCGGCAAAGACCGACACCACGATATCCGACATTTCCGGTTCCGCCGCCATCAGCCGCAGCATCGCGTCACGCGGCACCTCGATCACGCGGGCCGGGCTGATCGCGCGCATCGTGTAAAGCATCCGGCCACCGACCAGAAAGGCAATCTCACCGATGAACTGGCCTGCGCCCAGAACATTCGCGTTCAGCGCCTCATCCCGCGCCTCGTCCCACAGCTGGAACCCGCCTTCCAGCACATAGATGAACTTGTCCGACGGATCGCCCGCCCGCAGGAAAATCTCGCCCTCGGGCACCTCGCGCGTGGTCCCGATCCGGCGCAGGGCGGCGACGTGATCCGCACTCAGCGGCCTGCGCACCATTGTCGCAAGGTCTTCGGCAAGGCTTTCCATTCGCGGCCCTTTCAGCAATCCTGCAGGAAAGATTGGCCCTGCCCCCGCGAAAGGCAAGGCCACCGCAGACGTGGGAGAGCAGGAATGAAAGAACCCTCGGTGAATGTTCTGGGAGAGGCGCTTCAGCCCTGTTCCACCGACCCGATGACCGGGTTTTTCCGCAATGGCTGCTGCGACACCGGGCCGATGGACCGTGGCCGCCACACCGTCTGCGCCACCATGACGGCGGAATTTCTGGCCCTGTCGAAATACCTTGGCAATGACCTGTCCACCCCAAGGCCCGAATACGGCTTTCCGGGGCTGAAGCCCGGCGACCAGTGGTGCCTGTGCGCCAACCGTTTCCTGCAAGCCCATGACGAAGGCGCTGCACCCAAGATCCGCCTTGCCGCGACGCATCAGTCAACGCTGGAGGTGGTCCCGCTTGAAGTGCTGCAAATGCACGCGGTCTGACAGCTGTCAGGCGGCGGTCCGCCCGCCATTGGCCGCCGACCGCACTGTCCCGTCATCGCGCATCAGATCGTCGATGAACAGGCTTAGAAGCTGCGGCCGCCCGGTGACCCCCGCCTTGCGATAGATCGCGTTGGTCTGGGCCTTGACGGTGCCTTCGCTGGTGGTGCGCAGCGCTGCGATTTCGGCCGTGGACATGCCCTTGATCGAAAACAGCGCCACGTCGCGTTCCGATGGGGTCAGCCCCCATTCCGCAAACCGTTCCTCCAGCAGCACCATGAACGCACCTGAGGCGCGGCGCAGCCGTTCCTCGGCGCGGTTGCGGTCGCGCAAGGCCCGGCGCAGCATCAAGCCGCCGACGATCACCCCCAGCACCAGCCCGAACGCGGCGCCGATTTCCAGAAACTCGCGCATTTCCCAGCTGATCGGGGTCGTACGGATGCCCAGCACCGATGACAGGATGTCAGACACGAAGAAAAAGGCACACAGCGCCTGAATGACGAAGATCGCCAGAAAGGGTGCTGCGCGTTTCAATCCGAGACCCGATGACGAACGGGATCAGTCATCATCGTCATCGTCATCATCGTCATCGTCATCGTCGTCATCATCATCATCGTCGCCGTCGCCGCCACTGCCGCCATCGTCGTCGTCATCATCATCGTCATCATCGTCATCGTCGTCGCGGTCGTCGTCGTCACTACGCTTGCCGGACTTGTCATCAATGATTTCGATCCGCGCTATCCCGTCCGAGCCGGGCGTCCACAAGTCACGCAGGATCTCGCCCGTGCGCGGGTTGACGATGATCTCGCGCTGGCCGTCGCGTCGGGCGGCGGTAATCCGCACCCGGCCAAGCAGCGTGCGTTCTTCCAGCACGGTCTGAAAGCCCTGTCCGCGCAGCTGGTCGATGATGCCGGACACAAAATCCTTCGCATCCGCCGACGTCGCCGCCGCCAGACCTGCCATGCCCCCGGCCAGGAAATCCCGGCGTTTCATCTCATGTCCCACCTTCCGCTAGTTGCGGACTATGCGCCAGCCAAGGGGCCCCGGCAAGACGGGGCCCCCGCCGGGACTAGCCCCGGAGCTTAGTCATCCGAGCTGCCGCCATCGTCGTCATCATCATCGTCGTCATCATCGTCATCATCGTCATCGTCATCATCATCGTCGTCATCGTCATCGTCATCGTCGTCATCGCCGTCGCTGTCGCTGTCGTCATCGCGATCGTCATCTTTGTCGTCATCATTGTCGTCGTCGCTATCTTCGTCACTGTCGTCGTCATTGTCATCGTCACTGTCGTCATCTTCAAAGTCGTCGTCCGACGTGTCGATCTCGATCCCGGTCCGGCCGATGTATTCGGAATCGGCATTCTCGAATTCCGACTTGATCACGTCGCCGGTGGAGTTGTCATAGGTCACTTCGACCTTGCGGTTCCCCTTGACCGCCTCAAGTTTGGTCTGGGTCGGTCCTGTCTTGACCTCGACATAGCTGTAGCCTTCGGCGACATAGGCGTTCGCCAACCCCTGAGGGTCAATCGCCGCAAAGGCCATGTTGGACGACACCGCCGCCACCGCGGTGAACATCATCAAACGGGTTCTTGCCTTCATCTTCGTTTCCTTTCCGTTGGGAATGCCATGTGCGGCAGCCCTGACCATGGTTGCCCGACAAAGCCCGCCGGGGTGCATCAGCACAGTCAGGAAACGCGGGAAACGGTGGTCCATTCCATTCGCAATGGGTTTAGGGCCGGCGGAATAAACCTTCCGCTAGCACGCCTAAACCGAAGTTTATGAAAGAATTGGCCGAAAATGGGCGGCCAGCCCCCCGGACGGCATTTCTGCCGCCCGGAACGTGCCCGACCTCAGACCTTCATGTCCTGGCCAAGGTGTTTGGCCACCGTGAAGATGTCCTTGTCGCCCCGGCCGCACATGTTCATCACGATGATATGGTCGCGCGGCAGCGTCGGCGCGATCTTCATCACCTGCGCCAATGCATGCGAAGGCTCCAGCGCGGGAATGATTCCCTCCAGCTTGCAGCACAGCTGGAACGCCTCCAGCGCCTCGGCATCGGTGATGCTGACGTATTTCGCCCGGCCGATGTCATGCAGCCACGAATGTTCCGGCCCGATCCCGGGATAATCGAGGCCAGCCGAGATCGAGAACCCCTCAAGGATCTGCCCGTCCGCATCCTGCAACAGATAGGTCCGGTTCCCGTGCAGCACACCGGGACGCCCCCCGGTCAGGCTGGCGCAATGTTCCATCCGGTCATCGACACCTTTGCCGCCCGCTTCGACACCAAGAATGTTCACCGACGGATCATCAAGGAACGGATAGAACAGCCCCATCGCGTTCGATCCGCCACCGATGGCCGCAACCAGCGTGTCGGGCAGCCGCCCCTCACCTTCCTGTTCGGCCAGCTGCCAGCGCACTTCCTTGCCGATGATGCTTTGGAAATCCCGCACCATCGCCGGATAGGGATGCGGCCCCGCAACCGTGCCGATGCAATAGAACGTGTCGCGCACGTTGGTCACCCAATCGCGCAGCGCATCGTTCATCGCGTCCTTCAGCGTGCCCCGGCCGGAGGTGACTGGAATGACCTCCGCCCCCAGCAGCTTCATGCGGAACACGTTCGGCGCCTGCCGTTCCACGTCATGCGCACCCATGTAGACCACGCATTGCAGACCGAACTTAGCGCAGACCGTGGCCGTCGCCACCCCGTGCTGCCCCGCACCGGTTTCGGCGATGATCCGGGTCTTGCCCATCCGCCGCGCCAGAATGATCTGGCCCAGCACGTTGTTGATCTTGTGCGCACCGGTGTGGTTCAGCTCATCGCGCTTCATGTAGACCTTGGCACCGCCCAGATGCTCGGTCAGCCGCGGCGCGAAATAGAGGGGCGACGGGCGGCCGACGTAGTGCTTCCAGAGATCCTCCATCTCGGCCCAGAAACTCGGGTCGGTCTTGGCATGCTCATACCGCTCTTCCAGTTCAAGGATCAGCGGCATCAGCGTTTCGGATACGAACCGTCCGCCAAAAAGCCCGAACCGGCCCTGTTCGTCCGGTCCCGTCATGAAGCTGTTCAACCCGTCTTCAGCCATCGCGCATCCCCCTTGGTGTTGCGCAAGGATGTAGCGCCATTGCAGCCGTGGGGAAAGGTCCCCGTGCGTCGCACCGGAGTTTTCAAAAACTCCGGGCCGGAGCCTTCAAAGGCTCCGGCACGATTTCTTCAAAGAAATCATGGCCCACACCTGACGGTTTCGTGATCAGACCCGCTGCAACTTCCCCACTCGGCAGTCCGTACCTGCCATCGCAACCATCCTATCAAGGAGATTACGATGCGCATTCTTGCCACTGCTGCCCTGCTTGCAGGCACCGCCCTGCCCGCCGCCGCCGAAACCGCCATCGCGCTGGCTGGTGATCGCACGCTTCTGATGATCGACACTGCCACCGCCACCGTGACCAGCTCGGTCGAGGTTCAGGGCGTCACCAGCCTTCTTGGCATCGACCTGCGCCCCGGCAACGGCAAGCTTTACGGCGTGACCGACGCGCAAGCCATCGTCGAGATCGATCCCGCCACCGGTGCCGTGACCGAGATTGCCACCATGGCCACCCCCCTGCCGCTGGCCGATACCCCGGTCGTGGTTGATTTCAACCCGGCGGCGGACCGTCTGCGCTACATGACCGGCACCACCAACCACCGCGTGAACGTCGATACCGGCGAAGTCACCGTTGACGGCTCGCTGGCCTATGTGGCCGAGGATATGCATGCCGGCGAAGCCCCGAACATCGTCGCCGCCGCCTATACCAACAGCTATGGCAAGCCGGAAAAGACCGCGATGTTCAACATCGACGCCACGATCTCCGGCCTGATCCAGCAAACCGCGCCGAATGACGGCACCCTTGCCGCCATCGGCAAGCTGGGCGTGGCGCTGGAAGGCCCGGTGGGCTTTGACGTTGCCACCACCGCGGACGGCACCAACACGGCTTGGCTGGCCGCGAACGGCGGGATTCATACCGTCGATCTGGCCACCGGCGCTGTCACCGCGTCGTGGATGGTCACCGGCGCAGACCAGCCGATCCGTGACCTGACAATCCTGCCAGCGATGTAAAGCACTTGAACCTGAGCACTTGGCGCGCCACTGCGCGCGCCAAGGGCGAGGCAGATGGCTTGCGGCCGCCCCCTTCGGGCGGCCGCTCCATTTCACTAGCGCAGGATCGGCACGCCGCCGCGCACCCCTTGTGCGGCCTCGACAAAGGCCGCGATCTTGGCAGGGTCCTTGACCCCCGGCGACAGTTCCACACCCGAAGACACATCCACCTGCCGAGCCCCGGTCAGCCGCACCGCCTGCGCCACGTTGTCCGGCGTCAGCCCGCCAGCCAGCATCCATGGCCGCAACCACTTGCGCCCGACCAGCAACCGCCATTCGAAAGCCAACCCGTTGCCCCCCGGAAAATCCGCGCCCTTTGGCGGCTTGGCGTCGATCAAAAGCTGGTCGGCGACCAGACTCATCTCCAGCAGCCCGGCCAGATCACCCTCATCCGCCACGCCCATCGCCTTCATCACCGGCAACCCGTAACGCGCTTTGACCTCGGCCACCCGCTCCGGGCTTTCGTGGCCATGCAACTGCAGCATGTCCAGCGGCACCGCCTCGACCAGCGCATCCAGCGCCGCGTCATCGGCATCGACCACCAGCGCCACCTTGCACAAGCCTTCCGGCGCGCTCAGCGCAAGCGTTCGGGCGGTGTCCAGCGTCAGGTGGCGCGGGCTTTTGGCAAAGAACACAAACCCCGCATAGGCGGCCCCGGCCCGTGCCACAGCCGCCACGTCAGCTTCAGTCCGCAGACCGCAGATCTTGACCCGCACGTCCTGCATCACTTGCCCGCAGGCCGGTCCAGCAACGCGAGCACGTCGTCCTGTTCGCCTTGGTCATTCCGCCCCCGCAAGGCCGCCAACTCCCGCTCCAGCCGCGCGACTTCGCGGGCCTTGGCGCTTGCCGTGCTGCGAATGCCCGTCTCACGCAGCCATTCCCAGACAAAGCCGATCAGCACGCCCGCAAGGATGCCGGCAAAGATCACCAGAAACAGCGGCAGTTCCATCGCCCAAGTCAGCCCGGTCAACGCCGCCAGATCACCCGGCAACAGCCGCACTTCGACCGGAGCACGGTTCGCAAGGGCAACGGTCAAAAGGGAAAGGCCAAGCAGGCCAATCACGACAAGTCTCAGGTAACGGATCATCCGACAGGGCCTCCGGGCTGGTCCTGCAGTATCAGCCCGATCCCGCCCGGACGCAAGCCGACGCCGCCAGACGCACCAGCGGTTACTTGCTGTTCAGCCGGTCGCGCAGCAGTTTGCCGGTCTTGAAGAAGGGGACCTTCTTGTCGTCAACCTTGACCGCCTCACCGGTGCGGGGGTTGCGCCCCAGCCGCGCATCGCGCGCCTTGACCGAGAACGCGCCGAACCCGCGCAGTTCCACGCGGTCACCCTTGGCCAGCGCGTCGATGATCTCTTCGAAGACCGTGTTCACGATCCGCTCAACGTGGCGCTGGGTCAAATGCGGGTTCTCATCCGCGATCTTCTGGATCAGTTCAGACCGGATCATCCCTATGTCCCCCTAGTGGTTCGGCCATGGTCATGAAACCGGCAGCGGCCGCCACGCTCTTGTTCTCACAGGACTATAGCGACAGGATTAATCCTGTGACAAACAAAAACCGGGACTTGGCCGGTTGCCGCCAACAAAAAGGCCCCGCACTGGTGCGGGGCCTTTCCATTCTAGACCCTGCGTCAGGGCTTAGCTGCGGTCCTTGAGCGCGGCGCCAAGGATATCGCCCAGCGATGCACCCGAATCGGACGAGCCATACTGTTCGACCGCTTCCTTCTCTTCCGCAATTTCGCGCGCCTTGATCGACAGGCCCAGCTTGCGGGTCTTTGGGTCGATGTTGGTCACGCGCACGTCGATGTGGTCGCCGATCTGGAACCGCTCGGGGCGCTGGTCGGCACGGTCACGGCTCAGGTCGCTGCGGCGGATGAACGACTTCGCGCCGTTGTATTCCACCTCGATGCCACCCTCTTCGATCGCGGTCACAGTGACGGTGATGATCCCGCCCCGCTTCACGCCATCAACCGCGTCCGAGAAGTTGTCCTCGCCCAGCGCCTTGATCGAGAGCGAGATACGCTCCTTCTCGACGTCCACTTCGGTGACAGCGGCATGCACCGTGTCGCCCTTGCGGTAGTTCTGGATCGCGTCTTCGCCACGCTGGTCCCACGACAGGTCGGACAAGTGGACCATGCCGTCGATGTCGTTGTCGAGGCCCACGAACAGACCGAATTCGGTGATGTTCTTGACTTCGCCTTCGATCTGGCTGCCCACGGGATGCGTTTCCGCAAAGACTTCCCACGGGTTGCGCTGCGTCTGCTTCAGACCCAGCGAAACGCGACGCTTGGCCGAATCGATTTCCAGCACCATGACGTCCACTTCCTGCGAGGTGGAGACGATCTTGCCGGGGTGCACGTTCTTCTTGGTCCAGGACATTTCCGAAACGTGGACCAGACCTTCAACACCGGCTTCCAGCTCCACGAAGGCGCCGTAATCGGTGATGTTGGTCACGCGGCCTTTGTGGACCGTGCCCAAGGCATACATCTTTTCAACGGCATCCCACGGATCGGACTGCAGCTGCTTCATGCCAAGGCTGATGCGGTGGGTTTCCTTGTTGATCTTGATGACCTGCACTTTGACAGTTTCACCGATGGCAAGGATTTCCGACGGGTGGTTGACGCGACGCCACGCCATGTCGGTGACGTGCAGCAGGCCGTCAACGCCGCCCAGATCAACGAACGCACCGTATTCGGTGATGTTCTTGACCACGCCGTCGACCGTCTGACCTTCGGTCAGGTTGCCGATGACTTCGGCGCGCTGTTCGGCGCGGCTTTCTTCCAGGATCGCGCGGCGCGAGACAACGATGTTGCCACGGCGACGGTCCATCTTAAGGATCTGGAACGGCTGCTTCATGCCCATCAGCGGGCCAGCATCACGGACCGGACGAACGTCAACCTGGCTGCCCGGCAGGAACGCCACAGCGCCACCAAGGTCGACCGTGAAGCCACCCTTGACCCGGCCAAAGATCGCGCCATCGACGCGCAGCTCGGATGCGTAGGCTTTTTCCAGACGATCCCAGGCTTCCTCGCGGCGGGCCTTTTCACGGCTGATCTGGGCTTCGCCACGGGCATTTTCCACGCGGTCCAGATAAACCTCGACCGTATCGCCGACGTTGATCGTCGGGGCCTCGCCGGGGTTTGCGAATTCTTTCAGGTCGATGCGGCCTTCCATCTTGTAGCCGACATCGATGATGGCCTGGCCTGCCTCGATGGCAATGACGCGGCCCTTGACGACAGTACCCTCTTCGGGCGTGTCCATTTCGAAGCTTTCCTTCAGAAGGGCTTCGAAGTCTTCCATGGTTGCTTTAGCGCACATATAGATCAGTTTCCTTTGCTTGGTTGTCACTGGCCATGCGGTTGGCTCCGCCGGTCTTTCGGTTGGGTTCCGAACGAAAAAGCCCATGACCCGGCAAACCGGACCATGCGGCGACTCCCATCGGATGCGGGGCCTATAGCCCCATTGCGCAGGTGAGGCAAGGAAAAGCGGGGCTACCCGGCGCCCCCTCCTCGCGCGACTTCGTCTTCTCGTCGGACCGCACGTCGCCCCACCAGCGAGGGGTGACGAAGTCATCGACGAGCGGACCGGGGAGCGGTCCGGGAAAAGACCCACAGCCGGTCGGATCAGCCCCGCAGCCGTGCCACGACAACGGCGCAGGCCGCGTCCACCGCTGCGTCGATCCCAAGGTCGCTCGTATCGATCACCACCGCATCTTCCGCCGCCTTCAGGGGGGCATCCGCCCGCCCCATGTCGCGCGCGTCCCGCTCGCGCACTTCGGCCAGAACTTGCGCCTCATCCCCGCCCACTTCCAGCCAGCGCCGGTGCGCGCGCACCTGCGCGCTGGCGGTGACGTACAGCTTTACCTCGGCCTGTGGGCAGATCACCGTACCGATGTCGCGCCCGTCCAGCACCGCGCCCCCTTCACTGCGGGCGAACTTGCGCTGAAACTCCACCAAGGCGGCGCGCACCTCGGGGATCGCCGCCACGCGCGATGCCGCCTGCCCGGCCTGAAGCGTGCGCAGCCCCGGTCGGTTCATGTCATCCGCGGTCAGCCCCCGCGCGGCAGCCACAGGATCACCGCCCTTGGCTCCGACGGCCCGGTACAACAGCCCGGTGTCCAGATGCCGGAACCCGAAGCGTTCGGCCACCGCGCGGCTGATCGTGCCTTTGCCCGCCGCTGCCGGCCCGTCAATCGCCACCGTGAAGATCATCCGCCCGCCCTGCCGCCATCATGTGCCTGATGGAGGTATGTGGAAACGCGCCGCAGGAAAAGAGGGGAAGGTCTTCCCCTGTGCTGACGCGAAGCGGCGGTTTCGGCCCAAGCCTGCATCGCTCGGCACCCCGAATCGCAAAAAGTCGCGCCGTGGCCAATGCATGTCTTTACAAAACTTTTATGACGACCATCCTGATCTGTATGAGATCCTCTGCAGCCGCCCTCGCCCTGTCCCTTTGCCTTGCCCCGCCCGCCTTGGCAGGGTCCTGTGCCGGCATGGGCGACCTTCTGACCTTCATCGAAACCGAGGGCGGCTATCCCGTGCCATCGGACTGCCCGACGGTCGACAGGTCCGACCTCCTTGAATCAGTGCCGGCGCTGCGGTCACAGGTCGGGGCCTTTGTCCCCGAAACCGGGCACATCCTGCTCGCCAGCGATCTGGATACCGATAGCACTCTTGGCCGCAGCTATCTTTTGCACGAACTGGTCCATGCCGCCCAGTACCGGTCGGGAGCGCAGTTGCGCGTCAGGTGCGAGGGCGAGTTGGAGCGGGAAGCCTACCGCCTCCAGACCAGCTGGTTGCGCCAGAAGGGTGAGTTTCGCGAGGCGATGTTGCTCGACTGGGCCGCCAACGCGCTTGGCCGCTGCCCGGGCGACAAAGTGGCGATGGACTACTGATCCTGCCCGCTGTAGCAGGGCAACCCTGATCCAGTGCCTGCGTCACCAAGGTTAACGGATCTTGAACGCCAACCGCCAAGCCCTTGACCTGAAACGCTTCCTCCACCTGTCTCGGCCCGGGACACCCGGTCAGCCCCGCCCGGTCTGGGCTCCGGCGCCTTGCCTCAGGCCCGGTTCGTCCGCTGGATCATGGCGCCCAGCCCCTGCATCAACCCCTCGAACACCGGAAAGGACGTGGCGATAGGGGATGCATCATCGACCGAAATCGGCTGTTTGGCGGCCAAGCCGCAGACCAGAAAGCTCATCGCGATCCGGTGGTCGATGTGGGTGGCACAGGTGGCCCCCCCCGGCACGCCGCCCGGCCCCATGCCGTGGACGATCAACGTATCCTCATCCTCCTCGATCCGCACGCCACAGGCCTCCAGCCCCCGGGCCATCGCGTCGATCCGGTCGCTTTCCTTGACGCGCAGCTCCTTGACGCCGCGCATCACAGTCTTGCCATGGGCAAAGGCCGCCACGACCGACAGGACGGGATATTCGTCGATCATTGATGGCGCACGCTCCGGCGGCACCTCGATGCCCTGCATCGCGCCACTGAACCGCACCCGCAGGTCGGCAACCGGCTCGCCGCCTTCCTCGCGGGGGTTCTGAAACTCGATCTCGGCCCCCATCTCGACCAGCGTCAGATAGAGCCCGTTCCGCGTCAGGTTCTGGCTGACGCCAGGCACCATGATATCCGACCCCTCGACAATCAGCGCCGCGCAGACCGGAAACGCCGCGCTGGATGGATCGCGCGGCACCGCCACGACCTGTGGCCGCAACTCCGGCTGGCCGGTCAGGGTGATGACATGGCCCTCGCTGGTCTTTTCCACTTGAAGCTTTGCCCCGAACCCCAGCAGCATCCGCTCCGAATGGTCCCGCGTCGGTTCGCGTTCGATCACTACCGTCTCACCGGGCGCATTCAGCCCGGCCAGCAGCACCGCCGACTTCACCTGAGCACTGGCCACCGGCAAAGCATAGCGCACCGGCACCGGGTTCGCCGCCCCGACCAAAGTCATCGGCAAGCGCCCACCCTGCCGCCCATAGGACCGCGCGCCAAACAGCGCCAAGGGATCGGTCACCCGCCCCATCGGCCGTTTCCGCAAGGACGCATCGCCCGTGAAGGTCGCCGTGATCGGCGTCGTCGCCATCGTCCCCATGATCAGGCGCACCCCGGTGCCCGAGTTGCCGCAGTCGATCACATCCGCAGGCTCTTGGAACCCGCCAACGCCGACGCCGTTCACCGTCCAGACGCCCTCGCCATGCCGGGTGACGGTTGCCCCGAAGGCCCGCATGGCCTTGGCCGTGTCCAGCACGTCCTGCCCTTCCAGAAGGCCCGAAATCCGCGTCTCGCCCACCGCCATCGCCCCAAAGATCAAGGACCGGTGGCTGATCGACTTGTCCCCCGGCACCTCGGCCACACCGCGCAAGGGCCCCGACTTGCGGGCTTTCATCGGTTGCGCTTCACCATGGCCGGACATCCGTCTCTCCTTCACATTGCGCCCGCCTGATAGCGCAAGCTTCAGGCGCGGTCCATCACCTGCACTGCCTGCCCGGGCCACAATGGCGGACCCTCCGGGGAGAGAATTTCGTAAAGAGCAATCACTGGGCAGAAGGCTTGGAATTGCTCCTTGGCAAATACTCAACCCTCCTCGTCGCACCTGCGGAAGGTCAGGTAATGGGGCGCGCGGCCTTCGCGCAGGGCCTTTTGCTCGTAGCGGGTGGAAAGCCAGTCATCCCACGCGCCGCCCTCGCCCGCCTGATGGACCAGATCGAAGCCGGCGGGCGGCACTTCCTCAAGCGTCTGGCGGACATAGTCGGGAATATCGGTCGCCACGCGGAATTCCGACCCGGGGGCCATCTTGCGCGCCAGCGGCAAGAGGTATTCCGGCGTCACGAAGCGGCGGCGGTGATGGCGGGCCTTGGGCCACGGGTCGGGGTAATTGAGAAAAACCTTGGTCAGGCAGCCATCTGGCAGCACGTCAAACAGATCCCGCACGTCGCCGGGATGAAGCCAGAGGTTCGCAACCCCCGCGCCCCGGATCTTGCCCAGCAACATGGCGATACCGTTCACGAACGGCTCGGCCCCGATCAGCGTGACGCCGGGATTCGCGGCGGCCATGTGCACCAGATGCTCGCCGCCGCCAAAGCCTACCTCCAGCCAGAGCGGACCCTTGGCAAAGCCAAGGTCCAGCGGCGAGCGCGACTGGTTATCCTCCCGCGTCACACCGCGCAGGGTCAGGGGGCCAAGGTCTTCGGCCAGATAATCCTTCTGACTGGCACGCAGGGTCTTGCCACGGATGCGGCCATAAAAGTTGCGTTGGGTGGGGAGGGGGGCTGTCATGGGCTGGCGGGGTAAGCCAGGCCCGCGCCCCGGTCAAGCCCGCTGGATCAGGACCAGCCCACCGGCCATCGCGAGGATTCCCGCCAGCCGCTGCAGGTTCATCGACACAACCCGCGCCCCGAACAGGCCGAAATGGTCGATCACCGCCGCCGCGACCATCTGGCCAAGGAGCACACAGAAAACCGCATTCCCGACGCCAAAGCGCGGGGCGATCCAGGTGATCGATAGCAGGTAGAAGGCCATCAGCACCCCGGCGAGCAGCAACCACAACGGCTGCGCCGACACCAGCGCTAGCGCACGGGCCTGCCCGGTTGCGGCCACGGCGACGACCGCCACCACCAGCGCCACCGACATGGCAACCACGCCCGCCGCCATTGGTGCGCCGATCCGGCCGCCAAGCTGGGCGTTCAGCGCGGCGAGGATCGGAATTCCCACCCCCGCCGCCAGCATGATGCCCGCATCGCGCAGCATCAGACGGCTTTCTTCAGCGCCTCGACAAGATCGGTCCGCTCCCACGAGAACCCGCCATCCGCCTCCGGCGCGCGGCCAAAGTGGCCGTATGCCGAGGTGCGCGAGTAGATCGGGCGGTTCAGGTCAAGATGCGTGCGGATGCCGCGCGGCGTCAGGTCCATCACCTCGGCCACGGCCTTTTCGATCACCGCGTCGGGCACCTTGCCGGTGCCATGGGTGTCCACATAGATCGACAGCGGCTTGGCCACGCCAATGGCATAGCTGACCTGCAGCGTGCAGCGATCCGCCAGCCCCGCCGCGACCACGTTCTTGGCCAGATACCGCGCGGCGTAAGCGGCGGACCGGTCAACCTTGGTCGGGTCCTTGCCGGAAAACGCGCCGCCACCGTGGGGGGCCGCCCCGCCATAGGTGTCAACGATGATCTTCCGGCCTGTCAGGCCCGCGTCGCCATCGGGGCCGCCAATGACGAAAGTACCCGTAGGGTTCACATGCCATTCGGTCTTCCGGGTGATCCAGCCATCGGGCAGGATTTCACGGATATAGGGCTCTACGATCTTGCGGATCACCTTGGAGGTCTGACGCTTGGAGGTGTGCTGGGTCGACAGCACGATCGAGGTGACTTCGACCGGTTTGCCATTGGCATAGCGCAGCGTCAGCTGGCTTTTCGCATCCGGGCCAAGGGTGGGTTCGGCACCGGATTTCCGCGCCTCGGCCAAGCGGCGCAGGATCGCGTGGGCGTATTGAATGGGGGCTGGCATGTATTCCGCCGTTTCCAGCGTGGCATAGCCGAACATGATGCCCTGATCGCCCGCACCATCCTTGTCCACGCCCTGCGCAATATGCGCCGACTGTTCGTGAAGGTAGTTGTGGACCTTGATCTTTTCCCAGTGAAACTTCTTCTGCTCATAGCCGATGTCGCGCACGCAGTCGCGCACGATCCCGTCGATCCGGGACATCATGGCATGGGTCGCCTCTTTCGAGGACAGGCCCACCTCACCGCCCACAACCACACGGTTCGTGGTGGCGAAGGTTTCACAGGCAACGCGGGCGTTGGGTTCTTCCGTCAGGAAGGCATCAAGGACGGCATCCGAGATGCGGTCGCAAACCTTGTCGGGGTGGCCTTCCGAGACGGACTCGGAAGTGAAGACGTAATCTTGGCGGCCAGTCGCGGTGTTCATTGGGAAAGTGCTCCGTTGGTGCAAACCCGCCACGCCAGGAAGCCGTTGTGGGGGATCAAGATGCTCTCCCCTAGACGGGAGGGCGCAGGCCGTCAATGCCCGCCAGCGCGCGTCCGGCGCAAGGACAGCAGGGCGAGGCCCGCCAGCAACAGCAGGACCGGCCCGTCACCGAACCGCGCATAGGGTGTGGGCGGCAGCGCGCCGGGAATGGCGGTGTCCAGCACCCCCATTATGCCGAAAGGCAACTGGTCCAGCACGCGGCCACGGGCATCAATCACGGCCGTGACTCCGGTGTTTGCCACGCGCAAAAGCGGCAGCCCCTGCTCCACCGCCCGCAACCGGGCCTGCGCGAAATGCTGGAACGGCCCGGTCCACACCCCGAACCACGCATCATTGGTGATCTGCAGCATCCAGTCCGCGCGTTCGGGGGCTGCGTTCACGAGACGGGGGAAGACCGCCTCATAGCAGATCAGCGGCAGCACGCGGCCCAAAGCGCCCAAGTCAAGGACCATCGGCCCCGGCCCGGCCGAATAGGTGGCCCCGGACTGGGCAGCAAAGGCCGTGATCCCGAACCAGCGATAGGCCAGATCGCCGAAGGGAACGTATTCCCCGAATGGCACCAGATGGTGCTTGTCATACCGCGACCGTTCGTCCCCCGATCCCCCCAGCACGCGCAGGCTGTTGTAATAACGCCCCGCCTCCTCACGCTGGATGCCAAGCGCGACGGGGCGGCTCTGGCTGGCCCGCGTCACCATGCCGGCCACAGAGGGGGCGTATTCCAGCATGTAGGGTACGGCGGTTTCGGGCCAGATCGTCAGATCGGCCACCGTCCCCTCGCCGGTCAGGGCCAAGAGGCGGCCAAGATGGTCATCCGCCAGTGCCTGATCCCACTTGAGCGCCTGCTCGGCATTTGGCTGAACAAGCCGGACAGTCCCCGAAGGCCCCTCCGGCAAGGGCGCGGACAGCCGCCACTGCCCCGCCCCCGCCACCACGGCCAGCAGCAGAACCGCCCCGACCAGACCCCTGCCCCGCCACAGAACCGGCAGGGCGGCGGCCAACACCGTGGCCAGCGTCAATCCGGACGGCCCAAGTGCTGCGGCCAGTTGGTCCACTGGCGTTCCGATCCAGACATGCCCGACCATCGCCCAGGGGAACCCAGTCAGCACCACCCCCCGCAACCCTTCAAGCGCGGTGAAGGTGGCGACAAATCCCAGTGCAGGGACCGGCATCCGCCACGCTACAGCCGCCGCCACCGCCCAGAACAGGCCAAGCCCGGCGGACAGGATCACCACCGCAAAGGGTGCCATCCAGCCATGCCGGGCGATGTCGATCAGGAACGGCTCGATAATCCAGGACAGCGCCAGACCGAAATGCCCAGCCCCGGCGGCAAGACCCAGCCAGAAGGCAGCGCGGCCCCCTTCGGCACGGCAAACCAGCCAGACCAGACCGGCCAGACCAGCCAAGCTCGCCCACCAGAACCCTATGGGAGCCTGTCCAAGCGCGATGACCGCCCCAAGGCCAAACGCCAGAAGCAACCGACGCCATCCGGAAAGACGCGGCCCGGCGCGACCCGGACCGCTGCGCACGCCGTCAGCCAAGGCTCATGCCGCGCTTGCCCCGATCACCGGCAGACGCACGCGCAGCCGCTTGATGCGGCGCGGGTCCGCATCGACGATTTCAAACTGCACGCCGCTTTCGTGGTCCACAACTTCCCCCCGCGCCGGGACCCGGCCCGACCGCAGGAAGACCAGCCCGCCCAGCGTGTCGATTTCCTCATCCTCTTCGCCGGTGCGCAGGGCGATGCCAAGGGCGGCCTCGATCTCTTCCAGCGGTGCGGTCGATTGCGCCAGAATCACCCCGGGCTTTTCTTCCTTCCACAGCGCGCCTTCATCCTCGTCATGCTCATCCTCGATCTCGCCGATCACGGTCTCGATCAGGTCCTCGATGGTGACCAGCCCGTCGACCCCGCCATATTCGTCGATCACCAGCGCCATATGGACGCGTTCCTTTTGCATCTTCTGCAAAAGAACGCCGGTCGGCATCGAGGGCGGCGCGTAAAGGATCGGGCGAAGCAGCCGCTTCAAACTGAACCGGCCGCTGGCCCCGAACCCGTGCTGCAGCGCAAGGTCCTTCAGCAGGACAAGACCCTGCGGATGGTCCAACGTGCCCTTGTAGACCGGAACCCGGCTGAAACCATGCTCGCGGAAGACCTCGACCAGTTCGTCCTTGCCGATGTCCAAGGGCACGGCCACGATCTCGGCCTTGGGCATCGCCACATCGTCAACCCGCATCCGGCGCAGCGCGCCCAAGCCGGGCGCCATACTGCCAGACCCCGCAATGGCCGAGGCCGCCCCAGCCGAATCGGGGGCTGATGCGTCGGAATCGTCCGAAGATGTCGTGAAGGCGGAAAGGAGGCGCCCGAAGAACCCGCGCTGGGGGGCTTCTGGCGGAGGTTCATCAGTCATGCCGTCTTGCGCGCCCTGCGCTGCGGCTGACCCGTCGATGCTACTGCCCATGGTTCCTTTGTCCTGAAAACACCCGTCCGGCGGGTGCCGCGCTAATATGGGTCAGAAACCCCAAGGCTGGCAAGTATCCGCACTTCCAGCGCCTCCATAAGCGCGGCATCCGGCTCTTCGATGTGGTCATGGCCCAGAAGATGCAACACCGCATGGACCAGCAGATGCGTTACATGATCCGGCATGGGCTTGCCTTGGGCGTCGGCCTCGCCTGCGCAGGTTTCCCAGGCGATGGCGATATCCCCCAGAAAACAGGGGGCCTCGGCCGGACCGGGTTCGGGAAGTTCAGGGGCACCGCCGATTACTTCCGCCCCCCGTTCCTCGGACGGCCAGCTCAGAACATTGGTCGGCACCGGCTTGCCGCGGAAATCGGCATTCAATCGGGCGATCCGCGCGTCGTCGCAGCCCATGACGGCAACGGCGAAGCCATCGGGCGACAGCCCAAGTGCCGCAAGGGCCGCCTGCCCCGCGCGTTCGGACAGTGCTGCAAGGCCAAGGCCTTCCCAGCGCGAATCCTCGATAACCGTGTCGACCAGCTCGCCCATGCCGCACGCATATCTTGCGGTCACCGCACGCTCAACCCCGACGGTCAGCTTTCCAGTTGAGCGCTTGCGCGCGAAGACCTTTTGTCTTGCCTCTGGCGCGCGAAGCCGCGCGCCAACCGGCTGCGGGCGATGGGGGCATTCTGCCCCCAAACCCCCCGAGAGTATTTGGAAAAGAGCAAGCGCATTTGCTCATTTCCAAATACTCCGGGGAGCTCGAGGGGCGGCGCCCCTCGTCAGCCTCACAACCGCGCGCCTTCGCGCGGTTGTGAGAGAACAGGTGTGCGGCGGCACGCCGCTCCGCGAGAAAACCGCCGGATCAGCCGGTGCTTTCGTCCGCCTCATAGGCGCCGATGATGCGGGCGACCAATGGGTGTCGCACGACGTCTTTCGCCGTGAAATAATTGAAGCTGACCCCCTTGACGCCCCGCAGGATCCGCTCGGCCTCGGCCAGGCCGGAGGGGGTGCCGCGCGGCAAGTCAACCTGGGTACGGTCGCCCGTCACCACCATCCGGCTGCCTTCGCCCAGACGGGTCAGGAACATCTTCATCTGCATCGCCGTCGCGTTCTGGGCTTCGTCCAGCACCACAAAGGCGTTGGACAGCGTCCGCCCCCGCATGAAGGCCAAGGGTGCGATCTCGATCCGCTTTTCCTCAAGCAGCTTCTGCACCTGTTTCGACGGCAGGAAATCGTTCAGCGCGTCATAGAGCGGCTGCATGTAGGGATCGACCTTTTCCTTCATGTCGCCGGGAAGGAAGCCCAGCCGTTCCCCCGCTTCGACCGCGGGGCGCGACAGGATGATCTTTTCCACCGCACCCGAGATGAACATCGTCACCCCGACCGCGACCGCCAGATAGGTTTTGCCAGTACCGGCCGGGCCGATGCCGAAGCCCAGTTCATTGGCGAACAAGTTGGCGACGTAGGCCTTCTGCGCTTCGGTCCGCGGCTCGATCGGTTTTTTCCGGGTGCGCAGCTCCATCCCGGTGGAGAACAGTTCGATCTGTTCGGCGCCCTCGGCATCACCGACCGGGCGACCCATACGCAGGGCCCCGTCAATATCGCCCGCCGCCACGCCACGCCCCGATTCGAGACGTGCGTACAGTGAACGGAGCACTGCTGCCGCCTGTTCCCGCGCCGCCTTGTCGCCAATCACGGCCAGACGGTTGCCGCGCCGCAGGATGTGCACCCCCATCTGGTGTTCGATCTGCGCGAGATTGCGGTCAAATTCGCCGCAAAGGTCGATCAGCAATCGGTTGTCAGGGAATTCGAGGAGAGTTTCCACGATATCCTCGGCTGCGGTCCGGTTTGGCGGGGGGGTCAGCGCGCTGATGCCCAACGGGCGCTCCTCATGTTAAGGGCCTTGGGGCCAAGACTGCCGCCCGCCACGTCATCTGGCAAGCGAAACCCGATCCCCACACCAAGTCTTGTGCGGAATGATGCAGATTTTGTGACAAGAGCCCATACCTTGCGCAAGCCGACCCCTGCCAACAACCGGTGCATCCTGTGCCGCGGCGATGGTTCAGGCAATCACCACCGCTTGAAATGATTGCCATGGCGCAACTGCGGCCAACGTTCTGGGTGACACTTTCCCCTGCACTGGAACGCGGCCAACGGCGGCTTTCTCTGGCTGCCGTGGAAGTGTGCGCCCTAAACGGGTGTCGCGGCAAGCGAGTTGGAGGACGAAGCTGACACGCGCACTCGGACGAGTTGACCGATTTGCCCTGCCTCATCCTGGACATGCACGGCGTGCAGGTGATCCGACTTTCCGACCATCTGTCCGGGCAGCCGGCCGGGCTTTTCGTAAAGCACAGTCACCTCGCGCCCGACCATCGCCTCTTGCGCGGCGCGCTGCTGGGCGGTGACCAGAGCCTGCAAATCCTGAAGCCGGGCATCCGCCACTTCGGCAGGCACCGGGTCCTTTTCTGCGGCAGGAGTGCCGGGGCGGGCGGAATACTTGAAGCTGAAGGCCATGCCGAAGCCAACAGCGCGGATCAGGTCCATCGTCGCGGCAAAATCAGCATCCGTCTCGCCGGGGAAGCCCACGATGAAATCGGAGGACAGCAGGATGTCGGGGCGCGCGGCGCGAATCCGGTCCACCAGCCGCAGATAGGCCTCGGCGGTATGCTTGCGGTTCATCGCCTTCAGGATGCGGTCCGACCCGGACTGCACCGGCAGATGCAGATAGGGCATCAGTTGCGGCAGATCGCCATGCGCGGCGATCAGGTCGTCTTCCATGTCATTGGGGTGGCTTGTGGTGTAGCGCAGCCGCTCCAGCCCCTCGATGCGCGCAAGTTCCCGCACCAGCCGCGCCAGCCCCCATGCGCTGTCCGGACCCTCGCCATGGTAGGCGTTGACGTTCTGGCCCAGAAGCGTGATCTCGCGCACCCCTTGCGCGACCAGCCCCCGCGCCTCGTCCAAGAGGCGGGCGACAGGGCGGCTGACCTCGGCCCCCCTTGTGTAGGGCACCACGCAGAAGGCGCAGAACTTGTCGCAGCCTTCCTGCACAGTCAGAAACGCCGCCGGGCCGCGGCTGACCTTGCGCGATGGCAGCACGGAAAACTTGTCCTCGACCGGGAAATCGGTGTCCACCAACCGCCCGCCCGCCGCCACCATCTGCGGCAACCGGTGATAGGCCTGCGGCCCCACAACCAGATCGACAACCGGTGACCGGCGCAGGATCTCGGCCCCTTCGGCCTGGGCCACGCAGCCCGCGACCCCCACTTTCAGCTCTGGCCGCGCCGTCTTCAGCGCGCGCAGGCGGCCAAGGTCGGAATAGAGCTTTTCGCTCGCCTTCTCGCGGATGTGGCAGGTGTTGAGGAGGACCATGTCAGCCTCCTCGGCCACCTCGGTCGTGACATACCCCTCGGCGCCCATGGCTTCGGCCATACGCTCGCTGTCGTAGACGTTCATCTGGCAGCCGTAGGTCTTGATGAACAGCTTCTTGGGATCAGACATTTTCGGGCTCTCCGGGCTGTGGCGGGTTTACCCTGAAACGCGCGCCCCCCGCAACCGCGCCACCCGGGGCTGCGGCACACCCTTGCATCGGCGGCCCGGATGCCCGACCTTGCACAGGCCCGCAGCGGACCTGACATGCGCCACGCCTCCATCTCCGACCTTCTGGCCCGCAAGGCCGCCAGCCTCGCCACCGGCCCCCTCGCCATCGTCATGGCCGAGGACGAGGTTGAGGTGGACAGCACCCTCACGCACCTGCTGAAGTGCGGCTTTCGCGATGTGGTCCTGCTTGCGCCCGGCGACATTGCGGTTGCCCCGGATCTGGAAGCGCGCATCCATCTTGTCACCCATGACGTCTTTGCCGACGCCGCCTTGCCCACCGCCATCAACACGATGATGGACAGCCTGTCAGGCGTATGGATTCACGCCTGCTACAACGCCGAATACCTGTTCTACCCGTTTTGCGAAACGCGCCGCATCCGCGAGATGCTGACCTTCCACAGCGAAGAGCGCCGCAGCGCGATGCTGACCTATGTGATCGACCTTTACGCAGGCGACCTTGCCACCCATCCCAACGCCGTGGCGCTGGACGATGCCTGGCTGGACCGGACCGGCTATTATGCCCTTGCCCGCAAAGACCCCACCCGCAACTGGGAGCCGCTGGATCGCCAGATGGATTTCTTCGGCGGCCTGCGCTGGCGGTTTGAAGAACATATTCCCTGGACCCGCCGCAAGATCGACCGCATCTCGCTGTTCCGGGCACGCGAAGGCCTGCGCATGGCCCCCGATTTCACGCTGAACGACCCGGAACTGAACACCTACGCCTGCCAGTGGCACCACAACCTGACGGCGGCGGTCTGTTCCTTCCGCACCGCCAAGGCGCTGCGCACCAATCCCGGGTCGCGTCAGGCCATTTCCAGCTTCCGCTGGCGCAACTCCACGCCCTTCCAGTGGCACAGCCAGCAGCTGATGGACCTTGGGCTGATGGAACCGGGGCAATGGTTCTGATCCTTCTCACGCAGCCGTGAACGCAGGCGGGAAACTTCTCGACCAAACCCTCCGTTCCTTCGACCGTGACAGCCGGACGGTCCGGCTGGCCTTTTGAAGGAGCGACCCCATGTCCCTGCGATTGATCCTTGGCGCCGTAGCACTGACCGGCCTTGCCCAAGCCACCTTTGCCGCCAACCCCGATGTCGGCGGTGCGCCGATGTTCGAGACCAAGAACATCGTGGAAAACGCGGTGAACTCGGCCGACCACACCACGCTGGTCGCCGCTGTGACTGCCGCCGGCCTTGCTGATGCGTTGATGAGCGAAGGCCCCTTCACCGTGTTCGCGCCCGTGAATGACGCCTTCGCCGCCCTGCCCGCCGGCACCGTCGACACGCTGCTGAAGCCCGAAAACAAGGACATGCTGACCAAGGTCCTGACGGCGCATGTCGTGGCTGGCGACCTGAAACTTGCCGACCTGCGCCGCAAGGTCGGATCGGACGGTTATGCCAACCTGCAAACCCTGTCGGGCGACGCGCTTTCGGTCCGGTTCCGGGGCGACAAGGCGATGGTCTATTCGGAATCGCGCAATATCGGCACGATCACCATTGGCGATGTCGATCAGTCGAACGGCGTCATCCACGTCATCGACACCGTCCTTGTACCGAAGTGATCTGTCAGGTTTTTTGAAGCGCTCGGGCGGGGGAAACCCCGCCCTTTTTCTTGCGCCAGCCTCAGGCCTTGCGCAGGCGGATCACCACATCGACGCGCGAAATGGCCATGCCTTCGGGCGCCTGTGGCAGCGACGCAATCTCCAGCTCTTCGGCGGAGGCGTCGGTCAGGCGGTGGCTGTCTTCCCAATAGAAGTGCGGATGGTCATCCGTGCGGGTGTCGAAATAGCTTTTCGACCCGTCCACCACGACCTCATTCATCAGCCCAGCGTCACAAAAGGCGCGCAGGGTGTTGTAGACCGTGGCAAGGCTGACCTTCTCGCCCGAAGCCGATGACAGGGCGTAAAGGCTTTCTGCCGTGACGTGACGGTTTTCACCATCTCCGACCAGCAGCGTGGCCAGGGCCAGCCGTTGCCGCGTCGGGCGCAGACCCCCGGCTTTCAGCCAGATTGCCCCACGGTCGGTGCCGGTTTCAGATGCCTTCGGGTGCATGTTCATGAAATTGATATAGGGCGCAGGACCCCGGGCTTTCAATCACAATCCGTCGAAATCAGCCCTGATGCGGCGCAAAACCACGTTGAATCGCCCGCCAGACCACCAAAGACAGCAGGATCGACCCCAGCCCCGCCGCCCAGAACGGCAAGGTGAGCGCCAGATCGCGCGGCATCAGCGCCTCACCCAAAGTGACGGTGACACCCGACAACAGCAGCCCCAGCGGCATCATCCCCCAGGCCAGCAGCCGGTAAAGACTGTTCACCCGCCCGCGCAGGGCATCGGGGATCATGCGCTGCCGCGTGCTGACCGACACGACATTCCAGACAAATCCCGAAAACTCCATGGCGGCAAAGCACAGGGCCAGCGTCACCGCATTCGGCGCCAGCGCCATCGCGGCAAAGCAGGGGCCTGACGCAAGGACCATCCACTGCATCGTCCGCGCCGGACCAAGCACCTGCGAAATCCGCTCACCCATCAAGCTGCCCGCGATCCCGCCCAAGGCACCGCCAGCAAGGGTGAGGCCATAGGCGGTGGCGGACAGCCCCAGATTTTCCTGCGCGTGCAGGACAACCCCGATCACGATCATCTGGTGAAACAGGTTCCAGAACCCGGTGGTCCACGCCAGCGTCCGCAAAAGGGGCTTGCCGCGCAGGAACCCCAACCCCTCGCCCAGTTCGACCCGCCAGTTGCGCGGGTCCGTGCGCTCTGGCCGGAACTGCCCAGCGATCCCCGCGACCAGCAGCATCGCCAGCCCGTAAGCCACCGCATTCAAACCAAAGGCCAACGGCAACCAGACCGCAATCAACACCGCCCCCAGCGCCGGGCCGATCAGGGCGTTGGTCAACAGCTCCGCGCTCCAAAGCTGCCCGTTCGCCCGCTCCAGACGGTCAGGCGGTACGAAAGCCGGCAGCATGGTCTGCGCCGCGTTGTCACGAAAGACCTCTGCCCCGCCCACGACAAAAGCCGCCAGCGCGAGGGCCGCGTAAAGCCATGGCACGGACACCCCCTCGGCCGGCGCAGGCGCCAAGGGCAAGGCGGCCCAGATCGCAAGCGCCGCCCCCGCAAAGGCCAGCCCCCGCAGCGCATCCATCCGCAGGATCAGGCGCCGCCGGTCCACCCGGTCGGTGATCACGCCCGCCGGAAGCGCCAGCAGGAACCACGGCAGCCGCAACGCCACCGGCACCAGCGCCACCAACAGGGCATCCCGCGTCAGCAGCGACGCGACCCAGGCCCAGGCCACCACTGCCACCCCGTCGGCCAGATTCGTCATCGCGCTGGCCGCGATGAACCGCTGAAGCGCCGTCATGTCTGTCCCCGTCCCCTGCGCACAAGCCCGCACCCTTGGCTTGGGCTGCGGTGCCGTCAAGGTCCGGAAAACGCCCCCGGACTTGCCACTCTTCCCCGCCGAATGCTACGGAGGGTGAGGGATACATCGGGGGACCACAAGGGATGGCGTCTTTTCCAACCAGTTTCGACAAGGAGGCCCTTCTGGCCTGCTCACGCGGCGAATTGTTCGGCCCCGGCAACGCCCAGCTTCCCGCCCCGCCGATGCTGATGATGGACCGGATCACCGACATCTCCGAAGACCGTGGCGAACACGGCAAGGGCCATGTCGTGGCCGAGTTCGACATCACCCCCGACCTGTGGTTCTTCGACTGCCACTTCCCCGGCAACCCGATCATGCCCGGCTGCCTTGGGCTGGATGGCCTTTGGCAGTTGACCGGCTTCAACCTTGGCTGGCGCGGCTGGCAGGGGCGCGGCTACGCGCTTGGCGTGGGTGAGGTGAAGCTGACCGGCATGGTCCGCCCCGACCGCAAGAAGCTCACCTACTACGTCGATTTCACCAAAGCCCTGACCACCCGCCGCCTGACGATGGGCGTGGCGGACGGGCGGGTGGAGGCGGATGGTGAGGTGATCTATCTGGTCAAGGACATGAAGGTGGCGCTGAGCGAGGCTTGAGCGCATCAAGACCAGGAGAACGCTGCGCCGTGCAGAACGCTCGGCGCAGCGTCTTTTTCATAGCAGCTTCAGAGTCTTGCGGAAGGTGACCTTATCATCGCCTTCAGCCCAGAAATCGCGAATCCGCGCTTCCTCTGCATATCCGTTCTTGCAGTAGAACTGCCGGGTCTGCGCGAAGGCCTCTGTCCCCGAGGTATCGGCTAGAAGGATGCGCTGCCCTGAGTCGTGCAAGACCCTTTCCAGCGCATGGACAAGCGCCGAGCCAAGTTTCCGCCCCTGCGCCTGCGGATGAACGGCGATTGCAAGCATGTTCCAGGTTCCCTCCGTCAGCGCCTCGGGAATGGCATGGCAAAAGCCCAAGGCCTTGCCCCCCTCCTCGACGGTCAACCAGTAGGAACCCTCGTCGCCGGGTATCCAGTTACCCATCATGTAGGGAAGCATATCGGCCGGGAACAGCCCGGTCGCTGCAAGAACGCCCTGCAAGTCCGGGATATCGGCCCGCACGCTTGGTCTGATCATCATTTCGTCAACTTTTCGATTGCGGCCTGCATAGTGACCTGGCGCAAAAGGCCACCGTCAATTCAGCAAGCGGTTACGGCAGTTGCCCATGGCACCTGCGCTGATAACTCAGATGTCCTGCCGCACAAGGACTTAGCGGTGACCCGCAATCGTAGACATAAACGCTCCAACACCCCGCGCCATGCGAAGTGTGCAGCCACAGTACTTGCTTCCTACGTCCGGTCAAGCAACCCCAACCACCTTGCCCCCTCCCCCCCTCTGCCCTAAACAGGCGCTAAGCCACTAAGGGAGGCAACCCATGCGCCGCGTCGTCATCACCGGGATCGGCATCGTCTCGTCCATCGGCAATTCCGCCGCCGAGGTTGAGGCATCCCTCCGCGTCGGCAAGTCTGGCATCGTCTTCGCCCCCGACTATGCCGAGCACGGCTTCCGCTGCCGGGTCCACGGCCAGCCGAACATCGTGCTGGAAGACCACATCGACAAGCGCGACCTGCGCTTCATGGGCGACGGGGCGGCCTACAACTTCATCGCCATGGATCAGGCGATCAAGGATTCGGGCCTTGAACCAGGCGACATCTCGAACGAACGGACCGGCCTGATCATGGGGTCCGGCGGGCCGTCGACCAAATCCTTCTTCCGTGCCCACAACATCGTGCGCGAAACGGGCAGCCCCAAGCGGATGGGTCCGTTCATGGTCACCAAGGGCATGTCCTCGACCAACTCGGCCTGCCTGGCCACGCCGTTCAAGATCAAGGGCGTGAACTACTCCATCACCTCCGCCTGCTCCACCAGCGCGCATTGCATCGGCAACGGGGCCGAGCTGATCCAGTTCGGCAAGCAGGACATCGTCTTTGCCGGCGGGGGCGAGGAACTGGATTGGACTCTGTCCTGCCTGTTCGACGCGATGGGGGCCATGTCGTCCAAATACAACGACACCCCCGAAACCGCCGCCCGTGCCTATGACGCCACGCGCGACGGGTTCGTCATTGCCGGAGGCGGCGGCGTCGTCGTGCTGGAAGAGCTGGAACACGCCCTCGCCCGTGGTGCCAAGATCTATGCCGAGGTGACCGGCTACGGTGCCACGTCTGACGGGCATGACATGGTCGCCCCTAGCGGTGAAGGCGGCGAGCGGTCCATGCGGCTTGCCCTGTCCACCCTGCCGAAAGACCGCAAGGTCGGCTACATCAACAGCCACGGCACCAGCACCCCGGTTGGTGACATCACCGAGGTGGAGGCGATCCGCCGTGTGTTCGGGCGCGGCAAGACCCCGCCGATCTCGTCCACCAAGTCGCTGACCGGCCACTCGCTTGGCGCCACCGGTGCGCAAGAGGCGATCTATTCGCTGCTGATGCTGCAGGGCAGCTTCATCACCGCCTCGGCCAACGTGGTCACTCTTGACCCCGCCCTCGACCCCGACGAAATCGCGACAACCCTGCGTGAGAACGTCGAACTTGACACTGTCTTGTCGAACTCCTTTGGCTTTGGTGGCACCAACGCCACCCTCGTGATGTCCAAGTACCTCGGTTAAGGAAGCCAGCATGGCAGATCTGATGAAGGGCAAGCGCGGGCTTGTCATGGGTGTTGCCAATGAACGCTCCATTGCCTGGGGCATCGCCTCGGCCCTGGCTGCCGAAGGGGCGGAATTGGCCTTCAGCTACCAGGGTGAGGCATTTGGAAAACGGGTGGAACCCTTGGCCGCAAGCGTCGGGTCCGACTTTCTTGTCGATGTCGATGTCACGAATGACGACAGCCTTGACGCCTGCTTTGCGGCGCTGAAATCGCGTTGGGGGCAGATGGACTTCCTGATCCACGCCATCGCCTTTTCCGACAAGAACGAACTGACCGGCCGTTTCATCAACACCACGCGCGGGAACTTCCAGAACTCTCTGAACATCTCGTGCTACAGCTTCATCGACGTCGCCGCCCGCGCGGCGGACCTGATGACCGAGGGCGGGTCACTCATCACCCTGACCTTCCAGGGGTCAAACCGCGTCTCGCCAAATTACAACGTGATGGGCGTGGCCAAAGCCGCGCTGGAAAGCGCCACCCGCTACCTCGCAAACGACCTTGGGCCGCAGGGCATCCGCGTCAACGCCATTTCGCCCGGCCCGATGAAGACCCTCGCCGGTGCGGCCATCGGCGGCGCCCGCGCCACCTTCCGCCACACCGAGGCCAACGCCCCGCTGCGCGCCAACGCCACGCTTGAAACGATCGGCGGCACGGCGGTCTGGCTGTGTTCGCCCTACGGTGCCGCAACCACGGGCGAGGTGATCCACGTCGATGGCGGCTACCATGTTCTGGGCTTCCCGCAGGCCGAAAATCTGTGAAGCGACCCGGTCGGTTCTGAAAGGGATTGGAGCGGGCGGCGGGAATCGAACCCGCGTCTTTAGCTTGGAAGGCTAAGGTCTTACCATTACACAACGCCCGCGCTGGCCTAGGTAGGTATTCGGACCGGATCGGTTCGTCAAGGCAGGACACATGACATGCCCCCCAGAAGTTCCCTTGGCCTGAAGGGGTGGGGCGACATGTGGCAGGCCCGCGTCAGCCATCCTCAAATCTGCAGAAGGTCCCGGTCTGCACCCGCAGGGACAGGTACTGCCCCAAGGCGGGGTGCACCGACTTGATCCTGCGGATCGCATGGCGGATGCGCCATGTCACCGCTGTGCGGGCCTTTTCCGTGCTGTCGCCCAGCTTGCGCCGACGGCCGCCAAGGCCAAGTGCCGCCGCAAGGGTTTCGACGATGCTGTCCATCTCGCTGCGCAGCTTTTCAGCGCGCCCGATATCGTTCGCGTCCTCGGCATCGGCGAGATCTTCCTGCAAATCCCTCAGACGGCTTTTCAGCGCGTTGCGCGCCTTTTCATCCAGCATGGCCTCGCCGGGCAGCTCGACGATCCGTTCGTCAAGATCAAGGCAGTGAACCTCGTCACCCGGCTGGTCGATCAAGCGCCGCAGATCGTGGAGACCCTTGAGATCGGGCAGCGCAAGGCGTGTGCCGTCGAACTCGGCAAACCAGCCTTCGCCCGACCGGTACAGTCGCAGCGCCCGCTTCGCAGGTGCGGCACTTTGGGTCTTGGCCAAGGATGCGTTGGAAAGGGTTTCGTCGATCAGACGCATCGCCTTGCGCAGCATCTCCACATCCTCGGCCCGGCGGAACGGGTTGACCTCAAGGATCCAGTCGAACGGCGCCTGTAGGGGGAATGGTTGACCAAGGGCGATCTTGACACGGTACTGCCCGACAAAGCGCGCGAACTCGGCACGCGCCTCGTCAATCCGGCCCAGCATGGCAGCCGCCACGGCGATATAGGCCGCAACATCCACGAATGGCATGGCATCGGACAGCGCACGCTGCGCAAGCGCGCCTTCGTAATCGCCCGCAAAGACCCGGGCGAAGGCCCCGATCGGGCAATAGGTGTTCGGATGCTCGGGGTTAAGCCGCATCGCCTGTTCCACATGTTCGATCGCCGCCTCGGGCCGTCCAAGATAGACTTCCAGCACGGCGGCCTGAACCAGAAGGTCGCCGTCGTTCGGGCACAGCATCAGCGCCCGGTCGATATACCAGGCGGCCTGTTCCCATTCTGACCGGAACAGGGCGACCTTGGCGATGACGAGATGGTTCATCGCATCACGATCATCCAGTTCAAGCGCCCGGCGTGCATTGGTGTAGGCATGTCGGCTTGCCTCTTCGAACCGGTCCCAGAACTGGCAGCTCCACTCGTTGAACCAGCTCAACGCCAGACCGGCGTGCGCGCGGGGGTAATGGGGATCAAGTTCCAGCGCCTTTTCGAACAGCGCGCGCGCCAGATCGTCAGCCTCACGCGTGCCCTCGCGGATCATGGCCAGACCGCGCAGTGTCAGGGCCCAGGGTTCAAGACTGGCCGCGGGCCGACGCCTGACTTCGGCCAGCGTGGCATCCCCGATCCGCGCGTTCAGCGTCGCGGCGATCCGGGCGACGATGACTTCACCGACATCGGCAGGGTCGGCCAAGGGCACCGGATAACGTTCGCTCCACAGTTGCTCTTGCGAGGCGACGGCCGAAAGACTGACCATCAAGGCAAGGCCACCCTCCGACACCAGCCTGAGCCGCCCCCGGACCACATGCGTTGCCGCAAGCCTTCTGCCGATTTCAGCGTCCGTCGCGTCGGCCATGCGCGCGGATGAGGCCGGCGCGATCACGCGCAGGCTGCGAAAGCGGGTCAACTCTCCGCACACATCCTCGGTCAGCCCCTGAGCGATCAATTCAGCCTCGCCGCCGGCCCCGTTTGCAAGGAACGGAAGAATGGCAACGGTGGGCAATCCGAGGGCAAGGTCGATGTCGCCATCCATCCGATGCGTCCCGAAGAAGCCTTGCACAGTAGCGCATCAAGGCGTTTGGCGGAAGTCATGAGTTCCCGTAGGATGTGAGGGATTGGCCTCACATCGAAAGGCCCCGCCTCACGCCTTGTCCTTTAGAGGCGACCCGAACGTCGGTGCCGCCTTCCAGACAACGGAGATAGCCATGACACGACAGACCGACACCCTGGGACTTCCCCTCAGCGGGGCAACCCCCGCAGCCGCTGCCAGTTACACCGCGGCGGTCAGCCTGCTGCAATGCTACCGCGGCGACCCGGTGGCCGAGGTCGACGCCGCCTTGGCCGAAGCGCCTGACTTTGTGATGGCCCATGCGCTGAAGGCCTGGCTGCATCTTCTGGGCACCGAACCGGGCGGGCTTCCGGTGGCGCGTGAGGCGCTCGCGGCCGCCGAGGGGTTGCCTGCGACAACCCGCGAAAAGGGCCACCTGGCCGCGATCCGCCACCTGACAGAAGGCCGTTGGCATGCCGCCAGCCGCGTGATGGAGGACGTGACGATCGAAGCACCGCGCGATGCGCTTGGGCTTCTGGCCGGGCACCAGATCGACTTCTTCACCGCCCAATCCCGGATGCTGCGCGACCGCATCGCCCGGGCCCTGCCCCATTGGGACCCTGCGATGCCCGGCTATCATTCGGTCCTTGGCATGCATGCCTTCGGACTGGAGGAGATGGGCGATTATGCCCGTGCCGAAGCCGAAGGCCGTCGCGGGGTGGAGCTTGAGCCGACCGACGGCTGGTCACAACATGCGGTGGCCCATGTCCTTGAAATGCAGAACCGGACCCGGGACGGCATCGACTGGATGCGAAGCCATGACGGCTGGACGGGCGACAGCTTTTTCCAGGTCCACAACTGGTGGCATCTGGCGCTGTACCATCTGGAGCAAGGCGATATCGACGCAGTGCTCGCGCTGTTCGACGACCAGATCTACGGTGCAAAGTCGGGTGTAGTCATGGATATGGTCGATGCCTCGGCGCTGCTGTGGCGGCTGCACTTGCGGGGCGAAGATGTCGGCGACCGCTGGACGGCCATCGCGGACAACTGGGCGCCGATCGCCACGGCTGGACAGTACGCCTTCAACGATTTGCATGCGGTCATGGCCTTCACCGGCGCGGGGCGGCGTGGCGCGGCACAAGCGGTGCTGGCAGCCCAGAAGGACGCGATGCTGCAGGCTGGCGACAATGCGGGCTTCACGGCGGACGTGGGCCATCCGGCCTGCCGGGCCATCATCGCCTTCGGCGACGCGGACTATCGGCAGGCGGTGGATCTCCTCCGTCCGGTCCGGGCCGTCGCGGCGCGCTTTGGCGGCAGCCATGCGCAACGCGACGTGCTGGACCTGACCCTGCTCGAGTCCGCATTGCGCGCGGGCGATGCCAACCTTGCCGCTGCACTGGCGGCCGAGCGGGCCGAGCGGCGCCATGACAGCCCGCTCAGCCAGTTGTTCCAGCGCAGGGCTGCTGATCTGGCCAAGGCCGCGTAGCGACACAGCCGGGTCACAGACGGACCGACCGGGGCAAGCGTCCCCCTCTCCTCCGTTCAAAACGTATGGGGGGTGGCCCTCCACCCTTCGCATCCCCCAGCAGCGTGACTGTCCCGGACGCAACGGGGCAGCACCCTCAGGATTTTTTGCGCGGCGCGACGGGCAGCCCGCGCCGCCAGATCCATTGCAATTTCCGGGCTGCCAAAGACAGGATGACCAAGATGCTGAAATACCTCTCAATCGCAGCCACCCTTCTGGGGACCGCTGCCGCCGCTGAACCGCTTGTCCGGTTCGACATGGCCGAAGACCACACCCGCTTTGCCTTTGCGCCCGCGCCAGTACATGCCGATGGACTGCCCGCCTATGGCAACCCCTTCGTGACCCAAGGCTATATCTACGAAGCCGGAACTCTGGACGGCGGCGGCGAGGGGGTTAACGCCGATGGCTCGCCAGTCTTTCCGGACAAAGTGATCGGGGTCTGGACCTGCGACGGCTGGTATGTGGCGGACGGTGCGCACACCACCACCGGCACGATCATCATCAGCCGTCAGGTCTTTCAGTTCGACGATGACAGCGTCATCATCACCCAAGGCGCAGAAACGGCCGACTACGGCGTCGCCATGCCGCGGGTCATCACGGGCGGGCTTGGGGACTATGCCGGCATCGACGGCGTGATGTACCAGACCAACCTCGGGATGAGCGAGGGCTTCGGCGTGCGCGCCCAGTTCCGGATCGAAGCGCCCGAAGACCACACGGGCCTTTCAATCGGACAGTAGCCGGTCGCCGTTCCCATAGACTGCGCTGGGCCGGTTCCCTGCCGGTCCGGTCAGGAATTCCCCCCACCTTCCCCGCTTTCGCGGCAAGACGCGGCTCCTACAGGATCCGAGCCACCGCAGTCGCAGGACCGGCAATGCCGCAAGCCTGCAACGGCGTTCTTCGTTGGACAAGCCGCTTGCAAGACCACGGTGCAGCAACAAAGACCACACAAGCCCTTGATAGCGGCTATCTTCCTGACCTGAAAAGAGGAAAGATGGTGCTGCAAGAGAGGATTGAATTCGACCATGATCTATATATTTCAATAACTTAGGTGGCACCTTGTAACACGAAAATGGGAAAAATTCTGGGTGCAAATTGTTGCTATTTGGACGTTCGGCACTGCTCAAAACTACCACGTCTGCGGATCAACTGAAGCCTCCCCAGCCGCCTGCACTTTCCGACCGATCATCTCGAGAGATCCGGTCGAAGTAGTCCCGATCGGGCAAGCCGAACTCCGCGCCCAGTGCAGTCTCGAGGACCTTGGCCTGAGCATGCAGGCCATCCGCCAGGTCCTTCGCAGCATACTCTGCAGAGGCGACCGCGATCGCAGCGGCCAAGGCCGCAATCTGCTTCACGCTCCGTTCCAACTGCGGTTTTGCAAACCCGAAATCTGCAAGAAGCTGACGAAGGTTATCCATAGTGAAGTCCTCAGCAAACTCAGAATCCCCATGCCGGAATGCAAGTTGGTGCGTCACGCTTCCGTCCATGAAAACTGGAACGACGTCATATAGTGGCGCTAGTGCCGTGCCGCCGCCGACGTGGATCACAGACGCATTCTTCCCGTGATTGTCGGAGTTGCCCACGAGCAAGTTGAAGATCGTGTGCTGCAGAAAATCACGCTGAAAGATGGTGGGAACGGATGCCTGCTCCGCGATACGTGCCACCGCCGCAGCAGAGAAGCTGTTTTCCGCGTTCGCGCTGTTCCGTTCATACTTCAGGGTTGGCGGTAAGCCGAGCGCTTGGCACAAGTCCTCGCTATGCACGCGGGTGATCAGGGTTTCGGAACCTTTGGCGTGGACTTCCCTGTCAAAGCGCGTCGACAGGATTGTGTTGATGTTCCTGCCCTCCAGTTCGAACACCAGTGCCCTGCAAGCCGCGACCCGAATTCCGCAGGATTCGGCGATCTTCAGCAGGGCAACCTCATGTCGGGTGATCTGGGGATCATCGACCGGAGAGATCTTCAGGATGTGGGTTGTCGGCGCCCGGGAATTGGCACCGGGGAGGTAGAACTTGCCCTCATGCTCGACCACGGCAATCTTGCCCTGAACACCAGCCACTGGCGAAGGGTCCCGCTCGTTATCGGGCATTCGTCGGTGAAGGTGGAGTGACAGGACGATCGCGTGCAGCCTTTCTTCTGTGAGCAGTTCGTAGTCGTCTGGGAATTGGCCGGGCGTCTTCCCGGGGCCTGTGCCTTCTGGCGTTACCGAGATCGCACCAGGGCAGTCCGCCCCGAGATGCCACAGCAGCGCTCCGACATCGCCACGATCGAGCTTGAAGCTGTCCAGGACACGTTCGAGTTGGGGTCCTTCGAAGAGGAGATTGGCGAAGTATCCGCGGCACTCTCCATCTGAGAACGGCTTGGACCTGATGGGGAGGGAGAGAGACAGTTGGTGAGCCCGGCTAACTCCTTCGGCATATGTGAACGTCAGGGCCTTGTTGTCGTCCCGCGAGAGAACACCCACTGGCGTTTCGCGGGTCTCGATCCAGACATCCATCTTCATGCGCGCGGCTCGGCCAGAAGGTCAATGCCGAGCGCCTTGCAGAGGCGCAGGTAGGTGTCGAGTGTCGCCGTCGCGGTCCCTCGCTCGATCTTGGAGAGGTTTGCCGGGTAAATCCCAGCGCTGCTTGCTAGGTCTCCCTGCAGGATACCTAGGGCCTCACGTCTACTACGGATGAATCTCCCGAGGTCTGTTGAACTGCCTACAACCATGAAGTTTGCCCATTTAGCTTCCTTGCTAAAATGTAAACGCAAAGAGCGGCCGTCGCAACGAATTTAGCAATTTCACTAAATACGCAGATTGATGTCGCATCCACGAGTAAAGATTAGCAAAAAAGCTAAAATGATACCTACAGACGATAATATTGCTATGATATGCAAATCACTATTGTCAAAAATAATGATCAGGCTATATTACTTGTATCAGGAAGCGCGGGAGAGCACAGATGACGAGCACACCGAAACACGTCCCCTACCACTGGGATGAAATTGAAGACCAAGTTCGCGCGGCTATTCTGTGCCAGCTCTCACTCCTCCAGTGTCTAGGGCCACATTCCCCCGAGCTGGGAAAGCTGTATCTCGGCATCGATCCGGATCTTCTTAACGAAGTGTATACAGAAGGCGGTGCGGCAGAACATGCTGACAGGACTTCGATCCCACTTGAAAGACACCACCTGCACACTCTTGCCCGACATGCCTACAACTACGCCTACCAGCTGGATGGCTGGGAACGCGCGAGTTCCGAGGATCATTACGAGATCGAATGCGCAGTGCTCGCGGGTTTTCCTCAAACGGATATGCACGCAGAGCCTTCACCACTTTCGATCTACCACGACTTCCCCCTGCGCAGGGTCCTGGAGACCTTTCGGGCGCGCTGGAACCTCTACAATCCAGACTACGGGCTCGGCCTCTCAGTGCGCGAGTTGGCACTCCTAACAAACATGACGGTTCCTGCTGTTCGCACGTCCCTTAGCAAGGAAGGCATCAAACTTGACCTGACCCGCACTGGACCCGGAGGCAGCCGCCGCGACGATGATCGGAGCGCGATGCTGAGCTTCGAAGAAGCACTCCCTTGGCTATCTGGCAGGCGCGGCTTCGTGCCGAACCGGGCGGAAAAGCCCATGCAGTCCCCAATTTCCACGGCTGCTCTATTCGATCGCACGGACATTGCTTTTGACGTGGCGCTCCGCACGGCGATCGCGATGCTCGACATCCAAACCGATGAGCTCGCAGGGGCCATAGGAGCGTCACAGGAATGGGTAGAGACGTTGGCTGGTGGCGGAGTGCCAGAAATCGACATAGCAGTCCTGCGGAGGCTGGCTAAGCAGCTGTCGTCGGACGAGCCGGGCTTCGTGGCCACGGCAGTCCGGCATCTCGTAAGCCTTGAGCTTTCGAGGGCCAAGGCCGACCCAGGGTAGACCGAGAGCAAGTCCGTGACCGGGTCTGTGGACATCAATCCACTGGATCTGGTCCCACGGTCCCACTGAGCGGCGCCTACTGATCTACCTCTGATCAGCACTCTATCTGATCGGACGGAGGCGTCCGTCAGTCCGGAAAAATGTCCGCCAGCTACGACCGTTTTCCTGCCTGAAACCCCTTGGTTTTCAGGGGCCGGAGAGCTCATCCCCGATCATTGTCTAGTTGCAACAAGTATCCCTCTCAAAACCCCATCAATCCCACCATCACCACACGCATATCTCCCCTCCACAAACCACCTCACCCATAGAAGGAACGATCCCATGGCTACGAAGCGAAGCGTCACAATCAATCACGGACACTCACCCATACTACTTCCCTGGTCCCAGCTACCATACTGGCAGAAGGTCCACGAAATCGTCCGCTATGCCCAGACGCAGAATGGGCAGGCGGTTACCGTGAACATGTCTCCGGAGTTTGAAGAGAGTATCCTAAAGTGTCGCGATCCGAAGCGTGCCATAAGCAAGAGGATCAACGAAGAGCTGTCGAAGCTCAACTTGCAGAGCCTGCCTATCCTTCTGATCCTAGAAGTCACCAGGGAAGGGCGGCCGCATGTGCACGGTGTCTTCATTGCAGACGGAACTTCCAAAAAGGGGATCCAGAAGGCGCTGCGACGGGCAGTCGGCTATGTAGGCGGGTATAGTGGCTCTCGGCAGTTCGATGCGCAGAGCATCTACGATGCAAGCGGCTGGTCCGACTATATAACGACGGATCTTCGGCGCACGAAGAAGAAGCTTTGTGTCCAAGATGAAGCCGACCTCGTCTGGAAATCGCATTCAATCACCAAGGGTGCCCGCGAACACTACGAGAGCCGTCGTTTGCTGACTGCATCAATCGCCAACATGAACGCGGCGCCCGTTTCGACTGCCGTCTGACCGACGGGACCACTGGGACCGCCGGGACCAAAACGACCATCAGAAATCGCATTCACTGACGCGGCCACCTTGGCCGTGACCGATACTGCTATGCCAATTCCGGCACACAACTCAATAGGAGAACCCTATGAACGTTATCAATCTCATGCCAACGAACGATCCTGCTTCAGCACTGACGTCCACTTCTGTCCGATCGTCAAACTCGTGGCTACCAGACGATTATGCGGACTTCCCCGATGGCATTCATTCCATGTCCGGTGACGATGGATCATTGTTTGTCTGCTCGCCACTTCGTGTCGAGGCAAGATTCGCCAATAGTGACAACAAAGGATGGGGGGTTCTGGTTTCGATCAAGGACCCTGATGGAAAATGGCAAGAAGTCCCGTTCCTGAAGGAAGACATTACCTGTAAGGGGTCAGAGGTTATCGCGAAACTTGTAAACCATGGTCTCCAGCTCGGCCGAGATCGCAAGTCGAAGGCGCTCCTTCTTGGGCTATTGCAGCAGTCTAGTCCCCAACAGCGGATGACGTCAGTCTCTCGTCCAGGATGGGTGGATGAAGATTTCTCGGCATTTATCGTTGGTGACGTGGTCTTGGGGCAGAAACCAGTGCTTTCGTTGATGTCTGCAAGCCAACGGCAGAGTGCAGCGCTGCATCTCCGCGGCACAGTCGACAGCTGGAGGACCGAAGTGGGGGAGAAATGCAAGGGCAACCCAATGATGGTTCTAGCGGTGTCGCTGGCCTTCTCCGCGCCGCTCTTGAAGGTCTCTGGGATGTTGGGTGGTGGATTGCATTTCCGCGGTCTTTCATCGTCCGGAAAGTCAACACTGCTCCGTCTTGCGGCATCTGTCTGGGGCAGCCCCGGCCTCGTCAGTCAATGGCGTGCAACCAGCAATGGCCTGGAGGGGCTCGCAGCTTCCTGCAACGATCTGCTGTTGCCGCTTGATGAGATTGGCGAGATCGCGCCGGGGGAGCTCGACAAGGCCATATACATGCTGGCCAACGGCAAGGGCAAAACGAGAATGACAAGGGACGCAGATCTTAACGAGGCCGCCATCTGGCGCCTCGCATTGATTTCATCCGGCGAAGTGAGCATTCGGGAACAACTAGCCAAGCTAAAACTTACCGCCATGGAGGGTCAGGAAGTTCGTCTCATCGATATCATCGCCGATGACAGGCGCTTCGGCGTTTTCGATGAGTTGCATGAAGCTCCTGACCCCGGAAGCTTCGCTAATTCCATCCAAGCTGCAACCACCGAGAATTTCGGTGCGGCAGGACAAAGCTTCATTAAAGGGCTGATGTCATATGCCGAAAAGCATGCCGATTTCAGTGGCTGGCTTGATCGAGCGGTCAAGGTTTTCCAGAACCAAGCACTGGCGACACTGAGCAGGAGGCCGGACGGCATCACGGGCCGAGTTGCGGAGCGCTTTGCACTGATCGGGCTTGCGGGTGAACTCGCCACGCTCCGTGGGCTGACTGGCTGGCAAACAGACGATGCCAAGGCTACTGCGATCAGCGCCTTCCAAGACTGGCATGAAAGATGGGTTGGTGACACTGTCGAGTGCGCTGAGAAGTCTGTTCATAAGCTCCAAGCCTACTTGGCGGCCAGCAGCGACCTGCTTCCAGTCGTTAAGGGCGCAGTGTCCGATGGAACCGAGATAGGCTGGGAGGACGCCGACCAGATCTATCTACCTAAGGGAACTTGGCAAAAGATCTTTCCGGGCGATAGCGGCCGCACCGCTGCAGATGATTTGTTCCATGGGAAAGTGCTTAACCGCGAAGGACGGCGAGACATGCGGCGGACTCCCCGAGACTTCCCTGGTCGGGAGAGAATGTATACCTTGGTCAAGGAGCGGTTGAGGGATTTCAGCCCTCTCTAAGAGCTCAGCCGGCGGGGCCGAAATCGATCCCGCCGGTCCCGACGGTCCCAGACGTTTCTCTCGCCGCCACCCCACCGTCATCATTCAGCCAACTTTTCCAACTGCAACAGGGGATCGCGCTGAATAGGCCATGAGTTCGGAAAAGGAGAACTAGGGCAGCTTTGACCAGCTTTCGACGCCTGCTACGCTGCTTTATCATTCTAATGCAAACGCACTAAGGGAGCTCATGGACACAAAATCTCTTTCGGAACGAGACGTTTGCACCAAGTTCATCACCCCTGCGCTCAGGAGTGCTGGATGGGATGAGCAAACGCAAATCCGCGAAGAGGTGAGCTTCACCAAGGGCCGCATCATCGTTCGCGGAAAGCTCGTGAGCCGCGGTAAAGGCAAGCGCGCTGATTACATCCTTGCAGTGAAGCCGAACATCCGCGTGGCAGTTATCGAAGCAAAGGATCCGTCTCGGTCTGTCGGAGATGGCATCCAGCAGGCTCTCGAATACGCCGAGATTCTAGACCTTCCATTTGCTTTTGCCTCTAACGGCTCGGGTTTTGTTTTTCACGACCGCACCGGCATGACCGAGCCAAGGGAAAGGCACCTTACGCTCGACCAGTTTCCGTCTCCGGCCGATCTGTGGCAGCGCTACTGCGCTTGGAAGGGGCTGGACGCCAAGGAGAGCGCTGTCGTCCTGCAAGATTACCACGATGACGGCAGTGGCAAGGAGCCACGCTACTACCAGATCAACGCGGTCAATGCGACAATGGAGGCCATCGCCAAGGGGCACAAGCGCGTCCTACTGGTGATGGCCACGGGCACAGGGAAAACCTATACCGCGTTCCAGACCATCTGGCGCTACCGCCAAGCCTTTCCGGGCAAGCGCGTCCTTTTCCTGGCCGACCGAAATGTCCTCATTGATCAGACCATGGTCAATGACTTCCGACCCTTCGCGGGTAAGATGGCGAAGCTCTCGACCCAATCGAAAACAATCGAGCGATCTGACGGCACGAACATCGAACTACCCCTCGGCTTAGACCGGCAAAGGCAGATCGATCCGTCTTACGAGATCTATCTTGGCCTTTATCAAGCGATCACGGGGCCTGAAGAACATCAGAAGATTTTCCGCGAGTTCTCCAAGACGTTCTTCGACCTGATCATCATCGACGAATGCCACCGCGGCAGCGCGGCAGAGGACTCCGCCTGGCGTGAGATCCTTGACCACTTCTCGGGCGCGATCCAGATCGGTATGACCGCCACACCAAAGGAAACCGAATACGCGTCTAACATCGACTACTTCGGCATGCCGGTGTTCAGTTACACGCTGAAACAGGGCATTCGGGACGGCTTCCTCGCGCCCTACAAGGTCATCAAGGTCCATATCGATCGTGACATTCAAGGCTATCGCCCAGAGCAGGGCACACTCGACCGTGACGGCCAAGAAGTCGAAGACCGCATCTACAACACACGCGACTTTGATCGCACCCTGGTTCTCGACGAACGAACCAAGCTGGTCGCCAAGAAGATCACCGAGTTCCTGCGCGAAAGCGGCGACCGGATGGCAAAGACCATTATCTTTTGCGTTGATCAGGAGCATGCCGCTCGCATGCGGCTCGCGCTGATTAATGAAAACACCGATCTGGTCGAGATGAACCAGCGCTACGTGATGCGTATCACCGGCAGTGACAAGGAGGGCTTGGAACAGCTCGGCAACTTCATCGACCCGGAAGTGCTTTACCCCGTTTTGGTCACAACTTCGCGCTTACTATCGACTGGCGTCGATGCGCAGACCTGCCGCCTTATCGTGCTCGACCGCGACGTGGGCTCTATGACCGAGTTCAAGCAGATTGTCGGGCGTGGCACTCGCGTGCATGAAGATACAAAGAAGTATTTCTTCACCCTGATGGATTTCCGCGGCGCATCGAACCATTTCGCGGATCCCGATTTCGACGGCGAGCCGGTCCAGATTTACACGCCCTCCAGCACAGATCCCATTGTGCCACCCTACGATCCGACCTCGTCGACAGGCGACGATCAGGAGCCTGCGGACCCCGGGGACGAGACGATCCTGATCGACCCTGTCGACCCGCTTTCTGGCCATTCCGGCAGCGAACCCATCCGAAAGATATACGTCGATGGCGTGACCGTGGCCATCGTGGCCGAGCGGGTGGAATACCTCGACGAGCATGGCAAACTGATCACTGAGTCCTTGCGCGACTATACTCGTAAGCGAGTGCAGCGCCATTTCGCTAGCCTTGACGATTTCCTGAAGCGTTGGAAATCCGAGGCGAAAAAGCAGGCGGTTCTGGAAGAGCTCGCGGCCGAGGGCCTCCCTCTCGACAAGGTCGCCGAAGAGCTGGGCAAAGACCTCGACCCCTTCGACCTGATCTGCCATGTGGCCTTCGACGCCAAGCCGATGACCCGAAAGGAACGCGCTGACGGCGTCAAGAAGCGTGATGTCTTTGCCCGATACGGCGCGACGGCCCGCGCTGTTCTTGAAGCCATCCTCGACAAATACGCTGACGATGGCCTTCTTGATTTCGACGACCCGAAGATCCTCAAGATCAATCCCTTCGCCCACATGGGAACCGAGGTTGAACTGATGCGTGCCTTCGGCAAGAAGCAAGACTACCTCAAGGCCATGCACGACCTGCAGGCCGCCCTCTATGAAGAAAGCGCCTGACCAGAATGCTATACGGTGATGCTCACAACGGCTTCAGCTTTGTGAAAGTGAAGCTAGAACTTTCGGAAGTTGGACCGCTCGTAGCGGAGCGCGATGCCGGTTATACGAATCCGAGCCGGGCTTCGATCGAAGAACGTGGTCGTGCCTTGCTTCAGTCGAACATGTGGCCATCAGCCGAGGTCAATTTGTTCGTCGAAGACGTTTTCAGATGGGGACGGGGAACGCGGAACATGATCCGTGTTCTAAAGTGTTCCGAGTTGCCGGCACTCTTGCGGGAATGTTCGCTCAAGATAAGTCACGGTAACGGCGCGCCAGATGCTGCTGCATCGGCAATTTGGCTGCTTGCTTCCCGCGTCCCCCAGCTGGGTCCATCGTTTGCTTCCAAGTTGCTTCGGTTTCTGCACCCCGATGACGCTGTCATTTTTGACAGCATCATCCGACTTAGATTGGGTCTGGATGAAACGGAGAAAGCTTATGCTTTCTTCCATGCCGCCTGCCGCGCGATACAAGACGCTTTCGCTGGCGAGGGCACGACGCCCGTGCTCAGCGACATTGAGGCCGCAATATATATGAAGCTCAGAAAGAACCCGATCTGATGTCCGTCCGCACGCTTGTCAAATCTATCCAAGACATCATGCGAAAGGACACCGGCGTCGACGGTGACGCGCAGCGCGTCAGCCAGCTCTGCTGGATGTTCTTCCTCAAGATCATGGACGACCAGGACGAGGCGCTAGAATTCACGCGCGATGCCTACACCTCGCCAATCCCCGAGGAACTGCAATGGCGCAACTGGGCTGCCGATCCGGAAGGCATCACTGGCGACGCGCTCCTGAATTTCGTCAATGACGACCTGTTCCCCGGCCTCAAGCGTCTTGTCGGTAGCACCCCCCGTGCGCGCGTCATCCGCGACGTGTTCGAAGATGCTTACAACTACATGAAGTCCGGCCAGCTCCTTCGCCAGATCGTCAACAAGATCAACGAGGTGGATTTCAACAACCTCTCCGAACGCCAGCACTTCGGCGACATCTACGAACAACTTCTCAACGATCTGCAGAACGCCGGCAACGCGGGCGAATATTATACCCCTCGCGCCGTCACTTCTTTCATGGTCCAGCAGATCGACCCCAAGCCAGGCGAAATCCTGATGGATCCCGCCTGCGGGACAGGTGGCTTCTTGACCTGCGCCATGGCTCATATGCGCGAGCGCTACATCAAGCGGGCGGAGCAAGAGGATGAGATGCAGTCGGCACTGCGCGCCGTCGAAAAGAAGCCACTGCCCCACATGCTCTGCGTTACGAACATGCTGCTGCACGGGGTGGAGGAGCCGAACTTCGTCCGCCACGACAACACCCTTGCCCGCCCGCTGGTAAGCTGGACCCGGGATGAGCGGGTGGACATTATCCTGACCAACCCGCCCTTTGGCGGCAAGGAAGAGGACGGGATAGAGAATAACTTTCCCACTTTCCGCACCCGCGAAACCGCCGATCTGTTCTTGGCCCTGATCATCCGCCTTCTGAAACCCGGTGGTCGCGCCGCCGTGGTGCTGCCCGACGGTTCACTGTTCGGCGAGGGGATCAAGACCCGGCTGAAGGAACACCTGATGGAGGAATGCAACCTGCACACCATCGTGCGGCTGCCGAACTCGGTCTTCAAACCTTATGCCTCCATCGGCACCAACCTCTTGTTCCTTGAAAAGGGCACGCCCACGCAGGACATCTGGTATTGGGAACACCGCGTGCCCGAGGGGCAGAAAGCCTATTCGATGACCAAACCGATCCGGCTGGAGCATATGGCCGACTGCGCCGCGTGGTGGGGCGGGGCGGGGCGGCAGGGGCGGGTCGAAGGCCCGCAGGCGTGGAAGGTTTCGGCCGCCGACATCAAGGCGCGCGGCTATAACCTTGACGTAAAGAACCCCCACACCGTCGCCGCCGATCATGGCGACCCCGAAACCTTGCTGGCCGATCTGGATGCGGCCGAGGCGCAGGTGGCTGCCCTGCGCGATCAATTGAAGGCGATCCTGTCCGAGGCGCTGGCGCGATGAAGGACGGCACCTTCACCGCCGAGCGCTTGCTGGCTCTGTATGACCGCGTGGCCGAGGCCGAAGACGCCATCCCCCGCCTGCGCCGCTTTGTGCTGGATCTGGCCGTGCGCGGGAAACTGGTGGAGCAGGACCCGACCGACGAACCGGCGGCGGAGTTGCTGAAACGGATCGCGAAGGAAAAGGCGTGGCTGGTGAAAGCTGGTGGCTTCAAGAAATTTGAAGGCATTCTTGAAAGGGATGTGACCTCATTCCCGTTTGCTCTGCCGCTCAATTGGCAGTGGACGTATCTAGATGATTTGGCGGCGATTGCTCGTGGTGGGTCGCCGCGACCCATTAAATCGTTCTTAACAGATGATCCAAGCGGAATCCCTTGGATAAAGATTGGTGACTCCACTCGGGGGTCAATCTACATCGATGAGACCGAAGAGCGGATCATCCCAGAAGGCGTTTCGCGGTCACGGCTTGTCAGCAGGGGTGACCTTCTCTTGTCAAATTCCATGAGCTTCGGATACCCCTATATCACAAGGATCGAAGGCTGCATTCATGACGGCTGGCTTGTCATTCGACCACCGAAGCATATCGAGAAGTTGTATCTGCATAAGGTTTTCCTTTCAGATTTCGCAAAGTCTATTTTTGCGGGATTTGCGGCTGGTGCGGTGGTTCAAAACCTAAATGCCGAGAAAGTTCGCCTTCTCCCTGTTCCACTCCCGCCCCTCGCCGAGCAGCAGCGGATCGTGGCCAAGGTCGATGAACTCATGGCGCTGTGTGAAAGGCTACAGGTGGCGCGGGCGGGGCGAGAGGCGGTGCGGGATCGGCTGACCACCGCCACCCTCGGCCGCCTGACCGCACCCGAGACCGACGCCGAAACCTTCCCCAGCCACGCCGGCTTTGCCCTGCAAACCATCCCCACCCTCACCACCCGCCCCGACCAGATCAAAACCCTCCGCCAAACCATCCTAAACCTAGCCGTGCGGGGGAAGCTGGTGGAGCAAGTCCCAACTGAAGAACCGGCGGCGAAGTTGTTGAAGCGGATTGCCGAGGAGAAGAAAAATGGTAAGAAACCGTCACCAGCGAAATTGCCCGACCACCGCGGCATCGACGGCATTCCTATCCCGCACTCGTGGTGTTGGTCCACGCTCGGCGAAGTTAGCCTAAGGCTGCACTATGGATTCACGGCGTCGGCCGATCCAAAGCTGACTGAAGTGCGTTTGCTGCGCATCACAGATATTCAGGATGATCGGGTCGATTGGAGCAGCGTTCCCGGTTGCATGATTGATGAAAAATCATTACCGAGCTATGTGCTTTCGACTGGTGACCTCTTGATTGCTCGAACAGGCGGAACCATCGGAAAGACATTCCTTGTTTCCGACCTGCCAGTTCAATCCGTTTTTGCGTCCTATCTAATCAGAGTTCAGCCTGCGCGGTCACTTCTTGATCGATATGTGAAGCTGTTCTGTGGATCAGAGATTTACTGGAGCCAACTGCGCGATGGATCACGCGGTGGAGGCCAACCAAACGTCAACGGTCAAACCTTGGGTGGCCTGAAGATCCCCCTCCCACCCCTCGCCGAACAACACCGCATCGTGGCCAAGGTCGATGACCTGATGGCGCTCTGCGATCAGCTGGAAGCCAGCCTCATCACCGCCACCACCACGCGCTCCCGCCTCCTCGAAGCACTGTTGCATGAGGCGCTGGAGCATCGGGCAATCTCTGCATCGGAGCCAGCGGAATGAAGACCGCCAACCAGCCGAGTCCGATCCGCTTGAATCCCGAAAAGGTAGCCTATTGGTATTTCCGCCTGAACGGCTTCCTCCAGATCGAAAACTTCGTCGTTCACCCGACAAGGCATGGTGGCCAGCGCACTGATGCCGATCTGATTGCTGTGAGGTTTCCTTTTCGCGCCGAACGCATGTTCGATGATCCTAGCGACATCATGGTCGACGATATCAAGCGGCTTGCGCTGTCCAGTGATCTGATCGACATTGTCATTGCGGAAGTGAAAACAAATCAGCCTTGCACTTTGAACGGCCCTTGGACGCAGCAAGACCGGCAGAATGTTCATCGCGTGCTGGCGGCGATCGGATGCCTTTCGCCCGGTCGGATCGAAGTGGCATCGTCGAACATCTATAGGACCGGATTCTACCGCGATGATGTGCTACGCATTCGCCTCGTGGCGGTGGGGCGGGGTCGAAGCCCGGAAATCGCAACGATGTATCCCGAAGTGACGCAGCTGGTCTGGTCGGAAATCCTAGCGTTCATCTGGGACCGGTTCCACCGCTATCGGAAGCAGAAGACACAAGTGGATCAGTGGGACTCGGCAGGACTCAAGATCAAGCAGCTGGCCGATAAATTCGACAATGCCGACGATTTCATCGGAAACGCTATGCACGCAATGGGTGTGCTCAATGCCTAACAGAGTCGCTGGAGCCCAGAGTGCTCGCGGACTGGAGGTAGCGGAATGAACAAGCCCGTCAAAGGCTCGCCCGTAGGATCGAGTTTACGGGCGGACACTCCCCAAGTTGTCTCCGGTCGCTCTTGGCTGCATAAATTTAAGGGGGCTGAAGGCTGATGTGGACGCTTGGAAGGAAGATCTTGGGATGACGATCCGGCTGGTCGATGCAGGGTGGAGCGACGAGCTAACCGCAGCCTTGAGTGCGGACAAAAGCGAACTTCGGGTCATCTGCCCGTTCATCAAGGCGGGTGCTCTTGACCGCCTGCTTGCCCTTAAGCCCGCCAACATTCAGGTCATTACCCGTTTCAACCTTCTCGACTTTGCCGAGGGTGTCAGCGATATACAGTCTTTGCGGATGCTGCTAGATGCCGGTGCGCAAGTGCGTGGCATCAGGAAGCTCCATTCCAAGCTCTACCTTTTCGCGAACCGAGCGATTGTCACCTCGGCCAATCTCACGAAGGCGGCTCTGGACAGCAATCACGAGTTCGGCTTGGTGACGGATGATCCGCCAATCATCGCGACATGCAGGGACTACTTCGAAGATCTCTGGCTGCGCGGGGCAAGCAACCTCTCATACGGACAGGTCGATGCTTGGGAGAAAGCAGTCAATCGACATTGGATCCTGGGCGGACGGCCAAGTAGCAAGAAAGGCCTTGGAGACTTTGGTGCAGATGCCGACGGTGTTCGTTTAGCGCCAGTTCGGATACCAACAATAGTTGCCGATGCGCCCCAGGCCATCATCAAGCTCTTGGGGAAAAGTAATGAACGCGAAGTGCTTTCAGCTGCGACTATCGATGTGATAGCGGCTGACGGATGCCATTGGGCTGTCGCCTATCCATCATCAAAGCGGCCCGTCGGTGTCAAGGACGGTGCAGTTGTTTTTATCGCCCGGCTCACACGCGACCCAAACAACGTTCATCCAAACGATATTCACATTTTTGGACGGGCTATCGGAATGAAGCATCAGCCTGGACGAGACGATGCAACGGCAGCGGACATCGCGCTTCGACCTTGGAAGGAAGTGTGGTCGCGATACATCCGCGTCCATACGGCCGAGTTCGTTGCTGGGGCACTGCAAAACGGCGTTTCCCTGAACGAATTGATGGAAACGCTGGCCGCAGACTCCTTCGCGTCGACACAGCGCAATGCGCTGCGCGGCGAAGGTAACACCAACCCGCGAAAGGCATACCGCCAACAGGCGGCCGTCGAACTTTCTGCGGACGGGTTATCTTGGCTTAGCGAACGGCTTCAGTCGGCGTTCGACACCCATGGCATGGTTGCACTGGAAGCGCACAAACAACTGGACTGGCCGACGTTGCCGGACCTTGCGAGCGGCAGCTGAGGCTGACCCATGAGGAGATCAACAGGGCCTTCGCCGTCGCCCAGCGGGACTGCCTTGAGATGCTGAGGTGAAAGCCAGACCGTGCTGAGGTTACCGTAACCATCTGCGTCCTCGAAGCCCTTGTGCACGTGTCGCTCCGGGTTGCGGAAAGAAGCGTGATGACGTTCGGATAACCTGTTTTTTGCCGAGGTATGCCGTGACTATCTTTTTCGAAACGCTAACGACAACGAAGATGGCCGAACTGGTCGGAATGGCACAGTGCGCCGTCTGCTTCGCAGGACCGGGCCTTCAGGACCCACTCGCCAATGCCCTCTCGTCGAAGGGCGCCGAAATTGGAGCCGATCTAATCACTGTTTGTGTCGATTTCGACGAGCGTGTGTTTCGGATGGGCTTTGGCACACTGGCAGCAGTCGAGGTGCTGCGAAAATCAGGTATCGAAGTCACCAGCGCCCCCGGGCTCCGAATGGGCCTGCTGATCGTTGACGATGTTGGCTACACCTTCACCCCGACCGCCCTGTTGCTTGAAGGTGAAAGCGCCGGCAGTAAGGGAATGAACGAGATGCGCCTGTTGCCGGCACAAGCGAAAGAAGCGATGGCTCGTCTGTCGCCTGCGGCAAAGGCGGTTGCGATAGTCCTCGCAAAGACCGAGCAGGAACGACAGACGATCCGCGATATCGTGGTCGAGAGCGAGCCAGCTCTGATCAAGGACGAAGCCTTCGCAGCTGTCTCTAAAGCTATTGCATCCGCTCCGCTGGTGAAGTTCGACGTCACCCGACAAGTGCGCGTCTATAGCGCCCTGCTGCAATACGTTACCGTCAATCTAAAGAACGCGTCGATTGATCGGAAACGCATCGGCATTCCCGCGTCGATCCTAAAGCTGGGCGGCACTGACGGGCTGCAAGGGCGGCTGAAATCGACCTTCGACTTGATCGAGAAGAGCAGCGCGCTTTCGTCCGGTCCTCTGACCAAGCTGGTTGAAGAGTTGCGAAGGAACTTCACACCGTCCATCGGCAATGGCGACAGGGTGATGCTGAAATCCGCGAAGGCAAAGTTCGAAGAACGTGTGACGGTCATTCGGTCCGAACTGGAAGCCTATCAGGCGAGGCTCGAAGATACGATCGAGGCCGAACTGAAAAAATCAAAGGAAGCAATCATCGCTTTCTATGAACCCGTCGCCAAGGCGAACCCGCCCGATGCTGCTCATGGCCTGTTCGGTTCTGATGTTCGAGAATGGCTGAAGCATGAGCTTGAAAAGACGTTTCCGACAGCAAGGTCGCTAGTTTCGAAAATGACACTGGAAGTGGACTACAAGGATGTGACGTTCGAGACGCTTCAGTCGCTGAAATTCCTTGAAGCAGTCCGCAGTGCATTCCCTCGTCACAATTGGGACAAGGCGCACGATGAGTATAAGGCCGCCGGCGAGGCCGCAAATTCTAATGTGAAGGACTGACATGCCCATCTCTCACGCCGTCTGGACTGTCGGGCGCGACCCACGCGAAGTGCCACAGGGCATTCTGCCTTCCGAGCAACTGCTGGAAGAGATGATCATCGCTCAGCCGCGCATCCTATCTTCGGAGTGGATGTTGATCGGACGCCAAGTAGACACAGGCTATGGTGGTCGGTTGGATCTTCTTGCTGTCGCGCCGGACGGATCATTGGTGCTAGTGGAGCTGAAGCGAGATCGCACCCCGCGTGAGGTTGTGGCGCAAGCGCTCGACTATGCGTCATGGGTGGAAAAGCAGGAAAGCAACGATCTCGCAGCGATCTACAGCCGGTTTCGCCCCAGTCGAAGCCTTTCAACGGATTTTAGGGAAAGGTTCGGGCAACCGCTCGATGAAGACGCCCTGAACATCAGCCATCAGATAGTTATCGTTGCCGCGACCCTGGACGCAAGCAGCGAAAGGATAGTGAATTACCTTAACGACCGAGGACTTGCGATCAACGTGCTGTTCTTCCAAGTCTTTAACCATGGGGATCAGCAGCTATTAAGCCGTGCCTGGCTGATCGACCCCGGTGAGGTCCAAGTTCATGCCGCAAATTCGGGCGTGCGTGGCGAACAGGAGCCCTGGAACGGCGAATACTACGTCAGTTTCGGAGCGGACCGGACGCGGATCTGGGAAGAAGCGGTTCGCTATGGATTCATCTCAGGCGGAGGAGGAACTTGGTATAGCAACTCCCTGCGAATGCTGGCGCCTGGCGACCGTGTTTGGGTCAAGATACCGGGTGCAGGGTTTGTTGGCGTTGGGCGCGTCACGGGCACAAGGGTCGCTGCAAAGGAATTCAGGATTGATGAGCGTCCGGCTTTGGATGTGCTGACTGGTGACTATCACCGTGCATTTTTGGAGGACCCTGAGAAGGCCGAGTATTTCGTGCCGATCGAATGGGAAAAGACTGTGCAGACTTCCAAAGCGGTGCAGGAAGTTGGGATGTTTGGCAATCAGAACACAGTTTGCAAACCAGTCACACCAAAGTGGCGCACGACTGTGGAGCGACTGAAACAGCTATTCGACCTGGCCTAGTTGCAACAGGAGAGATGTCATCTGCGTGTGCTTAGGCATCGCTGATGTCGACCTTCGGGCGCTCCCCACCAAGATCCTGGAACGCAAGCTAGCGGCAGGAGAAGACGATGATCTGCTGATCCTGCGCCACTCGGGTCAGCGCAGAGAAAACTCTGATGATGGGGTCGTAGTGTGGTTGGACCAGCACGTCATTAAGGCCGAACGGAGGACGGTGACCTTTCTTGGGTGCCGCCATAAGGTTCCTCCACTGTCTCTTACGCCTGACAGCAAAGACGTGATGGGCGGAAGTCAGCCTGACGGCAACGCGACATGGTGCGAACGGAGCACCTGGAAAAGCCGCCGTTCACGTCAGGGCTCGCGGTTTTGCCAAAGGCGAGGCTTCTGCGGGCTTTACCTCCATCGTTTCCTTTGTCCAATGAACTTGATAAGTCGAATGGGGTTTGTGGTCCTGCCGGGCTGGACGTGCTTGATGACCCCGTGAAAGAAAGACCAACTCCCCTGAAATGTCCGCACTTTGAGCATAGTTTGTGCTGCCGCGAAGGAGACGGACATGACGCGCAGCAGGTTCACAGAAGAGCAGATAATCGCCCATGAAGAAGCACCTGTTAGGGCTGATTGCAACTACGGTAGGGGAGCGTCGAGTGTGCCGTTAAGCCGGAAATCATGCGCCCTTCAAGCTTGCGTCGTTCGGGACGGCGGTCAAAAAAATAATGACATCCCGGAGGTGCAGCAGGACATAACTGCATTCTTGCGCCGAAAATAGGCTCGGTAGAAGGGCCCCAAGAGCATCGTCCTCCGGGACGCTACCATCGGTGCAACCAAGGTCTCAGGGTGATGATATACGTGGCGGCTGGCATAGGGCTGCTCCGGCTCTTGCCGGATGCGAGCCGAGCAGTGACTCCTTCGCCCTTAACCGTCAGTTGAGCCGCGGTCAAACCAGGGCATCGAGCCAAAAGTCCTGCGAGAGGGCCGCTCAGGCAACTGCGAAGATCTGGAAAAGCCCAAGAGCCCAGGACGATCTCTCGCAACCTTCGGCTTTCGCCGCGCAAAGCTGCACGACTTTCGTCCCCAAGACACTTGACAATAAAGGCCGAGCAGTCTGTTCTGTATCAAACCTACGATCAGCGAAATTTTCGACCAGCGATCAACTCAACGGGGCTCTTCATTGCTAATAAAATATTCAATCAAGAACCTTCGGGCGCTAAAGAATACCCCTATGGTGTCATTGAAACCAATAAACATTCTGGTCGGGCGTAACAGCGCTGGCAAAAGCACCTTTGCGCGAACCTTCCCGCTTCTTAAGCAATCAATTGAAACTAGAAGCTCAGCTCCAATCCTATGGTGGGGAGAGGATGTTGATTTTGGCGACTTCCAAACGTCGGTTCACAATCGCGACAGCGAAAAACAAATCAGCTTTCACTTTCAAGTTGATTATGAAGGGGAGACATCGCAGCTACGACGCTCTCTTTTCCAAGAAGATGACTATCCTTGGGCCATCCCTAGAGATATTCTAAGGGATATATCAGCGCAGGTATGTTCAGTTGATTTCTACTTGGGGGCAAATGGTGATAAAACTGTTCGCCGGCGCACAAGCATCAATATTAAAGATAGAGGGAGTCTCGCAATAGACTTCGAGGGCTCCGGTCAACTCGCGAAGGATGTTACAATTGACGGGATGCGGGTTTCCGATCTAATAGATGGCTTTAGTATTATCTTTTCAGAGAGCAATTTATTCTCAAGACCCACAGCCGTAAAGAGATTTCGTGATGAAGGACGTAACTTACGCAGGATCCTTAACATTCAGCAAGCAGTTTCAACTGCAATTGCTGAAATAATGAAGCCGATGGTCGACGCCCGGACCAGCACCGAGACCATTTACTTGCATGCTCAAGAAATATTAAGAATCCCTGGTTTAACTGGCAAAGGTTTACTTGAAGCTTCGGACAGAAGCGGGAAAGTGACTTTCCAAAAACTCTTCCGTCGCTTCGAGAAAAACAGAAACGAACCCAGTTTCGTTAAGATAGAAGCGTTGGCAAAGCTCTACTATACATTCCTAAGCCTGCAGGTAGTTTCAGAGCGTCTTCGTGAGACGTTTTTGTCAACCAGCTACCTTAAGCCTGTGCGAGTAAGAGGGGAGAGATTTACCCGCGCACAAGAACTGGAGGTGTCAGAGGTTTCTCCGGACGGATCCAATTTGCCCGTCTTCCTCGCTTCATTAAATAAGCTTCAGAGGGATGACTTTTCTCAGTGGGTCACGTCGCTCTTTGGATACGGTGTTGATGTAGTGACTGGTGGAGGGCAAATTAGCATCGTTCTTGTTCAAGGGGGCTTTACCGTAAATGTTGCAGATACGGGTTACGGGATCTCCCAGATCCTTCCTGTTCTTGCAAAGACATGGTGGTCCACTCGAAGGGTGGGTCGAAATAAAACATCGAGAGAAAGTGGTCCGCTGCCCCAAGTTATTGTCATGGAGCAGCCGGAATTGCATCTTCACCCAGCTCACCAGGCCCGTCTTGCAGACGTTTTTCTAGATGCTATTGCGCGGGCGGAAGGAGCGACTAATCCAATCTTTATCGTAGAGACGCACAGTGAAACACTTATAAATCGACTCGGCGAACTTATTGAAGAGCGTCCTGAAATCAAAGATTCCGTTCAGATTCTTGTCTTTTCCGACTTGGACAGATTGCGATCAGATGCTAGTTTGAAGCAATCTCGGAAAATGGCTACGGCTAAGAGCTCGCAGCATCAAGAAATAGATATCACGGGGTCAACTCAAGAGGTTCGAATTGATATAGCGACGTTTGATAGTGATGGTGTCTTGCAGAATTGGCCTTACGGTTTCTTCGGTTACAAATCCTGATGCACATCTTCCTTTCTCCTAGTTTTGAACAGCTTCAAGCTGAGAGTCGGGCCGAACTTTTGGAATTCTTGGCGGAGGTTTCAAGGTCCCTTTCCAGGGGATACCATAGGTTTACAATTGGTAGAGAAGTTGGGCGCTGGTGTATGGAGAGCCTGCAAGAGGATGATCTCATTCGGAGACGCCTAGTTCGTGCTTCCGAATTCTACTCGCAAAGCAAGGCCAGCTTTGATAGCGCTAGATCGAAGCTCTTTATACGGCTGGGTATTGCAGAACCGTCTGAAATAGCCCCAGGTTCTTGGGAAATTGGCCATCTAGCAGTGGTGAGCGGCAACTTTCTTGAGCCGGTTAATCTAGTTGTTGAGAACGCAGCTTCTGACGGTAGTTTCTTTGAATTTATTCTAGGTATGGAGGCACGTAGGTTGAATTTCGGCGAGATTTGCCACCAGATTTCTAATGGCGGTGGATCCGGAATGCATGGAGAGTTTCTCCGATCAATTCGCTCGAGCAGGATTACAGTCTGTTTGGCCGATCATGATAGACTGGCTCCTGATGGCAAGCGATCCTCTACAAATCTGCTTTGCCGAAAAGTCCAGGCACGCTACAGTGGCCAATTCGTTGGCACATTCTTGGAGTTGCCGTGCCGAGAGGTCGAAAACTTCCTCCCACTTGAGATTGTCTCCTCGGTGTTGCCGGGAAGGGCAAAGGTTGAGCACGGTCATTTGCGAAGATTTATCGAGGCTCAAGGAGACGTTGTTGCAGGCGACTGTTTTTGGCTTTACTTTGACGTTAAGATGGGCGCCCAAGCTGAAAGAGTGCGTCAGAATTGTGAGGCGCCGGAAGCTAAAGATTGGCTTCGAAGGAAGTTGCAATGTATGTCTTTCGAAGACGCTGTCGATGTTTTGATTCCGGGTTTCGGTGCCGACATTATAGAGAGGTTCCTGGAGAACTCACCGGCCAGGGCTGAGTTTGCTAGGTTCGGAAGGTCGGATTATTGGGCGACGCATTTCTCTGATTGGTTGCTTGGCCTCTTGAGCTTCGTTGCTGCAACAGCGCGTCAGCGTATTTGATGTAGATTGCGAATCGTTGGATTTGCGATAAATTCACTAGGGGGCACGGTGGAAGTCATATTGTATTGCGGAGGTTACATCCCCGGAAGCTGGTGGCGCCAACACCCATCCCCATCACTCAATACAGATTTTTCTAGGACTTCAACGGTCCCCACCGCACACGTTCATCGGGGGATGGCGAGCCATTCCGGCTTCGACGATGCAAGACGTTAGTCAAGGTATCGTTGCTGTCGCACAGTGCCTTTGAGGAAGCGACGACTGGTTCTTAAGATTGGTGCACAGTCGCCTGTCTTAATACCTGCATTGCACCACAATGAAGCTTTGGCGTTTGGACTGAAACCTATTGCACCGCGGTTCGCTCAAGTTTTACACGCTCCCGGCGCGCGTGAACGTTCGACCCCAGAATAATGATGTTGCACCCATGTGTCAGCAGAAAACCTGCGTGGCGCAGCTGATCGGCACAGAGTGGACCGGACCTCCGACGGGCGGAACATTGGGAACACTTGTGCCTTTACCTGCTTCATGTTCAGACGGCAGGCAAGGAGCGATGATGTTCAACGCATGGCAGCAGGAAAGAGCCACGGAAGCGCTGGTCGCTGACGCGCAGGCGGTGGCCGACAGGCTGGAATCGGCCAAACGGCATGTTGTCGACAGCTACGCCGCGACCGCGTGGTTCTGGGCGGCCTCCATGCAGGCCGACGGGCAAGCCCCATATTCTATCGCGACCTGGCCACCCACAGCCGTCGCCCGTTTCGTCACGACGGCCCAGACCCGCATCGCCGCCCTGCGCAAGAAGCGCGACTATGACCTGAGCGACGGCCTGACCGTCTGGCTCCACACCGCCCGCGCGGTGAAGGAACCCCGCATCGCCGGCCCAGTTCAGGAGATCTGGCAGATGATTTTAAATGCGGGTCCGAATGCCGACACCATGGCCACCGAACTGATGGCGGAAGCGGGGATTCCTGCCGTGCTGGTCCGTCGGGCACCCGAAGGGATTTTCCCCGACACTATGAACGAGGGTTGAATCTGTGCTGTGGGATATCCGCACCCGCATGAAGCTCGCGCTTCACCTGGTCGACCTGATCCCCGACGTTCAGCTCACGCCCGCGCTGACCGCCGTCGTGACGATGCGAACAGTCTTGCTCTGCCTCTTGATGGGTTTATCGAACTGCGGCCTCGCACCGCGACAGACCGGGGGCGATGTTTTGGTCATCGGCGACTCTGTGATGGCCTGGAATAGATCCGGAGCGGGAGATATCGGCAGCGTGATCGAAGCCGAACTCGGTCGTGAAGTGGTAAATCGCGCGGCCTTGGGGGCACAAATCCGAGCCAGCGGTCTTGGCACGCTCGGCGGCCTGAGCATACCGGATCAGCTTTCAGGCGGTCCTTGGAACTGGGTTGTGATGAACGGCGGCGCCAACGATCTGGGGGTATCCTGCGGCGGCATACGCTGTGACGCAGAGATCGACCTGCTGATTTCAAAGGATGGGACCACAGGGGCCATTCCTGACCTCATGACCAAGGCAAGACAGCAACAGGCGAAGGTTCTGTGGGTGGGCTACTATCAGGCGCCGAACTCAATGTCGTTCAAAGGGTGTCGCCCTGGCCTTGTCGAGCTTGAACGTCGCATTGCCGACTTTGCTGGGACGCAGGACGGTATATTCTTTATCGACAGCGAAGATGTGTTCGAGACAACCAACCTGGGGCTTCTCGCAGCAGATCGCACCCATCCATCGGCCGCAGGCTCTGCCGTCATAGGTCGGTTCATTGCGCGAGAGATCGCCAGGCGCTCGCAACCATGACTTTAGCCGGGCGACAAGGGCCGCCCGACCTTGTCTTCAGGCTAGTTCACATGACCTGCCAATGTTCTGGCACCCACGCATAGGCGCCGTCCGTCTTCTCGACGTGCCCGACTCCAGGGAACGGAAGATGGGTGGCCGCTACGGCGATCCGATCGGCAGAGACCATATCGAAGATCGCTTTGCGCGTCGCTGCCGCCTGTGCGCCATCCGCATCAAACGCGATACCGGCGTCCGGGTGCGCGAACTGAACTGCGGCGACAGCTGCAGCGTCTCCCAGGATCAGAAGTTGGTCTGTCCCGCTGGATACCCGAACAGCAGAGTGACCCGGGGTGTGTCCAAACGCTTCGACGGTGCTCAGCCCACCGCCAAGATCCACAGAGCCAGCAAACGGACTAAGCCGCTCGCCGTAAGCAGCAGCCACACCGCGCGCCAGTGCGAAGAAAGGCTTCGAGTCATCTGGAACGGATGCGGCTATCGCCTCGTCGGTCCAGAATTTCAGATCAGTCTCGTGGACATGCAAGGATGCTGAGCCGAATACAGCGGTCCCATCGGCTGAAAGCAGGCCACCGATGTGGTCGGGATGCATGTGGGTCAAGACGATTCGCTTTACGTCGTCGGCACCTATCCCCATCGCACCCAGCGCGGCCGCAACCCGGCCAGCAGTAGGGCCAAAAGCGGCCCCCGACCCGGCATCGATCATGGTGATGCCATCCGCGCCATGGATGAGATGAATACTGATCGGCAGACGGATCTGGTCGCCGACCCCGAGGTAGGCGTCCGTCATCCCAGCGTCGATCTGTTCGGCAGTGGCGTTTGTGATCAACGGACGACCAAGATCAAAAAACCCGTCCAGAAGGGCTGTCACCCGCAGATCACCGACCATCCGGTCGTAGAACGTTGGCAACACGACGCTGGGTGTTCCGGTTTCCTGCGCGATAGCGCCACGCGCGTTGAGAAAGGGTGCGCTGAAGGCGAGAGCGCCGCCGAAAAGAGCGGTGCGACGGGAGAAGATCGGGTTCATGATATGCCTTGTGTGATGTTGACCGGTGGAAGGTAGCTCAGCAAGCCTTCCAATCAACGTCGGTAGCGTCTGGCTCACCAGGCCACATCACGTGCATCGAACACGCGGTTGAGCTGGCCATGTCGGCGATCGAGCGCGTATCGAATCCTCTACCATCAGATGAGCGATCAGGACTTCGCGCAGGTAGACGGAGATCGTTGTCTTGGTGCCAAAAGTGGAGTGCATTCACCAGGGTCCGACTGGCTGGGACGGGCGACCTTAGGGCCGACCGTCCCTAGGCGCATCGGCCTGAACGGATCAGTCCGTGACGGTAAAGGTCGAAAGGATGCACAGATCTTGGGTCTCGGTCGCTTCGGCGTCGGTATCGGTCACAAAAAGAAGGTCATATTCGCAGGTGTCCAGACCGTCGACAATGCTGACTTCGCCCGAAACGCCAGGCTCGACGACGTCAACGGTCAGGATGTTCTCACCCCATTCGTCCTCACCCACTGGCGAGACATACATTTCGACAATGGTATGTGAGCTGTCGTTGACGAGCGTGAACTCAAGGTCCTGAGCCAGGGACGGTGTGGCGAGAAGCACGATGACGCCGGCAGCCAAGTCGATACGCATGGAAGTCTCCAGATCTAAGTCGCCGCAGATTGCCCGCGGCGAACCCGCCTTCTGGAAGCGAAATGTGGAGACGGGATGGCGTTGGTGTGCGGGGGCCGTGACGCTGACGGATAAAATCGCGCCGGCTGCCCCAGCGGTAGCGCCAAGACCCATCATGCACTAAGATTGAGAGCGGACCACCCTATCGGGGCAGGCCACGGGCGGTGCGATTTATGCCGTGCTGGGCGAGACGCGCGATGCGACTGACTTGATAGCTTACGCCTGCCTGTCTGTTGTCATCACTCATGTGGAAGAATGGCGGAGTGAGAAAATGCTCAAAGCCCTCCGTGACGTCAACAGCCTGCGCGCCCTTGTCGTCCGCAACGGGAAGCGGCAGCGCATCGCGGGTCGGGATGGCATGATGCGTGACCAGCGGACAAAGCTCACATGATCTTCATATCCACTGTCCAGCGAACCACACTCACTCGGTTCGGTGGAGCCGTCGCCGTCGGCAACCTTGTCTGGGAAACCGCGCATGTTCCGCTCTATACGCTTTGGCAGACCGGGACGTGGAGCGAAATCGTCTATGCCGTGCTCCATTGCACGCTTGGCGACATCATGATCGCTGCGATAACCTTCGGCGCCGCCCTGTTCGCCTTTGGCTGGAAGAGCTGGCCCGATCGGAGCTACGCGAAGGTTGCTGTGGCGATGGTCTCTGTGGCCCTATGCTACACCGTCTTTTCAGAATGGCTGAACGTCGAAGTCCGCAGATCGTGGGCTTATCGGGACATTATGCCGACGATCCCATTGCTCGGCACCGGCGTCACACCGATCCTGCAATGGTTTGTCGTTCCTACTGTCGCGTTTTGTTGGGCGAGGAGGGGCGACAGAGCGGGACCTTGAAGCTTCACCTCACAGTCATCTGCTTGGCTGACCGAGGACGCACTTCGGGCGCTGAACATCGAGATCATGGTGCAGATGCAGGAAACCGGCATTGCTGCGGTGTCCGATACCACGATCCACGGGCGTCACAGTCTGCGGATCGCCATCTGCAACCACCGCACATCTCTGGCGGATTCAAACGTCCTGCGGGCCGAGGTTCTGAGGGTCGGAAACATCTTGATGTGAAATCGTGCTGTCCGGTCATTTCAAGCCGCCATAAGCGCCCTGTTCAACTCAGCAACGTCCAACTCCAGATGCCGTTCTTCGGCAGTCATTCTTAGCTGCCGCAACGCATCTGCAAGGGCAATGTCCCTTTCTCCCCGCCCCCAAGACGCCAGAGATCTGCCTTTGGTGATCATGAAGTTCGCCCACGGCAGGGGTTCGTCCCGCGTGTAGGCTTCCAGCCTCGATGCATATCGGTCCACGCGGCCCCAGTCGCCCTCCCGCAAAGCATGACGGATCGCCATCTGGGCGAACCAGAAGTGATTGTGTGCGACGCAGCCTGAATCAAGAATGGCTTCAGCTTCGAGCCAGAGCGCCCCCGACTTTGCCACGTCGTCCGTAACCGACGCCTCGACTGCCAAAACAGCGGGGCCGACGAACGTCATGCCGACCTTTCGGACGATTTGAACCGCTTGAGACGAGTAGTCTGCGGCGTCTTGACGCTTTCCTCCGACAAAGGCGTTCCACGCCAGCCACCGAAGAATCTGTGCTTCAAAGTTGCTTGCATGCATGGCCTGTGCCAAGCGCAATGCCTGTTGCAGAAGGCCCTCGGACTTCTCCAACTCGCCAAGTTCGACGCAGACATACCCCGCCAGTTGAAGCCCCAGCAACTGCGCCCGCGGGTGACCTATGTCTGTTGCGAGCTTTATCGCTGCAAGCGCGTCGGATTCTGCCTCGGCAAACTCCAGCAGGTGTAGCCGGGTCCAACCGATCATGTGACGGTTGGCCACTTCCACGCGACGCAACCCGTGCTGCTGACACAGGCCCACGCAGGCGCGGAACTGTTCGCAGGCAGTGAGCATCCTTCCTGAAAGATAATGTGCATCCCCAAGCCCGCTAAGCGCCAGCGCCTCGCCCTCGACAGACTGCGTCCGGCGCGACAGCTCAAGGGCTTTTTCATGCTCAGCACGACAGTCGTTCAAGCGCCCCAGCGGAAAAAAGACATTGCCGCGCAGGCCGTGAATCTGGACAAGCTCCGGCATCAGGTTCGCCTCGCGCGCCGCCACCTCAGCTTCGTCAAGGACCTCCAGCGTTCGCTGTTGCTGGTCGGCAATCCTTAGCCCCTCGGCCAGACCAATCAGCGCAAGACATTTTTGCGTTGCCCCGACCGCCGCCGAAAGCCCCACCTCGAAAGCGGCTATGGACTCTTCCGTCGCTCCGGTGTTGCGCAACGCCTCACCGCGCAGACATGCCAGACCACAACGGGTTTCCGGGTCAGTCGCGATCTCTAGCCCCCGCCCGGACAGCGTCATGGCAATGTGGAAATGCAGCGCGCTGGCTTGGGAGGAAGCCGCTGCAAGATAGGCGGCCGCAGCGGTCGGTTCGTTGGCGCGATCCAGGTGCTGGGCATGCAGGATCAGATCGGTGGGGGCAAAAAAGTCCGCCGCCTTGCGATGAAGTTGTTCGCGCTGGTGCTTGAGGAGAGAGCCGAAAACACCTTCCTGAACCAGAGCGTGGTCAAAGAGGAAGCTGTCACCTTCAGGCCGAATGAAGGACCGTTCGATCAGCACCTGACAATCGTAGCCCGGAACGGCAATCAGGTGGCGCACCGCGTCGAGCGCAAACCGCTGCCCCAGGACCGAGGCTGCTTGCAGCGCCTGTTTGTCCAATGCCGGCAGGCGGTCAAGCCGTGCAAGGACCAGACTCTGGATAGACGCGGGAACTTCGCTGGAACTTCGTTCCTCTGCGTTGCGCAGCAACTGTTCAAGAAACAGGGGATTTCCACCTGCCCGCTCGATGCAGTCGACTGCCTTCTGGTTTATAGTGTCTATGAAAGTCGCCGCGAGACGGATGGAGTCTTCGTTTCGCAAAGGGGCTATGTCCAGCGTCACCAAGGGGCACCCGCCCGTGCTGCTGCGCCATGCCTGTCCCAAAGGATATCCGTCGACCCGCGACGTCATCACCAGCACTCCCGGACAGTCCGAACAGGTCGCAGCAATCTTGCCAAGGTGCGCAAGGATCAGTGGATCAGCCCAATGGATATCTTCAATGATGACGACAAACGGCTGTCGCGCAGCGGTGACCCGCAAAAGTGAGGCGACCACGGTGCGTTTGCCTTCGTTCCGCGTCGCATTGGTCATTGCGTCGTATATGGACCGCTCCTCGGGCGACTGCGGAAGGTCGAGCAGGTCGTTCAGAAAAACGAACTGTTCTGGTGCCAGCTGTCCCTCCGATACAAGCGCATTCACCGCAGCCAGCCTCGTTGACTGATCACTGCCGGGCGCAATTCCAAGCAAGCTTTGAACGATGGCCCGGATGGCATCGCGCCCCTCGCCGGCGCCAAAATCCAGAACGAGCCCCCGATGGGTTCTGAAACCCTGCCCCGTCGCGATCCGGGTCAGTTCCTCTACGAGTCGGGTCTTGCCGATGCCCGCTTCGCCACGCAGAACAACGGCACCCCCCCTGCCGACCGTCTTGCAGCGGTCAAGGATACCGGTCAGCTGCGCCAATTCCTCGTCACGTCCGACAAAGTATCCGCGCTGAGCAAAATTCCCAGTCGCTCGCTCGCGGATGACCTTCCAGACGCGGACGGGTCGATCCAACCCTTTTAGCTTGCGATCACCCAAACTCTGGCAGTCGATGGCGTGTCCGACGGCACGATGCAGGGCTTCAGAAATCCATGTCTCACCATCCTTGGCCATGCCTTGCAGGCGCGCCGCAAGATTTACCGACGCACCGGTAACAGTGTATTCCCGATACTGCTCGCTGCCCGTTCCGCTGGCCACGACCTGACCGCTCGCAATCCCGATATGGACCTTCAGGCCACGCCCTTTGGTGTCCCGCAGGTCTCCTACCCGCCGGTGAATCTCAAGGGCGGCCTGAACCGCTCGCACCGCATCGTCATCATGCGCGACCGGAGCGCCAAACACTGCCATAACGTTGTCACCGATGTGCTTGTCAATGTAGCCGCCATACCCGGTCACAACGGCATCCACCGTCTCAAAGAACCGGTTCAGCAACGCATGCACGTCCTCCGCGCCGGTCTCTGAGGTCAGTTTGGTAAAGCCGACGATGTCGGCAAAAAGAACAGCGACTTGCCGGTGCTCACCCGCTGGGTGCGCTGGCCGAGGCGTTGTTACCAGGTGATCCGAGGTGCCCGATGCACGACCCGCGATTGCCATCAGCAACCGCTTGCGATCTGCGAGCTTCGCAACCCCGAGATCCTTGAGGTCTTCATTGGTCAGATCGTTGAGAACCCCCTCATCGATGCCGTTCTCGGCAAAGGAAGCAACATGGCTTTCAAGCCCAAGACTGCGCAGCCATACGCCAATTTCCATGCCAGACGCCCACCTCTTGAGGTAAACCGGCCATGCCCCTGCTGGTGTTCAGGGACAGATGAATAGTGTCAAAAATCGCCGACTTTGTCACCCGACTTCTCAGCAGTGCCCGCTATTGTTCAGTTAAGCACACATTGCCGGTCTTGAGCCAATGGCGTGGTAGTGACCTAGAACTTAGTGATCGCCGGGTGCCGGAAGCGCTACTCTGCTCGCCGCATATTTTGCTCAGCCGGCCGGCCGCCACCGGCATACGAATGGTAGGATGGCCTCTGGTGGCTCTCCTACGAAGCGTGGCAGCCTACTTCGGAACTTAGCGAGCTTGTGTCGTGAATTAGAGCACTGCTTCTCCATCGACAGAGGAGGTTACGTTTCCCGGACACTGGTGGCTCCAGAACCCATCCCCATCACTCGACGCATGTCTTTCTAGGACTTCGATATCCCCAACGCATCCGCTCCTGGAGGAATGTCCAGCCGTTCCTACCGGGGGATCGGAACAACCCACTCTCAAAACATACCGAAGTTCGGATGCTTTCGTGCTTCAGCATCTGCTTCGACTGTCAGCATAGATTTCGCCTTTCTCAGCGGACTGGAGACCCTACTGACGTTCCACAGCTGATCAGCGCCAGTGACGATCCCGCGTGCGTTCAGATCAGCTGCAACTTCGGCACGCGACAGCTTCTCATGATCCGGGATCGACCGAAGGACATTCGCAATCACCTTAACCAAAGCATCTGATTTCGCAGTCATGGCATCCGCACCAAGATGCTGCGTCTTGAGAATATCCGGATTTCCGAAGACAGCTCCGGATGCCTTCTGCTTCGCCATCGCGTCCCTGGTGCGTTTGGAGATTTCCTCCGCGGAGCTTTGAGCATGAAGTAGCTGTCCAGCTTTCGCTGCATCGGCAAGAGCGTTCCCGCCCTTCACGGATACGATGCGATCATCACCTGGAAGTAGAGCTGTGATGGACGCCCCGTCATCTGCGTGACGTGACAATCTCGACCAGTTCCAGACGAACAGGAGGGCGTCATGATCGCGCACCGCTTCAAGAGCGCTGTGTAGACCTCGGCGGCTCGGAAAGCTCTTCGCACCGCGGCCAGATGCTACGTCTTCGAAGATCTCAACCACCGGAATTCCCAGATGATCAGCGAACGCTCGGATGGCATCACGCTGGATGTCGAGACTGATGCCGGTCTAAGCCTGGCCTTGAGCAGAAACACGATCGTCACCGACTAGCGCCTTTGGCCGGTCAGGGCCTCGCTTCCGCAGCTTTGAGAAGAGTGCTGAATATGAGAAGTCGTATGCGATCCGCTAGCGTTCCTCTGCTCTGGTCACCGGCGTGACGAAGGCCAGCGCATGTCCGAGACTAAGATGTGCTGCGATGCCCAGTTTCCTGATCCAGTGTAGTTCTATTGCGATGTAGGTTTAGGCGTTCTAAGGTCGTTCACAGAAATACTAATCCCTTGGGCTTTATGGCTTTTCTGAACTTCCTCAGACCGAAGGCCGAAGATAAGAGGCCCTTGCTCGAGCAGTGTCTTTCGGTTGATCTCGAAGTCAACCCAAAGACCGCCGAGATCTTCGACATGGCCGCGGTGCGATTTGGGGACGGGCCTGCGATTGTAGCGGCCAAAGGCAACATCAAACAGGGGCTCGACCTACTCGAAAAAGCACTTGAGAAAACGCCACATGTGCTCGGCCACAATATCCTTCGCCACGATATCGAGCACCTTCTGGCGAAACGCCCGCGGCTGGCCGAAAGAATGGCCGCGCCCATCGACACACTTTGGCTCAATCCGCTGGCATTTCCGCGCAACCCCTACCATCACCTTGTGAAACACTACCAGGACGGGCGCTTACAGGCGGGACATATGAACGACCCCGAGCGTGATGCACGGCTAGTTTTCGAGGTGCTTGAGAACCAGATCAAAGCTCTGACCGAGATTGAGACACAGTCTCCCGAGAGCTTGCTTGCCTATCATTACCTTGCGACCCGCATTGACCGCTCAGCAGGGTTTGACGCGGTCTTTAAGGACATCCGCAAGTGCGCACAACCGGATCGCGCAGCGGCGCTTTCGGCGATGCGGGTGTTGCTTGCGGGTAAAGCATGCGGCTCTCAGATCGGGGTAGTCCTTGAGAAGCTCTCCGACCCAAAAATGGGCTGGCCGATGGCGTATGCGCTTGCTTGGATCTCGGTTTCCGGCGGGGAGTCCGTGATGCCGCCTTGGGTGCGGGCCAGCTTTCCTCAAGCCGCCCTTATTGTGCGCGAATTGCGCGATACCAGTTGCGGCGCTAGCGCATGCAGCTGGTGCGCGAAGATGAACAACCCGAATAGCGCACTCGAGAAGTGGTTTGGTTTTCCTGGCTACCGTCCCCAACCAGCGCACACCGACGGAAGGCCCCTGCAAGAAGTCATCGTGGCAGAAGCGATGCACCACGCAAACGTGCTTGGGATCCTGCCAACTGGCACCGGAAAATCGGTTTGCTACCAGGTGCCCGCACTTAGCCTCTACGAAAAAACTGGGGCGCTGACAGTCGTCATTTCACCTCTGGTGGCGCTTATGGCCGACCAGGTGCAAGGGATGGAGCGTGCGGGGATTTCGTCTGCGGTGACCATCAACGGGATGCTTTCGATGCCCGAACGACAAGAGGCGCTCGACCGGGTGCGGATGGGCCAAGCGGCCATCTTGCTGATCTCGCCCGAACAGTTGCGCAGCGTCTCGATCCGTTCAGTGCTGGCGCAGCGCGAAGTGGGGCTATGGGTATTGGATGAGGCGCATTGCGTCTCGAAATGGGGCCACGACTTCCGACCCGACTACCGCTACATCTCTCGCTTCATTCGAGAATTTTCAGGCCACACAAACGCTGCACCAGTGCTGTGCTTGACGGCCACGGCCAAGCCGGAAGTGGTCCGCGACATATCAGAGCACTTCCGGGAGCGCCTTGGTGTCGAACTGGAGTTGTTCGACGGCGGTGCCACCCGCACCAACCTCAAGTTCTCGGTGCTGGCGACCGGCAAGGAAAGCAAACTTGGGGACATCCTGACCGCCATCTCGGAGCGACTTCCAGCAGGCGATAAATCGGGGGCCGTGGTCTACTGTGCGACGCGCAAGGAGACCGAGCGCGTCGCGGCCTTCCTGAAAAGCCAAGGGCTGGCCGCCGAGCACTTCCACGCAGGTCTAACGGCTGAAGAGAAGCGGACGGTTCAAGAGCTCTTTCGTGTGGGCGATCTGCGCGTGATTGCGGCCACGAACGCCTTCGGTATGGGTATCGACAAGCCGGATATCCGACTTGTTGTTCATGCGGACATCCCAGGATCACTTGAAAACTACCTGCAAGAAGCGGGTCGAGCTGGGCGCGACCGGGCACCTGCCGAATGTGTGCTTCTATATCATACCGATGATGTCGAGCGGCAGTTCACCCTCACCGCGCGCTCACGCCTCGAACGCCACGAGATCTGCGCCATCTTGAAGGCGCTGCGCCGCATTGACGAGCACACCCGCAACAGCGGCAAGGTCGTGGCAACTCCCGGCGAGATCGTGCGCGAAGAAAAGGATCGGGAGTTTGTGCGCGACAGCGCCACGGATGACACACGCGTCAAGACAGCCGTTTCCTGGCTTGAAGAGGCGACGCTGGTCTCGCGCGAGGAAAACCGGGTGCAGGTGTTTCCATCCTCACTTCTGGTGCGCACGCTGGAAGAAGCCAAGGACCTACTGAAAGGGGCGGAGATCACCCAAGCGCGCCGGGAGCAACTTCTGACAATCGTCGAACATGTGATGAATACGCCCGCAGATCAGGGGATTTCAACTGATGAGCTGACCGGCATCAGCGGGCTTTCGCACCAGTCGCTGAGCAAAGCAATGTCGGATCTCGAGACCCTTGGAATTGCGCGCAATGACATTGCTATCACAGTCGCCGTTCACATCGGATTCGAGAATCAATCGAGTCAGCGCCTAGTTCGAGCGGTGCGACTGGAACGAGCTCTTATTGCGCGCATGCGCGAACTGGCGCCCGACGCTGATGTTGGCGATCGCCTACCTCTTGATCTCGCGGCGGCCTGCCAGCTCTTGCGCGGTGAAGGGCACGAAGATGCAAGTCCGCATATCCTAGACCGCCTTCTGCGCAGCATCGAGCGGGACGGGCGCGACAGTGATGGCGAGCGTGGCAACATCCGCCTGCGCAAGTTGTCGAGCAAGACATTGGAGGTCGTGTTGCTGCGGTCTTGGCGTTTTGTCGAGCAGACGGCCGACATGCGCTGGATGGCCGCCGAGAAACTCCTTGAATTCCTTTCCAGCAAAGCGCCAGCGGGTGCACGCGGCAAGGATATTCAGGTCGAAACGACCATGGGCGACCTCTTGGGGGCATTGACCGGGGATGCCCTTGTCAAAGCGTCCGGGGTAAAGGACACGAACAAGCTCATGGAGCGCACGTTGTTGTGGCTGCACGAGCAGCAGGTGATTACGCTTGGTAAAGGGCTGACCGTCTTTCGCTCTGCGATGACCATCTTGCTAAATCCGGGACGGTCAGGCTTCGCCAAGAAGGACTTCCTACCCCTCGAGGAGCATTATCGCGAACAGACCCTCCAAACTCATGTCATGGCCGCCTATGCCGAAAAGGGCTTGGAGAAAATCGACGCGGCGGTGCGCCTAGCAGAAGACTATTTCACTCTCGACCAGGACAGTTTCCTGCAGCGTTGGATGCCAGGCCGCAACGTGGAGATCCGCCGCCAAACCACCGGCAAGGCTTGGAGGCAGATCGTTGATGACCTGAGCAATCCCGTCCAGCAGGAGATTGTCGCCGATGACCGCGAAGAGACCAATGTGTTGGTCTTGGCGGGGCCAGGCTCTGGCAAGACACGGGTGCTGGTCCATCGCATCGCCTATCTGCTCCGGGTGAAACGCGAAGACCCGCAGGGAATCCTCGTGCTAACCTACAACCGGCACGCGGCAGCCGAAATCCGCGCCCGTCTGCGCAAGCTCGTCGGTGAGGATGCTGCGCGTGTCACCGTGTCCACCTGCCACGCGTTTGCGATGCGGCTTGTCGGAGCAAGCTTTGCAGGCGAGGCTACTGAACAACAGGATTTCGACGCGGTCATATCGGAGGCAGTGCGACAGATCAACGGCGAGGGCCTTAGCAGATCCGAGGCCGAGGCACAGCGTGAGGCGCTCATCCAGGGCTATCGATGGATCCTGGTGGACGAGTATCAGGACATCGGGGAAGTAGAATACGCGCTCATCGCGGCAGTGGCGGGACGCTCGCTCGAAGATCCGGATCAGCGGCTAAGCCTTTTTGCCGTCGGCGACGACGACCAGAACATCTATGCCTTCAAGGGGTCCAAGGTGTCGTTCATTCGCCAGTTCGAGGAAGATTACCGCGCCAAACCCAAATTCCTGACCGAGAACTACCGCTCGACCCGCTACATCATCGACGCGGCCAATCAGGTCATCGAACCCGCGCGCGGCCGCATGAAGTCGGGACACCCGATCACTGTGGACAAGATGCGCAGTCTTGACCCGGGCGGCGGCGCGATGGCGGGCTACGATCCGGTCGGCAAGGGCCGTGTGCAATTCCTTGATGTGGCGAACGACGACGTTGCGCAAGCGATGGCGGCGGTGGACGAGCTCGTGCGGATCTCGCGTTTTGACCCTGACTTCAGCTGGGCGCGCACGGCAATCATTTCCCGCGACTGGCGGCGGCTCGGCCCGGTGCGTGCCTATGCCGAAAAGCTCGGGGTGCCCGTCGAAATGGCAAACGAAAAGCTCCCGAGCATCTGGCGCCTGCGCGAGCTGCAGCGCTTCGTAGCAGGTTTGCGTAAGCGCCAAGCGGAGATGTTCACAATTCAGGGCCTTCTCGATGTCCTAAATGAGCAACCGTCAAACCGCTGGGTCGATCTCGTTGCGGAAGGGATCGCAGAACTTGCACGCGAGCTGGGCAAGAAGACCATCCCGGTTCCCGATACCATCGAATGGCTTGCCGAATGGGCACGCGACGTCCGTGGCGGGCAGCGGGGATTGCTCTTGCTCACCGCCCATCGTTCGAAGGGGCTCGAGTTCGACCATGTGGTGATCATGAACGGTGGCTGGAAGGCGCTCTCGCTAGGCGAGGACGGCGAAGCCCCGCGCCGCCTCTTCTATGTTGCGATGACTCGCGCGCGCCGCAGCCTTGCCGTGGTAACAAGCGGGGAGCATGCCTTCGTGCGGGCGGACAGCGACAGCGAGGTGTTGCGCAAGGTTGAAATGCCGCGTCGGCTCGATCTGCAAGAACCGGACCAGTATCAGGTGCCCGATCAGACCACGGTCGATCTTTCTTATGCTGGTCGTCTACCCAGTGCGAACCCGACCCATCCGGCAATCGCCGCAGCGAAGGTCGAAGACCCGGTGACCCTGGAGCTGCGTGAAGGGAAGTGGATGATCCTTGATCGGGAGCGCCGAACACTTGGTCGTATGGCCGGGACCTGGGCGCCGCCCGCAGGGACAGAATTGGTGTCAGGCAAGGTCGGCGCAATCGTGCGCTGGCGCAAAGCCGACAACGAAGAGAGCTACCAGACCTACATCAAGCATGAGGAGTGGGAGACGGTCCTGCCTGAGCTTGTGTTCCGCAAGGATCGGCAAAAATGAAGCGGATATCCATTGCATCACCTAACTCGTTGGACGTTGCCGGGCGACTAACGTCGCCAAACCTTTAACGCTGGACCTCCCGCATTTGGTGATCAAACCGACGCAAAGGGCGGAGACCGGACTGCCGTTGTTGCGGCATGGCTGTCGCAGCAACCTTGAGGAGGCGGCCGTTTAGGTCGACTGCAGCGAGTGGCCCCCTGGAAGTGCCCGCAGGGCGGAGAGCGTTCGGTCGCAAGGTCTCCCACAATCGGCTGGTTTGGATCCCAGACTTCGGGGGGGGGCGTCCCAAGAAAATACTTTCATTACTTTCTTGCATTACTGCATAACTAGTAATACGTATGTTCTCGAAGGGGGCTCACACAATGACCAACGCAAATGCAGAAGCACAGCGCCGCTGGCGACAACGCCAGAAGGAGAAAAGGAAGAACAACCTGAAGAAGGTCGGACTGAAAACGGAAGTGTTCAACTCACCCTTTCATGAGTTTTTCGGCGATCAGGGCTACGATCTAGATTTTGAACTTCCGCTTGCACTGGCAGGTATCGAACCCCCACGGTTCGAAGACGACAGAGGTCCAGAGGCTTTCGTTCTAGCTGATGAGACCGTTGGCGTGGAGGATCCCTTTTCTGGTGCGACAGGGTCGTTGGGTCGCGCTGAAATCATGGTCGGATGCCTAATAGACTCGGCCATGTCGCTTGCGAAAAAGGTAAACGAATACAAGCGGAAGGAAATCAATGCGCGCCTGGCCGAAATAGAGGCGTCCGACCTGTCGGAACCGGCCGCTAAGAAGGCCGCGCTGCAAGACGCCGCACGGCTACACAAGATGCTGGACCAGCTTGATAAGCAGGTTCGCTGGACCTTCCCGCAATGGAAGGTGATGGGCTGAAAAGCCTCTGACAGTGGGACGGGCGACTTAGTTTGGCGACCGGGAAGCCCGCCCCCTGTTTTCGACATGAAACCCTATAGGAGCCTCACATGGCACAAGACTACATCACCGCCTCCACGGCGGCAACCTTGTCGGAAGCTGAACTGTTCAAGCGATATCTGGATGCGCCGGCCCGCATGGGAGCGACTACTTCCACGCTAGTCGAAAGTATCGGCAAACTTTATTCCGCTCGCATGCTTTTCCACCATGATTGCTTCTACTGCGTCGACGACAACTTCACCGAAGTCATTCTTCGATATGCCGAAGATTGTGTAAGTCCTTCCAACGCATTGAAAAACGTTCTCCAAGATCTTACGGAACTGGTGGAGAGCGTGACCGACTTGAAGCAAGACTTCGAGCGGCTGGCAGAGGTGACTGGCGTTTATGAACCCGACGAAGGCATGAATGTAGACCTTGCCTTTCTCGTGAGCCAACACCTCTTGCATAAGGCGCGCTATGTTTTGCCATCGGCGAACGTGACGGCAGGCGGACCTGTGCGGGAGGCAATCTGATGAGCAATCGTCACGAACGTCGCCGCACTGCAAAGATCGGTTCTGTTCAGAAAATGAGCGCAGCCGACCTGGCGAAGATTCCGACCGGCTGCGCATGGTCGGGCTGCATGTGTAACACCGAAGACCCTGACAAGGCGGGGTGGAGCAAACTCATCCTGTATCGCGGGCGCACCAAACTCGACTTCATGGATATCGCGCCCGACTTGATGGACCGCGATGCAGTCCTGTGTCCCGATCATGCGAAGGCACTTCATGAGGATGTCTTGGTGCACCTTGGAGGTTTCGATGGGCTGTTCAACGCCCGACCCCAGGGAAGCGCCTAGGTGACAGCCTAAGCCCAAGCGGTGATCTACATCAGCAAACGAGCCCGCCGGTCACACGGCGGGCTTTGCTTAAGATGAATGAAGAGACGAGAGCCTCCGCAGTCAGAACACACGAAACGTAGCTGTAAGATGCGCATTGCGTGGGCATTGCCAAATTACACGATGAATGCGCTTGGTCATGCGGACAGCGTGACGCCGAAGCAGCCAAGTAGGCGAGTGGTTGATCGCGTTGGCGAATTAAAGGCTGAGGGGGTCAGGGGTGTGAAGCCCTATGGGTCGAGCTGTTTCGTGCTTCAGCGGACGGTTGCCTGAGTCGGTTTAGATCCGGTCTGGTTGCTGCGCCCGTGCTCACGACCTGAAAGATAGTTCCCGGTCTGCCGTGAATGTTGGCTCAGTAGATGATCAAAGGGTCAGCTATGCAGGACCTAGCGGTAGTTCACTGCATTTGCTGAGTGATCCTTCGCGGCTGCAGCATCACTTTCGTGTATAGGGCTGACTTGAGACCTTCGCCGCGCCGCGCACAGACGGCAGCGAGGCGCAGCTAGGCTCCAGACTCATTGATCTTCAAAGCCAGAACATGACAGTAGCGGCGAGGGCGACAGTGGAGAGGAAGGTCTTTGCGCATCTGTCGTAGCGTGTTGCGACTCTGCGCCAGTCCTTCAGTCGGC
>JAESFX010000060.1_pt1 | contig 192402 bp, 144 predicted proteins | sample 9269501 | NCBI WGS metagenome assembly JAESFX01 (sample SAMN14515570, study PRJNA621655) | algae metagenome | isolation source: Desmonostoc geniculatum HA4340-LM1 and co-occurring heterotrophs from cave... | place: USA: Maniniholo cave, Kauai, Hawaii | collected 2009-07-28 | reverse complement strand
TCCAACGTACTTTGTGGCAAGACTCATAGTAGAAACCGACTCCTTTGTTTTGTAGCTCTGATTTGGTATTTTAATGGGTGTTTCACAAACTCCATTATTTCCAAATTAATCTACGTAGAAGCAAAGCTACGTCGGTTTCGTTCATTATAACTATTTGGCGTATTTCCGCCCATTCTGCGCGGTTTTGATGGCATTAAGGTCGTCTGTGTCCGTTACAATTTGGACAGTCCCTATAGTTGCGAAATAGCGCCTGTGGTGTCCGTTACGATTAGACTTGACTTGACTTGAATTGACTGCGCTGCCCTCCACAATGAATCGACAGTCTCCTGTTCTCCGTTAGCAGTTGGCTCGCGCCATTTATATCGGCTCACCGACCAATTAGCAATGTTATCGAGGAGCGCGGGCGGGCAGCAGCTCCGAGCAAATGTGCCCGATATCCGCTTCGAAGCTTTGGGTTCTGAAGGCGTCCGACAAGGCGCTCCCGGACAATCGCTCCGTCGCCCCCAGCACCGCCTGATCGTAGCGAGCAACAAATTGGTCGATCGTCGGACAAGGCACGCCGGCCGACCGGGCTATTCCTTGAATGATCTTGAGTCGGTAATCGTCCTCCTTCGGCATGCGGGGGATATCCCAGGCTCCTTCATGATTGAGGAATACGGAGCGGAGAGGGACGGCGGAAAAATCAAAGTATCGGCCTTCCGCGTCCGGCTCCGAATAAGGATCGACCAGCAAGGAAGCATATCGAATATATAGCAAATATTGCTGATGAATCGGGTCGAGACTTGCAAAGTCGTCAATATGATGCCGGGCGATGCTTTCCGGTCGGATGGGATAATTGTCGTCGATCATAAATTGCAGCAGATTAAGCGGCTTTGCGCCAAGCTTCCCGACAAGCGCCGAGATTTCCTTCCACTGGCTCAGCATCTCGCTTATAAGGGTTCCCGTAATGGGACCCTCCGGAAACAGCTTATAGACATACTTCGGCAGAGCCGGCTGTCCGAATATGACGCCAAGCGAAAAGTCGTTCATGAACAAGGGCGGGTGAACGTACAAGGAAATGTTGCGCGTCTCGGCATCCAGAGCGGAATCCATCGCCTCCAAGACGATTCCCGCATCCCCGTACAATAAGCGGAACGCCTCGACGGATTCGGAGCGTGGCGAGGCCGCGCCTCCATACACCTTGCGTTTGACCGCGGTTGTCAGTACGCGGTTCGGCTGGCGATCCTCCGTTCTTCGAGTGTCTCCGAGATAAGTGGAGAAGCTGATCACTTCGGCTCCGCTGCCGCTCCTTCTCAGATAATGGCCGACAAGCGAGCTGGAGCCGAAGGTAGGAGAGAGTAGCGCCACGCAGCGAAAGCTTCTCAGCAGCTCTAACGGCAGCTGAGCCAATACGGCGACGTAGGCGTCGGCCGTCACGGTAAGAATAAGCGTATCCCAGCTGCCTTCGACCTCCTTGTAAGACTGGAAGGAAGCGTCAATGACATATTGACCTCCGAGAGCTTCCAGCTTGGGATCGCTCGCGTCCACGGCGACCGTTCCGCCGCTTTGGGCAAGGGCGTCGAAGAAGGGGGCCGAGCGCACGGACCTGCGCCCTGCTATGCCGACATGGCCGCTTCGCCATCTCTTGAGCAGCACGGCGAGCTGCACGGCGGATGGACCGGTACCCGCGACGAGAACGCTGTTCAGCATATCCATCAGTTACTCCCCCTTGCCGATACGGGCGTCAAGGCTTTGCGATACAAGGCAACGTCGAACACATGATTGGGACGAACGGCCGTTTCGGCGAGCCGCCATTTCTGTTTATCCGTCACTTCCATCGGATAGTTGAAAAGAGACTTCAAGCCGTTCCCGTATCGGACGGCTACGACGACGTCCGGTCTCGCGACGGCATGCAGCCAGTCCAGCAGCCTATATTTGACGGATACCGTCGAGCTGATAATAATGTGGGTCATATCGAAAATATCGCGCAATTGCTCGAGCGAAAGGTTTTCCTGTCGAATCGGCAAATGCGGACCTAGCCGTTCAGCGACTCGCCTGCCTAATGCCAAGGCTTCGCCATCGATGTCGATGCCCGTAACCTCCGCGCCTGTCCGTCTGGCGATGAGCAAGGGGGTCATCGGAAACGCGCCGGACCCGATCAACAATACTTTGGACGCAGCCGTGACGGTGAAGCTTCCGAACTCCTTCTCGATGGAGGATTCAATATTTGAAAAGTATTCCTGGCCCTCATCTTCGCCGCCCAGCAGCTTAAGCGCCCGATATTTCTCCATGATGGACACGCAGCGGGCCGAGGTGTCGCGTAGCCGCTCCGCAAGCGGGGCGAGCGTTTCGAGATCGATGGACGAGAGCTCCGACCAGTACAACTGGTTGGTCGAATTCGTGATGAATGTCGAATAATCGTCAATTGCCGCTTGCAGGGTTTCGGCATGGCGCATTGTGCCGTCATACGCCTCGATGGCTTGAATGAATCGGTCAAGAAAGTGGTTAAGCGGCTGATATAGTTGTTCCATGTCTATCATAGTCCCCCTTGTAATGAGTATTCGATAACTTTGTTTACGTATGCCTTGCCCCTGGCGACGATGCCGACGGCGGTTCTAATGCGTACCTCGGCAATGTCTCCCTCCTCCCAGCTTGCACGGACATGAATCGTGCCGCCCGGTTGGCTTACGGCCATGTTAACCGGGCCGCGATCGCGCCATGCCAGATAACAGCCCAGCGAAGCCGTGCCGGAGCCGCATCCCTTCTCCCAAATCAGACTTCCCAGAGCGGGAACGTAAATTAGCGGATCCAGCATAAGAGAGGAAGAACGGTATAACATGACGCCGACCAGCCCATCTCCCGATGCGATGGACAAAAGCTTCGCGAGTCGTTCGGCAGCCGCCCGATCGAGCTCGAAGCGCTCGGCATCGATGACCAGATGAAAGAAGCTTTCGTACCTAACAATGCCTAACTCGACCAGCATGCCCTCGAATGAAACGACGGCTTGTTCCACCGCCCTCGGAGCGGGCATGGCCGCCTCGCACATATAATCGTTCTCCAGCTTCTCCACGGTGCACATGACGGGGCTCTTCGAGCCGGAGACTTCCAGCATGAATTCGGCTTTCTCGCCAACCTGCACGGACTGATCCGCAGCCAGGCATGCGGCTAGAGCAAGGCAGGCATTGCCGCAGAACTCGCCGCCGGCCATCCGCAGGCTCGCGGAGGCGAAGGGCAGGGCAGGCTTCTCGACAAAGCCCACCTGCTCGGCGCAGAGATGTCCGTATTCCATCATCTGCGAAGCGATGAGCGAATGCCGGGAAACGGGTAATTCGTCCATGACAAGAATCGTCATGTTGCTTGCGGGACTGCATTTGACAAACTCCACTTCTTGTTCCATGTGTGCACACCTCCGATAATTGCCATCGAATAGGGATAAAAATGTTATTAGTAATTGTTACGAATAAAGCCATTACCATCATAGTCATATATTTACAGCGCGTCAATCGTTTTTTTTGCGAGTCGAAAGGGACGAAAAAAACCAATTGACAAATGATAATAGTTATTATTACAATCAGTAAGTCAGCTAATCGTAAGTCTTACTATTTATAAAAAAGGAGAGTCAAACCATGAAAAGAACGAAGGCGGTCATACTGACGGCATCCCTTCTGATTGTTGCGTTGCTTGCGGGATGCAGCGGGGAGGCGAGCAATAAACAAGAGGAATCGGCAAACCCGGCGCAAGAGCTGGTTTATGCCACTGCGAAGGATATTAATGACATGAATCCGCATCTGTATCCCGGATCCATGGCTGTACAGGGCATTCTCTATGAATCATTGGTCGAGAATACGCCGGAAGGCATCAAGCCGCTGCTGGCGGAATCCTGGGATATCTCGGAAGACGGAAAGACGTATACGTTCCATCTGCGCCAGGACGTGACATTCCATGACGGGGAACCGTTTAACGCCGAGGCGGTCAAACAAAATATCGATGCGGTGCAGCGCAATGGCGAAAAACATGCCTGGATTAAGCTGTCCACGAAAATTGCCGATGTTAGCGTAGTGGATGAGTTCACGGTCAAGCTAACTTTGACGGAAACCTATTACCCAACCTTGCTGGAGCTGTCGATGACGCGTCCTTACGTGTTCATATCGCCGAAGGATTTCAAGAACGGAGAAACGAAAGACGGAGTGAACGCATTCCACGGCACGGGGCCTTACATACTTGATGAACATGTAACGGAGCAATATGCCGTCTTTGCGGCAAATGAAGAATATTGGGGCGGCGCGCCGGATATCAAGAAAATAACGGCGAAGGTGCTGCCATCCGGCGAAACGACGCTGCTGGCGCTTCAGAAGGGCGAGGTGAACTTCGCGTTTACCGACGACCGGGGCACGGACAGCATCGATGTGGAAGCGATGGAGCGTTTGGCGGATTCGGGAGAGTACCAAATCGTCCGAAGCGAGCCTATGAATACGAAGATGATCGTGGCGAACAGCAGTCAAACGGAAAGCCCCGTCAGCGAGAAGGCCGTAAGAGAGGCGATCTGGCAATCCATCGACCGCGAGACGATCAGCCGAACCATCTTTAACGGCACGGAATCTCCAGCCGAGACCTTGTTCTCGTCGAATGTGAACTATGCCGACGCCGGTCTGCAGAAGCGGGAATTTAGTCCGGAAGCGGCCGCGAAGCTGCTGGAGGATGCAGGCTGGACGCTCGCGGACGGAGCCGACATTCGTACGAAAGAAGGCCGTCAGCTCTCGATGAAGCTTTATTATGACGTCAATTCGTCTTCGCAGAAGACGCAGGCCGAGCTGCTTCAGAGCGAGACGCAGAAGATCGGCATGAAGCTGGAGATTGCAGGCGAAGAATCTCCGGCCATCGCGAACCGGAGATCGACCGGCGATTACGATCTGCTGTTTAACCAAACCTGGGGACTGGCCTACGATCCGCAAAGCACGATTACGGCATTCAAGTCCGAAGCGTCATATCTCCATACGACAAGCGGCATCCCCCAAGCGGAGGAGCTCTACCGGAAGATTGATGAAGTGATGGTATCGACGGACGAAGACACGCGGAAGGGCTTATACAAGGATATTCTGACCATCGTTCATGACGAAGCCGTGTTTATTCCGATTACGAACGGAAGCGTGACGGTTGTTGCTCCAAAGGACTTGAAAGGAATTTCGTTCAAACAAACGCAATTCGAGCTGCCGTTTGAATTAATGGGCTTTGAATAAAGGGCGGCGTATGCCCGCACGTATATGACGAGCTAGGCTGGCAAGGGAGGGAATGGCTTTGGCCTTGTACGCGTTAAAACGAATAAGCGCTGTCGTGCCGCTTCTTGCGGTCATCTCGTTTCTGACTTTCATTCTGAACGGGCTGTCGCCGATGGATCCCGCCGAGGTCGTCTTGCACGCCCAAGGCGTTCCGACCATAACCCCCGAGCTGATCGAGGCGACAAGGGCCGAGCTGGGGATGGATCGTCCTCTGCTTGCCCGGTACGGAGACTGGCTGCTGTCCAGTCTCCAACTCGACTTCGGGCAGTCCTTTATTACAGGCAAGCCGGTATGGTCGCTTCTGGGACCGGCCCTGCTGAACACGATGAAGCTGACACTGGTCTCCTCTTTGTTCATCATTCTCTTCTCCATTGTTCTTGGCGTGATCTGCGCATTGAGAGAAGGCAAGTGGGTGGATCTATCGGTCAGGGGCATATCCTTCCTGCTCACTTCCATGCCCGCTTACCTTTTGGCGGCGCTTATGGTTTGGTATTTTGCCGTTAAGCTGGATTTGTTTCCCACCAGCGGGATGGATGGCGCCAGCAGCTACGCGCTGCCGGTGGCCGTCATCGTCATCAGCTACGCGGGCATCTATTTCCGGGTGATTAGAGGCTCGATGCTCGGCAATCTGAACGAGGATTATGTCCTGTACGGCAGAGCCTGCGGATTGCCGGAGAGAAAGCTTACCGTGCACGTGCTGCGCAATTCCTTGCAGGTTGCCGTCTCAGTGTTCGGGCTCGCCATCCCGACCATCCTGGGCAGCACGGTGGTTGTCGAGAATATTTTCGCTTGGCCGGGACTTGGAACGCTCACCGTCAACTCTATTTTGGGCCGGGATTACCCGATCATACAAGCCTATGTACTTGTGCTGGCCGTTGCTTTCGTCCTGTTCAATACCTTATCGGACGTCTTGAACGCCGCCATGAACCCCCGGCTTAGAAAGGAGCTCTAGATGAATGTGCTGCAGCGATTGATGAAGGACAAATTGGCGGCGGCAAGTCTAGCCGTCGTTGCGGCCACGCTGCTGATTGGCTTGTGCGCCCCGCTGATCGCCCCGCATTCGCCCAATGTTGCCAATATGGAGCTCCGATTCGCGGGGGCTTCGTGGAGCTATTGGCTTGGCAACGACCATCTCGGCCGATGCATTCTCTCCCGCCTGATCTACGGAATTCGCCCAAGCGTGCTATGGGTGCTTGCCGCGCTTGGCGCCGCCGGAGGCTTCGGAGCCGTATTAGGTTTCGTTGCCGGTTACTTCCGCGGCAGAATCGATGCCGTTATTATGCGTATATGCGACGTCATGCTGTCGTTTCCCGGTTATGTCATGACTTTAGCCATCGTGGGCATGCTTGGCGCGGGCTTAACCAATATATTGCTGGCGTTCATCGTCATGAAATGGGCTTGGTTCGCTCGCGTCATTCGAACAGCCGTCATGCAATTTGCGGATGCCGACTATGTGAAATTTGCCAGGGTTCTCGGTATGGGGCATTTTGCCATTATGAAGCGGCATATTTGGCCCGTAGCGCTGCCGGAAATTGCCGTGATCTCAAGCAACGCCTTTGGTTCCATGATATTGCAAATATCGGGATTATCCTTCCTCGGGCTGGGCATCGAGGCGCCGCATGCGGAATGGGGCATGATGATGAACGAAGCGCGGGCGGTCATGTTTACGCGTCCCGAGCTGATGCTGGCTCCCGGGATAGCCGTTATCGTCATTGTATCCGCCGTCAACTTCTTGTCGGACGCGCTGCAGAAGGCGCTGGATCCCAAGCTGGCCGTGACGGGCAAACGACCTTCGGTCCTTGGCGCAGGCATGCTGCGAGGACTACGCAAGAAGGAGGCTGCCTGATGCAGGATCGCTTGCTTGAAGTCGAGCATCTGAAAATTTGGGACGGCCGAACGGGGCTGGTGCTGGTGCCGGACAGCTCCTTCGTGCTGTCGCAAGGCGAATGTCTGGCTATCGTAGGAGAGAGTGGAAGCGGCAAGTCGGTGACGTGTAAAGCGCTCATGAGATTGAATCGGCCCAATATCCGCCAATCGGGAAGCATAGCTTTGAACGGGATCGATCTCTCGGAGCTATCCGACAAGGAGATGCGTTCCTATCGGGGCAGAAGAATGTGCATGATCATGCAGAACGGCATGCGCGCCTTCGATCCTTCGCGTCCCGTAGGCGCTTATTTAATGGAAGTGCTGTCCATTCATTTTGCCTGGAGTCGAAGCGAGATGATCGCCGGCTTGAGTACCGCGATGATTAGCGTGGGATTAATGGATCCATCCGTCGTGATGGGTCGTTATCCGTACGAATTGTCCGGAGGGATGCTGCAGCGAATCATGATCGCGCTGGCTATCGTGATGGAGCCGGACATCATTATCGCGGATGAACCAACGACGGCGCTGGATGCCGTTACGCAGTATGAAGTCGTGGAGCAATTCGTGCAGCTGCGCGGACGAATCGGCAGCGCGATGATTTTTGTGTCGCATGATCTTGGCGTGGTTCGGCGCATCGCGGACGAAGTGCTGGTCATGAAGGACGGAGAGATCGTGGAGCGCGGGGGAACGGATGAGCTTTTTGCGGGCGCGAGCCATCCCTATACCCGTTATTTGGTAGCGTCCAAAGAGCCGCTTAGAAGCCATTACTCGCAATTGATGGGAGGGACGGACGTTGCTGAAGGTTGAAGGAGTAAGCAAGTCGTACCGGAAGAACGGCTGGTTTGGCGGCGAACGGAATCTCGTGCTGCGAGGCGTGAATTTGGAGTGGAACAGCGGCGAATCCGTCGGCATTATCGGCGAGAGCGGCAGCGGCAAGTCGACGCTGGGCCGTCTGCTGCTCGGCATCGAGAAGCCTGACAAAGGGAGCGTGACATGGTCCGGTCGTTCCGTTACGGACCGCCATGTTCGTCGCGGGGCGATCAGCGCCGTCTTCCAGGACTACACCTCGTCCATCCATCCTTTTTTTACCGTCCGGGAAGCCATTCGGGAGCCTTTGAGGTTTGCTGGGGCCGGCGGCGGGGGGAATGCGGATGACGAGATTGTGGTACAGCTGCTGCTCCAGGTTGGGCTGGACGAATCTTATCTGGGCAAATATCCGCATGAGCTGTCCGGGGGAGAGGCGCAGCGCGTCTGTATCGCGAGAGCGGTTTCCTCGGGTCCGCCATGCATCTTGCTGGACGAAGCGATTAGCTCGCTCGACGGCTCGGTTCAAATGCAAGTGCTGGAATTGCTGAAGCAATTGAGGGAAGCCCATGGGATGGGTTATATTTTCATCACCCACGATATTCAGGCCGCGGCTTATCTGTGCGATCGACTGCTGATCGTACGCAGCGGCGAGATTGTGGAGGCGATCGAGACCTCGCGACTTAGGCATGTACAATCGGAATATGCCAAGGAGTTGCTGCGCAAAGTGATTTCTTGACGGGCGCCGGAGTGCTGCTTTTGCCTCCGCTTCGCCCGCTGGGAAAGGAGAATGGTGGATGAAAGGCGCGTTGTCTTGGCCGTTTATTCGACTCTATGTGCTAACCTTGCTCTATTTCAGCGCCAATTCGATCTTGAACGTGATCATTCCCTTGAAAGGGGAATCGCTGGGAGCTACTAATACGACGATCGGCATCATTATGGGCGCGTATCTGCTGACGACCATGGTGTTCCGTCCATGGGCGGGACAAATCATTCAGCGTTACGGAGCGATCCGGGTGCTGCGAATCATCCTGGTCGTCAATGGTCTGGCGCTGCTTATCTACTCCTTCACGGGTCTAGGCGGCTATTTGTTCGCGCGCGTGCTGCAGGGCGTGTGCACGGCCTTCTTCTCCATGGCGCTGCAGCTTGGCATTATCGACGCGCTTCCGGACAAGGACCGTTCGCAGGGCATATCCATGTACTCCTTGTGCTCCTATCTGCCGGGCATCTTCGGTCCGCTGCTTGCCATCGGGATGTGGCAGACGGGAGAGATGAGCACATTCGCGCTGTCGATGGTCGTCATTGCGGTATTGACGGGAATCGTTGGTTTCTCGGCGCGAATTCATCAAAAGCCCGGCGAGGAAGACGGGAAGGGAGCGGCAGGCAATCCCGCCAAAGCCATGCTGCAAGGGATGGGCCAGATGATAAGCAATCCGCATATGCGTCGAAGCTGCATGCTGATGCTGATTGCTTCGCTGACATTCGGGTCGGTAACGGCTTTCGTGCCGCTCTACGCTCCGGAGGTCAAGGGGGGCAGCGCCGCCGTCTATTTGATGATTCAGGCTGGGGTTGTCGTAGCCTCCCGATTCCTGCTTCGCGCGCGTATCCCTTCGGACGGCCGCTGGAGCAGGCCCTTTATCGGCAGCACGATGCTTCTGGTGGTTGCGGCGTCAACTGCCGTCGGCCTGGCTTCCAGCGTTGGAGCCGTGTTGTTCTATAGCGGCGCGCTGCTGATGGGCATCGCTCAGGCGATGCTGTATCCTACGCTGACGACATATTTGAGTTTTGTTTTGCCCAAAGCGGAGAGAGGCGTGTTGATCGGCTTGTTCATCGCGACGGCCGATCTTGGCGTATCGCTGGGCGGCATCGTCATGGGACCTGTTGCGGATCTTACGTCGTATTCCACCATGTATTTAATATGCGCGGGGCTGGCTGTTCTCGCGGCTTCGTTTGCATTGCGGGCAGGCAAGGCGGGCCAACTGGAGACATCGCCGCGACTGCCGATGAATTGACGAATGGAAATGCAATGTAATCAAATGCAATACAGCAAAATGCAATACAGCAAAATGCAATACTAATGAAATGTTCATGCCAATAGCCGTTTCAGCAGCCCTCCTTGGACCTGCCGAAGCGGCTTTTGTTCTTTTGATCCTGTGATAGAATAGGAGGAGCTATTCGACCTTCGCGAAAGGGTGATCTAAGATGGCAGGTTTGATCCATGGCGTCAATTGGGTTGAAAAAACGGAGAGGCTTCAACAATGGCTGGACGAGGGGGATTCGTTCACCACGTTCGGGATGGAACAAGGCTTCGAGGCCGAGGTCGTGAAGCTCGTGAAGACCGGATCGCCGAACCGGAGCCTGGTCCTTAAAATATGGAACAAAAGCTCCAGACCGGATATCGGGAAGCAGTTCCTTCTCCTGCGAGTCCTGTCGGAGAGGGGTCTCTCCGTGTCCAAGCCTTGCGGATGGGGTAGAAACGAGCATGAAGAGCCGGTATTGTTAACGAGCTGGGACGGGATGCCCGTCAGCAAGATGGATAAAAAGACGGCGACGGATTTTGCGAAGTTATTAGCCTCCATCCATCGGCTCGGCAACAGAGAGATGTCGCAGAACGATTTGCCTGCCTATGACTTTATCGGTTACTTTTTTGCCGAAGCCGCGCAATACGATGATCTCAATAACGCCTTGCATGCCATTGTTCCTCTTGCGGGAATGCGCCGCGACAGCCTCATACACGGCGACTTCCATTTGAACAACATCGTGGAAGAAGGAGGCCGGCTGACCGTCATCGACTGGACGAACGCGCAATGGGGAGACGGCCGATACGACTTTGCTTGGTCCTATATTCTGATGAAGCTTTACGTAACCCGTTACGCGGGGATCTTCCGATCGGCGTACTTGTCCGAGCTGCCCTTGGACGAGGAGGAGCTGGAAGCGTTCGAAGCGCTGGCGATTCTGCGCTGGGTGTTTCTCAAGCGAAGAGGCGGGACTCCCAGCAGACCGGATACGGCGAAGAGAGTGCAAGCGTTAAAAGAAGGAAACCGATATTTGAGAGATTGGAAGCTGGAGCTCTAGAGAACTTTAAAGAGCTTGAAAACATAAAGATGACTGGAATATCGCGATTAGCGCCGAAGCTGAAGAGGAGAATGATGATCCTTGCGGCCACGGTGCTATTTATTTTGTCAAAAATGGCTGGATCGGCAACGGGTATCCGACATATTCGCGAGCTTCTCCTCATAGACTTTGAGTATTAAAGAGTGGAAAAATGTGGGACAAGCCAGCTTGTCGGAAGAGAGGGATTAAATGATGATAGAGTGTCGGTCAAATGAAACGGCGATTATCGGTTTGGGAACGGCGGTGCCGCCATTCCGGATGGAGCAGGACGATACGGCTAGACGGCTGACGGAGGCGCTTTCGCTTGCGGGACAAGCCGACTCCGGCCGCTGGGCGAAGAGGCTGTTCAGGCAGTGCGGCGTAGAGACGAGATACACGTGCGAACCGAATTTGTTGGAAGAAGCCGGCGATTGCCGGTATTTCCCTACCGGTAACGGAATGGAAGCCCCGTCAACTAGAGAACGGATGGACGTCTACAAGAGCGCATCCGTTCCGCTTGCTCTGGAAGCCGCGAGGCAGGCCATGGAGGACGGGCAAGTGCGGGCCGAAGACGTCACGCATATCATCACGGTAAGCTGCACGGGGCAGTTTCTGCCCGGCATGGATACGGTGCTCGTCCGGGAGCTTGGGCTTTCCCGAACCGTCGTCCGCCTTCCGCTTACGTTCCTTGGCTGCGCGGCGGGACTTAAGGCGGTCGGATTGGCCAAGCAGCTCGCGGCCGGTTATCCCGGCGCCTGCTTGCTGATCGTATGCGTGGAGCTGTGCACGCTACATATTCAGCCCTCCGCCGGCAAGGAAGCGCTGTACGGCGCATCCTTCTTCGGCGACGGCGCCTCCGCCTGCGTCGTTGGAACGCCGAAGCCGGGAGTTGGAGGCTGCTTCCTGCTAGGGGAGGAACGCACGGCCCTGCTTCCGGACAGTGATAGCGAGATGGTATGGGAGGTAGGCAACCGCGGCTTCGATCTTTATCTGTCGACGTCCATTCCCAGGCTAATCGGCGAGCATGTCCCCCGTGAGGTGCGTCAGCTCCTGGATGGGGCGCCATGGCCGGAGCTATGGGCCATTCATCCCGGCGGCCGGGGAATCGTGGACGTGCTCCAGGAGCTGTTCGGGCTGAGCGGCGAGCAAACGTCGCCGAGCAGGGACGTGCTGCGCGGTTACGGCAACATGTCTTCGGTGACGATACTGTTCGTGCTGAAGGAGATGAAGAGAAAGCTCGCGGAAGAGGACGGCAGCGAAGATCGGATAAGGGAAGGCGTGGCGCTGGCGTTCGGCCCCGGCGTCGCTGCGGAAATGCTGCGGTTCGCCTACGCGCCAGACGCGCTGCTCGCGGAAGGTGCGCCGAAGCTCGAAGCGCTGGCTGGCGCGCGAAACGGAGACGGCCATGCTTGACGCGCTTCGGCACAGAGCGCGGCGGGCGGAGCTGATGGACGATCCCACGCAAGGCGGGCCTTCGCTTCGGGAAGCGCTGGCGCATCTGCGCAGACTGAACCGCTTGTTCGGCGCGGCGGGTCCGACGCTATACGGCGTTAAGCGTCTATGGAGGGAGAGCGGTCAGCCGGCCCGGCTGACGCTCCTTGATATCGGAGCAGGCTCCGGCGACGTCAATCGCAGGCTGCTTCGATGGGCGAAGAGGCAAGGCGTGGAGCTGCGGATCGTGGCGGCGGACATTACGCCCGAGGCATGCGCCGAAGCGAGGGCCTATTACCGGGACGAGCCTAACGTGCGCGTGGAGCGGGCCGATCTGTTCAAGCTGCCGGAGAAGTGCGCCGATATCGTGACGGGCACGCAGCTTTTGCATCATTTTGACGACGGGGAATTGGTTGAGGCGATTAAGCGCATGCTGCATGCGGCGCGACTCGGGGTCGTCGTGAACGACATTCATCGCCACTGGCTGGCTTGGACGGTCGTATGGATAGCAACTCGTGTCTTGTCTCGAAATCCTTACATCCGTAACGACGGACCTTTATCCGTCGCGAAAGGGTTTCGGGCATCGGACTGGAAGAGGTTGTCCTTGTCGCTCTGCGGGGTGGAAATGAAGGCATCGTGGCGGCCGTTGTTTCGGTATGCGGTCGTGCTGTCCGAAAGCGGGAAGCCCTCGTCGCAAGCCTTACTATGAGAGGGGCGGTGGCAGGTGAAGGACGGAATCTACGATATCGCCGTGCTGGGCGCCGGCATAGCGGGAAGCGCCATGGCGAAGGCGATGGCGTCGAGAGGCTGGAGCGTCGCGCTGCTCGACCGGAGCAGCTTTCCGAAGCACAAGGTTTGCGGCGAGTTCCTCTCGCCGGAATCGCTTATGATCCTAGCAAAGCTGGGGCTCATCGGGGAAATTACGGAGCTCGGGCCGCAGGCCATTGAGCGCATCGAAATTAGCTTGGAGCGCGGAGGCGCGATTCGGCTGGAGCTGCCGGGCAAGGCGTTCGGCATCAGCCGATTCCGCTTGGATGAAGCGCTTCATGGCGCGGCCGCCCGCTCGGGGGCCGTGTTGCTCATGCGCTCTACGGTCACCGCATTGAGGAGAGATGGAGAAGGATACGTTGTGCGTTATCGAGTCCGGGGAGAGTCGGCCGAGCTCCGGGCAAAGGTCGTTGTAGGAGCCAGCGGCGGAGGAGCGGGCGGGACGGCAGGACGTTTCCCGTTCATGCGAGAGGATCAAGAGAAGGAGGGTGTGCGTTCCCGAGTGTCGCTTTCTTCGGCAGCCGACGCATCGGCATCCGCCGTCGGCATTAAAGCCCATTTCGCCGAAAAGGACGGCAAGCGCACGAACGCGGTTGAGCTTTATTTCTTCCGCGGAGGTTATGCGGGCGTTAACGGCATAGAAGACGGCAAGCTCAATGTTGCCGCCTTTCTCGAGAAAGAGGATATTCCGCGCATACGTCCCGATATTCAAGGGATGCTGGAGGAGGCATGCGGCAGAAGTCAGGCGCTTGCCCAAAGACTTGCAGGGGGGAAGCTGTTGTCCGACAGCATGGCGGCCGTCTCGCCGGTCGTCGTCGGCACCCGGCCGGAGCCTTGGGACGGCATTCCGCTCATCGGCGACGCCATCGCCCGCATTCCTCCGCTATGCGGCGACGGCATGTCGATGGCGCTTCGCTCGGCCTACTTGTGCATGGAGCATGGAGATGCGTATTTGAGAGGCAAGCAAACCATGGAGGAGTGGCGGCGCCGTTACTCCCGGGCTATCGAAAGCGAATTTTCGGCGCCGCTTCGCTGGGGCCGAATCGTGGAATATTTGCTTCGAGATCCCGGCTGGTCGCGGCTGCTGCCTTCCATGGCGAGAGTGGCCCCGTTCGCGGCTAGAAGCTTGGTTCGCGCAACGAGACTGAAGCTATAGGCTTATTAAGTAGTGAAATCCGCTTTGCTAATAAGGGAAACCCGTCACGACAAACGACGGGTTTCTCTTTTTGCTTATTAAGCGGAATATTTGAGCGGCTTTACAGAGAACCTCATTTTGAGAACCTCTCTATATGCTCATCCAGAACCGCTGCCGTACATTGCGAACTATTCAGTCGGGGAGCGGAATGTTATTCTCATGAAGCCGGCAGTACCCAGCATGAATAGCGAGGGATCAACGTAGAGGAGTGATGGGATGACTGGGACTTGATGGTTGGAATTGACGAGCCGGAAGAGTATATGAAACCTGGATGTACAGGAGGTGCGGCATGAGCTTTTTGAGAGAAATATCCCGCAATCGCAACTTATATATATTAGCTCTGCCAGGATTGTTGTTCTTAATCGTATTTGCATACTTGCCGATGTTCGGACATTTGATCGCTTTCAAAAAATACAATGCGATTATCGGATTCTGGGACAGCCCTTGGGTTGGTTTTAAAAACTTTACATTCTTTTTCTCGTCGGGCGAATGGCTTCACGTAACCTGGAACACCATTTTTTTGAATTCCCTATTCATTGTATTTGGTCTGGGTTTAGCCGTCGTAATGGCGATCTTGCTTAACGAAATCCGAATATCGTTCGTAAAGCGGTTTGCCCAATCCATTATTTTTATGCCCTATTTTATCTCGTGGATGGTTGTCAGCTTGATGGTCTATGCGCTGCTGAATACAACGGACGGGTTGATTAATCAACTGTTGAAGTCGGGCGGCCTTGACGCGATCGGCTGGTACAATAACGCGAAATATTGGCCAAGCATATTGACCATCGTATATGTATGGAAGATGGCGGGCTATTATTCCATCATTTTTCTTGCCTCGATTACGGGAATATCCAGCGACTATTACGAAAGCGCGCGGATCGACGGAGCGACCCGACTGCAGCAAATCCTGCATATCACGCTTCCGCTCATACGTCCAACCATCATCGTGCTCTCCTTGCTGGCGGTCGGTCGAATCTTTTATGGCGATTTTGCAATGATCTACGGAATCATCGGAGACAATGCGGCCTTATTCTCGACCACGGACGTTATCGACACCTTCTCCTATCGCGCGCTTAGGCAACTGGGGGATTTCGGAATGTCTTCATCCGTCGCTTTGTACCAGTCCTTTATGGGAGTCGTGGCTATCGTCGTGTTCAACTGGATCATAAGGAAAGTGGACAAGGAGTCGGCATTGTTTTAGGCAAAGGAGTGACGTATATGTTGGATGCTGAACGATCGTGGACGGGCAAGCTGTTTGCTTGGTCCGGCTACCTGGTTGTCGCGTTGTTTACCGTGTTTTGTTTGGCGCCGTTCTGGATGGTGCTTATCAATTCGTTCGCCGCGGAGAAAGAAATCATGACGAAGGGTTTTCAATTGTTCCCTTCGGAGTTTTCGCTAGCCGCGTATAAGCTGCTTTTTTTGGGCAATCAGATCTACAACAGCTATTTTGTGACGATATTCGTAACCGTGGCGGGTACGGTGCTGGCCATGCTCGTGACGAGCATGTATGCGTACGTGCTTGCCCATCGTAAAGTGAAATACCGCAATTTCCTATCCTTTATGACGTATTTGACGATGATATTCGGAGCGGGTCTTGTCGGGTTTTATATTACGATCGCCATTTATCTCGGCTTGAAGGACAGCATCTGGGCGCTGATTCTGCCGTATTTATTAAATCCGTTTTTCGCGTTTATTCTGGTTGCCTTTTATCGCAGCGTGCCGTACGAGTTAAATGAAGCGGCAACCGTTGACGGCGCAAGCGAATTTAAAATATTTTTCAAAATCATTTGGCCGGTTTCGTTGCCAGCGATTTCTACGGTCAGTTTGTTCTACGCGCTGACGTATTGGAATGACTTCTGGCTGTCCTTGTTGTTTATTGACAACCACAAGCTGCATCCGCTGCAAATCATGCTGCGGCAGCTCATATCCAACGCGAACATGAAGCAATACGTCGCGGGGGCGTCGATGGATTATGCCCAAGCGATTCCAACCTATGGCTTGCAGATGGCGACCGTCTGCTTAACCATCGGCCCCATCGTCTTGCTGTATCCGTTCGTGCAAAGGTTTTTTGTCAAAGGCATTACGATCGGCGCTGTGAAAGGCTGATTCGTTGCTATAAAATAAAAAAAAGGGTGATCAAACATGAAGATGAAAAAATGGCTGCTAGTACTCATGTCCGCATTGCTGCTTGTGCTGTCCGCTTGTTCTTCCGGCAATTCCAATGCCGGCAACGATGGCGGCAGTTCTTCCGGCGGTACCGGTCAAGATTTGGGGAAAGAGGTTACATTGAAAATCATGCTTCCCGGCGACCGTCCGCAGGATCTCGATAAAGTGGTAGCGGCAGCCGAAGAGAAGATGAAGGCGGACGGCCTGAACTACAAATTGAATTTCGTCTTTATTCCATGGGCCGATCTGGCCAATAAAACGCAGGTGACGCTCACCTCCGGCGAGGAAGTCGATCTGATCTATGACGCGCCTTGGCTGCACATTAACCAAATGACGAGCGAAGGCTATTATACGGACTTGACCGATTTGCTTAACGAGCATGGCCAGAACATTCTGAATGCCGGTTCGGAGCTGATCTTCGAAGCGAATAAATTCAACGGCCAAATGACGGGCATTCCGCTCGGCAGCAAGAACGGACATGCCAACTCCATCATTATCCGCAAGGATATTCGCGAAGAGCTGGGACTGGAGCAAGTAACGACGCATGAACAATTCATCGAATTTCTAAGGGCCGTAAAAGCCAAGAAGCCGGAAATCATTCCTTACTCTTCATGGGGCGTTTCGCCCGACTTGTCTTACGCGGGTATTCGAATCGAAAATGACTATGAAGCGGGCATTCGCGTATCCCCGGCTTTTAACCGCAACTTCACGCTGTATTTGAAGGGCAACGATCCGACGGTTCATAACTTGTTCGATGAGATGGATCCCACTGTGTGGGACTATATCAAGCTCACCAGATCGTTATATCAGGAAGGTCTGATCAATCCCGACATTATGTCCAGCCCGGACAGCAAGGTGATGTTGAAATCCGGCGAGATCGCTTCTATGACGTATACGGATTTCGCTATGCAGCATAATATGCTTCGTGAGCTGCAGACCAACGTGCCCGGTGCCGAGCTCGAAATCTTCGAGCTGTACAAGTTCGAGAAAAATGCGAACACCTCCGACTACAAGCAGAATGACTATTTGACCGTGCCGAAGGCAAGCAAGCATAAAGAAGATGCCATCAAATTTTTGAACTGGGCGCACGTGCAGGACAATTACAATCTGCTGTCGTTCGGTATCGAGGGCGAGCATTGGGAAGCGGTAGGCGAGAACCAATACAAGCCGCTTAAGGATACGTATCCTTGGTTCGGCTGGTCTTGGCTGTGGGCGCCTAAGTATCACAAGTTCAGCGCCGAGTTTTCGCCGGAGGATTTGGAGAAAAACGAGTTTTATTACACGGCCGAAAACTTCGAGAAGGATGTATTGACGGGCTTCACCTTCGATATGAGTCCCGTAGCGAATGAAATCGCCCAATTTAATTCCATCGACGCCAAATATTATCCGCTGATCATGAGCGGGGTGGTGGACCCCGACGAAGTGTGGGGGAAATACAAAAATGAAGGCGAAGCCGTTGTGAAAAAAATTCAAACCGAATTGCAGTCGCAAATCGATGCTTTCCTGAGCGGGCAGCAATAACCGATTGATTAACAGAATTTGATATGTTATAGTAGGGAATTCTTTCGAGTCCGAGAGAATTCCCTACTATTATGATCTCTTCCGAGGCGGGGAGTGTTCAATGAAACGGAACCTTTTTAATCTTTTTCCTAAGTCGACCTATATTCGTATTTTTATTGCCCTTGCTGTCTTGAGCACCGTTATTATAGCCGTGTTTTCTTTGTCGTTGACCAAGCAATTATCCAAGTATTACATGGAAGAGATTGAGTCGATTTCCGAAAGCCAGTTGAACGAAACGGCGTTCAACATTGAATTTACGCTTAATAAACTGAAGAGCTACAGCATCAATATGTATCAGGATCCCGACATTACAGCCTGGATATCCAGCAATAAACGCGATAAGGTTGCCGATTACAATACGATTCGCGCCTTGCGAAGGTATATGAATACGGAGCCCTTCATCAGCAGCGTCTATCTAATGAACAAACATACCGGCCATATCCTTGACTATCAGAGAGGGTTGTCTACACTCGCGGCGTATCATGATCAAACGTTGCTGCGGGTTATCGAACAGAAAAAAACGGAATACTTGCATTTTTTCTATTATGAAGCCGCGGAAGCCTCCTATTGGGTGTTGATCCTGCCTCCGAGCATTCGCAATTCGGAGTATTACGGAAGCCTCGTCCTCTTGTTCGACCTGGGCATTATGGGCGATTATATTCATAACAGCGGCAATTCGGACGTGCAAATGGCCATTTTGGATGAAGAAGGCCGCTTCGTGCTTGGAGACGAGCGGGAAGAGTGGCGCTCGGCGATCAAGCAGCAAGCTGCCGTTGACCGCAAGTCTCACTTTCAGTTCGACTATGAAGGAGACACGTATTTCACCAGCGTTGCCGGCATTAATTCCGGGAAGTGGAGCCTGTACCACATGATGAGCATGAGCGGATGGTATAAAAAGGTTAACACTTTTTCGCAGAAAATCGTGATCTCCTCCATCGTCATGCTTGCGGCCATTATCCTGGTCATGTTTTGGAACTCGAGGAAATACATTAAGCCGTTCAGCACGCTCGCCAATAATGTGCGTCAGCTTGCGGCTGAACCTCCGGAGGAGCGGCGCGCCGATTCCGAATACGATGTGATCAAGCGCGGCATCGACAACCTGGTGCATACCCGGGACGAGATGATGGATACGATGCGCGATCATGAAAGCGTCATTTTGGATGAATATTTCCGCCGCTGGATCCTTCAAGGGAAGCTGAGCAGCGCTTCCGCCGGCGCATACATCGGGAAACGCGCTCCGATTATGGAATACGAGTATATCAGACTTGTCGTTATTCGGATCGATGCGTATGCGGAGTTCCAAGAGAAATTCAACTTCGAATCCAGGAAGCTGCTGAAATACGCGATCGCCAATATTGCTCAGGAAATATTGATGCAAGAGCAAGTCGCATCTCACGGGGTCGATATGGGCGGCGATCATTTGGTGCTGCTGATCGGTTGCTTGAAGGTGTCCGATGCGCATTTCGGTCAGGAAGATCAACGGATGCAGCAGCTGCTGCAGAAGGTGTCGGAGCAGATCAAGAAGTGGCTGAAGCTGCAAGCCACTCTATCCGTTAGCGCGATTCGTCCCATCACCGACGATATTCAGGTTGCGTATGAGAATATGTACGAGCTCACCACTTTCAAGTTCGTCAGCGGGGAAGACCGTATTTACGAGGAACAGGATTTGGAGGATTACGACAAGCTGCTTCAGCCGCCGGATGATATCCTGTTGCTGGATCAGATTATTTATTCGGTTCGTTCCGGGCAGGAAGAGGAGATGAGAGGCAATCTGGACAGGCTGTTCTCAAAGCTGCAGCATTTGACCTATTCGGATTGCAAACAGCAGCTGGAATTAATTATGCACGCCTTTCTGAGAAGCTTTCATTCCATCAAATCGGTACAAGCCTTGCTGGGGACCGCAATCAACCTGGATCGATTCTCAACTCTTCAAGAGTTCCGCCAATGGTTTGAAGAGCAGCTTGTTCAAGTGCTGCATACGATTCAGAGCAATGCCCGTTCCGGACGCAAGGAAGAGTATGTCGAGGAGATGAAGGAGTATATTCACAATCATCTCCATTCCGCGCAGTTGAACATCGATGAAATCGCGGAGCAGATATCGCTGTCTCCCGGATATGCGAGACAATTGTTCAAAGAGACGACGGATATGTCGATATCCGATTATATGCTTAATAAACGGGTAGAGAGCGTCTGCACGCTGCTAATCAAGACAGACTTAACGGTTGCGGAGATCGCCAAGCAATCCGGCTTTCAGACCAAAAGCCATTTCTTTACGATTTTCAAAAAAAGCACGGGGCTTACGCCTAACCAATATCGAATCGCGCATGGAGAAACGCTCTAGCTCTTTTGCAGAGGGCTTCTTGTCTACTATTGGAAGGCGGTGATCCCCTTGAACTGCTCATTTGACTTTATGCAGCATGCGGTGAGAGAACGGCAAACGTATACCGATTATCACTGCCATCCTAATTTCGAATTGGTTTATTATATCAGCGGAGAAGGAACAACCGCCTTGGGGAAGGAGACGTACCGTTATTTCCCCGGGGCGTTCACCATTTCCAAGCCAGGAGTTATGCACAATGAGTATCGGGACTCGGAGACGGAAATCTTGTTTACGTGTTTCTATTGCGATCATGACTCCGTAGATCTGGACAACGGTCTGTACGAGGACAAGGACGGTACGTTGCTCCGCATCGTAACCGCCATGATGGAAGAGCTGCGAGGGCGCAAAAGGCTGTTCGATCTGGCGATTCACGGGCTGCTGTGCCAGATGATCGCGGAGGCATCCAGACTCGGCGGCCGAACGACCCGTCAGGAAGCGAGCGAGAAGGTGCGTTACGCCAAAAACTATCTGGAGCAATATTGCTCGGAAAAAATCGATTTGCAAGCGCTTGCAGGGAATCTGGGCTACAGCTACGAGCACTTCAGGCATTTCTTCAAGCAATCGACGGGGTATCCTCCGTCCCAGTTCGTGATCCGCAATCGGATCAAGAAGGCGAAGTCTCTGCTGGCGGAAACGGGGAGATCGATAACCGATATCGGAATAGAATGCGGCTTTAGCAACACGGCGCAATTCTGCATGATGTTCAGGAAGGACACGGGGCTGGCGCCGAAGGCATTCCGGGAAAGTTATGCGCGGAGCGAAACTCGAATAACCGATTCATATAACAACAAAGCCGAATGATGATAGTCTCTTTGCGTTTACGGGGGTAGAATGGGAGCATAGTTAATCGGACCGGCCGGTTAAAGACTAGAGAGGAGAATGGATGGAATGACCTCTATATTCCCGACGATCCCGGATGAACAGCGCGTGCGCCGTCTGCAACCGCCAGACGGACCGATCAGCATGGTTCTGGATACGGACGCTTACAACGAGATCGACGATCAATTCGCAATCGTGTATGCGATGTTGTCCAAAGAGAAGATCAACCTTAAAGCGATTTATGCCGCTCCCTTTCATAACGAAAATTCGGATGGACCGGGAGACGGCATGGAGAAAAGCTACGAAGAAATCATTCGCATCGCAACAAAAATGGATGTATCGCCGCAAAATTTCGTATACCGCGGCTCGGGGGGCTACTTGCCTGGCGCGAGCCGGCCGGTGGAGAGCGAAGCCGCGCGCGATCTGATCGCCAAAGCGCTGGCTGCGCCGGACGACGAGCCGCTTTATGTGGCCGCAATCGGAGCCATTACCAATGTGGCTTCCGCCATTCTGCTGGAGCCGCGCATTATCGATAAGATCGTCGTCGTATGGCTGGGCGGTCATGCGCTGAACTGGCAGGATACGAAGGAATTTAATCTCGTGCAGGATATCCCCGCCGCTCGCGTGCTGTTCGATTGCGGCGTGCCGTTGGTGCTGCTGCCCGTTATGGGGGTGTCCTCGCATTTGACTACGACGTTATCCGAAGTCAACGATTACGTCAGGGGAAGGGGAGCGATCGGCGACTTCCTGGCGGAGCGGTACGAGAGCTGCAGGGACGATCACTTCGGCTATTCCAGGGTGATCTGGGACATTTCCGTTATTGCGTATTTGCTAAAACCGGATGCCGTACAGACCGAGCTGATCCCGAGTCCGGTGTTGACCGATGGGGCGACATGGAGCCGCGATTCGCGCCGTCATCTGATCCGCTATGCCAATTATATTCATCGCGATGCCGTATTCCAGGATCTGTTCCGCAAGCTGGAATCCGCGGCCAGCGCCATTCCCGGAAGGAGCAAATAAGACATGAGCACACGAATATTGAACGTTGGACTGATCGGACTTGGCGAAGTGGCTCAAATTATCCATTTACCTGTATTGCAAACGCTTCCCGACCGGTTCCGGATCGCCGCCTTGTGCGATATTTCTCCGAGGCTTGTCGAAGAGCTCGGAGGGCAATACAATGTTGCGAATCGGTATACCGATATGCGCGAGTTGGTGAAGCAGGACGATCTGGATATCGTATTCGTGCTGAACAGCGACGAGTACCATGCGGAATGCGCGATAGCGGCGGCGAATCACGGCAAGCACGTGCTGATCGAGAAGCCGATGTGCCTAACGCAGTCCGAGGCGGACGCGATTATCGAAGCGCGCGACCGCAACAACGTCAAGGTGATGGTCGGTTACATGAGGCGCTACGCGTCGGCCTTCGTGGAGGCGGTCAAGGAAATCGGAGGTCTCGACCGCATTGCCTATGCGAGAGTGAGAGATATTATCGGACCGAATGGCTACTTTATCAAGCAATCGAGCCGTACCGTTACGTTCAGCGATATTCCCGAGGCCGCGAAAGCCGACCGCAAGGAACGGGCGGGTCGCCTCGGAACGGAAGCGACGGGGCTTGAGCCGGACTCGCCGCTGATCCCCGTATTCCGGCTTCTATGCGGACTCGGCAGCCACGACTTGTCCGCAATGAGGGAAGCGATCGGCATGCCTCGTCGCGTAATCGGAGCCAAGGTGACGCAGCGGCCGGGCAGCTTCTTCCTGAACGCGATTCTGGATTACGGAGATTTCTCCGTTACGTACGAGACCGGCATGGACCAGAATGGTCGATTCGATGCGCATCTGGAAGTGTATGCGGACCGCAAGACGGTGAAGGTGCAATACAATACGCCGTATATCCGCCATCTTCCTATCGAGCTGCATGTAAGCGAGACGGAAGGAGAGGCCTACAAGGAGACGGTCATTCGTCCGACTTATACGGACCCGTACACGCTGGAGCTGCACTATTTGCACGATGTCGTAACCGGCGATTTGGAACCGAAGACAAGCGCGGAGGATGCCAAGGAAGATTTGGTCATTATCGGAATGATTATCGATGCTCTGAAGTAGGGGTGGGGTGAAGATGCATAGCAGCTTATCCGAATTGCGAAGCGGCAGGAGCAGACAATTCACGACTTTCGATCCAGCCAGCAAGAGGAAGACAATAGCGGCCAAACCAGGCGAGACGATCGTTCTGGCCGCAAGCGGGAAGCCGGGCGTGATCAGCAGGATGTGGATGACCTTCCCGGGCTGGTTCTGGCGGCACTGGGATGCGGAAGCGGCGAACGATCCGTCCATATTGAAGAAGCTGATTCTTCGCATCTATTGGGACGGGCAGCCGTATCCTTCGGTCGAATCGCCTGTTGGAGATTTCTTCGGAGTCGGGCATTGCGAATACAGGCATTTCATGTCCAAATATATCGGCATGTCGAGCGGGGGCTTCTATTCCTTCTTTCCTATGCCGTATCGATCGCTTCGAATCGAGCTGATGAATCTGCATGACAGCTTGCCGATCGACGTGTTCTTCAATGCTAATTATGAAGAGTTGGATGAGCTGCCCGCAACGGAGGGCCGATTCCACTGTCAGTTCCGAACCGCAAGGCTGGAGGGACCGGACTCGCTTCACATCATGGATGCCAATGGACGGGGACATTATGTCGGCTGCAGTCTCTCCATGCAGGGGCAGCCCATGAACTACCTCTCTTATCTGGAGGCGCCTGAATATATGTACATCGATACGGGGGATCGCGAGAAACCGACCATTGTCGGAACGGGACTGGAGGATTACTTCAACGGAGGCTGGTATTTCCGCGACGGGGAGTTCGCCGGAGCCTTGCACGGCGTTCCGCTGAAGGACACGCTGCGATCGATGATCAGCATGTACCGATTCCATGAAAGCGACGCCGTCGCGTTTGACAAAAGTCTCTCGATCTCCTTCATAAATCCTTGGGATGCCGGGCACTTGAAGCCGTATTGGTACGCTTCTACGGCATATTGGTACCAGGAGCATACGATGCCGCTGCTCCATAAGCTGCCTGGAGTCGATCAGCTTATGAGCATGTATCGGACAAGGGATGTCGATCATCAGTCCTATCCATAATAAGCCGTCTTTCGTGCAGGGAAAGCCGCCGTTTGGGAAACTTCCCCGAGCTGGCGGCTTGTTCATTGTTCGGGAATTTTTTGAGAAAATTGAAGATCTGTAGAATTGACAAGTGAAGATGTAGAACGAACGTGTTGACGGTTTGGGAACTGTGATAGTCTGGATGTGCATGCAGCGAGTTCAATAGAAGGGGCGGAGCGTAATGAACTATTCCATCTGTATCGGCGCTTATCGCGGACAAAACTTGATGGATCATCTTCGCAAGGTGAAGGAGCATCGTTTGTACGGCCTTGAAGTCTATCATTGGTGATCATTACGCAGACGGGGAATGAGGTGGAAGGGGTCTCCCGCAGCAGCCAGCGGGATGAGATGGTCGAAACGCTGAAATATGCAGCAGAGCTGTGTGGCCGTGCAGATGTTACACTAACTGTGGAGCCGCTGAATGGGCTTGTCGATCATTCGGGCCACTTCCTTCAACATATTGATGAAAGCGTTAACGTGATTGATCGCGTGGACAGCCCGCACGTAAAGCTGTTATTCGATGTTTATCATCAGCAAATTACGGAAGGGAATGTCACTCGCAATTTGATTCGTTACCTGGATCGGATTCATCATGTTCATATTGCGGATAACCCCGGGCGGCTGCAGCCGGGCACAGGGGAACTCAATTACGGCTATATTATTGGCAAGCTGAAGGATGCGGGTTACGGGGGCGTAATCGGACTGGAATGCGGATACAGCATGCCTACGGACGAGGCGCTTGCCGAATTGCGACCTCTGTTGGATATGTAACTCATAAGAATGCGAGGAATCGACAATGGGAGAAACGATGATATTTGCCGCAGCAAAAACGATTGCGTTCGAGACTTACGAAGAGATGCCGCTGAAGCCTGACGAGGTGAGGCTGTCAACGCTGTATTCCGGTATTAGCGCAGGAACGCAATTGACGGCGTACCGTGGAACCAACCCGATGGTGGGGAAGCAACACAATCGAATCATGAATCTGTTTGAGATCAGGGAAGAAGATTCCTACTTCTATCCGATTAAAGGCTGCTGGGCTTACGAGGAAGTCGGCAAGGTTATCGAAACGGGAAGCCAAGTCGCTCAGATTAGACCAGGAGATATCGTGTACGGAGCATGGGGTCACAAGTCCACTCATACCATCAAGGAGACTTACGCGATGGACCATAAGCTGCCGGATGGCTTGGATCCAATCGTGGGCATCTATGCCCAGATGGGCGCGATCGCGTTGAACGCCGTGCTGGATGCCAATATCCATGTCGGCGAGACGGTGGCCGTATTCGGTCAAGGCATCCCGGGACAAATCGCGGCGCAGCTCGCCAGATTGAACGGTGCTTCGGTCATTGCGGTCGATGTCGACGACTACCGGCTCCAACATTCGGCGAAATTCGGCGCGGATTATACGCTGAACAGCGGCGAATGCGATGCGGCCAAGGAAATCAGGAGGCTGACCGGCAACAGGGGAGCGGATGTCGCGATTGAATTCTCGGGCTTTTATCCGGCGCTTCACGAGGCGATACGAAGCTGTGCATATAACGGACGGACCGTTAGCGCAGGGTTTTACCAAGGAGAAGGCGGCGGCTTGTATTTGGGGGAGGAGTTCCATCATAACCGAATACAAGTGATTTGCTCCCAAATTAGCGGAGTCAGTCCGGAGTTAAGCTATCGCTGGGACCGACTGCGTCTCGAGAAGACGATCTTCCAATTCGCGAAGAACGGGAAGCTGAACCTGCAAGACTTGATTACACACGTAACGCCGTTCCGCGATGGGGGTCAGGCTTATCACATGCTGGATCAACGGACGGAGCCGGGGCTGCAAGCCGTGCTTGCATTCGATTAGGCTCCGGGGCGGAAGCGGAGTACCTACACCAGGGATAAACGAAATGGAGGCATGATCATGCAGGCATCGTTGCATACCTTGTTGCGTCACGCGGAACTGAAGATGACGTCATACGATTATCATGTCAAAGACAACCTGCATGTGCTCAACCGAAAATTGCCTTGTTACATCATTTCTTACCATAAGAGGGGCGGCGCAAAGCTAAGGCTGGAAGACCGGGTCTATCCCATCGATCCGGGAACGGTCATTTGCGTCCCTCCCGAAGCCGAACATGACCATTACAAGGATTCGTCCGAGGAGACGGAATTTCTTTGGTGGCATTTCACCTTTCAGCTTCCCGGCGGGATAGACGCGTTGAAGCTGTTCCGGCTCCCTGTCGTCTTCTCCTTGCAGAACACCGAGTACTTCGAGCAAGTTTTCTTTCAGTTCATGGAGGCTTCCTCTCGGAACGACCTCTTATCCCAAGCCATTCTGCGCCAGGTCAAGGCGCTCGAGCTGTTATATATTATTTTGGACAGTGTCGTAACGGTGTCGGAAGACGATCGGGGGAACGATCCGGGCCAGCCATTCCATTCCGTGATGTCCGCGATTCTCAATTATCCCGAGCGGCCAATTTCTCTGAAGGAATTGGCGGAGCAATTGCATATGCATCCTACTTATATCAGCAACCGCTTCAAGTCGCTGTACCGGTTGACGCCATTGCAGTTCCAGCAGGAGGTGCGTATCGGACAAGCTCGGAAGTGGCTGTTGTCGACCGGTATGACCGTGGGCGAAATATCCGACAGATTAGGTTATTCCGACGTGCAAAGTTTCTCGAAAGCGTTTAAAACGAAAACGAATGTGTCCCCCATGGTTTACCGCTCATCAAGCAAACTTGAACTGAACCTGTAAAGCTTGTGGATGAAATTGGGTATCATCTAAGGAGGCTTGCGAATGGAAAGGTTACATGTAAAGACGCGGATCGTCTTGATGATTGTTGCCGCGTTTGTTGCAGCATTGGCAACCGGCTGCTCCAAGTCGAATGATGCGAACGGCGGGAACCGTCAAGGGGATGCAGCGGTTCTGGAAGGCGATATGTCGGCTTGGCCGGATGCGGAATTCAGCGTTCTGCTGGGCTGGCCGGATCATCAAGTCGCATCGGACGACGCGCCGATCGTGAAACAGGTCTACGATCAAACTAAGGTTCGCCTAAAGCTTGAAGTGCCGCCGTCCAACGTAGACGAGAAGCTTAATATTATGTTGGCCAGCGGAGAATATCCGGACGCGATGGTGATCGCGAATCCGACCATTGCCCAGAAGTTCATTGACGGCGGGCACGTGATTGCCCTTGATGATCTGATTGACCAATACGGCAGCCAGATCAAAAAAAATCTGGGCGAGGAACTGGATAAGCTCCGCAGCGAGGATGGAAACATATACAAAATAGTACCGGGATACGTGCTTCCCGGAGCCGAAAGAATGCTGGAGGTAGGGAACAGCTTCCAATTCATGACGAATGTTCTCGAAGCCAAAGGTTGGTATAAACCGCAGACGTATGCCGATATTTATGAACTGTTGAAAGAAGTGAAGGAGCAGTATCCGGAATATGTACCAATGTCAGTGGCTCTCGGAGACGAAAACTTCTTCAAAAACGTCATTAGCTCGCTAGGCGGTGCAGAGGGAGTCAGGGTGCTCGGGGACTATGTATGGACGAAGGACGACAAGCTGGTCTACAAATTCAAGCACGAAGCCATACGCAACTCGCTTCAATGGTTGAATCGCTTGCATCAGGAAGGCCTGCTCGACAAAGAATCGCCGGTTCAGAATAAGGATGCGCTGCAAGCTAAGATGGCTTCCGAGAAAGTATTCTCGACCATCGGGCATTGGTACGACACGATGTATGAAGCCAATAGTATCTTTAATCAAGAGGGCAAGCCGTTCCGCTTCAAGTACTTCCTGCCGAAATCTGGCGACGCCGTCGCCAAGACAACCTATGTCGGCTATGGGACGAGCTATGATTCCGGCGTCTACGTGACGAAGAAGATGTCCGATCCGGTACGTTTCATGCAGTTCGTCAATTGGTTGAACACCCAAGAAGGCAATGCGGCGCAGCGCGGCATTTTCAACGCCGAAGGGGAAGACAAGGAAGGGTACGATTTTTTTGTCGGGGAAGAGAACGGTCGGAAAACGTTTGAAGCTACGTCGTTTCAAGTCAACGGCTGGCAAACGGACGAGCTGTTTGCTTCGAAGAGAGGGTATGGCCACTTTGGCTTCTTGACCTTCAACACCGATATGACCGAACATCCGGACTACCTCTATAACTACTCGAGCAGCGAGTTGGACTTCACCAAATGGCTGGACGCCGAACAGAATCGGGCCGGCGCGGCTTTCGGAGAGGGAGGGCTCTCCTGGATCGAAGAAGGCAGAAACGCCAGCTGGGATTTCTCGAATATTGCCGGGCTTGTCTTGAAACCCGATAGCGAGGAATATTTTGCTCTGACCAAAATGAATCAACTGGCGTACAACGAAATGGTAAAGTTGATCGTGTCCTCGTCCGATGAACAATTCAATGACGGTTATGATGCTTTCATAAAAAAAATCGAAGATATGGGCATTGGACGGGCGGAAGCCATGATCAATCAGATGTACGAAGATCGCAAGAAGCAGTGGGAAGCCGACTAACCGAATACATTCATGGGCAAGGGCCGCCACAAGTCAATATGACTCTGTGGCAGCCCTTGTTGTTTTGCGTATTATTCCGATCGGCCGAAACGTCTCCAGTCAGGCAGTCGATCGAGCGTAATGCAGTAAGGGTGGTTGTATACTTTCTTTAGTTGTTCATCCGTCGTGGACTTGCCTTCCAGCACGAAGCCCTCGCCCCATGTCATGTACCATAGCCAGGGCGTTCTGGTAGCGATCATTTGATCCGGGTCCGGAATCGATCCGTTCTCGCCGAACGCGATCAGTTTTTTGCCTTCCGCAAGCGAATCGACAAGCTCAAAGTGTTTCCGTACCGGACCGTAATTTCCGGAAGGGGCATAGATGTCGCAGCTGTCGATATCGGTCTCTTCTTCGCCCGGATACCACTCCGGCACATGAGAGTTCCATACCCAGATCAGATTGTTTAGACCATGCAGATTCGTGAAGCGATCGTACATCAAACGCCAAAGCTTCTTGCACGGCTCGGGGCCGAACGCGCCCCACCAGAACCATGCGCCGTCGGCTTCATGAAGCGGGCGCCAAAGAACGGGCACCTTGTTATCGCGCAGCTTCCCCAGCTGCTCCGCGACGCAATCCAAATCCGCAAGCATCAGCTCGTGCTCTCTGGTTCCCGGCGTCAGAGCCAACGGAAGATTAAAGTCGGTATTTTTGGTATAAAACGTCTTGTCTTTGCCGCCCGTTGGCGCAAACCAATGCCAAGTCAGCGTAACGATTCCGTTATGGACGTTCGTCCACTCGATGGCCGTCTCGATGGAGCCTTTGTTTTCTTCGATCTCAAGCAGCTTATGCGCCGTAGGCTCGGCCGTTTCGGTGGCAAGCGTATAGCTAAGCAAATCGAAGCCGCGAATCGCCGGCTGCTTGCCGGTTACGCCTGAAATATAGTCGAACTCCTTCACGGGGGAGAAGGAGGATGCCGTATGCTGACCGGTGAGAACGGCGTTGCCGAACAGGCTGTTCAAGTAACGGAACAGCGCGACCGCTTCTTCCGACGCGTCCGGATTCATGAGCTGACGCGGAGAGCGGTCGAGCGCCGGAGCAGAGGCAGGAGCGATGATGAAACAATCGATATCGGCTCCGTTATCCCAAGCCTTCAGAATGCTGATCGTATGAACGCCCTCCGTCAGAGGCGCAATGCATTGGCGTTCCGTGATAAACCCTTCAGTAGGAGAGGATATGATATAGCCGTAGAATTGTCCGTCGATGAGTATGGCGTTGGTCCTGCGTCCGTCAGGTATGGAGTAACGAATGCTGAGCTCGTAGTAACCTTCTTGCGGGATGTGAACGTCGACTTCGAACCGATCTCCGTCTTTATGAGTCCCTTTCACATACCCCGAGCCCGTGTATCCAGGCGTTTCAGTCGCTATATCTACTCCATGCAGCCGGCCGCTCTCGGCTTGTACAATCCGTTCCTTGTTCGTGAAACTTTCTACATTCACTGGGCGATTCCTCCATTACATGATTAGATTCGGATCGATCCAGTATAGTGTACATGAAAGGCCGAACGGGATATATGAACCATTGTTAAGATCATGCACTTATCTTGTTCAATTACAAGGGGACGCTTGCAGGCATCGCAACCGTTATGGTAAAAATTACTGCGATTGCAAAAACGTTTTAATTAAAATGCCGGGGAGGAAACGGAAGTGAGCGAGCTTTACCGCATGAACAACAAATGGGATACGAGATGGGCCAGCTTTGAGAATCGTTCTGGATCCAAGGGAGCGGGTGCTCTTACGAACAAAGGCGTGAAAGGAAGCGCGTTCGAACGGCTGGAAGAAGGAGAAACCGTCGTTCTGATGGATGCCCAAGGCAGCGGAATCATTCACCGGATGTGGTTGACGATCGGAGATCGCTCTCCCCGCATGCTGCGTTCCATCCGGATCGACATGTATTGGGACGGAGCCGACAAACCGGCTGTATCCGCGCCGCTCGGCGACTTTTTCTGCGCCGGGCTCGGCATGATCGTGCCGTTCGAGAACGAGCTATTTTCCAGCCCCGAAGGAAGGTCGTTCCATATGACAATTCCGATGCCGTTTCGAACGCGGGCGGTCGTAACCTTGACGAATGAATCCGGCCAACCTATAAATCACCTCTTTTATGATATCAATTACTCGCTTACTCCCGAGCCTAAGGAGGACTGGCTGTATTTCCACGCGTTCTGGAACAGGGAGAACAGGACGGTGCTGGGCAGAGACTATGCGATTCTTCCGAGGGTTAGCGGTCAAGGCAAGCTGCTCGGCGTGAATATCGGCGTCATCACGGACAAGCGGTACAAGGGAAGCTGGTGGGGCGAAGGAGAAGTCAAAGTGTATCTGGACGGCGATCAAGAATATCCGACGCTTGTCGGGACGGGCACCGAGGATTATATCGGCACCGCCTGGGGTCAAGGCACGTTCGTCAACCGCCATCAAGGCTGTCTCGTATGGGACAAGGAGAGCGAGTTCGGATCGTTCTACCGCTTCCACATCCCTGATCCGATCTGGTTCAGGACGGAATGCCGAATGGACATTCAGCAGATTGGCGGAGCGTCCAAGGAAGTGATTAAGCAATTCGATGAACGCGGAGTTCCTTACAAGGTGATCTCCATCGATGCCGATAACGAGTTTGTCCGGCTTCTGGAAGACGAATGCGCTTCCGATTGGCGGGAAGACAGATTCGGGGACAAGGCTTGGCTCAACTTCCAGCGGGAGGACGATTTCTCCTCGACGGTCTACTTTTATTTAAATACGCCGGAGAACGGCCTGCCAGAGCTGCCCGCTGCCTCGGAGCGCTCGAAGGATTTGCCTGGAATAAGTTCATATTCCTAAGAATGATTTATTTATTATTCGCGGCCGGTACAATACGATGAAGCTAGGATAGGAAAATCAAGTAGAATGGAGGCTCGTAATAGACGAGAGCAACAGTCCAATTGGGGGAACCGACTAGTAATCGTGTAGAGGTGATTGCATGTTTCGGAGCAAAAGGGCAGCAATTTTGGGGATTATTGTCGCATTCTTGATCGTTGCCTGTTTTCCCGCAGGGCAGGCCGGCGCGGCTTATGGTCAGCGCATAACGATTAGCGGAACGAAGTTCTATACCGGAAGTCAGGAAATTTGGATGAACGGCGTCAATACGCCGTGGAACAGCTGGAACGATTTTGGCGGGAGCTTCAGTTATACCTGGTGGGACACCCACTTCCAGCAGCTGAAGGACAACGGCATCAACTCAACGCGCGTATGGATTTCCTGTAACGGCGAAGTCGGCATCAATATCAACTCGGCAGGCCAAGTGTCGGGGGCAACGACGGCGCACTGGAACGATCTGGACAGTCTGTTCCAAATCGCGCAAAACCGCGGCATATATATCATGGCCACTTTGCTTTCGTTCGACCACACGGCCGATTACCACGGCAATTATCAAAGCTGGAGAAATATGATCGGCAGCAACGCCAATATTGATTCCTATGTGAACAACTATGTCATTCCGTTCGTGAATCGCTACAAAAACAATCCTTACCTTTGGTCGATCGACCTGATGAACGAGCCCGACTGGTCTTTCGAGACTCATGGCATCTCTTGGGACAGACTGCAAACCTTATTCGCCAAGATGAACGTGGCGATTCATCAGAACAGCAGCATCCTGACCACCGTCGGCATGTCGATGGTGAAATACAACAGCAGCAGCTGCACCGGATGCCAAGGCAACATGATCAGCGACTCGGCGCTCCAATCCAAAGTGAACAACAATCAGCTCGCCAAGGTCGACTTCTGGTCCGTGCATTACTACGACTGGATGGGGCAATATTGGGGCGTTCCCATGTACCTGACGCCTGCCCAGTACGGAATGCCGACGGATCGCCCTAACATGCTGGGCGAGATGCCGGGGAACGGGACTACGGGCAATACGACGACCCAGGACGTGTTGGCCGCTTACAATAACGGATGGCGCGGCACGATGCCATGGACTTCCAACGGGGTGGACGGCTATGGCAGTCTGACGCAAATTTCGCCCGCGACGAACGCGTTCCGCAATCAGTATCCTTCGCTTGTCTATCCGACTGGCGATGCGGCGCAATACAACTTCGAGAGCGGAACGCAAAGCTTCACGGGCACGACGGGCCTCACGGTGTCGAGCAGCACCGACCGCGCGTTCGCCGGCACGAGGTCGCTGAAGGTGAGTCTCTCGGTAGGCTCCGCCGCTAATCATTACGCGAAGTTAAGCAATCCTTCCGGGTTGTCTGCCGGCAAGACGGTCACATTCCGAATCTGGGTACCGAGCGGCGCCAATCTCGCCCATGTCCAACCGTATGTCATGGATACCAATTGGTCTTGGACCGGCAACCTGCAGACGTACGCCAGCCTGACCAAGAACGCCTGGAATACGATCAATGTCACGATTCCGTCCGGCGCGACGGGTCCGTTCAAGGAAATCGGAGTGGAGGTTCGCAATTCCGGCAGCTATAACGGCAGCGTCTACATCGACAGCATAACTTGGCCGTAATTTGTGTAAGCAAGCCGCGAAAAAGACGGCAACCGTTCCCGGGGCGCTTCATTGCGCCTCGGGAACTTGCCGTGCGATCGAACGATGCTCCTAGAGCGACGATAGACGCTGTCGAACCATTTGCATGAGTCGCGCTAACGGAACGATGGACGCCGTCGATCCATCTGCATGAGTCACGCTAACGGACCACAGCGACGCTATCGACGGCAAAATCGCGCTTATAAAAATCTAACGGACTGAGATGCCGCTATATGGCCTATTTACGTTGAAATCATACGGTTCTGACGCCAATAAGGTCGTGTCAGTCCGTTAGCTTAACGAACGCCCCCTCATTCGCCAAATAGCGACGCTGTGGTCCGTTACGGCGAGCTTTGGTTCGGATTTGCTATTGTCCTTAATGGATCGACAGCCGCAGATATAATGGAAGTGCTTACAGAGCCTTCTGGTAAAATGGCAACGTTGCCATGGAGATCTGCTAAGTTATTGAACCTACTACTCAAGATAAAAGAGGAGGATGAGAATGATCATTTCATTAGGCTGCGATCATGCCGGCTTTGCATTAAAGGGAGCGGTCGCCGCTCATCTCGAATCGCTAGGATGCCAGGTCATTGACCACGGGAGCTTCAGTCCCGATCCCGTGGATTTCCCCGATATCGCCCGGCTCGTGTGCGATTCCGTCAGAAGCGGCAAAGCCGAACGGGGCATTATGGTTTGCGGTACGGGTGTCGGCGCGGCCATTGCCGCCAACAAGATTCCCGGCATACGCGCCGCCGTCTGCCACGATATTCATTCCTCGCACCAGAGCGTGGAGCATGACGACGTGAACGTCATGTGTCTTGGAGCGCAGATCGTCGGAGCCTGGCTTGCTAAGGATCTGATATCCTCTTATGTGTCCGCGACGTTCAGCACGGAAGAGCACTTTCGCAGAAGAGTCGGCAAGCTTGCCTTGCTGGAGGAAGAGGCGAGAGCGGAGCGAGAAGAAGGATGAGCTGCCAAGAACGCTGGATCGAATAGGCAAAGGGGGGAGATCGGATTATATGCTAACCCGGCTATCAGTGGAATACGTCTATCCATTCGACTTGGAGGAGAAGCTGTGCCACACGGTCCTTCGCGGCGCGGCCTTGCAAATATCGGAGACGCTGGCGGATGTGGCAACGGACTTGAGCAGCAAACAGATTGCCGAATTGCATGAGATCAAATGCGTATATCTTCATTTGATCCATGCGGTCATCCGAATGACTTATAAAGCCGGACATCCGTTGTCGAACATTTTGGGCGATGACTTTGAACCCTATCTCCGAATCGAGCAGCGAAATCTGCAACAAGAAATATTCCGTTACGTGGAGGATGTATGCTTGCGCATAAACGGATTTATTAACGATCAGCATGCTTACAGGAACGAACGTATGGTACAGAATGCTTTATGTTACATCGATCAGCATTACAACAAGGATGTCGGACTCGACCAGCTGGCGGAAGCGATGCGCTGCTCATCAACGTTCATTAATCGCTTGCTCAAGCAGCATACCGGATACACCTTCTACCATCTGCTCACGCAAAAAAGGATCGAAAGCTCCAAGCAGCTGCTTGCCATTCAGCACTGCACCGTCTGCCATATAAGCGAAGCGGTGGGCTACAACAATGTGCACAGCTTCATCCGCGCATTCAAGCGGAGCGAAGGAGCTACGCCAAGTCAGTTCCGCGCGAGCTTGGAGAACAAGTCGATATATACTTCGCTGCGGTCGATGTCCATCGCTTCCTTGTAGAAGTGCCTGGAATCATCGAACGAATAAGTGAAATCGGTACTCAGTATGGGCGAACGTCTCACGACGGAAGGCACCCATTCTTCGTTCAGCAGCCAGGCGATTGCCGATACATCCCACAATACTTTGGACCAACCCATCCGATCTTGGCCGAACCGGGCGAACCGGCCGCGAATCATGTCGCTGAAGTAGGTGCACAGCGGGTTCCGGCCTCGCAGGCAGGCATCGACCTCGTAAGGCGTCGTTAACAGATGCGACGCGACCCCATGGCAAGGCAGCACGACGAGCGGAACGCCGCTGTCGAATAGCAGGCGCGAAGAATGATAGTCCTGGGATACGTTGAATATTTGCTGCGTCGGCCACCAATGCGCATTGGGGCCTAGCCAGACTACGACAATGCGCCGAATAATCTCGGGACACATGGCAATGGCCGACGCTACATTGGTAATCGCGCCTATGGCCGTCACATAGAGGGGCTCCGGTCCGGATGCGAGCGCCAATTCAATGATTTTCTCGGCCGCGGCACTGTGTACCGGCTTATCGGGCTCGTTCATAAATTGCGTCGAGCCCTTGTAGACCGGGGGAGGATTGCTAACGTTCATTAATTGAAAAATGTTGTGAATTTCCTTGTAGCTCTTCTCCATGCCGTCGGCCGGGCTGACGGAGTTCCAGTTGAAGAATGGAGCGGCGGTAACCGCGGCCAGCTCCAGCTTCTCCGGCGACAGCAGCGAATAAGCCAGCGCAAATTGATCATCCACCTCGTTAAATGTATCCGTATCCAACACCATTCGAACCCTTCCTTGCGGATGGGCCAGCCTGCTTAGCAACTCCCCGTCTTCCAGCTTGGGCCAATTCATGGAGCTCATTGTAATTCACCTCATCTATTTATTCAATTTCCATTCGTTCAACCATCTCGATTATAGAAGATCGGAATGACCGGCAATAGGTGCAAATATCGAACAGGCCGCTATTGCGTAATTGTACATGTCGTTCGATAATTGCAACCCCTTGTTAGCTAACTGTTTATATACGCCCGCGAGTGGAGTGTTTACCATGAATACATCACGGACAACCGCTGTAAATTCGGAACGAAGGAGAGATGAATATGAGTGAAGCAGTAAGCTTGAAGGACAAGTTTTACGGCTGCATCGCGGGGGTTCACATCGGCTCGGCCATGGGAGCACCTGTCGAGGGATGGGATTTCGATAAGACCGAATCGCTCTACGGGACGCTGGATAAGCTGGTCTCCTACGAGCACTTCGGCAACGGCTGGGTGCGCGAAGCCGGCACGACGGAGGATGGCGTGGAGCGTCAGAAGCTGATGATCTCCGCCATCATCGAGAAGCAGGATCGGGTTACCGCCGAGGACGTCCGAAGAATGTGGATTGCGAAGATCAAGCCGGAGTCGGCGGGCATGATCTCCGAGCCGTTCGAAGCGGTCCTGCTGGCCATGGCGAAGAGCGGCATCCCGGCAAGGGATATTGGCAAGTATTGCGATTATGCAGGCTTGAACAGCTTCTCCCGTTCCTGCCACCCTATCGGGTTAATTAACGCAGGAGACGTGCAAAACGCCATTCATGATGTATACGAGGTAGGTCAGCTGTATCAAACGTCCAACGGCAGAGGGTTGAAGTGGGCAACGGTTACGGCGGTAGCCATCGCCTCGGCGACGAAGCCGGGCGCTACCGTGGACAGCGTGCTTGGCGCGATCTACGACCATTGCGATCAGGATTCGGTAGTAGGCGAGATCGACCGCGAGCTTAAGCGCACCGAGCATTGCCGGGATTTGCGCGAGCTCCGCAATACCTTATTCGAGTCCTACAACATAAGGGGAATTCCATATGAAGTCAGCTATGCCAACGAAGTGGTGACAAAGGCCGTGTGCATCTTCAGGATGACTCGGGGCAATGTCAAGGAAGCGATGATCGCCGCCGTCAACATGGGAAGAGATACGGATTGCGTGACGGCGGTCGCGGCGGGAATATCCGGCGCTTTAACCGGGGCGGGGTCAATCCCGGAGGATTGGATCAAGCAATGCGACTACGCCACCAGCTTGCACGTCGTCAGCAATTCGCGGAGAACGATGCTTGAGCACGCCGAGGGACTATACCAGGCCTATACATCCCGCATGACCAAATTGAAAGCTTATTCCCGATTGATGGCGGCAAACTAAACGGAGGAGCGGACGGCAATGAACAATCAAACAAGCTTGAAGGACAAATTCCACGGTTGCATCGCGGGCGCGCAAATCGGCGCGGCGATGGGAGCTCCCGTAGCCGGATGGAGCTATCGGGATATCGAGACGAAGTACGGCACCCTGGATCGGCTGCTCCCCTACGAGCGCAATAACAACGGCGTTCGGATGGAGCCCGGATCGCCGGACGACGGAGTGGAGAGGCAGAAGCTGATCCTAAAGGCCATCATCGAGAAGGCTGACCGGGTGGACGCGGAGGACGTGCGAGCCGTATGGGTGAGAGACACGAATCCTGCCACGGCCACAATTATAAGCGAGCCGTTCGAAGCGAACTTGCTGGCTGTAGCCGCCAGCGGCATTCCGTCAAGAGATATTGGCAAATATTGCGATTATGCCGGTATAAGCAGCGCGGCTCGTTCCTGTCATCCGATCGGCCTGATCAATGCGGGTGATGTGCGGAGCGCGGTTCATGACGCATTCGAGATCGGACAGTTGTACCACGTCAGCAAGAGCTACAGCATCAGGTGGGCAGGCGTTACGGCGGCGGCGATCGCGTCCGCGACGAAACCAGGAGCCACCGCGGACAGCGTAATCGGCGATATTTTCAGATACTGCGATTACTCCGATCTGGCTTGCAAAATCGACGGCTCCAAGCATGGTTACCTGCGGGACAACGTAATCGAGGAGCTGGACGCGGGACTGAAGAAAACGGCCAGTTGCAGAGACTTCCGCGAGCTGAGAAGCGTATTCGATACCATCTATCACGGGAGCGGCGTCCCTTACGGTTATCAATTCGCCAACGAGGCTTTGACGAAGGCGGTTTGCATCTTTAGACTTGCGGGCGGAAATGTTAACGATGCCATAATCGCAGGCGCGAATATGGGCAGGGACTCGGCAGGCGTAGCATCCATTGCAGGGGGGCTTGCAGGCGCTTTGGGCGGCACGTCCGCATTGTCGCCGAAATGGATTGCCCAAGTCGATCAAGCGACCGCTGCGAACCATGCAAGCAGCTTGAACGCGACGATTCGAGAGCAGGCGGAGGGTTTATATCAAGCGTTCCGATCAAGGCTGCGGAAGATAGACGGATTCGTCGAGCAAATGCTTCCTTAACGAGAACGGAGCGTCCTTCTCTCCATCCGACAGTAGGGGCAGAGCGAAGGACGGATGTTGATTAGGGCGGCTAATGTCAATGTCATGCGAGGCGGGCTATGGAGGGATCGGTTAATAGAGGTTCATTATCCTAAGATCGAACTATTTTTTCTTGCGGGCCGCTACAGTACGATGAGATAGAGGACCAATTGCGGGCTAAAGATTGAATATCAGGGGGGATTGTATGAGAGGCATGAAGAGGGGATGGATGATTGGTCTCGTTTTTGTGATGTGGGTTACGGCTTGCGTTCAAGCCGTTGGAGCAGCCGAAGGTGCTGCGGAAGATCAGGCTTTGTTCAGCTTCGAGAGCGGAACGCACGGCTTTGCGGCAACGGGAGGAGCGACGCTGTCTGCCAGCAATGAGCAAGCGTTCGCGGGCGCTCAGTCGTTGAAGCTTAGCGCCGATACAAGCGGAGCCGCGTCAAACATCTACGCAAAGCTGAATAATCCGTTAGGTCTGACGATCGGGGGCACTTACAAGTTCCGCATTTGGGTTCCATCCGATGCGAACATAGCCGCCGTTCAGCCTTACGTGATGGATGGCAGCTGGACATGGACCGGGAATAATGTCGAGTACGATCAATTGGAGAAGAATTCGTGGAATACGGTAAGCCTGACGATTCCAGCCAATGCCGCGAATCCGATTAACGAGATCGGCGTACAGCTGTCAACGTCAGACGCTTTTAACGGCAGCATCTATATGGATAGTATTGAACAAGACGAAGTGCCGGTCGTTGAACCGGAACCGCCAAGCGCTGCAAGCTTAAGCGATTTGCAAGTCGACGGGAAGACCGTTCCCGGATTTGCATGGGATGGGCTCTCCTATATCGTGCACGTGCCGAGCAGCGCAACGTCCGTAACGGTTGTGGCCGAGACTAGCGACTCGGAGGCGACGGCCCATGTCACCGGAGGCGATACGCTGGCGGTCGGGGAGAACGAGATTAACGTAGTCGTAACGGCGGCTGATGAGACCGAGCAGGCGTATACAGTCAAGGTGATTCGCGCGCTTCCGGCAGGAAGCGGCAAACACATTACGATTGAAGGTACGAAGTTTCATGCCGGAGAACGAGAGATTTGGATCAATGGCGCCAACACGCCGTGGGACAATTGGAACGATTTCGGCGGAGACTTCGACTTCGATTGGTGGGACAACCACTTCCGGGAATTGAGAGACGCCGGAGTGAACGCCACCCGAATCTGGATCTCCAGCAATGGCGAAGTCGGCATCGACATTGCTACCGACGGTCATGTGTCCGGCGCGACCGAGCTTCATTGGAATGACCTGGACAGCTTGTTCTACATTGCGCAAAGCCGGGGTATTTACATCATGGCTACCTTGCTCTCATTCGATCATACGAAAAACCATCATTCGAATTATGAAAGCTGGAGGAACATGCTCGGCAGCGATGAGCACATCGATTCATATGTAAGCCATTATGTCGTGCCGTTCGTCAATCGATACAAAGCGAATCCGTACTTGTGGTCGATCGACCTGATGAACGAGCCGGACTGGGTGGTCGAGGAACAAGGTTTCGCGTGGGATAGGCTGCAAACGCTGTTCGCCAAGATGAACGTAGCGATTCATGAAAATAGCGATATTCCGACAACCGTCGGCGTAGCAATGGTGAAGTACAATAGCGACACCTGCACGGAGGGCTGCCAAGGCAATAAGGTAGGCGACGAGGCTCTGATGGCCAAAGCGGACGGGAATCCCCTTGCGAAAGTCGATTTTTGGTCGGGGCACTACTACGACTGGATGGGGCAATATTGGGGAGTGCCGATGTATATGACGCCGGAACAGTACGGCATGTCCGCGGATCGCCCTAACGTGATCGGCGAGACGCCGGCGAAGGGCACGACGGGCCATACGCTGACCGAGGATTATATGGGCGCGTACGAAAACGGATGGCAGGGCATTATGCCATGGACGTCCAACGGCGTCGACTCCAACGGCAATATGTCGAACCTGGCTCCCGCAACCAGCGCTTTCCATGCATTGCATCCGTATCTTGTTTTTCCTTGGAGCAATGCTGCCTTGGGGGATCTGCAGATGGATGGGACGACAATAGCCGGATTCTCGCCGGATGAGCATGCCTACAGAGTAAATGTGCCGAATAGCACAGCATCGGTAGATGTGACAGGCGAGACGGCAGATGCGGCGGCAACGGTGGCAATTACCGGAGGGAATAACCTGAAGGTAGGCGAGAATGTCATTGCTGTAACGGTAACGGCTGGAGACGGGATATCCGTACAAACCTACACCATAACGGTAATCAAAGCTGCGGCTGCAAGCCAAGAGACAGGAGCTGTCGTAACGCCGCCGCCAAGCAGCCGCGCAACGCTCCAGCCTGGTCAAGCTGGGAGCCTGAACCTGGCCAACAAAGCATCGATCGCCATTCCTGCGGGAGCATCCGAGGAATCGCTGCACATTTCGATCGAAGAGCTCTTGAACGCCTCCAACCTGATAGGCGAAGGCTACAAATTGATCAGTCCGGTCTTCGAGCTGCTCAAGAACCAATCGGACAATTTCCTGAAGCCGGTCAAGCTGACCTTTGCTTTCGATGCCGGAGTCATCGGCGCCAACGAAATGCCGTCCGTCTTCTATTACGACGAGGATCAAAAGGAATGGGTGGAAATCGGCGGAACGGCGGAAGGAAACCGCATTACGGCGGAGACGGACCACTTCACGAAATTCGCGGTGTTCGCCGTTGCGAAGTCGGAATCCGGGCAGCCTGACGAGCCGGAATGGCAGCTATCCGACATCGACGGCCATTGGGCGGAAGCCGGCATCCAAGCAGCTTTGCAAGCCGGCATAGCGACTGGCTATCCGGATGGAACATTCCGTCCCGAAGGGCAAGCGACGAGAGCGCAATTCGCCGTCATGCTGATGAATGCGCTTGGCGCGCAAGGCGACGGAGCGGATCTGGCGTTTGGCGACAACGCGCTGATCGGCTCTTGGGCAAAGCAGGCTGTGGCGCAAGCCGTTGAAGCGGGCATTATCAATGGCTACCAAGACGGCAGCTTCCGACCGAACGCCAGCATAACTCGTGCCGAGGCGATCGCCATGATTGCCCGTGCGCTTGACCTGCACATGGAGTCCGGCGCTGCAACCTCATTCGCGGATGATGGGGACATCCCGCTCTGGGCGAAGGGCTCGGCTGCAGCTGCCGCGGAGCATGGCATCGTTCAAGGGCGGGGCGGAAACCGGCTTGCTCCGAATGCAATAGCGTCAAGAGCAGAAGCAATTACAATTATTTTGAAAATGCTGGAAAATTAAAATGAACACGAAAGCAACAGCTTCTTGCCTTCGGGCTGGACGGCTGCTGCTTTCGTTTTTTCATTGCCGGATGGAAGATCCTCTATAAATGGGCAGAAAAATGAAGTAGAATGAAACAAACCGGGTAGGTGGAGGGGATGCCGTGCTGCAGAAGCCGACGTATTCGTTAAAGAAAAGGGCTTATTTATTCTTGTTCCTGAGTTCATTGATCCCTTTGGTTTTAATTGGATATATTTCCTATATATCCATGTATTCCTTGTTGAATAATAATATTGATGGCGGCATCCGCAGCAACATCAAACAAATCCAGATTAGCATGAACAACGTCTTAAGCAATCTCGAGAACGCTGCTTTGCAGCTTGCCATGTATAACGGCCGAGTGGCGAATGATATCGAGATCTATATCGATTCAACCGATTTGCTGAAGAAATACGAAAAGAAACAGGCCGTGATCGAAAGCATCTCCCTTATCAATGCAGCCAAATCGGAGTTGGGGCTCGTCTTTTTCTACTACGCCGACCTCAACCAAGTCATGTTCGAGAATCAAAGCGTCGCCCCCCAGTTCCAACTCGATAACCTGCCGGTACTTGCAACGGGCATAAATGCGACCTATTACGGCCCGCATATGACCGCGCGTTCAGTGAAAGACAGCATGGTTTTTTCCATTGCGCGCAAAGTCAATCTGATTCAAGGCGCCGATCTGTACGTCTTCATGGAGACCGGCATCAAGCTGTTCGAGGATTTGCTCAAGTCCCAGCAGTACAAGCTGTCGATTTCTTATTTATTGCTAAATGAAAGCGGTACCGTAATGTACAGCCAAAACGAAGCCACTTTCCGGTCGGCTCCGACATCGATGTGGGCAAGCTGGACGGCGAGACAAAGTCGGATCAAATCCATGATAACTATTACCTCTTCAGCGAGGGCGGCGAGCAGGGATGGCACATCGTAGCCGCCGTGGACAGAAATTCATACAGCTACGATGTTCGAGTATGGATGGCCAAATTCGCCTTGTTCTCCTTGCTGTCCATTGCAATCAGTTTGCTGCTCGGGCTGTCCATCTGGAAGTTTGTTTATCGGCCGTTAAAGACGATTAATAAGGAAATTCATTTGCTGGCGCAATCCAAATTCAACTCCGAGACGAGAATGACCGGCATTATGGAATTCGACGGGCTGCTGCAGCAATTTTATATGATGAGAAACCGCTTGTCCGATGCATTCAAAGAGCTGGAAGTGAAGGAAAGCAAAAAAAGAATGCTGGAAGTGGAGAAGCTGCTTCATCAGATTAATCCCCATTTCTTGCATAATACGCTTAATACGGTGCAATGGCTGGCACGAATGAACGGTCAGGACGAGATTGATCGCCTTGTGGCGCTCTTTACGCGGGTGCTGCATTATAACTTGGGCAAGGAAGGCGGCATAGTAGCGCTGGCCGACGAAATCGCGGTGCTTCAGGATTATGTGGATTTGCAGCGCATCCGATACGCTTACCATTTCGATGTGCAAATCATGGTAGATACCGGGCTGGAAGACGTGGAAATTCCCCGCTTCATCATGCAGCCCATCGTGGAAAATGCAATCTATCACGGCTTGAAGGATGAAAGCGGCCATATTCATATACGGGTCTATCGGCAATCGAGCTGCCTGATCATCGAGGTGCGGGATAACGGAACCGGCATGACCGAGCAGGATATTTCCAAATTACTGGAGGATCGTTCCGATACGCACAAGAAGGTGGGCATGGGGATTGGACTCAGCTACGTAAAAAATATTATCGAGGTTTATTACGGCGGAAGAGCAATCATGGACATCATCGGCGTGGAAGGAGAAGGAACGACGTTCAAGCTGCGTCTGCCTCTCATTCGGTCCACCGGCGAGGAGGAAAAACAATGATTCAGACGTTGATCATGGACGATGAAATCTATGTAAGGAAAGGACTTATATCGGTATTGCCCTGGGAGAAATTCGGATTCAAGATCATCGGGGAAGCTAGCAGCGGAGAGAAAGCGCTGGAGTTTCTGAAGGCGAATCCGGTCGATGTCGTGTTCACCGATCTGACGATGCCGGGCATGTCGGGTTTCGACTTCATGAAGGAAATCCGGAGCCTGTTCCCTAATCTGAAAGCCGTCGTTCTGACCTGCCATCAAGACTTCGGTTATATACAGGAGGCCATGAGGCTTGGAGCAATCGATTATATCGTGAAGACGCAGCTGGAGAAGGAAAAGCTGGAAACGGTTCTGGAGCGAATCGCGGGCAGAATCAACCACGAGAACAGAAGCAAACCCGATTATCTTCCCTTATACGAGAACGGCCAGGGGAAACGGTATTCGGAGGAGGTCGTCGAAAGTATACAGAATGCGGTCAAGTACATCAACGATAAATTGTTGACGGGCATCCAGCAGGAGGAGGTAGCGAGAGCGGCCAATATGAGCAGAGGGTACTTCAGTCTCTGCTTCAAGGATATTGTGGGCAAGGCATTCAGCGACTACGTCAGGAGCGTTAAGATCGACAAAGCTCAAGAGCTTCTGCGCATGACGAATAAGCCGGTCTATTGGATCGCCGAGCAGCTTGGATTTCAGGATGAGAAGTACTTCAGCAGAATATTCAGGGAACAGACGGGGAAGACGCCTTCGGAATTCAGAGATCAAAGAAACAAGCCGTGAGCGGGGCCTCAGCCGCTTTTTGCGCGTAATGTCGGTATAGGTAGAACTTTTTTATGAAAGGGTATGACAATTGTCATGGAAGCGCTTAAAATGATAACTTTTTTCCCATCTGCCCATGATTTCCGTCCCTCTCTTGGCTCAAAAGAAAGCGCTTATAATGAGTACAGGCAAGGCTATTATGTCTAGACCAAGGGGGATTCAAGTGAAACGGTCATTAAAAGCAGGGGCATCCATTCTACTGACGGCGGCAATGATGCTGTCGCTCGCCGCTTGCGCGGGCAGCAACGGGAACAACGGGAACAACGGTTCTGCGTCTTCGCCGGCCAACGCTTCCGAAGCCAGTCCGACGGCGGCGGCGGAGAAGCCGGATCCGTTCGGCAAGCAGCCGGAGCTCGTCGAGTTCACGACCGGCATCGCGGTGTCGGCGGAGGCCAATATGCCGCCGGGAGAGAGCTTCGAGAACAATGACGTGCAGAAGTGGTTTCAAGAAAACCTGAACGTGAAGCCGAAGGTGGAATGGACGACCAGCGATCAGAACTTCGCGTTCGATCAGAAGGTGAACCTGCTCATTGCGGCCAATAACATTCCGGACGTGCTCGGGTTGTCCGTCGAGCCGAACGGACTCAACATTCTGAGCAAGCTTGTGAAGGCGGGCATGCTGGAGGATTTGACCGACGTATACGAGAATTATGCCTCGCCGTTCCTCAAGGAAAGTTTGGCGTTCGGAGGACCGGATGTCATGAAGCCGGTTACGTTCGACGGCAAGCTGTACGCGATTCCTTCCGTCGCCGATGTAGAGACGGCTATTCCGGTCATTTGGACGCGCCAAGACTGGCTTGACAAGGTCGGACTTCCCGAACCGCAAACGCTCGACGATGTCGAGAACGTGCTGAAGGCTTTCAAAGCGGAGTTTGGCGCGGGGGCGCTGCCTTCGCAGCAAAACATCTTCAACTCGGATACCGCGAGCTTCGACTTTGTATTCGGCGCATATAACAGTTACCCGGGTCAATGGATTAAAGGACCGGACGGCGATGTCGTATACGGATCGATTCAGCCCGGCGCGAAGGACGCGCTGCAGCGTCTTGCCGCATGGTACAAAGACGGACTGATTCCGCCGGATTTCATGATGAATGACAGCAACAAGGCGGTTGAGAGCATCGCAAGCGGCAAAGCGGGCATTTTCTCCGGCGCTTGGTGGGCGACCTGGTACCCGCTGCCGGATTCTGTGAAAAACGATCCCAACGCGAACTGGACGGCTACCGTCCTGAAGGGCGTAGACGGAATCGCTCATGCAAGAGGATATGGCAGCATCAGAAGTTTCGTCGTCGTCAAGAAAGGCTTCAAGCATCCCGAGGCCATTATGAAAGCGCTTAACGTGTCCCAGGAAGCCAATACCAAGAAGCTGGATTGGTTCAACAAGCTGACGTTCGACGAAGGCGGCAAATACACGAACGCCAAGCAAGGGCTGCTTCCGGTCTCGGTAAGCGCCAAGGATCCTTACGAGATTACTCGCCGTTACAAGGACATCATGGAAGTTCTGGACGGCAAGAAAACGCTGGAATCGGCAGATCCGGAAACGCAGGTGCAAGTGAACGCCATTCAATCCTATGAGAAAGCGACCGACAAATTGGCGGATATGGGCTTGTGGAGCCTCGCGAATCAATTCAAGGTCGGCGCGGCGGGCTTGGCCAAAAACGACGTGCAGCAGACGTTGCCGGCTTTCATCGGAACAACCGATCTGATGCAGAAGAAAAAGGCGTCGCTGGACGATCTTGAGAAACGCACCTATCTGGAGATCATTACCGGCAAAAAACCGATAGAAGAATTCGACGCGTTCGTCGCTCAGTGGAAGAGCTTGGGCGGAGATGAAATCACGGCCGAGGTAAACGGCATAGTCGGCAATTAAGCATCTACTTAAAGCTTTTATCCTCAAAACAAGTGCCGAGACAGACCGACTTCCCGGCACTTGTTCTTTAGAAATAGAGGTGGAAAAATCGTGAAACCATATACAATGCGCAACAAAGAAGTGATCCACTATCACTTTATGTTATTTCCGGCCATGGTCTTGCTTATCGTCTTCAGCATTTATCCGACATTCGGTTCGGTGCTCGCGTTCAAATATTTCGAGCCGATGAAAGGAATATGGGGATCGCCTTGGGCAGGATTGGACCACTTCAAAATGTTGTTTCAAATTCCCGAATTCAAGCAAATCACCATCAATACGATTACGATTTCCGTGATCAAAATCGTCTTGAACGTTTCTTGCGCGCTGGCCTTTGCGCTCTTGCTTAACGAAATTAGAAAGAAATGGTTCAAGAAATCCGTTCAGACGATCGTCTATCTTCCCTACTTTCTGTCCTGGGTCATTATGGCCGGCATCTTCAAAGACTTCTTTTCCGTGGACGGCTTGATTAACGGGCTGCTGCAAAGAATGAACGATTCGGAACCGATCATGTTCTTTACGAGCAAAGCCTGGTTTATGATCATCATCTATGCTACGGATGTGTGGAAGGGCTTCGGCTTCAACGCAATCGTGTTTCTGGCGGCATTGACAAGCATTAATCCGAATTTGTACGAAGCGGCAGATGTCGACGGAGCCTCCAGGTGGAACAAGCTGGTTCATATTACGCTTCCTTGCATCAGGCCGACGATTATCGTGATCTTGATTCTTAGCCTTCAGGGCATACTTGGCGGCGGCTTCGACCAGATTTTCAACTTGTACAATCCGCTTGTATATCCCGTGGCCGATATATACGACACTTATATTTACAGAATGGGCTTTCAGAGCAATCAATACGAGTTCGCCACTGCGGTAGGACTATTTCGATCGGTGGTTGCCTTTGCGTTCATTCTCATATCGCAATGGCTGGCGGAAAAGTATGGAGACTATAAGGTGTTTTAGTCAATGAGGTGATCGAATTGCATTATAAGACAACCAAGCAGGATATCGCGACAGATACGATTATATACACGATTCTCGCCATTCTGGCCGTCATTACGCTCGTTCCTTTGCTGAATATCGTGGCCGTCTCTTTAAGCGACAGCGCCAAAGCGACGGCAGGTCTCGTAACGCTGTATCCGCTGGGACTCAACTTTAAGACTTACGCCGCCATCTTCAAAGAGGAAGCCTTGTTAACGGCAGCCGGAGTCTCGTTCCAGCGAGTGTTCTGGGCGCTGATCGTGCAGATGGCGGTGGTCATTCTGGCTTCGTATCCGCTGTCCAAGAGTAATAAGACGTTCCCGTTCCGCGGCGTGTACATGTGGACCGTCATCGCGACGATGCTGTTCTCGCCTAGCATTATTCCGCTCTTCTTCACGGTACGCGATCTGAACATGTTAGGAACGGTATGGGCGCTAGTCGTCCCCGGAGCGGTCGGCCAATTCTTTATCATCTTGATGCTGAATTACTTCAGGGGCATTCCGGCGGAGCTGGAGGAATCCGCCAGCATAGACGGGGCGAGCCCGTGGCGCAGGCTGCTGCAAATTTATATTCCGTTGTCTACTCCGATTATCGCGACGATCGCCTTGTTCGTCGTAGTCGGCAACTGGAACGCTTATTTCGACGGACTGATCTTTGCCATACGAACGGAAGACTATCCTCTGCAAACGTATATCCAACAGCTTGTGGTTAATTACGATACGACGATTCGCGATGTCGAGCAAATCAAAAGCTTGTTATCCGTATCCAATCGAAGCTTGACCGCGGCGAAGCTGGTCGTTACCATGATTCCGGTCCTGCTGGTTTATCCGTTCATGCAGAAATATTTCATTAGCGGCATTATGCTTGGATCTGTAAAGGAATAATGCGGCCGTGCCCGCGTCCAGGCCAATAAGCCGCCCCGCAGCGTTCTATAGGTTCATCTTCGGAAAGGAGAATCTTCATGTTCGCTATGCAAGGGACGATTGAGCCTACGGCTGCCCAACCTGCCCAGTCTGCTTATCCATCCGCCAAGGTCGAAGAGCTTAGGCAAATCATCAGCTCCATAACGCTTCGATTGAACCGGTCGCAGGAGGCCGAGGAACGGATTCGTTGCCAATTACGCCTGAATTTGCCCGTTCTCCGCAGCGAATTGCTGCTGTCGATACTGTCCGGCGAGATCAAAGCCGGAGAGACGCTAAGAGATAAGCTTGACATGTACGAGCTTTCCTTCAGCTTCGGAGAGGGCTGCCGCATGCTGTTGATCGAAACCGATCCTACGCTCGAGATTCACACGGCCGCCGATAGAGGACTTCTTGAATATGCCATCAAGAATATCGCGGAAGAAATGCTGAATACGCGTTATCATTGCTGGTCTGCGACAAGCAGACAACGCCTTATCGTCTTCCTGATCAAGGAGCGGGAAGACGGCCGGGAAGACGATGCGGATTCAGGTTCATTCGGCATCCGGCAGATGCTGGAGCAATTGCGCCAACATGTACGCCGCTATTTAAAGCTCGATCTGACGCTTTACGTATCCGAGAAGGTCCCGTTCCCTAACAGCATCGAGGATACGTACCACAGAGGCAGAACCCAAATCTATCGGAGAAGCGAGAAGATCGATGCTATTGCCGACGAGCTGGAGAGAAGCGGCTCATGCACGCGAATGCTTCTCCGCGAGGCGCATATGCATCTGCTGAGCGGATTCGTCAGCATGGCGCGGGCCAGCGGGAGAGTGCTGGACGACGTCATCGGCGTTCAAGCCGCCGATCCTTCGCTGCCGATTAGAACGGCAGAGCAGCTTCGGGCGTGGTCCCGGTCGGCCCTGGAGCGCATCGTGCAGATCGACCCTCCTTCGATACAGGAGGATACGCATGGGCTGGTGGTCGGCCAAGTGAAGAAATACGTCCGCGAACAAATCGGGAACGATCTGGCGCTGCAGGTGATCGCGGAGAAAATCTACTGGCATCCCTCCTACTTGTCCAAGATATTCAAGGAAAAGACCGGCATCAATTTAAGTACCTATATTCTGCAGCAACGGATCGAATTGGCCAAATCGCTGCTAACGGACTCCTCTCTCCACATATACGAAATAGCGGAAAGAGTCGGCTATCAGAGCGCCCAGTCGTTTATCCGCGAATTCAAGAAGTATAGCGGCGTCACTCCGAAAAGCTTCAGGGTACAAAGAGCTGCTTTAACGACTTGAGACCGTCATACGCACCGTACAAAAAAAACGACTCATTAGTCGCTATCATACAAATATTTGTCTTTACACCCCTCCGTATAGATGTTAGATTTTATAACATTAATACGGAGGGGTGTGGTTTTTTTGCTGCTAAACGAGTTGGTGAAGTCGACGATTATGAATAAAGCTCACATCCTCGCCGGAGCGGAAGGAGCGGCAACGCGCGAGGTGCTGTCGGTCAACATTATGGACGCGCCGGACATCGTCGTGTTCTTGAAGCGCGGGGATTTGCTGCTCACGAACGGATACGTGCTGAAGGATAGCCCCGAGGGGCTGATCGACGTCATACGCGGCATGCACGCCAAAGGCTGCGCGGCGCTGGCGATCAAGACGCAGCGGTTCTCGCTGCGCATTCCGCCGGCCGCGCTGGAGGAGGCCGACCGGCTCGGCTTCCCGATTCTGGAGCTGTCGATGATCGAGTCGACGCTCGGCGATATTTTCCGGGAGTCGATCGGCGTGCTCCTGGACAACAAAAACAAGGAGCTTCATTACGCGCTCACGATTCACAAGCAATTCGCGGACATGATGATGCGCGGGGACGGACTGTCCGGCATCGTCGATACGCTCGCCTCCATCCTCGCTTGCCCCGTTCTGCTGCTAGACGCCAAATACGAGCCGCTCGCCTTGTCGGACGCGCTCCGCGCTCCGGCGCACGCTTCCGTCCCCGGTCAAGCCGCGCGGGCGATCGCGGGCGACGCAATGCCGGATACGGCGGTCTCTCTCTGCATCCCCTCTATCGTCGTGCCGAATTATAGGCATGTCGAATGTTTCCCCATCTTTACTTATCGGCATGAAGGTTATTTGCTCGCCTTCCCGACCCGTTACCCGTTGCAAGGCCCGGAGCTGCTCGCCTTGGAGCAAGCCGCTCACGTGATCGGCCTGGAGCTGACCAAGCGCCATGCCGTGAAAGAACGTTCCCGCCGATACAAAAACGATTTTTTCTCCGATCTCATCGAAGGCTTCGTCGGCACGGAGCAAGAGGCGATGCACCGCGGAGCCAAATACGGATTTAGGCCGGACCGGCGCGCGATGCTGATCGTGGCGAGGGAAGACGCGGGCGCCGAAGCGGGCGGCGGCGGGGCCGAAGGGATGACGTCGACGAGGCCGTCGTCTCGCGGCGATGCCGTCGCGGAGCGGTTCAGCGCCGAACGGGACAGGCACTACCATATTTTGAAACGGGAATTTGCCAAGCTGGACGCGGAGTTCGTCATGTTTGCCAAAAACGACATGTTCGGATTGCTGCTCTTCGAGGGCCAAGGCGATTGGAACGACAACGCGCTGGTGCAGCGTCTGGAGCGGATGGCGGAGGATATCTGGCAGGGAGAGAAGCTCAGCTACTCGCTCGGCATCGGCAGTCCGTTCGCGGCGGCGCTGGATCTGGGCTTGTCCTATAAGGAAGCCGTGCGGGCCTTGCAGGGCGGAATCGGCATGAGCCGCAAACGCTTCGTGTCCGTCTACCGCAGCCTGGACTTCGGCCGGCTGCTGCGCATGCTGCCCCACGAGGAGCTGGAGCGTTTCCACAACGAAGCGTTCAAGGAGCTGCTGGGCAAGGGCGAGGAGCAGTCGGATATGTTGCGCACGCTGCGCGCCTATTACGAAAATCATTGCAACCTGATCGACACGGCCAAGTCGCTGTTCGTGCATCGCAACACCGTCGTCTATCGGCTGGATAAGGCGGAGAAGCTGCTCGGCCGCAAGCTGAAGGACGCGCAGAGCGCGTTCGGCTACCGGATCGCGTTTGCGATGGAGGATGTGCTCAAATCGGAGGCATTTGTACGGAGGAGCTAAATTTTATTTGTTTTTATATACGCATGCGCTAATGACAGGGGGGCAAATTCCGTTTAAGATAACGATATAACAAATGTTAGATTTCCTCACATGACATACAGCGTAGAGAAAAGGAGTTGAATTCGATGACAACGAGCGCAAACGCGATTAGCGTATCGAACGTAACCAAGTCGTTCGTGAATGCCGAAGGTCAGGAGATCGCGGTGCTGGACGGCATCACGATGGACATCCGGGAGCGGGAGTTTGTCAGCATCGTCGGACCGAGCGGCTGCGGCAAAAGCACGATTTTCAACATTATAGCGGGCTTGCTGGCGCCCACCTCGGGAAGCATTACCGTCGGCGGCGACGAAATCGGGCAATCGACCGGCCACGTCGGCTATATGATGCAGCGGGATTTGCTGCTGCCTTGGCGATCCATCCTCGATAACGTAACGCTGGGGCTGGAAGTGAAGGGGATTGGCAAAAAAGAACGGCGGGACATCGCGATGGGCTACCTGGAGCGGTATCATCTCGACGCGTTCGCCGGAGCTTATCCTTCTACCTTGTCCGGCGGCATGAGGCAGCGGGTGGCGCTTATCCGGACGCTGGTGACGCAGCCGGACATTATTTTGCTCGACGAACCGTTCTCCGCGCTGGATTACCAGACGCGGCTCGTGCTGGAGGACGAGATCCTGTCCATCCTGCGCAATGAAGGCAAGACGGGCGTGCTGATCACGCACGATATCGAAGAAGCGATCTCCGTATCGGACCGGATATTCGTCATGAGCAAGCGTCCGACCTACGTGAAGCAAACGTACGACATCGGCTTGTCCGCGCAGTACGGCTCAGCGATGAAAGCGCGCGGCGACGGCAGGTTCAAGCAATATTTCGAAGAGATCTGGTCGGAGCTCGACATTCAGATGGGGAGGGTCGGCTGATGCCTAACGCGACTGGAGGGGCCGGGGTGGCGGCATCGCGACCGGCGGTCAATAAGGAGAAGAACGAGTTCGTCCGCAAGAGACAAGCGGCGGCGGTCAAGGATTGGCTGAAGATCGCGTTCTGGCGGCTGGCCATCATCGGCGGCGTGCTCGGCGCATGGGAAATCTTGGTGCGAAGCGGGACGATCAACGCGTTTCTGCTGGGATCGCCAAGCGCCATCGCCAAGATGGCCGTGTCGATGATTGCGTCGGGGCAGCTCATGGAGGACGCATACGCGACCGTTAGAGCGACGATCACGGGCTTTGCGATCGGCAGCGCGGTCGGCTCGCTCGCGGGTCTGCTGCTCTGGTTCTCCAGAACGGTATCCCGCGTCATCGATCCGTTCGTCGTCGCGCTGAACGGCGTGCCGAAGATCGCGCTGGCGCCGATGATCATCATCTGGTTCGGTTCGGGCATTTTCTCCAAGATGGTGCTCGCCGCCGTGTCGACCTTTATCGTCGCGCTGCTCTCGGCTTATCAAGCTACGCACCAGATCGATGCTTCGCAGATTAATTTGATGAAATCCTTCGGAGCGAGCAAGCCGCAGATTTTCACGAAAATCATCGTGCCTTCGTCGCTGCCCTGGATCATCTCGGCGTTCCGCATCAATATCGGGCTGGCGCTCGTATCGGTGGTCGGCGGTGAGTTCATTTCCTCGGATAAGGGGCTTGGACATATGATCTTCGTGGAGGGCAATCTGTTTAATCTGCCGGCGGTATGGGTTGGCGTGTTCACGCTGATGATCGTCGCGGCGCTGCTGTACACGTGCGTCAGCCTGCTTGAAGCCCGATTGCTTCCTTGGAGCGAGAATAAAGGAAAGGGGCCGCAAAGCCCGTCGGTGTAAGACGAGCTGCCGAACGCAGAAAAGAGAGAAGAGAATAGAGAAAAGAGAAACCCATATACGGATGAGGAGTGGTTGAGGATGAGATGGAGCCATGCAGTAAAAATGACGGGTATCGCGCTAATTGGAGCTATGGTGCTGGCGGCTTGCGGCAACAACGGCGGAACGACGACGACGGGGTCCGGCGGAGGCAGCGCGGCGGAAGCGGGCGGGGCCGCAGAGGTCAAGACGGATGTCATCGCGGTGGCGGAGGTCTACCATAACCTGCTGTACTTGCCGCTGTACGTAGCCAAAGAAAAAGGGTTTCTGGCCGAGAACGGCATCGAGCTGTCGACGATTACGGCGGCCGGCAGCGGCCCGGCGGCTCTGGCCTCCGTCTTGTCCGGCGAATCCGCGTTCTCCTTCCACGGACCGGAGCATGTCTCCTTCGCCAAGGCGAAGGGCGGCGAGGCGAAGTCCGTCAGCATCCTCTCCGGCAGCGCTCCGGTGTGGGCGGTGGCCAAGGCGGGAACGAGCATCGCGACTCCCCAGGATTTCGTGGGCAAAACGATCGTAACCGGCATCGCGCCGACAAGCTCCAATAGCCTGCTCCGCAAGCTGTTCGCGGACAACGGCATCGATCTGGACAAGGACGTCACGATTACCGAGGTGCAGAACGGCTCGGAGCTAGGCACGCTGCTGGCGGGCAAGGCCGATATCGCCGTCGTGTACGAGCCGCAGCTGGATCAAGGGCTGGTACAAGGGCTGGAGATCGTGTACGACTTCACGAAGGACTACCCGGATTTTGCGTTCGCCACGCTCAACACTTCTGACAAGGTAATTAAGGAACAGCCGGAGCTCGTGCGCCGCATGGTGAAATCGCTGGAGGCCGCGCTCGACTTTATCCACGCCGATCCGGACGGTACGAAGGAAATCGCCAAGAAGGAATTCCCGAACTTGGAGGCCGAAGTGGTGGAAAACGCGGTACAGCGCATGATCGACAGCAACGTGTATCCGCAGGACGGCACTCTGACGGAGTCCGCGTTCCAAGCCGCGATCGATATGCAGCGTTTCATCGGCAACCTCGACAAGGACGTGACGTATGCCGAAATGGTAGATTCCAGCTTTATGCCATAGAGAGAAAGGGGCGCCGGCATCATGACGACGGAACAAGAGATAAGCTACGAACAATTTCTGGCGCTGGAGAAGGCGAAGTACAGCGGCGGACCCGTTACGGAGGAGGAGCGCGCGGCATTCGAGAGGGAGCTGCGCCTGCTTCGCTCCTTCCGGCTATCCGAGCATGTAGGCCTCAATGCCGCCCATAAGGAGGAGGGGACGCCATGATCGCGATATCGGGACAAGTTCTGACGATTGCCGAAGCGGGCAGGCTGATCGCGGCGCGGCGTCTGTCGCCCGTCGAGCTGGCGATGGATTGCCTTCGCCGGATCGAACGGCTGGAGTCCAGAGTCAAGGCCTGGGTCACGATCGACGCCGAAGGAGCGCTGCGGGCGGCGAATGAGGCCGAGAGGCAGATCATGAAAGGCGAATGGCTGGGGCCGCTGCACGGCATTCCGTACGGCGTCAAAGACATTATTTGCACGGCGGGGATGCGCACCTCGGGCGGCTCGAACGTGAACGGCGGCTACGTGCCCGATTACGATGCCGCGGTCGTAGAACGGCTAAAGCGGGCAGGAGCGATCATGTTGGGCAAAACGACGACGACCGAATACGCCTATCAAGGCGGCGAACCGCCGACGCGCAACCCTTGGCTGCTGTCGCGTTCGCCGGGCGGCTCCAGCTCGGGCTCGGCGGCCGCGGTCGCCGCGGGGATGGCTTTGTTCACGCTCGGCACGCAAACGTTCGGTTCGCTGCTCCGGCCTGCCGCTTATAACGGCCTCACATGCATGAAGCCGACGTTCGGACGGATCAGCAGGTACGGCGTTTTCACAGCCAGCTGGAGCCTCGACCATATCGGCGCGTTCACCCGCACGGCGGAGGACAACGCGATCGTCCTGGAGGCGCTCTCGGGAGAGGACGTGCGCGATGCCTCCACGCTGCCGGGCTCGTCGCCCCAGTTCACCGCCGCCAAGCGGCGCGAGGTGAGAGGCATGGTTGTCGGGTTGCCGGAGCAAGACGGCTTTTTCCGGCCGGAGGTTCCGTCCATCGGAGAAGCGACGGCCGCGGCGGAGGAGACTCTGCGCGGGATGGGCATCCGCTTCAAGCGCGTCAAGCTGCCGGCCTGCATGGACGAAGCCGTCGCAGCTCACAAAATGACGATGCGGGCGGAAGGCGCCGCCTATCATATGGATACGTACCGTGAGACGCCGGAGCTCTACGGCCCCGCGATGAGGGAGCAGCTGGAGCTGGGACTTCAGCTCAGCGCCGCGGATTACTTGCGGGCGCAACGGGTGCGGACGGTGTTCCGCCGCGAGATGATGGAGCTGTTCCATGGCGTCGACGCGCTGCTGACGCCGGCGACTCCGACGCTTCCTTTGGCCGGCTACAAGACGGGCAACCCCATGTTCAACGGGCCGTTTACCAACACCGGCCTTCCGTCGCTGACGGTCCCCGCCGGCTCGGACGCCGAGACGGGGCTGCCGATCGGCGTGCAGCTGGCGGGACCTCTTATGGGCGAGGAGACGCTGCTCGCGTTGGGGCACCGATTCCAGGAGGCAACCTCCTGGCATCTCCGTACGGCTCCATTGCTGCACGAATCTTAAGTTGCGCATGACCTAGAAGGAGGATGTTCGAAGATGACAACCGTATACATGAGCGATAAAGCGCCAAAGTTTCCTTTGCCGTTCTCCCATGCGATCCGGGTCGGCGATATGGTCTACGTGGCAGGACAAGTGGGAGTAGACCCCGCGACGCTGGTGCCGCTGGACGGCATCCGCCGCCAGACGGAGCAATGCATCCGCAACATCGAGGTTATATTGGAGGAAGCGGGCTTGACGCTGGACCATATCGTCAAAATCAACACGCATCTGGCGTCGATGGACGATCAGGAGGCTTACAATGACGTGTATGCCGCCATGATCAAGGCGCCTTATCCGACGAGAATGACCGTGTCGAGCGGACTCGGCCCGTTCCTGATCGAGATGGAAGCGACGGCGTATGCCGGCTCCAAGCGGGGCGAGGCGGGCGGATCTGATGAGACACTTGCTCGAGCTGCCCGATAAAGCATAATGGAACATTTCATTAAACTCGTATCTATCCGTGTATAGATATGAGTTTTTTTGACCAATAAGAATTTGTAAGTTTTCGGAGCATCCGAAATTACAAATTCTTATTGGCGATAAAACCTACCTATAAACGCGGTCGCTCATCTTCGAGAGCCTCGATAGAGGTTTTCTTACGTACTTAATAGGACTTTTATAGACTAGTCGCAACTTTTGCTAGTGGCAAGCGTTTAGATGAAAAAGGAGAGTGATGTAAAAAATGAAAAAATTTTGGTTGGGACTGGCTTGCGGAGTCGTCCTTTGCGTATCGACTGCCGCAATCACGTCCAAATCGATTCAAGGGACCTTGTTTCCGAGCAAAATCACGATCATGAACGGCGCTCAGGTGAAGGAGCTCAGCACGGATTCCGGGACCACCGTCATCAACTATAAGGATCAAACCTATATTCCGCTTCGATTGTTCTCCAACGCCATGGGAGCGGACGTTACGTTTCAGCCGGCTACTTCGGAAAGCGACAAGCTCAATCGGATTCAAATCATTAGCAAGTCCAGTCAAGCGGGCTTGGACATCAAAAGCAACGACGGCTACGCGTCGGCGGGCCATTTGATCATGGATGAAGCGGATAAGGGGGTCGTCAAAGGCGGGATTATCCGGATCAACAAGGATTTGAGCGGCAAGCGGGTCGTTCTGGAGGCCGTCGGAGCGAACGGCTCGGTCATCGGGACGTCCGAATACTTCTATATCGATGACGAAAATCTCCTTCCGCCGAAGCCGGGCGATGTTAGAACGTTTAAAACAGTGCTGGGATTCGCCTATGACTCCTCCGTCACGTTTCGATTAAAGGTACAGAATGTTATTAGCGTAAAGGATAATCCGCTTGGGGAGGACTTTCCCGAACGCGAGCAAGAATATCTGACGTACCCGCTATATGGCGTGATGGTCCCGCCATCCGGCTTCGGCGACGGCAGCCGCGTTACGGATCATCCCGTAATGAATTTCAAGTTTACATTAACCAATCTGGAGAAATCGACGGTCGTGGTGGACGAGACGCCGCTTGCGTTCGCGGTGTACAGCGCCAATGCGGACGGCACGAACCGGAAGCTGATATCGCAGACCAAGCTCCCGCCGCTGAAGGGCAAGCTGGCTCCCGACGAAGCATTCGACGTATCGCTTCCATGGTACATGAAGGGCAAAGACGGGCTAGTCAAACCGGGACATTACGTCGTCGAGCTCCAGTTGCCTAAGCAGATCCAGGTGCTGAACGAAGGCACGGGCAATAAGCAGCAATGGAACGTGAGCTTGAGGTATGGCAATATGTTTGGGGTAGAGTTGAAGTAGAGTTGGCGTTGGATTTCTAAATTTTCATGTAAAGACATCTGTTCGGAGTGAATCCGGCAGATGTCTTTTTGCGTTTGAACGTGACTATGGAGCAGTGTCGTTACGTTTGAGGGCGGACGGAGTTGGTATTTGGTAAGAGCGGCTTTAACCCGAAGCACTATACGGCGAACAAACGCTAGATATAATGCGGTCGTCTCCAACCGTGCGTTTCACCTCGACGGAATAGTTTCGGTGACAGGCGTTTCTCCTTGAAAGCGTAAGGGGAATTTGTTCGAATATACACAAAAAGAGTGGAATAAACGAGATCTTTTGGGGAAATTGATCCTATGTACACAAATGTGATGCCGAAAGGATTATTATTCGCATGTTTATAAGGAGGATTGTGGATATTTGTACAAATGGGCGCTTGGAGTGGGTATAGAGAAGAAAAAATGTGGATAAATGCACAATTATTCGTTTAGGGGATCGCGATAATTTTCCCTATTCAAATTTACTTAGGTTCGCTATATAATATATTTACTGTTAAACGATTCTTGCGGAGGAGGTGCGAGCGCTTGAGCGACGACCGGGACGTATTAGAGCATTTTGGCGACCGGGACATATTAGAGCATTTCGTGGACCACATGCAGCGGATACAAAGGTACTTGCGGTCGGAGGCGTTCCATCGGAACAAGGTGGAGCTGACGCGGGTGCAATGGATGCTGCTTCGGCACTTGAGATGCAGATCCGGCAGGACGATCGGCCAGCTGGCGGAGCATCTGGACGTGCGGGCGAGCACGATGTCGCAGATGATCGACCGGCTCGAGAAGATGCGTTACGTCGTGCGGGAGAGCAGCGCGGAGGACGCCAGAGTGAAGCTGGTCAAGCTGACGCCGGAAGGGGCGGAGCTGATCGCCGGCATGGAAGCGGCATGGCTGGAGTCGCTGGAAGAGCCGTTTGCCCACTTCGACGAGGAAGAGAAACGGCAGCTCGTTACCCTGATGGAGAAGCTGTCCTCGCATCTGCCTAGGAAAGGAGACTGACTCCATGCCATACGGACGTTATATTCGAAAATATTGGAAAGGCTTTCTGCTCGCGATCCTCTTCGTGACGATCGAAGCCGGCGCTGATCTGATGATGCCGACGCTGCTCGCGCATATCATCGACGAAGGCATTGCGGAGAAGGATCTGGACTACGTGCTGCGCACGGGGGCGCTCATGCTGCTGATTACCGCTCTAGGCGCGGTGGCGGCTTCGGTGCGCAACATCGTGGCGAGCCACGTTTCCCAGAAGTTCGGGGCGGAGCTGCGATCCGATCTGTTCGCCAAGATTCAATCGCTATCGTTCGATAACATGAACAATATCGACAGAGGCTCGCTGATTACGCGGCTGACCAACGACGTTACTCTTGTGCAGAACTTCCTCAATGGCATGATGCGTATCTTCATCAAAGCCCCGATCATCGGCATCGGCGCGCTCATTATGGCCATCCGATTAAATTGGGATTTGTCTCTCATCCTGTTTGTCGTCGTTCCCATCGTAATCGTATTGGTAGCGCTTAATATTAAGATCGGCTTCTCCCGGTTCATGAACGTGCAGAAGTCGCTGGACAAGGTGAACGCGACGGTTCGCGAATATTTGTCCGGCGTTCGCGTCGTCAAGGCGTTCAACCGGTTCGATTACGAGGAGGAGCGGTTCGAGCGGACGAACGAGGAGCAACGGGAGCGCTCGACCGGCGCCATGAGGGCGATGTCGATCTTTAATCCCGCGATCATGCTGACCGTCAACTTCGGCATCGTGGCCGTTCTATGGTTAGGCGGGAGGTGGCTCGATACGGGACTGTTCCCGGTTGGCCATCTCGTCGCCTTCGTCAACTACATGACGCAAATTCTGTTCGCGCTCATGATGTTGACGATGGTGTTTACGATGTTTATCCGCGCCAAAGCTTCCGCTGGGCGGATCGGCGAAGTGTTCCGTCAAGAAAACAAAATGACTTGGCGGGAGGAAGCGGAGTGGGGCTCGGATGCCAAAGGCAAAATCGAATTCAACGGCGTATCGTTCTCCTATGGGGGAGGCGCCTCGAGTCCGGCGCTTGACGATATCAGCTTCAAGGCGCGGCCCGGGGAGACGATCGGCATCGTCGGCTCGACCGGCGCGGGCAAGAGCAGCCTCGTCGAGCTGATCCCGCGGTTCTACGATAGCGACAGCGGCGTAATCCGGGTGAACGACACGGATATTAAGGAGCTGGATCCCGCCGCGCTCAGGGAGCGGATCGCGATCGTGCCGCAGCAGACGATGCTTTTCACCGGGACGATTATGGAGAATATCCGGTGGGGCAAGGAGGATGCGACGGAAGCCGAGGTGCTGGAGACGGCGAAATTGGCCGAGGCGCATGAATTCATCGAGCGTCTGCCGGATGGGTATCACTCCTTGCTGGGGCAGCGCGGGGTTAACTTGTCAGGCGGGCAAAAGCAGCGGATCTCCATCGCGCGAGCTCTCATCCGAAAGCCGGAGATTCTGATTCTGGACGACTGCACCAGCGCGGTGGACATGGCGACGGAGGCTCGCATTAAGTCCGCTCTGAAGACGTATGAGCGAGGCATGACCTGTCTGCTCATCGCGCAAAGGATTACTTCGGTCATGGACGCGGATAACATTATCGTCATGGATCAGGGCAAGATCGTGGATATCGGCACGCACGAGGCGCTGCTCTCTCGCTGCTTGGTGTACCAGGAGATCTACCGGTCCCAGATGGGGAAGGAGCTGAAGTCCGATGTCTGCTAACGCAAGCGGCAATGGCAATGGCAATGGCAATAGCCATAGCAATAGCAATGGCAGCGGCAACGGGCAAGGACGCCGCGAAACCGGCGTGCCGCCCGCCATTCCGGGCATCGGCCGCCCGGGCGCAGGAGCGGCGGGTCGAAAGCCGGTCAAGCCCAAACAATTAAAGGCGACGATGCTTCGATTGTGGCGCTACTTCGGCAGCGAGCGCAAGCTGCTGATTCTGATTTTCGCGTTCGTGATCGGCAGCTCCGCCTTGGCGGTGGCCGGACCCTATCTGATCGGCGTCGCGATTGACGCGATGACCGGAGCCGAGGGCGGCGGCGTCGACTTCGGGCTGCTTGAGGTCGTGCTGCTGGCGCTTGTAGCGGCGTACGCATGCGAAGGCGCGTTATCGTTTCTTCAGAGCTGGCTCATGGCCGGATTATCGCAGCGGGTCGTGAAGCGTCTGCGCGGATCATTGTTCGGGAAGCTGCAGAAGCTGCCGCTTCGCTTCTTCGATTCCCGCCCACACGGCGAGCTGATGAGCCGGGTGACGAACGACATCGACAACGTCAGCAACACCGTGTCGCAGTCGACGGTGCAGCTCATGTCGGGCTTTATCGGCATCGCCGGCTCGCTTACGATGATGCTGATCTTAAGTCCGTTATTGACGCTTGCCACCTTGATCACGGTGCCGCTCGTCTATTTGCTCGCGAAGTTCGTCACCGGCCGGACGGGCGTGTTGTTTAAAGAGCAGCAGACCATGCTCGGCAAGCTGAACGGCCATATCGAGGAGACGATCACGGGATTGCAGGTCGTCAAGGCGTTTAATCACGAGCGCCAATCGATCGAACAATTCGAGGACGTCAACGGCAAGCTGCTGCAGGTGTCGCTGAAGGCTCAAATCTGGTCGGGCTTCCTCATGCCGCTGCTTGGCGTCATCAACAACATCGGCATCGCGACGATCGCGATCGTCGGCGGCATCATGGCGGTGAACGGGCACCTTAGCGTCGGTCTAATTGCCAGCTTCGTCGGTTATTCCCGCCAGTTCGTTCGGCCGATTAACGAGATGGCGCAAATCTATAACGTGCTGCTGTCCGGCGTCGCGGGAGCGGAGCGGGTATTCGAGGTCATGGACGAAAAGGAAGAGGAACCGGACGCGCCGGGCGCCGTTAAGCTCGCAAGTCCGAAAGGACATGTCGTCTTCGAAAACGTTAGCTTCGCCTATCGTCCGGATGTTCCGATTCTGAAGGGAGTCGACTTTGATTCGCCGAGCGAGAGCAGCACGGCGTTGGTGGGTCCGACCGGCGCGGGCAAAACGACAATCGTCAATTTGCTCACGCGATTCTACGATCCCACGGGAGGCCGCATCCTGATCGACGGACGCGACATCCGGGATTACACGAGGGAGAGTCTGCGCCAAACCTTCGGCATCGTGCTGCAGGAGACCTATTTGTTCTCCGGAACGATACGGGAAAATATTCTGTACGGCAAGCCGGAAGCCTCGGAGCAGGAGATCCGGACCGCAGCGGGGATGGCTAACGCCGATACGTTCATCCGCCGTCTGCCGAAAGGCTACGATACGGAGCTGACCGAAAACGGCGGCAATCTCAGCCAAGGGCAGCGGCAGCTGCTCGCCATCGCGAGAGTCATTTTGGCGCAGCCTTCGATCTTGATTCTCGACGAGGCGACCAGCAGCATCGACACGCGGACGGAGCTGCATATTCAGGAAGCGCTGCTGAAGGTGATGCAAGGACGCACGACGTTTATCATCGCCCACAGGCTGAATACGATCAGGGATGCGGACGCCATCATGGTCGTCGATCAAGGGAAGCTGCAAGAGAAAGGGACGCATGAAGAGCTGATGGTGCGGCAAGGCCGCTATTACCGGATGTTCGACCAGCAGTTCAAGAATTTGCAAACCTAAAACAAAGCGGACATTCGACAACATGGAGAGAGGGTATGAAAGTGGAAGTGAATTTTTGCTCCTCTTGCGGAGCGCGGATGGAAATAAGGGAGATGGACGGGACGCCGAGAAGCGCCTGCACGGCTTGCAGCTTCGTCCATTGGGGCAGCTACAGCATCGGAGTAGGCGCGTTGGTCAAGCGGGACGGCAAGCTGTTGCTCGTTCGCCGCGCGCAGAATCCGGGCAAGGGCTACTGGACCAACCCCGGCGGATATATCGAGCAGCTCGAGCCGATCGAGGAGACGATCGTGCGCGAGGTAATGGAGGAAAGCGGCGTCGAGGCCGTCGTGACGGGCGTTGCCGCGCTGCGCGACCAGCCTAGAAGCATTCATAACGTCTATATCGCGTTCTCGATGGACTATGTCGGAGGCGAGCCGAAACCGGACGACGTCGAGGTAGACGCCGCCGGCTTCTTCACCCTGGAGGAAATGGCGGAGATGAACGTGGCCCCGTTCACCAGATGGCTGGCGGATGTCGCGTTCCGCGGAGAGTCGCGAGGACTGCTTAAAGACGGCGCGCCTATCGTGACGTTGGACGGACTCGGCTTGTTCCGGGTTTAGCATGATCGGAAATACGCGTTTTGCTGCAGACCTCCGACGCTACTTGCGTTCGGAGGTTTTGCCGCGTCTTGCGGCCGCGAGCCGCCGATACGCGATTCCAATCGTCGCCGTCAGTAGGATCATGGCGGACAGGCCATACAGCCAAACAAGGGCGCTTTCCCCTTCGTCCGCGGAATTTGCGTCGGCGGCTGCGACGGCGCCGTCTTTCTGGCTCAGACTTCCGTCCGTCCCTTCGCCCGCGGAATTTGCGTTGTCGGCGGCATTTCGAGCGCCGTCTTTCTGGCTCTGGCTTCCATCAATCGCTCCGTCCGCGAGGCCGTTAGACGAACTTGTTTCGCCGTTACCCGTAACTTCGACTCCCGAACCATTAGCAGGCGAGCCCCCTCCCGCATCCCCGGCATCAACCGTGCGCCCCGAATCCCCGTCCGCGATGCCCTCTATTTTCATTCCTTCCTTCGCTAGCGTATAATCGACTATTCGACCGCTATGGAAGTGGAATTTCAGCTTGATTTCGCCATCGGCCAAGTTCTCCAGAAATCGCGGCAGCAGCCTAATTTCGTTGTTGTCATAGCTTGGGGTAAAAGAAGCGCCGAATTCCTTATAGGAGGTCCAGCTATCGGGACCGGCATTGCCTCCCGCGGCATAAGTCGCCTCCATGGTCGCCAGCTTGTCGCCGTTAAAGCTCGTCGGGATGGAGATGCCCGACATCGCCAATTGGCTCACGCTTTCCAGCTTGGGCATCTCGGACTGGATCACATGGAAATGCCAATCCGCTCCCGAAGCAAAGACCGCCGTCACGACCGCCGCTTCTCCGAGCTTATCCTTGCGCAATATATCAAGCAGCGGGGCTTTGAAGGTCAACGTCTCGCCATCCAATACATAGTCCCGCCCGGCGGTTAGCACCGTATCGTCGCTCTTTAGGGCAATCAGGGCGTTGCCGTTAAGCTGAAGCGGAATGGTTATATCCTCCAGCGGCGATTCCTTCCCGATATAGATGGAATCCGTCTCGGCGGTGGAGGACCGTCCGGATCGGCTTGACGTAAGCACGCTGCCCAACTCCTTGTCGAACCAGCTTAATCGGCGTCTGTCGATATGCTGGCCGTTATCCCATAACATGTGGGCAAAGCCCTTCTCCTTGGCGTAATAGGTCGTGAACTCCATAAATTTCAACTTCTCGCCCTGTTGGATCGTATCGATAAATTTGTCGAAGCCAAGCAAGCCGAACTCGCCGACGATGACGGGGATGCCTCTTGCCGTGAACGTGGAATGGGTCCGATCGAAGGCTTGAATGATATCCGTTCGGACTTCGTCGTTAAACGAGGTGTAGCCTCCCAGATTGACGCTGAACGGATAGAAGCCGTAATAGTGGATCGTAGCGATCAAAAGGGGATCGTCGAGCTTATCGATCGTGCGGTATAGCTCATCCAGCCTGGCCTGCGCGGGCGAGGCCGTCAAGGTGGACAAAATGAGCGGACGCGTGGCGTTACGGCCGCCCGAACGCCGCACGATATCATGGAAGGAGACATAGAGAGCGTCCAGCATGGCAAAATAGTCCGGGGAGTCCTTCCCCCAATCCTCGGAAAAACGGGGTTCGTTTAAGCCCTCGAAGCTAAGCTGGGAGGGGTGATCCCGGAACGAATCCGCGATTTGAGACCAGAGCGCCGAAAATTTGACCATGACGGCATCCGGCTGCTCAACCATGGGCATGATCCAATGCGAATCGTGATGCAGGTTGATGACGACATGAAGATTCGCATCCAAAGCCCAATCGACGACCTCGTGCACGCGGGCGAGAAATTCCGGATCTATGGCGTGCTTAGGCGCGGCGCCGGCGCGGTGGTTCCATGTAATGGGAATCCGAATGCTTTTGTAACCGATGGAAGCGATGTGACGAATCAGCTCCTCGGTCGTTTCCGGGTTGCCCCAGGACGTTTCTTCGCCGCTCGCGTCGAACGTATTGCCAAGATTCCACCCTGGCTGCATGGCCTCTACGTAGCTTTGCATGCTGCTTGTCGTAGGCACCTCGCCGAAATCTTGAACCGCAGCCGCGGCGTTCGGAACGAGAGAGGCTGCCGCGAGCAAAGCGGCGACCCATTTCCTTTGTTTGGATGTATCCATCATCCCACTTCCCTTCCGTTAGGTTACATCAAAATGTATGCGCTATCATAAAAAGGTAAGCACATAAGCTTCGTGGCGCCTGCTGATAGTGGAAAGGTCCATCGTCGCTATTGACTAACGTTTCGTTTGCCTATAAAGTTATGTACAACAAAACAATTTACATAACAAGAATATTCTTTTTATAGGTTTCTGTAAAGCTAATTATCTTTGAAACGATGGATAAGCGCTGAGGGCGGTGTCGCGGGAGATGAAGCTGGGACTTGGCATGGCCGCCGTCGCGTTCGCGGCTTGGGGATTAACGGCTTGCGACGGCGGGGGCGGGCGGAACGACTTAAGATTCGAGGCGGAGAACGGGACGTTGGAAGGGGTGGGCGTTGCGGCGGAATCGGCCGGATATTCGGGAGAAGGCTACGTGACGGGATTTGACGCGGAAGACGACCGGCTAACGCTTGAGCTGGTAGCTCCGGAGCAAGGGCTCTATGAACTGCGAATCGGGTATCGGAGCGCTAGCGGGGACAAAACCGCTCGGCTGTCGCTGAACGGCGAGCCTTTCGGCGACCTCAAGCTGCCGGCATCCGGGACGTTCGCCGTTACCGAAGGCGGGAAGGTTTGGCTCGAGGAAGGGGAAAACGAGCTGTCCATTCATTCCTTTTGGGGCTGGTACGATATCGATTATGCATCGATAACCAAGGCCGAGCCTCGCGCGGAGCACGACGTTCAGCGGGTGCTGTCGAATCCGGACGCCTCGACGGAAGCCAAGGCGCTTCACGATTTTCTCGTTGCGCAATACGGCAAGGCCATATTGTCAGGACAACAGACGCTGAAGGATGCCCTGCAATTAAAGTGGGATTACGGAAGGCTGCCCGCGATCGCCGGATTCGATCTGATCGAGTATTCGCCGACGCGGCAACAGAACGGCTCTACCTCCAAGGAAGTCGAGGATATCCTGCAGTGGCATGAGCTCGGCGGGATCACGACGCTGGCTTGGCATTGGAACGCGCCGGCGAATCTGGTGAATTCGGAGCAACAGCCTTGGTGGAAGGGGTTCTACGCCGAGGGTACGACGTTCGACCTTCCGGCTGCCCTTGCCGCTCCGGAATCCGAAGAGTATAAGCTCGTTCTGCGGGATATCGACGTCATCGCGGAGCAGCTGAAACGGCTGGAAGAAGCGAGCATCCCCGTCCTATGGAGACCGCTCCACGAAGCGGAAGGCGGTTGGTTCTGGTGGGGGGTTCACGGCCCGGAGACCGCGAAGCAGCTGTGGAGACTGCTCTATGACCGGATAACCAACGTGCACGGCATCGATAATTTGATCTGGATCTGGAATTCCGAGTCGCCCGATTGGTACCCCGGCGACGACGTCGTGGATATCGTGAGCATCGATTCCTATCCGGCGCCGGGCGATTACGGCCCCGTCAGCGCGTCTTACGAGAAGCTGGTGAAGCTGGTGGGCGACAAGAAGCTGGTCGCCATGACCGAGAACGGGCCCATCCCGGATCCGGACCGGCTTAAGCGGTACGAGGCGGACTGGAGCTGGTTTTGCACTTGGACAGGCGAATTTATAGACGATGGGGCTCATAACGGCAAAGATCATATCCGCAAAGTGCTTCAGCATGAATACGTCATGACGCTCGACGAGCTGCCCGATTGGCGATAAATCTATTATTGTAAAAGCGGTCGCTCCTCCTGAACGGATCCCAACAGAGGGTTTCTTGTAACCGTCCCGCATGGCACCGCAGTATTCCAAATTACTCAGGCCTATAGTATCATTACATGAGGACTATACCGGCAAATAAGGCACGACCAATAACGAAGCTAACGAACGGATGAGGCGGATGAGGAATAAAGTTACGATGCAAGAAATCGCGGATCTGGTCGGCGTATCCAAGTTCGCGGTATCGCGGGCGCTCAGCTCCAAGCCGGGAGTCAGCCCGCAGACCAAAGAGACCATTCTGAAGGCAGCGGGACAGCTGGGTTATTTCGCCGCGGGCGAGCCCGCGAGAACCAGCATCGAAGTCAGGCCGACGCAGCAGCATGCGGTATCGGGCTCCATCGTCATTTTGTTCCCGAACATCCGCTACCAGAACAGGGATTCCGTCTATTGGGGGCCCGTGTTCGACGGCATTACGAACCGTTTGGATCAAGAAAAGCTGGACATCGTCACCCTGACGGAGCCAACGACGGACAAAATGTTCAGCCTGCTGAACCCGGATGCGATCAAAGGCATCATCACGGTCGGCTCCATCTCGACGCAGATCCTGCTGGACATCGGCCGCTTGAACATCCCCGTCACCATGGTAGATCACGAGGATCCCGCGTTTCAGTGCGACACGATATTCGCGGACAATTGGAGCGGCATGCGCAAGCTGATGACCAAGCTGATCAGCAAAGGCTACCGGAAGTTCCAATTCGTGGGCAGCATCAAGGACGCGCCGAGCTATTACGAGCGTTGGATCGCCTTTAAGACGACGCTCGAGGAGCATGACATCGAGCTGAAGCAGGATCCGCTCCTCATCGGTCCGGATGCGGTCGACATCTATATGATGATGCCCAAGCTGTCGCTGGCCGAGCTGCCCGAGGTTTTCGTCTGCGCCCACGATACGAACGCGGGTTACCTGGTGGACGAGCTGCGCAAGCGCGGGATCGAGACGCCGGACGACTGCGTCGTGACGGGCTACGATAATACGAACGAAACGCATCCCATCCTGGCGACGGTCGACGTGAACAAGGAGCTGCTGGGCATCCGCGCAGTCGATCAAATGATTTGGCGCATCATGAACCCGGACAGCGCCTTCGAGCGCAAGCTCATCGCCGGCGAGCTCGTTGTGCGAGAGCAATATGCCAAGCCTTCCGCGTCCGCGAACTAACGAACGCGGCGGGTAATGGACTGAACGCTAAAGTATTGAACGCTAACGTATTGAACACTAACGTATTGAACGCTAACTTATTGGTAACGCGTCCCCATGGGGCGCGTTATTTTTTTGATATAGCGTGTATAGTATGAAATCAGTAGTATCGGCTAAAGCGGGGGATCTCGCTCATCCTCAAAACGATCCTGCACCCCCTGCACCCCCTGCACCCCCTGCACCCCCTGCAAACGTTCGAAGCCATGGTGAGTTTTAGAACAGAATAGATGATGAATTCGCATATCTCCCAAACGCTCGAAGTCAAGGTGAAATGTAAAAAGTACAGTTAATTCAAACGAATATCACTGACATTCGCTATTTTAATGCATAATGTACATTTATTTTTACCGGATCCTGCCCTATACGGTTATTGTGGCTGATTTGACTGTGCCTTTTGCAGGTAAATGATCGTATAGAAATCCTTGAAGAAACATAACGGTACATTTTACAGTTGCTTTTGCCACAAGGAGTCCATTCTAGCTCTCGTCAGCTCATATTAAACAATGCGAACATTTCTGCCTCTCGCGACAGGGATCAGACTAGCAGATGGATTCGCTTGTTCTGCAAACTAACGAAGTTAGGGTGAAATGTAGAACATACAGTTAATTCAAGCGATTTCCATGAACATCGGCTATTTTCATGCAAAACGTACATTTATTTTTCTAGATAGTGCTCATTACGGCTAATGTTGCTGATTTTAACTGTACCTTCTACAGGGAGATGATCGAGCACATGTCTCTGAAGCAAATTAACGTTACATTTTACAGTTACTTTTGCCACAAGGAGTCCAGTCCAGCTCTCGTCAGCTCATATTGAACAATGCGAACATTTCTGCCTCTCGCGACAGGGATCAGGCAGCCTTTCTCGCATAACGATTTTAATATCCTTACGGCCGTACGATGATTGATTTCAAAGTGGTCTTCCACATCTTTTGGCCGTACAGGACGTGATAGTGTGACAGCCAGACGAATCGCCTCATTCTCCTCGAATACGACTGGCTTGCGTGGCGTCTCGCTCATTTCATATTGACTTAAAAGCATGCGAATCAGGGAGACGATGAGCTCTGGATTATTTTCCAAGTCGTCGTATGCGATGGATATCACACGAAAGCCTAATGCCTCAAGATACAGCTCTCGCTTGCATTCCATGCAGAATTTATTGCGGTCCATATCCTTCACGTGGCTATTGAATCCTTTGATTTCCCACAATAGCGTCACTCTGCTTCCCTTGATTTTATAGGCAAAATCCGCAAAATAGGACTTCCCGCGCCAGTCGGTAACCTCGTACTCAGGATGAAGCGAGTCGAAATTCCCTTTCAATTCCCACCAGATAATTTGGCAAAACAACTTTTCACCGTGCTTGTGCCCTCTCTCCAATCGTCCACCGCGCTCCCCGCTACGGCGGTTCAAATGGTATTGAATAAATGCTGCATGAGCCTGTTCGAATTTCATTTCGATTCCTCCTCAAAAAAGAAAACGCCCTAACTCGCCCGCTGAGTGCGGTGAATTAGGACGTTCTTCGTCTCTCCATCCATTGTACAACAAAATGGCTATCTGGCAAGTCATGGCAAGCCCGGGAGTTATGGCCGATCCGACAGGTACGTGAGCTCTCGCGCGCATCATGTCGCTTTTTGTTAGGTGATAACCAAACAAAACATAACGTAATATAAAACATAATTATCTTTTGTTGCGAAACTATATTGACCTTTGTTTGGCTCGATGTTATGATGTTAGTGCAGAAACTTGTTAGGCGATAGCCTAGCGGGGAAGAAGCAACCAAAACCTTTTCAATTTTTTTTAAGGGGGATTGTAAGCGGTTTCTATCATGCGGTTCAGCTTGCGGACAACTTAGAGCGACTTGCCTTAATTTCTGTTTATTCAATTAGGGGAGGATTAACTATGAAAAAAATGAAAGTGCTTACAATGATGTTTTTAGCTTGCTCGCTGGTCGTTACGGCCTGCAGCGGCGGGAACGGGGGAGGCTCCGGCAACGCCACGAACGCTCCGTCCTCGGAAGCCAGTCCGACCGCCACGAAAGCGCCCGAAGCGGAGCCTACGCCGGAGCCCATCGATCTTGGGGGACGGACGATCCGCATCGCGGCATGGTGGGACGACAAGCCCAAGGGAGAAACGGCGGGGGAGATCGCGCGCCTCGACAAGATGGCGGAGCTGGAGAAAGCCTACAACTTCAAATTCGAATTCATAAACATACCTTTCGAAGAGTACATGGATAAATTCACGACGACCGTGCTGGCCGGCGAGCCGTTCGCGGACGTTGCGATCATGGAATTTAAACGGGCGATCGTGCCCGTCAAGTCGGGACTGGTGCTTCCGCTCAGCGAATTTACGGTGCCGGGGAACGACATCAACAACGAGCAGAAGCTCGTGACCAAGCTGCCCGCGCTCGGCGGCGACGAATACGCGTTTAGCCCGCCGTTCGTATCGGTCGTAGGTCTTCACTACAACCGCGACTTGTTCAAGCGCCTTGGCCTCGAGGATCCTCAGGATCTCTACAAGAACGGTCAATGGACGTGGGACAAATTCCTGGAGCTCGCCAAGGAGGCGACGCGGGACACGGACAACGACGGCAAAACCGATTCCTTCGGCCTCTCCGGATGGCCGGCGGACATGGCCCGCCACTTCGGCGCTTCCAACGGCGTAACGTTCGTTAACGACGCGACGCTGGCCGACCAAGCCGGCGATCCCAAGATGATCGAAACACTGGAGTTCGTTAACCGCCTTGTCAACGTGGAGAACATCCTGAAGGTCAAGACGGGCAACAAAATGGACTGGAACGAAACGAACACGTTCAAGGACGGCGACGTGGCCATGTCGATCCAATACGATTGGAACATCGGCGACCTGACGTTCGAAGCCGGCGTCGTGCCGATTCCGAAAGGCCCTCAGAGCGACGGTCAGCATACGTACGCCAACACCGCGCTTAACGGCTGGTTCATTCCGAAGGGCGTCAAGGATCCGCAGATCGTCTACCACATTTTCGAGGAAATGCGCAACGTGCCGCCGACCGAAGAATACCTCGGCCAAGACTGGCTGGAGGCGCGGTATAAGACGGAAGCCGACATCCAGATGGCGATCGAGCACGTGAACGGCACGGGGATGATCTCCGTCGAGGAAGGAATCCCGGATTATCCGTTCTTCGGCATCATGGACGATATTATCGTCAACAACCAATCCGTGACGGCGACGATCGAGAAATTCAAGCAGCAGGGAGCCGACTCCCTCGCCAAGCTCGGCCAATAAAATCCGCAGCCATTGCAGCAGCAAGTTTCATTAAGGAAGCAGGGCAACAAGGCAGCAAGGCAGGATGGAGGTGCGCCGCAATCCGGCGCGCCTCTCGCCTTTTCTTTGGCATCAAATCAACGAGGAGGGCTGACATTGCGTACGAAACAACTGGCAAGAGGGGCGCTGCTTGCCGCGCTCTGCATCTCGCTGGCCGCCGGCTTGCCGGGTCCCGTTTCCTTGACGTCGGCCGAAGGCGAGCCGAAAGCCGCCAAGGCGGACTCGGAAATCTCCGACTTAAACGAACGAAGCTCCCGCGGCGGCACGCGCGGAATTCATTACGCGCAATACTTGTCGCGGCACGAAGGCGCCGCTTCGCCGCAGGGAGAAATCGTCGTGAATGCAGCCGAGTACGCATCCGTACAAGGTGCGGGCTTCGAAACGCGCGGCGGATTCGAGGGGATGGAAGGCGAAGTTCTTCTTACCGGCGAGCAAGGGCAAGTCGAATGGGAAATCCAGGTTCCGGAAGCGGGACTCTATCATATGTCCGTCCTCTATTATCCCATCGCGGGCAAAAGCTCCGGCATCGAGCGCGCGCTGCTCATCGACGGGGAGGTGCCGTTCGAGGAAGCCGCTTATCTGCAATTCGACCGGATTTGGGACAACGAGCTGGAGGAGGTCGAGCGGGACAATCGGGGCAACGATCTCCGTCCCCGCCAGATCGAGCGTCCGGAGTGGCGGGAGTCGCTCCTCAAGGATGTCGAAGGCTATTACGCCGAGCCGTTCCGATTCCACTTCGAGGCGGGCAAGCATACGATCGCGTTCGTGTCGGAGCGGGAGCCGATGGCCATCAAGCAGCTTAAGCTGTTCAGGCAAGAGCCCGCGCCGGCTTACGACGAAGCGATGAAAGCCTACCTCGAGGCGGGCGCCGAGGAAACGGAAGACATCCTGCTCACGGTACAGGGCGAGCAAGCGACGGCCAAGTCGTCTCCGACCCTCTATCCGCAGACGGAAAGATCCAGTCCGGCCGTCGAGCCGTACAGCTCGTCCAAGACGAGAGTCAATACGATTGGCGGCTACAATTGGCGGGTGCCGGGTCAATGGATCGAATGGAAGATCGACGTGCCCGAGACCGGCTTGTACAAGATCGCGTTCAAATCGCAGCAGAACTTCGTGCGCGGCATTTACTCCACGCGACGCCTGACGATCGACGGGGCATTGCCGTTCAAGGAGATGGAGCTGGTACCGTTCCGATACAAGAGCGGGTACCGGATGGATGTCATGGGCGGGGACGATCCCTACCTGTATTACCTGGAGAAGGGGGAGCGGACGATCCGGCTGGAGACGACGCTCGGCGAGTTCGCGCCGCTGATCCGCGAGGTAGAGGACAGCTTGTTCAACCTGAATGCCATGTATCGCAAAATATTAATGATTACGGGCGCCGCGCCGGATCAATTCCGCGATTACCGCGTGGAAGGGCAAATTCCGGACTTGCTGGAGACTTTCCGGAGGGAGAGCGACCGGTTGAAGCGCGTCAGCAAGGAGCTGCGCCGCCTTTCGGGCGGAAGCGGCGACGCCGAGGCGCTCCTGAAGACGATGTCCGCGCAGCTGGACGAAATGGTCGACGAGCCCTACACGATTCCGAGAAGACTCGGCTCCTACAAGTCGAATACGGGCGGGCTCGGCACATGGCTGCTTCGCACGCGCGAGATGCCGCTGGAGATCGACGAGTTGTACGTCGCGTCGCCGGGCAAGAAGCTGCCGGGAACGGGCTCGGGGTTCTTCAGCCAGCTGAAGCACGAGGCGGCGACGTTCGCGAACTCTTTTGTCATCGACTATAACCAAATCGGCAACGTGTCGGAGGATAAGGACGCCAGGAAGGTAACGGTCTGGATCGGCAGCGGACGCGACCAAGCCAATACGCTGAAGGCGATGATCGACGAGACGTTTACGCCGGAGACGGGCATCAACGTCAATCTGAAGCTGGTTCAGATGCATACCCTGCTTCCGGCGACGCTCGCTGGGCAAGGGCCGGACGTGGCGATGCAGATCGGCAACGATATCCCGGTCAACTACGCGATGCGCGGAGCCGCGGCCGATTTAAGCGGCTTCCCCGACTTCGAGCAAGTGATGGGGCGTTTCCGCCCCAGCGCGATAGTGCCGTATAGCTACGAGGAAGGCGTATACGCCTTGCCCGAGACGCAGACGTTCAACATGCTGTTCTACCGCAAGGACGTGTTAGCCGAGCTTGGCTTGAACGTGCCCGAGACATGGGACGACGTGGCGGATCTTTTTGCGGTGCTGAACAAACATCATATGGAATTCGGCCTCCCCTTGGTGCTGCAACCGCAATACCCCGGGGAAAACATTCCGCCGAACTCCCTGTTCGCGGCGCTCTTGATGCAGAACGGCGGCGAGTTCTACCGGGACGGAGGCAAGGAGTCCGATCTGGATTCGCGGGTGGGCGTCGAGACGTTCAAGACGTGGACGGAATTCTACACCGACTACAAGCTGGAGCGGGAATTCGACTTCCCCAACCGGTTCCGGACGGGACAGATGCCGATCGGCATCGCCGACTATACGACGTACAACCAATTGACCGTATTTGCGCCGGAAATCCGCGGCTTGTGGGGCTTCGTGCCGATTCCGGGCACCGCGCAAGCGGACGGAAGCGTGCGGCGCGACGTGCCGAGCGGCGGCAGCGCGACGATCATGCTGGACGACGCGGAGGATAAGGACGCGGCTTGGTCGTTCATGAAATGGTGGACGAGCGACGAAATCCAGACGATGTTCGGGCGCGAGATGGAGAGCTTGATGGGGGCAGCCGCGAGGTATCCGACCGCCAACGTCAACGCGCTGGACAGCTTGCCGTGGCCGGTTGACGATTATGAGCAGTTGAAGGAGCAATTTCAGTCCGTGCGGGGCATCCCCGAGGTTCCGGGCGGCTATTTCACGGGACGGCATTTGCTGAACGCCTTCTACAGCGTCGTGGTGAACAGCGCGGATCAGAAGGCGATGGGCATTACGATCAAGGGCGACAAGGCCGAGCCGCGGGAGACGATCGTGGAATACGTGCAATACATGCAGGAAGAGATCCGCAACAAGCGGATGGAATTCGGTCTCGAACCGTGAGAGGGGGATGCGCGTGTCAGAGCTAACATTGAAGGAAGACGGACCGGCTAGGCCGGGCGCGTCTCCGGCGACGCGTCCCCCTTCGCGGTGGAGCGTCAAGCTGCAAGAAGCCAGAGCGAACAAACACGCTTACGTGTTGATGGCGCCGTTCATGATCCTGTTCGGGTTGTTCACCGTGCTGCCGGTCGCGATGTCGCTGCTGATCAGCTTTACTTACTTCAACATGCTGGAGTTCCCGAAATTCATCGGCTGGCAAAATTATTCGAGGCTGTTCCTGGAGGACGACATCTTCCTGATCGCCATCAAGAACACGCTCCTGTTCGCCGCGATCACGGGACCGCTCAGCTATATGGCCTGCTTTATTTTCGCCTGGATCATCAACGACATGAGGCCCAAGGTGCGAGCGTTCATGACGCTGGTGTTCTACGCGCCGTCGATATCCGGCAACGTATTCTTTATTTGGCAGATGATCTTCTCCGGCGACCGGTACGGCATCGCCAACGGCTTCCTCATCCGATGGGGCTTCATCCTGGAGCCGATCCAGTGGCTGAAGACGGAGGTATACATTCTCGCCATCATCATTCTCGTGCAGCTGTGGCTGAGTCTCGGAACCGGCTTCCTCGCGTTCATCGCCGGCTTGCAGACGGTCGACAAGACGCTCTACGAAGCTGGAGCGGTCGACGGAATCAAGAACAGATGGCAGGAGCTGTGGTACATTACGCTGCCCTCCATGAAGCCGCAGCTGATGTTCGGGGCGGTCATCCAGCTTACGACCTCGTTCGCCGTCGCGGACGTCTCGATCTACCTGGCCGGCTTCCCGAGCGTCAATTACGCGGCGGAGACGATCGTGACGCATCTGATGGACTTCGGCACGATCCGCTTCGAGATGGGCTTCGCATCGGCCATCGCGACCGTCCTGTTCACGCTGATGGTGGGCACGAATTTGATCGTTCAACGACTTCTCAGGAGGGTGGGGGATTAATCGGGCATGAATCTGACCTTACGTTTGCGCAAAAAAAGAACGAACCGCTCGTTCGCGGGCAACATCGCGATGTTCCTGTTCCTGGGGGTAGTCGGAGCGTTCATGGCGCTGCCCCTCGTCTACGCGATCAACGCGGCGTTCAAGCCGCTGGACGAAATCTTCTTGTTCCCGCCGACGCTGTTCGTCCGCAACCCCACGTTAACCAACTTCGTGGACCTGATGACGCTGCTGGGCCAATCGTGGGTGCCGTTCTCGCGGTACATTTTTAACACCGTATTCATTACGGGCATGGGCGTGGTGGGACACGTGCTGCTTGCCTCCGCGGCGGCCTACCCGCTTGCCAAAATGAAGTTTCCCGGCAAGACGCTCCTGTTCACGACGGTCGTTCTGGCGCTCATGTTCGCTCCGCAGGTAACGGCGATTCCGAACTACATGATCATGTCGTGGATCGGCTTCGTCGACTCGTATTGGGCGGTCATCGTGCCGGCGTTCGCGTTCCCGCTGGGGCTCTATCTCATGAAGCAATTCATGGAGCAAATCCCGGACGCGCTCATCGAGGCGGCCAAGATCGACGGCGCGTCGGAGTACCGGATTTTCTGGACGGTCATCATGCCGAACGTCAAGCCGGCCTGGATGACGCTGATCATCCTGCTGTTCCAGCTGCTGTGGGGAACGGACGGCAACGGCTTCATCTACAGCGAGGAGCTGAAGACGCTGCACTTCGCCACGAACCAGATCATTCAAGGCGGCATCGCGAGGGCGGGCGTCGGGGCGGCCGTCGCGCTGATCCTCATGAGCGTGCCGATCACGCTGTTCGTATTCTCGCAGAGCCGGATCATCGAGACGATGGCGACATCCGGCATGAAGGAATAGGGGGCGGTCATGACCATGAGGGTTACCATGAAGGCAAGAACTTGGCTGATCGGCCTTGGGGCCGCGATCGTCGCCCTTGCGTCGCTTCCTCTGACGGCCGCGGCGGACGCGCCATACGAAGCCTACACCTATAACTATTACCGCGACTCGGTTCCGCTACCGGCTCCTTATTTGCCGGAACGGTCCGTATCGGGAGAAGATCTGGGGGTCGGGGGCTTCAAGAGTCCCAACGATTTCTTCGCGACGGAGGACGGCCGCGTCTACATTCTGGACAGCGGCAACGGGCGCATCGTCCGCACGGACGCGGATTGGAACGTGCTGGGACGGATCGACGGCTTCGACAACGAAGGCAAGCCGGATACGTTCGCGAACCCCGGCGGCCTCTTCGTATCGGACGATGGCGCCATCTACGTCGCGGACACGGACCGCAACCGAATCGTCGTGCTGGACGAGGACGGTGAGCTGCTGCGCATCATCGGCAAGCCTGAGTCCGACATCCTGCCCGCCGACTTTCAGTTTCATCCCACGCGAGTAACGGTCGACCGGGCCGGAAGGGTATTCGTCGTCGCCCGCGGGGTGTTCGAAGGGCTGATGCAATTCGACGAGAACGGGGACTTCATCGGGTATGCCGGCACGATCGGCGTGACCCAGACGTTCTCCGAGCGGCTGTGGCGCAATCTGGCGACGGACGCGCAGCGGCAGCGGATGCAGCTGTTCATTCCGACGGAATTCTCGAGCGTCGACATTGACCATAAGGGGTTCGTCTACGCGACGAGCGTCGATCTGAATTCCGAAACGCCGATCCGGCGGTTAAATCCATCAGGTCAGGACGTGCTTAAGCGATTCGGCTATTATCCGGTGCGCGGGGACGTGAGGTTCCGCATCTTCGGCAATAACGCGGGCCCGTCGCGATTGACCGACATCAAGGTGATCGGCGGCGGCATGTACGCGGCGCTCGATACGTTCCGCGGCAGACTGTTCACGTACAACGACGAAGGGGAGCTGCTGTACGCTTTCGGCGGCAAAGGCACGCAGCTTGGCGTGTTCAACACGCCGGTCGCCGTGGAGCGCGTAGGCGATAAGCTGGCCGTGCTCGACCGGGGCAAAAACAATATCGTCGTGTTCGCTCCGACCGCGTTCGGCAATGCCGTCCGTCGCGCCACCGAGCTTCGTTACCAAGGCAACGACGCGGAAGCGGTCAAGCAGTGGGAGGAAGTGCTGAGGCTGAACTCCAACTACGACCTCGCCTACATCGGCATCGGCAAATCGCTGCTGATGGAGAAGCGCAACAAGGAAGCGATGGCGTACTTCAAGCTTGGCATGCAACGGGACTATTACTCGATCGCCTACAAGCGATACCGCAGGGAAACCATGCAAGAGCACTTCGGCACGTTTATGTCCGGAGCGGCGATCGCGCTGCTTGCGAGTGCCGCGCTATGGATGGTCAGGAAACGCTCGAAGAAGGGAGGGATGAAGCGTGAAGCCGGAGCATTATAAATTTCCGTTCCATGTCATCCTGCATCCGTTCGACGGATTCTGGGATATGAAATACGAGAACAAAGGCAAGCTCAGAGTCGCGGCCGCCATCGTGCTGGCGCTGGTCTTTAGCGTCATCCTTCAGCGGCAGTTCGCTGGCTTCCTGGTCAATTTCAACGATCCGCGCTACTTGAACAGCCTGGACGATCTCCAGTACACGGTGCTTCCGTTCCTGCTGTTCTGCATCGCCAATTGGTCGGTGACGACCCTGATGGAAGGCGAAGGCAAGTTCAAGGAGATCGTCATGGCGACGGGATATGCCTTGCTTCCGCTGGCGCTCGTCAATCTCCCCCTTACGTTCATTAGCCGGTTCATGACGAACGACGAGACGGCCTTTTATTATTTGGCTAACAGCATAGCGGCGGTTTGGTTCTTCTACTTGCTCTTCGTCGGCATTATGACGGTCCATCAATATACGCCCGTCAAGACGGTCATGACGCTGCTGCTGACGGTCATCGCCATGGGCATCGTCGTATTCCTCGGGACGCTGATCTTCAGCATCGCCATGCAGATGTATTATTTCGTATACGACGTGTACAGAGAACTCATTTTCCGAATGTAGGGAGGCAGCCTGCGTGAGACGATTGAACATCAAATGGGTTGCGGCGCTGGCCTGCCTCTTGGCGGCCGCGGCCGCGGCGACCTGGATCTACCTCGGGAGCCGGGGCGTGCCGGCGGTCGGGCTGGCCGCTTACGTTCAGGCGCAAGAGGCGCGCCAGACTTCGGAGCTTACGCTGAGGCAAGACGGCCTCGTGCCGGACATGAAGCTGGCGGCCGAGTCGCCGGAGCTCGGGCTTTACTTTAACGAAGAGACGGCGGAGTTCGCCGTGCTCGACAAACGCGGAGGCCAAGTGTGGCGCAGCAATCCGGCGGACCGCGATGACGACGGCAAGGCTTCCTCCTACGAGAAGGAGGCGCTCGCCTCGCAGTTGGCCTTCTCGTTCCGCGACAATCAAGGGAGGCTGGAGACGTATTCGAGCTTCGGCCAGAGCGTCAGCCGCGGCCAATTCCAAGCCGAAGCGATTGACGGGGGCTTGCGCCTCACGTATACGCTCGGCGACATGTCGCTGGGCATCGACGCCTTGCCCAAGCTGATCAGCAAGGCGCGCATGGAGGAGAAGATATACGGCAAGATCGACGAGGCGGGGGCTAAATACGTAAGCACGAGGTACTTGCCCCAGAAATCCAATCCGGAAGTCCTCGAGCGGCTCGATACCGCGGTAGCCAGGGAGCTGGTGCTCAAGCGCATGATCGAAATTTTTCAAGTTGCGGGATATACCGAAGAGGATCTTGCTTTCGACAACGAGGAGAACGGCATCGGCGCCGCCGGCGCATCCGGCAAGCCGAGCTTCACGATCCCGGTCGACGTCAGGCTGGACGGGGAATCGCTCGTCGTTTCCGTGCCGACCGGTGAGATTCAGGAAAGCGAGGGCTACCGGATCCTGATGCTGAACCTGCTTAGCTTCTTCGGCGCGGCGGGCTTGCAGGAGCAAGGCTACATGATGGTGCCGGACGGCTCCGGAAGCCTTATTTATCTGAATAACGGCAAGAGCAACCAAGAGGTTTACGCCCAGCGCGTCTACGGAGAGGACGAGAACGACAACAGCGGACGCAGGGGGCAGGTAGCGCAGAGCGCAAGATTGCCGGTGTTCGGCCTGAAGTCGGGCGACGCCGCCTGGTATGCGGTCGTGGAGAAAGGCGACGGCATCGCGACGGTGAACGCGGACGTCAGCGGGCGCAACAATTCCTACAATAACGTCTTTGCCGGCTTCGCTCTTCGCGGCGAAGACGAGCTGGAGCTTTACAAGGGCAATCGGGTCGAAGAGATCCAATTGCTGACGGAAGAACGTTACGCCGGCGACATTGCAATCCGCTACAGTTTCCTATCGGGAGATAAAGCCGATTATTCCGGCATGGCGGAGCATTATCGGAATCGGCTGGAGGCGAACGGGGCGTTGAAGCCGCTAGCGGAAGAAGACTCGCTTCCGTTTTTCGTCAGCATGCTGGGGGCGGTCGACAAACGCAAGTCGTTTCTCGGCGTGCCGTATCAAGGGCTGATCGCCATGACGACGTTCGACCAAGCGGGAGCCATCGCCGACCGGCTTGCCGGAGACGGCATCAAGAACGTGCAAATGCGGTACATGGGCTGGTTCGGCGAAGGCGTCAATCACGAGGCTCCCGACCGGGTGAAGGCGGAGAGCATTCTCGGAGGAGCATCCGGTATAAGGGAGCTATCCTCCAAGCTGGAGAAGCTCGGGGGCAAGCTGTATCCCGACGTGGCGTTCCAGCACGTATTCCGCGAGGACGGACGTTTCGCGCCGGCCGCGGACGCCGCGCGGTTCGTCACCCGGGAGCAGGCGGAGAGGACGCCGTACAACCGCGCGTTCAACTCCATGGACTACGAGCTCGGCCTCTATTATTTGTTGTCGCCGGCCAAGCTTCCCTACTACGCCGGAAAGTTCCTGGACCGCTTCGATAGACTGAAGCTGACCGGAAGCGGGCTCGCGCTGCGGGATCTCGGCGACAAGCTGCACGCGGACTATCGGACGAACCGCGTCGTCTTCCGCGACGCGGCCAAGCTGATCGTGCAAGAGCAGCTCGGCGAAATCAAGGAGGCGCACGACGATCTGATGGTCGCGGGAGGCAACGCCTACGCGTTCCCTTACGCACACCGGTTCATCAACGTGCCGACCGGCGACAGCGGCTTTAATCTGACGGACGAAAGTATTCCGTTCTACCAGATCGTGCTGCACGGCTACGCCGATTACGCCGGTTCGCCGATCAACTTAAGCAACGACCAGGACCTCGCGCGCCACGCGCTGCAAGCGATCGAGCTGGGCATGGCGCCGCATTTTCTATGGTCGCGCGAGTCGTCGTCCAAGCTGAAGTTTACGACGTTCGACTCCTTGTATTCGACGGAGTATGATTCGTGGTACGACGGCGCGGTGGAGCTGTACAACCGGGCGAACGATGCCTTGGCCGGCGTTCGGACCGCCCGCATAACGGAGCATCTCAGGCATTCGGCGGACCTGACGGAGACGCGCTACGACAATGGAGTTTCTGTATACGTGAATTACTCCGGAGAAACTGCGACGGTGGACGGCATCACGATTCAAGGGCAAGATTTCGCGATAGGAGGCCAAGGCGGATGAATTTCAAAAAATTAACGCTGATGCAAAGAAGATCGTTTGTCGGCTTTACCTTCATCCTGCCCTGGCTGATCGGATTCGTCTTCCTGTTCGCGACGCCGCTTCTTCAATCCATGCAATTCAGCCTTAACAAGCTGGTCGTGGCCCCGGGCGGCTACGCGCTGGAATACATCGGCTTGCAGAACTTCCGGGAAGCGCTGTTCGTGGACGCGAACTTCAACCGCATCCTGACGGAATCGGTGACGGAGATGGCGCTGAACGTGCCGATGATTCTGTTCTTCAGCTTGTTCTCGGCGGCGCTGCTCAACCAGCGATTCCGCGGCAGGGCGGCGGCGCGCGCGATCTTCTTCCTGCCCGTCATCCTGGCCTCCGGCGCGATCGCCGCGGCGGAGACGGCGGGCCTCATCAGCATGACGGGAAGCTCGGAAGTGGCGCAGGAGCTCGGCGAAGCGCAGAGCGGATTCGACGCCATGTCGCTCGTATTCATGTTGGACAGCGCGGGCTTGCCCGAATGGTTCATCAATTATATCGTGGACGGCACGAGCCGCATCTACGAAATCATCCGCAGCTCCGGCGTGCAGATTCTGATTTTCCTGGCGGCGCTGCAGTCCGTGCCGCCGGCGATGTACGAGGTAGCCAAGATGGAGGGCGCAACGGGCTACGAATCGTTCTGGAAAATCACGTTCCCGATGGTGAGTCCCTTGATTTTGACCAACATCATCTATACGATCATCGACTCCTTCTCGAACAGTCCGGTTACGGTGACGATCTACGAGACGGCGTTCCGCTCCCAGAACTTCGGGCTTAGCGCGGCGATGTCTTGGTTGTACACCATCATGGTGGGCGCGATCTTGGTCGTGATCGGGTTCATGGTATCGAGAAAAGTGTTCTATTACAATTGACGACGGGCAAGGAGGGAAGCTCATGGCCATGCCGCAGAGCATGAAAGGGAACGAGGCGCTGGTCTACAAGTTCAACAAAGCCCGGAACCGCACGGTGGACTGGGCCTGGAAGCTGCTCGTCTACGTGCTCGTGACCGGAATTTCGTTCGTGATCCTGTATCCGCTTGTTCGCCGCATTTCGATGGCGGTCAAGGATCCCGTGGATATCTACAATCCCACGATCTATATGGTTCCGGTCCACTTTACGCTGGACAATCTGAAGCAGGCGATGGAGATTCTGAACTACTGGCCGATGCTGGGCAACACGATCGTATTCGTCGCCGTCATGACGCTGCTGCAGGCGGTATCCTGCGCGCTGGCCGGCTATGGCTTCGCCAGATTCGCGTTTCCGGGGAGCAACGTCCTGTTCGTCCTCGTCGTTCTGACGATCATGGTTCCGATGAATACGCTGATGGTGCCGATGTATCTGCATTTCCGCAGCTTCGACGTGCTGGGTTTGGTCGGATTGTTCTCGGGCAAGGAGGGCGTCAATCTGCTCAATACGTATTGGCCGTCCATTATTACGTCGGCGCTGGCGAACGGGCTCAAGTCGGGGCTCTACATCTATATTTTCCGCCAGTTCTTCAAGGGATTGCCCAAGGAGATCGAGGAAGCGGCGCTGATCGACGGCGCGGGAGCGTACTACACGTTTCTTCGCATCATGATGCCGAACGCGGTCCCCGCGCTCATGACGGTTATGCTGTTCGCCTTCGTGTGGCAGTACAACGACACGTTCTACGCTTCGCTGTTCATGAGCGACAGCGCGCTGATGTCGATCAAGGTGGCGTCGCTGCCGGCGGACGCGAATCAATATTTGCCGACGCTGCTGGGCTTCGGCTCCGGCTCCGAGATGCGGGCGGATCCCAACCACGTGGCCATGATCGTCGACACGGGCATCCTGCTCGCGATCGCGCCGCCGATCGTCATGTATTTGTTCGTCCAGCGCTACTTCGTGGAGAGCGTCGAGCGCACGGGAGTCGTAGGTTAAATACGGGAGGTAACGAGATGATGACAACAAGACCTTTTTTTAAGGGCATGACCTACGGGTGGGGCGCCGAGCGCGGCGATTATCGCCAGCCGTACGCGGTGGATTCCTTGCGGAAGCTTAGCGAGACGGGCAGCGACTGGATCGCGCTCTCCTTCTGGACGTATCAGGATCACGTCTATTCGACAAGCATCCCGTTCGATTATGGTTATACGATGACGGACCGCGACATCGAGTTCGCGGTAAAGGAGGCGAAGGCGTTAGGGCTCAAGGTATGCCTCAAGCCCGTCGTCAATTCGCGCGACGGCATATGGCGCGCGCATATCGGCTTTCCGGACGACGCGATGGGCGAGCCTTATTGGGACGCATGGTTCAAGTCGTACACGAACTTCATTTGCCATTACGCGGAGCTTGCGGAGGAGCTAGGCTGCGAGATGCTGTGCATCGGCTGCGAGATGGTGAAGACGGAGTCCAAGGAAGGACGCTGGCGCGAGTTGATCGAGCGCGTCAGGAGCATCTACAGCGGTCCCGTCATCTATAATGCGAACCACGGCAAGGAGGAAGGCGTCAACTGGTTCGACGCGGTCGATTATATCGGCACGAGCGCTTATTATCCGGTGGGCAAACGTCCGGGAGACAGCGTGGAATCCATGCTGGAGGGCTGGGAGGAGCAGAAGGCGAAGCTGTCCGCCTTGTCGCGCAAATTCGGCAAGCCCGTCGTATTCATGGAGATCGGTTGCCGGAGCGCGCTCGGCTGCGCCACGATGCCATGGGATTTCGTGCATAAGGAGCTGCCGGTTAGCGAGGACGAGCAGGCGAACTTCTACCAATCGGCGCTTCAATCGTTCTGGGAGGAGCCTTGGTTCGCCGGCTTCTTCTGGTGGGATTGGAGCACGAAGCTGTACGCGCCGGTAGACGCGGGAACGAACAAGGGCTTCGACATTTACGGCAAAAAGGCTGGCGACGTGCTGAAGCAATATTACGGCGGCAAGCTGCCCGTGGGCGTGTAGGAGGGGCGAGATAGAGAGGCGCGGACGTAGCGCGAAATTGTGCTGCATTCGCCCGCCCTGCGACGCGGCGTGGGCCTGAATGTAGCATAAAAATATGCTACATCGGCCTCGCAGCCGGCACAGGCGCCGAATGTAGCATAAAAATATGCTACATCGGCCTCGCAGCCGGCACAGGCGCCGAATGTAGCACAAAAATATGCTACATTGGCCTCGCAGCCGGCACAGGCGCCGAATGTAGCACAAAAATATGCTACATTGGCCTCGCAGCCGGCACAGGCGCCGAATGTAGCATAAAAATATGCTACATCGGCCTCGCAGCCGGCACAGGCGCCGAATGTAGCGTAAAAATATGCTACATCGGCCTCGCAGCCGGCACAGGCGCCGAATGTAGCGTAAAAATGTGCTACATCGGCTCCTCGCAGCCGGCATAAGCGCCGAATGTAGCGTAAAAATATGCTACATTGGCCTCGCAGCCGGCATAGGCGCCGAATGTAGCATAAAAATATGCTACATCGGCCTCGCAGCCGGCAAAGGCGCCGAATGTAGCATAAAAATATGCTACATCGGCCTCGCAGCCGGCAAAGGCGCCGAATGTAGCATAAAAATATGCTACATCGGCCTCGCAGCCGGCACAGGCGCCGAATGTAGCATAAAAATATGCTACATAGGCCCCTAGCGGCGCAGCCGCCGAAACAATGGCTGCCGATAATCTTTCGGCAGCTAGAAAGCCCGGTCCCTGCCAGCGGAGACCGGGCTTTTGCCGTTGCCGGATTTAAGGCGGTCACCGGCTTGTTCGCATGGTTCTCCGATTCTTGAATACATTTAAGTATTCGATAATCAGGAGGACACACGTCATGTCACAACACGGGCAATCGTTTATGAGAGGTACGCTGGTTCTGTCGGCCGCCGCTTTCATCAACCGCATTCTCGGCTTCATCAGCGGCATGTACATCGCACGCGTGCTGGGCGCGGAGGGAATCGGCCTTCTGATGATGGCGCATCCGCTCGTCCCGCTCGTCATAACGATCACGGAGCTCGGATTGCCGGTCGCGATCTCCAAGCTGGTCGCGGAAGCCCATGCCCGCGGCGAACGGGAAAAGGTCAGGCGCATCCTGCATGTCTCGCTCGCGGTCACGGGCGTTCTGAGCTTAGCGCTCACGACGCTGTCGTTGCTTGGATCGGAGTGGATCGCTTCCGTTCTATTGACCGACCAGCGCGCGTATTACGCAATGCTTGCAATTACGCCTATCGCGCCGATCGTCGCCGTATCCGCCGTATTAAAGGGATATTTCCGCGGGATGCAGCAGATGAAGACCATTGCCGCCTCCGACGTGCTGGAGCATACGGTCCAAATCGCCATCGTGCTTGCGCTGGTCCATCTGTTGCTGCCTTACGGCGTCGCTTACGCGGCTGCCGGGGCCATGGCCGCCTCCGTCGCCAGCGAAGCAATCAGCCTTCTTTTCCTGGTTATAAGCTACAAGCTGTACGGCGAATCGAAGCTGCCGGGAGAGACTTGGCGCAGGCATCTGAAGCAAGGAAGAGGCTCGCTCGGAGAGCTGCTGCAGATCGGACTGCCGACGACCGGGCAAGGCGTCGTTCATTCGTTGTACAACACCTTCCAGCCGCTTCTGATTACATCCAGCCTGGCGCTGGCCGGCATCGGCACGGCTTTGGCCACGAAGCAATTCGGCTTGCTCGCCGGCTACGCGTTTCCGCTGCTGTTCATGCCAAGCTTTATTACGCAGTCCTTGTCCACCGCCCTAATTCCGGCGATCGGCGAGGCGGCGGCGAACAAAAACAGTCTGCTCATCCACGAGCGGATGAATCAGGCGATGAACTTGGGGCTATTGATAGGAGCTCCGGCGACCATTATTTTGTACGAGTGGGCCACTCCGCTCACGACGCTGATTTATAATGCGCCGGAAGCGGGAGTGCTTTTGAAAATATTGGCGCCGATGTTTTTCCTGCATTATTTTGACGCGCCGCTCCACGCGATTCTGCTGGGTCTCGGACGGGCGAAAGCGATGTTGGTGAATTATATAGTCGCGACCGCATTCAGAGGTATTTCGATTTTCGTGCTAGGGAGCCAAATGGGCATTAGCGGCGTTGCGTACGGTATCGGGATCGGCATCGTGATGCAGACGCTTCTGAACTTTTTGACCATCTCCAGCTCGATCGGATTCTATTGGAGCATCCGCCCGTTCGTCAAAGTCGGCATCTGCACCATGCTGATGGCGATCGGCGGACATTGGGCCTATAGCTACGTTGACGGTCAGGGAGTGCCGGAGTTATGGTGCGTCATAACCTCCATCATTTGCGCCTTGTGTATTTATCTGGTCGCGCTAATCCTGACGGGCACGCTCAATTGGAAAAGCACTCGCCGCAGGTTTTCGATTCCTTGGTAAACGTCTCCGCGCAAAAAGCAGGCCCGGCGATCGCCGGGCCTGCATCTCTTCTTCATGGTCAGTTACCACTCCGCCACATTGCCATCCGCCGTGCGCCAGACGGGATTGCGCCATTGGTGGCCGATCGCGGCCATCTCGCGGATTCGCTCCTCGTTGACCTCGATGCCGAGTCCCGGCTTCTCCAGTCGTTTGACGTAGCCTGCCTCGTATCGGAAGACGCCCGTATCCGACAAATAATCGTGCAGGTCGGCGCCTTGATTATAGTGGATGCCAAGACTCTGCTCTTGGATAAACGCGTTAGGCGTGCAGAAGTCCAGCTGCAGGGAAGAGGCCAACGCGATCGGACCCAGCGGACAATGCGGCGCGACCGCCACGTCGTAGGCTTCGGCCATGGCCGCGATTTTGCGGCATTCCCAAATGCCGCCCGCATGGCTGAGGTCGGGCTGGATAATATCGACGCCGCCGGTCGCGAGCAGCTGCTTGAAATCCCAACGGGTAAACATCCTCTCGCCGGTCGCGAGCGGAATGCTGCTGACGCGGGCCAGCTCCAGCAGCGCTTCGTTGTTCTCCGGCAATACGGGTTCCTCGATGAACAAGGGCTTGTACGGCTCCAGCTCCTTGATGAGCACCTTGGCCATTCCTTTGTGCACGCGTCCGTGGAAGTCGATCGCGACGTCCAGCGTGTTGCCGACGGCTTCGCGAATGGCGGCGATTTTTTCGACCGCCAGCTCGATTTTGGCATGGGAATCGATCCATTCCAGCTCTTCGGTGCCGTTCATCTTCACGGCGGTGTAACCTTCGGCGAGCTTTTTGCGGGCTTCGTTCGCCGTATCGGCCGGACGGTCGCCTCCGATCCAGGCGTATACCTTCATTCGGTCTCGCACCGCTCCGCCCATTAATTCATGGACGGGAACGCCAAGCCGTTTGCCTTTAATATCCCACAGCGCCTGCTCGATGCCGGAGATCGCGCTCGTCAGAATCGGGCCGCCTCGGTAGAACCCGCCCCTGTATAGCACTTGCCACAAATCCTCGATGCGGTTCTCGTCCTTGCCGATCAAATATTCGCTCATTTCCGTGACCGCTGCGGCTACGGTATCGGCCTTGCCCTCGACGATGGGCTCGCCCCAGCCGGACAAGCCGTCGGATGTCGTGACTTTCAGGAAAAGCCATCTAGGGGGTACCTTAAACAGTTCAAACGATGCGATTGCCATGTTCCGTTTCCTCCTAAGGATGATAAAGTCGGCAGCAACGCCGCCGGAAAGCGCTTCCTGCATGCATCCTTAGTATAAACCTGTACGGGTGAGGGGGGGAACCCCCCGATCGCCGCGACCTTATACTTCTTTGCGGTTCAGATAGAGCAGTCCGCCCGCGACGAACAAGACAAAGCTTGCTCCCACCGTGATCAGAATGTTCTCGAGCGGCAGGTTAAAGGCGCCGAAATTCTGCTCTCCTCCTTGGACGAGCATGCCGATCGCCGGCTGCGCCCAGGGATAGAACGGTCCATATTTGTCCGAATTGACGATTAGAATATTGGGGATCGTGAGCGACACATTGATCGCCAGCGGCGCGGCGAAGCTGCTCCAGCCGATCGACGCCCACAGCTGCAATGCCGCAAGAGGCAGACAAGCCAGCCAGCCAGTCAGCATGGAGACAAGCGCCGATTGCCAGTCGATGCCGGCCGCGATGCCTTGATAAGCAGCCGCCGCGAACAACGAGACGGCCATGCCGAGCTGCACCACGGCGAGCAGGGATGCCACCATGGCGAATTTGGCCGCATACAATGCCGTTCGGGATACCGGCAAGCCGAGTATCGCTTTCCATCCGCCGCCGCCGTGCTCGTACCTGCATACGAAGGAGGCGAAGATGCCCGTCAGGATGGGCAGCAGCAGCAGGGCATGGAGCATGAAGACGGTCGATTGCAGCAGCTCGTTCTTCGCGCCTTCGGGCACGTCCGCCAGGTTCGACATCGCGCCGATAAGAAGCGCCAGCAAAGGACTGACGGGCACGAGCAGCCAGATGAGCGAGCGGCTAAGCTTCAAGCGCTCCGAGGCGAGAAGTCCCAGGAAAGATGAAATGCCCACGTCAGCTCACGTCCTTTCGGTTAAAGTGGACGGATGCCGGCAACAGGATCGCGATTCCGCAAGCCAGCCCGGCCGCCGCAAACGATTCGCCGTTCTCCGCCTTGTAAGACGCGATAGGCCAGCTGATCGGCGCCCATTCCGGGATGGGAAAGACCGACAACAAAGCGGCGACGATGCCGAGCGTAATCGGAAGAGACTGATTGCGATAGGTCACGCACATCCACAGAACGGGCGCAAGCACGGTCCAGGACGCCAGATACGGATAAGCGGACAGCCTCGCCGCGTCGCCAATCGGAAATTCCGACGGATCGAAGCCGAGCGCGATTCCGAGCCCGAAGGTTCCGATGCCGAGAGTGATGCAAGAGACGGCCAGCAGCATCGCCACGATAGCGAATTTGGAGCCGAAAACCGCGTAACGCGAGATCGGCAGCGCCAGCAGCTGCTTCCACGCGCTCGTATGATGCTCGATGTTCGCCAGCATGGAGCTCAGAATCGTAATGCCCATAAGGAGCGCGATGGGAACGAACATTAGAAGATTGCCGAGAAGGCCGCCCCACGGATCCTCGGCGTACGCATCCATCATGTAATCGTAGCGAAGCCCGTAATTCAGCGCCTGCATCGCGATCAGCCCGATCGGGGCGAGGAACGTGAGGAACCATAGGCCCCTTCCTTTGATTTTGAGAAGGTCGGCCCTTATCGCTTGAAGAATCATAAGCTTCCGTCCTCCCCGACGATCTCGAGAAACAGCTTCTCGAGCGTCTTGCGCTCCTCCTCGACCCGGTAGACGGAATGCCCCTGCGATACGAGCTCCCGGACGGCGCCTGCAACGGCCGCGTCTCCCGCGCCTCCGAGGGATAACGTCGAGGGCTGCATGCCCGTCTCCGCCGAAATTCCGCGTCCGGTCAGAACCCGCAAGGCATCCTCCGGCTCCGAAACGCGGAGCGTGACGGAGCTTTGCGATTGTCTGCGCAGGCTTTCGATCGAATCCTGGAACACCAGCTCCCCGCGGCGGATAATGCCGACGATGCTGGCCATCTGCTCCACCTCGCTGAGCAAGTGGCTGGATATAAGCACGGTGATGCCGAACTGCCTCGGCATTTCTTTGATGAGCTCGCGAATTTCGAGGATGCCGGAAGGGTCAAGCCCGTTAGTCGGCTCATCAAGAATAAGAAGCTCCGGATTGCCGAGCAGCGCGCTCGCGATGCCCAGGCGTTGCTTCATGCCGAGCGAATATCCTTTAACGGGACGTTTCGCTTCCTTCGTCAGTCCAACGATGGCCAGCACCTCGTCGATGCGCCCCGCGGGGGCGCCGATAATGCGACGGATCGCCTCCAAATTCTGTATCGCGGTCAAGTGGCCGTAGTTCGAAGGGTATTCGACGAGCGAGCCGACCTTCCTCAGGATGGCCAGCTTCTCCTTCTCGAGCGGTTGTCCGAAGATTCGAATGCTGCCGTTCGAAGGCTTGATCAGACCTAGCAGCATTCGGATCGTCGTTGTTTTGCCCGCGCCGTTAGGGCCGAGAAAGCCGTATATGTCGCCCTTCGCGATTTGCAAATTCAGATTGGACACGGCGTAGCGTCCTTTGTACCTCTTGCCGAGACCTTTTGTCTCGATAATCCATTCCTTCATGAAAATCACCTCGGGAACAAGCATAACGTCCCAAGGTTAAGCGAGGGCCTGCACGAAGTTTAAATTTGGTTTAAAAAAACGGAACCGTTTCTCGCATACAAATAAATCCGAGTGCCCTCCGGCGAGCTCTCCGTCTCGCGGACCAGCCCCATGCCGGCGGCTAGAAAGTCGACGATGGCCAGTCCGATGCCTGCGCCTTTGGCGGACGAAACGGCGTCGATGCCGTCGCCTCGATCGGCGACGACCAGGCAATTCCGTCCTGCTCTCGTCTCCAGCGACAAACCGATGTAGCCTCCTTCGCCCGCGTGCCGCACGACATTCTGGAACAGATTGTCCAGCATCCGCTGCATGGCCGCCCGGTCTACGTGCCACGTTAGCGGCTCTTGCGGAAGCCGAATGTCAACGGCAAGACCTTCCTTTTCCCAGATGGGGTACCAGCCCGCGGCGGATTCCCGGGCGAGCCGGACCACGTCGACGGCCTCGGGAGCGAGCTGGTAGCGGCCGCTTGTCATCAGCGTGTAGGCCAGCAGATTGTCGATAAGCTCGCCGAGCCCTTCCGCCTTGCCCCGCATGACCGCGACGGACTCCCGCCCTCGCGGGCTGAGCGGCTCGTCCCTCAATTGATGCAGATGTCCTTGCATGATCGTGAGCGGAGTCCGCAAATCATGCGACAGATTGGCGATCAGCGACTTGCGGAGCTGCTCCTCTTCGGCCTGCCGCCTCGTGCTGTCGCGAAGCCGCGTCACCATGCCGTTAAAGGCATGCTCCAGCGCCCCGATCTCGTCCCAGTGCTTGATCGCGACCGGAGAGGGAATGCCGTGATCGTCCTGCGGCACCATGGCCGACTGCAGACGAAGCAGCCTCCGGCGGATATGGCGGAAGAACAGGAGCGACATCGCGACAAAAACGGCGAACATCACAAAGATGAAGGACACGTAATACGGCGTCCCCGATCCGATGGGGCTTCCCGCCGAGATGATCTCGCGGGGTATCCGGATCGTCATAAACGCGGGGCCGGCGTTATCCTTCCCGAGAAAAGCCACGACGGTATAAGGATCGCTCCCGATGCTTGCTTTCATGAACCGGATCGCGTCTTGGGGAGTCCACTCGGCCGGAATATCGAGCTGCGGCGGAAGCTGCACTCTCGTCGCGCCGCGTTCGTCGACCCAGAACATGGAGGCTTCGGGATATTGCCGCTTCAGTCCGACAAGCGCTTCGTCGATCTCCGCCGGCGATTTGCCTTCCATGCCCGCCGCGAGCGCATGCCATTCGGATTTCAAGGCGGAGGGTCCGCCGTATTTGGTATCGTCGATCGCCTTCTCGCCGGAGCTCCAGCTGACGAAGGTGTACGTGAGGCTTGCGAGCGGCAGGATGACGGGAATAAACAGAAAGGCGGCCAGCACGATGATCAAATATTGTCCCTTCAGCGATTTGGGCAGCAAGCGGCGCGTCTTGCCGGGGAAAGGAGCGAACCTGCCGTCCCTCATGCCCGCACCCTGTACCCCAAGCCGCGGATGGTCTCGACGATTTCCGGCGCGGCGGGATCCTTTTCGATTTTTTCGCGAAGATGCCGTATATGGACCATCAACGTTTTGTCCCCATCCAGGAACGGCTCTCCCCAGACCGCTTCGTAAATTTGTTCCTTCGTCAATATTTGTCCCAAATGCCGGACGAGGTACATGAAAATACGGAATTGCTTGCCCGCAAGCGCCAGCTCCTCGCCGGTATCCGCGCGCACGATCCGGTTCTCGGCTTCGAACACCAGCAGATGCTTCACCCTTGCAGGTTCGGCCGAACGTTTGCCGCTGCGACGCAGCAGCACCTCGATCCGGGCAGCCAGCTCGTCCAGGTGAAACGGCTTGGTCAAATAATCGTCCGCGAACTGCAGTCCCTGGAGCTTGTCGTCGATTGACGTGCGGGCCGACAGCATGAGGATGGGCAAGTCGGGCTCCGCTTTCTTAAGCCGTTGTCCCACCGTGAAGCCGTCGAGGCCCGGCAGCATCACGTCCAGCACGACAAGACCGCAGCCCTGCGCTTTGCGCAACGCCTCATCCCCGCTCGTCAGCCAAGTTACTTCGTATTGCCGCTCGCCGAGATATTCCGTCACGAGCTTCCCGATTTCCAGGTCGTCTTCGATATACAACACCTTAATGCGCAAGGTCATCCCCCTCTTCGCGTCCGTTAATCCGACATCATGGCCAAATTATAATCGAACCGCGGCGGCGGGGAAAGCCGATCCGCGGAAAGCCGGCGCTCACATGACGTCGGACAAGGACAGAAAACCAAGTCGCGTTTCATGAAGCGCTGTTCTTTTTTCTCCCGCTGCACGTAAAGATTTGTTAAGATGAATGTGATACCTTTTTCCTTAAGGATCGTAATACTCGGTTATTAACGCGAAGGAGTGTGTTGAAATGTCCTTATTTAATCGAATGATGGCAAGCGTGGGGATCGGCGCTGCGAAGGTGGATACGTTGCTGGAGCGGACGTCGTACAGCCCCGGGGAAGAAGTGCGCGGCGTGGTCCGGATTTACGGCGGATCGGTCGAGCAGCAGATCGAAGGCATTGATTTATCCATCATGACTTATTACATCAAAGAAGTGAACGATAGCAAGATGCAGCAGAACGTCGAGCTCGGCAAGGTGCGCGTCTCGCCTCCGATTACCGTGCGCGCGAACGAGAACAGGGAGATCGGCTTCAGCTTCTATTTGGCGCCCAACACGCCGCTCTCCATCGGCAGAACGCCGGTATGGATCAAGACGACGGCGGATATCCGCTCCGCGGTCGATCCGACGGACAACGACCGGATCGAAGTAACGCCGACGCCGGCGATGCACGTCGTCCTGCAAGCGATCGAGTCGCTCGGCTTCAAGCTGCGAGAGGCGGAGACGGTATACGCGCCGCGACTCGGCGATTCGTCGCCGTTCGTGCAGGAATTCGAATTCGTGCCGTATTCGGGCGCATACCGGGGCCGTCTCGACGAGCTGGAGCTCGTGTTCCTTCGCAATCGCGGCAACGAGCTGGAGCTTCTGCTGCAGATCGACCGTCGCGCCACTAGCGTGTTCGGCATGTTCGCAGAAGCGATGGACATGGACGAAACCTTCGTCAAGGTTGTCGTCCGGGACTCCGATCTTGCGCAAGGAGCGCCGTACGTCGCTTCGCTTATCAACAACGTCATCGCCCGTTACGCCCATTAAGACGCAGCAGAGACGCAATCGGTCTTTCCCCCGTGGGAAGGGCCGATTGTTTTTTTGCGTGCGGCCTAGGCAGCTTGCTTGCGGGATTACGTTTCTCTTGAGCTTCCCCGTTTCGCCCGATTGGTGTAGGCTCGCAGCCGATCCCTCCACGACGGTTTCTCCGCCGGCTGCTCCGTCACGAATTCCCCCCTGCTCTCGCGTTCCGCCCATTCCGCTTCTCTTGCCCTTCTCAATTGTTCGCCCACGTAATAATCCATAAGCATGGTTCATCCTCTCCGTTTCGCTGCGCGTTCCTCATCGCAACATGATTGTTGATCTGTTTTTATTATGCGGTTACGAAAAGGGGACAAAAAGAGTATAATCGCGGTAGATGATTTCCCCTTTTAAAGGGTACCCATAATTGTAAGCGGGGGGGCGGATGCGCGATGGTGAACGATGACAGATATTTAGCGCTTTACAGCTGCTTTGCCGACGAGGCGGGAACCGGCGTTCCGATCGAAGTATCGCTGGAGGAGCTGGCCGAAAAGCTGTATTGCACCACCCGCAACGTAAAGCTGATCGTACGCAAGCTCGCCGAGGACGGCATGATCGAGTGGCACGCGGGGCGCGGGCGGGGCAACCGCTCGAGAATGATCTTCCTTATCGACAAAGACAAGAAGCTGCTGGAGCTTGCGGAGAACTTCGCGAAGCGCGGGGAGTATAACCGGGCGTTCGAGCTGATCGGCGAATACGGCGGCGCCACGTCAGTGCGCCAGCAATTCGTCGAATGGATGAACGGCCATTTCGGCTATCAAAGCGCGAGCGAAGGCGAGACGGAGCTGATCTGCCTGCCCGTCTACCGTCCTATCGTCACGCTTGACCCGAAGGATTTGTATTACGGCTTCAGCGCGCATATGGTGAAGCAATTATTTGATACGCTCGTTGTGTACGACAGGTCGGCAAGCCTTATTCGGCCCTCGCTCGCCCACTCGTGGGAGGCGGACGAAACCGGCGCCGCATGGACCTTTCATCTCCGCAAGGGGGTCATGTTCCACCATGGCAGGGAGCTGGTTGCCGAGGATGTCGCTTATACGCTGGACAGACTGAGAGGGGACTCGGCTTCGGGCTGGTACGTAAGATCCGTCGCCGAGGTCGAGACGCGCGGTCTCCGGACCGTCGTCATTAAGCTGGATAAGCCCAACTGGCTGTTCCTTCGTTACTTGTGCGCTTCCGCGCTTAGCATCGTGCCGCACGAGCTGGTCCGGCAGGACGACAGATTCTGGAGCCATCCCATCGGGACGGGACCGTTCAGGTTCGTCGAATGGAAGCAAGACATGTTCAGAATGGAAGCGAACCCGCATTATTATCAAGGGCGCGCGCATCTCGACGGCGTCATGATCGCGGTGCTGCCGGAGAACTCCGCGATGCTGACGAAGAGCTGGGAGCAGCTTCTCGTCGATCACGACCTTCGCGATATCGAGTTCGAGAAGGACTGGCAGCAGCAGGAATACGTATGCAACGGCTGCAGCCTGCTTACTTGGAATAGGGGAAAGGAAGGGCCGCAGAAATCCTTTGCCTTCCGCAAGGCCGTCGATCTGTTGATCGACCGAACGCGCATGATCGAGGAGCTCGGCGAGGATCGCAAATATCCCGCTTGGGGATTTTTCCCCGACGAGGATCGGTACGGCATGGACCGCGACACGGATGTCTCGCAAGCTGCCGCGCTTCTGGAAGAAGCGGGGTACCGGGGAGAGCCGATTACGATCGGCGTATACGGGATCCATGTGCAGGATGCCAAGTGGCTGCAGAAGGAGCTCTCCCGGTACGGCATCAACCTTGAGGTTCAGGTCGAGAACTGGCTTACGATTCGGGAACCCGAGTCCGTGAGCCGGTTGGATTGCATGCTCTATTGCGTAGTGTTCGCGGAGGACGAAGTATGTTTAATTGAGCTGTTCGAGCAATCGGGCAATTTCATGCGAGAACAGCTGGACCATGAGCTGCTGGGGTGGGTGAGCGGCAAGATCGAAAGCGCGCTTGCATGCCGGACCGAACAAGAACGCTGGAGTCATCTGTCGGACATCGAAGGAAGGCTGCGCGAGGAAGCGCATGTCAGCTTCTTGCTGCACAAGAAGCTGAATACGTTCTATAACCCCAATATCAAGGGAGTTGGCGTGAATTCGCTGGGATGGATCGACTTTAAGGATATTTGGCTGGAGCGGAAGGACGATGCGGCGAGCAGCGTGCGCATCCATACGAAATAATGAGAATGGACAAACGAAAGCCGCCTGTGCCTCAAGTGGACACGGCGGCTTCTTCATGCAGGCGCACGCTGTTGCGGCCGCCGCGTTTGGCCTCGTACAATGCTTCGTCGGCCTCTCTCAGCAGCCTCTCGAGACTGGACGAGCCGGCGGCGGAAGCGGCAACGCCGAAGCTCGCCGTAACGGTCAGGCTGCCACCGGAAGGGGACGGCAGCGGGGCGGAGGCCAGCGCAACCCGCAGCTGCTCGGCAAGCTCGCCGGCTTGCTCCAGAGTCGCGTCCCGCAGCGCGACGACGAACTCCTCGCCGCCGTATCGGGCGAACAGCATGTCCGGCCTAAGCGAAGCTTGACAGATCGCGGCCGTGCGCCGAAGCACCTCGTCGCCGGTCTCGTGGCCGTACGTATCGTTAAAGGCCTTGAAATGATCGATGTCGAACAAGATGACGGCGGCAGGGCGTTCCCGCAGCGCGGCCAGATCCAGCTGCTCCTTCGCCCGTACGATAAACTGGGCGCGGTTGTAAATACCGGTCAATCCGTCGTAATAGGCCATGGTTCGCAGCTGCTCTTCGAGCCGCTTCTGCTCCGTGACGTCGATGAGCATCAGCAGATCGCCGATGGGATCGCCGCCGCGTCCCTTGACGGTCGATAGCCGCGCCTGATATACGGACGTGACGCCGCCCGTTTCCCATTCAAGCTCTTGTATCGTCTCGTCCGAGCCTGGCTTGCGCAGTCCCTTGTACGACAGGCCGGTCAAATTCTCCCAGATGTCTCGGAGCTTCTTGCCGAGCAAGCTGCGGCGCAAGGCCGGGATCATGGCCGAGGCCGCTCTGTTATAGTCGATTAACCTGCCGGATCGATCCAGCACGATTACGCCTTCCCTCATGCTTTCGAATATGTTTTCTTTGGCGATGGGCACGATCATGAGCAGGCGGGTGGACAAGATCGCCCAAATATAGAGGGCCGAGGTGATGCTCAGAATAAAAGGAACGGGATCCATTCCGTAGGGAGTGGCGCCGATCAGGTAGAGAAACGCCCCGATCATGGGAAGGCTTTGGCCGCACAGCAAGGTAAGCAGCTGGGTGCGGAACGCTTTTTTGGTGGACATCCATTGCCTCGTCAGCAAGACGACGCCCGCGAGCAGGCACCCGAAGGTATAGGCTCCATGGACGATGTACCATTCTCCGATGATGATGTCGACCATTGGCGTAATCGTGTCCGAGCGGAGATAGACTTCCTTATAGAATAGATGGTGGCTTCCGTTGGTCGCCACGATAAGCAGCGTCAGGACGGGAATGACGAACATCGCTTTCGCGAAGAACGGCGGAATCCTTTTATCTATATAACGAAGGATGAGCAGCAGTCCCACGACGGGAGCGAACGCGATTCCGATGTATTCCACTACGCCCCATCGCATAATCTGCTCCAGCGTGTCGCTTGCAAGCTCGAACGCGAACGCGAAGATATAGATGGATTGCAGCGCCGTCCACCATACGAGCAGGCGCGCTTCGGGGAACTCCCGTCTTTTGAGCAATACGTAGAGGCATAGAAAGGTGTTAAGCACGCCCGAAGTTGCGATCAACGATATGTACGGCGTCAAATCCGATTGCATGAAGGAGATCCTCCATTCGTGGTCTATATCCTACCATGGTATCATAGGAAGCTCGGTTCTTGTCAAAAAAAATGACGATTGCCAGCCTTTACAGTCGACGCGTAAAAAAATCGTCAAAAGCCCCGATTTCCTGCATATTTCTGTTGAACGTTGGTGAGCGCTGAAGTAAAATAGATGAAAGGTACCTAATAATTCCTATTTTTTATTGTTGCCAACTCGTCAGCCAGAACGACTAGCCTAGAATAGTCAATTAGGCTGACTTTTTGAATTTTCAGATTTTTTATTTGGGCATTCTCCCGATTACTAGTTTGATAGAGATGGACGGTTGGAAGCGAGGGTCAAGATGAATAACGAGATTTGGCTGAGACAATCGCAAGACAGATGCAAGAATCTGGGCATTAACCCGGAGGTTGTCCCGGCGTTCACGGCTGTGCTGGGTGACATGGAGTTATCGAGCAAGAGGATGGAATACGAGGAGATTCTGTCCGTCATTAATTTCTTCGTCAACAAGATGCTGGAGCTGATGAAAGGCTTGCCGCTTCTTATCCTGATCTCGGACGAGAACGGCTGCATCCTCGAGATGGCCGGAGACGAGACGATCAAGACCATCGTCAGCCAATCCGGGATCAAGGTGGGTCTGGTGTTCACGGAGCGGGAGGCGGGCACCAACAGCATTAATCTGGCGCTGGATCATCGCGAGCCGTTCCAGCTGATCGGCAGGGATCATTACTTTCATTTCCTGGAAGGAAGCGCTTGTTACTCCGTTCCCTTCCAGCATACGGACGTAAGCAACCTGCTCGGCACGATCACGATCATGACGACCATCGATCAGCACAATCCTTTTTTGCTCGCGATGTTATGCACGGTGGTCGATTCCATCGAACGGGAGCTTCTGCTCAAGAAGCAAAACAGAAGGCTCCATATTTTAAACCAGGTCGTCATCGAGACTACCCGCAACGGCATTATCATAACGGATCGCGACGGTCAAATTACGGAGTATAACAAGTTCGCCGAATTTATAACCGACCTTAAGAAGCAGGACGTGCTTAGCAAGTCCATTGTAGGCCTTAAAATTAGCCAATATATTAATGAAGTTCTTCATTATGGCATTAATTACGAAGATATGGAAATCAGCATCAAACAAAAGACCCAGGAAGAGAAGCTTGTCTGCTTGTTCGACGCCTTCCCGATCTACGATCAGGACGGGACGATCATGGGAGCCTTCGCTCAATTCCGGGATATTACGGAACGCTCCAAAGCCGAGAAGCAGATCAATCACCTCGCCTTCCACGATGATTTGACCGGCTTGCCGAACCGGCGTTTTTTCACGCAGCATCTGACCAAGCTGCTGGACTGTCAAGAAAGCGAAAGTAACCCCTTCGGCCTCATGTTCCTGGATCTCGACAGCTTTAAGAAAATCAACGACAATTTGGGCCACAACAACGGCGACGCGCTGCTTAAGCTGGTTGCGGGACGGCTTAAGAACTGCTGCCGGGCCGCCAAACATTTTGTCGCCCGCATGGGCGGGGACGAATTTACGATCGTCGTTCGGGACATGAAGAGCCAGGATGATCTCATCAGGGTAGCCGATGATATTATCAAGGCGTTCGAAGTGCCGTTCGAGATCGAGGATTACGAGTTCTACATTACCGCGAGCATCGGCATAGCGATCTCTCCGCAGGACGGAACGGACGCGGAAACGTTGATGAAGCGGGCGGATATCGCGATGTACTTGGCCAAGGATGGCGGGAAAAACAATTACGCCATGTACAAGGCAGCCAAGAGCAGCATCGGACTGGAGCAGCTCACGCTGGAAAATTCCATTCGCAAGGCGTTGCAGAACAACGAATTTGTCCTCCATTATCAGCCCCAGATCGAGCTGGAGACCGGCAACATCATAGGCACGGAGGCGTTGATCCGCTGGAACCATCCTACTTTGGGGCTGGTCCCGCCATCCAAGTTCATACCGATCGCCGAGGAGACGGGATTGATCGTGCAGATCGGGGAGTGGGTGCTGCGGACCGCCTGCAAGCAGAACAAGCTATGGATCGATCAAGGCGTCGCGCCCATGAAGATGTCCGTTAATCTGTCCACGAGGCAATTCCTGAAGCGCGATTTGGTGGAGACCGTCAGGCGGATATTGGAGGAAACGGGGCTGGATCCGGAACTGCTGGAGCTTGAGATCACGGAGTCGATGACGATGGATGTCGATTTCGCTATCGAAGTGCTTGGAGAGCTCAAGAAGCTTGGCATCCACGTATGCATTGACGACTTTGGCACGGGATACAGCAATTTGTATTATTTGAAGCTGTTCTCCATCGACAGGATTAAGATCGACCAATCCTTCGTGCGAGACATCATGACGGACTCCATCGATGCCGACATTGTGTCTACGATCATCGCAATGGCCTACAACTTGGGAATCGACGTCATTGCGGAAGGCGTGGAGACTGAAGATCAGCTCATTTATTTGAAGCGGCTGAGATGCAGGGAAGTACAGGGCTACTACTTCCACCGACCATTGCCCGCAGAGCAACTAGAAGTCATTTTGAAGCCGTACGGCCAATACAAGTATTGATGAAGGAGATAAGATGAAAAAAAAGGTCTATTCGATAATCGTAGAGCATTTTAAGCGCTGGGGCGTCACGCATGTGTTCGGCATACCGGGCAAATCCATTTCACCGCTCATGCTTGAGCTGGAGAGTCAAGAAATTGAATACGTGCTGGGGCGCCACGAGACGGGCTGCGGCTTTGAGGCGGCGGGATACGCGCTAGGCAGCGGAACCGTCGGCGTCGCGATCGCCACGTCGGGCCCTGGCGGCACCAATATGATTACGGCAGCGGGACAAGCAAAGGAATTCGGTCTGCCGGTTCTATTTATTACCGGACAACCTTCCATGCAGGATACGGGCAAAGCGTTAAGCCAGGACTCCAGCCAATTCGGCATGGACCTGGTCAAGCTGTTCGAGCCCGTTACTTTGTTCAGCGCGCGGGTGGAGCGCGGCGATCTGTTGCCGTTATACCTCAAGCATGCCATTGAACGGGCGTACCACGGGGAGAAGGGGCCCGTCCATCTTTGCATACCGTTCGACGTGCTGATGGAGGAAATCGAGGAGTTCCGCGTGCCTTTGCCGAATTACGCTTCTCCCGTCGTAGCCCGCAGCGTCGATCGCGCCATAGCCATGCTGGAGGCGGCGGAGCATCCCGTTCTGTTCCTGGGCAAAGGAGCAATAATGGCGGAGGCATACGACGAGATCCGGTGTATAGCCGAGCATTGGCGCATCCCCGTCGTAACGGCGCCAGGGGGTAAGAGCGCATTCCCTTCCACGCATCCTTTGTGCCATGGCGGGTACGGCCTTGGCGGTTCGCCCGCCGCGATGGACTATATGGTATCGGGTATCGATCTTATGATCGTCATTGGCAGCAAGCTATGCGACATGCAGCTATCCGGCTTTACGGACGAGATGAAGCCGAAGCATATGCTGCAATTCGAATATGACCTTACGTTCGCTGGCAAGTCGGTGGACGTGTACACGGAGATCGTGCTTGGCGACTTAAAGGGTAACCTGCAGCAAATCATCGCGGCGTCCGGAGCCAGTCCAAGGCCGGAAGAATACAAGCTGCGCGCGCTGCCTAGGTTCGAACCGGAGCGTTATCAAGGCTCCGTCATGCAAGCGGGGGATTCTTTCCGCGCGCTGCGCGCTTCCTTGCCGGCAGATGCGCTTATGTTCGGCGATGCGGGAAGCCATTCCTTCTACGCCGTGCAGCATCTGGAGATGCCCGTGCCCGGAACGTTTTACTTTGACGAAGTATTTATCGCGATGGGAGCGGCAATCGGTTACTCCATCGGCGCCAAGATCGCGAATCCGGAACGGCCGGTCGTCTGCATAACGGGAGACGGCTGCATCTTGATGCAAGGAACGGAAATTTCGACCGCTGTTAACCACGGCGTGCCCGTTATCTTCTTCGTCTTGAACAACGGCAGATTGGATATGGTAGACAAGGGCATGTCGTACAATACGGGACGTTCGGTCGGAGCGGTGTACGAGCATCCGCTGGATGTCAGCATGTTCGCCATGTCCATGGGCGCTTCGGCTTATCGCTGCCATCGTCCCGGAGACGTGCAAGAGGCCGTCCAGGCAGCGCTCCAAGCCAGCGGTCCGACCGTCATCGAAGTGATGGTTGACCCGCTCGAAATACCGCCGATTCTGACGCGGCTGCTCAGCATGGCCTAAATTGGTATTGGATTCAAGTAGTAGATAGATGGCCATTCGCCAGCGGTTAAGGGCTAAGGCCACGGAAACACGGAGGGGGAAATACGATGGACTCGAATGCTTATCACAAAGGAATCGAAATGTTGGACAAGATGGTTGGTCCCGACGTGCTCCAGGCGACGGTGGACAAGGTGCGCAAATTCAGTCCGGACTTTGCGGACATGATCGTTTCATTCCCTTACGGTATGATTTATTCGAGACCCGGTCTCGATTTCAAGCAGCGGGCGCTTGTCGCCATCTCGGCGCTGATCGCGTCCGGTTCCGACGCGCAGCTCGACTTCCACATCCACGCAGGGTTAAACGCGGGATTAACGCCCGATGAAATCATAGAAGCCATTATGAATTGTTTGCCGTATGCCGGCTTCCCCAAATCGATTAGCGGCTTGTTCGTCGCGATGCGCGTGTTCGAAGAGCGAGGCATCCAGCCTTCCGGCAGCGAAAATTAACGGAGTCCATGCCTGCCACGCTCATTGCGCGGCAGGTTTTTGTTTGAGAGAGTTGACACCAAATTTGCGGATATGGTATATAAAAGGAGGGATTAGCACTCATGTATCCTGAGTGCTAAAGTAAAGCGTCGGCCAAGCCGATGACGGCCCCGTTCCATATTCGAGAGGAGAGCGCATTCATGGCTATGAAGCAATTCCAGGCGGAATCCAAGCGGCTGTTGGAGATGATGATTAACTCGATCTACACGCAGAAGGAGATTTTTCTACGCGAGCTAATATCCAACGCGAGCGACGCCATCGACAAAATTTATTACAAAGCGTTGACGGACGATAGTCTCGTCTTCAATAAAGAGGATTACTACATCAAAGTAACGGCTGACAAGGATGCCCGCACGTTGACGTTAACGGATACGGGGATCGGCATGACGCAAGAGGAGCTCGAGAATAACCTCGGGGTGATCGCGAAGAGCGGCTCGCTGGCGTTCAAGCAGCAGAACGAATCGAAGGACGGCCACAACATTATCGGCCAGTTCGGCGTAGGCTTCTACTCCGCGTTTATGGTTGCGGACGAAGTGAAAGTAACGACCAAAGCGCTTGGAAGCGACCAAGCTTATCAATGGGTATCCGAAGGCGCGGACGGCTACACGATTACTCCGGCGGAGAAAGCGGCGGTCGGCACCGAGATCGTGCTGCGCATCAAGGAAAACACGGAGGACGAGCAGTACGACGAATACCTCGAGCCTTATCGTTTGAGAGCGATCGTTAAGAAATATTCCGACTTCATCCGCTATCCGATCAAAATGGATATGAAGAGCCAGCAGCCCGTCGAAGGCAGCGAAGGCGAGTTCGAGGAAAAGGTCGAGGAGCAGACGCTCAACAGCATGGTGCCGATCTGGCGCCGCAACAAAAACGAGCTGACGGACGAGGATTACGCCGCGTTCTATGCGGAGAAGCGTTACGGCTTCGACAAGCCGCTTAAACATGTGCACATCAGCGCGGACGGCGCGGTCGTCTATAACGCGATTCTGTACGTGCCGGAGAACGCGCCGTTCGATTACTACACCAAGGAATACGCCAAGGGGCTCGAGCTTTACTCCAACGGCGTTCTGATCATGGACAAATGCGCGGATCTCGTGCCGGATTACTTCAGCTTCGTGAAAGGGATGGTCGACTCCGAGGACTTGTCGCTCAACATCTCCCGGGAGCTGCTGCAGCACGACCGCCAGCTGAAGCTGATCGCCAAAAATATTAAGAACAAGATCAAAGGGCTGCTGCAAAGCATGCAGAAGGATGATCGCGAAAACTACGAGAAATTCTACAAGTCGTTTGGACGCCAGCTGAAGTTCGGCGTGTACAACGATTACGGCATGAACAAAGCCGATCTGCAAGAGCTGCTGCTGTTCCACTCCTCCAAGGAGAACAAGCTGGTCAGCCTGGACGAATACGTCTCGCGCATGCCGGAAGATCAGAAATATATCTACTATGCGACTGGCGAGTCGATCGCTCGCATCGAGAAGCTGCCGCAGATCGAAGTCGTGCTGGAGAAAGGCTACGAAATTTTGTATCTGACGGACGACATTGACGAATTCGCGGTCAAGATGATCTTGAACTACAAGGAGAAGGAATTCCGCTCCATCTCCGGCGGCGATCTCGGCTTCGAGCCGGAAGAGAAGGACAAGCCTTCCGAATCCGAAGAGAACACGAACAAGGAGCTGTTCGACGGCATGCTCGAGCTTCTCGGCGGCAAGGTCAAGGCGGTCAAGGCGTCGAAACGTCTGAGAAGCCATCCAGTCTGCCTGTCCGCGGAAGGAGAGCTCTCGATCGAGATGGAGAAGATTCTCAAGATGATGCCGGACAGCGGCGACGTGAAGGCGGACAAAGTGCTTGAAATCAACGTCAATCACGACGTGTTCCAATCGCTCAAGAAGGCGCATGGCTCCGACAAAGAGAAGTTTAACTTGTACACGCAGCTGCTGTACAATCAGGCGCTTCTGATCGAAGGCTTGCCGCTTCAGGATCCGGTGGAATTCACCAACGATATTTGCAAAGTGATGGTGTAACCCCAGAACCTTGTGGCAATCGCATAACCAACAAAAAACCGCCTTGGCGGTTTTTTTTGTTTCCGTATGGAAGGGCGGATGTTGTCGAATCATTTCCCCGGCAATAGTGTGCTTACGCGGCGCTGCGGCTGACGACAGGAGCCTGTTTGCGATTGCCGATCCGCAGCTGGACGATCATCATGATCGCGGCAAGGCCAGCCAATGCGGCAAACGCCGGAGCGAAGCTGCCGGACAAATCGTGCATATAGCCGACGATGACAGGTCCAAGCGCGCCGATGACATACCCGCCGGACTGGTTCATAGCGGACCAGGAGCTGGCAGATTCCGCGTCGGGAGTTTCTTCGATCGGCAGCATGAGCGCGATCGGGAACAATCCGCCGGCGCCGATGCCGAGCAAGATGGCGGCTAGCCAAGGGTTGCCGGACAAGGCGAGCGTGGCTAAGCCGACAAGCTCCAGCGAAGAGCATACTAGAAGCCAAAGCAGCCGTTTCGGAAACCTCGACATCAGAAACGGGATCAGCAGGCTGACCGGAATTTGGATAAAGGTGAACAAGGTCAGCATGCCGCCCGCGAAGCCCGCGTCATACCCCATGCTCTCCAGCGTCGGCGCCAGCCATGCGGTAATGGAATAAAACTCGAAAGCCATGAGGCCGAAATAGCAGGTGAGCAGCCAAGCGCGTTTGTCGCGGAGCGGAAGCTTCGTTGCGCCTGCCGCAGCCGCAACGGACAGATGCTTGCGGCGCTCCTTCCCTGCGAGACGAATCCAGAGCGGCACCGCGGCAAGCGCGAAGACGGCCCAAGCGGCGGAAGCAGCCTGCCAGGAATCCCCGAACGCGTTCTGCAGAGGAACGGTCAGACCGGCGCTGACGGTGGCGCCGAGCACAAGCGCCATGGAATAGATGCCGACGATGGACGACGCTTTGGCGGCAAAATGTTTTTTTATAAAACCGGACAGCAGCGGTCCGGCGATCGCGATTCCGACGCCTGCGGCGAACGCGCTGAGCAGTAGAACGACCGCCGTGCTCGCGAAGAAACGAGCCGCCGTTGCTCCGCCAATAAGAACGAGAGCGACAAGAATCGTACGCTCGAGCCCCCATCTGCGACTCCACAAGACGGCGGTAGGGGCGAATAAGCCCATGCACATGACCGGAATGGACGTGAGCAGACTTGCGGTCGTTCCGCTTATGCCGAGCGTTTCCCGAATCGTTTCCAGTATGGGGGCTATCGAGGTAATCGCGGGCCTCAGGTTAATCGAGGCGAGAAATAACGCGAGAAGAAGCCAATAGGTTTTGCGCATGATGTAGATCCTCCTGACCGCCAATTGATGAATATGCTCTAGTGTATTGCGGAATAACCGATTAATCAATACAATGAAAACTATTATGATGATAAGAAATACTAATGATTGGGGGCGTCCGCATGGAATTCCGTCAATTGGACTATTTTTTGGCGGTGAGCGACGATTTGCACTTCACGAAGGCTGCCGAGAAATTAGGCGTCTCTCAGCCGACGCTCAGCTTGCAAATCCGCGCGTTGGAGGATGAACTGGGGGTAACGTTGTTCGATCGGATAGGGAAACGGATCGCGCTTACGGAAGCGGGGACCATGCTGAGGGAATACGGCCACGGCATCATGCGGAGCGTGCAATACGCCAAGGATTCCATACAAGAGCTCCGCAGCTTTCGGCGAGGATCGGCGACGATCGCCGTGCTGCCGTCCGACCTGGATTATCGCATATCGAAGCTGTTGATCGATTATCATTCGGAATATCCGCAAATCAAGCTTAGCGTGACGCCGTCCATCGAAATTCCGCAGCTCGTGCTGGACAATCGGGCGGATCTCGGCATCGGGCTTATTCCGCAACGGGACGAGCGTCTCGTCACGATTCCGGTCTGCACGGAGGAATATGCGCTGATCGTATCGGAGCGCCATCCTTTGGCGGCTCGCGCCTCCATCCCGATTGGCGACCTCGAGCACGTGGACATGGTCATGTACCCGGAAGGCGCGATCGGCAGAACGCTTGTGGACGATTTCTTCCGGGAGCATGGCTTCAAGATCCGGACGCTGATGGAGACGGGATCGGTCACTTCGCTGTTGCAGCTCGTCAAGGCCAATATCGGAGCAACCGTCCAGCCGATCGCCCTGATCGAGAGCATCAACGATCCCGCCTTCCGCTGCATCCGCATCGAAGGCGGAGCGCCCTCGCGCCACCTCTGCGTCATGTACCGATCGGACCATTATTTGGGCCATGCGGCCAAGGCGTTTATCGCCAGAACGATCGCGCATTTCGGCGGCGCATCCTAAGCCGTCTCAGCCTGGCCTGCAACTCGTTTGACGGCGGAGACGATCAGGAACATCGGCCGCCGCAGCTCGTCTCTCATTCCCGGAAGCTTCAGCTTATCGTCGGCCGGAGTCGGCTCTCCGATCTCGTCGATGCCGAAGCCTGCCTGGATGACCGTATTCATATAAGAAGAGACAGTGCGGTGATACTTGACGACGTTGTCGGTCAAAAACGAGGTGACGCGCCGCCCTTCCGACTGGTAGTCGTCGAGAGGCCAATGCAGCGGCTTGCCGTCGTCCCCGTAAATCCAGTTCTGCTCCGCGCGCGCGGTAAAAACGGGATGCTCGACGGAAAACAGCAGCGTCCCGCCCGGCTTCAAGCTATGATGGATTTTCGCGCAAGCTTCGGCGAACTCGGACACGTAATGAAAAGCCAGCGAGCTGATGACGACGTCGAACCGCGACTCGGGGAACGATAGATCCTCGATGGGCTGGCGGATATAGGTTATTCCCGTACCTTCCGCGAGCGACGCCGCCTTGTCCAGCATCTTCTCCGAGATGTCGACGCCGGTGACGTCGCGCGCTCCCTGCTCGTGGGCATACAGACAATGCCAGCCGTAGCCGCAGCCTAAGTCAAGAACGCTTTTCCCCTTAAGATCCGGCATCATCGCTTTAAGCGCATGCCATTCCCCGGCTCCTTCGAGCCCGTTCATCGATCGCTCCATCTTTCCGTAAGCTTCGAAAAATTCGTTCTCGTCGTATTTGTTTTGTTTCATCTATATCGCTCCGTTCTTATTCATCTAGCGAAACCATGTCGTTATCGGGTTCCGTGGCGCGCGAGTGATTCCTGCGATATTCCGACGGCGTGCATTTCATTCGGCCGCGAAATACTTTGACGAAATAGCTAATGTGGTCGAAGCCGACGTCCATCGCGACGCTCGACACTTTGGCGTCGGGCTGCGCTAGCAGCTCGGCGGCTTTTTTGATCCGGTAGGCGTTCAAATATTCGATGGGCGTCTGGCGGGTCATGCTTTTGAAAAAACGGCTGAATTGCCCTTCGCTCATCGGAATTTGCTCCGCCAGCTCGGCGATCCGGATCGGTCGCCCGTAATGCTTCTGCATATATCCGATCACCGCCTTCAGCCTCTCGAGCTTAAACCGCTGATTCCCATTGCCATCTCGCTCGCTGCGGTTCGCCAGCCGGCCACGCAAGGACAGCTCGTGCAGCATCAAATACAGCAGGCCCTTGGCTGCGGCCTCGTACCCGCCGGGATCGTTCTCGCAGGCATCGAACAAGGAGGTCAAGCAGCGCAGCGACGCTTCTCCCCAATCTGTTCCCGGCCTCAGCATCCTCGGAAAGGTGCCGGATTTGTCTTGCAAGGGGACGACGTATCGCTCCTGCACGGCATCGAACGTCGCGCTGGCCAGCAGCTCCGTATCGAAGACGACCGCGCAGTAGGAGCAAGGCGCTTCCCCAAGCGCGTGGCCGGCATGGATGTCTCCGCCGTCGATATAGACCGCTTCGCCAGCAGCCACGGGGAAGTAGTCGGTCCCGACCTGGAACAGCACTTCGCCTTCAAGCACGTAGAACCATTCCGCTTCGGAGTGCCAATGGCATTCCAGCACGGGCTCGCCCGGCGCGATCGGTCCGATCCAGTAAGCCGCAAGAGGAAAGGCTTGCGTGCCGTGCAGCCGGTTCTCCTTCAGCGATTCCTTCTGCTGCTGAACCATGGAAACCACCTCCTGCATCAGAATCGTGCTATAAATGGGCATGATTCTGTTAGTTGAAACGCTTACTAATCAGTATACTGCAAGTAAGTTATTAATCAACCATTCACGATGTAGATAAAGGAAGGTGTTCCTAATGAAATTTACCGACGGCAATTGGCTGATTCGCCCGGGATACGAGGTGCTTGGAGCGGTTCAAGCCCACGACTTCGAACGATCGGAGGGAAAGCTTACCGCATACGCCTCGCCGCGCCCGATTCTGTCGCGTTCCAGCATGCTGGACACGATGCTGCTGACGGTGCAATTCCATTCGCCGATCGAAGGCGTCATCGGGGTCAAGCTGATCCATCATGCCGGCGTTGCGGAACGCGGTCCCGCGTTCGAACTGAATAACGAGGGCGGTCACGGCGTAGTCGAGGAGAACGAGCGGGAGGCGACGCTGACAAGCGGCGGCCTCAGCGTGCGCATCCGCAAGGGGGCGGAGTGGCGCGTCGACTTCTACCGCGGCGGCGAACGGTTGACGGGCAGCGCGCAGAAGTCGATGGCTTACGTGAAGTCCGGCGTCGACGGGAAAGCGTACATGCGCGAGGAGCTCGATCTTGGCGTCGGCGAATGGGTGTACGGCCTCGGCGAACGGTTCACGCCTTTCGTCAAGAACGGGCAAGTCGTCGATCTGTGGAACAAGGACGGCGGCACAAGCTCGGAGCAATCCTACAAAAATATTCCGTTCTATATGACCAATAAAGGGTACGGCGTCTTTATCAACCACCCGGAGCTCGTCTCGCTGGAGGTTGCCTCGGAGAAGGTGAAGAAGGTTCAATTCAGCGTGGAGGGCGAGTCGCTGAGCTACTTCATCGTGGATGGTCCGAGCATGAAGCAGGTGCTTGGCCGCTACACGGATTTGACGGGCAAGCCCGCGCTTCCTCCGTCCTGGTCGTTCGGTCTTTGGTTGACGACGTCGTTTACGACCGATTACGACGAAGCGACGGTCATGTCGTTCGTGGACGGCATGGCGGAGCGCGATCTGCCGCTTCACGTGTTCCACTTCGACTGCTTCTGGATGCGGGAATTCCATTGGACGGACTTCCAGTGGGACGAGCGCGTCTTCCCGGACCCGGTCGGCATGCTGAGGCGCCTCAAGGACAAAGGCCTGAAGGTGTGCGTCTGGATCAACCCTTATATCGCCCAGCGCTCCAGGCTGTTCGAGGAGGGCCGACGGAACGGTTATCTCGTGAAACGCCCGAACGGCGACGTATGGCAGTGGGATCTATGGCAGCCGGGCATGGCTTTGGTCGACTTCACGAACCCGGCGGCATGCGAATGGTACGCGTCCTACCTGCGCGAGCTGGTCGACATGGGCGTCGACAGCTTCAAGACGGACTTCGGCGAAAGGATTCCGACGGATGTCGCTTATTACGACGGCTCCGATCCGGACAAGATGCACAACTACTATACGCAGCTCTATAACCAAGTCGTGTTCGACGTGCTGGTGGAGAAGCTGGGCAGGGGCGAAGCGGCCGTGTTCGCCCGCTCGGCTACGGCCGGCGGCCAGAAGTTCCCGGTTCACTGGGGCGGAGACTGCTACGCGGACTACGAATCGATGGCGGAAAGCCTGCGCGGCGGCCTGTCGCTCGGCTTGTCCGGCTTCGGCTTCTGGAGCCACGACATCGGCGGCTTCGAGAATACCGCTCCGACCCACGTATTCAAGCGCTGGTTGGCCTTCGGCCTTCTGTCCAGCCACAGCAGGCTGCACGGCAGCAAGTCGTACCGGGTGCCTTGGGCCTACGACACGGAAGCGGTGGACGTCACGCGATTCTTCACCAAGCTGAAGTGCTCGCTTATGCCGTATCTGTACCGTACGGCCGTGCAGGCGACGGAAGAGGGCGTTCCCTCGATGCGGGCCATGGTGCTGGAGTTCCCCGAGGACCCGACCTCAGAGCTGCTGGACCGTCAGTACATGCTCGGCGACAGCTTGCTCGTCGCTCCGATCTTCAATGAAGACGGCCGCGTGACGTATTATTTGCCGGCAGGCGTTTGGACGCATCTGTTGACGGGCGAGACGGTGGAAGGCGGCTCGTGGCGCAAGGAGACGCATGGCTTTATGAGTCTGCCGCTCTTCGTCCGCCCGAACACGCTCCTTGCGATCGGAGCGAACGATAGCCGTCCGGACTACGATTATGCGGATGGCGTGAAGCTGAAGCTGTATGCGCCACAGGATGGCGGCTCGGCAACGGCCGTCGTATGCGACGGAAGCGGGAATACCGCGTTAACGGCCGTAGCGACAAGAAACGGCGGAGAAATAACGGTGCAGGTCGACAGAGCGGCCGGCAAAGCGTTGACGTTCGAGGTGGCGGGCGCCGGCGATCTGGCGATCGTCGAAGGCGCGAATGCATCCTCCGCAAGCGGCGTCGTTACGGTGCCGGCGGGCAGCGGACGAGCGAGCTTCGTCGTTCGCGTCTGATTGGTAAAGCAACTAAGTTTGCGCCTCACATGGTCTTAGAATTCTCGGAACATAACGCGCTACGCCTCCAAGGACGGCGTAGCCGTTGTGCTTTGACTTAGCGAACGTTCAAAGTATAAAAGCGGTAGATATAGGCCAAGGCAGTTGAACGAAAGAACCTAGCAAAGGAGCGAAGTGAAAGAGATGAATCTGGAGAAGGGGAACGCGCGTATCTTGCAAACATCGAAGTAAGGATGAAATGTAGAACATACAGCTATTTCAAACCAATACCATTAACATTCACTATTTTAATGTAAATCGTACTTTTATTTCTCCCAGATCCTGCCCCCTACGGTTATTGTGGCTGATTTAACTGCACCATTTACAGGTAAATGATCGAACAGAGATGCCCCTGAAGTAAAATAACATTACATTTTACATCTATTATTGCCACAAGTAATCCATTCCCGCTCTCTTCAGCTCCTCTCAGACAATTCGAACGTTTCTGCCTCTCGAGACAGGAATAAGGCGTCCTTTCTTCTTTCTCCTCTCTCCGAAGTCTCCTCCTGCGCTCCCCGTTACGGCGATTCTCGGATAACCCCCCGCCGAAGGCGTGTTTCTCCTAAATGATCGAAATGTCTAATTTCTATATGATATTGTGTGGAAATGAAGCGGTTTCGCGGCGGATGGGCTTTCGTTATGATGGACAATAAGGAGTTCGACAACCATCCTCCGTTCCAGATCGACGGAAGCTTTGCGGCACGGCGGGCATCGCCGAGCTGCTGGTGCAGAGCCACGGCGGCACGGTGCGGCTGCTCCCGGCTTTGCCGGCAGCATGCCCGCTGGCAGCGTAAGCGGGCTTGCGCCCGCGCGGATTCGTGGCCGATATGACGTGGGGCGACGGGGAGCTTACGACGGCTTCGATCCGGTTGCTCTACGGTCCAACCTGACGATCGCGATAAACGGCGACGACCGCCAGTATGTTATGCGGACCGTAGACGGCCGCGAGCTTGATCGGAGCGGATCGATCGCCACCGTCGCAGGACAGACGTACTACGTTACGGCGTCAGACAGATAAGACAGATAAGCGACTTGGGATATAAATAGGTCAACGGAAATCACGAAAGGGGAACAAAAATGAAACCATCAACCTTGCTGCCATATTTGAATACGGAGCTGGATGCGAAAGCGCGCGCCGCTGATCTGGTATCCCGCCTGACGTTGGAGGAGAAGATCGAATCCATGGTGCAATACCAGCCCGCCGTCGAACGGTTGGGCATTCGCGCCTATAAGCACGGCACGGAGGCGGCTCACGGCATGGCTTGGCTGGGCGAGGCGACCTCGTTCCCGCAGCCGATCGGCCTTGGCTGTACCTGGAACCCGGAGCTTATGAAAGAAATCGGCTCCGCGATCGGCGACGAAGCGAGAGTGTTCTACCAGCAAGATCCCGAAACGAACGGACTGACGCTGTGGGCGCCGACGGTCGACATGGAGCGCGATCCGCGCTGGGGAAGAACGGAGGAAGCGTACGGCGAGGATCCCGTTCTGACGGGCGAGTTGACAGCCGCGCTTGTGCAGGGACTGCAAGGAGACCATCCGAGGATTTTTAAGACGGTGGCGACGTTAAAGCATTTTATTGGGAATAATAACGAAATTAACCGTGGCAGCTGCTCCGCCAGCATCGATCCCCGGAACATGAAGGAGTACTATCAAGCCGCGTTCAAGCCGGCGTTCGTCAAGGGCGGAGCAAGGTCGATGATGACTTCTTACAATTCCGTCAACGGCACGCCTACGATCCTGCTGGAGGATGTCAAGAAGGTCGTGAAGGAAGAATGGGGCATGGACGGATTCATCGTGAGCGACGCGGGCGACCTGCTGGGCATCGTTAACGATCACCGCTACTACTCGACTTATAAGGAAGCCGTCGCGCACGCGATCAAAGCGGGCATCGACAGCATCACGGACGATAAAGAGAAAAGCTGCGCCGCGATCCGCGAGGCGCTTGACGAAGGGCTGCTGGCCGAATCCGATCTCGACGAGGCTCTGCGTAACACGTTCGGCGTTAGAATCCGGCTCGGCGAATTCGATCAGGACCTCGTCAACCCATACGCCAATACGCCGGAATCAAAGCTGAACGCGCCGGAGCATGCGGCTTTGTCGCGCCGGGCCGCGACGGAGTCGATCGTGCTGCTCAAGAACGAAACGGTCCGAGAAGAAGGCAAGCTGCTTCCGTTATCACGGAATTCGAAGAAACGGATAGCGGTTATCGGACCGCTGGGCGACGTCGTGTATCGCGACTGGTATTCGGGGACGCTGCCTTACCGGATAACGCCGTTTGACGGAATCCGGGAGGCGGCGGGTGCAGATCGCGTCGCATTCAGCAGCGGCAACGACATCGTCGGATTGCACGCCTGGGACGGGCGGCCGCTCGTTCTGGATGAAGAAGGGGCCAAGCTATCCGTTATAGGGGACCGCGCCGCCGAGCCCGAGAGGTTCGAGCTGACCGACTGGGGATGGGGCAGCCATACGCTGCGCAGCGAGTCGAACGGAAAGCTGTTGTCGGGCGGCGATGACGTTCATCTCGCCGCGAACGCCGACGAGGCGTTCGGCTGGTTCGTCAAGGAGATCGTCGGCCTGAAGCCGCAGGCAGGCGAGTCGGACGAAGCCGGCGAGGCTGGCGAGGCTGGCGAGGCTGGCGGGTTCGGACTCGCGACGTGGAACGGCAAGCCTGTCGCCATGCCCGATGGCGACGGTCCGCTCGCGATCGGCCAATATGCTGGTCCGTCCGCGACAACCGCCTCGATTCGCAAAACGATCGTGTCCGACGGCATGGCCGAAGCCGTGCAGGCTGCCCGAGAAGCGGAGACGGCCATTGTCTTCGTCGGAAATAATCCGCTTATCAACGGCAAGGAGGAGATCGATCGTCCCGGCCTCGAGCTGCCTCCGCGACAGCAAGCCTTGATTCGAGCCGTTCTCCAAGCGAATCCTCGAACGGTCGTCGTTATCGCGGGCAGTTACCCGTTCACGCTCGGCGAACTCGCGGAGCAGGCTCCCGCCATTCTGTATTCCTCGCACGGAGGGCAGGAGCTTGGTCATGCGATTAGCGATATCCTCTTCGGGGAGCAATCTCCTGCGGGCCGCTTGAACATGACCTGGCATGCTTCGGCGGATGGGCTGACGGATATTATGGATTACGACATCATGAAGAGCAAGCGTACGTATTGGTACGCGGAAGAGAAGCCGCTGTATCCGTTCGGCCATGGGTTGACGTACGCCGACTTTGCGTATGGAGAATTGGAGCTGACGGACGAAACGACGATGCCGCTGGACGGAAACGCGCGGTGGGCGGGGCAAGCGCGCGTTGCGCTTACCGTAACCAACCAATCGGCGTTCGAGGCGGACGAGGTCGTTCAACTATACGTTCGCGTGGAAGGCTCGAGGGTACGGCGTCCGTTTAAGAAGCTGGTCGCGTTCCGCCGGATTAAGCTTGCGGCGGGAGCCTCCGAGCGCATCGAACTGTCGGTGAGCGGCGAAGAGCTGGCGATGTGGGACGTTACCCGGGACCGCTTCGTGCTGGAGAAGGGCGAATACGTCTTTATGGCCGGAGCCTCCAGCTCGGATATTAGGAGCAGTGCGTCCGTGCGGCTTCGTGGCGGCACAACGATTCCGAACCGCGACCTGACGGTCTCCACGAGAGCCGAGAATTATGACGACTACGAACAAATATTGCTGGACGAAAGCAAGGAAGGGGGCACATGCGTCGCGCCTATTTCCTGCGGCTCCGGATGGATCGAATTCCGCGATGTCGATTTCGCCCGCTGTTCCGGAGACCGCGCTTTCGTTGGCCGGATCCTGGTCGGCGAAGCCGGCGGCACGCTTTCCGTCGCGTTAGCCGAGTCGAACGGAGCCGCCATGGGCGGCGCTTCGTTGGACCCGGACGGTTCCGGGCGGTGGAAGGATATCCGGATTCCGCTACCCGGCACGATCGATCCTCGTTCGGTCGGCGTGCTGAGAGCCAACCTTTCGGGCGAAGTCAAGCTGAGCCGATTCGAGCTTGCCTAGCAAGGGTAAACGGGCACTTGGCGGGTATGCTAGAATGAAGGAAACAATTGCCGGGAAGCCGGCGGGGAGACGGACGCCTATGTTCATGAATTTCTTCCAGCGGCTCGCGAACCGCACAAACGACATTCGGATCAAGAACAAAATGATCGCGTCCTTCATTCTGGTCGTTTTTGTGCCCATCCTGATCGTTGGCGTGTTTCTGACCTCCTCCTTCCGCCAGAACGTGCTCGACCAAGCGACGCAGCAGGTTGGCAGCAACGTGGAACGGGTCAAGACGCAGATCGCGAACATCGTGAGGATGCCGCTGGAGATTTCGGATAATTTGCTCAGCGACGCGAGGCTCATGAACGTCGTGAACATGCACTATCCGACGACGTATTCGGTCGTTGCCGCGTACCGGGAGTATCGAGATTTCCGCGACTCCGTCAAACTGTACAACGAAATCCATAACGTCCGATTCTACTATACGAACCCCACGATGCTGGACAACTGGGAATTTCTCAGGGTGACGCCCGAGAAGACGCGAGAACCTTGGTTCAAGCAGGCGACCGAAGAAGACGGCATTCGCTGGTTATACGTCGAGGACGAAACGAAGGGTAACGAGAAGTTTCTGAGTCTCGTGCGCAAAGTCAACTTTCCGCTCTATCGGACGAGCGGCGTGCTCGTCATCACGATCGACCCGGACGTGCTCGGCAGCATGATGCGCCAAGAGGCGTTCGACACGATGATCATCGAGGATAACGGCTATATCGTGGCGGCCAAGGATGGCGGGCTCGTCGGCCGGAATATTAACGACATCACCTTCGACAGCCCGCTTGCGGGCAAGTCGGAGGGCACCTATGAATTCAATTATGCCGGCAAGCCTTCGCGCGTCGTCATCGAGAAGCTGGTGCCGGCCTCCAGCCGCAACGGGCTAAGCATCGTATCGGTCTTCGCTGTCGACAGCATTGTGGGCGGAGCCAACCGGATCAGCATGCTGGGGCTAGTCATTATGCTCGTCAGCTTTGCCGTTGCTTGGGTTCTTATTTATTTGACCTCCACTCTAATCTCTAAGCGCATGCTGGTGCTGCATAAGGATCTCAACAAAGTAGCGATGGGCGATCTCAACGTCATCTCCACCGTCAGCGGCAACGACGAGCTTGGCTTGTTATCCCGACAATTCAACAACATGGTGGTCAGCATCCGCGGACTGATGGACGAGGTGGCGGATTCGGAGAGCCAGAAGGCGCAGCTGCTGCTGCGACAGCGGGAGATCAAGCTCAAGATGATGGCGAGCCAGATCAATCCTCACTTCTTGTTCAACGCGCTCGAGTCCATCCGAATGAAAGCCCATATGAACGGACAGAAGGAAATATCCGTCGTCGTCCGCATGCTGGGCAAGATGATTAGGCAGAATCTGGAGGTCGGCAACCGCAGAATCGCGATTCGCGACGAGATAGAGGTGGTGCGCTGCTACTTGGAAATTCAGAAGTTCCGTTACGGAAGCGAGCGTCTCTCCTTCATGCTGGACGTAGAAGAATGCTGCGCTCAGGTGGAGCTGCCGCCGCTCGTCATTCAACCGCTGGTCGAGAACGCGGTCGTGCACGGTCTGGATCACGTCGAGCAAGGCGGCTTTGTATCGGTGCGCGTATACCGGGAGGACGACAACGTGCGGATCGAAATCAAGGATAACGGAGCCGGCATCGACGTCAGCCGGATGGCGGACATTAATCGTTCTCTAGACGATATGGAAGAAGAGGAGCAATACCGGATCGGTCTCCGCAACGTGCATCAACGGCTGATCATGATCTATGGGGACGAATACGGGCTGCGCATCGAGAGCGAGCCCGGCGAAGGAACGTTTATTACGTTCAACATTCCAGACGAGGGGGACACGGCATGCATAAGGTGATGATCGTGGACGACGAACCGATGATCCGGCAGGGGCTGCAAACCTTGATCGAGTGGGAACGCCTCGGCTTTGAGATCGCGGGTACGGCGGCTAACGGCAAGGAAGCGATCGCGCAGCACGCGAAGCTCCGTCCCGATCTCATTTTGATCGATATCCGAATGCCGATCATGGACGGACTTCAAGCCATCGAGGGCATTAGGCGGACGGACTCCGAGTGCCACATTCTCATTTTGAGCGGATATGCGGACTTTAACTACGCCAAACAAGCCATTATCCACGGCGTGGGGGGGTACGTCGTCAAGCCGATCGACGAGGACGAGCTGGAAAGCTACGTGGAACGCGCCGCCAAGGAGCTGGATTCGCGCCGGACCTCGGGCCAAGGATTTGGCGAACGCAACGTTACGCTGCTGAGGGAGGAGCTGCTGCAGGGCTTGGCGGAGGGCCGGATGCCGGAGGGCGGGAGTCTGGACGAGGGGGAGGTTGTTAGCCTTTTCGGTTCTTCTGCTACCCTGGAAGGCAGTCGTCTGGTGTTTGCAGAGCTGTACAGCCGGGAGCACTCGCTCACGATGAAGACGGTCGCGAAGAAAAAGCTCACGGAGCTGATCGAAACGAGGGATTGGGGCTGGGTATTCTCGGCGGAGCCCTATATCGGCATGCTGCTTAGAAGCGGGCCTTGGCTTAGAGGCGGCATGGAGACGATCCGCGAAGCGCTGGAGGAGACTTGCGGCAGCCGCGTCCGGTATACGGCCGTGGCCGGACCTTCCATGAAAGCGTTAGCAGATATCCCCGCCGCTAGCGCTGTCGCGAAAGCGAGGCTGCGGCGCCGCTTCCTGCTCGGAAGCGGGCGTATCTACGAGGCGACGGAAATGAACGGCGGCGCGGAGCAGCTAGAACGCGACTCTTTGACGATCGAGGAGATGGCGCAGCTCTTGTTCTACCGCATCGACCTCGGCAACGGGCACGACGTGCTGCAGCAGGTCGACGAATTCGCCGGGGAGCTGGTCCGGATCGGCGATTCTGAGCAGACGCTCAAGAGCAACTGGGCGCAGCTCCTCACCCTCATGCTGAACAAAGCTGCGGCCTTCCATCCCCAGCTGTCGCTGATGGACGATCTGTACATGGTGACGCGACTTTACCTTGCCCATCACTACGACGAGATGCTGGACGAAGTGAAAACGAGGCTGACCGATTTGACGGCCAAGCTCGGCGGCACGGACGGCAGCGGCACCATGAAGCGGGTGACGGATTTTATCGAGCGCCACTTCAGCGAGCAGCTGCGTCTGGAGACGCTCGCGGATTTGTTCAACTACAACAGCGGCTACCTGGGCAAGCTGTTCAAGAGCCACACGGGCGAGACGTTCAACACATACCTCGACAAGGTGCGCATCGAGCAGGCCATCAAGCTGCTTCGCGAAGGGCACAAGGTACATCAGGTGGCGGAGCGAGTGGGGTATGCAAACGTGGATTATTTTCACGCGAAGTTCAAGAAGTACAAAGGCGTGTCTCCTTCTTCGTTTAAAGGTGCGGGGGAGAATTAGCGGGCGGAAGAGTAGAATAGTTGCTATAAAATTGACGGCTGGCTCGCTTGAAGGACATCTCTAAGAGTGGGCGAACTCGCGTTTCACCGTTCTATAGAAAGGCCATGCAGGGTGACTTCTTCCTTACATGGCCTCTTTGGGGTTTTGCGCTACTTTGAAGGACAACGTTCGCCGTCCCACCCGCCAAGCCAGGCCAATAAAGCACATTTACGCTATACTCGTCGTCTGCCCCGCAACACGAGCCGATGATGCTCATTAGTGTGCCGCATGCTCCCCGGAATGCCCCAATATAGCCGGTTATCAACTGCTTTCGCATACGCTGAAGATCGGCACCAGAAACATTGAATGACTGACCAAAAGGACAGCAAGCTGAACCTTCCAATTTTCCATTCAGAGGATTGTTGTACTACTGGCTGTCGTCATTCAAACAGGTCCTATTCTCAATGCTCCAACATGGTAGTAAACGGATAAAATTGAAAGCGATTACTATTTTTCAGGTCTAGAATAGATAGTCTATAAGTTCTAATAAATTGTCGACATATGTCGAAAATCAATAGTTTAATAGTACCATTTTTTTGATAAATATAGACCGACTTTGAAAATAAACATATAATCTGAAGGTAAATACAGGAATTTGTCGATTTTACGAGGAGGCTATAGTCTCGAAGCGATGGTTCTATATATTCAGATGAAAGGTGAGTCCTATGTCCCGATTTTTATATAAAAGATCCCCTAAAGTCATTTCAATAAGCAAGCAGGAAGAAATAACGATCCAGAAGCCTCCTGCGGAGCCCATTAAACCCACATTGAACATAATAAGTATTATCATTCCCGTAATCGCCACGATCGCGGGCTCCGGCGCCATGATCATGTTCTCCAAGTCGATGGGAAGAGGCAATTTCTACATCGTTCAGATCATAGCGATGATCACCATGCTCCTTTCATATTTGGTTCCCGTCGTGTTGCATCTGCAGCAGCGCAGGCAATTCCGGGATGCAGTCAAGAAGCGGAAGCAGCTCTATCAGAATTACCTGAACGAAAACAGGGACAAGCTGCAAGCCATGAAAAACGAGTTGATTTTGACCCTCCATACGAATCACCCCGAACCCGGCTTTGCCTTGCAATGGGCCGGGGAGCGGAATCCCGCCATCTGGAGCCGAATACCTTCCGATCCGGATTACTTGAAGATCAGGTCGGGCTTAGGCACGATCGATAGCGGATTCTCCGTGCAAGTCCCCAAGCAGGACGCGATCGAGAAGGAGCCGCTCGTTGAAGATGCCAAGGAAATGGCGGAAAAGTTTATCCATATTGCCAATGTTCCGGTACTCGTGGACTTTCAGAAATATCGGGTGGTGGGTCTTGTAGGTTCCTCCGAGCACACGCTCCCGCTAGCCCGCGCGTTCATCTCGCATTTGGCGTTGCATCATTCGCCCGACGAGGTGAAATTGTCCGCCTTTTATTCCCGGCAGGAGTCGAATAACTGGCAATGGATAAGATGGCTTCCGCACACCTGGGACGATCAAAGAACGTCACGATTCCTGTTCGAAGAGCATCGCTATCAGCCTCAAATACTCGAGAATCTGTTATCGTTCCTGCAACGGCGGAGATGGATCGGTCAATCGGGCGGGGGCGGGGCACGCGCTTTATCACCTCACTTCATGTTCCTGGTTCCGGAGCTTCACCTTATGGAGCAAGATCCCATCTGGCCGATGCTCCTGAACGAAGGAGAACGCGTCAATACGAGCTGCATCGTCATGGCGGAGAGCCGCGACGAGCTTCCAAAGGAATGCCAGCTCGTAATCGAATGCTCCGGCAAGGATGCCGTCATGCGCTCCACGACCGTTAACACCGGAGATAGGCATGAGCGCGAAGAGGCGCTTAACATGTCTTTCGCTTGCGATTCGGTTGACCTTGAACGGGCGGAGAAATTCGCTCGCGCGATGGCTCCCTACCAACTGAAGAAAGGCGCGGCTGACGAAATTCCTGGCGTCCTGACCCTATTTCACCTATTCGAGCTTCAAAAGATCGAGAGCCTGAACGTGCTGGCTGGCTGGCAAGGCAATCGATTCCCGGCTACGCTGCCCGCCCGGGTAGGGGTCAAGGGAGGAGGCAAGCCCGTCCTTCTGAACATTCACGATAAGATCGAGAGGAAGGGGCATGGTCCTCACGGTCTAATGGCCGGAACGACGGGCTCCGGGAAAAGCGAGGTCATTCAAACGTTAATCGCTTCGCTGGCCGTTCAATATCATCCCCATGATCTCGCGTTCATGCTGATTGACTACAAAGGCGGCGGCATGTCCAACACGTTCGCCAAGCTGCCTCACGTTATCGCTTCGATTACGAATTTAGAGGAAGAAGGCTTGATCGAACGCTCCAAAATTTCCTTGAAGGCGGAGCTTGTGAGAAGACAGAAGCTGTTCGTAGAAGCCGGCAACGTTCAGCACATAGACGAATACTACAAAACCGAGCATCGGCTCAAGCATCCTTTGCCGCATCTCATGATCGTCATCGACGAATTCGCGCAGCTGAAGAAGGACCAGCCGGAATTCATGAGCGAGCTCGTGAGCATCGCGGCAATCGGCAGGACGCTCGGCGTACACTTGCTGCTCGCGACCCAGAAGCCGGGAGGGGTCGTGGACGACAAGATTTGGAGCAACTCCAGGTACAAGGTGTGTCTGAGGGTTCAGGACGAGGCCGACAGCCGCGAGATGATCAAAATACCGGATGCGGCCTACATTACGAATCCGGGCCGGGGATACCTGCAGGTCGGTACCAACGAATTGTTCGAAACGGTGCAGTTTGCTTGGAGCGGGGCGCCATACCGTCCGGAAGACGGTATGCATAGCTCCGACGAGAACGTCTACGCCGTCGGCGTGGACGGAATCAGGCAGAAGCTGGCTTCGATGCAGGACGTGCTGGGGGATAGCTCGGAGCTTGCCAATGCGGTGCAAACAAAGAAGCAGCTCGACGTGCTCATCGATTGGATCGCGAAGCAAGCGGAGGAAGCGGACATCCGGCCGCTTGCGGGACCTTGGCTGCCGCCGCTGCCAACCAAGCTTACGCTGGACGATATCGATGGCGAGCCAATGCAGCAAGAAGGAGCGCTGAAGCCGGTCGTCGGTCTCGTCGACCATGTTTCGATACAGGCGCAGCTGCCGCTGACCATCGACATCGAAGCAGGCAACTGGATAATATACGGCATGCCGGGGACAGGCAAAACTACGTTTTTGCAGACCCTGCTCTATTCGCTCTCCCAAACCAATACGCCGGATGACATTCATGCGTATATCTTGGATTTCGGCCGAATGTTCAGAGATTTCGGCCAGCTCCCCCATATAGGGGATGTGGTGCAAGAGGAAGAGGAAGAGAAACTCGCAAGACTATTCGATGCGCTGGAGGCCGAGCTGGCGAAGCGCAAAACGCTGTTTGCCGATGCGGGGCTCAAGTCGCGTCGTACGTATTGCTTGGAAACCGGTCAAGCCTTGCCGGCCGTTCTGCTTGTCGTAGACGGGTACTTGAATCTGAAGGCCAAAGGGGAGGCGCTGCACGATCGGTTCGAGAATGTCGTTCGAACCGGAGCATCGCTTGGGATTTACGTTGCGATGACGGCTAACCGTCCATCGGAAATGATGGAGAAGGTAAGAAGCAATTTCCCGAATTGCGTGTCGTTCGAGCTTTCCGATCCCGGTGATTACCACTCGGTTGTAGGCCGCTTGCCCAAAGCTCCTTCCGGCATGCCGGAAGGACGAGGGTTCGTCAAGGGACAGGTGCCTCCGCTACCATTCCATACGGCATTTGCGCTGCAAGCCGATAGCGAATCGGACAGAACGAAACGAATGAGAGAGAGATTCCAATTCCTTGATCAGATCTGGCAGGGACGCACACCGGAATCAATAGCGACGCTTCCCGAAACCGTCACGTTCGCTAGAGTGCAAGAGGCTGCTTCGGAAGCGGCTTCCAGCCAATTGTCCATCGGCTTGCAGATCTCTACGCTATCCGCCTTCCGCTTCCGTCCGGAGGATGGTCCGTTCTTTATGATCGCGGGAAGAATGGAGTCGGGAAAATCGGCGCTGCTGGCAGCCATTGCGCTGGAGCTTGCGAGAACGCATAGTCCGGATCGCATGCAACTCTACTTATCGGACTTCCGTCGCAACGAGCAAGGTCTTGCATCGGTGAACAAGCTTGCCCACGTGCACGGGTATGCCGGAGAGGAACGCGGGCTGGAGCAGATGCTGGGAGGCATTCGCCAAGAACTTGAGCGAAGAGTCAGGGAAGGGTTTGATGCTTTAACAGATCCGCAGGTCACGCTCCTGATGGACGATGCGGATATAACGGCGAAACGGATTTCGTCCATGTCGGCGATTACGAGTTCGCTGGATTATTTGCTGCAGAACGGCCGGGACAACGGCATTCGAGTATTTATAGCCGGCTCCACCGGCGATCTGCAGCAGTTGTACGATGCTTGGATCAAAGCCTTCAAGATGAATCAAATCGGCTTCCTTCTCGGGACGACGGACATGTCCGACGTGCAGCTGTTCGGGATCAAGCTGCCGTTCGAACTGAGCGGCAAGATGCTTCCGCCGGGAGAAGGGCTTTATATAAGAAGAAAATACGAGCGAATCAAGACCGTTTATCCGTTTGCTGACGGCATGGAAGACCTTGATCGCCGTATCGAAGACGCTAATGCCAGGTGGGGCTCCGCTCCGCCTGCCTTAAATCGATAGGTTTATCTATTGAAAAATATTGACATAGAGTAGGTAAACAAAATTATATGCAGCTGGAGGAATCGAACATGCAAATCAGAATTACGCCGGAAGAAATGGAAACAGTCGCAGCTAAATTCGGAACGGGCGCAAGTCAGGTCGAAGACATTCGGAGGAACCTTGAAACTACCATGAACGGATTAATCAACAACTGGGAAGGCGCTACCCAAAAGTCCTACGTATCAGAATTTGAAACGCGAAAAAAAAACATGCAGGAGTTCGTCGAGTTGCTTAACGTCATAGAGAGGGAACTTAAAGTAATCGCTCAAAATTTCAGAAACGCGGATCAACAGTAATAAATTCCGCGACCGCACGATGGAAGACCAGGTAAGTCTGCCTGGTCTTCTCTTACGGGGATTTTCGGGGATGAAAGGAGAAATGGCAATGATCAATCGCACGCTGATCACGGTCCTTACGGAGCCGGCCGGCAATCAAAAGGATCTGGAACTGCCTTCGGATATGCCGTTAGAGAGAGTAGGCAAGCTAATTATCAAAGGACTGGACGACGATATGGGCTTATTGTTCGAGAACGGCCGCATGGCGTTTCATCATTCGACTGGTGACGGCCAATGGTCGTTGCTGGACGGAACGCAAACCTTGAAGGATGCTTCGGTATTGGATGGTTCTTTTTTGCGAATTATCAGAGCGGTCGTCTAGATCCAGCGCATTCGGCGCAAGATTCATACAAAGCAGAGAAGGAGTACGCCATGACCATTCCATCACAAGCGAACGCCGATATCGTCGTCAACGGCTTGCGACTTGTCGCCGACGGATATTCATGCCAAGGAAGCCAAAGCTCCGTCCATCGGTTAATTCATAAAAAAGATCAAAACCAATATGCCCTTAAGGTTATGAAGGGCGTTCACCGCCATCCGTTTCTAGTTCGGCAAGCGGAACGACTGAAGACTTTGACCGGCATGCCCGGCTTAAGCCTGAGTGACAGAGAGGTCTTGCACCCCGCCGTTCACAAGGAACTGATTCTGGAGAAACCGGATTTTCTCTACGCCGTCTTCATGCCTTGGATCGAGGGGAATAGCTGGCAAGAAATCGTGGAAGGCAAACAAACGTTAAGCAAGGAAGATTGTCTCACTCTGGCGCGTTCCCTTGCGCAGTGTTTAACGGCGTTGGAGGGCAAGGGGATGGCTCATTGTCAATTGACGGGCGAGAATGTGTTAATTGACGGCTCGCGGGAGCGGGTCGAGCTGGCCGATCTGGAGCATGTCTATGCTCCGGGTTGGGAGAAGCCGCCCCCGTGGCCAGCCACGACAACCGGCTACTCGCATCGTTCCGGCGGTTCGCCAGATTGGACGCCTCTTGAAGACCGATATGCGGGAAGCATCATGCTCGCGGAACTATTGGCGTGGCATACCGACGAAATCAGAGCTGCAGCCTGGGGAAGGAGCTTCTTCGATCCCTCCCCGTCACCTCGCAACGATGAACGCGCCGAATTGTTAGCCAATACATTGGAAGAGCATTACGGACGAATGGCGGCCGATCTGTTGCGGCGCGCATGGAGAGCCGAAAGCCTGGAGGATTGTCCTTCCTTTGCGCAATGGCAATCGGCAATCGCCGCGGACGTAGATCATATTGAAGCGGCAGAGCCAGCTTTGGCCGAGCCATCCGCCGCTCAACCGGCTGCGATGACGGATCGACGGTCTCCGGAGCTGCCTGAACGAAATCGCGGCGTCGCGGAGTTCGCAGTCGCCGTTCCCGAACCCAGCCCTACGCCAGCCAGAGGTAAAGCCGACGCCATTTACCATTACGCATGGGTGGCGGCATGGGCGGCGATCGGCTTAGCGTCCGTCGTATCGATGTTCGCTTATCTGCTTTAAGCATACTAATTCAATCTACCAGGAGGATATCGATGTCAAAGCTCATCAAGGTTACGCCGGAAGAATTGGAGCGGATCGGAGACCGCTTCTTGAAGTGCAGCGATCAGAACCGTTCGATGGCCAAGGAATTGGACCAATTGATCAACGGCCTGAACGGACAGTGGCAAGGGGTCGCGAAGGAACGTTTCTATACATCCTACAAGGATGCGGACGAAGAGCTGAAGAATGTATCCGCATTGCTAGAGAACGTCGGAGATGAATTGAAAGCCATCGCGCTTCGGTTCAGAACCGCGGACGGGACGAGGTAGGAGGGAAAGCGAATGCCGATCAGACCGGACGTGGCAAGACTGGAAGCCCTCGCCTCCCAGCTCAGAAGCCAAAGCGCAAAGCTGGGGAGTTTGAATAACAAAATGCACGGCAGCGTTAACGCAGCCAACTGGGAAGGGCTGTCCTTCAATCGTTTCGAGCAGGATTACCATGAAATAAAAGCAACGATGTCAAGTACGGCTGCTCAGATGAGCAGCTATGCAAACACCCTTGATTCATTGGCTCACAGCTTCCGGATGGCCGATCTGGAGGCGGAGCGAATCGAGAGAGAACGGCAGGCCGCGGAAGCGGCAAGACGGGAAGCGGAGCGTCAAGCAGCCGCAGCGGCTGCAGCGGCAGATGCGGCGGCCAAAGCGCGGGCTTCGTCCAAATTCAAGAAATAGTCGGCCTAACACGAATTGACCGAGGAGAGCGATATGGCAAGATTACGTCCGAGAACCAAACAGTTTCTGATTGCGGGAGCGATCGGAGCCACCATTGTCCTAATACTGATGCTGACGGTCATTTATTTGGGCTACAGCCATATGAGCCGAGAGCAGCGAGAGCTGAAAGCGCGGCACCAGCAGGAAATCGATGAGGCAAGAGAAGTCATTAGGGAGTACGAGGCTTCGCACTCGACCGTGTGGCTGCTCGGCAAAGACATCGAAGCCGGTCATGTCATAGAAGAGGCGGATTTCGTCTCCGCGGAACTGCGGAGCGAGCTGCTTCCAGTCAATCTGGTCGCGAAGGAGCAAGCCATCGGCAAGGTGGCCAAAATTCCGTTAAGCCAACAAACCATGCTGGTCGACAGCATGTTGTTCGAGAACGGGAAGATCGCCGCGGATATCCGCTTGCACGAGTACTCACTCGTGCGCTTGCCGCTCATGCTGGGGGCGGGCGACTTTGTCGATATCCGAGTCAGCTTCCCTGGCGGTCAAGACTATATCGTCATGTCCAAGAAGAAGGTCGAGCATCTGGAGAGCGGCACAATCTGGCACGAGCTGAATGAGGACGAGCTGATGACCATGTCGAGCGCCATCGTCGACGCTTACGTCAACGACGCCTATCTGTACGCCATCGCCTACGTGGATCCCTACATGCAGCAGAAAGCTGTCGTCAATTATCCTATTAATCGAATCGTGGACGAGTTGATGGACAGGGATCCCAACATCGTCAAACGCGCTACGGGCGAGTTGGAGCGCAGGGAACGCGTTCGGCTGGAGAAGCAGCTGGAGGAGATGGACCCGCTGCAACGGGAGAAGTGGCGATCGGGAATGGGGGCCGGAGGGGCCGAAGGTTCCATCCGTTCAGAGAGCGGGGTCCAAGAGCCGGATCAGAACGGCGAAGTATCTCCGGAGCAAGGAACACACCAGACGGCGCAGACCGGAGGCGATTCCGCTTCGAGCGGCAACGAATCGACGTACGTCTCGCCGGACAAGGGTCAGACGGCCAATAACCCGGATTCGGCGCAAGGGGCAACGGGGCCATCGGTTTCCCAGCCTCCGCCGATCACGGACGAACAGGAAATATTCGGGGTGCAGCCTGACAGTCAGCAAGAGTAGGAGGATAAGATGAAGACGGTTCAATTAATCGGAGCCTGCGAGAAGCACGATCTGCTGCTTTATACGGCCAAGCTGCTGGGAAGCTCCGGCGCGCGCGTACTGGTTGCCGACCATACTTTAACGGGAAATTACGCTTATATCGTTCCTATGACCAAGGAAAACGCAGTCATTACGGAATACGACGGCTTCGACGTGGCGCTCGGAGTCGGATCGCTTGGCCAACTAGAGGAAGCCTTGGCGGAGGTTGGAGAGTCGATCGACCTTTATGACTATTTATTGATCGACAGCGATACGTACGCCGGCGAGGGGGCTTGGGGGATCCCGGATCATCTCTATCTGGTGTCCGGATTCGGCCGTTACACCGTTCGTAAGAACGTGTCGATAATGGAGCAATACAGCGCGGAAGTCTCCGAGGATCGAGTGCGGCTGCAGCTCATTGTGTCTCCATATGCCGATTGCGGTCTGAGCGTCGGCGATTTGAAGGCCGAATTCGATCATCTTCCCTTGCGATGGGACGAGACGCACTATGAATTCTGGCATGACGAACGCGATTACGCTGTGGGAATCGCCAATCAGTATCGGGAGCGAATGACGCTTAGGGGACTGACAAGACAGACCAGAACGCAGTTGCGAGAACTAGCGGCTTCCATCGCCGATTGGGATCGCAAGACGGCGAACAGGGTCTACAGGAAAGCGGGGAAGAGACGATAACATGGGACAAGTGGCAATGTGGAGTCCGGAGAACCGCCAAGAAGCCAGCTCTTCTTGCATGTGCGCTTTATCCGCTTATATCGGATTAAACTACGAAATCAGAACGTTGACGGGGCATTCGCAGGCGAGAGGGCACGAGACGGAAAGGGCATTGCTGGCCGGAAGAAAACACGTCGTCGGAAGCTCGGCCTATGCGGATATCGGCATGGATGCCTTGGAGAGATTGGCTAGAACGATGAAGCTGTCTCCGGAGGGAGTCAAAATAAATTCGATTTCCCTCGAGAACGGGTACTTGGACATCGTGCCGGGCTGGGTTCGGGAGGATCGCGATTACAGGGATAGAATGGAAGATGCCATGCCTGCCATCTTCCATATGGCATCGCTTTATTATGATGCCGTGCTTACGGATTTGAGCGGCTCCGATTCCAAGCTCCGGGAGAAGTTGCTTCGTCAATCGCAAGCGGCAGTGATCGTGCTCAGGCAGGACATGAACGAGCTTGAACGATTTTTCTCCAAGGCGGACTGGGAGGCAGAGCTATACGGAGTTCCGTCCTTATTCGTTCTCGATCAATACGATTCCGAGTCCAAGTATACGGCGGCGAATATTAGGCGGCACTTCGGGCTCAAGCAACAAGTGTATGCTTTGCCCTATTGTACGGGGTACCGGGACTCGTATAACGACCGGGACGTGCTGAGCTGGATGAGAAGGCAAACGAACGCTGGCAGAAAGCAGGGTTCTTACGAATTCGTGCAAAGCTTGAAGAAGCTCTCCAGGGCCGTATTGGAGGCCATCGACGTCAATCCCGATTCCAAAGCCGCCGAGAGGGGCGTCATCTGATATGCTGTGGAACTTCATTCTCATGATCGCGATTCTGCTATCGTTAATGGGATATTTGATCTACAAATTCGCGTCTCCTTCTGCGGATGCCGCCGTCAAGAGGTCGGGACCGGACGACAAGCGCAAATATTCGGTCAAGGAAATGACGGCGTTCATCAAACGGACGTTTAACGAAATGACGGGCAGCGACCTCTATGATCTGGCTCTCGATCAAGAGGATTTCGAACGCAGGCAGCAGAAGCGGGCGGAGCTCAAAAGCGCAATCAAAGGAACGACGAGCGGGGATATTCACGACAAGACGTATGTCAAGAACGTCATGTTCGACGTCTTTTGCCGCCAATACGGCATGTCTGCCCATAACGTCGACTACGTGCTTCCTTTCGAAGACGAAGATCGACTGACCGACCAGGACAAGTTCGATATTCTGCTTCATGTATGGAAGAAGTCGCATGGCTATCGCGCGCTGCCGGCCCTTATCGAGAAGTACGGGCTGGATGCCATGAAGCGTGAGATCGAATCCGGCGAAACGCCGTCGTACATCATCACCTCTGAAGAAATTCGGCGCGTATACCAGCTAGAAATCACGGAGTCCTTACCATTCGAGGACAAGCTTGAAATTATCGTTCAGCGAATCTATCAGCAGTACAAAGGGTTTGGCGTCATCGACGAAATCCGGGACATGGCTATCGACGGGGTGTCCGGCGGCGTGTCCGGCCATGCAGGCGTTCCCGAGGATTTGGAGGACGAGCTTTCCTTAGGCCAAATGACGAAGGGCCCGGGGGGAGGGAAGGCCCACCAATCCGTGTGGATCATGTACAGGGGCAAGACGATCCACATGTCCTTCCTGTCTTTCGGTTCCGAGTTGGAGCTTAAGCGCGTATGCCAAAATATTTACAAGTACAACAACCCTGGGCAATTGACGGAAACGAATGGCTTTATCGTGAACGAGTTGAAGGACGGGTCGAGGATCGTCGTCATGCGTCCGCCGTTCGCCGAATCGTGGGCATTCTTTAATCGGAAGTTCGATCTGACCTATACCAGCCTGGAGTCGTTTCTTAATCCGCCGGGACAGGGGCAGGAGGAGGGCGTTCTCAATGCCGAGCTGCCGATCGATTTGCTTCCGTTCTTGATGAAGGGCGCGCGCGTAACCGCGATAACCGGCGATCAAGGGACGGGCAAGTCGACCCTGATGATGGCGCTGATGCGCCATATTTACGGCTGGCTGACCCTCCGCGTGCAGGAAATGTCGTTCGAGCTGCATCTGCGCAAGCTGTATCCGCAACGAAATATCGTCACGACGAGGCAGACGGACACGATAACGGGGCAGAAGGGCATGGACGTGCAGAAGAAGTCCGACGGCGCCGTCAACATTATCGGGGAGGTCGCCACGGACGAGCAAGCGGCATGGATGGTGCAAGCCGCTCAGGTGGCCAGCTTGTTTACCGTGTTTTCCCACCATGCCAAGACGTTCTTCCAGCTCGTCTTCTCCATACGGAATTCCATGGTCAAGAGCGGCATGTTCCGCAACGAGACGATCGCGGAGCAGCAGGTCGTGGACGTCATCCATTTCGACGTTCATCTGAACAAGGATGCGGACGGGCGCCGTTACATCGAACGGATTACGGAATGTATCCCCCTGCTGGAGAGCGCCGACTATCCGGACGATATCGGCTTGGCGACCAAGGAATTTTACCGCCGGATGACGGATCGCAGAACGTTCAAGCCGGTCGACATCGTCCGGTTCGAGAAAGGCGCTTACGTAGCGGGGGAAGCCATCTCCGAACGTAACCGTCTAGAAATGCTGAAGTACATGACCGAGGAAGACCGCACCGCGTTCCAGGCGTTCTTGGACAAGCATTGGGGGCTTGCCGGATGAACAATTGGACCATCGTAGGCATTCTGACGATCGGCGCTCTTGTCTTTCTGATGTTGTTCGCTTGGATCACGGTAAGGAAAGAAGGCGGCAGGCGCGGAGCAGCGGCCGCCATGGAGAACTGGCTGGACAGTCGGGCCGCGAAACGCAGATTCAATCGATTGTTGCAGTCGGCCTACGTTCGCTTGATTCGGGTTCCCGTTCTCCGGATTTATATCCGCAAGATCAGGAAGCGCCTGGAAATTCTACATGCACACGACGAGTACGCGATTCGCAGGGAAACGATGCGAATTTCGTTGATCACGATCGGTTTAACGCTGCTGGCGGTCCTAGCGTTGATCTGGCTAACGGACGGCTGGCTCTCGTATTTGTGGATCTTGCTCGCCACGGTCACGGCCAACGGCATTCTGGTGGATACGTTCGTGAACCGGGCGGAGGATCGCCTGCTCAAGCAGTCCGTTCTGTTGCTGGAGGATACGAGGCATCACTTTCAACAAACCAAGAACGTGGAGGAAGCCGTGTACGAAGCGGCGCAGACGGCGCCTCATGATGCCGGGAAGCACGGAGAGCGAGTCTACGAGGTGCTGACCGCCGAGAATCAGGAGGAAGCGCTCGAGACGTATTACGAGGTGGCGCCCAACCGTTATTTTCGATTGTTCGCGGGCATCAGCTACCTGGTATCCGAATACGGAGATCGTTACGTCAAGACGGGCTCCATGTATCTAAGCTCGCTGGCGAAGCTGGTGCAAGAAATCAATTACGAGATTTTGAGGCGGGACAAGCTGAATTATCTATTAAAGGGCTTGGCGGCCATCGCGATCGCGCCGGTGCTCGTTATGAGTCCGCTGGAGAAATGGGCGGAGACGTACTTTCCGATCATGAGCGATTTCTACGAAAGCAAGACGGGCATCATCATCAAGGTCGTCTTTTTTGCCGTCGTCCTGATCAGTTATTTGTTGATTCGCAAAATGCTGGAACATGACGAAGCCCGGTATTCGGCCAAAAATAAACGCTTAAATTGGGAGAAGTTTCTTTACGAGCGAAGGCCCATTGCCATGCTGGTGAACCGAATGGTTCCTCCTCCTTTCAAGCGTCTGCATTTTCAAATAAGCATGCTAATCAAGCAAGCCAACTCGCCGCTCACGCTGGAATGGCTGTATGTCCAAAGATTGGCGGCTGCCGTCTGTTCCTTTGTACTGGTCATCGGGCTTGCCGTATATCTGCACGTCAACGTCGTGCAGGCCACCTTGCATAATCCGTTGCAAGGCATGGGCATGTTCGGCCAGCTCTCTGAGGAAGATGTCCAGTTAGCAGAGGAGCGGGCGGCCTTCGACCGCGAGATGATTCGGCAATTGCAGCAGCAGGAGAAGGTAACGCATCAAGGCATTATCGAGCTGGTCAGCCGACAAACGGAGCAGGATGCAAGCGAGCTGACGGTCATTCAAAGCGCGAAGCGCATATTGGCCAAGTACAACGTCATATCGAACGAGTACTTCAAGTGGTGGGAGCTGCTGCTCGCGGCCGCGGTCAGCGTGATCGCCTATCAACTCCCGGTGTGGATGCTTCAGTTCCAGCGCAAGATGAGGCAAATCGAAATGCAGAACGAAGTGGATCAATTCCACACGATGATTTCCATCCTCGCGGAATTCGAGCGGATCAGCGTCGAGACGATCATGGAGTGGATGGAGAGATTCTCGATCATCTTCCAGGATTCGATCAAGAATGGGCTGAACAACTACAGCGGGGGCCCATCGGAGGCGCTGGAGACGATGAAGGACGAATCGCCCTTTATTCCGTTCGTCCGTATTATCGAGAAGCTTCAGCTATCCATCGAAAAAATTCCCGTCAAGGACGCCTTCGACGACCTGGAAATGGCGAGGGAATATTATCTGGAGAAAAGAAAAGAGCATAACGCCCGCGTCATCGAGCAGAAGGCTGCCTTCGGCAAAATCGTCGGTTTCGTCCCGTTCGGCTATATCGTATTCCTCGATTTGGTGCTGCCGATGCTCTACCTAAGCGTCGTGGAGATGGGCAATTCCATGCGGACGATCTCGGGCGTGTAACCAACCACTTATCATGAACTAGCAAAGGAGATTAAATAGTTATGAATAACGCACAACGCGCGCTATTAATCGCGGCAGGATTGTTTCTTACGATTGCGCTCATCACCCTCGTCGTCAATCTGTTCGGATCCGCTCAGGAGGCGTCCAAGCAGGCCCAGAACGACTTCTCTTCCATGCAGACCGAGCTGTCCAACGCGGCGTTCGACGGTTACGACAATACGACGTTGACGGGCAGCCAGGTGTTGAACGCGATTCGGAAATATTTGAGCAAAGACGCTTTCGGCATTCAGGTTACTACGGGCAAGAATCAAGCCGCAGGTGAGGGTGGCGCCTGGTACAACAGAGAAGTTATGAGTGACGGTTCTGTGAGTACTGGATATGAGTATATTTCAGTTGCCCCTGCGTTAGTAGAATCGTCGAGAGAATATATTAATCCAAGCGGTCAGTTTAAAGGGAAAGTATTAAGGGATAGTAACGGCGTCGTAAGAGGACTTTCGTTCACGCAACAGTAGGATGACATGCAGCAAACGCTAAAGCTCGCCGCCTTCTTTTTACTGTTTCTAGTCGCATTGACCGCCGCGTTGGAGCTTGCCCGGTCGGACTCGCTCGGCATCGAGCATGCCGAGCGATTGATTGCGGCGCAGGATCCCAGCGTCGCTTCCCGATCGTTGGCGAGCGAACAGCTGGTGTCCGGCGCCGAGGTTCTGCAATCCATTTTCCATATCAAAGAGATAGGCGCCGCCATCGAAGTAAGGTCGGAGGCTGGAACCTCCCACTATTCACCGGATCTGGATGCGGAAGACGCGGATCTTTCGATTATCGATCTGCAGATCCGATATACGAAAACAATTGTTAGAGACGATGAAGGTCAAGTCGCGCTCGTCTTGTTTCGTGCGAAGGAGGAGTAGCCGTGTCGAACGCACTATCATTAACCGCTGCAGCCATTGTCGCCTGCCTGCTTCTCTATATTTATCCCATTGGCAAGAGCTACGAGCAGCAGGATCAGATCGCTTACTCGATCGCGTACAAGGCCGTTACCAAATTCACGGATGCCGTCAGATCGAAAGGCTACATCACGCCCGTCATGTACAACGATTTTATGGCGGAGCTGGAAACGAGCGGAAACCTATATCGCGTGGAGCTGCAGCATGATCGGAAGCTGTACAATCCGATCTACGCCGATCCGGCGGATCCCTCCTCCTTTCAGACGGACTTCGAAGTCTATTATCAAAGCAGCTTTTCGGAGGACATCATGGAGGTGCTGTTCCCGGATAACGCAACCCCGGCCGCCGATCCAGCCCGCCGTTATTTATTGAAGCAGTACGACTACTTCTCGGTGAAGGTGGCCAATACCAATACGACCAAGGCCGGCCTGGTCAAAAATATGCTTCATCTATCCGATTCCGACGCCGCTCGCATTCTGATTCCATACGGCGGGATGGTGTTGAATGAAGACTACTAGCTTCGGACTGCTCAGCTTCTTCTCTCTCATTCTTGTCATTATCGTTCTCCCCATGCACGTTCAGAACGACAACCGTTTGCGCGCCCAAGAGAGAGTGCAGGAGAATGTCGTGTATTACGACGGGGCGCTGAGGGCGGCAGTTCAAGATGCTGGTGTCGCTCTGGCAAGCAACGAGAGGCAAATCAGGGAGCGGGACGTCCGGTACGAGTCGGAGAAGAAGTTCCGGCCGGATAAGGAGCTGGCCGTCGAGACATTCTTTCGCACCCTGCACGTGAACTTCGACATCGTGGAGGATCCGCTCGCGCAGGAGCTGCTGCATCGTTACATTCCCGCGGTATCCGTCATCGATTACGACGGGTTCTGGGTATATGCGGACGATGAATTCGACAATGCCGCTGGCGAGATGACCGTCAAACCCGTCTGGTACGCGAAGAAGCCTTACGCGTATGCCGACCGCTTTGGCAACAGCCTCTCGTTTACGCTGGACGACTATGTCTATGCCTATGACGCGGCTACGCAATCGTGGCATCAAGGCCAACGCGGGGACGTGAACGCGGAGACGGGAGGACGTATCGCTCTGCTAGGCGACGCCGATACGTTCGATCAGGTGCGAAGGCTGACCATCGTGCAGACGATTCAGAGCGAGCTGGAGCATTACATTAACGATCATAACGAGCGGACCAGACGACTCGGCTACACTTATACGTTCACGCTCCCAACGATTAGCCAAGAAGAATGAAACAACACGATCGACGATGTGGGCTTCATCGCCTTTCTGCAAGGCGTCCCCGCTGGCAACGGCTATTACAACAATTACGCGTTCGGCGGAGGCCGTCTCGTGAAGAAGCAAGAGATATACGGCGCATCCGTCGGCGGTAGGAAAGTGTATTATCGCGCCGGCTGCGGTCATTCCGCGGATATCGCGGACGAAATCTTTTGGTCGGAGAAGGAAGCCGCGCGTAACGGTTATTATCCGGCGCTCTGCGATAACGTCTCGCCGTAATAGCCGGCAATCGATTTGAATTGCATCTAGATAAAGGAGGCATTGGCATGTCCGAGTCCTTAAAGCTGTTGCCGTACGCGATGACGATCATGCTGTACATGGCCACGTCCGCGATCGGCATCGTCTTGTACATGAAATGGAGAAACAAACATTATTTGAACTTTGCCGGGGCCGCCGCGCTTGCTTTCGCCGTTTCCCTCGGGACGTATTTCCGTTACGAACGGCTTGACGAAATGTCGATGTTTCTCTGCGGAATGCTCGCATGTTCGTTCGCTGCGCAGCAAGTCGCCTACGTTCGGCTGTTCCAGCCGAGGAAGACGGACAAACAATATGTCTTGCTGGCGTTCGCCTTCCTATCGGGCATAGCGGCCGCTGTATCGTTGTCCAATCCACCGCTGGTTTCCTCGTACCTGCTTATGCTTCTGAGCATTGGAATAGGCGCGTTTGCTTTTACGGTAACGGCCCGCCAGCTAGGCAATCGCTTCAAATACAAGGCTTCGCTGGCTCTGTACGCTTGTTACGGCGTCTTAAGCTGGCTATCCGTCGTCACCGGCAGGGCCGACGTCAAGCATTTGGGGATGCTCCTGTTATGGGGAGCTCAGCTGCTATTGTTCTTGCTGCTCATCGAGAGAATGATCGAGCTGATGCAGGCGGCCACCTACTCGTCATCCAGAGACGAGACGACCGGACTCTTCAACGCCCGTTATTTCCGGCAGCTGGTCGCTTCGCACGCGGGGGCCGGCAAGCCGGCTTCGCTAGTATATGTAAAGCTGAATCAGGCCGAAAGCTACAAGGCGAGCAACGGCATCGCGGCTTATCACCATCAACTGACGTTAGCCGGCAAGCTGGCCAAGGAAATCAGCGAAGGCGTCGGGCATGCCGGAAGACTCGACGATGAGGGCATCGCCATCCTGCTTACGGATGCCATCCCCTCGACGGCGAAACGCGCGGAGCAGCTCAGGCAGCGCATAGAGGACGTCACCGAGCTGACGGCAAGCATCGGCTACGTGACGGGACAAGCCGTCGCGACGGAAGCCGAATGGCTGATTCAGGCCAAGCAGGCGGCCGAATTGGCCGAAACGGCAGGGGGAGAACGGGCCGTAGGTCAAACGTTCGTTAAATCCGCGAAGGGCGGAATCGGGAAAGGGGAGCAACTGCGCACATGAACGCGATTATCTCAACGGCGGCGCATGCGGCCGAGGCAAGAGAGGCTATCGGCGGCGGCGAAGTCAGCTTCGAAAAGCTTGGAACGTTCGACGAGCCGTCATTTCTTCAGCACGTTATGACCATCGCCACGCTTCCGATCCAGTGCCTCGTCCTGGATCTTGATAGTGCCGAAGAGGCCGTCTTTATGGAGGGCTTGCAGACGTATCGTCAGCTTAGGCCGGGCACGAAAGTTATCCTTCTGGCTCTGCAGCGCCCGGCGACGGATGCGGCGGTCGCCAAGCTGACCAAGTCGGGTCTCGAGGTACGAACCGTCGGCGCCATCGCTGCGGAAGAGCCCGAGCCGGAGGAGGACGGCGGCAAGCTGACAGGGGCAATCACCAAGCTGGCTACCGCTTTGAACCAACCGGCATTGATGGACAGCCCGGATGCGTTGGTCCTCGATTTGCCCCAAGTGCCCATGCAGGAGAAGGTCGTCGTCCAGCGCAAAATCATCGGTTCGGTCATTATCGGAGTGACAGGCGTCGAACCGCGATCAGGCAGCACCCACTTGGCAATCATGATCGCCAATTATTTGAACGGCCTGGGCAAGAGCGTGGGACTCATCGAAGCCAACGGCTCCGGGGATTACGCCAGAATCGAGCAAGCTTACGAGGGCATTAAGGGATACGTCGGGCAGTCACGCAGCTTCGGCATTCACAAGACCGATTACTACAAGACGGTCAAGCCCTCCGAGCTGACGTCCCTTCTGGCGCAAAAATACGATTACATCCTATTAGATATCGGATATTCGGAAGACGCGGCATGGCTGGAGGAATTCGCCAGAGCGGATCTGCAGCTTGTCGCGGCGGCGGGAATCGATTGGAGACAGTATCGCAATCGGGCGTTCGCGGACAAACATAAGCGAATGGATCAGTCGCGCTGGATCTACGCGGTTCCCATGTCCGACGAACTGACCGTAGGAGACGTCAAGAAGCAAATGGCCGGCAACGAGGTCGTCCGGGTTCCTTATCATGCCGATCCCTACAGAAGCCAGAAGGATTCGGATTCCGCGCTCGGGCAGCTGCTTAAAGCGTATATCGGGGACAAAAAAGCGGCCGTGCCCAAAGGACTTATCTATGGCTCGTTAGCTGCGTCGTTCGTCGTCATCCTGGTGCTCGCGACGCTCCTCGCCTTGAAGTAGACGAAAGGACCAAAGGAGAATCGGAATGAATGATATAAACGAAATCGCATATCCCCTGACGGAAGAAGAATTGTTCTTTTTGACGCGCATGATGAGCTTGAAACCGGTCTTTGGGGCAAACGATCCATATAAGGGATTCCTGGTAGACGAGATCGAGGAACGATATGACGTAATCGAGAAGGACTTGCTTGCGAAATTGTACCTATTAAAGGGAGAAGACGGCGGGCTGGAGATGGCTCCCTTGCTTGGAGCATGCCTGCTCGCATGCGGCGCAGACGACGGTATTCAATTGGCCAAACGAACTGAAGCGGGACGAGTCTACCAAGCGAATCTGTACGTCACTCCGAATATTGTAGCCGAGATCACGCCGGATGACGGCAAGGAGGGAGCGCTTGTCATCCGACCTTTGGCTTCGGCGGAGGATACGCTTGGCGAGCTGTTCGGCTTCTTCCCCGAAGAAGCGCCGACCAAGCGGCAATGGGCCGTCCAGTTGCGGGACATGGACATGGAGGAATGGGCGGCCTTGCCCGTTCAAGAGCAATCGAATCGCCTGCTTGCGGGGGGCCTGGATCCGGACGCCGCGTTCGAAGCCGTCCAAGCCTTCCGGCTTCGCGACAGCCAGGGCGCCATGCGGAAGTGGAAACGCGAGGCCAGACACTGGCTGGCTGCCGGCATTCAATACGTCGGCCATGGAGAGAAAACATTCCTGGCCAGCGAGCAGCCGGGCCGGTCTCTGCGAATCGAGACTTACAAGGTTAAGACCGTGGACGAGTTTCTGTCTTCTTTTGCCGGGAGATTTGTGGGAGAGGCGGGAGCAGGGGCGGGCGAGGAAGAGGAATAGTTGAGTTGTTATTCGCGTTAATCTAGGGGGAGCGAATGAGTGTTCATACAACTAGACCGTAGAACGGTCGACGAGAGCGCGGAGGAGCTGAAGGCGGTCCGGCGGGAGCTGGAGTCGGTGCGCGGCAGCTTGCGCAACGGCTTGAATAGTCTGAGCAGCGATACAAGGTACCGCTCCGACGTCGACGGTCCGCATCGGCGGATCGAGCGCCTGCTGGAGCAAATGGAGGGCGATCTGGAGATCTTGTCGGCCTTTGCCCGGCGCAAAGCCGAAGAGCTGGAGCAGGCGGATACGAACGGCCGGCCGCAATGGAAGGACAAGTTGAAGAGCTTTCTTCGTTCGGCGGGCGATACGCTTACCTTTATCCCGAAGGTCGGCTTTCATGTCAGCGTGGGCATCGTAAAAGGTGCCTGGGGCATGGTGAAGGGCATAGCGGAGCTGGCGTATCACATGAGCCCGGCCGTCATCGCCTACAAGTGGATGACGGATCCGCAGGGGCAGATCGAGGCGTGGCGGATGCGGGCGGACATGATTATGCATCCGGGCCGAACGGCCAAGGCGATCTGGGACATGGTGAAGACGGACTGGCATACCCGCGTGTCGGGAGGCAATACGGCATCGCGAGCGGAGTACGCCGGGGAGATGCTCTTCAACATCGGCTCCATGTTTATCGGCGTCGGCGCGGCCGGGGCGGCGGGCAAAGCGGCTGTCGCGCTCAACTCCGCGTCGAAAGCGGCCAAGACGGCACAGCTGGCCAAGTCGGCCGGTTATACGGCGAAGCTCGCGAACGCGGGGACGAAGGTCAGGGATGTTGTGATTCAAGTGGGAAGCCGCGTGAAGAGCGCTGCGGTCAGCCGCACGGCTTCGCTTGGCCGGTCAGCCGTCAGCGCTGTGCAGCAGACGGCACTAGCGACTACGAACGCACTGTCCAAGATCGGCCGTGGCGCGCGGGAGGGTATAGCGAAGCTCGACGTGAAGGGGAGAGCGGCAAGCCTCGTCGGCGACCCTATCGACACCGGCACGGGCGCGCAGGTCATCGTACAGCCGCTGCTGACGCTGCACGGCGCGTCGGATTGGCCGTTCGAGCTGCATTACAACAGCTTGGTGCTGGAGAAAGGCGTGCTGGGCAAGGGTTGGTTCCATACGTATGAGCTGTGGCTGGAGCTAGTTGAGGAAGTGCAGGAACCAGCGTTGAAACCGAGTATAACGCTGTGCCGGGGGCCGGGACGCCGCCACTTATTTGTGCAAGGTGAGGATGGTAGCTACCGCAGCGCGGATGAAGCGGTGCAGTTCGACCGAATCGTGCACGATGGCGAGGGATACACGCTATCGCTGCGGGAAAGCGGCGAACATTACCGGTTCACGTCAGATGGAGCACTCGCCGGCATGCGTAACGCGCTCGGCCAGTGGCTGCGTGCGACGCAAGACGAAGGAAGACTGAGCAGGCTGACGGACGAAGTGACGGGGATGTCGCTTGTTTTTGCCTATGAAGGGGATCGGCTATGCCGCGTCAGCGATGGCAGCCGGGAGATATCGCTGGCTTACAACGAGAGCTGCGAGCTCATCCGTTACATCGAGCCAGTCGGCCATGCGGTGGCGTTCACGTACACGGAAGCCGGTCAAATCCGGGATTGCCACATCGGGGGCGAGCTGCATTACGTCAACACGTATAGCGAGCAAGGAGCGATCATCGCACAGCAAGACGGCACCGGAAGGTTAACGAAGCTGGATTATGACGAGACGAGTCGTCCGGATTACGTTGTCACGACGGTAACGGATCGCAGCGAACGGACTACGATTTATGTACACGACGAGAAGTATAGGCTGGTAGAGGTCATTCGTGCGGACGAGTCAGAGACGTACACGTATAACGAAGCAGGACAAGTCACGGCAATGGAGAACGGCGCCGGCGAGCAGCAACGTGTGGCGTACGATGCTGCAGGCAGGGTCAGCTGCATCACCGATGCGTTAGGCAATGAAACACGCTTCGCGTACCGTGCAGATGAGGACCATGCCAAACCGGTGTCCCGGACGGATGCGCTAGGAGGCGTCACGCATTATGCTTATGATGAGGCCGGCCGTTTAACCCGGATCGTTCGCCCTGATGGCGAAGAGGCACGCGCTACCTACACCGAACACGGGCAACGACTGACGGAAACCGCGTTCGGCGGCGCGACGACGACGTATGGCTACGACGCAAGAGGCCGTCTCGTCGCCGTGACGGATGCGGAAGGCAGAAAGACGACCATCGGGTACGACGAGACGGGCCGGATGACGACGTTCCGCGATGCGTCGGGACATACAACAACGCAAGCGTATGACGGCAACGACAACCTCTTAACAGTAACGGATCCGCTCGGAAGAACCTGGCAGCAGCGTTACGATGCCATGGATCGCCTTGTGGAAGTGGAGCGGCCGTCCGGCGCGACAACGCGGTACGGCTACGGCGTCCATTCGGCGCCGGAGCGACTAGTTGATGCGCTAGGCGCTGAGACGATCATCGAACGGGATGGCGAAGGCCGCGTACTGCAAGTGACGGACGCGGAGGGGCGTCACCGGCGATATGGCTACGATGCGTCGGGCCGCCTTGCGTATACGGAAGACGGACTGGGCAATCGGCACACGCTTGCTTATGATGCCGCCGGCCGGCTGAAAGAGGCGCGCGATGCGCTTCATCAGTTGACGGAGGCGATCACGTACGATGCGGCGGGCAATCCGGTCGCGGTGACGGGCGCTTCGGGTCAGGCAGCGACGTACCGGTTCAACGCGCTGCGCCAGGCGACAAGCCACATCGACGCGCTCGGCCGAGAGACGACGTTCGCCTACGATGCGGCGCAGCGGCTGATCGAGACGCGCGAGGCCGGAGCGGCCGTGTACCGGCAAGCGTTCGGCGCGTCTGGCGAGCTGCTGAGCCAAATCGACGCCAACGGCAACGAGACGCGCTACCGCTATGACCACAGCGGTCGGCTAGTGGAAGAGACGCGCGCGGATGGCGGCGTCAGCGCCTTTGCGTATGATGAGACCGGACAGTTGACGTCGACCACGACGCCAAGCGGAAAGGACACCACGTATACCTACGATGCGGCAGGACAGTTAACAACACAAACAGATGATGCGGGCAGCCTGTCGCTTACGTACGACGTAGACGGCCGCGTCACGGGCATCGAGGAACAAGGCAAGCGAGCAGAGCGGCAGTACGACGCGAATGGTCGACTCACCCGGTACATCGACAGCCGCGGGTATGTGATTTCCTATGTCTATGATCGATCAGGCCGAATGACGGCCATGACCTATCCGGACGGCAAAGAGGTGCAGTACCGCTATGACGCGGCCGGCCGCCTGGCCGAGGTGCGAGATTGGGCGGGACGTCTGACGCGGTATCGGTATGATGCAAACGGACGTCTTATCCAGACGGATCGTCCGAACCGAACGGTGGAGCAGCGGATGTATAGCGCATCAGGGGAACTGACCAAGCTGCAGGATTGGCGTCTGCCCGGGATTCCGCTGCAGCAGCTCACGTACGGATACAACGCGCTGGGACAGATCGTCGCGGAAGGCGAGAAGCAGTATCGCTACGACGAGCTGAGACGACTGGTCCATCACGCCTCGCCGGGCAAGAAGAGCTGGTACACGTATGACGCCGGCGGCAATCTGACGGAGACCGGCGAGGAATGCGCGGTTAGCGCAACTAACGCAAGCAGATTAACCGATTCGTTCACATACGGCAAAGATAACCGGCTGCGGACGTGGGGCGATTTCCCCGCTGAGTTTGATGCCGAAGGCAACCTGCTCTACGTCACGGATGGCGTAGGCGTCGATGCGTACGAATACGATGCCCGCAACCGGCTCACCACCTCGGCAACGGCCCGGTATGTGTACGATGCGGAGAACCGCCGGATCGGGCAAATCGAACAAACGGAGCAGGGCGAGCGCGAGACGCAATACGTGTGGGATCCATCGAACGCGCTGGACGGCCTGGATCATCTGCTCATGGAGCTGGACGGTGACGGAAACCCTTGCGCGTATTATGTATACGGCCATGGTCTGATCGGCAGGGAGGATGCGACCGGACGCTACCGTGCTTACCACTATGACGCGAGAGGCAGCACGACGCTGTTAACCGATGAGCAGGGACAAGTGACGGATCGCTATACCTATGGCGTATACGGTGAAGCCGAGGGGCATGAGGGCAAAACCTGCCAGCCATACCGCTACAATGGCCGGGACGGCGTGCAGACGGATGCGGACGGACTACTTTATATGCGTGCCCGATACTACCATCCACGACTGAAGCGTTTCTTGAATCGCGACGTGGTGCGCGGCAGCCTGATGGACGGTCAGACGTTTAACCGTTATGCCTATGTAAATGGCGATCCGATTGGCTATGTGGATCCGCTTGGTTTGTGTAAAGAGTGGTCGGATACACATAAGTATACGTCTGCAGTTGGTGGAACAGGGAAGTATAGATTTGGTGGTTCAGGGTATCTTCAAATGTTTGCGGCTCCTAAGGGGACGGGAGAAGGTCTAGAACTATACCGCCGAACAGCTAACATTGGTGAGTTTAGTCATTTGAAAGTCCCTATGCAATTAAGAGAAGTTAAGCGTTTAGCAGAACAAGCAGGAATTGGATTAGATAGTGTTAAAGTCAATATAATACGAGACCCTGAAATGATTCGTTTACCACATGCAGGCTGGGCTAATCCTAACGGTAAAGAAATTCAACTATATCCCAATGCATTTATGAATGAAGAACAATTAGTTAAAACCTTAGCTCATGAAAGGACTCATATTTTCCAAGTTAGACTTTACGGAGAAGCAAAAGATATTCCAATGTTAGATAAATTCGAGGAAGGGGCTTATGGGATAGAAAACACGTTTTGGAATTATTTTAATAGAAAGGGGAAATGAAGATGGTAAATCCTCATTTCAAAAAGTGGCTTCAGCTTGCAGAAACAGTCAAAAAAGCAGTTCCAGATAGTCTCTTGTTAAATTGCCCTAACTGTAGCAGTCATAATATTAAGTATGAATTTATTGGAGATGATCAGAAGAGAGAGGGGTACTTTTTAATTTGGTGTAATGATTGTTTAGAAGGATTGCACATTTCAAGGATTGAAATTCCTAAGCAAGCAAAGATAATACCATTTGGAGCACCTTCAGAACTCACTTCACATATTCCAAATTTTAAAAAAGTAGATCCATAACTTTTAATCGAAATAACCTTCAACCGTTTACCTGCGTAAAATGGCGATCCGGTTGGATAGGAGAGAAATGAATAAAAACATGATTTATGGAGAATTTTTGTACATTGGATTTGTAGCTGAAAAAGGTAGAGTATATAGCCAAATACACAAGTATTCGTATAGAAAAATGCTAAAGATACAAGTTGAACACTGGAATAGAATGATCGTTAGGATGAAAGAGAGCAAATGGAGTGATGAGGATGAAAATGCAATAAGAGATTTTATAAATTTCTTGATAAATGAAGAGAAAATAGGTAAATTTTATAATGTTGAATCAGCTAAAAAAACGGATTATAAAAAAAGAGTAGATTCAATGTACAAAATAAATATCCATGAAAAGCAAGAAAAGATAATAATTAATTTCATGGAGTGCCTGGTTAAAGAGTTAATAGAATTATTGAAACCGAGGTTTATGGTTGGAAAAAATCAGATTCATATAACGATAAGAGCGCTGCACAACCTTCCAAAATATTTTCTATATGGTTCCAAAACCTTTGTACATTTAAATGAGACAGTTGCCGATTTTCATGACATTATAATGGATGCTATTCATAACATGGATGAGTCAACGAAACTAAGATACTTGAATAAATATTATGAAATGATGGATATGAGTGACCATTTAGATCAAAAATGATTTAGAAATTCCGGGTTAGTTCCAGTTGGCTCAGGGTTTTAGTTGTAAAAGCAATGTAATGGTTTTTCGAATAAATTAAACTTGTTTGAAGTTACTAGGCTAATGTCTCGATGTTTTCTGTGAATCTAAAGTTAGGAGAGAGCAAATAGATGAAAAAATACGACTTAATATTGGCGATCATCGTCGCCGTATTGTCGATTGGCACCATTGCCTATGCAGCAAGCAATCATAAAGCAGAGCAGGCTAGTTTTGCGGATACAACAGGTCACTGGGCTGAAGCATCCATCACGAAAGCAGTGGAGAAAGAGTATGTGACCGGCTACCCGGATGGCACCTTTCGTCCAAATGCAAAGGTGAGCCGGGCTGAATTTATGAAAATGGTCGTCGCCGCATTACAACTTCCTGTCACGGGCAACACATCTGGTTCGAGCTGGTATATGGCGTATGCTGATGCCGCTATTGCGGCCGGTGCCCACGATGCAAAAGACTTTCCCTCTACGGCTTGGAATGCGGAGATGAACCGGCATGAAATGGCGAGAATGGCGGGAAGAGCGCTAGGTAAGAAAGCGGTAGACGATAAACAATGGATGTTGCTTGCTACTTATGCAGGTTTAATAAATGGAGTGGACCAGAAAGGCACGCTCGACGAAACCAAACCGATGACGCGTGCACAGGCCGTGACGGTTATCGAGCGGTTGCTGCAGGTAAAGGGTGGCGCGAAGCTGCCCAAGGATAAATACGCGGTGTCCAATGCAGATATTTTGTGGCATAAGACGAATATTCTTACTACGCTTCCTTATTTTTTCAATTTGAACAGAATAATTGACATGTCTGACAAATCATTAACCGTTTCCGCTAATAACGGTAATTTTGTATGTACAGTTTCTAAGTATGTTGTGGTTGATATTGAAGATCCTCATGATCCGAACCGGGGGTTATTAAAAGGGGTAAAATATCGAAATGATAAGGGTATTCTAGTTGCACCAAAAGATGGATTTGCATTAATTTCAGTCAATCACCTAACCATTAAAGAAAATAAACTTAATTTATCTTATATCCAAGGTTGCAAAATTGATACGAATCTTACCCTTTATGATAATCAGGGAAAAGAAACCCGTCTTCCTGGGCTAGGTTTTTATGATGAACCTATAAGTATTCAATCCATTCCAGTGAAGGGAATTAAGGATTTTAACTTCACATATTATACAGGAATCATGATACCTAGAGGAGAATTTTCAGCTAAAATCATAGGAGATCTAACCATGCGTGGCATTATTGAATTCGGTCATAGTTCTCTCACACTTACGCATGGTTGGTATGCTTCAGGAATAGGGATTGGGAAATGACTAGAGCAATATGCATCCTTGTCTCCATTCTTCTCCTTCTGTCAGTATTTCCGAAAATCGCAAGTGCCGCAGAGTCTTCGCGAATTGTTAAGGAGTTTACCATTCCAAACCATGAACATGTCGAAGGGGACCGATATTTCAGCTACAAATCTAGCATTACAGATTTGGGGACGGTAACGGTGCCAGAAATTGCTGGCAAGAAAATCTCTCAGGTGCAACTTTGGAATGGAAAAACGAACGTATATCTTAAACATCTAAGTGCTTCTTCTGGTAGCGTGTACAACGTTGGCACGATATTCCCGAATGAGACATTGCTTGCGGAAGGAGATTTTGACTCGTCAGAGGGCTACTTTGCTTGGTTTAGGGGAGCTACAAGAAAAGAATTATGGGCGTACGATTTAAATGGGGTAAGACATTGGCGTTTACATAATTCAATTGAGGACAAACCTCAGGCAAATGGTAAATTCTTCAACACAATTGATATAGAAAATGCCCCGCTAGAAAGTGATTTTCAAACAACTGGAAACCTCCCTGCTGGATACTCTCCTAGTAAGCCGGAAATGCTGAATTTCTTACAGGACGAAGTAAATGGGAAGGCAAACTGGGGCTGGGCAGCAAGAAATATTGAAATTGATAATACAGTAATTAAAATTCCCGATGTAGTCCATAGCTTTGATGTTACAAAAACCGAGAAGCCCATATTTACAACCACGTATCTCGAAATACAAGATCCTAAATATGTTGGCGTCATACCAAAGGGAGATATAAAAGAAGTAGTACCTCCATTTTACACCAAAGGGGATACCCAGGTCCTAATGTTGTTTCTTCAAAAACAGCAATTAGTTCAGAGATGAAAGCAAAGATCTTGGAAGGACAACGAAAGGCTCCAAAAAATGAACTAATAGGTGGGCATTCGCCAAATATTAATAATGCTAACGAGAGTTTTGCGGTTGAGGTTTTATCAACCAATGCAGATGGTACAAAGAATGTTGTTTTTACAAAGCAGTTCCCTGATGGAAATATTTCAAAACTCAAAAAGAGTACTCTATTTCCCGATTCATGGATTGATGAACAAATTCTCAAGATTATAACTGATGTAGGCAACACACCAGCTATCTCTACAAGATTGAGGGATGGAGCGACTTGGCATAGAGTAACTATTAATGGTGTAGAAATTGAAGTAATCAAAGTTGGAAATGATGTAACAAGCGGCTATCCAACAGGTACAGTTGGCGCGTCTCGCCCATCAGGTTTTTAAATCCAAATTATGTGGAGGCACCAAATATGTATAAAGAACTTGATAACCTTTTATCTGCGGATACAACGGTAGATTCTTGGTACGATGACGGTTGTGTCATTGCAAGTGAAATTCTTTCAGAGTTTAGCCCAAATGATTGGAAAGAATTATCTAATAAAGTGTTAAGTAAACCAGTAGAATGGCAGAGAAAGTTAGCATATTGTTTGGATAATAAGTGCAATGAACATGAACTTGAAATTTTAATATCCTTGCTGAGTACTCATGATACAGAATTATTTGAGATATGCATAGACACACTAAGAAGTTATTCAAATCAAGAAAGTAAAAAAGTAATATTGAGTAATCCCCTGATTCTACAACGTGTAAATAACTTATTGCCCACTGCTAGCATACCAATAAAGAAAATACTCCATGATTTCCTTTCGAAATTTCATTCATAATACCATCATTTAACATCTAATGCTCTCAGACTTTGATTGGCTTCATGCCTTTGAAGGTTTTCTCTTGGAGATGTGTGCTGCCTAGTACAGAATGAATCGAGTGGCTGAATCCAATTTGCCGATTTTTTCAATTATCGTCAGTTTGTCGGTTTTCAAATTCGTTCACAACAAATAATCTAGCATACAGATTTGGTAGCGGTAAAGATTTCAGATATTTCAGGTAAGAGGCGATGACGTTCAGTCACAGTAAGTTACGAGAACCCACGCACAACCAATGAAGCAAAATCTGTGTGAACAAAAAAGGAGAGAAAGTAAACCCATGAAAAATAAAATGCTCACCCTACTGTCATTTACTATATTAATCGCAGCGCTAGGACTTGCAGGTAGCCATATCTATGCAGAAAATGAAGAACAGCCAACGATCGTGTTCACGGATGTGTCCAACCACTGGGCGAAGGAGACGATCGGACAAGCCGTTGCGAAGGGGTACGTCGAAGGTTTCCCCGATGGGACGTTCCGCCCGGAAGAGAAAGTGAGCCGCGCGCAATTTACGAAGATGGTGGCAGTAGCGCTGGAACTGCCGGTAACGGGAGAGACAACGGGCTCGAACTGGTATAAGCCGTATGCGGATGCGGCTGTGAAGGCTGGGATCCATCAGTCGTCGGACTTCAAAGCAGATGCTTGGAATACGGGCATGATCCGTAATGAAATGGCCCGGATGGGTGCAAGGGCGATCGGAGAGAAAACGGATGATGAGAAAGAATGGTTCTATCTAGCCACTAATGCCGGGTTAATTAATGGAGTAGACCAATACGGAACGATTGCTGAGCTTCATACAATGACACGAGCCCAAGCGGTAACGGTAATCGAACGTGTATTAAAGGTTCGTGCGGGAGAGAAGTTGGCATCCGACAAACGCGCTACTTCCCAGGCAGAGATCCTATGGCATAAAACGAATATGTGGACAATGCTTTCTCAATATTTTGGAAGAATCGACTTGAATATGAGTGATAAAAACTTATCCATAACTGCAGATAAGGGGAATTTTGCATGTCATTCTTCTAAATTAGTTGCAATTGATATGACTGACCCTAATGATCCTTACCGTTATATACTCAAGAATCTCAAAACGACAACATTAAAAGATCGATCAACTCCAATTGCTTTGCCGAAAGACGGATATGCGCTGATTTCCATTAATCATCTGAATGTGAAAGTAAATAATACAAATCTCTCGAGAGTAATGAGCTGTTACATTGATCCTTACTTTAAATTAAAGGATGCGAATGGTAATTCAGTTCCTGTTACTCAAGCGTATCACTTCAATGACAAAAACGAGTATGTAAACCAAGCGAGCATTAGAGTCAAAGATGTAAAAGATTTGTCGGTAACTTATTACTCCGGTTATATCCTACCAAAGGGGGATTATAGTTTGGATGGTCATATAGTTGTTCAATTCTTTCCATTTGGTGAGTTTCCAGGGGTTCCTATTATTCTATTTTGAATTAGGATGAGGGGAGATTTTAATGAAATTCATCAGAAGCATAATTTGTATAGTATTAACATTCAGTTTAGCGATTTCATATATGCCCATTCATTCATTGGCTGCGCCTGCAACTGCCATTGTAAAGGAATTAGACCCACCTAATCCGGTATTCATTGATGGGGACAAACATTTTTACTACACTTCCTACAGTCCGGATCTTGGTGAGGTTACCGTCCAGGACATACCAGGAAAAACAATATCCCAGGTGCAAATCTGGGATGCCGACACTAACGTATATATGAGTACGCTAAAAAAGAAAAGTGGCAACACATATAATTTGGGAAAGGTCAAGCACAAGCAAAAACACGATTTGAAGTATGAATTTCCTACAGGACAGGGGTATTTTGCATGGTTTAGAGCCTCGGAGCGGAAGGAATTATGGGCTTACGACTTGGATGGAATTCGTCATTGGCGGTTATATGACTCTATTGAGGAATTGCCTACAAACAACATTGCTCAATATTACAATACTAACTATACGGAAGTGCCTCAACCAAATCAATTTAAAACATCAGGTAATATTCCGACGTGGTATGAAGGAAAAAACGATGTTCAAAGAACGTTATTTCAATCTGATGAAGTGTCTGGAAGGGCTAATATTGCGTGGGCAAATCGAAACATTGATATTCCCCAAAATGGACTTCCATACCATTATAAAGATAGTCTAAATAAAGATAAAGCCTTCTATTTTGACTACACAAAAATAGATGCCTTCAAAGATAGTTATGAATACATTGAAAGTGGTATAAATTCACTGCCATTTGCTAATGTATACACTCACGCAAGTTTTAGTAAGTTGGATCTAGAGAACAAAAAGCTTACTCTATGGTTTAAATCAACGATGAGCGACAATCCAGAGGATGTCACGGAGGTAAATTCTCAATCAAAGGTAATTAAATATTATAACAAGTGGCTAGTAACACTAGAAGGCAGCGTATACAGCTACCCTAGGCTAAAGGTTGTTGCCTTCTACGATGACAAACCGCCAACAGAAACAGAGTGTGAAGAATCGCCGGCAGCCATTGTCGATGCGAACTACATGGACCCGCAAGCCACTGGCAGTATTCGAGCGGATCAACGAGGAGCAGAGCGATTTAATGTCGATCTTGGCATTCCGACCTCGGAGACGCTTTACGCTCAGGTGGCTGCCAACGCCTATTTGGTCCAGCATGTGTTCCAGCAGTATGAAGGTGTTTGTACATTCAAAATCCCGGTCTCGAAGACGTATACGCTCACCTGGACCGAAACGAACGGAGAAGAAGAACCGGAGGAGCAGACGAGGGAAGAGACGGTGACGCAAATCGTCGAGATTGAACGTCCATACTCGTACTGGGCCATTGAAACGTGGGAGGCATATCGCCTGCAGCAAGCCGACTTAAAGAGCGGCGCATTGCCCGGAGGACAGGTCCTCATGACGCCAACTGGCTACACGCCTCCAACGGCAAATGTAACGAAAAAAAGCCAGTATGTCGTCAAACCTGTGGTCGATGAGATCGTGCTTGATCCGGAGCCATTTAGCGGGGAGGAGCCCCCTGAAGAAGACTTTAAAGCAGAGGTCGAGACAAAAGTACCCAAAGTCAAAGTCCAGAACGATGCGGTCGTCTTCAACGGCGTTACGCTCATGGACGGTTCGGAACGCGAGGAACGCACGACTGCGCCGACAAGCGCACCGGCGCCGGGCAAGATTGGACCGAATACGTTGTATCGGAATCAGCTTCTCATCCCGATCCGTGTCAACCAAGCCGCCATCCCGAGCAGCGGGACGATCGACTATGCAATGCTCCCGAATGATGTAGGCGGTCAAGGCGATCAAACCTTCGATATAGCCGGCATCAACCCGGTCACCGTCCACACGCCTACGGTCATGTATCCGTCGATCTCGAACGACGCCGCGCATAACCAGAAGGTGACGCCGGCGCTCGACCGCGCGGCGCTTATTCTCGATCGGTCCTTTACCGTCTATGTGCCGACGAGCGGTCAGCACCGGGACATCCCGGGGTACGGCAATCGGGACTACGCCACATACATCACGCGCAAGCAAGTCTACTTCCCCTTTGACGTCTACGATAATGACGGCACGTTCCATGCCAAAAACCAGTGGCTGGACATCCCGGTGACGCAGCAGCAGGCGAGCTACTCCCTGCCGGTGTGGGTAGACGAAGGCCCCTATACGGTGAGCTTCCGCTCGTTTGCCGAGAACTATCCGTCTTCCGGCTTCACCTGGCAGGATGCGGCGAACGTAAACCTGGCGCACCACCTTGCGGTCAATACGGTGCCGGTCGACGTCATCGGACGGTTGTACGATTTCCGCCTCACGGACATCGGGGACTTTAACTGGGAACGCGTCTTCCGCACGGCCAAAGGCAGCGCCACCCACTCGCCCAACGTGTATTATGTCGGCAACAAGGGGATTGACGGGGCGGTCATGGGCAACCGCAACATGGCGGGGCAGTCCGTCGGCGGCAACCAGCTGCTGTCGCTGCCGATCCGCCCGGGCAGCCATCCGGAGCATGCGTACCGGAACTGGGCGATCAAGAGCGGGTACCACTTCAAGTTCGAGGTGAAGACGAAAGGCAACATGGACGGGCTCTACGACGGCGTGCGGATCTACCCGACCTTCTCGTTCGTGAAGAAGGACGGCACTGGCCGCATCCCGGTGGATCTGTATTACCACGACTATACGAACAAAGCCTACTTCGTGCAGATCGGCTCGGCGCAGGACAAGGTCGAGCGGACGATCCTCTTAAACGATCGGATGCGCAACGTGCCGGAGAAGGAGCTGACGGATACGTCGCAGTTTCTAAGCAGTGTGCATGGCGTGACGAGCTTCCTGACGCAGGCGAAGAAGCCGCGGACGATCGGGAAGCTAAGCTGGTTGATCTTGCCGTACGAGACGCGGACGCTGACGGGGCCGCAGCTGATCCCAAGCGCGGTATCCAAGACGCGGGCGCTGGGCTCCATGCAGACGTGGCGGGGCGAATACAGCCTGCCGGCGACAGTGTACGCGGTGAAGCGTGGTACGAACATTGCGGAATACGGCCGGACCCATGGCGGCATCCGGGAGGACGCCCCGATTTTTCTGAAGGATGGGTACCTCATCGTGAACTTCCGCATCGAGACGATTCGCGATCGGAACTTGGCGGCGCCGCACCTGCGCTATTATCCGCTGGAGGGCGAGTCGTATCCGTTCAATAATCAATGGCAGATGGAGGGCTTCTCGCGGACGGCGGCGGACAAGTCGGGGCATACGTTCCAGCTGAAGGACGGAGATGTGGCGTTCTACCATGCGGACTATTCCAGCAACGATGATTACCAGTCGTCGGTGCCGCATTAGATCGATTAGATAGAATAGATAGAGAAGGCGGGAGAGCGTCATGTTCATACAACTAGACCGTAGAACGGTCGACGAGAGCGCGGAGGAGCTGAAGGCGGTCCGGCGGGAGCTGGAGTCGGTACGCGGCAGCTTGCGCAGCGGCGTGAATAGTCTGAGCAGCGATACGCGGTACCGCTCCGACGTCGACGGCCCGCACCGGCGGATCGAGCGCCTGCTGGAGCAAATGGAGGGCGATCTGGAGAGCTTGTCGGCCTTTGCCCGGCGCAAAGCGGAAGAGCTGGAGCAGGCGGATACGAATGGCCGACCGCAATGGAAGGACAAGCTGAAGAGCTTTCTTCGTTCGGCGGGCGATACGCTTACCTTTATCCCGAAGGTCGGCTTTCATGTCAGCGTGGGCATCGTAAAAGGTGCCTGGGGCATGGTGAAGGGCATAGCGGAGCTGGCGTATCAGATGAGCCCGGCCGTCATCGCCTACAAGTGGATGACGGATCCGCAGGGGCAGATCGAGGCGTGGCGGATGCGGGCGGACATGATCATGCATCCGGGCCGAACGGCCAAGGCGATCTGGGACATGGTGAAGACGGACTGGCATACCCGCGTGTCGGGAGGCGATACGGCTTCACGCGCGGAGTACGCCGGGGAGATGCTCTTCAACATCGGCTCCATGTTTATCGGGGTCGGCGCGGCCGGGGCGGCGGGCAAAGCGGCTGTCGCGCTCAACTCCGCGTCAAAAGCGGCCAAGACGGCGCAGCTGGCCAAGTCGGCCGGCTATACGGCAAAGCTCGCGAACGCGGGCACGAAGGTCAAGGATGTCGTGCTGCAAGTGGGAAGCCGCGTGAAGAGCGCTGCGGTTAGTGCCGTGCAGCAGACGACAAAAGCGACCGCGAGCGCCGCATCGAAGATCGGTCGTGGTGCGCGGGAGGGTATAGCGAAGCTCGACGTGAAGGGGAGAGCGGCGAGCCTCGTCGGCGACCCGATCGACACCGGCACGGGCGCGCAAGTCATCGCGCAGCCGCTGCTGAAGCTGCACGGCGCGTCGGATTGGCCGTTCGAGCTGCATTACAACAGCTTGGTGCTGGAGAAAGGCGTGCTGGGCAAGGGTTGGTTCCATACGTATGAGCTGTGGCTGGAGCTAGCCAGGGAAGCGCAGGAATCCGAGTCAAAGAACCTAACACTGTGCTGGGGGCCGGGTCGCCGCCACGTGTTCACACAGGGCACAGATGGCAGCTACCGCAGTACAGATGAAGCGGTGCAGTTCGACCGAATCGTGCAAGAAGGCGAGGGATACACGCTATCGCTGCGGGAAAGCGGCGAACATTACCGGTTCACGTCAGATGGAGCACTCGCCGGCGTGCGTAACGCGCTCGGCCAGTGGCTGCGTGCGACGCAAGACGAAGGAAGACTGAGCAAGCTGATGGACGAAGTGACGGGGATGTCGCTAGTTTTTGCCTATGAAGGGGATCGGCTTTCCCAAGTTAGCGATGGCAGCCGAGAACTGACGTTCACCTATGATGACTTTGAACAACTGACCAGCTACACGGAGCCAGCCGGCCATGCGGTGGCGTTCACGTATACGGATGCCGGCCAAATTAGGGATTGCCATATCGGAGGCGAGCTGCATTACGTCAACACGTATAGCGAGCAAGGCGCGATCATCGCACAGCAAGACGGCCACGGGCGCCTAACGAAGCTAGCGTATGACGAATCGAGTCGTCCGGGATACGTTGTCACGACGGTAACGGATCGCAGTGAACGGACTACGATTTATGTACACGACGAGAAGTATAGGCTGGTAGAGGTCATTCGCCCGGACGAGAGAGAAACCTACACGTACAACGAAGCAGGACAAGTTACGGCAATCGAGAACGGCGCCGGCGAGCAGCAACGTGTGGCGTACGATGCGGCTGGCAGGGTGAGTTGCATCACCGATGCGTTAGGCAATGAAACACGCTTCGCGTACCGTGCAGATGAGGACCATGCCAAACCGGTGTCCCGGACGGATGCGCTAGGAGGCGTCACGCATTATGCTTATGATGAGGCCGGCCGTTTAACCCGGATCGTTCGCCCTGATGGCGAAGAGGCACGTGCTACCTACACCGAACACGGGCAACGACTGACGGAAACCGCGTTCGGCGGCGCGACGACGACGTATGGCTACGACGCAAGAGGCCGTCTCGTCGCCGTGACGGATGCGGAAGGCAGAAAGACGGCGATCGGATACGACGAGACGGGCCGAATGACGACGTTCCGCGATGCCTCGGGACATACAACAACGCAAGCGTATGACGGCAACGACAACCTCGTAACGGTAACGGATCCGCTTGGTCGAACCTGGCAGCAACGGTACGATGTCATGGATCGCCTCGTGGAAGTGGAGCGGCCGTCCGGTGCGATCACGCGATACGGCTACGGCGTCCATTCGGCGCCGGAGCGACAAATCGATGCGCTGGGCGCAGAGACGATCATCGAGCGGGATGGCGAAGGCCGCGTGCTGCAAGTGACGGACGCGGAGGGGCGTCACCGGCGATATGGCTACGACGCGTCGGGCCGACTTTCGTATACGGAAGACGGGCTTGGCAATCGGCATACGCTTGCTTATGATGCCGCCGGCCGGCTGAAAGAGGCGCGCGATGCACTGGGGCAATTGACGGAGGCGATCACGTACGATGCGGCGGGCAATCCGGTTGCGGTAACGGGCGCTTCGGGTCAGATAGCGACGTACCGGTTCAACGCGCTGCGCCAGGCGACAAGCCTGATCGACGCGCTCGGCCGAGAGACAACGTTCGCCTACGATGCGGCGCAGCGGCTGATCGAGACGCGCGAGGCCGGAGCGGCCGTGTACCGGCAAGCGTTCGGCGCGTCTGGCGAGCTGCTGAGCCAAATCGACGCCAACGGCAACGAGACGAGCTACCGCTATGACCACAGCGGTCGGCTAGTGGAAGAGACGCGCGCGGATGGCGGCGTCAGCGCCTTTGCGTATGATGAGACCGGACAGTTGACGTCGACCACGACGCCAAGCGGAAAGGACACCACGTATACCTACGATGCGGCAGGACAGTTAACAACACAAACAGATGATGCGGGCAGCCTATCGCTTACGTACGACGTTGACGGCAGCGTCACCGGCATCGAGGAACAAGGCAAGCGAGCAGAACGTCAGTACGACGCGAATGGTCGACTCACTCGGTACATCGACAGCCGCGGCTATGAGATTTCCTATGTCTATGATCGATCAGGCCGAATGACGGCGATGACCTACCCGGACGGCAAAGAGGTGCAGTACCGCTATGACGCGGCAGGCCGCCTGTCCGAGGTACGAGATTGGGCGGGACGTCTGACGCGGTATCGGTACGATGCCAATGGACGTCTTATCCAGACGGATCGTCCGAACCGGACGGTGGAGCAGCGGATGTATAGTGCATCGGGTGAACTGATCAAGCTGCAGGATTGGCGCCTGCCCGGGATTCCGCTGCAGCAGCTCACGTACGGATACAACGCGCTGGGACAAATCGTCACGGAAGGTGAGAAGCAGTATCGCTACGACGAGCTGAGACGACTGGTCCATCACGCCTCGCCGGGCAAGAAGAGCTGGTACACATATGACGCCGGCGGCAATCTGACGGAGGCCGGTGAGGATGGCGCGGTTAGCGCAACCAACGTAAGCAGATTAACCGATGCATTCACGTACGGCAGGGATAACCGGCTGCGGACGTGGGGTGATTATCCCGCCGAATTTGATGCCGAAGGCAACCTGCTCTACGTCACGGATGGGATAGGCGTCGATGCGTACGAATACGATGCCCGCAACCGGCTCACCACCTCAGCAACGGCCCGGTATGTGTACGATGCGGAGAACCGCCGGATCGGGCAGATCGAGCAAACGGAGCAAGGAGAGCGCGAGACGCAATACGTATGGGAGCCATCAAACGCGCTGAACGGCCTGGATCATCTGCTCCTGGAACTGGACGGTGACGGAAACCCTTGCGCGTATTATGTATACGGCCATGGTCTGATCGGCCGGGAGGATGCGACCGGACGCTACCGTGCTTACCACTATGACGCGAGAGGCAGCACGACGCTGTTAACCGATGAGCAGGGACAAGTGACGGATCGCTACACCTACGGTGTATATGGTGAAGACGAGGGACACGAGGGCAAAACCCGCCAGCCGTACCGCTACAACGGCCGGGACGGCGTGCAGACGGATGCGGACGGCCTCCTCTACATGCGTGCCCGTTACTATCATCCGCGTCTAAAGCGATTCCTGAATCGTGATGTGTTGCGCGGCAGTATCCTAGACGGCCAGACGTTCAACCGTTACGCCTACGTAAATGGCGATCCGGTGGGCTATGTGGATCCGCTTGGTTTGTGTAAAGAGTGGTCGGATACTCATAAGTATACGCCTGCAGTTGCTGGAACGGGGACGTATAGATTTGGAGGGCCAGGGTACCTTCAAATGTTTGGGGTTACTAAGGGGACGGGTAAGATTGATGGAATGCCCCCTATTGTTCAGTCGAGAATAAACTTAAGAAATGGAACTGAGGAGGAAGGGGCAGGGTTTAATCATGTACTAGATAGGCATTTTAACCCTTCGAAGAATGCTTCCCAATTCTCAATTACGCCTGACGAACTAAAGGGCGTTCTTCAAAGTAAAGAAGTTGTGAGCACCCCAGTGTTAAGAGTTTTATACTCAGACATAAAGTTAGCAGATGGGACAATTGAGAAACAGGCTAGATATGTAAGAGAAGTTACATTAGACTCAAACATAGGTATTGACAAGTTTAGTGGTTCTCCTACAAATATTATGACGGTATTAACAGATAAGTATGGGAATCTAGTTACTGCTACACCAGGGGTGATAAAATGAAACTGATAGGAAGCAAACAGGAACAGGATTTCAGAAAGGAGTTAGAAGGTTCGAATATAGTTTCGGCTCAAGACGGTAAAGCAGAAGCGATATTGAATGTGTTAAGAAATACTTTTGGGGAAATAAAAAGTGCATATATTTTGAATTGGACACCTGAACAAGGCGAAGATATATTCACTATTTTAGTTGACCTTGATAAAATTGCTAAAGTTGAAATTAGCAGAGTCAATCCTTCGGAAGTTCCTTTAATTGAAACTTTTAATCTGAAGGATTTCCAAAGAAAGTTGAGTAAGATATTCCAAATTAAATTAGCCGTGGCGATTGATTTGGCGAAAAAGGAACATCAAAACGGTTAAAAAACTGTATTGTTCAACCTTGATAGGCACGTTGCCAATCAAGGTTTCTTTTTTGAGTGGGGGCTACCCATTGCCGAATGAACCCATCAATCAACCAATAACACATATAACCCAAGTAATACCCGTATAAAGATTTTATCATTTTGTTTGTACGCACAGTAAATGCTTTAATTTTATAACCTAAATAACGCCTTTGCGTTACATCAAACAGGTCGATTATGGTTAGATACCACCATGATTGACCTGTTTTTTGTTATCTTCCTTTTCTTGCGGTTTTTTCAAAACTCATCGCAATTGTAGAATATGCCGCCCCGATAGGGAGGATGACAAGGCAATGCATCTTTTAGTATGGATGATACGACCATTGATAGTAAAGGCGGCTAAGTCGAATAATTTGATTTTGTCCGCAACAGAACTGAACTTTGTAGCGATTGTTACTCCGAAGAAGGAAACCTGGTGACGACCAGTTTACATAAAGAGTAGGTCATGTGATAAGGCTAGCCGCCCACTCCCACCTTTCTATAATACAAGCGGCAAATCCTTCCAGTGGTAAACATTCCCTTTATGACGAATGACGGGCCTTATATCAAACCAGTCCCGAAAAGACAGGGCAAGTTTATTGTAGAAATTCACTCTCACTTCATGATATTCAATAGCAACTTTGTCTATTGAAAGCTGTACGTTATTCATGCGTTCCCCCATGAGCAAAACTTTTGATTTTATCGTAGCACTCCAATCTAACATTCGCCCCATCGCCAATTTTGACATGATTTTATGACCGATTTGGCAGGTGTCGAGTAATGGCGTTTATCCGTTAAGATTAAGTCAACAAACAATAGCAAGTCGCGAGAAGGCGTCAGCAGGGGAGGAAGATTGCCAGATGAAAACAATACCGTCTACGGAACGTGGCCGCGTATCGGCCGCCGACAAACGTAAGCGTTTTCTCGGGAGAATGGTCGAGCACCGGTACTTGTACATGATGTCGCTCCCGTTCGTCGTATGGATTATCGTGTTCAGCTACGTTCCCATTTGGGGGTGGCTGATGGCGTTCCAGAATTATAAGCCGAGATTCTCGATCCTGAATCAGAAGTGGGTCGGATTCGAAAACTTCGTCGAGTTGTTCTCGGACGAGCGGTTCTATCTCGTGCTTCGCAACACGCTCGGCATGAGCATTATGGGGCTGATCGTCAGCTTTACGGTTCCGATCATATTCGCCTTATTCATCAACGAAATCAAAAATCAGTTCTTCAAACGTTCCATCCAAACGATTTCGTACCTGCCCCACTTCGTCTCTTGGGTCGTTGTCGCGGGTCTCGTTACGAAAATGCTGTCGACGGACGGCGGCGCGGTCAATCAGCTGTTGATGACGCTGAACTTGATCGACAGTCCGATCCAGTTCATGGCCAAAGGCGAGTGGTTCTGGTCCATCGTGACCGCATCCGACGCCTGGAAGGAAACGGGCTGGAATTCCATCATCTTCTTGGCCGCGATGAGCGGGATCGACCAGGAGCAATACGAAGCGGCGACCGTGGACGGCGCGGGACGCTTCCGCAAAATGTGGCACATTACGTTGCCGGGCATTCGCACGACGTTTATGGTCTTGTTCATCCTGTCGATCGGCCATCTAATCAGCATCGGCTTCGAGAAGCAGTTCCTGCTCGGCAATCCGCTAGTCAGCGATTATTCCGAGGTGCTGGATCTGTACGCGCTGAATTACGGCATCAATCTCAGCCGGTATTCGTACGGCACGGCCATCGGCATCTTCAATTCCGTCGTGAGCATCATCCTAGTATTTACCGCGAACCATATTTACAAACGAGTAACTAAAGAATCGATCATCTAAGGAGGCCTATGCATGAATAGCATCACGAAGCGCGGTTACGGCGACAAAATGTTCGACATTGGCCTCTACGTAGTCATGGTCATCGCGGCAATCGCCACGTTATATCCGTTCCTGAACGTACTGGCCATCTCGTTCAACAATTCCATCGACACCGTGCGAGGCGGCATCACGATCTTCCCGAGGGAATTTACCCTCGACAACTACGCGACCATCTTCGCGTTCGACGGCTTGCTTACCGGCTTCAAAAATTCCGTCCTGCGGACGGTAATCGGCACGATCGTCGGCGTGCTAGCCGCTTCGATGATGGCGTACACGCTGAGCCGCCGCGACTTCCAGGCTAGAAGATGGATGTCCGTCCTCTTCGCGATGACGATGTATTTTTCCGGCGGCTTGATCCCGGGCTACATGCTGATGAGGCATCTAGGGCTGATCGGCACGTTCGAGGTGTACATCATCCCGGCCATACTCAGCGTATGGAACGTGTTCGTCGTCCGCTCTTACATCGACAACTTGCCCATTGCCCTGCAAGAATCGGCCAAGATAGACGGAGCTAACGACTGGACGATCTTCTGGAAGGTCATCCTTCCGCTCTGTCAGCCGGTCCTGGCGACGATTGCCTTGTTCGTGGCGGTCGGCCACTGGAACGCTTGGTTCGACACGTACCTCTTCAATAACATGAAGGCGGAGAACACGACCCTGCAATACGAGCTGATGAAGGTGCTCCAGTCGACGCAGTCGGGCAACAGTTACCGCGATCCCAACGCGCAGCAAGCGATCGCCTCCGTTTCGCCGGAATCCATCAAGATGGCGATCACGATCGTCGTTACCGTTCCGATCCTGCTGGTTTATCCGTTCCTGCAGCGGTATTTCGTCAAGGGCATGACGCTCGGCGCGGTGAAGAGCTAATCTTGGGCTTGTAACGTTCGAGGCTTAAAATGAAGTTCAAAAAGTCCGCTTTTCAGCACCGAGAAGATTGGACGAAGCCGAGAACTGAGGAGCGGAGCATAGCAGCGCTATGTGAGCACCGGAAGTTCCGGCTGAGTTCAATATTCGAAGCCGAATAAGCCTACAGTGGGACATCGTGATCAAAAGTGGACTTTTTGAACCACCATATGGTAGAGGCAGGGTATCCTGTTCTATATAGTTAGGCACAATTATAAAAGGGAGGCAACACCACAGATGAAAAAGAAAACCAAAATGATGTTCAGCACGATGCTCGTTCTCATCTTTATCTTCCTTGCGGCATGCTCCGGCAACGGCGGCAACAATAACAACGCCGCCGCTCCGAGCAACGGCGCTAACTCAGGCAATGCCGGCGAAGTATCGCTCGAGCCGATTACGATCAGTCTGGCAGCCGGCGACGTGAACGCCAACTGGGACGACATGCAGAGCGAGGTCGGCAAAGAAATTCAAGCCAAAACGGGCGTAACGCTGAAGCAGCAATTTCCCGTAGGCGGCAGCGACGCCGACATGTTCGCCTTGATGGTAGCGAGCGACGAATATCCGGACCTCGTCATGCCGAAAGGAAACGCGGGCAAGCTGGTTGACGCAGGCGCGCTGATCGACCTCCGTCCGTTGATCGAGGAACATGCGCCAAACCTGCAGAAGGTATACGGCGAATACTTCAACCGTCTGCGTTGGAGCGAAGAGGACGACGCGATCTACGTCTTGCCGCAAGACGGCGTAGGCAATACGTATTTCGAAGCCGGCGGCGGCTTCCAGCTGCAGCACAAAGTGCTTGAGGCGGCAGGCTTCCCGGAGATCAAGACGGTTCAAGACTACGAGAACGCGATCAAAGCGTACATCGAAAAAAATCCGACGACCGAAGACGGCCAACCGACCATCGGCATGTCGCTGAACGGCGGCGAATGGCAAATTCTGATCTCCGTGACGAACCCGGCGTTCTACGCGACGGGAGCACCGGATGACGGCGAATTCTACATCAATCAAGAAACGCACGAAGCGATCATGCACTACCAACGTCCCGAAGAACGCGAATACTTCCGTTGGCTGAACCATATGAACAACATTGGTTTGCTTGACCCCGAGAGCTTCGTGCAAAAGTATGACCAATACAAAGCCAAAATCGCTTCCGGCCGCGTTCTTGGTCTGATCGACCAGCAATGGGACTACGCGGATGCCGAAAACGCGCTCAAAGCCGAAGGCAAATTCGATTCGACGTATGCGCGCTTCCCGGTTACGCTTGACGAAACGTATCAAGACCACTCGTTCCAAGGAACCGGCTACCTGTCCGGCTACGGCATCGGCATCACGAAGGACGCCAAGGACCCTGTCCGCGCCATCAAGTTCCTGGATTACCTTGCTTCCGACGAAGGCCAGGTGCTTGTGAACTGGGGCATCGAAGGCAAGCATTACAACGTAGAGAACGGCAAACGCGTTATTCCTGCCGACGTGCAAGAGAAGAAATCGAACGACAACAACACGTTCAAGAAGACGACCGGCATCGGCAACTACCAGATCTCCGCCCGTTACGGCGACGGCGTGAAGGATCCTAGCGACAACTACTACACGACGAACTACCCGGAGCAGATCGTAACGGCTTATTCCGAAGCCGATAAGAAGACGCTCGCGGCTTACGGCGCGACGACGTACAGAGATCTGTGGCCGGCCGACGACGCGTTCCCGGAACGCAAATACGGCGCCGCATGGACTCTGCCGTTCGAGACGGGTTCTCAAGCGAACGTTATTTTCCAGAAGACGCAGGACATCATGAAGAAACGTATTCCAGAAGCCATTCTGGCGAAGCCGGAAGACTTCGATAAAGTCTACGACGCCTTCCTGAAGGATTTGGACGATGCGGGCGTAGCGAAGCTGAACGAAGAGTTCTCCCAAATGGTCAAAGACCGCGTAGCGCTTTGGTCCAAATAACAGCGCATTCCAAACAAGACAAAAAGAGCCCAATCGCTGGGCTCTTTTTGGCGCTGCCAGGGAAGTTGCGAACAAGCCGCCGGAGCAAGCCCCCGGTACAAACCGCCGGAGCAAGCCGCCGCTGCCGAATGCCCGGCTTACTTGCGTCCGTAGAGTTGAACGTCGATCGTGTCGGTGCCGCGGCTGCAGCGACCCGCCGCTCTCTCCGCGTACGCTCGGATGTTGACGTAGTCGCCGGGGACGGCATACGTTGCCGAGTACGTTTGTCCCGGAACCAGTCTTACCCGGGCAAGCTTGAATGACGTTTGGCCGTCCTGCGTGCTTAACAAGCTGACATAAACGCTTGTGGCGGACGCGCTGCGGTTCGTCGCGAACAGACGGAGCATCGCGTATTCTCTGACATCGATGCCGGGATCGTGATGATGATGCCCGTCATGATGATGGTGATGGTGGTGGTGATGATGGTGATGGTCTTGCTGCGTCAGGACTCTGCCGCTGCCCGTGCGAAGCGTTACGCCTTCCGCCGGCGTGCTGAACAACAATTTGTTTTTGGCCATGTGAGAAGATCACCTTCCTATCGGTAAAAGTACTATATGCTATGAAAGTTCCCTAGCAATTGCTTGTACTTATGACCGCGGTAATCCATCACGATAGATAATAGCCTGATAGAGTAGCGTCTACATGTCGTCCTTTAGCGGTGCGTAATGACTTTGTCGATCATGCCGTATTCGAGCGCTTCCTGGGCCGACATGAAGTAGTCCCGGTCCATGTCGCGCTCCACGCGTTCCAGCGGCTGCCCCGTTCGTTCCGCCGTGATTCGGTTCAGCTTCTCCCGCGTGTTCAGAATATGCTTGGCCGTAATCGCGATGTCGCTCGCCTGTCCGCGCGTTCCTCCGTGAGGTTGATGGATCATGATTTCGCTGTTCGGCAGCGCGAACCTTTTGCCCTTCTGGCCTGCAAGCAGCAGGATGGCGCCAAAGGATGCCGCAAAGCCGGTGCAGATGGTGCTGATCTCCGGTTTGACGTATTGCATCGTGTCGAAGATGGCGAGACCGGCCGTCACGGAGCCGCCCGGGCTGTTGATATACATGTGGATGTCCTTGTCTGAATCTTCGGCCGCCAAGAAAAGCAGCTGGGCGATGATGCTGTTCGCCACCTGGTCGTTGATTTCGGAGCCGACGAAGACGATGCGGTCCTTGAGCAAGCGCGAATAGATATCGTACGAGCGCTCTCCTCGGCTGCTTTGTTCGACGACGTACGGAATGGGAATGTTCATGCTGTTGCCTCCTATGGTTGGTGGATGGGGTTACGATGGGTAAACGGTTCGGCATGCTGGAAGGATACGCGGAAAAGAGGTAGGATAAAAGAATAAAGGCGGAGTAACGTTTACGCGCGGTCATTCGTTTACCTCATAAGGACGATATTGGCTTGCGGACGGCAGAGCTGCCGGCAAGCGGGGAGGCGAAAGTATGGAAACCAAAACGAATCAGCTCCTGATTGAGGCGATGCATAATCAGGAGCCGGAGCAGGGGAGGAATCCGGAGCGGAAGCTAGAGCATATACCGGAACACAAGCTTGAGCGGGAGAGCTTCGAGCTGCGGCTAGAGCAGCTTCATGCCGCGTTGTTCCGATATTGCCTGTCGCTGACGGGTTCGGTGCAAGACGCCGAGGATCTCTCCCAGCATACGTGGGCGAAGACGATTCGGCGGCTCGCGGAGCATGGGCATGCCAATCCGGAAGCCTTCCTGCTGCGGGTGGCCAAGAACGGCTGGATTGACGAATGCCGGCGGAGAAAGGGGCTGCGGGAGCGGCTTCAATGGCTAAGCGAGCTTGGCGGAAATAGAAAGGAGGGCGAACGTCCCGAAGCGGAACGCGCGATCGCCGCGTTGATGCGCCATCTGTCGCCGATCCAGCGGACCGTGTTCCTTCTGCGCGACGCGCTCGGCTACTCCATAGCGGAGACGTCGGAGCTATTGGAATCGAGCGAAGGAGCGGTGAAGGCGGCGCTGCATCGGGCACGCCGCGGGCTTGCGGATGTTCGCGAAGCTTGCAGGCTGGATCTCGACGATGCCGACCGCGAAGGATGGATGGACGCGGAAGCGGAAGAGCTGGCGCGACGAATTTTGTTAGCTTACTCGGAGGGACGAACCGAGGAGCTGATCGCGCTTGTGCAATCGCAGCCGGCCGGGAGCGACGGCTTGCTCGTCGTGGGGCATTACGCGCAAGGGCCGATGGGGCAATCGAGCGGGTCGCTTGGACCGCAGGCTTCTTTTTCGTATGGGATGTCGTCAATGGGGATGCAGGCTTCGGTGTCGTACGGCATGTCGTCAATGGGGATGCAGGCTTCGGTGTCGTACGGCATGCCGACGTTTGGAGCTCCTGCTTCTGTCGGCTACGATATGTTCCTCCAAGCCATGAAGGGTTCGCGCGCTATTGGCAGGACGGCTTGATTCCAATCGATTGGTTCATTGCGTTTATGCATAACTTAATAACTTACACATCGCTCACTACATTACATCAAGAATAGGAATCGTGAATATGAACAAATGGATATTTTTTGACGTGGACGATACGTTGTATGATCACCTAATACCGTTCCGCAAAGCCGTTGCGGGCTGGGTAGGGGCGCGTTTGGGTTTTCCTTACGAAGCAGCCTATCACCGGCTCCGCTATCACAGCGACATGCTGTCGCTGGAGCTTGGGGGCGCGGGAGCGATGGAAGCGGGGGCCGCGACGGAATGGATGAGATGGCGCAGGTTCCAGCTGACGCTTGCGGAGTTCGGAATTTCGCTCGACGAAGCGGAAGCGGCAGAGGTGCAGAAGGCGTACATCGGCTGCCAATACGACATCGATATGCTGCCGGGAGCCAGGGAGCTCCTGGCGGAGTTAGGCGCCAAGGGTATCGGCGTCGGATTGATCACTAACGGAGCGGGTCCTCATCAGCGACGCAAGATCGAGGCGATGAAGCTGGAGAGGCTTATTGCGCCGAATCATATTTTCATCTCGGGCGAGGCGGGCTGGGATAAGCCGGATGCCCGCTTATTCCGCCATATTAATGAGGTAACCGGCTCGTTGCCGGACCAATGCGTCATGGTCGGCGACTCTTGGCGCAACGATGTCATCGGCGCTCTCGGAGCGGGCTGGACGGCGGTGTGGTTCAACCATAGGGGAGCAGAGCCGGAGACGGAACATAATCCGCACCATATCGTCGCCGATTATGACGAGCTGACGGCTTTGCTCGCGTTATCTCCGCAGACGACGGAAAAGTAGTTCTCGTCTCTCTGCCTTATCCGGAGCGAGAGCGAGTTGCCGCCTTGGACAAATGGATATGAAATTTCATATCCAGAGGCGAGTCAGCGCGGCTGCGGAAGCGATTGGGTATGAAATTTCATACCCAGAGGCGAGTTAACGCGGCTGCGGAAGCGATTGGGTATGAAATTTCATATCCAGAGGCGAGTTAACGTGGCTGCGGAAGCGATTGGGTATGAAATTTCTTATCCAGAGGCGAGTTAACGCGGCTGCGGAAGCGATTGGGTATGAAATTTCATACCCAGAGGCGAGTTAACGCGGCTGTGGAAGCGATTGGGTATGAAATTTCATATCCAGAGGCGAGTAAACGCGGCTGTGGAAGCGATTGGGTATGAAATTTCATATCCAGAGGCGAGTAAACGCGGCTGTGGAAGCGATTGGGTATGAAATTTCATATCCAGAGGCGAGTAAACGCGGCTGCGGAAGCGATTGGGTATGAAATTTCATATCCAGAGGCGAGTTAGTCCAAATGTGGCGACGAGTGTGCAAGCGTGCAAAAAAAGGGCGATCGACGAGGACAGCATATGCTGCCTACATCGACCGCCCTTTCGTGTCGATTGCCCTTTCGCGATTGCCGAGCCTAAAGCAAGCCCCGCTCCTGCGCCGCGAGGAGAGCCTGCGTGCGGGAGGAGACGCCAAGCTTGCCATACAGGTTGGACAGGTACACCTTGACCGTGCCTTCGGATAGATGGAGGGCGGCGGAGATTTGTTTGTTCGAGGCGCCAAGGCGCAATTGGCGCAGAAGCTCGAGCTCGCTCCGCGTGAGCGATTCCTGCTCGACCGGCTCGTTCTTGGCGGCAGGAATCGCTCTGACGGGACATGCCTCGATAAGCTTATCCACGTATTCGAGAGGAATTTCGTTTGGCAAGCCGCCTTTATCGCTTTCCATTGCCGTCATGGTTGTAGATGTAGTCTCGAGCGGCAGAGATAGAGCGGCTGACGCGTGAGCAACTGACGCTTGAGCAGTTGACGCATGAGCAACTGACGCTTGTGTAGCTGACGCGTGAGCAACTGACGCTGGAGCAACTGACGCGTGAGCGATCCGGACATCATCCTTGCGCCGCTTGCCGGTTGCTTGCTCGGCGGCGATTCCCCCTTCGCGATTCCGGTATCGCCGCAGCAGCTCGCCGGCTTCCTCCCCTTCGTCCGCGAAGGTTCGCACATAGCCGTTAGCGGCGCCGATCGCGAGCGCTTCCTCCAAATAGCCCCAAGCCATGCCGCGATTGCCTAGCTTGAATTCGAACATAGCCTGCAGCAACGCGTGCTCGGCGAGGCTCCCGAGCTGCCCCTCCCTGCGCGCTTGGGGCTTAAGCAGTTCAAGCAGGCGCAGCGCTTCCTTCTCCTTGCGCTGACGGCCGAGCAGCCGGGCTAGCGTCAAGTATTCGTATTCTTGGGCGAAGGTCGGGACCGCCTTGGCCGTCACCGCGAGGTGCTTGGCGGAAGCTTTGGCCTGCGACAATTGGTCCGATTGAAGCGCATGCCTGGTTTTGTAAGCATGCACGACCGCGAGCCAGCGTTTGTCTTCGAGGCCCGAGGCGAACCGAAGCGCATCGTCGATCAGCAGCTCCGCTTGCGCGGCATCGCCTGTCGCCGAATGAATGGCGGCTTCGGTTAGCCGGTGCGGGATAAGAAGTCCGGGCACGCCGCGGCTCTCGACCGCTTGCTCGATGCCGCGAAGCAGCTTCAGGCTGTCCGCCAGCCGATTCCACTCGTAGTAGCCCTCCGCAAGCGACTGCTTCACGTATAAATTAATCAGGGACCGATCCCAGCCATGGGAGTCCATCGTTCCGCTGAACAATCCCGCGATCGCCTCCGTCTGAGGAGACAGCACGCCGTTCATGCCCATGACCGTTTTGCGAACCAGCGGTTCCTTGAGATTGTAATTGAAGTTGTAGAAGGTCGGATTCTCGGGTACTAGCTGATTTAAGATGCCATTGCTGAAAGCCAGCCACTTCTCGTATTCGCCGCTCGTAAAGACCAGGTTCGACCTGACGAACAAGATGCCGCTCCTCAGCCCGACGTCCCGCTCCGGAGCGGACCCGTCCGATTGTTCCAGCAGCAGCTCCAGCTTCTGAAGCAGATTCTCGGCGGGAACGGGCTGCCCCGTAAGCACCAGCACGAAAGCATGCAGAAGCGACAGCTCCGGGGAGAGCGGATAATCCGCAGGGAAGGAACCGAACCATCCCAGCAGCGTGGTCAGCTCGCCTTGGCGCAGCACGTCCGGAATATGGCGGGCAAGCAGTCCCTCCATCGCCTTATAGTCGCCGGCGAGCGAGGCATGTCCGATCGCTTCGCGAAGCATGCCTCGCTCGGCTAGCAAGACGCTGGCATGAAGATGCGTGCGCCGCCACGAGTCCGGCTGCTCCCGCTGGTAGCTATCCGCCCAATATTCGGAGAACAGGCGGTGATAACGATAACGTCTCGCGCTTTCGTCCAGCGGGAGGAGAAACAGATTATGCTCGTGGATGCGCTTCAGCATATCGCCAGCGTCGTCTCTTCCCGTCAATTCGTTGCAGATGGTTTCGTCGAAGCCCGCAAGCACCGACGTCTGCAGCAAGAAGCTTCTTAAACCGGCCGGCAAGGAAGCGACGGCTTCCTGGAATAAATAATCGGAAACATGCCGTTCGTGCCCGCGAAACGAACGTAGCGCGGCTTCCATCGTTTGACCGGATCGGACGAGGACTTGAATCAGCAAGATGCCGGTAATCCAGCCCTCGGTTCGCTCCAGCAGCAGTGCGAGACGGTCGACGGATGGACGCGATCCCGCGCCTTGCTCGGATTCGCGAAGCAGCAGCTCGGACTCCTCCAGCGTGAACCGGAGATCGGATACGTTAAGCTCCGTCGCTTCTCCGCGCAGCTTGAGCTTCATCGTAGGGAAAGGGAGGGGCTGCCTGCTGGCCAATGCCAGATGGAAACCGTCCGGCAAATAGTCGATAAAATAAGCCATATGCTCGTGCAACTGCTCGCTCGCGATGACGTGATAATCGTCGATTATGCAGAGCAGCGGTTCCCTGGCATTGGAGAGTTCATTGAGCAGCGCGTCGATATAAGCAAGACGGGAGACGGAGCTCATGGCTTCCGCCAACCGATAAAGCCGAGCCCGTGCCCCCTCGTCCATAGACTTCGCTATAGCGTGGGTCAGGCAGCGCCAGTACCGGCTGCCATCGTTGTCCGCGGCGTCTAGCGAGAGCCAGGAAACCGGGAACTTCGCGGATTGGCCCCAATCGGCTAGCAGCGATGTTTTGCCATAACCCGCGGGAGCGTGAACGACCGTCAGCTTTCCGGTCAAGGATTGATCCAGAGCCTGCAGAAGCCGGTCTCGGACGATGGTCGTGCTCCTGCGGCCAGGCAAGGTGATTTTGGCCAAGGCGATATTCGCTTCGGTCCATGACATAACGTAGTTCCCTCCAGTCGGGCACGATGCAATGTAAACCCCGTTCTCTTCCATTCATGTCTATTATACGGGAATCCTGTCGAAATGTAGAGACGATAATGGTTCGAATAGCAGGTGGTAACATCGTCCATATAAAATAGAACATTTCGTCCATGGGCAAATAAGATAGAAGCTGTTACAGTATGTATCATCTCATTAATTGAGAATGAATATCATTTACGTTGATTTGGGAGGAAATGAATGAGTACTCCGTTAAGGAAGTCAGCAGAAGATTACAGCTTGCAATCGTTCTTGAATTGTTACCTCCGGGAGACGGGAGCATGCGCGTGGCAGCGGGATCGCGAGCAGGGTCTATGGGGGCAGGTGATTGTTCCGCTAACCCGGTTGCGAATGGCGCTGCTTATCGACGTCTCCTATCGTTCGTTGACGGGCAGGCATCGTTACGGCGGCAAGGTGCTGCTTCAATCCGCGGGCGCGCAGACCGTCCAGGTAGACGCGATAACCGCGGCGATGCTGCTGGCCCGGGAATTATCCGCAACCGGCGGACTGCAAGATGACCAGCCTCTCGGTCTGTTAAGCCGCATGATGGATAGCTGCAAAAGAACGGAATTCTACTTGCGCATGCGCGGCGGGGAACTGGCATCGATCGGCGGGCCGACGTTTACTTTCATCCAAGCGGAGCAGTCTCTTTTGCTCGGCCACGCCATGCATCCCACGCCAAAGAGCCGTGAAGGCTTGGCCGAGTGGCAGGAGCCCGCGGTGTCGCCGGAATGTAAGGGGGCTTTTCGGCTGCATTGGTTCCGCGCTCATCCTAGCATCGTCCGGGAAGGCGCGGGGTCGGAAAAAGCCGCATCCCTGCTTTTGATGGAGCTGCTTCGGGAAGACGAGAAGTTTCCGCAAGCTTTGCTGCGGCCGCAGGATGCGGAGGATTGGAAGCCGTTGCCGCTGCATCCGCTTCAAGCGGCGAAGGCGCTGGAAGATGAGCATGCGCGCGACTGGATGGAGCGGGGACTTCTCCGGTATCTCGGTCCGCTTGGCCGCGAGTATCTGCCTACTTCGTCCATGAGAACGGTCTACCACGAGGACTCCGCTATTATGCTCAAGCTGTCGATGCCCGCAAAACTGACCAATTCGGTCCGGGTGAACAAGCGCAGCGAGCTGGAGGCAGGCGCGGAGGCTGCGCGGTTATGGAGGACGGAGGTCGGCATACGGATGACGGAGCGGTTCCCCGCATTCCGGGTGATCGGCGATCCGGCATGGATCACCTTGCACGACGGACGCAAAGGACTCGCGGAATCCGGGTTCGAAATCATTATTCGCGACAATCCATTTCGAGGCGAGGCCGCGGAACAAGTGGCTCCGATCGCGGCGCTGTACCAGGAAGCATTGCCGGGAAGCGCCGGCTCCCGCCTCTTTGCAATCGTAGAGGATATCGCGATACGAGAGGGAAGAACGGCAATGGAAGTTTCCCTTAGTTGGTTTATGCGGTATTTGGATCTCTCGCTGCGTCCGATGGTTTGGCTGTACGCATGCTTCGGGATCGGGTTGGAGGCGCATGGGCAGAATTCGCTGGTCCGGCTGAAGGACGGCTATCCGGAGACGTTCTACTTCAGGGACAATCAAGGCTATTACTATCGGCGTTCCAAGCTGGAAGAGCTGAACGCATTGCTGCCGGGAATCGGAGAAAGCAGCGGCAACGCGTACGACGACGAGCTTGTGGACGAGAGGGTTCGGTATTATTTGTTCATCAATCATCTCTTTGGACTCGTTAACGGCTTCGGAATGGCCGGTTTGATCGAGGAGGGGGTATTGTTAGCCGAGCTGCGGAGCGCGCTGGAAGGGCTGCAGGCCGAATTGCGGGAGGCGAACGGCTGCTCCTTACCGCTCATAGACGGCCTGCTGGACGGTCGAACGATCGCATGCAAAGCGAATTTGCTGACCGTGCTAAGCGGCATCGACGAGCTGGAGCAGCAGCTGGAGCAGGCCGTATACGTCGAGGTCGACAATCCGCTTGTCAGCCAGCTTCCGGGCCGCGAAGTGCTGCAACGCGCGAAGAGGGCGACGATCATGTGGCGGCAGGAGCGGGTGCGCCATGGATAACATCCTTTCGGCTGTTTCCGAAGCCGGGATCCCAACGGATATACGGGTCAGCGTCCAGCGGCGAGTCGTGAGGCAGCTATGCGAAGCCTTGCTGTTCGAAGCCATCGTGGAGCCTTCCGAGCTGCTTCGAATGGGTAATGGCGAAACACGATATGTGCTGATGGGCCGAGATCGCGAAGGGCATGTCGTTCGGTACGAATGCATGGGCTTCGAGAGGTTTACGTTTCAGCGGATTCGCCTCCTCGGCGGGATTATGAGAGCAACGCAGGAAGGGGAGTCCGCGGAAGCTCTCGATCCTGCAGCGCTGCTGCGGGAATGCTTCGCGGCGCGGAACGCATCCTTGCAGCTTGAGCGGCTAGACGCTTTTAGCCGCGAGCTGGAGCGTACGGTCATGAACGACGAGCTCGCGCAAACCGCCCGCCGTCAAGCCGGCATTCTCATGCGCGATATCGAAGACGACGCGGAGCTTGAGGCCGCTTTGGCCGACGGCCACCCCTATCATCCCAGTTATAAGTCCAGAATCGGCTTCACCGAAGCGGATCAACGGGCGTACGGTCCCGAATTCGCTCCGGATCTAAATCCAATTTGGGTAGCCGTCGCAAGGAAGGATGCTGTCATCGCCGTATCTCCTCGCGAAGATAAAGGGCTCCATATCAACATTCAGGAGCAGGAGCGGAGCACGCTGGATCGCCTTATGCGCAACAAAGGATTGAATGCCGAAGAATACGTATACGCGCCCGTCCATCCTTGGCAATGGAAAAACCGCGTGCTTCCGGCATTCTCGTCGCTTATCGGAGAGAAGCGGATCGTAGAACTGATTCCCTCGGAGCAAGCTTATCGTCCGCAGCAGTCGATCCGAACGCTGCATAATCGTGACAATCGCCGCGGAGCAAGCCTTAAGCTGTCGCTAGGCATCCGCACGACTTCCTCCTACCGCGAGCTTAAGCCTGCGACGACCGTCGCGGCGCCGCTCCTCTCCGATTGGCTGTCGGCGATCGCGGCATCGGATTCCTATTTGCGCGACGAGGCGAGGGTCGTGCTGTTAAGGGAATTCGCGGGAGTCGCGTGCGAGCCCGCTGACGCGCCGGAGCTTGCCGGCATGATCGGATGCATATGGCGCGAAAGTCCGTTCGCGTACGCGGAGCCCGGGGAGCGCGTCATCCCGTTCGCCGCTCTTTCCGCGCTTGATTTGGACGGGGAGCCGTATATCCATCGTTGGCTAGAGGAGCATGGACAACAGGAATGGCTGCGGGTCCTGCTAGAGACGGCGATGGTGCCCGTCCTTCATCTGCTAGTCGTTCACGGAGTCGCGCTTGAGGCGCATGCTCAGAATATGGCGATTATCGTCCTTGGAGGCTTACCGCGGCGAGTCGTGCTTAAAGATTTTCATGAAAGCTTGGAATTCTGCGACGATTGGCTGTCTAACCCGGAGAATAAACCTCCGTACGAGTCGCTGCACACCGCATTCGCGGCTGCGCCGCCTAACGCCTTCTACGAGATGGATGGCCGGGAGAGGCTGCGCGATCTCGTCGTTGACGCTTTTTTTCATATGAATCTGGGGGAGCTGGCGCTGCTGATGCAGACGAATTACGGATACGACGAACGGCATTTCTGGCAGCTGGTCCTTGAAATCATGGAGACGCATATGTCGCGAAAGCACGAATGGCGCAAACGTTACGAGCTGCTTGCTCTGCTGGAGCCGAGCGTCAAGCTGGAGTCGCTGGCGCGGCGAAGGCTCGGCCCGGACGACGAAGAGCTGGCGCATGCCGTGGCGAACCCGCTCCATTTGGTGCTGCGGAGTTCCGATTCAAAGGATGATCGTAGGCAATGAACGGAGAATGGCAGAGGAGGAGAGGGGCATGTTAACGGTTGATGCCAAGACGTTCACCCGGGCGGACATGGACGACGCATGGCTTGAATACGGACGGCTAGCACACTTGCGGCAGCCACGGGGGATCAAATACGCGATTTGCATGCGCGATCCCATGGATACGGTGTCGCTCGTATTATATTTGCGCCAAGAGGGCGGCTCGGTGCTGCTTATGCACGGGGACACGCCGGAAGATGCCGCCGCGAAGGCGGCGGGAGAAGCGGGCTGCGGCTTTCTGCTGCATGGAAGTCCAATTAACGCCACTCGGTTAAAGGAGCCTGACGTTTGCGGGGACGATAAGCCGGGATTATATCAATTCAGCTCGGGTACGACGGGCAACGCAAAACAAATTCGGCGGTCCTGGGAGGAGGTCGGGATCGAAATCGCCGCATATAACGAGGCGCTCGGGGATTACGCGGAACGCAGACCGATCGTTTGGGCTTCGGTTTCCCATGCTTACGGGCTTATATCCGGCGTGCTCGCATCGATGGAGAGAGGGCGGCATCCCATTGTCGTCTCCGGCCGCAACCCCAAGCACGCGCTCCATCTGCTCAAGGATCGTCCCGGCCATCTCTTGTATGCCGTGCCGTTGCTGCTGAACGGCATGACGGGCTTTCTGACGGATAAGCTGAAACCGGAGGCGGTCATGACTTCCGGCGCGCCGATGCCGGCCGCGATGTTCGAGCGGCTGCGTCACGGCGGGACCGTCATGCTTCAGCAGTACGGGTGCACGGAGCTAGGCTGCGTCACGCTCGCGAGTCCCATGACCGTCGCCGACGATCTAGGCATGCCGTTGTCGCATTATCGCGTTCGGACGGAGGGCGCTCACGGCAACCACGGCGAGATCATGGTCGAATCGGCGGCAGCTCTTATGCGACCGGTCGGAACAAAAGATCTGGGCCTGCTGGATGCAGAGGGGCGATTGCGATTCCTGTCCCGCATGGATGACGTCATTAACGCCGGGGGACTCAAAATCTATCCTTCCGAAGTAGAGGACGTCATGACAAGAATGCCTGGCGTCGAGGAAGCGGTCGTTTTCCGGGGAAACCATCCCGTTATGGGAGAGACGGCCCGGGCGCTCGTCGTATCGAACGGAGCGGCAACGCCGAGCCATATTAGGGACTGGTGCCTGCAAGCTTTGCCCCCCTATAAGGTGCCTTCCGAGATCTTGATGGTGGCGTCCATTCCGCGTACGCCCGGAGGGAAAATCAGCCGTAGAATGCTGGAGCTGGAGGAGGATTTTGGATGAGTCGAACCATGGACAAAAGAGAAAGGCTGCGCGCGGGCTTGCTTGGGTTGATGCAGGATAAGTTCGAACGCTGCAGGCTGGAGCAGGGAAGTTTAAGCGACGAGCTTCGGCTGAGCGAGGATTTGCTGATCGATTCCATCATGATCGTCCAATTGATCGTATATATCGAGCTGGATCTAGGCCTCAGCGTACCCGATGCCGAGGTGGACCCACGCGCGTTCGCCACGGTCGGCAGCTTGTTAACCTTTATGGAGTCGCTGGAGCCTGTCAATTCCGTCAGCAACGACGGGAGCGGGGGAGGTGCGGGACTTGACGGAGCCGTTGCAAGAAGCAAGTAGCGTGTTCCCCGCCGAGGAAGTCAGCATCAAGGTGCATTGCATCGTCAGCTGCTTCTGCGAGGTGCTGCGCCAATCGGGCGACATCGATTATAGACCGTTTTATTTTGGCGTGTGGGACGCGGATATCGATTATTTGGACGACGGCAGCATTACATATTACCAGCATGATCTGCGCCACGACTACTTCACGGAGTGGTACGAGCGATTATTCGGCGTGCCCGTTCGGGCGTGGTACGACTCGTCGGCTCCGCCGTCCGACAACCTGGATACGTTCATACGGCTTGTGGAGCAAGCTCCGAAGGGACGGCACGTCATTGCCCAACTGGATATGTCGCTGCTGCCCGAATACGAAAACAAGTTCAACCATAAGCCTTTCCCGCATTTCGTCATGCTGTACAGGACGGCAAAGCCGGAGGAATGGTATTTGCGCGACCCCGATTTCCGGAGGGAAGGCGTTATTTCGCGCGACCGCGTGCTGGAGGCGTTTGTCGGCAATCCGTTCGGCGGCGGATTCATGATCGACGAGTCCGGCTTGAGAGAGCCGGCTGACGAGACCGTGAGCCAGATGCTGCTGAGCAGGCTAAGTCCGGAGCGCAACGAGCTGATCGACCGTCTCAAGGATCGGCTGGCTGCCATGGCCGTCGGACGTGACGGCTTTAGCCTGTCGATGGTAGAGCGATGCGTGAAGCAGCTCCCCGTCATCGCGATCCGCAAATACGCTTACGAGCATGCCCTGATGTATTACATGGAGCGAATCGGCGTCGACGAGGAGGCGTTCGAAGTCTGGTGCGACCGGATCGCTCAGCTGGTGCAAGGGTTCTCGTCGGTGCAATACTTGGCGATCAAGATGGGCATGACGGGCAAGACCGGGCTGCTGGACGCGATCATGAAACGGATGGACGAAATGAACGAAACGGAGCTCGCGATCAAAGGCGAGCTGGCGCGTTTGCATCGTTTATGGCTAGTTAAACAAGAGAGCAGCTCGAGCGGACGAACGGGAGCGGCCTCATGAAATATTCCGTATGCAGCATTTCGTTCAGGCATCAGCTTATTTCGTACGACGAGCTTGTCCGCTTTGCCCGGGAACATAGGTATGACGGCATCGAGCTGTGGGGAGCGCATGCTTGCCATTTGTTCGCGACGGTCAAGCAGGCGGCCGCGAGCCGGGAAGGGCAGGGAGCTGCGCGGCTCCCGGTTACGATGGTCAGCGATTACCTCGCGATCGGCACGGACGATGCGATGGCTGCAACGATGAAGCGCTGCGACCAGCTGCTGGATGCGGCAGAGTGGCTGGGGGCAGCGAGGCTGCGAACGTTTGCCGGGAGCCTCGCGAGCGCCCGCGCAACGGAAGCCGAACGCGAAGGCCACGTTCGGAGGCTGCGCCGGCTCTGCGAGCGTTGCGGGGCGCGAGGCGTCGACCTGCTGATCGAGACGCATCCGGACACGCTCGCCGATACCGTCGAATCGACGCTGCGTCTTATCGCCGAGGTGAACCATCCCGCGCTTCGCGTCAATCTGGACTTCTTGCACGTATGGGAGGGGGGCAGCGATCCGCTGGATGCTTACTTACGGCTGAAGCCGTGGGTCAGCCACTTCCATCTCAAAAACATTTCCTCCGCCGAGCACCTCTCCGTTTTCGCTCCCGCGAATGTGTACGCCGCCGCAGGGGATCGCTCGGGAATGACTAGGCTCGCCGACGGCGTTATCGACTACGGCCGACTGCTATCGGCCATGCAAGAAGAGGCGAATGCGGCCGATCTGTACGCCTCCGTAGAGTGGTTCGGCGACCATCCCTCGCGAGTGCTGCGCAAGGAGATCGCCTGGCTCAGGCAATTCGACCGATTGAGCAAAGGCGCAAATTTGCATGCTGGCGCGATACCATAATGGGAAAGACGCAAGTTCGATTCGCATGACATGACTGTTTGCGCGGTAAGTTCATTAGACGAGAAAGCGCAAGCCCGAGAGCAGACACTCTGCGGGCTTGCGCTTTTTTGTTGCTGCTGCTTGGAAGGCGAACATGTAGTCTAACGTGCGTTGTCGTTAACAACACGTTGCCATTATTACACGCCCAGCGCCAGCAGCTCCCTCAAATCGGCTTCCGTTAGCGAGGACGACGCGACGCTGTCGGGCGACAAGACGTCGTCGATGAGGCTGAGCTTTCGCTGCTGAAGCTCCACCATTTTGTCTTCGACGGTGCCCTCGGACACGAGCCGAATGATCTGCACGACCTTGCGCTGGCCGATCCGGTGCGCGCGATCCGCCGCCTGCTGCTCGACCGCGGGGTTCCACCACAGATCGTACAAGATGACCGTGTCCGCGCCGGTCAGGTTAAGGCCCGTGCCGCCGGCTTTGAGCGAAAGCAGGAACAGCTCGCGCTCCCCTTCGTTAAACCGGCTGCATAATTCGACGCGCTCGGCGGCTGGCGTGCTGCCGTCCAAGTAGAAATACGGGACGCCTCTGTAGCCCAGCTCGCGGCCGATCAGGCCGAGCATCTCCGTGAACTGGGAGAAGACGAGCGCCCGCCTGCCCGTGCTGCGGCATTGCTCGACGAGCTCCAGCAGCTGCTCGAACTTGGCCGAGCTTCCCTGGTACCCCTCGACGAACAAGGCCGGATGGCAGCACAGCTGGCGCAGCCGCGTAATGCCGGCGAGTATGCGAATGCGGGCTTTGCCGAAGTCGTTGCCGTCGAGATGCTTGAGCGAATCCTGGCGCAGCTTGGCGAGGTAAGCCGCGTATAGCTTCTTCTGCTCAGGCAGCAGCTCGCTCGACTGCAGCGTCTCGATTTTCTCCGGCAGCTCCCGGAGTACCTCGGACTTCAGCCGCCGCATCAGGAACGGTCGGCCCCGTCGCGCCACCTCTTCGCGCGTCAGCTCGCCGAACGAGCGCGGATCGGGGAAGAGGGACGGGAAGACGGCGCGGAAGATCGACCAAAGCTCGTCGAGCCGATTCTCGATCGGAGTGCCGGTCAAGGCGAACCGGTACTCGGCTTGCAGCGACCGGACCGCGCCGGCCGTTTGGGTATTCGCGTTTTTGAACGCCTGCGCCTCGTCCAGGATGAGCGTATGGAAGCGATGCGCGGCGTAGAGCTCCCAGTCCCGGCGCAACAGCGGATACGAGACGATGACGATGTCGGGAGAGCTTTCGCCGCTAGCGGTCCAATCCAGCGCGTCCGCGCGTTCGGTTTTGCTTCCGTCGGCGATGACCGTGCGCAGTCCAGGCGCGAACCTTTGCAGCTCGGCGCTCCAGTTGTACATAAGGGAGGCTGGCGACACGATTAAAGCCGGCCGGCCCGACTTTCGGATATCCTCTGCTACGGAAAGCAGATAGGCGATGCTCTGGATCGTCTTGCCAAGCCCCATCTCGTCTGCCAGAATTCCGCCGAACCGATAGGCCGCCAGCGTCTTCATCCATTGGTAACCCGTCTTTTGGTAATCGCGAAGGATGGGCTGCATGGATTCCGGCACGGCGAAGTCAAGCCGTTCGGGATCGCGAAGGCTGTCCAGCAGCTCCTTTAGGGAACGGTCGAGCTTGACCGTTCCTGCCGACGCTTGCAAGTCGAGCAGCGCCGCCGCTCTTCCGATCGGCACGCGAGCCATGTCGCCGTGAAGCGCGAGATGATGGAGGCCTACGCCGTTCATGACCCGCAGCATGGCTTCGAAGGCTTCGGTTTTGAGAGGAAGCAGCGCCCCGGTCGCAAGCTTGTAGTAAGGTTTTTTCGCCTCGACCGCTTCCACGACTGCCTTGATCTCCTTCTCGGATATACCGTCCATCTTGAATTTGAATTCCAGCCAATCCGTACGTTCATCCCATGTCAAATGCAGCTTGGGAGGAATATTTTCCGAGACGATGCGCAGCTTGACGGCCGCGGTCGCGTATACCGTGAGAAGCTCTTCTAGCCGAGGGACGATCTCGTTCAGGAACAGAAATTCTTCGTCGTCCCCCTCCATCACGAAGCCGCCCTCCGTCTTCACGAAGCCCTCCTGCTCGAACAGGTTCAGAATGGAGGATTCCCGCTCGGAGTCGCGCATGAGAATCCGTTCCGCTCCGCGCGGTTTATCCGCGTTCTCCAGCGGGTTAATGACGATGTCGCCGTATTGGAATTCCAATCCCGCGAGCAGGCGTCCGCGAATGCGGTCCAGATAGAGGCGGGCTTTAAGCGGCTGAACCCAAATGCGTCCCGCGACCGAAGGAGAGAGCTCCAGCTCTCCTAGCTTGGTCAAGCTAGGGACGACCTTGTCCATAAACCGCTCGATCTGTTCTTGGGCGATGGAGAGGCTCTCCTCGTCGGCCGTATCGCGAACCGAGGAGAACAGCAGCCTCTTCAGCTTGGCTAATTGAGCGAGCCTGACGGCAGGCAGCGGATAGAAGACGCCGCGCATGAAGGCCATTCCGTAGGCTTCCAACGACACCGCGTCCTTGATGCCTTGGGCGGTGAACGTATAGGACTCCTCGTCCGGCAAAGAATCCATTCGGAAGCGCAGAGGCAATCTCCCCGTTGAAGGACCGATGGCCGGCTTACCATAAGAAACGGCGGACGAACGGGCTCCGGCCGATGCGGCGGACAAGACCTCCGTCCTGACGTTGCGCGCGCCGGCCAACGTCGTCAGGAGCTCGCTCCAGCCATGGGGCGAAGGGACCATGAAACGAGGATCGTCCTTATCCTTCACGGGAGGCTGGCCGCTTGCCTGCATGGCGGTTTGATACTGCTCGTCTTGCTTCATCATGTCGATCAGCTTTCGCACGACGGGCTCGTCTTCCGGCGAGAACCGCTGCTGCTTAGGGTCGTACCTGAACGATTTGGCGATTGGCATATCCCGCTGCTCGTCCACGTGCCTTAGCAGGTCGGCTACATTCTGGACGATATAAGATTTATGAAGTCCAATCCTGAGCTCCAGCCTGATCGTGTGCCGGCCGTCCCGCGAAGGGAGAAGCAGCACGACGAATTCGGCGGCAAGCATCATCCTGTCGTCGCGAAGCGGGCTCCCGAATGCGGCGCGCCTCGGCTCCTCGACGAACACCCCGAAGAGGCTTTCGACGATCTCGCGATCCGGCGCGCTGGCCAAATAAACCTTAGCCCCTCCGCTCTCGCGGATATTGGGACGGGAGCGTCCCTTTCCGTTTCTTATTCCCTGTTCGATGGCGATGAGGGCGGCCGCGATATGCTTGCAATGCTGATCCTCGGCCAGGCTGGCCAAACAACCGCATTCCGGCTCCACGCCTCCGTCGTCGTTTATTCGGACATATACGGCATAAGGCCTCCCGGCCTGCACGATCACGGTATAACGGCTCCCGGACCGATCGACGGTTACCTTGCCGTCGCGCGCGTACGCCGCTCCTTTGTCATAGTTATCTTGACCGCACAAGGCGATGATTTGTCGATGCGTTAGTATGGTTGCGGGCATAACGTTCTCCTTCCTTGCAGCGTTTCGAAATAGGCTTCCGATCCGAAACGGTAATACGACAGTTAACTCCCATTATAGTACAATGAGGATGATGAGCACATAATGGAAACCGACAAGGGGGAGATGGATTGCCGTTTACGTTCGCCCACCCGCTATACGCGGCGCCGCTAAAGCTGGCGAAGCCGGGATTGTTTAGCTTGACAGGGCTGATATTGGGGAGCATGTCGCCCGATTTCGAATATTTTATGGCGCTGGAGCCGCGGGAGACGATCGGACATTCGCTGGAGGGATTGTTCCGCATCGCATTGCCGTTCAGCGTAACGCTTGCTCTTATCTTCCATTACATGATCAAAGAGCCCCTCGCGGCTTGTCTCCCTTCGGCAGGCGGGCTGGACGCCAGAGCGAAAGAGCTGATCAAGAAGTACGAGTGGAAGCTTCGCACGATAAAAGATTTGCTGCTGTTTCTGCTGTCTGTCTCGATCGGCTTCGGCTCTCACGTGTTCGTCGACGCCTTTACGCACCGCTCCGGCTATTTCGCGGCGAGAATCGTCCTCCTGCAGGAGGAGCTGCTCGGCTTCCCGGTGTACAAGCTGCTCCAGCATGGTCTATCCTTACTGGGGCTGTCGCTTCAAGTCATTTTCCTATATATCATTTTCCATAAAATAAAGCTGGACGAATCACCCGGACCCGCATCCATCTCTCGCGCGGCAAAAATCGGCTACTGGTCCATTACATCGGGCATAATGATTCTGACCGTCTTCTTGAAGCTAACGCTTTCGGACAGTCCCAACCTCATCGGGATGCTCGTCGTGTCTTCCATAACCGGATGCTTGCTAGGCCTTTGGGTGGCGTCCATCTTGATCGGTCCGTGGATCGTTCCGCGAAACAACATTTGACTTCAAAAACTGTATATAATAAAATTACAGTATTCTAAAGTCAGCAGGTGATGATGATGGCAAACAAAGAACCGCAGCGCCAGCCGAACAAGCAGCATGCCTCCTTCGGCATTCCGTTCTCCGTGCTTGACGTCGCGCCAATCATACAGGGCGGGACGGTTGCGGAGTCGCTTCGCAACTCCCGCGATTTGGCGCAGAAGGCAGAGGGCTGGGGCTATAATCGCTACTGGCTAGCCGAACACCATAACTCGCCGAGCATCGCCAGCTCCGCCACGTCGGTCGTCATCGGCCACGTGGCGGCAGGCACTTCGCATATCCGCGTCGGAGCGGGAGGCATCATGCTGCCAAACCATGCGCCGCTTGTTATCGCGGAGCAATTCGGCACGCTCGAGGCGCTGTTTCCCGGCCGCATCGATTTAGGGCTAGGCCGCGCTCCCGGCACGGATCAGTTGACGGCCACCGCGCTTCGAGGCGAACGCGGAACGCATGGCGGCAATTTCCCGGATCAGCTGGAGCAGCTTCGCGCGTTTCTTGATCCCGAAGGCTTCGAGAAGTCGATGGCGGTCCGGGCGATTCCCGGAGAAGGAGCGGAAATTCCGATCTGGCTGCTCGGCTCCAGCGACTTCAGCGCCCAGCTTGCCGGACAACTGGGTCTGCCGTTCGCGTTCGCGGGCCATTTCTCCCCAACGTATACGGTGCCCGCTATGAACCTGTACCGCAGCTCCTTCAAGCCGTCGGCCGTGCTGGACGAACCGTACGGCATGGTCGCAGTGAACGTCGTGGCGGCGGATACCGACGAAGAAGCGGCTTTCCTTGCTACCTCCATGCAGCAGCTGTTCCTCGGCTTCGTACGCGGACGTCCCGGTCCACTGCCGCCTCCGGTCAAGGATATGGAGGCCCTGTGGACGCAGCAGGAGAAATATATGCTCCAGCAGCAGCTTGGCTCCTCGATCGCGGGCAGCCCGGCGACGGTCAAAGAAAAGCTGACGCAATACATCGAAGCGACAGGCGCCAACGAAATTATGATCGCCGCCCATATTTACGATCATGACGCACGCGTCCGGTCGTACGAAATTATTGCGGGTCTATAAAAATAGCGGCAAGCCGCACGCGAAAGAGCCGAAGGAGGCGCAAACGCTCCTTCGGCTCTTGCGTTATCGCTAATAGGCTCGCGACTACTCCTTAATCGCCGAGGTCCATCCCCAGAAGAAGGTATCCCGATCCCAGGCGGCTTTGCCGCCGTGCATTTTTTTAAACGCTTTTTTGACTTCTTTGTCGATGGAGGCATGTCCGCTTTCGTTCGTGTAGATATAAGTCTCTCCGTAGTATTTGCGAATATGCTCCACCGCGTCGGCCTGGTATAACATGCCGGCGTTCTTTAACGTTTGGAACATCCACAATGCGATCTCTTGAGCCCGTGATTCGCTCATCTCTACGCCACCTTTGCTTTCTAGATGCCGCGTTGCTTTAAGCCGCGCGGTCATTTACTATTGAAATAAACGTTAATCGTCGACATGCGACAAAGCCATTGGCGTACCTAAGGAGGGCGAGAGCACATGCCGTCATATCAGCCGCTGCCGCAGCCTCCGTCCCGGATGCCTGAGAGAGGGCCCACGAGGCGAACAAGCCGCTTGCGCGGCGCTTTGCTGCTGTTATTCGCCTTGTCCATCGTGGCGACGCTCTTGATAGAGCAAGCGGATCGGCTCGGCCGATACCTGCCGTTTTTGCGGAAGCCCGCGCCTCCCATAACGGAGCTGCATCCCGTCGTGAAGGAGAAAACGAACCAGCTCGTCGAAAACGTAGGGAAGCTCGGCATTACGATCGTCATTACCGACGGCTTCCGCAGCGACGACGAGCAGGACAAGCTGTACGACCAAGGAAGGACAAGCAAAGGTCCCGTCGTCACGCAGGTGCGCGGCGGAGGCTCCTACCATAATTACGGACTCGCAATCGACTTTGCTCTGCAAACCAAGAACGGACGCGTCGTGTGGGATATGGAGCTGGACGGTAACCGCAACGGCGAGCCGGATTGGTTCGAGGTCGTCGCGGTCGCCAAGGAGCTTGGCTTCAGCTGGGGCGGGGATTGGAAATCGTTTAAGGATTATCCCCATCTTCAGATGGACTTCGGCTATTCCATCTCCGAGCTGCAGCGAGGATACCATCCGCCGGAGCAACTAGACGGCGAACAAGACGTGCTGAAATGATTTTAAGATTTAAGAAGTCCGTACAAATAATCGACGGAGCGCATGGCGTATTCTTTGCCCGCCACTTGCCCGTTCCGAATTAGAACCAAGCAGGGGACGCTCCCGATTTGCCATTCGTCCCGCAGGCGCGGCGTGAAGTTTATATTCGTTTTGTACAACGGATAATTCGAGCCGGCGGCTTCCACGACTTCCAGCATGCGCTCGGCCACCTTGCAGGTGCCGCATAACGGCGTCGTGAACAAGACGGCGGTTCTGCCAACGTCGGCTGCCGCGAGCTTGGTTAATTGCCGTTCGTCGATTTCGGTAAGCGGCATCTATTCTGTTCATCCTTTCGCGAATCCTATGGCTTCATCATATCAATCGGCGCAAAAAAATAAAATTTTTTTTTGAAACCATATGAAACGACGCTACGTATGAACGTCTGTGCAACACGGAAACCATCCTCCAAAGGGGAGTAGCTGCCACAATAAAGTCGTCATTACGAGAAACGTGTTTCTCCGGCTTTATTGGCAACGCCGAACGCGGCGTTGTTTGCGAGACCTTTGCGACTATCGCGCGAACGCGCATAGTGGCAAAGGTCTTTTTTGCGTCGTTGGGACCGTGAGCGGGTAATAAAACTTATTTGTGGGGGGCATGATCATGGAGTTGGGATTATTGTTGGAGTACGGTTGGGTGCTGATCGTATTGGTGGCGCTGGAAGGCTTGCTCGCGGCGGACAACGCGCTGGTGCTGGCGATCATGGTGAAGCATTTGCCGGAGGATCAGCGCAAGCGAGCTTTGTTCTATGGATTGGCCGGAGCGTTCGTGTTCCGTTTCTTATCGTTGTTCGTCATATCGTTCCTGGTCGACGTGTGGCAGGTGCAAGCGATCGGCGCCTTGTATTTGCTCTTTATCGCCCTTAACCATATCTTCCGAAAGCTCGTCGTCAAGAAAGGCGAGGCGGCGGCCGACAAAGCAAGCGGCAAGGAAAAGAAGAAGAGCGGCTTCTGGATGACGGTATTCAAGGTGGAAGTGGCGGATATCGCGTTCGCGATCGATTCCATTCTCGCGGCGGTAGCGCTGGCGGTGGCATTGCCCGCTTCGGGATTGCCCAAGATCGGCGGCATGGACGGCGGCCATTTCGCGGTCATCTTTATAGGCGGTTTCGTCGGACTTCTTATTATGCGTTTCGCGGCAACGTTGTTCGTCAAGCTGCTCGAAAGCAGACCCGGTCTTGAGATCGCGGCGTTCTGCATCGTGGGCTGGGTCGGCGTCAAGCTGGCGGTCCATACGCTCGCACATCCGTCGTTGCATGTCATCCCGCACGACTTTGCCGAATCGACCGGTTGGAAGCTTACATTCTACGCCGTACTGATCGTTATCGCGCTTACGGGCTGGTTCTTGTCCGGCAGCAAAGAAGGTAAAGACAAGAAAGCCGTCAAAGCGGTATAATAAAATCCACGTTTAAGGACAGTGGAGGAGATCGCGTTTGGCACAGCTTTATTACAAATACGGCACGATGAACAGCGGCAAGTCGTTCGAAATCATAAAGGTAGCCCACAATTACGAGGAGCAGGGCAAGCCCGTCCTGATCTACTCGCCGTCCGTTAGCGCCAGAGGCAGCGTGGAGCGGGTAGGCTCCCGAGTCGGCTTCGAACGGGAAGCGATTCCCGTTACCGAGGATATGAACATGTACGACAGCGTTAAAGAGCGGATGGCCGCTTCGGGCAGAATCTTTTGCGTGTTGATCGACGAAGCGCAATTCCTGAAGCGTCATCACATTCTGGAGCTTACGCAAGTAGTGGACCAGCTTAACGTGCCGGTCATGGCGTTCGGGCTTAAGAACGACTTTCAGAATCAGCTGTTCGAAGGCAGCTACAATCTTCTCGTCCACGCGGACAAAATCGAGGAGATCAAAACGATTTGCTGGTACTGCGACCGCAAGGCGACGATGGTGATCCGCTTCCGGGACGGCGAACCCGTCAACTCGGGCGAGCAGATCCAAATCGGCGGCAACGAGGACTACAAGCCTGTCTGCCGGAAGTGCTACAACCGGGCGTTTCACCCATCGTCCGAAACTAATGGCGGGACGGGCCGCTAGGCAAATGCATATAGGAAGATGGAAAAGCCGCTCGCGACGAGCGGCTTTTTTGCACCTCATTATCCGATCGGGATGGTATAATCGTTAACAAGAGTTTCCTGCCATTAATCCAGATAGACGATAATATGAGGTGATCGAGCGTGCCGCATAGTCCACCAGGCAAGACCGAGCAGACGACCAAACCGCAAGGGCGCGAGGGCGAAACGAATCAGACACGATCCGCGACCATGGAGGGCGGAGGCTCGTTATCCGGCTCGACGGAATCCGGCTTAAGTCTGGGCAGTTCCGTCATGCAGCTCCAGCAGTTGCAGAAGACGGCCGGCAATCAGGCAGTCCTTCAGATGATGAAGTCTGGCGTCATACAGAGAAAGCCGGTACCGGATCCCAGACATCCCGGTTTCCTGAAGGATGATAAGCATGAGAGCCTGAAGTTAAAGGAAAAAGAAACGGGGACGGACGGCGAGACTCCGACTGCGGTATACGAAATTCGTAATCAGATGAAGAGGATATACTGGAGAAAAGACAAACCGGACGAATATTTTGAGGATCCCGAGCACAAAACCAAATACGAAACGAAAAACATCGAGTCCTCCGGTAAATTTGGCTCGTGGCTCGAAACCTATCACGAGGCCGTCAAAGCGCAGGACGATATAGACAAAGACGGCTCCATTCCTTCCGTGCAGGAGAAAAAGCGGCTGAAGGACGCGATCTCCACCTACCTGCTGCAGAAGTTTATCGCGAACGCCTTATACCGTTCCGAAGAGATCGACCGAATGGACTACCAGGCATCGCCGCTGAACTATCAAACCAAAAGCCAATACATGCGTTCGTTCGCGACGAGCTTCGTGTCGGCGTTGCAGGCAAAGCTGCCGGATCTTCCGGACGGCCGGCTCGTCCTGACCCGGACGGACAAGCTGGACGACGTGCTGAGCCAGTTTTTCCAGGTCATGAAAGTGACGGGCGATTCGGACATTAACGTGGACGGAATCAAGGCGAGCTTGACCAAGACGGTCGAAAAGTCGGCCGATTATCTGCTCGCGAACGATAAAGACCTCACGAAATATTGGGAGGTGCCGGGCAATCCGCAAGCCTTCGTAGATATGACGCCCATGCTACAGAGCGTTGGCGCGGGAGGAATGGCGGCGGAATCCGAGCGGGTCGGCGGCCTCGTCAAGAAAGTGTTCGTCAAAGCCGTGGCCAAAAAAATGGCGGAAACTCAAGTCGAAAAAGCTTCCGTGCCTACCGACGCGAAAGACGGCGTTAAAGGCGAGGTCGTCGGCAAGCTGAATCAATTCGTCGATAACGCGGACGAGCTCGGAGAGTTCGATTCGGCGATCGGTCAACTCGGCAAAAAAGGAATCAAAGCTTCAACGCTTGCCGACAATACGTTTATTTCAGGCCATATGCTCCCTTTCAAAACATGGTTGACTTTACAAACCACCACTTTGACGGCGGCTGAACAAAGCTTTAAAACGAATCGAAAAGCCACGAACGAAAAAATGAAATTCATGCAAGCCATCAAGGATCCTTGCTTTAAACGGTATCTGGAAGAAAAGAAGGATGCCAAAAGCATTAAACAAACGGACTTCGCCAAACCGGAAGCGTGGGCGATCTTCAGCCAGCTCAAAGACAAGGTGTCGAAGGCTTATGCCAGCGCCAACATGGTCGTTACGACGGGAGGCGTCGTGAAGCTCTCCGAGACGGCTACCGGAGCCTTCGACCAGGCCGCGATCCTCACCGACGACAAGGCGATGGGGATGGCCGTCAAGACGGCGGTCAACAAATCGGGCAACGTGCCGAGTCCTACGGAGGCTAGCCGCAAGCTATTCAAGACGGACGGGCTTAAGGAGATCGTATTGTCCGTCATGGACAGTCAGAAGGCGAAAACCTCTCGTGACGACAATGCGGCGCTGTCGCAGCTCAGAAGCGATATCTCGGGCTTTACTCCCGATTCTTACACAAGTCTGGTCGATGCCGTCGATCAGTTGACGGAGACCAAAGGGGCATTCGAAAAGTTTAAGTTAAAATTCAAGGAAGATACTAGCAATATGGCAGTGGAAGCGAAGGCCGCCATCAAGCTGATCGAAGGCAGCGGCGTTCTGGACGAGGGCGGCAAGCTTCCCGGTTTCGTGCTGAAGCAGCTGCAGCAGATGATCGAAGACGCTACCGCATCGCAGGCCGTCATCGAGGATTACGTGCGGAATATTCAAGGGATGCACGAGGCCTGCATATTCGCGCTGGAGTGGAGGGACGCGAAGCCGGACCCGACGTATGATTACGGAGCGCCGAAGATGGGGGAAACGGACGATTATTTCAGGGGAGCCCATCTGACGGATTATGGTCTCAAGGCGTTCTCCCAAGCCTACGACGCCGTAGTGGCCCAAGTGAAGGCAGGCGGCGGCGACGGCCTCAACATCGAAGCTTTCTACAATATATACTTCGAGCTGAACGACAAGCTGCGAGCTACGCAGAACACAAGCAAGGACAGCAAGGTCAGCCTAGAGAGCCCAAGCTCGATCGACGATTATTTGGCAACGGAAAGATTTACAGAATTAAAGGTAAAGACCGGCGGACCGGACATGATTCTCATCGATATTCACCCGAACGATGCCACCAAGGAGAAGATCGCGGTGAACGAAGTGTCGAAGCTGATCGATGGCGTGTTCGAGCAGAAGAAGCTGGAACCGACGTTCCGGTGCTCCGTCATCGTCGACATCACGCTGAATCACACATCGGAAAAAGAAGTGAAGGACATCCGGGAGAAGGCGCAGCCGCATATCGCAAGCGGTCAATTAAATCTCGTGTTCGTGCAAAGCTTAACGAAGTTCGCGCAGCTTGGCATGGACAAACAAAGCGGCGGTCTTATGTTCGCCTACAACAAAGCCGATGCATGGACCGCATTCAACGACAAGCTGGCTGAGCTGAAAAGCAAGGACGAAGTGGATGCCGGGATCCAAAATTACTTCCAGGCGCTGTTCAAGCATACCCAGACTGAACAGGTGGAATACTTGCAGCGGGTTAGAGCCAATACGAAAGTGCTGAAGGAGAAGCTGGAAACGTCGTTCGCCAAACTGAAGGATAAGGGAGCCATCGAGATTTCCGAGAATACGGACGAAGGCACCTGTTACGTTTCGCTTCGGTACGACGAATTCTTGGCAAGAGCCAAGCCGCTTAACGCCAAGGAGGACTGGGATGCCGACCATCACTTCAACGTCGACGTGCTGGAGCTCGGAATCAACAAATTGCTGTCGAATATCGGCCTTCCCGTCGCCATGCGATTCAGCTTTGGATTTCCGGTATCCAATTTGGGCGAGGTCGGCAAGGAGGTCCGGTTCACGATCGGTCTCGAAGGCGCGGAGAAGCTGCAGGAGTACGCGGACGTGCTGACTTACGTGAGTGGTAAGTTGGAAGCGAAGCGGAAGGGCGGAGGAAGCGCCGAATTGCTTGACGAAGCGCAGCGTCAATCGTTCCTATCCGATATGACGGCTCCGATTACGTCGATGGAAAAGCTTCAGGAGCAATTGAGACCATTGTTGAAGATGACTTGAATACACCGCAAAATAGATTGGAAGGAGGTTTCGGATGGACGTCTATACGAAGAACGGCAATATCATTCGCCATTTTCCGAAGGAAGACGGCACGACGGAGGTCCAGCTCCAGTTCTTGTTCGACAACGGCTCGTGGTCGCGACTATTCGCTTTGACGATTTTCTATGTAGCTTTTCATCGTCAACTGGGCATCCCGTACGTAGCAAGCAGCGCCACGCAGACGAAGGTCGTCGTGCGACAGGAAGACTTTGGCAAGGATGCCCAGCAGAAGCTGATCGACGTGATGCTCGAGGTGCGAGACAACGCCAATCTTCTGAACGGGATGGCCGACCGGCATCTGTACGGTAAGCCGTTGGAAGCCGTGGATACCAATTCGCTTGAGCTGCTCGAGCCTTACAAAGCCGCGGACGTGCAAGGCAAGGTATTTCTTGAGCATTTTGCGGAGGCGTTGGCGGGCGAAAGTAAATAAATACTTAATACTCAAAGGCAGACAGCAAGCAGGCCGCCCTCGTCGACAAGACGGGGAGCGGCTTTTTCGTGTGTGAAAAGCACTAATTTCGTATGAAAAATAGGACTTTCATCCAGAAAACATAGATACCTCAAAATTTATTTAAATTCAATAATTAACAAATTTTATTAATGAATAAAGATAATATTAATGTTTTGTAAAAATTATATATATTAATATATCAGATTTACATAGAAATAACGTTGAATTTTATTGTGAATAGCAAAGTCAGTCGATATACTTGGAGATGCTGCAAAAATACATAGACAAGTGGTAGGAGGAAGAGAATTGAAACCGAATTGGAGCAAGACCAAGACAAGCCGTCTGATTTGGGTGCTGTTGTGCGCATTGCTCATATGGCCGGCGCCGGCGCCGGGTCCGAACGACCGGGCGGAAGCGGCGCCCGACGGGGAAACGCTCATCGCGATGGACGGCGTCTGGACGTACCAGGACGACGGGTCCAACCAGCGGACGGCTTGGAGAAACGAAGAATTCGACGATGCGACCTGGAATTCCGGTGCGGCTCCGCTTGGTTACGGCGGAAGCGTGCCTTTGGCGACGCAAATTCAATATGGCTCCGACGCGGGCAAGAAGCCGATCACGGCGTATTTTCGCCATGAATTCACGGTAGCGGACGCGACGTCCGTCAACCAGTTGACGGCCAAGCTCGTCAGGGATGACGGAGCGGTCGTCTACCTCAACGGCAACGAGGTGTACCGCACCAACATGCCGGCGGGTCCGATCGCGTACAACACTCCCGCGGTCGCCGCCGTCAACACGGAGCGTACGGAATATGAATTCTCTATTGACCCCTGGTTGATCGAGGACGGCAGCAACGTCATGACCGTCGAGGTTCATCAGAATGCGGCGAGCAGCTCCGACCTGTTCTTCTCGATGGAGCTGACGGGATTGCCGACGCCTCCGGCCAAGGACAAGGGCTTATATGCCGAGTTCTACACGAACGCAGGGCCTGCCGGCGGCTTCGCATATGACGAACGGAAATCGGCGGCGGTGGATGCTTCCATCCATTTCGCGGATCTGAATCCCATTCTGGGGAGGATGACCGGCAGAGAGGATACCGCCAGCGTTCGCTGGACGGGGCAAATCGCGGCCCCTACGACTGGTGACTATACGTTCTACCTGAAGGGAGATAACGGCTTCCGTCTCTGGATCGGCGATATGGACACTCCGCTCATCGATTTCTGGGAGGACAAATACGACGAGGAAAAGACTAGCCGAGCGATCACCCTGGAAGGCGGACGGAAATACGATTTCAAACTCGAATATTTCGAGAACTTCGGCGGGGCCAACCTGTATTTGAACTGGGCGGGGCCTGGCCTATCGAAACAAATCGTTCCCGCGAGCGCGTTTTATCTGCCTTCGGGCTACATCGGGCTCATCGGAGGCAAAGCAAGAGCGGCGGGCAATGCCGTAGATTTGAAATTCTCGCACGAGCTTGCGGCGCTTCCGGCCGACCTTAAGAATCATTTGACCATCGATGCCGGCGGCAAATCGATAACGATCAAGGACGCGGAGATCAGCGCTTTCGACTCTTCGATCGTCCGCGCGGAGCTTGCGCAAGAGGTGGTTGCCGGACAGACGTTAACGGTCCGTTACGACGGAGAAGCCGACTTGCAGTCGAGCGGCGGCCAAGAGATCGATTCGTTCGTATTTTCCGTCGAGAACGGCTCCATGCGGCTTGACTATTCGCCCGTCGCGATCGCGATGTCGCTGCACGGCAGCGCGAAGACGAACCGATCGTTCGCCTGGTACACGAATTACGACTACCCGGACGACGCTCCAGCCAACGCGAGAGACAGCATCGTGGAAGTCGTGCCCGCGAACGAATCCTTCGATTCCCCTGACAAGCTTCGGTTCGAGGGCGAGTCGCAGGTGCTTCAAAACTTAAAATACAACAATTCGGCGACCATCTCGTTTATCGGGCACAAAGCGCTGGTAGAAGGTCTGACGCCGGGAACGGCTTACGAGTACAGAGTAGGCAGCGACGGCAACTGGAGCGAGACAGGGTCATTCGTCACGGAAGGGGAGAACGAGAAAGCTTACGAATTTCTGTATTTGACGGACTCTCAGGGCGGAAATAGCGGGGATTATCAAGTGTGGGCGGATACGCTCGGCCAAGCGGTCGGCAACTATCCGGATTCGCGGTTCTTGGTTATGACCGGCGACATGGTGGATGCCGGCGCCTGGGAATCCCAATGGCTGGATTACTTCGGCAAGCCGCAAAAAACGTTGCTCAACCTTCCGGTCATGGCCGCGGTAGGCAATCACGAAGGTCCTTATAACGACAATTACTATTATCATTTCAACTATCCGAACGACCAGATCGACGATCCGCTTCCTCCGGGCAGCGTGTACTCGAACGATTACGGCGACGCCCATTTCATGATCCTGAACACGATGGACATGGGCTGGGATGCCAGGCAGCGCGAAGCGTTCCAGCAGCAGATCGAGTGGCTGCGCCGCGAAGTGGCGGGAACGGACAAGAAATGGAAGGTCGTCGCGTTCCACAAGGCGATCTATTCCGTTGGCGGCCACTCCAAGGAAACCGAGATTTACGAGCTGAGGGACATGCTGTATCCGGTGTTCGACGAGCTCGGCATCGACGTCGTTCTGCAGGGGCACGACCATTCTTTCGTCAGAACGCATCAAATGTACGGGGACAAGGCGGTGCTTGACGTGGAGAAGGACGAGAACGGCAATCCGCTGAATCCGAAGGGCACGCTCTACATGATCAACAACGCCGCGGGCACGAAGTATTACGATATCCGCAACGACATCGACGACTATTACAGCGCCGTGAAGGAACAGCCGAAGAAGCCGATCTACTCGGGCATCACCATGACCGACGACAGCTTTACGATCGAATCCTACCGTTCCGGCGAAGCCAATCCTTTCGATACGTACACGATCGTCAGGGACGACAGCAAGCCGGCCGCGGTCGCAAGCCCTTCGGGGGGATTGGACGGCAACGGGGACGTATCGTTGTCCTGGAGCATGCCGGAAGAATCCAAGGAGCGGGAGAAGATCAGAGGCTTCCGAATCTACGAAACTAGCGGCAAGCTCGGGCGGAATTGGAGCCTGTACGTCCCCGCCGACAATGGACAAACGGAGTACAGCCAAACGATAGAAGGCGCCGATCCGGACGTAACGTACGAGTTCGCGATCCGGTCGGTCGACGAGCGCAACAACTCGGACGAAGCGAAGACGATCGTCAAGGGAGACCGCATCGCGTCGCCGTCCGCGCCGAACGTGGATGACGGCTACAATCTGTTCGGCTGGAAGAACGTGCCGGGCTTCGAAGCGCTGTCGGATTACGAATTCACGCTTAACGGCGGCGAAAGCTGGGCGGACATTACGGTTAAGCCGCTCGCGATCGGCGACGCCGACTACGAGACCGGCGCGGTTGGCGTGCGCGTCAAGGCAGACCCCGGAGCGGGGCGCGAGGCGGGACTCCCGTTGTTCTCCCATAAGCCGTATACCGTGAACAGCGTGCACGACGTGTATGAGATAACCGGCAGCCTGAAGCGTGGCGAAGCGTTGCAGCTCGAGGCCACGGTGAAGCGGACGGCCGAATACGAAGGCTCCGCGTACGCGGTATTCCAGCTCATGGACGGCAACGCTCCGATTCTGATCAACGCCGTTCCGATCAAGCAAGGCGAGACGAAGCTGACGCAGCAGTTCAACGTGACTGGCAACAACTACAAAGTGCGGGTTTTCGTATTCGATTCGTTCGACGGCAAAGCCGTTGCGCCGCTTAGCTTGGCAAGAACGGTCGAGTTCAAGTAACGGGAAGAAAGCGAGGACAACACGTTGAAAAAATATATAGCGGGCATCTTGGTGCTCTTGATGATGCTTCCGTCGCTGCAAGCTTACGCGGCTCAGGACTTTACGCTTGCCTTAAACGCAAAGGAAGCCCGAAGAGGCGGCGAAATCGTCGTCTCCGGAACGGTGCCGGACGATCGGAGCGACGTGTCCGTAAAAATCGTAAGCCCGGCAGGAACGGTGTTCCTGCTGGAAGCTGTCAAGCCGTCCGGCGGACGTTACACGGTTATCGTATCGATTCCGTCGCTCGAAGAATTTGCGCCGCTAGGCCGTTATACGGTCGCGGCCGGTTATTGGGATCTGCAGATGACGGCAACGTTCGACGTCTCAGACGGGGGCGGCGTTATTCCCCCTACGCCGTCGCCTACGCCGTCGCCTACGCCGTCGCCTACGCCGTCGCCTACGCCGTCGCCTACGCCGTCGCCTACGCCGTCGCCTACGCCGTCGCCTACGCCGTCGCCTACGCCGTCGCCTACGCCGTCGCCTACGC